>VYLH01000004.1_pt1 | contig 213902 bp, 160 predicted proteins | sample 5114361 | NCBI WGS metagenome assembly VYLH01 (sample SAMN12291772, study PRJNA351875) | freshwater metagenome | isolation source: freshwater lake | place: USA: Michigan, Kent Lake | collected 2013-08-15
CACCCACGCCACCCCCACCACCCCCCCCACTCCCAGCCCGACCACTCCCGCCCCAGCCAAGGGTGAGGAGAAGAACCGCTACAAGGCGACCCTGAACCTGCCGCAGACCTCGTTCCCCATGAAGGCCAGCCTGGTACAGAACGAGCCCGCGAGCCTCAAGCGCTGGGACAAGCTCGGCCTCTACAAGAAAGTCCGCGAGAGCCGCGCTGGCAAGCCCAAGTTCGTCTTCCACGACGGCCCGCCCTATGCCAACGGTTCCATCCACCTCGGGCACCTGATGAACAAGGTGCTGAAGGACTTCGTCGTCCGAAGCAAGACGATGCAGGACCTCGACTGCGCGTACATCCCCGGCTGGGACTGCCACGGCCTGCCCATCGAGCACAAGGTCATGACCGAATTGGTCGAGACCAAGAAGATCGACAAGCTGCTGACCCTCACGGAAGACCAACGCCGCATGGCCGTGCGCCGCGAGTGCCAGAAGTACGCCGAGAAGTTCCACAAGCTGCACACCACGCAGATGACGCGGCTGCTGACCCTCGCAGATTACGAGAACCCGTACCTCACCATGAAGCCCGAGTACGAGGCGGGCGTGCTGGAAGTGCTCGCCGGCCTGCTCGACGCGGGGCTGGTGTACCGCGCCCTCAAGCCGGTGCACTGGTCGATCGCGAACGAGACGGCGCTGGCCGAAGCCGAGCTCGAGTACATGGACCGCGAGGACCTCTCCGTGTACGTGGACTTCGAAGCCGCGGACGCCGAAGCTGTGTACGACGCGTTCGGAATGCCCAAGGCTTCGGATGATGAAGGCGACGACGACGGCGCGGAAGATGAGTCCAAGGCGACGCGCCCCGCGCCGGGCCTGCGCCCCAACCAGCGGCCTTCGTTCACCATCTGGACCACCACGCCCTGGACCTTGCCCGCGAACCTCGCCATCGCGGTGAACCCGGACTTCGACTACGCGCTCGTCTTCGTCGACGGCAACATCACGGTCATGGCCAAAGACCTCGTCGAAAAGGTCACGCAGAACGCTCGCAGTGAGGAAGTGACCGTGTTGGCGACGGCTCCGGGAAAGAAGCTGGTCGGGCTGAAGTATCGCCATCCGTTCGTGGACCTGGCCCGAGGCGAAAGCGTCGCGCACGCGCCCGCGGGCAGCGCACCCAAGTCGCTCGACAAGGTCTTCACCGTCATGGCCGCGGACTACGTCACCCTCGACGACGGCACCGGCCTCGTCCACACCGCCCCCGGCCACGGCCAGGAGGACTATCAGACCGGTCTGCGCGAAGGGCTGCCGGTCTACTGCCCGGTGCTGCACGATGGCAAGTACGACGCCAGCGTGCCCCAGTGGCTCCGCGGCCTCGACATCTGGACCGCCAACCAGAAAGTCGCCGACCACCTCAAAAACAGCGGCCACCTCTTCTACAGCCACAAGTTCATGCACAGCTACCCGCACGACTGGCGCAGCAAGACGCCGGTGATCTTCCGCTGCACCGAGCAGTGGTTCGTGTCGGTCGAAAAACGCGGCTCCGCCACCGCGCCGGGATTCATGAACGAACGCAGCCTCCGCGACGCGGCCCTGCTCAGCACGGCTCAGGACGTCGCCTTCGTCCCCGAATGGGGCCGCAACCGCATGCGCGGCATGCTCGAGTCCCGCCCCGACTGGTGCATCAGCCGCCAGCGTGCGTGGGGCTTGCCCATCCCGTCCTTCATCCTGCCCAGCGGCCAGAGCGTGATGACCGGCGCGATGGTCCGCGCGGTGAGCGCGGTGGTGCGAGCCAAGGGCTCCGACGCGTGGTTCCAGTTGGCACCCGCCGAGCTGCTGGAGCAGTACGACGAGACCGAGGACGCGGAACTGCCCGCGCAACTGCGCCCCGCGCTCACGCTTGGGGCTCGTCAAGGCCTGAAGAAGGGCAACGACATCCTCGACGTGTGGTTCGAGTCTGGCTCGTCGTGGAACGCCGTGATGCGCCAGCGCGGGCTGGGATATCCCGTCGATCTCTACCTCGAAGGCTCGGACCAGCATCGCGGCTGGTTCCAGTTGTCGCTGCTGCCGGCACTCGGCGTCACCGGCGTCCCGCCGTTCAAGACGTTGCTCACGCACGGCTTCATGGTCGACAAGGACGGCCGCAAGCTGAGCAAGTCGAGCGGCGACACCGTCGAAGACCTCTTCAACGACTTCGGCGTCGATGTCCTCCGCTGGTGGGTCTCCTCGCTCGCCTACGAGAACGACGTCAAGGTCGATCGCGACTTCTTCAACGCCGCAGGCGAAAGCTACCGCAAAGTCCGCAACACGCTGCGGTTCATGCTCAGCAACCTCGCCGACTTCACGCCTACGTGTGATGGCCCCAACGGCAATCAAGCCGGGCACTGCGTCGATCTCAAGTCCATCGCCCCCACGTCGATCGACGCGTGGGTGCTGGGCGAGTTCCAGACACTCGCGAAGGAAGTCGTCGATGCGTACAACCGCTACGACTTCCGTACCGCCCACCTGAAGCTCTACGACTTCTGCAACGACACACTCAGCGCCGTCTATCTGGCGGCCGTGAAGGACCGCCTCTACTGCGACGCCAAGGACTCGAAGCGCCGCCGCCAGACGCAAACGGTGCTGTGGGACCTCACCGACGGCCTGTGCCGCCTGCTGGCGCCGATCCTGTGCCACACCGCCGACGAGGCGTATCGCGCCCTGTGGTCCACCGCCGCCAAGCCCGCAGGCGACGACGTGTGCGTCCACCTCAAGCCATTCATCACCGATCTGGGCGTGAAGCCCGACGCGGACTGGGCCAAGGTCGTCACGGCCCGCGCCGGCGCGATGCTGGCGATGGAGAAAGCCCGCGCCGAGTTGGGCGTCGACAACCCGCTGGACATGGGCGTCGCGCTGCCGGACCCGGACGGGTCGCTGGCGAAGTTCGACGCGCACGATCTGGCCGACCTCATGGGCGTGAGCCGCGTGAGCGCCGACAAGGGCGCGAGCGCGGCGAAGATCGCCGACCTGCGGAACGAGCCGCGGTGCGAGCGCTCGTGGAAGCGCGACGGGACGGTGAAACATCGCTCCGACGGCGGGATGCTCAGTGATCGCGATGCGTTGGCGGTCGGCCTCGGGTGAAGCGACCCGCCGGCACGGACGCGCGTCAAGTCGCCGGGCTCGAAACGGCTCGCCCGGTGTCGCTGCGCTTGATCATCACCTGACCATCACTTGATCATCGCTCGCCGCTTCGCGGGGAAGGGCGTCGGAACTCAGACGGCTTTCGTGCCGCGGGCCAGACGCATCTTCTCTTTCGCCGCACGGATCTCGCGGTCGCGACGATCGGTCTTGGCGTCGCGGTTGGGGTCGTCCATCGCGATGCGGTCGTTACTGGCCTTGGTGAGCTGAGCCTGGGCGTCGGCCGCGACGAGCTCGCGGACCGGAGCGGCACGCTCGGCGAGAATCGTGAGCTGGCCCTCGGCCATGCGGACCACGCCGCCATCGACAAAGTACGAGGTGCTACCGCCGTTGGCCTTGGTCTTGGCGTCGGTGCCGAAGGTGAGCTGGAGCTCGCCGCAGCCGAGCTTGCCGAGGATGGGGGCGCGGCCAGGGAGGAAACCCATGAGGCCGTCCCAGAGCGGGACGATCGCGCTCTCGACGGACTCATCGAGCAGGCTGGCGGACGGGGTCACGAGCTTGACGCGGAAGGTGTTCGAGGCCACGCGAATCTCCAGACGGGAAGGCTCCCGGAGGGGTGCAGGGGCGAATGATACGTCCGGGGGGCGGCGGAATCGACCGGGCGTCGGGGCACCGAAGGCCCTCCGCGCGGTTGATCGGGAGCCCTTGCCGCGCGGACAAAAGCCCGCGGCTCTGAACGCATCCCTCAGGAGATTCAGACCACCCGTGTCCCGAACATCGGCCATCCTCTTTCTGCTCGCCGGTGCGTTGGCGCTGGCGATCTATGGGCGGCTGCATGTGGGCGGGCCGCTGCCGCCGGGGTCGGAGATGATTTTCGAGTTCCGCGCCCAGCGCGGCGCGGCGGCCGCGATCGTGGGCATCTGCCTGGGTGTCAGCGGGGTGCTGCTGCAGTGCCTGTTCCGCAACCCGCTGGCAGCGCCCGATGTCTTGGGCATGTCGAGCGGCGCCGGTTTGTCCGTCATGCTGTGGCAGCTCGCGGCGTTCCACGCGGGGATGGGAATCGCACAGAGCAGCGTGGACATCGGGATCGCGCTGCCGGGAGCGATCGGAGCGCTGATGCTGACGTACCTGCTCGCCCAGCGGCGCGGGACGGTGGAGCCCGTGTCGCTCATTCTCACCGGCGTGATCATCGGCGTCGTGGCGGCCGCGGCGTCGTCGCTGGTGCAGCAGTTTCTTCCGGATCGCGGCGTGGCGGCGGCGCGGCTGCTCTTGGGCTCGATCAACGAAGAACTCCGCTGGCGTGGCATCATCCTGGCCGGCGTGCTCGCGTTGGGTGGGCTGGCGTTTACAGTGTGGCGCGGGCGGTGGCTCGATGCGGCGTCGCTGAGCGACGATGAAGCGCGGTCACTGGGCGTGGCACTGACGCGGCTGCGGCTCGAGATGTTTTTGCTTGCCGGCGTGCTGACGTCGGTGGCGTTTTCGCTGGCGGGACCGGTGGCGTTTGTCGGGCTGGTCTGCCCGCACCTCGTGCGGATGACGATCGGGCCGCGGCACGGGCCGCTCGTTGTGGGCGCAGCGTGCTTGTCAGGGGTGATGGTGGTCGGGGCCGATTGCCTGGTTCGACTGATCGATTTGGGCTCGGGGCGCTTGCCGCTCAGTGTGATGACCGCGCTGGTCGGCGGGCCGCTGCTCATCTGGATGCTGCGTGTGAACGCCGCGCGGATTCGCACGGTCGGGTGAACAGAGTCGCGAGTGACAGTCTTCAGCGGCCGACAACTGCGAGCACGTGACGGTGCAGCGTGTCCACGACCTGCTGGAAGTTGAGGTCGCTGGTGTCGACGCAGATGGCGTTGCCGGGGCACATGAGCGGGCCGTCAGACCGGGAGGAATCGCTGCGATCGCGTTCGAGGATCTCGGCGGTGATGGTGCCAAGATCGGCGGCGGAGCCCATCGCGACCATCTGCTCGGCGCGGCGGCGGGCACGAACGTCGGGCGAAGCGTCGAGGTAGAACTTCACCGCGGCGTCGGGGAAAACGACAGAGCCCTGGTCGCGGCCCTCGGTGACAAGGCGGGGATGTTGCTGTCCGATGATCCGCTGCTTGCGGACCATGTGCTCGCGGAGTTCCTTGATGGAGGCGAGCGGCGAGACGACCTCGGTGACATCCTTGTGGCGGATGCGGTGATCGATGGGCTGCCCATGGGCGAGGATCGTCGGCGGATCGCGGGTCCAGTCAAAGTGCAGGTCGGCGGCGGCCGTGCGGGCGACCACGGCAGCCTTGTCGGCAAGATCGATCTTGTTGTCGATGCAGATCGCGGCGGCGGCGCGGTACATGGCGCCGGTGTCGAGGAAGTCCAGGCCGAGTTGCCTGGCCAGCGCCCGCGCGACCGACGACTTGCCGGTACCGGCGGGGCCGTCGATGGTGATGACAATGCGTTGGCTGGGTGACAGCATGGCAAGGCAACCGGAGTCGCCAAGGGTAGCGGGGTCCTTGTCGCACACGACGCGCTCGATGTCCATTGCCGAGCACGATTCGGCGTGCGAGACTTCGACGACCTCGATCATCTCAAAAGCGAGTTCCTGCTCGGTCTGCTGACGCGTCGCGTTCATGGTCGATCCTCCCGACGTCCTGTCTGCGGGGAGCGGCGACGGAGTTGTTCCGATGCCGCGGCGTGGCTGCGCGCGAACTCAGATTGAACGACCGGACAAACTCGGTCACGCCGAAGCGGCGGCGTGGTCGAGCGCTGCCCGGAGAAGGCGCTGGCTCTTCCGGATGCCCAGTGTAACATCCCCGCCACCCCTGTAATCGACCGCAAGGGTGGAATCGAAGCCTACCGAGGCGACGGCCGAGACCATCTTGAACAGGTCATAGGCCTTGTGGGCGGGGAGGGGCTCGGGGGGCGGGGTGTTGGAATCGCCACCCTCGCCGGCGAAGATATCGGCAATGAGGTCTTCCAACGCCGCATCGTCGAGTTCCTCGACTTCATCGTCCTCGTCGTCGGCCTCGGGAGCCGCCTTTGCGGGCTTGGCGGCCTCGGGTGCCTTGTCGGCTTTGGAATCGGCCTTCTTGGCCTTCGCGCCCTTCGCGGGCTTGGCTTCGGCTTCGGGCGCGGCATCCGCCTTGGCCTTTTTCTTGCCCTTCGCCGGCTTTGCCGGCGCTTCCTCGTCGTCGGGAGGAATGTCGGTGCGGGCGGACTTCTTCTTCGGGGCCTCGTCCTCGTCGTCGTCCTCATCCCGTTTGCGGGCCGGAGACTTCGGAGGCAGCTTCAGACCACCCTCGGGCGGGTCAGAGAAATCGAGCGTCGAGGCCAGCACCGCGGAGGCGTAGGGCGTGATACGACGCAGGTAGGTCACTGCTTCGTCGTCGCTGCCCGCCGCTTCGGCGGCGAACTGGAAGTCGGGGAGCGTGCCGATGCGGAAGCCGCCGACCTTCTTAATGAGGTCCGTCATCCGTTCGGGCTTTGAGGTCAGGCCCTTCGACGGGCTGATGAGCAGATTCAGTTCGAGGCGTTCGGCCCGGTCGACGATCTTGCGAAGACGCTGCCAGACCAACTGCATCGCGTTGTCGTCGTCGGGGGCTTCAACCCGCATCGCGGCGGCGGTGCAGGAGAGGATCTGAGCGGCCTGGATGACCCGGTGCATCCGCTCGATGGCGGCTTCAGCGGCGGCGGCGTCGGCCGTGCCGAGGTTCTGCGACTGGGCCTCGATGAGGAGCAGGCACGGGCAACCGGCGCGATCAGCCCGCTCGCGGAAGGCTTCAAGCTTGCGGCGGTCGGCCCCGACCAAAAGGTCGGTGGAGAGATTGAGCCCGCCCAAACCGAGGACTTCGCGGGTGTATTGAGGCAGGTCGGCGAGCGCCAGCGTGGGCTGGGACTTGCCGGGCTGTCCGAGGAGCTGCCCGCGGAGGCATGAGGCGTTCAAGGTCAACAGCATTCGGGGGCACTGTAGCGACGCTGCGGCACGCGAGCCCGCAGGCGTCCTCGTGGTCGCGGGCGGCCGGTAAACACAAGACGGTCGAGGCCTTTCAGCCGCGACCGTCCGGAGGGGAAAAAGGTAACGGCGCCAAGATACCACGAAGAAGCACCGCGCGTCAAACCCGATGGGTCGGACACCCTAAAAAAAATGGCGAGCAAGTTTGCTGTTCTCGGACGGCCGCCAACTCCTCGGTCTGGAGCCTGACTCCCAGCAGGGACGGTTGCCGCTACGCTAGCAATCACTTCAGGAGAACCTCATGCCCAGCCCCGCGGACCGCAAGTACTCCGAGTCGCACGAATGGCACAAGATTGATGGCGACACACTGACCCTCGGCATCTCGCGCTTCGCCGTCGATGCGCTGACAGACGTGACCTATGTCCAGATGAAGAAGATCGGCACCGCGTTCAAGCCGGGCGACATCGTGGGCGAGGTGGAGAGCGTGAAGACCACGAGCGACATCTACTGCTTCGTGGCCGGCACAATCACCGAGGTGAACGCGGCGCTGAACGACAACCCCGGCCTGATCAACGAGGACCCGTACACCAAGGGCTGGCTGGTGAAGGTCAAGGTGTCGGACGCGTCGGGTCTGGCAAAGCTGATGGACGCGGCGGCCTACGACAAGGCGCACCCGGCGGGATGAATCTCAAAGCGATAAAGCTCAAAGCAGCAAATCGGAATGACGAATCCAAGCGTGCGTTTTGCTCGATTTGAGCTCTGAGTTCTGCCGCTTTGAGTTTTATTATGCTCGCCTGCTCCAACGTTCACAAGTCGTACCAGCTCGGCGAGCGCCGGGTCGCTGCGCTTCGGGGCGTCGACCTGACGATCGACGACCCCGGGTTCTACGCGATCATGGGGCGATCGGGCAGCGGCAAGAGCACACTGCTGCATCTCTTGGCGGCGTTGGATAAGCCCGACGAGGGCACGATCACCCTCGCGGGCCAACGCATCGATCAGCTCAGCGACTCGCAGGCGACCGTGTTTCGGCGGACCCAGATCGGAATTGTGTTCCAGCAGTTCAATCTGATTCCCACGCTGACGGCGGTGGAGAACGCCGAACTGCCCGGCATTTTGTCCGGCGATGAACAGACCAAGGCCCGTTCGCGGGCGAAAGAACTGCTGGCGCGACTCGGCCTGAGCGATCGGCTCGAGCACCGCCCCGACGCGCTCTCCGGCGGCGAGCAGCAGCGGGTCGCAATCGCGCGGGCGCTGCATTACGCACCGCCGATCGTGCTCGCGGACGAGCCGACCGGCAATCTCGATAGCGCGAGCAGCGCGGGGTTGTGGGCCCTGTTGGCCGAGATCGCGACGGAGCGCAAGATCAGCATCGTCATGGTGACGCACGAGCCGGCGGCGGCGGCCCACTGCCGCAGCGTGTTCGTAATCGCGGACGGACGGGTGAAGGCGCGGATCGAAACGGAGGGCCTCGATGAGAGCGGCGTGGCGGCTCGCTATCAGCAGTCTGTCGCAGCGACCTAGCCGCAGCGTGCTGCTGCTGCTGGTGGTCGCACTGTCGGCCGCCCTGGTCTGCGGCGTGGCGACGGCGATGGCGAGCGTGACCGAGTCGCTGCGCAGCCGCATGGTTGGTGCGGTGGGCACGGCGGACCTGAAGATCGTGACGCCCGCGTCCGCCAAGCCGCTCGACGAGGACGTACTCGCAAAGGTGCGGCGCTGGCCGGAGGTGAAGGCCGCCGAGGGGCGGCTGCGAGCCGCGGCGGCGCTACGGGCGGTGAGGCCGGTCTGGAACGCCGGCGACGAAGCCAAATCCGATGGCTCCAACCCTTCGTCGCTTGGTCGCTCCGTCGCTTCGTCGCTTCCCCGCACGATTCGATCCTTCGCCGTCAACGTGTACTTCGAGTCGTTTCGCCCCGGCTTCGATGACGTGCATCGGCCGGTGACCCTCGCCGAGGGACGGATGCCGATCATCGCGACCGAGATCGCGGTCGATCAGACAGTGATCGATCGGCTCCGCGGCGTCGAGAGCAAGGCGGGGCGGCGGAGCGGAACCCTGTCGGCGCTCATCAGCGGCACGGTGCCCGACGTCGAAGAAGGCAAGGCCGACGCGACGCAGGACCTGGGCCCGGCGACAGCGGCAAGCGCTGACGAAGCCCGGGCGCTGCGGGAGAAGTATCAGGTCGCGATCGGGCAACAGATCGAGTTCATCCCGGCGGGGAAGCCTCCGGTGAAACTGACGATTGTCGGGATCGCGCCGCCGGGCGTCTTAGGAGGCAGGCCGCGGGGCTGGATGACGCCCGATGCGCTCGCATCGGCAACGGATCAGACGGGGCGGTACAACGAGATCGAGATCGTGCTCGAGGACACGGCCGACGCGGAGGCAGCGGCGGCAGCCCACCGGGGCCAAATGCCCGACGACGCGGTGCTGCAATCGACCGCAAAGGTGACGTCGAACCTCGAACAGAATCTGCGCGCGAACCAGATCGGGTTGATCGTCGCGTCGACGATGGCGTTTCTGTCCGCGGCGTTCATCATCCTGACCGGCATGACGACGGGCGTCGTGGAACGCCAGCGCGAACTGGCAATCCTGCGCTGCATCGGGGCGGCCCGACGGCAGATCGCGGCGTCGCAGGTGTTCGTGGGCCTCTTGATCGGCACGGCTGGCTCGCTGCTGGGTGCGCCACTGGGAATTGCGATCGCGAGTCTGGTGATCTGGTGGTTCCAGGCGGACTTCAAGATCGAGCTGGCGTTCCCGTGGTTCGGGCTCAGCGTCGGCGTGGTCGGTTCGATCCTCGCGGGGCTGCTGGGTGCGGCGTTCCCGGCGTGGCGGGCGGCCCGGATGGAGCCGCTGAAGGCACTCTCGTCGCGGGCGGACGTACCGAAGCGGTCGGCGCTCTGGAAGGTGCTGGCGATCAGCGTGGTGATGCTGGTCACGCATTATCTCGTGGTGACGTTCGCGAACACGCCAAACGCGATCTTCCTGTTGTACGTGTCGCTGGCCTTGCCGTGCATGTTCTTCGGGTACTTCCTGCTGGGCGTGCCGCTGACGGCGGGCGTGGTGGAGATTGGCGGGAGGCTCATCGCGCGGGTGTTGGGTGTGCCGGCGACGCTCTTGGAGCGGAGCATCCGCAGGACGCCGTATCGCCACGGGTTCACGGCGGGCGCGTTGATGGCGGGCCTCGCGCTGATGGTGGCGATCTGGACACAGGGTGCGAGCTTCGCCCAAGACTGGCTCGGGAAGATGCAATTCCCCGATGCCTTTGTGACCGGGCTGGCGTTGTCGGACAAGAGCGTGGAGAAGTTGCGCTCGATGCCGGACATCACGGGCGCGACGCCGCTGTCGATCGTGCGGGTCGAGACGAGCGGCAACAGCATCGGGCCGATGAAGAACCTCAAGACGATGTTCATCGGTTTCGATCCGGATTCGTTCTTCGGCATGATGAACATCACGTGGGTGCAGGGCGATCAGGCCCGGGCCCACAAGCGGCTGAACGACGGCGACGCGATCATCGTCGCACGCGAGTTTCTGGCGAGCAAGGGCCTGGGCCTGGGCGATCGCGTGAGCGTGAAGTACCAGAGCCGCAGCAGCGACTTTGAGATCGTGGGCGTCGTCACCAGCCCGGGGCTGGACGTGGTGAGCAACTTCTTTGATCTGGGCGATATGTACGTGGATCAGGCGGTGTCGGCCGTGTTCGGCTCACGCGCCGCTCTTCGGGATCGGCTGCTGGGAGGCAACGAACCGCCGACGCAGTTGATCTCACTGTCGCTCGCCAAGGGGACCGACGACGCGAAAGTGGCGGCGGACGTGCGGGCGGCGATGATGGAGTTCGGCGTGCTGGACGTCGGCACGGGTCGCACACTCAAAAACGTCATCAACGGCGCTATCGGCCGAAGCTTGTACATCGTGTCGGCGATCGCGATGATGTCGATGCTCGTGGCGAGCCTGGGCGTGGCAAACCTGATCGTCGCGGCGATCGAGGGACGGCGGTTTGAGTTCGGCGTGCTGCGAGCGGTCGGCGCGTCGCGCTGGATGGTCTGCCGGCTCGTGCTGGCCGAAGCGGTGGTGGTCGCGATCTCGGCGGCGTTGCTCGGAACGCTGATGGGCTTGCAGGGCTCGTACGGCGGGAAGCGGCTGAACGCGGTGATCGCCGGGATCGACCTCGCGCTACGGCCGCAGTGGGACGCGATCGGCATCGGCTGGTTGATCGTGATCGGGCTGACACTGCTGGCGGCGGCACCGGCGGTGATCGCGTTGTCGCGGCAGGAGCCCCGGGAGTTGCTGGCGGCCGTGAAGGGCTAAGCCGCCTTGCGAAGTTCGTCGTACCGACGCCGCAGGCTTTCGTCGCGCAGCACCATGTAGCACTTGCTGATGCGGGCGAATTTGCGGCTCGACTCTTCGTCGGGGGCGTAGTCGGGGTGGTACTGGCGGGCGAGGCGGCGGTAGGCGGCGCGGATCTCGTCGGCGGTCGCGCTCGGGGCGATGCCGAGCGTGGCGTAAAGATCCTCAACCTCGACGCTGGTCGGGAGGATCTCGCGGCCACTGGCGGCGGCATCGAGCAGTCGCTCGATGTCTGCCCTGGTCTGTGCGTCGGCGTCGAAGAAGTGCAGGCCGACGTTCCAGACGTCTTTCTGAACCTGACTGGTCCACGCGACACGGGTGAGGGCGAAGATCTTGACGTCGCCGCAGGTCAGGGAGATCTCAAACACGTGGCCGCGCTTCACGGCGGGCTCGCTGCGGGTGACGATGCGGGCGCCCTCGGTGGAGAGGTCGACGATGCTGCCCAGGGCGCAGTCGGTCATGCGGGTGTCGTACCGCTTGGACGTGCGGGTGAACTTGGGCTTGTCCGCCGCGGGCTTCTCGGCTGCGGGCGGAGCCTGCTTCTTCCGGAGTTTGTCCACGAGCCAGCGCATAACGGTGGATCGGACGCTGGAGCGTCGGCGTTGAGCGGCGGCGGCCCGGGACGGGTGTCGGACGGGGCTGAGTTGGCAGGCGGTGACAGTCCTGTCGGAAACTCCGGCGCGGAGAGATTGTTCTCGGGCGTCTGTCGACCGAGATCCGGGTTCACGACTGTCCCGCACCCGTCCACGACTCCGGAGCCGCAGGGTGCCGGTGCTTCAGGTGCCGAGTGCCCTCTACCCTCGCCCGTGCCGACGTCTTCTTCACAGCGTCCGTTCGAGGTGGTCGCGCCGTTCAAGCCGATGGGCGATCAGCCCCGCGCGATCGAGCAAATCACACAAGGGCTGCGACAGGGCAAACCCGCGGTCTGCCTGCTGGGCGCCACGGGCACGGGCAAGACCTTCACGATGGCCAACGTCATCGCGAACCTCGGCAAGCCAACCCTCATCATCAGCCACAACAAGACGCTGGCGGCCCAGCTCTACGAGGAGCTCCGCGAGTTCTTCCCCAAGAACAGCGTGAACTACTTCGTCTCCTACTACGACTACTACCAGCCCGAGGCGTACATCCCCCAGCGCGACATATATATCGAGAAGGACTCATCGCGCAACGACGATCTCGACCAGCTGCGACTCGCGGCAACGAGCAACATCCTGAGCCGTCGCGACACCGTCGTCGTCGCCAGCGTGTCGTGCATCTTCGGCCTCGGCAATCCGGTCTCCTACGGGGAGCGCGTCCTCACCATCACCAAGGGCTCGCGGGTCGATCGCCGCGACTTCCTGATGGCGCTCTCGCAGATGCAGTACACCCGCAGCGAGATCGAGTTCAAACGCGCCCAGTTCCGCGTCCGCGGCGACGCCCTCGAGGTCTGGCCCGCATACGAGAAGTACGCCGTCCGCATCGAGCTCTTCGGCGACGAGATCGATCGCGTCGACCTAATCAACCCCACCAGCGGCGAGGTCCTCGCGGAAGAGCGGCAGTTCTTCCTCTTCCCCGCCGTCCACCACATGATGCCCGAGGACCAGATGCAGTCGGTGCTGACGTCGATCCGCTCCGAGATGGACGCGCGGGTGATGGAACTGCGCTCACAAGGCAAACTGCTCGAAGCCCAGCGCCTGATCAGCCGCACCAAGTACGACCTCGAACTCCTCGAAGAAACCGGTATGTGCCAGGGGATCGAGAACTACTCACGCTTCATGGACGGCCGCCAGCCCGGTGAGCGGCCGTACACGTTGATGGACTATTTCGACTTTGCACCGACAGCGGTCCGGAGAGACGAAGAGACGGAGAGACAAAGAGACGGAGTGGAAGATGCAGCTTCCACCACTTCGTCTCTTCGTCACTCCGTCTCTCCGTCTCCTCCCCCCCGCCCCAACTACCGCGACTGGCTCCTCATCATCGATGAATCGCACGTGACCTTGCCGCAGATCCGCGCAATGTACAACGGCGATCAGGCCCGCAAGACGGTGCTCGTGGACCACGGCTTCCGTCTGCCCAGTGCGCTCGACAATCGGCCCTTGCGGTTCGAGGAGTTCGAGGCGATCGTGCCGCAGATTGTCTATGTGAGCGCGACGCCGGGACCGTACGAACTGCAGCGCACCGGCGGCGAAGTCGCTGAGCAGGTGATCCGCCCGACGGGGTTGCTGGATCCAGTGATCGAGGTCAAGCCCGCCCAGGGTCAGGTGCCGGACCTGATCGAGCGTTGCCAGGAGCGCGTGGCCAAGGGCGAGCGGGTGCTGGTCACCGCGCTCACCAAGCGGCTGTGCGAGGACCTGACGAGCTACCTCGACCAGAAGGGCCTGCGGGTGCGCTACCTGCACAGCGAAGTCGAAACGCTCGAACGCGTCGCGATCCTCACCGACCTGCGACTCGGCGAGTTCGACGTGCTGGTGGGCGTGAACCTCTTGCGCGAGGGATTGGATCTGCCCGAGGTGTCGCTGGTGTGCATCCTCGACGCCGACAAGGAAGGCTTCCTGCGCTCGCCGACGAGTCTCATCCAGCAGATGGGCCGAGCGGCACGCAACGTCAACGCGCTCGTCATCATGTACGCCGACCAGATGACGCCCGCGATGCAGGCCGCCATCGGCGAAACCGAACGCCGCCGCACGAAGCAGATCGCGTACAACACCGCCCACGGCATCGTCCCCACGACGATCAAGAAAGAGATCCGCCGCGGCATGGAGATCAGCCTCAAGGGCCGCAAGCAGGCCCGCGAAAGCCTCTACGAGAAGGAAACCGAGTACGAGATCGAAGACCTGATCGAGACGATCCGCACCGAGATGCGCGAGAGTGCGGCCAAACTCGACTTCGAATCCGCCGCGGTGCTCCGCGATCAGCTCAAATCACTTGAAGCCAAGCTCGACAAGGCGACGAAGTCCGGCGGCTCCACCAAAGTTCGGCGATCCGAATTGTCCGCCAACGCCGAAGCCAAGAACCGCAAACGCCCCGGCATGCCCGGCGTCAAGATCACGAAGCAGATGAGGAAGAAAGGCAGTGGAAAGTAGCCGCAAGGCACTGGGCACTGGGCATTCGGGCGATGCATCACGCATCAGGCAAAGAAAAAGGCAGCCGCAATCGGCTGCCCTGCTTTGGCCCTTTGGAGCTTTGGAGCTTTGGCCCTTTGGCCCTTTTGCCTTTGCTCACTTCTCCCCCGCCTTCGCCAACAGCAACAGCCGTTCCTTCTTCGTCACCACCACGCCGCCGGGGATTTCAAGCGTGACGGCGAATAGCGCAGGGTCCTTCACCAGCAGCTTGGGCTGAACGGGGACGACGAGGTCGCCGGTCTTGGGGTCTCGGCTCGCGTTGGCGAGGTCAAAGACGCCGCCGTCGACCGGGAACTCGTCCTGGCGGCCCTTGTCGAAGATCCAGAGCTGGTACTGCTGGACGCGTGGGTCGTTGGCGGCGAGGCCCTTGAACCGCATGAAGCCGCGCTGCTCCTTGCCGTTCCAGATGATGTCGCCGCTCACGCCCTTGGCATCCTTGTCCTCGGTCGTCGACCAGGCGACGGTCTGGGTCTCAGCCGCTTGCAGGAGCTGAATGCGTGCCTGCCACGCCGGCGCGGCCGGTTCCGGCATCGCGGGCGGCTTGTTCCATGTGAGCACGGCGAACGCGAGCGACGCGGCAGCGGTCAGCCACGCCACCATCTCGCGGGGACGCATGCCCGGCGCCGTGGTGTTCGTTCCGCCGCCACGACCACTTGCGATCGTCTCAACGCCCTTCGCGAGCAAGCGGCCGCGGACATCCGCCGCGAGCGGCTTGGCCTCGACCGACCAGCTGGCGATCGTCGCGCCGCTGAGGCGGCCAAAGTCGGCGGCGGCGGCGTCAGCAACGGCGCGGTCGGCGGGCGAGAGTTGGGCGAGCAGCGTGTCGAGTTCCTGACGCTCGACGGCGTCGAGGCCACCGGCGCTGGCGCCGGCGAGCAGGTCGATCACGCGGTCCAGAGGCTGCGTGTTCATGACGCGACCTCCTTTCGCGTCCCGGTGAGCGCTTCGCGCATACGGATCAACCCGCGGCGGATGCGGGATTTCACGGTGCCAACGGGGGCCTGCACCAGCGTCGCGATCTTCTCGTGGGGCACGCCGTGATAGAGCGAGTACCAGAGGGCCTGCTGCTCGTCCTTATCCAGGCCATTGAAGGCCTCGGCGGCACGGCGGAGATCGTCGCGGTTGGCGGCGTGGTCGGACTGTTGGTGGATCTTCGCCTCCGCGAGCGTGCCGGGATCGTCGACGTGCAGGGTTGGCCGTCGCGCAGCGCGCCGGACGCGGTCGATGAGTCGGTGATGGGCGATGGTCGCGATGAAGGCCGCCTCCGAACCCAGTGCGGGGTCGAAGCGTCCCGCGCTCTTCCAGACTTCCACGAACACGTCCTGCACCGCGTCCTCGATGTCCTCGCCGAGCGGGCGCAAGTAGCGATCGGCCAAACCCCACACCATACCGCCGAATTCATCGAGGCACGCCGCGACCGCGGCGTTCTCACCTCGAGCAACTCGTTGGAGGATCGTGTCCGGCACCGGGGGAGGGCTCCGTGCGTGTTCGCTCTTCTTTCGACGCACAACGCATGCGGATGCCAGTTTTGCGACTTGAATCTTCGTGATCCAAAATCCGGCCTGCCGGAGACCTCGGAAGACCGGCGTCCGACTCGAACATCGTGGCGTGCGACTGGCCGTTCTGCGGAGCTCCTCCCGCTGGCGCTCGGCGGTCGCCGCACGCCCCGAGCGAGCGGTCCTTCCGAGAGGAAGGGAGAGGAAGAAGGAGATTCATGATGAAGAGGTCTCTCAACGTGCTCGCCGCGGCCGCGTTCCCGCTGGTGGTGCTGGCCGGGTCGACGCAGGCCGAGCTGGTCTACGGCGTGACGCTCCAGCAGACGCTGGTGTCATGGGACAGCGGGTCCCCCACCTCCCTGCTTTCCGGCGTCGCGATCTCGGGCCTTCAGGCCAATGAGGTGATTCACGGCCTCGATATGCGTCCGAACACCGGCGAGCTCTACGCGCTCGGCTCGATGAATCGGCTCTACAAGATCAACCGCATGACCGGCGCCGCAACGCAGGTCGGGCCGTCCTTCGCGACGCCGCTGAACGGATCGTCGTTCGGCTTTGACTTCAACCCGACCGTGGACCGCATCCGCGTCGTCAGCGACGTGGATCAGAACCTGCGGCTGAACCCGGACACGGGCGCGGTGATTGTCGACACCCCGCTGGCATACAAGAGCGGGGATCCGAACTTCGGCAAGAACGCAAACGTGGTGCACGCGGCGTACACCAACTCGTTCAAGGGCGCGACCACGACGACGCTGTACGTGCTCGACACGGGCTTGGACGTGCTGGCGATCCAGAACCCGGCGAACAGCGGTCAATTGATGACCGTCGGCTCCATCGGCGCGGACCTGACCGATCTGGGCGGGTTCGACATCTCCGGCATGACCGGTCTGGCGTACGCGGTCGTGCGCGACAACCTGCTGGCCCGGAGCACGTTCTGGCGGATCGATCTGGCAACCGGCCAGGGCACCATGATCGGCGAGATCGGCGGCGGATCGATCATCACGGCGATGGCAGTCGTCCCGGCCCCCGGCACGCTGGCGCTGGGTGGTTTCGTCTGTCTCGCGGCGGCGCGGCGGCGTCGGTGAGCGCGGTCCAGTGAATCACCGTTGCTCTTCTCCCGTCGCGGCGGGAAATCACCGACGCGGCGGATGATTTGTGCGAGAGGCCGTACCTGGGAGGGGCGGCCTCTCGTTTTCATTCGCACACGCCGTGGAGGCAGGGCCTTCCAAGCCCCGCGCCATGCCAGCCCGCAGCGACCGCCGTACCGTTCCGCGTGAGTACACCCGAGCCAACGCCGGCACCCAACCCCGCGGACAAGCGTCGCTCGCGCGACGAGTTCTACGGGCGGCTCGCGGTCTACCTCGCGGGCGTGGCGATCGGCTTCCTTCTGCTCGGGTTCTTCAAGGCCCGCGGCCGCGCCGAGGCGCAGCGCCGCGAGGCAGAGCAGAAAGCAATGTGGGGCGGCTCGACAAGCCCTTCTGGGACCGAGACTTCCGCAACACCCGCAACCCCGCAGGGAATCCAAGGCTCCATACCGAACGAAAAGCGATAAGCCGCTTGCGTGCCGCTACACTGGCCGCGGGAGCGACCAGCGTGAGCCAGCGTTCGAAGAAGGATTCTGAGCGAGAGGAGTCGAGCGTGCCGACGGCGACGAGCAAAGCCTCAGAGCGAGGCGAGGGTTTGTCTGTGGAGGTGCGCCCGGTGCGCGACGCGGGCGCGCGGGAGGCAGGATTGGGTGCGAGGGCGAAGTCGGCGTACGACGCGCGGGTGATCCGGGTGCGCGGGGCGCGGGAGCACAACCTCAAAAACATCGATGTCACCATCCCCCGCGATCAGTTGGTGGTGATCACCGGCCTCTCCGGCAGCGGCAAGAGCAGCCTCGCCTTCGACACCATCTTCGCCGAAGGCCAGCGCAAGTACATGGAGTCGCTCTCCGCGTACGCCCGCCAGTTCCTCGAGCAGCTCAAGAAACCCGACGTCGACGAGGTCGAGGGCGTCCCCCCCACCATCGCGATCGAGCAGCGCAGCGCCAGCAGCAACCCGCGCTCCACGGTGGCGACGACGACGGAGATCTACGACTACCTGCGGCTGTTGTTTGCCCGGTGTGGCACGCCCCACTCGTGGGCACCGACGAAGACCAAGAAGGACGGGGCGGTGCTCGAACGCTCCGGTCGCGTGATCAGCGCGATGGGAAGCACGCAGATTGTCGATGCGGTGATGGAAAAGGCCAAGCCGGGCGAGCAGGCTCGGGCCATGGTTCTCGCTCCCGTCGTCCGCGGCAAGAAGGGCTTCCACCGCGACGTGCTCGAAGACCTCGTCAAACAAGGCTGGACCCGCGCCCGCGTCAACGGCACGCTCGTCGACTTGCGCGAGGTGTTGAAAGACCCCAACGAGAATCCGCTGAAGCTCGGCCGCTTCGAGAAACACTCCATCGACGCCGTCATCGACCGCATCGGCATCGCGCCGGACTCGCGCCAGCGCCTGGCAGAGTCGATCGAGGCGGCGCTGCGATTGGCGGAAGGCTCGCTCACCGTCTCGTTCGAGGACGCGACGGCCCCCGGCGGCTGGCGCGATGTGACATACTCCACCCGCTTCTCCGATCCCGATCATCCCGAAGTCGCGCTCGAAGAACTCGAGCCGCGGCTGTTCTCGTTCAACTCGCCGCAGGGCGCGTGCAAGACCTGCTCGGGTCTGGGCACTTTGCTGGAGCTCGACGAACATCTCGTGCTCCCCAACGACCAGAAGGCCCTGGGCCAAGGAGCGATCGAGGCGTACGCGAAGAACATGGCCGTGCGGGCCTGGTTCCAGCGCGGCCTAAAGAAGTTCTGCAAGGCGTTCGGCGTCTCGTACGACTCCCCGATCTCGACGTTCAGCCCGGTGCAGCGCAAGCTGCTCATGCACGGCCCGACGCCGGAGCAGAAAGCGGCCGCCAAAGCCGCGCTCGGCCGCTTCCAGTGGCAGGGCGTCTTGCCAGAACTCAACGACTGGTGGAAGAAGACCGACAACCCCACCGTCAAGGAATGGCTCGGCCAGTTCATGTCGAACACGCCATGCCCGGAGTGCTGCAGTGATCGCCTGCGCATCGAGGCGCTGCACGTCCTCCTCACCAGCAAGCACCGCGCCGACACCAAGAAGGGCTTCAGCGAGTCGGTGATCGGGCGGCCCAAGCACGACGGGTCGATGCTCAACATCGCCGAGCTCTCTCGCCTCAACATCCTCGACGCGATCGCCTACATCGAGGGCCTGCAGCTCACCAAGGAACAGATCGTCATCGCCGAGCCGATCCTGAAGGAGATCAACAACCGCCTGCGGTTCCTCACCGGCGTGGGGCTTGAGTACCTCTCGCTCGACCGCAAGACCGCGACGCTCTCCGGCGGCGAAGCCCAGCGCATCCGCCTCGCCACCCAGGTCGGCAGCGGCCTCGTCGGCGCGTGCTACGTGCTCGACGAACCCACCATCGGCCTCCACCAGCGCGACAACGACCGCCTCATCAAAACCCTCCGCCACCTGGCCGACATCGGCAACACCGTCCTCGTCGTCGAGCACGATGAAGACATGATCCGTGCCGCGGACTACGTGCTGGACGTCGGCCCCGGACCGGGCGTCCACGGCGGACGCATCGTCGCCCAAGGCACCGTCACCGACATCTGCAAGGTCGCCGAGTCGCAGACAGGTCTGTACCTGTCGGGCAAGAAGAAGATCGAGGTGCCGTCGAAGCGCCGCACGATGGACCAGAAGAACGCCATCACCATTAAGGGCGCGGCCCACAACAACCTCAAGAAGATCGACGTCGCGATCCCCACCGGCGGACTCGTCTGCGTCACCGGCGTCAGCGGCAGCGGCAAGTCCACGCTCGTCAACGACATCCTGCTCACCGCGGCAAAGAACCAACTCGTCGGCACGCGCGAGAAGCCGGGCACACACGGCTCGTTCAAGTGGCCCAAGACCCTGGACCGTGTCATCGAGGTCGATCAGTCGCCAATCGGCCGCACGCCGCGCTCCAACCCCGCCACCTACGTCGGCATCTTCGACGAGATCCGCAAGGTCTTCGTCGCCACCAAGGAAGCCAAGGTCCGCGGCTACAAGCCCGGCCGGTTCTCCTTCAACGTCCGCGGCGAAGCCGGCGGCGGGCGGTGCGAGGCGTGCGAAGGCCAGGGCCTCAAGAAGATCGAGATGCACTTCCTGCCCGACGTTTTCGTCGAGTGCGAGGTCTGCCGCGGCAAGCGCTACAACCGCGAGACGCTGGAGATCCTCTACCGCAACAAATCGATCGCCGACGTGCTCGACATGACCATCGAGCAGTCGCTGGGGTTCTTCGAGAACCACCCCAAAATCCTCCGCTTCCTCAAGTGCCTCCACGACGTAGGCCTCGACTACATCACGCTCGGCCAGCCGAGCACGCAGCTCTCCGGCGGCGAGGCCCAGCGCATCAAGCTCGCCACCGAACTCGGCAAGACCTTCGGCGCTCTGGAACAGGTGGAACTCCTCAAAGCAGGCAGCACGGCACCTCCGGCGGACGAGGAAGCCGAAGCCGGCGACGCACTCGACGAATTCGCCGACGCCGCGGGACCCGCCAAGAACAAGAAGGGCGGCAAGGACGCCAAGAAGTCCAGCAAGTGGGCCGAGCGCTTCGAGGCCATGCGCCAGCGTGCCGCCAACCCCTACGGCAAGACGCTCTACGTCCTCGACGAACCCACCACCGGCCTCCACTTCGAAGACATCCGCAAACTCGTCCACGTCTTCGACCGCCTCGCGGACGCGGGTCACACGCTCGTGGTGATCGAGCACAACCTCGATGTCATCAAGTGCGCCGACTGGATCATCGACCTCGGCCCCGAGGGCGGCAGCAACGGCGGCACGATCGTGGCCCAAGGCACGCCGGAGACGGTGGCAAAGACGAAGGCGAGCTACACGGGGGCGTATCTGGGACCGATGCTGAAATGAGACCGTGGCGTTCGTCGTTCGGCGGTCCGCTCACTTCTGACGCCGCAGCTTTTCTTCGATCTCCGCACGGCTCTTGCTGGAAAAACGACGCGTGTTGTCCTGGTATTCGACGTCGCGGATGACGGCGCGAATCTCTCCCATGTAGAGCTTTCGGATCGTGTAGGTATCCATGGCCCCCTGAGGGTCCGGTCGCACCACGAGCTCGAACGGAGCGGCGCCCGGCTCGGCGATCCACTTTGGATCCCACCGCGGATACCCAAATCTCCCGGCCTTTTCATCGACATCGTGTGGCTCGCTGGAAAGGAGCCCGACCAGCGTCTCGCGCCCCTCGGAGTCCACGAGGAACACATTGGCATGAATGGCCGCGTACGAGGGATCGACCGACTGCACAGCGCCAGCCAACCCTTGCAACATCCACCGGATCAGCATCGTGTCGCTGGTGGAGCCATCTGGACGGCGATTTCCAGCCGAGATGCCGATCCATTTGCCCGCGGCTTCGGAGATGGCTTTCGCGAGAGCGTCCGACCTCTGAGCATCTGGCGGCACCTGCTCGATGGCGATGGCGTCCGGACTTGCCAGCGTCACTCGCGCCCGAAGCTCGCGTGACTCGAGGTTCTCGTTTTGGTCGGCACCCCATTCCTTCGCTCCGACGTTGAGAACAAGTTCATGTTCGCCCGGCGAGATCGATTGGGGCACCAGAAGTACCGCTTGCGAGGATGAGTATCCGTAACTCCCTCGCTGCTTGGACTTTGAGCCGGTCACCGTCACGAGGAGCGACTTCAGAGGCTGCGGCGGCTTTGCCGGATTGACAACGAGCATCTTCGGCTCGAGTTTCACGCCGCCGAGCGATGCCTCGCTGATGACGAAACTCGCATGCACGGTACCGTTCGGTCCCGTGCGGGATTCGATGAGCCGAGCTCGCACGGGCAGCGGATCGCCCGGTCGAACGCGCTCACGGGTAACGATCTCTACCTTGGCGGCGTTGCCACGAAACCGCTTCGACTGCTCGACCGTGAACTGCTGATTCATCTCCGCGGCCTCGATCACCGCGCCCCACTCTTCGAGCCACGGGATCTGCCAGTCCGCCTGCAATTCCAGTGCCCTCTCGACGACCAGCGACGCCTGGGTCGTGTCGAGCTTCTTTGCGAGCAATCGCGATTCGAGCTCGATCGCGATCGCACGTGAGACCTCGCGAGTGGCGAAGCGAGAGTGCCACAGCAAGACGTTGGTGGGCAGGCTCTTGGACAGGTCCGAACCAGTCACGACGGCGACGAACGCCGCGCCGAGTGGAGCGATCGCGAGAAGCGCCATGAGCAACCCCGTCGCGGCCACCAGCGGCATGCGCTTCCGCTCCCCAATCCGCACCGCCTTGGCTCGCTTCAACCCCCCGCCGCACTCCGGGCAGGTCACAGTAACGGACACCACGGCCGGGCTCGACGCCGCACCGATCGGACTCTCGCCGCCTTCACGAGCCCCGAGCGTCAGCGAGTGGGTCACCTCCGCATTCATCGAAGCGCCGACGCTGTCTGCAGCAGTCGCAACACCCGGCACAGGCAAGCCGTGCATCTCCGGCAGCCGAAACGCCCGCAGGTTGAACCCACAATCTCGGCACACCGGGTCGCGATTGATGCGACGCCCACGCCAGCCCAGACGAATGAGCGCAAGCCCCGCGAGCAGAACCAGAACAAAGACACCAAGAAGCCACGCCGCCATCGAGCCCTCCCAAGCGTGGAGCGTACCACGGTCACGCTTGGTTCGTTCGCGCGAGGGAACGAGGCTGCGTCGGGTGCCGTGGGTCGTTGGCTCGGCAACGACCCACGCGGATGCGGTGATGGGAGCGTCGACGTGGGTCGTCTCAGAGCACACGACCCACGGCACCCGAGCGTGTTGGAGATTTCGTCAACCCGCCTTCCGCAGCGTCGCATCAAGCCCCGGCACCATGCGGCGTGCGAGCGAGATGTCGAAACGAGTCGGCAGCGCGGTGCCGAACTGAGGCGGCAGCGTCTGCGCGAGTGCGTGGCGGTCGATGGCGTCGAGGAGGGCGTGAATAACTTGCTCGACCGTGATGCTGGGCGGCTGCGTGCCGCCGCAGTAGTGCTGGTGATCGACCCAGCTGAGCGAGATGCGGTGCTCCGCGGCGGGCTGCGGGCCCTGCCGAACGAGCACGCGATAGGACCAGCCGCGGGGCGTTTCACGTTCCTCGCGGACGTCGACGCGCGGCGTCTCGGCCTGCTCGCTCCGCGGCGGCTGAGGATTGGGCTGGGGATTGGAAGAATCAGCGTGCACGTTTATCGATCCGGACGAGACGCGGGACGGTTCCCGGCTTCTGGTCGGGTGTTCTATCGGCCAGCGGATGCAACCGGACCAGCCCAATCCGCTATCAGCCTCTCCGATACCATGCTGGCGTGATCTTTCTTCTCGAAACCATCCGACTTGGCCTGAGCAACCTGCGCCTGCACCTGCTGCGGTCGTTCCTGACCGCGCTGGGCATCATCCTCGGCGTCGCCGCCGTGATCGCGATGGTGAGCCTGGGCGAGGGCTCCAAGCAGGAAGCGCTGCGCCAGATCGAGCAGCTCGGCGCCAAGAACATCATCCTGCGTTCGCAGAAACCCGCCGAGAGCCAGGCCAACCAGAACAACAAAAAGGGCGGCTCGAGCTGGATCAGCCGCTATGGCTTGCTGCGGGCGGACCTCGAAGTGATCAAGGAAAACTTCCCGGATGCGGAAGCGATCGTGCCCCTGAAGGAAGTGGGCAGCAAGATGTCGCGCGAGGCATTGTCCCGCACCAGCCAGGCCGTCGGCACGACGCCGGAGTTTCAGAACGTCGCGAAGCTGAACGTGGCCCGCGGACGCTACCTCACCAACGCCGATCTCGATCAGCAGGCAATGGTCTGCGTCATCGGCAACGAGGTCGCACGCGAGTTCTTCAAGTTCGACGACCCGCTCGGCGCCACCCTCCGCATCGACTCCAAGGCCTTCACCATCATCGGCGTCCTCGCCCCGATCGGACTCGCCGGCGGAGCGGGTGCCGCCCTCGTCGGACGCGACCTCAACCTCGATGTCCACGTGCCCATCACCACCGCCCGCGCCGTCATGGGCGACATGGTCTTCCGCGGCAGCAGCGGCAACTTCCAGAACAGTTCGGTGGAGATCAGCGAGATCTACATCGCCTGCCCGGATCGCGACCGCGTGCTCCCGGACGCAAAGCGCTTGAAGCGGATCATCGACTCGCGCCGGAGCGACGAGATCGACGTCACGATGATCGTGCCGTACGAACTGCTCGAGAACGCCCGCAAGAGCCAGCTCACCTGGAACCTCGTGCTCGGCTTCATTGCCGGCATCTCCCTGCTCGTCGGCGGCATCGGGATCATGAACATCATGCTCGCCACCGTGACCGAGCGCACCCGCGAGATCGGCATCCGCCGAGCACTCGGCGCAACACGTTCAGCAATCCTCAATCAGTTCCTCGTCGAGACCAGCGTGCTCTCAACCGGCGGCGGGCTCATCGGCGTCGCGCTTGGCGTCGGTTCGTCGTGGTTCATCCAGTGGATCGCACCCAAACTCCCGAACACGCCGCTGGTGGGCCAGTACTTCAGCCAATCGGTGAACCTGCCGACACACGTCACGCTCGGCTCGGTCATCCTCGCCTTCAGCGTCGCGGTCGCGGTCGGGCTGATCTTCGGAATCTATCCAGCCCGTCGAGCCGCGGCACAGGACCCGATTGTCGCATTGAGGCATGACTAGAAGGCACCGGGCACGAGGCACTGGGCACTAGGCACTGGACACGAGGGGGATGCATCGGGCATCGGGGTATGTCGCCGGTATGTCTCGGTGGGGTTTGGGGCGAATCCGCGGCGGATGCCGCAGCGAAATCACCCGTGCCGACCGCATCCCGAAACGTCCGGGCCTCGGCGGAATCCTAAAGTCCGCCCCTCACCAATCCACCAAATGCTCGACCTTCCCACGATGGCTACTTCTCGCTCATCCTCGCCCGACTCATCGCACCACTCCCCGCACGCGTCTCAGCCGGGCCACGTCGCCAAGGAATCGGTCCGCCGAGAGGCGATGATCGACGTGCAATCCTCGCAGGATCAGCGCAACGTCGCGATCGATCGCGTCGGCGTCAAGGACGTCGTCTACCCGATCCGCCTCCGCACCCCCGACGGCGGCGAGCAGACCACCGTCGCCACCATCAACATGTACGTCGCCCTGCCCCACTACAAAAAGGGCACGCACATGAGCCGGTTCCTGGAAGTGCTCAACGACCACACCAGCGAGCCCATCACGCCCGACCGCATCCCCGAACTCACCCGCGCCATCTGCAAGCGCCTCGACGCCGAGGAAGCCCATTTCGAGGCCAGCTTCACCTACTTCATCAAAAAGCTCGCACCCGTCTCCAAGCAGCCCGGCCTGATGAACTACAAGGTCACCTTCGAATGCCGCGCCAATCACGTGGATGACTTCGTGATGGGCGTCGCCGCCCCAGCGACCAGCCTCTGCCCGTGCTCGAAGGAGATCAGCGAGTACGGCGCCCACAACCAGCGCTGCGAGATCGAGGCCAAAGTTCGTTTCCAGGCGAGCACGAGCAAGGGCAAGCCCTCGCTGTGGATCGAAGACGTGGTGAAGCACCTCGAGAACGCGGCCAGCGCCCCCGTCTACGCGGTGCTCAAGCGCCCCGACGAAAAGTTCGTCACCGAGCAGGCCTACGACAACCCCAAGTTCGTCGAAGACATCGTCCGCGACCTCGCCGTCGGCCTCAACAACGACAACCGCATCACCTGGTACCAGATCAACTCGGAGAACTTCGAGTCGATCCACAGCCACAACGCCTACGCCCAGATCACGCGGGATAAGCGGTAGGCTGACCTTCACCTGTTGACTTCGAGCGGGCGACGCGTTGGCGTCGCCCGTTGTTTTCCGTTCGTACGCTCCGCCATGTCATCCGTCTCTCGATCCGGCGTTTCGTCCGTCCGCGTCCGCTACTGCGAGTGCGACCCGATGGGCGTCGTGCATCACGCGTCGTACGTTCCGTGGCTCGAGATCGGCCGCACCGAGCTCCTCCGCACCAGCGGCATCTCCTACAAAACCCTCGAAGAACGAGGCGTCTTCCTCGTCATCGTCAAACTCGACGTGAAGTACCGCCGTCCCGTGCTCTACGACGACGTCGTCGAAATCCGCACCACCTGGGTCGGCGGCAGCCGCATCAAGATCGAACACGAATACGAGGTCGTCGTCACCCAACGCGAGAACGCCAAGGACCCGCTCCCGATCTCGGCTGCGGTCGCCAAGACAACGCTCGCGTGCGTCGATCACGACGGGCGGCCAATGGAACTGCCGGAGTGGTTGGCGAGCCGGTGAGGTCTCGAGCGATCAGGATGCCGCCGCGTCGAGCTTGGCGAGGAGAGCCTCGACTTCCTGCCGGAGCTTCGGAACCTTGCCGACGGCGACGCCCCAGACGGTGTCGTCCTTGAGGATGTCGTAGCCGTGAACGACGATATTCCGGAACGAGATGATCGAGCGGAAGTCGGAGACCGTGGTCTCGATCGATTTGTCGACCTTCGCCGCACGATTCAGAGCTTCACCGATGGTGATCAACTGGCGCTCCACGGCGGACCGCAGGAGCAACTGGCGACGATACTCCTCGAAGGTCTGACCAGTGACGAACGCCGTGATCGCGTCGCAGGCGGTCTTCACGTCGAACAGGTATTTCCGCACGTCACGCGGCTGCATAGAACGCGACCCGCGAAGCCTCCACCGAGGACTTGAAGTAAGGGTTCTTAATCGCGTCAACCTCGACGAGATCAACGCGACGGGCGAGCGAGTCCTCCAACGAGGCGAGCAGCCCGAAATAAGCGTCCGCCTTCGCGCTCGGGGGCATGTCGCGGAAGCGGACCAGGAAATCAACATCGCTCTGGGACGCATCGAATCGATCGGAGGTTGCCGACCCGAAGAGCGCGAGCTCGCGGACGCCAAACCGCTCGCACGCCCGCCGGATGGCGGGCTCGGCGTCGATCAACGCCTGCGGGATTCTGAGGTTCGGGCGTCCCATGCCAGAAGTGTATCGGCGAAGCAAAGACGACGGCCGCGTGCGTGGAACACGACGGAGGGCCCATGGAGCTCCCGGAGTGGTTGGCGTCACCGCGTTCATAGCCCAGACGGCTTCACCACGGAGTTCACGGAGATCACAGAGCAAGACAGAAAGTGATGGCTCGGCATCTAGAGCACTGCACACGCCGTGATCCCCGAGCGGCCCGACCAAATCCCCTCTCCGTGTTCTCCGTGCTCTCTGTGGTGAAATGCCTTTGCCTTCCATGTGCCGCGACGGATCAGCCGAGCTGCTCGATCGCGCGATCAACGTTCTTCACCGCCACCAACTCGATCTTCGCGTTCTTCGGCGCCCGCTGCCCGGGTGCCAGCAGAATCCGCGAAAACCCAAGCCGCGACGCCTCGATCAACCGCGCCTCCAGCTGCGCCGCCGGCCGAATCTCGCCCCCCAAACCCACCTCACCCACCACGCACGTCCGCGGGTCGAGCGCCTTGCGCATCTGCGCAGACGCAATCGACAGCAGCAGCGCCAGATCACTCGCCGGCTCCGCAACCTTCAGCCCGCCCACGCTCTGGGCGAAGATGTCCCGATCCGCCAGCCGCAGCCCGGCATGCTGCTCCAGCACCGCGATCAACATCGCCAAGCGATTGGTGTCGACGCCGCTGGCCTTGCGCTTCGCAGCCCCAAGGAACCCTGTCGCGGTCAACGCCTGCACTTCCACCAGCACACACCGCGAGCCGCTCATGATCGGCGCCACCACACTCCCAATCCGCGGCTCGACGCTGCCCCCGGAAGCCAGCGGCATCACCCCCGCGCTCTCCGGTGCCTCCTTCAACCCCTCCCCGGTCATCTCAAAAAGACCAATCTCCAGCGTGGTCCCGAAACGGTTCTTGATGCAGCGGACAACCCGGTGCGCGTGGTACCGATCGCCTTCGAACGACACCACAGTGTCCACCAAATGCTCCAAGAGCCGCGGCCCCGCCAACTGCCCGTCCTTCGTCACATGCCCCACCAGCACCACCGCAATCCTGCTCTTCTTCGCCAGATACACCAGCTCCGACGCACAGCGACGCAGCTGCGTGATGCTCCCCGGCGCCGCCGGAATGTCCGATCGGTAGATCATCTGAATCGAATCGATCACCAGCACCCGCGGCATCACCTTCCGAGTCTGCTCCACAATCCGAGCGAGATTCGTATCGCTCAGCAGAAACAGCTCCTTCTCGCTCGCCCCACCCAGTCGAACCGCACGCTGCCGCACCTGCGATGCCGACTCTTCGCTCGTCACGTACAGCACACGTGTCCCGCGCCGCGAGAGCCCCGACGCCGCCTGCAAGAGCAGCGTGCTCTTGCCGATGCCCGGTTCGCCACCCACCAGCACGGCCGACCCGGAAACGATGCCGCCAGAAGTGACCACCCCCGCCGCGTCGCGCGACACGCCCAGCACACGATCAAACTCGTGGATGCCCGTGGACGATCGGGGAAGATTCTCTTCGCTGTCCTCAAGGTCCGCGATCGATCTCGCCGTTGTGCTCGACGCGGACGCGTCCTCAGCGGCTCCGCCTTTGGGCTCGGCGAGCTCACTCCACGCACTTACCAGCGCCGCCTGCGGGTCCTTCGCCGCACTCGGATCGTGAGTTTCCTCATCCAAGCTGTCCCACGTGCCGCAGTCCGGGCACTTGCCCATCCAGCGGCTCTGGACCGCGCCGCACGAGCGGCAGACAAAGAGTGTTTTCACCTTGGCCACGGGGCGAGCGTATCCGATCGCCGGATGGCGTGGCGCGGCCTCAACGAGCCCCGAGCGTAAGCGAGCGGGTTGCCCTGCCTCATCGACCAAGGACCCACTCGCTCACGCTCGGGGCTCGTCAAGATTTGGGTCCCTCCAGGCGCGCCGGTCACTTCTTGGTTATTCAGGTCCGCGCCCGGCTGGCGTCGCCTCTACACTCCTTCCGCTGCGGGCACTCCCCACGGATGAGCCAACTGAGCACTCCCAACCCTTTGAAGACCGCCCCCCGACGGGCCCGCCGCTGGCTGTTCAGGCTATTGGTGGTCGTGCTGCTCTTGCCGGCGACGTATTACGCCCTGACGCGTGGGTTTCTGGGCCGGTGGATCATCGAGTCGATCCTCTCGAGCCGGGTCGGCGCAACCGCACGCATGGACTCGATCCATATTCACCGCAACGGCCGCACCGAGTTGCGCGGGCTGCGGCTGTCGATGCCGGGCATTCCCGGCGCGCCGGGACGATTCTTCGAGGCCGAGAAACTCGAAATCGTGCTCGACACGACCAACTGGACGAGCGGGCAGATCGGGCTGCGTGCCGTTGCCGCAGAGGGCATCGTCGCCCGCATCAGCCAGGACACCACGACCGAAGTCGTCAACATCCAGCAGTGGCGTCTGCCCTCGGGCGGCGGCGCCGGCAAACTGCCCCGCGTCAACGTGCGCTCCGGCCGCATCGAGCTCTGCGAACACACCGGCGAGACGCTGACCATCCTCAAGTCCATGGAAGTCCGCGGCGATGTGTCGCCCGTCGACGACGACGCGTTCTCCATCAACTTCCAGGAAGTGCGCCGCAAGAAAGAGAAACCCGACGCCGAGGAACGAGGCATGGCCGTCGGCGGTCGCCTCAAGCCCGACGGCGTGGAACTGCTGCTCCAAAACGTCTCGCTGAGCGATTGGCCCTTGGAGACCGTGCCGTCCTCCGTGCGTTCCATCTTCGGCGATCTGCAACTCTCCGGCGACATCAGCCGCACGCGGCTGCAGTACGCGTTCCAGGCCCCGCTCGGGCCCGGAGCAAACGCTGCCCCAGGTGTCGCGGCGACGCTGGAACTGGCAAACGTCGGCGTCTCCCTCCCCGGCGTCTACGAGCGCCCGGGCTTCACGGCTCCCGCCGAGACCACCGGCCCGCCGCGGCTCATGCGGGTGCAGGCCGACAAGGGCACGATCACGTTCGCATCCGGCCGCACCGACGCAACGCTGAGCGGCAGCGTCGAGGGAATCCCATACACCGTCAACGCGGTGTACAAGGGCACCCGCGCCGACTCGCCCTTCGAGGCTCGGTTCTCGCTGGGCGAGTTCGAGTTGAAGCGCGACTCGCCGGTGCTGCGCTTCGCGAACGACCTCGTGCAGGAACGCCTCCGCGACTTCGGGCAGCCCGAGGGCGTCGTCCGCGCCGACATCATCGTGTCGCGCGATGCCTCCGCCGAGGTAAAGACCCGCGGCGAGGTTCGCCTGACCAACGGCAGCGCCGCGTTTCATCGGTTCCCCTACCGCTTTTACAACCTGCGGGGGCTCGTCCGCTTCAACGACGACGAGGTGATCATCCATCGGCTGGAGGGCGAGGCGCCCAGCGGCGGATGGATCGTCGCCGAGGGCCGCATCGCCCCGCCGATCGCCGACGCGGAAGTCGTCGTCAAAGTCAAGGCCGAGGGCATCCCGATGGACCAGACGCTCTTCGAGGCGCTGGGCCCGCAACGGAGCCGACTGGTGGAGCGGATCTTCCACAAGGAGTCCTACCAGCGACTGCTCGACCGCGGCGACATCTCGATGCCGCTGACAGGCGATGAGAGCGAGCGAACTGCCGCTGCGGAGCCGCTGGCCGACACGCCCCCCGCCTTCGCCCTCGGCGGAACCGCCTCGATCGGCGTCGAAGTGAAGCGTGAACTCGGCCCGGCGAACAACTGGTTCGACACCGTGACGGTGGACCTGTCGAACGCCGGCATGCTGGTCGATCGCTTCCCGTACCCAATGCGGGCCCCGAATCTCCGTGCGGTCATCACCGACGGCATCGTGAAGATCGACCAGGCCAAGTTCTACGGCCTCAAGGGCGGCGAGATCACCGTGTCGGCCGATGTCGACGCACGGCGACGCCCCGACGGCGAGGCGACGCCCGAGCCGACGATCCACGTCGAGGCGGTCGGCGTGCCGATCGATCGGGCGCTGGTGGAAGCCCTGCCCGACAAGCAGGTGGAGGGCAAGAGCGCGCGGTCGGTGGTCTCGGCACTTGGACTCACGGGCGCGGTGGACGCAACGGCACATCTGGCCCCCGACGAGCAGAACGAACTGCGCGTGCGAGTCGAAGTGAAGCCCAAGTCGATCGTCGCCGTACCGCGGCTGGCGGAGTACCGCGATCAGCCGGCCGATCCGTCCGCACCGGTCGCAGGCGATCTGGTGCTTTCAGAGGTCACCGGCAGCATCATCGTCGACGACACCAGGCTGAAGGCGGACATCGCGGGCCGTGCCCAACGCGGCATCGACGAAGATCCCGACAAGCCCAGCGTGCCGCTGGCGGAAGCACCGGGCGCGTTCACGCTGCGCGCCGATGCCGACCTCACCTCCGGCGGCGGGTCCGACGTTTTTGTCTCGGCCAAGCGGTTCGACGTCGCGCTGCCGGTCGAGCGAGTCGTCTCAATCGTCGCGCCGCGGCCAGCAGCACGGCTGATCGAACTCCGTGACGAATATCGCCCGACCGGCGTGACAGACATCGTGACGACGGTGAAGACCCAAGGCGACTCCACCAACGCAGTCGTTGATCTGACGAACCTGACCGGCACGGGCGTGTCGCTGCCCTTCTCGACCAACGCCGCCGAACGCGCCGAGATGCGGGCAAGCGTGTCGAAGGGTTCGATCCGCATCTTCCCCGGTGAAGGCACGAAGCCGACGGTGGCCGAGTTCAACGACGTCGAAGCGGTGCTGCAGAGCGGCGCTGCCGACTGCGGCGTCGTGCGGGCTTCGGGCACGGTCGGCATCTCGGCCGGGGCACTGGCGCATCCCACCGATCGCCCGACCTCGTTCAAGCTGGACTGGCAGAACGCTCAGATCGGCTCGCCCCTGGCGCGGTGGGTCATCGCCCGAGTGGCGGGCGCGGGGGCAAGCGAACTGCACGCCAAGCACAAGCCTTCGGGCCTGGTGGATATCACCGCCACGCTCGGCGCCGGCGGAGACCGCCCGCGCGTGCAGGGTGAACTTCGCCCCCGCTCGGTGCGGCTGGAAATGACCGACGGCGTCGTCTCGTTCCCCAGTGTCGCCGCCACGCTGCGCTTCAACAACGACTCAGTCTCGTTCGATCAGGCGAAGTTCGACGCGGAAAAGTGGTCGGTCGTGACCAGCGGCCTCTGGACGCGTTCCGAAAACGGCGCGTCGGAGGCGAAGGCAACCTTCGACATCACCAGCATCGGCGTGCCCGAGGACCTCAAGGCCGCATCGCCGGCAGGCGTGAGCGATGCCCTCCGGGACCTGAAGGTGGACGCGAGCGGCTCGGTGCGGATTCCGAACCTGACGCTGACGGCGGCCTGGGGCAAGGACTCGACCGGCCGTCCCGATCGGCTGCACGCGGCCGGCAAGATCGAAGTGCAGGGCGGGCGCGCCGATGTCGGCGTCGATATCAGCGATCTCGACGGCATTGTCGACTTCGAGGCATCACGCGACGGCGCCAATCTCCCGCTCCGCTACGACCTCGCCGGGCTCTTCCCATCCCTCCGCCTCGCCGGCATCCAACTCACCGACGCACGAGCCCGCATCGTCAGCGGCGACAAGCCCGGCGAGACATACATCCCGCAGGTCTCCGGCGACTGCCACGACGGACGCCTGACGGCGTCGGCCTCCATCTTCCCGAAGGACAGCCGCGAGCCCGATGGCCCGCGCGACTTTGACGCCAAGTTCGCGCTCTCGGGCGTGACACTGGGGCCCTTGATCTCCGACCTGCGGCAGAAACTCGCGAGCGATCGACCAGCCGACGAGAAGCCCAAGGCCGCCACCGTTGACGCGCCGCTGAACGGGCCTCCGACACCGGGCGTATCCAACGCGAGTGCCCCTCCGACGCCGTCAGACACCTCCACCGCCGACTCGGCGTCAAAGAGCACGGCGAAGCTGGATGTGGGCATGACGCTCACGGGCACTATCGGCAACACCGAGTCCCGCCGCGGCCGCGGCACCGCCAACGCCGGCCAGGGCACACTCCTCAGCCTCCCGCTCGTCACCCGCCTCGCCGAAGCCAGCAACTTCCAGCTCCCCACCGGCGAGCCCCTCGACCTGCTGCAAGCTTCGTTCTTCGTTCAAGGCCGCACCGTCTCCTTCGAAGAACTCTCGATCTTCTCCGCCAGCCTCGAGTTCCTCGGCTTCGGCACCCTCGCCTGGCCCGACATGAACCTCGACATGGTCTTCAGCCACCGCGCGACGAATCGCCTGCCCATCATCGGGCACATCGCCGAGGGATTGCGCAACGAGTTCGCCGCCACCACCGTCACCGGCACACTGGGCGACCCCGAATTCGGCGTCTCGACCATGCGTGGCACACGGTCGTTCCTCGACCGCATCTTCGGCGGGCCAACCACTCTCCAGGAACGCCGCATGAAGGAACTCGAAGAACGCGGCCAACGCGGCGGCGAACGCGTCCGCATCGAAGCCCGCCCCTAACGAACCCTCCCGCGCAAGCGGAGGGCCGCGGCGACGCACATCAGCGACGAGACTTCCGACGTCACCACGCGGATCACCCCGTCACACGCCCCCTGCCGCAACGCCCCCCACTCACATCAACCTCTTCCGCAGCACATTGAGAAGCGTCTCCGGCTCCAGATACTTCTCCGGCGGCCGGAAATACACCTCCGCCAGCTCCCCAGCATGCTTGCTCGGCAGCACCGTCACCTGCACCTGCAGCGCCTTCCCCGCCTTCGCCAACTCCGGCGGCGTACGCGACAACGCCTCGCCCAACTGCTTCGCCATCGCCGCCTTGAAGATCACATCCTTCTCACGCACGCTGATCGAGCGCACCCCCAGCGCGACGCAAGCCACCCGCAGCTCCGCCAGATGCAGCAGCCGATGCACCTGCTTGGGCGGATCGCCGTACGCACTCGTCAAATCCACCTTCACCTGCTCGAGAGCTTCCCGCGACGCCGCCGTCGCGATCCGCCGATACGCCTCCAACCGCCGCTGATCACTCGGCACATACGGCTTCGGAATGCTCGCCGGAAGACCGATCTCAATGCTCACACTGCTCGGCGGCGCGGGCGGGTGCTCGTTCTTCAGTTCGTGCACCGACTGCTCCAGCAGGCGACAGTACATGTCGTAGCCGACGGCCGCGATGTGCCCCGACTGCTCCGCCCCGAGAATGTTGCCCGCACCACGGATCTCCAGATCCCGCATCGCGATCTTGAAGCCAGCGCCGAGCATCGAGTACTGCTCGATCGCCCGCAGCCGCTTCCGCGCAATGTCCTTCACGCTCCGCTCCGGCGGCAGCAACAGATAGCAATACCCGCGGTTCTTGCTCCGCCCCACGCGCCCACGCAACTGGTGCAGTTCCGCCAGCCCGAACCGATCCGCGTTATCGATGATCATCGTGTTCGCCGTCGGGATATCGATGCCCGATTCGATGATCGTGGTGCTCACCAGAATGTCCGCCCCACCGTCTTTCGATGGCCCCCGCATGAACGTCAGCATCACCTGCTCAAGCTCGTGCGGGTTCATCTGGCCGTGGCCGATGAGGATCTTGGCATCAGGCGCCATGCGTTGCACGTCGTCCGCGATGGACTTGATGTCGCCGACGCGGTTGTGGACGTAGAAGACCTGGCCGTCGCGCGATAGCTCCCGCGCGATCGCCTGCTGGATGCGGCGTTCGTTGTAGGGGATGACCTCCGTCACAATCGCCCGTCGATCCAGCGGCGGCGTCGTCAGCGACGAGATATCCCGAATCCCCAGCATCGCCATGTGCAGCGTCCGCGGAATCGGTGTCGCCGACAGCGTCAGCACATCCACCGTCAGCCGAAGCCGAAGCAGCGATTCCTTGTGCTCCACCCCGAACCGCTGCTCCTCGTCGATGATCACCAGCCCCAGATCCGCAAACACGATGTCCTTCGACAGCAGCCGGTGCGTGCCGATGACAACATCCACATGCCCCTTGCGGAGTTTGTCAAGGATCTCGCGGGCCTCGCCGTCGGTCTTGAACCGTGACAGGCTCTCGATTCGGAACGGATACCCCGCGAACCGCGATCGGAACGTCCGCTCGTGCTGCTCCGCCAGCACCGTCGTCGGCACCAGCACCGCCACCTGCTTCCCGAACTCGCACGCCTTGAACGCGGCCCGGATCGCCAGCTCCGTCTTGCCGAATCCCACATCGCCGCAGATCAACCGATCCATCGGCCTCGTGCGGGTCATGTCCTGTTTGATCGCGGCGAGGCCCGTGACCTGATCCTCGGTCTCTTCGTACGGGAACTCATCCTCAAACTCCGTCTGCCAGGGCGTGTCGGCGGGGTACGCAATCCCCGGCATCGACTCCCGCGCCGCCCGCACTCGCAGCATCTCGGCCGCCAGGTCCTTCACGCTCTCGCTCGTCCGGTCCTTCTGCCCCTTCCAACGCGTCCCCCCCAGCGTGCTCAGCGTCGGCTTGCCGCCAAATCCACCGATGTACTTCTGCACCAGATCAATCTGCATCGCGGGAACATGCAGCTTCGCACCGCCCGCGAACTCGAGGGTGAGAAACTCGTCCGGCTCAAGCTCCTTGGCCTTCTTCTTCTCGATGCCCGCGGCGACAAGCGCGTTGCTGGCGCTCTTGCCGGGCAACTCGCGCGGCTTCTGGAGCGTGAGTCCGAGGAAGCGGGCGATGCCGTGGTCCTGATGTACGACATAATCACCGGCCTGAAAGTCGAGGAACGTATCGAGGGCCCGGCTGGTGCGGAGTTTTCCAGCACGGCGGCGGACCGTGAAGCGGTTGAGAAGCTCGTGGTAGGGAACCAGGGCGAGCGAGCCGCGTGATTCCCCCCACACAAAGCCGCGGTGCAGGTACTGCACCACGCTTTCGATGCGGGATGCTCCGGGGCTCTCGCTGGCGGCGAGCAGCTCCTTGAAGCGTTGCTGTTCCCCGTCGTTCTGACAGAGCACGATGCAGCGCTCGGCGATCGCAGCGTCGCCTTCGATGAGTCCCGCGAGCTCCTTCATCGCAATGGCCGCGTCCTTGTCGAAGGCGTCGAGTGCACGCACCGACAGATCGATGCGTGTATCAGCAGTGCTGGCGCCGCTGGAGAACTGGTTGAGCTCGATCAGGCACGCGAACCGCTTCTCGAGCACCTTCAGCACCGCCGGCGGCCCAAAGAACCCCTTCCCCTCCGACAGCCGCTCGTAGTAGCCACGCCCCTGCTCCACCACCTCCATTGTCTCGTGCAGGACCGCGATGCACGACGCGGGCAGCAACTCCAGGAACTGCACCCCATCATCGCTCGGCGCGAGCATCCGCGCATCCGCGGCCACCAACTCCACCCGCTCCACCACCCGATCCGAACCCATCGTCTCCAGATCAATCTCATTGATCCGCTCGATCGTGTCGCCGAAGAAGTCCAACCGCACCGGCGTCGCCCCATCGCCCGCGGGAAAGATGTCGAGAATCCCGCCCCGCAGCGCAAACTCGCCCTGCTCCTCGATCGCCTCCACCCGCGAATACCCGGCTCGATCAAGCCAGTCGAGCAGCGCGCCCGGAGCGATCTCCTGCCCCTTGCTCACCACGCGTATCAACCCATCCGCCGCCGCAGGCCGCGGCACCGACTGCATCAACGCCTGGATCGGCGCGATCACGACCCGCGCAACCTCGCCCGCCGCCGCGCCGCGCGAGATCAGCAGCCGCTCCGCCAACGCCAGCGGCACCGCCGCCCCTTCGCCCGGCATCGACTCCAGCGCCGGCAGCCGCGCCGCATCCACCTCCATCGAACGCAGCTCATCCAGCGCCTCGTCCGCATCATCGACGTGAGCGCACACAAACACAATCGTGCGGCCCGTCATCTGCGCCAACGCCGCCGCCGTCAACGCCGCCGACGACCCGCTCGAACCCGTCGCGATGATCCGACGCCCCGCCACCGCTTCGTCCGCCAGCCGCCGCAGAGCGGCATCAACGCCCATCGCATCGATGACCGATCGCCCCGTCCCCTTCGTCGTCGAGTTAGCCGCCGTCTTCGCCATCCAATCCGCTCACAGCGCGCAGGCGCACGCCCACCAGATCGCACACCGATCCGGGGCCGTCGCACACGTTCAACCTCATCATACCGCCCACGCACCCCCATTCCCCCCCGCATCGCCACGCGCCTCCCCGCCCCGCGCAGCGGGGAGGGGTGACCGAGGCTCGGCGAGGTCGGGGAGGGGTGTGCGGTGCCGATGCCGGAACGCACTCGCCTCCCGTGCCACGCGCCAACGAGAGCCGCTCACCCCCAAAGCCACCCCCTCCATTTTCCGCAACATTCTTCCAACCCGATCCGCCACCCGGACTTCCGTCTCCATCCCCACCCGCGCAACGCCACGTTTGTGCGCGCCAAACGACGCCGCTGTGCGCACAAACCCGGCGCACCGTCCCCTCTATAGAGAGCCTCACGTTCCAGAGCATCCCATGCCCACCCCCACCTCCACTTCCACGCCCGACGCCGAGCAGGACGCCGACCGCCGCGCCCTCTTCAGCGATGTCATGACGCTCTTCCTCGACGAAGCGAGCTCCGTCGCCCAGATCGCCTCCGAGCTCGAGATGCCCGTGCCCAAAGTCATCGACATCCTCAGGAGCGACGAGGCCCGCACCCTCCTCGCCGACCTCGCCGCCGCCGAATCGCAACGCGTCGTCATCCTCCGCGCCTCGGCGACCGCCGCCGCCCTCCACACCCTCCGCCTCCTCACCACCCCCAACGTCGAGACCGACACCACCATCCTCGCCGCCCGCGAGATCCGCCGCAAAGCCGCCACCAGCATCCTCCGCGCCCCGCTCGCCCTCGATCGCGCCACGCCCGGGTGCCACTGCCCGACCGCTCTGGGTCGGGCAGTGCGAACGCAAACATCCTCGCATGAGACCCCCGAGCACCCCAGCCCGTCATCCGCCGCTGAGGCGAGCCCGTCCCCATCCCACCCCAAAGATCGCCGCGAGCGTCAGCACAATGCTCGCGCCGGTGGGCCAGTCGAACTCGAAACTCAGGACGACGCCGATCAACACCGAGGCAACGGCGAACACCAGCGAGAGCACGAGCACACGGGCAGCCGAAGCACTGAACTGCACCGCCGCGGCGGCCGGCAGCACGAGCATGGCGGTGGCGAGCACGACGCCCGCGAGCTTCATCGCGGTCACGGTGGCGAGCGCGAGCAGGACCAGCAACACCAGACGCATCAGCCGCACCCGCACACCGAACGCAGCAGCAGCGGGCTCGTCAAACGCCCAGAAGATCAGCGGACGACGCAGAAGGAAGAGCACCGCGAAGATCACAGCCGCGACACCCCACGCAACGACGGCATAGGTTGCATCGATACTGATGAGCGAGCCAAAGAGCAAGCTCTCCCACGCGACGGTCGCGACCCTGCCGTTGCGCTCGGCGATGTGGAGCAGCAGCGAGCCGATCGCCATCGAAGCAACCAGCACGATGCCGATGGCGGTATCGCTCTGCGATTTGCCGGTCGAGCCGCGCCCCGCCTCGCCCTGGGTCAGGAACCCGACCTGCAACGCGGCGAGCAAACAGAAGGCGAAGACGATCGCGAACTGCAGCGACAACTCGCCCGCGCCCGCGGCGGCCCCGAGCCCCAGCACATACGCGACACCGATGCCGCCGAATGCCGCGTGACTGATCCCCTGGCCGATGAACGCGAGCCGCTTCATAACCACAAAGACGCTCAACAGCCCGCCGAAGAGCGCAATAGCAAGCCCCGCGATGACCGGCGGCAGGAAGATCTCGCGATAGATCGGATCGGTGAGGTAGAGCCACGTCTTCATGGCTTGCCTCCCCCACCGCCCGGATGATCGTGACTTTGCGGATGAGCAGGATCGTGCCCATGATCATGCCCGTGATCATGCCCGTGATCATGCCCGTGATCATGCCCGTGATCATGACTGTGATCGTGCCCGCACTCGCTCGCCCGATGGGCATCGACATGCAGATCGCCGAACACCGCCGCCGCGTCGTGCCGAAACACCTCCGCCAGCACCGCCGGCGTCAGCCCCTGCGGCGAATCGTGATAGTGCAACGTCCGCGCCAGGCACGCCACCCGATCGCACGACGCCGCCACCGTCCGCAAATCATGACTCACCACCACCGTCGTCAACTTCAACTCGTCGTGCAGCCGCTGGATCAGCTCCGCGAACTGCTTCTGCCCCGCGGGATCAATCCCCACCGTTGGCTCATCGAGCAGCAGAATCTTGGCGTTGCTCGCCAGCGCCCGAGCGATCATCACCCGCTGCAACTGCCCGCCCGACAAGCGCCCAACCGGCTTGTCCGCAAAGCCCGACGCACCGACGACCTCCAGAGCACGCTCGACCCGCTCGCGAATCTCGCGAGGCACGCCGCCAAACGCGGAGCAACCGAGCGTGGCAGCCATCGACGCGGCATGCCGCGCCGAAATCGGAAACGAGAGCTCGGCTTCGACCCGCTGGGGAACGTACCCGATCAGACGCTGCGAAGCCGCCGCGTGCGGATCGCGGCCCTCAATCTCGATGGTCCCGCTGTATCCGGTCAGCAGACCGAGCGTGAGCTTCAGAAGCGTGGACTTGCCACCACCGTTGGGGCCCAGAATGCCAAGCCGCTCGCCACGCCGAACATCCAGCGTAACGCGATCCAGCGCGGGCGCGACGGAAGAATCGGACCGGTCATACGCGAACGTCACCCCGCGGTAGCGGATGATGGGCTCGGAGTTGGCGGACGCGTCGCCGGGCATGGGCGGGAGTTTACGGCATCCATTGCCTTGACGAGCCCCGAGCGTAAGCGAGCGGGTCATCGAGGCGTCGTCCAAGGCCAAGAACCCCGCCACTCGCGCTCAGCGCTCGTCAAGCCAACGCTGATTGAGTGCAAAGGTGCGAGCCCTCTCACCGCTCGACCGCCGAGCCGATCAGGCAGTCGCACCCGGAGACGGGACGAGCCGCGCAAGCATGCGATCGAGCGACTCCTTCGTCGCCGGCGCGTACGGCCGGAACTTCTCGAACGTGCCGGTCTCCTCGCTGTAGAGCAGAGCCCGGTTGGCACCCAGGTTCTGAGCGTGCGGCGAATCGATCAGGTTGCTGGAATCGCCGCCGCTCATCTGGAACAGGATGCGGAGGTCAAACTCCCGCACACCGCGCCGGTCGATCGCGCGCTCAAGATTCGCAACGTTGTCGCACCAGACGATCGCGTGAAGGCCGACAGTCGGGCCCTCGCGGAGAATCTCAGCGAACTGCTTGTCGGGCTTGGGAGTCGCGTCCTCGCTGGCGGTGAACGAGTAGTCGTCCTCACCTTTGCGGAGGGCACGCATGCGGTGCAAGCCATGGACGAGCAGGAACAGCGGCTCGTGCCCGCCCGCGCTCTCGCCGCCTTCAACGCCGCGGCGGCGCTCCATCTCCGCGTGCAGGTCGGAGATCGCCGCGTCGATCTGACGCCCAGTTGCGTGGCGTGCAAGCGGGCCAAGGCGACTAGCGAGATCAACGGTCGGCGACACGCCGTCGGACTCGGGGCTGGGGCCTTCGAGGATCGTGAGCCGCGCCAGCGCGCCGACAGGAGCGCGATGCCGCGCGGCGAGCGCCACGCCGGCGCCGACCAGCAGGCCGTACGCCGCTCGCTCGTTCTGACCGACGATCAGCACGTTGCAGCCGCTCTGCGGGCGGAAGGTGGCGAACGTCGGGTCCTTGATCGACACCGCGTCGCCGAACCACACCCGCGTCGGGGACTTGAGCGCCGGGGCGGGCGTCTCGAGCAGTTCTTGCAGGCCGTGGTTGCGAGCAAGGTCCGACGGCAGGTTGCCCTCGAAGATGACCGGCGGCACGCGCCTCAGGCCAGCTGCCTTCTCGCGCACGTGCTCCAGCTTCGTGTCGCGTTGATCATCGGGCAGCCAGACGACCTGGAACGGGCTGTTGCCCTCGAGCAGGCCGCTGGCGTCGTTGTAGATCGCTTCGCCCGGGCGCGTGAGCAATCGAGCGGCGGGGTTGTCCTCGCTGAGGATCAGGTACGAGTCCGACTCGCTGCACTGCAGCGCCACGCGCACGCCCATCTGGCCGATCGTGCTCCGCGCCAGCGAGTAGGCGCCGCCGATGGTCTGGCTGCCGAGGATCACGTGCATGCCGAAGGCACGGCCCTGGCGCACGAGCCGGTCGAGCAGCAGCATCGCTTCCTGCGCGATCTTGTCGTCCTCGACGAAGAACTCCTGGAACTCGTCCACAATCAGCAAGGTCCGCGGCATCGGATCGGCCGGTTTCTCGCTGCCCTTCAGCGTCGCGCGATACCCCGCGAGATCCTGCACGCCCAGGTCGCGGAAGATCGTGCCGCGCCGGGTCAGTTCGGCGTCGAGCCGACGCAGCACGCTCAGCCCGAACTCGCGCTCGCTCTCGACCGCGATCACGCGGGCGTGCGGCAGCTGATTGCTCGCGTAAGTCTTGAACTCGACGCCCTTCTTGAAGTCGACGAGGTAGACCTCGGCCTGATCGGGGCTGTACCACAGGGCGAGGCTGGTGATGATCGCGTGCAACAGCGTGGACTTGCCCGAGCCGGTGCGGCCGGCGATCAGCGCGTGCTGGGCGGTGCCGCGGCCCAGGACCAGACTCTGCACCTTGGTCGCGCCGCTGCGCCCGATCGGGATCGCGATCTCCTTGGCGCTGTCGCGCGTCCAGACCTCGTTGTCGGCGGGCGCGATCGACTGGAACGGCACCTGCACGCGGCTGCTGTCCTTCGAGATCGCGCCGATGTGGCGGATGAGCTTGACGAACTCGTCGTCACGCGGAGCGGCCTCGAGATCGATGGGCCAGCGGGCCAGCTCGTCCACCTTGGCCGCCGGGCCGTCGGACTTCATGGTGAGCACCGTCGCGCCGCGTTCCATGTCGGCCATGGTGAGCCACGAGGGCGGCTTGACGCGGCTGTCGGTGACGATCAGCGTGAACACGCCGCAGCGCGGGCCGCTGGCGACGATCGAAGCCAGCCGCTTGGCCGCGGCCTCGTTGAAGTTGGTCGGGAAGTCGGCGATGACGAGGAACCGAAACGGCTCGGCGATCTCGCCCGCCTCGGCGTTGTACTCCTGAATGCTGGTGAACTCGTTACGCAGGTACTTCTGGATCACCTGCTCCATGTGCTCGGTCAGGTCGGACAGCTTCTGCTCGATGTGCTTGGGCTCGGTCCAGATGCGATCACCGACGATCAAGGGCTCGTCGTCGGCGAGGTGCATGAAGCCCGCGAAACTCTGGCCCAGCGCCACCGGGTCGAGCATGGTGAAACGCACCTTGCCCGGTGGCAACTGCGTCAGCAGGCGAAGCATCGTGGCTCGAATCGCATCCAGCGCCTTCTCGCGTGTGTCCGGCGTTGCGTGGATCACCAGCGACCCGCTGCCGCGGAGATCCAGATGCAGCGGCAGCCGCAGGCTCGTGTCGTGCTCAAGCGCCAGTTCGCCTTCGCCGGGCAGCCCGCCGGGCATCGCGGCGAGATCGACGCGGGTCCAGCCGAACCGAACCAGATCGGTAGACTCCATCCGCGGCTCGCGCCCGTACAAAGTGTCCCAGTCCGGCGCCTCCGCCGACGACGACTTCTCGAGCCGATGACCCTGCGACAAGAGGTCGTTGCCCTCCTGCAGCCATTGCGTACGCAGGGCCGCGAAGCGCTCGGCGGCCTCCCGATTCGCCCGCTCGATCGCCATCTCGCGCTGGGAGTCCACTTCCAGCAGCTCAACATCCCGCACCTGCTCTCGCCGACCGACACTTTCCCGATACGAGTTCTCCGCCTCGCGAAGCTTGCGCTCCCTGCGTGCCTTCTGATGCTCAACCTGATCGTCGAGCGATCGCCGGAGCTCGGGCTCCTCCACGTTGCGCCGGCGTTCATACTTGCCCTTGGCCTCGTCAAGCCGTGCCCGCGCCGCCGCCGTCTCCTTGGAGCGCGAGGCCTTCATGCGGCGAACGACGCGATCACGATTCTGGTCCGTGATCTGCTGCGCCTCGTTCAGCAGCAGCGCCGCCGTGGCGATCGACGACTTCAGGTTCCGGATCGCCGGCTCGACCCTCCGGCGCGCCAGCGTCCGGACGAGCATCAGAAACACCGTCGCGAGCACAAGCCCGATCGCAATACCGATGCCGACGTTCCGCGGCGCCAGCGGCTGCACGACGAACGCACCAGCCGACCCGCCGATCGCCGCGAACAGCAACAACGCAAGCCCAACCCCTTCGCCCCGCAACCAGAACGGGTTGACCGCCGCGTCCACCGCATGCACCTTGTTCGCGACATCAACGGCGGCCGCGTCGAGGGACTCGAGCGTCGGCGCGTCGATCGTCTTCTCGGCTGCTTCGGCGTTCTCGGCTTCTCCCGCCGCCGACGGGGCAGCGAGCGGCTCGACCTCGCGACCGATCTTCTGAAGAATCTGATTCGCGCGTTCACGCGCCACTTCGAGATCGTCCCGCCGCGACTTGATCGCCTTGCTCGCCTGCTCGTGCGACAGGTTGGCCTTGCGGATCGTCGACTCCCCAACGGTGTCGGCAAGCCAGCGGGCCTCTTCGGCCTGTGTCTCGGCCCGGCGCTCGAGCTCACCCAGACCGATCGCGAACTTGGCCAGATCCCGCTCACGGCTGGCCTCGGCGTCGGCGATGTTCTTCTCGAGCCGCTCGGCGAGCGCGGCCATCACCGCCTCGTGGTCGCGGGCCATCTTCGCCAAGGCCGCGTCGGCACCCTCGCGGATCGACTGCGTCCGCTTGCGATGCTCCATCTCCGCGGAGGCGAGGGCCTGCTTCTGCTCCAGATCGATCTGCCGCTGCACATCCGAGCGGTGCAGCACCAGCGGCTGCAGGGCTCGCAGCAACGCACGCTCGGGCGGAAGTCGGGTCGGATCGGCCATGTGTTCCCGCAGAGTAGCGTTCGTCTCCTGCCCCGGTGCGATCAGTCCTGCCCGCGGTCCTCACAGTCGCGTCGGGCCTGCGTCATCAGTTCGTTCACCTGCTCTATCGCCTTGAGCGCCGCAACGATCGCGGGTTCGAGGGGCTGCAGCACCTCGGTCTCAAATCGACGGCTGGCCGCGTCGTCCCATTCCGATCGCGCGCGGGCCCACTTGAAGCGAAGCTCCTTCGCCGCGTCGTTCAAGTTCGCCTGTGCAACCTTCGTGCTCACGCCAGCCTTCTCCCTTCTTCACTCCGTCTCTTCGTCTCTACCGCAGAACGCCTCACTCCGTGCCTTCTTGCCACACTTCGCGGTTGTCTGCGTCGAGGATGCTGCGGAGCATGCCGGCATCGACGACCGCGAGCGTGCCGACGCGGAGCGACAGCAGCGGGCGCAGCCCGGGCGCACCGGTCAACAGTTCCTTCACGCTCACCGCGACGAATCCGCCCGGTTCTTCCGGCCGATCCAGCGGGCCGATGAACCAGCCGCTGGACGCCGCGGCGTCATCACGCACGATCGGCAGGCCGCGGAGCATGTAGATCCCCTCGCACGACAGGCTTCGCCACGCGACGTAGACCAGTTCCTCCGGCCCGGGCGGCGCGTCGCAGATCGCGAGTTTCTCGACCGTCGCGGCGTCGGCGGCGGCAGGTCCGGGGCAGGTCCAGGGCGTCGCGATCGTCGCCACCCGCAGTTCTCGGGCTGCCTCGGGCGAGATGGCCAGAGCCCGCAGACCCGAGTACTTCTCGACCGTGCTCGTGAGGGCCGTTTCACCCGCGTCGGCGATCGACTTCTCGATGGCGGCGATATCGGCGGGCGTGAGCGAAGCATCCGCGGGCTGCAGCCGCACGTAGTCCTCGATCGCCTGCGCCATCTTCTCCAGCCGCTGGATCGCCTTGGGCAACGTCGCGGAGACCAACTCATTCAGCGCGCGGCACGACGACTTGTACATCATCGCCTCGCGCTCAAACCGCGGACCCCACTGCCGCACCATATCCTGCTTGCGTTCGAGTTCCTCCAGCCTCCGCTTGAGCTTCTCGACCTGCTTCTTCTCTTCGACGACGCTGACCGGCTCGGGGGCCCGCATGTACTGCTTGCGCGAGAGCTCGCTCTTGGCCTTGGTCACCGCGTCGGTCGCCCGGCGAACCGCGTGCTTGTAGTAGCCGGGTCGCTCATGCTGAAGCCACTGGCTTACGCGCCCGACCTCGGCATCCACGTTGGCGAACGCGATGTTCACCGCGTCGATGAACTCACCCAACGCGGCTTTCATATCCCGCAGCGGCTGAACCGAGGTGATGCGTGCGGAGTCGCCCATGGGTATCGAGGAAAGAGTCCACCACAGAGACACAGAGGCACAGAGAAGAAGAGACGGAGATGGTCGACGGTGCGGGTTGTTCTTGGCCCGCTTCACCGCTTCTTACCTCTGATTCAGGTACTCCTCGATCTTTTCGGCCTTCCGCAAGAGGAACGGCACGTGCTGTTCCGACAGGTCCACGAACCGGTTCAGCGTTTTGATCGTGGCCTCGAATTGCTCGGCGAACTTGACCTGTTCCTGATCGCGCCAGGTCTGGCCCAGCGTGGACATGCGGCCCTGGATGACCTGCATCTGCTGCTGCAGCGTCGCGTTGAAGCGCTTGAGGTCCATGGCGAATCGACGAAGCTCGGCAGGATCAACGACGGCTTTGGACATGGCGACCTCCGCCGCGGGGTGCTGGAATGGGCACCGGCCGCGGTTGACACGCATCGTACCTGATCCCGGGAAGCTGTCGGATGATCCGCCGCGGGTGGGGCTGCGGTTGCACGAAACGACCGATGCCGCTCCGGGTGCTGCGGCTTGACGGCCGATCCGGTCAAGCAGTGGCACCCTGAGAGGAATTCGACGCGCTGCGGCGCGGGCTCATTTCTTCGCGGCTTTCGCGTCTTCGAGGGCTTTCAGCCTTGCCGCGGACTTGGTTGTTCGCGGGTGGCCTTCCTTGAACGCGGCGAGGATCACGGCGTGGCTGTCGTTGAGTTCGTTGGCCGCCTCGTCCAGCTTGCCCACGGCGGTCAGGCATTCGCCGAAGTTGTTGCGGTAGATCGCGCGGACGATGTGGGTCTCCGGCAGCTTGCCCTCGGCGGCTTTGAACAGATCGCGGTAGAAGCCCTCGGCCTCGGCGGCCTTGCCGCGTTTCACCAGGAGAGCCGCGAGGTTGTTGAGCTGGCCCCAGCTCTCTGGGTCCTGCAGACCCTTCTCTCGCTGCAGCGTCGCGATCTCTCGCATCAGTTTCTCGGCGTCGTCAAGCTTGCCGGTGTCCTCGAGCGCGAACGCGAGGTTGTTCATCGCCGTCAGCGTCTTGGCGTGTGACGGGCCGAGCTTGCTCCGTTGGATCTCGAGCGTCTCGCGCAGGCTCGCGATCGCCTCGTCGTAGCGCTGCAGCGCCACCAGGCACGCGGCACGGTTCGCCAGAGACGTCAGCACGCTGGGGTGGTCGGGCACCAGCCGCTTGCGGCGCATCGCGAGCGTGCGGCTGTGGACGTCGAGGGCTTCCTCGTTGCGACCGAGCCTTTGGAGGATGTTCCCCAGCGTGTTCATCTCGTACGCGGTCGCGAGGTGCTCGGCCCCGAACTGCTTCTCGCAGATGACCAGTGACTCGCGGATTGCTTTTTCCGCCTCGGTCCACTTACCACCCATCTGGAGCGCCACGGCGTAGTTGTGGGCAGCGGTCTGCACGTTGCGGTGTGATTCGCCCCGCACCCGGCGCAGGTCCGGCAACGCCGCGCCGAGCAGCTCGATCGCCTCGTCGGTCTTGCCGCGCTCCAAGGTGTACCGGCCCAGTTCAGCCCTCGCCTCTGCGTACTCGACCGCGAACTTCGTGGCATCCTTCTCGTACACGGCAAGCACGCCTCGCACCAGCGCCTCGGCCTCGTCCGGCTTGCCGGTCTCCGCCAGCGTGATCGCCAGCGTGCGACGGGCTTCCAGCTCGTCCACCGCATCCCTGCCATAGAACTCGATCGCCATGGCGTGCGCCCGCTGCGCCTCGCGCAGGCTGTCTTCGGGTCGTCCCAGCGCGCGATACGTATTCGACAGCGTCACCCGAAGCGGCAGCTCCACGCCGGGCTCGACGCCGCCGTTCTTGAGTTTCTCCGCGGCCGCATCGAGCAGCTCGCGGACTGTCGCGTCGCCGTTGCTTGCGCTCTCGGGGCTGGCGGCGGCGAGCATGTCGTTGAGGAAGTCGTTGGTGGCTTTGGCGGTGCGGGCCTCGCGCTCGGCGATGGCGCGTTGCTTTTCGAGGGCGACGCCACGTTCCTCGGCGAGGGTGCGCCCGCGGGTCGCCTCCGCGGCCTGCCACGCGGTGCCGATGATGCCGCCGACGAGGGCCAGCACGGCCAGCGTCGCGCCCGTCACCAGGGCGCGGTTGCGGGCCACGAACTTGCGAACCTTGTACACACGGCTCGGTGGCCGCGCGAGGATCGGCTCGTCCCGCAAGTACCGCCCGATGTCCGCGGCCAGATCCGACGCGCTCTGATACCGCCGAGCCCGATCGCGCTCCATCGCCTTCGACACGACCGTCGCCACGTCGTAGGGGATCGTGCGGTCCACCGAGAGCACACTCGGGGCATCGCGCTCGGCGACGATTCGCACGGCTTCTGGAAGCGTGTGGGTCTCGAGCGCGTGGGGCAGGCGGCCCGCGACCAGCTCGTAGAGGATCACGCCCAGCGTGAACACGTCCGAGCGGACATCGACGCCCGAAGGGTCGCTCACCTGCTCCGGGCTCATGTACGACAGCGTGCCGACGAGCGTGCCCGCCTCGGTCCGCATCGTCGCGGCCTCGGCGTTGGAGTCGTTGGCGGCGCGGGCGATGCCGAAGTCCAGCACCTTGGGCTGTCCGTCCGCGGTCACGAGGATGTTGCCGGGCTTGAGGTCGCGGTGGATGACGCCCTTCTGGTGCGCGTGATGCACAGCGTCGCAAATCCGCGCGAAGAGGTCAAGCCGCTGGCGCAGGTCGAGCCTCGCCTCGGCCGCGTACAGCGTCAGCGGCTTGCCCTCGACCAACTCCATCGCGAAGAACGGCTGCGGCCCCAGGGGCGACTCGTGCGTCGCGGCTTCGAAGATCTGCGCGATGCCGGGGTGCTGCAGCTTCGCGAGGGTCTCGGATTCGTGTTCGAAGCGGCGGAGCAGGCGAGGCGTGATCAACCCGGGGCGGATCACCTTCAGAGCGACCGTTCGCCGCGGGCGATCCTGCTCGGCGAGGTAGACCACGCCCATGCCGCCTTCGCCGAGGATGCGCCGGACCGCGTACTTGCCGATCGACTCGGGGAGCGTCGTATCGAAGCCGCCGGTGGGGCGAGTCTGGTCGAACGCGCTCGCCCGTGCTGTCGGTGCGTCGAGTGTCTGCAACTGGTCTTGCTTAAGCAGGAGCATCTCGACCCGGGAGCGGAGAACTCGATCGCCGTCGCATTCCCGATCCAGAATCGCACGTCGCTCCGCCTGCGGTGCCGCCGCAACAAGCTGCGCGATCTCCCGCACGCGGTCATGCGTGTCGAAGGCGGCATTGGCAGGATCTGGAGAGCGAGGAACATCCATAGAACAACGCACCCGCCGACGGGAAAGGCTGGTCCGTTCGGCGATTCTGCCAGAAACTCCGACTGTTTGCCAGCACAAAGGCTTCGTTCGCGGAGAATCGGCCGACCGGGCACCTCCCCCTTGCCGAACGCGTCCGACGCGTTCCGAGAACCGTTGAACGATCCACAATACCAGCCGCACACGATCCTGCCAACGATCCGCCCATGAACGTGAATCTCCAAGTCATGGCCGTCGTGCTGCAGACGATCTCGTCCCTTTCGATCGCTGGCGGCCTGATCTTCGCTGCCGTGCAGTTCTACCAGGCCCGCAAAGCCCAGCACGTCGCCAACTTCACCAAGCTGGTCGAGCTCCAGATGGGCCTCCGGCGCATGCGGGTCGAAAACCCAAAGCTCGCGCAGGTCTACCGCGATGACGTCCGCAACCTCGAGAACGACGACGAGGTGCGCTTTTATTTCTTCAACCTCATGCAGCTCTCGCTCTTCGAGATCGCGTGGTACGGCCACCAGCACGGCCAGCTCTCCGACGAGTACTTCGAATCATGGGTCAAGCGTTTCAAGATCATCGCCGCGGAACCCAGCTTCCAGAAGATGATGCACAACCCCTCGATGAAGATCCTCCACGACGACTTCCAGCGTTATGTGGAAGCCTTCGTGGAGGCGGGCAAGAAGTAGTCCGGCGTCGCAAGGGCTAGCGTGCCGCGGGCAGTGGCCGCTCCACGAAACCCATCCGCTCGCGCTGGTAGTCAAAGACCAGCTCGAAGTCGCGCATGAGCTTTGCCCCGATATTGCCGAGCGTGTACGCATCGTGGAACGCGCCGACTTTCTCGACGGCGAAGTCCGCTGTGACGTTCTCGAATCGCTTCCCGCCCAGTTCGAACCACGCCACCGTGCCGCGGCGCACCGCGCGCATGCCGCCGACGCCGCCGGACTTGGTCTCGGTGGTTTCGCGCCCCTCCAACAGATTGAGGTTCTCCACGGCGGGCACGTGAAAGCTCACCGTGTTGCCAGCACCCGTGTCGAGCTTGAACAGCCCGTGCCGCCCCTCGAACGCCGCGTCCACGATGGGATGTCGCCCGTAGAGCAGAATCGGCGTCCACACAACCCCGGTCGCCTCGAATCCGCTCGGGTCATGCAACGACACCCTTCCGAGGGCCATATCCACCCGCGCGACACAACGCTGAATCGTGTTGAACCCCACGATGCCACCGATCTCCTCACCCAAAGCGGCGCCGATCGCGGCCAGGTCGATCTCGGTCATCAGCGGCTGACGCAGCGTCACCGGCCCGACCGCCAGTGTCGCGGGCCGCACGAAGTTCGAATAGATCGTGCCGCCGATCCCGTTTACCGGCACCTTGCCGAATCGCTCCAGGCCCAGCTTCTCCACGATCTTCTTGTCGATGCAGTTCTGCCCGGCGCCGGTGTCGAAGATCCACCACGCCACTGGCTCGCCGTTGACCTTCGGTCGCACCAGCAGATGGCCGCTCCGCGCCCGCTTCACCTCCAGCTCCGGCGCTGTTGCTGAATCAAAGGTCACATCGTCCGGCAGGGTTCCGCGCTGAAACGCGGGTCGCTCCAACTGCTTGCGGTGCTCGGTCCCGGCGATCTCCACACGATCGATCTCGACCGCCGCCTCCTCTCCCGAACGTCCCGATGAGATTACCCGCGACGGATACCAGCCGAGTGTGGACTCCACCGCGCCTTCAAGACGCATCACCCGCCCCCCATCACCTGCCGAGTACACCCACTCTTGCACCCTCCACGAACGCCGGTCCACCTTGATGACGCCCGCCACTTTTCCACCCGGCAGCGTGAATCGCAACGCGGCCACCTCATCAGTCGTGTCTTCATCGATCGCCAGGGACAATGCTTCGTCCCGGGTCCACGCGCCCGTGAGCGCCAGCGCACGCACGCGCAGGTTGTCCGCATCGGCCAGCCGCGGCGTCAGAATCTCTCCGCCGAGATCTCGGCTCCACATCGTGCCGCCCTTGAGCGGATCGCCGACCACCGCGTCGGCCATGGGGAGCAACCCGCGGTAGAACATCGCGAAATCGCCTTCTGCCGAAGCGAGGATCTCCACGTCCTGCGGAACACCGATCAGGCTCCCCCGGCCCTCCAGCCGCACCATCTCTGTTCCCCACGCGCCCGCCTTTTGCACCTCGCGGACCACATCGCTCACCGCGAGTGGCTCGCCGGCGGCCATCATCACGAACACGCACGAGATCGCCACATGCGCGAAGACACCAACCACACCAGCCGCTCGATTGATCATGACGATTCCTTCCCGCGGCGTTTGCCGCGTTTCTTCGCGGGACCGCGCTCGGCCGCGCCGCGTGCAACCACCCGAACCGGCGCGAACCCGAAGGTCAGCGCAAACAGCTTCTGATCCGCCGCCCGCTCCGGCCCCGGTCGTGTCGACAAACGACGGCCCTTCCCCGCCCGTACCGTCGCCAGCACTTCCGCGAGCAACGCGTTCACGCGCTGCAGCTGCGATTTCGTGAGCCATCCCTTCGCCCGCGCCATCCAGAGTTCACGCTCCGGCCCATGCGTGTTCGCAACCGACTCGTCCCCCACCGCCCCCGCAAAGTCCTTCGCCGCCGCGCGGAACGCGGACCGCGCGATCCCGGCGAGATCCGTCGCGCGGATCGGCGGCGCGTAACGCAGCGTCATCGGGTGCCCCGGGACGTCATAGACCCGGAAGACGTGGCGACCCTCGCGCCGACGCTCCACCTCCACAATCAGCCCGACCTTCTCCAGCTTGCGCAGGTGGAAGTAGAGTGAATCCGCGGGCCGTCCCAGCAGTTCCGCCAGCTCCGCGATCGAGCACGGCCCGGCCGCGTCGAGCGCATCGACGATGTCCTGTCGCAGCGGAGCCACAATCGCCCGGGCCGCCGACCGATCGCGGATCTCATACCCCGGGGCGGTCTGGTCGCTGCGATCGCGAACGCGGTGTGCGCCCGGCATCGTGTTCAACCGTGCTGCTGGCGCAACGTTCGATCGGGATGTTGACACCGTCGTTTTCACGTTTGTATTGTATGCACGAAATTCAAACGTTGCCCGGGGCCCGTTTCCTCGGTCGGCGCACCGACGATCGCACTGCTCGCATGCTGCGAGACCCGGCTGGCCTCTGTCGCGAGCCCATCGGATGGATCGGCATGGTCCGTACCCGTCCGCACGAGGCAGGCGATCACCGATTTGCAACCGTTCCCCAGCCGCCAGATACTCGTCGCATGCCGATTCTCGCCCGCCGCCCCCTCGCCGTCCTCGCCGCCGCGCTCACGCTCGCCACCAGCGGTTGCTCTTCCACCGCCCCCGCGCGCTCCGCCCCCTCGACGACCGCTGCCACGCCCCAGCGTGTCGGCGTTGAAGCGACCTATCGCCACGTCGTCGCCGCCGATCATGAACTGGCGTCCAGGGCCGGCCTCGAGATGCTCGAACGCGGCGGCAACGCCGTCGATGCCGCCGTCGCCTCCAGCTTCGCACTCTCGGTCGTGCGCCCCTACTCGTGCGGCATCGGGGGCGGCGGGTTCATGATGATCCACCTTGCCAAGCACCCGCGCCTCACTGGGCTGCCCCGCACCATCGCCCTCGACTACCGCGAGTTCGCCCCGTCGTGGGCCACGCCCGACGCGTTCACGAAGCCCCCGCTCCGCGATGATCCGCTCGCCAGCACCGAGGGCGCGCACGCCGTCGCCATCCCCGGCACCGTCGCCGGACTCCTCTACGCCCTTGAGAACTACGGCACGCTCCCGCGCGAGGTGGTGCTCGCCCCTGCCATCCGACTCGCCGAAGAGGGATTCGCCATCGATGCGGATCACGCCCGCGTCGTCAACGGGAAGAATGTCAAGGGCTTCTTCGAGCGATACCCGCAGCACAAGGCTCGCTTCGCCGAGTTCCGCCGCATCTACGACGACGGCATCACCAACCGCGTCGGCGCGATCCTCAAGCAACCCGATCAGGCCAAGGCCCTCCGACTGATCGCCAAGGACGGCGCCAGCGCCTTCTACAACGGCCCGATCACCGACGCGATCCGCGCCACGCTGAAGTCCGACGGCGTTGCCGTCTCCGCAAGCGACTTCATCAACTACACACCCAAGGAACTCGCGGCGCTTGAGACGCGATTCCGTTCCCGCCGCGTTCTCACGTTTCCTCCACCGTCCTCCGGCGGCATCGTGATCTCTCAGGTCCTGGGCATGATCGAGTCCCGCAAGAGCGAGTTTGACCGTTTCGACTACGCCTCTGCGGACGCCACGCACTACCTCGCCGAAGCACTGGCGCACGCCTTTGCCGATCGCTCCCGTCACCTCGCCGACCCTGCGTTCGTACCCGTCCCGGTACTCACGCTTACGAGCGCCGCCAACATCCGCGATCTCGCCACCCGCATCGACATGACCCGTACGCAACCCGCCGAGTCCTACGGCAGCCGCCTTCCCTCCGCCGGCTCACAGGAACTCCGCGACGCCGGCACCAGCCATTTGTCGGCGGTCGATTCCTTCGGCAACGCCGTCGCCTGCACCGAGACCATCAACCTTGAGTTCGGCAGCATGCTCGTCGTCAAGGGCTTTGGCTTTGTCCTCAACAACCAGATGGACGACTTCACCACGCGCCCCGGCCAGGCCAACGCCTTCGGCCTCCGCCAGGACGAGCGCAACCTCCCCGCGCCAGGAAAGCAGCCCCTCTCCAGCATGTCCCCCACCATCGTCCTGCTCGAAGACGGCGGCGACGCGGAAGTCGAGCTCGTCGTCGGTGCCAGCGGCGGTCCCCGCATCATCACGGGCACGCTGCAGGTCATGCTCGATTCCATCATCCACGACATCCCCGCCTCACGCGCCGTCGCCCAGCCCCGGATCCACCATCAGTGGATGCCGCGGACACTCACGATCGAGCCCGACCTCGCCGCCGCCCCCGATGTCGGAGGCACCGTTGCCTCCATCCTCACCAAGCGCGGCCACGAGGTGAAGATCGGTTCCAGCGAGTGCGCCGTCCAGGCCGTCCGCCGCTCCCCGCGCGAGCGCGACCGCTTCGAAGCCGGCAGCGACCCTCGCAAAGGCGGCAAGCCCGCAGGCCGGTAGGCCCCATGGCGATAGTGGGACCGGCTTCCAGCCGGTCGGGCGTTGCCCTCCACAACACAACGAACTCCGCCAATGCCCGATGACCGGCCGGAGGCCGGTCCCACTGGTGTCAAGTCGCCTTCAATACCCCGTGAGCTCAGCACCCACGACCGTCACACCGTCCTCCTCACTCGAGGCCCCCACCGCGCTCTCCGACCGCGTCTCTCTCGCCCTCCGCGACATCAAGCTGAGCCACTCCGTCTTCGCGCTCCCCTTCGCGCTACTCGCGGCGTTCGCCGCTCGCCCGGAATCGATGCCCTGGTCGCGTTTCGCGCTCGTGCTGGTGCCGGTGCTCTGTTGCATGGTGCTGGCCCGCACGTGGGCGATGCTGGTTAATCGCCTCGTCGATCGAAGCCTCGATGCCGACAACCCGCGCACCCAGCGTCGCGCCTTCGCCGCGGGTTCCCTGTCGCCCGCGTTCGGCTGGTCGCTCGCCTTGGGGTGTGCCGCGGCGTTCCTCGTCGCCTGCTCGGGCTTCTGGTTTCTGCTTGCGAACCCGTGGCCGCTCTACCTTGGCGTTCCCGTGCTCGGCTGGATCGCGCTGTACAGCCTGACCAAGCGATTCACGTGGGCGTGCCACCTTTTTCTTGGCACGTCGCTCGCGGCGTCCCCGCTCGCCGCGGCCATCGCCATCGACCCGCGCACGCTCGGCCTTTCGTCGTACGCGGAGTCGCTCGCGCCGATCGCACCCGGCGTCACGATGTTTCTGGTCTGTCTGGCGGCCATGGTCACCCTGTGGGTCGCCGGGTTCGACATCATCTATGCGTTGCAGGATGTCGACGTCGATCAGCGCCTCGGCCTGTTCAGCATCCCCGCGCGACTGGGGGTCGCCGCCGCCCTGTGGATCAGCCGGGCACTCCACGCCGCGGCTGCGGCGATGCTCGTTCTTGCCTGGCGGAGCGACGCACGCCTGGGGGTGCTCTTTGCGATCGCCGTCGCGATCGCCGCCGCACTGCTCGTCGGCGAGCACCTGGTGCTCGCCAAGCGTGGCAAGGCCGGGCTCTCGGCCGCCTTCTTCACGTTCAACGGCATCGTGAGCCTCGTCGTCGGCGCCCTGGGGATCACCGACCTCGTGCTCTAGACGCGAGAATTGCCGATCAGCGGGTCGCTTTGCTGGGGCTTCCTCTGGGGTCGTCATCGCCAAGGTCAAGCGAATTCGGCCCGAATAACCCAAACTCCGAAAATTCAGCATTTCTGGATTTGCGTCTCCGGAATAACGCTGATAGTCTGAGCTCACCACCTCTCAACGTGCCCCCGGAAGGGCGGCGAGCTCGCTTCGGCGGCTCGCCGCCTCATTTTCTTTTTTTGGCTTCGGCTTGGGTTTCGCAAACCCCCTGAAATAACGAAACCGGGCGGGCGATAAACAAGAATGGGCTAGCGCCGCGTCGTTCGACGCGATGGTTGTTTCTTGCCCGCGACTTCGCGCTTGGTCTCGCGCATCCAGATCGCTCATGCCCGCACGTCCGCCGATCTTCGCCCTCGCCTTCTGCGCCTTCGGTCACGCCGCGCTGGCGGTGCCGTACGTGCTCGTCCCCGACGCCACCAACAACGTCATCACCGGCTTCAACCAGACCAGCGGCAGCCAGATCGCCATCGAGGGAAAGTTCCCCGGCGAGTGGCTCGTTCTTGGCGACTTCATCGATTCGGGCTCCATCGCCCTCGTCCGCCATGCCGCCCAGGTCGGCTCTCAGATCTGGATCTCCGATCAGCTCAGCGACACCGTCCATCGCTTCTCCGCCCAGTACGACATGCCGCGATACCTCGGGTCGTTCGCGCTCGCCAACCCCCGCGGCATCGGAATCATCAACGGCGAAGCATGGATCGCGAGCGGCGGCGTCGGCACTGCTGGCGGCATCGCCCGCTACTCCTTCAACGCTGAGCCCCTTGGCATCATCGAAGCCGAAGACCCTTTCGACGTCGCGCCACTGGGCTCCGGCTTCCTGACCGCCAACATCATCCAGAGCCGACTCGAGTTCTTCTCCGGTGCCGGCGTTTTCCAGAATGTCTGGAGCGGACCATCCCCGCTCGACTTCCCGCTGCAGATCATCCGCCGCGCCGGCCAGGGCGGTGACGAGATCGTCGTTGTCGGCAACTCCGATCCGGCCCCGGGTCTCTTCCGCTACAACGCCGCGGACGGCTCGTTTCTCGGCCGCACTTTCACGATCGCCATGTTGCCGTTCATCACGATCTCGCAGCCGCGCGGCGTCGCCGAGCTCGGAACCGGCGAACTGCTGTGGTCCGGCACTCAAGGCGTCTTCGCCGTCAACCTGACCACCGGCACCAACCGCGTGCTTTACACCGGCGAGAACTTCGTCTGCAATATGGCCGACACGGTGGACTTCACGAAGTACTGCCAAGGGGATCTGAATAACGACGCGTTCGTGGATGACACCGATTTCACGATCTTCGCTTCCGCCTATAACGATCTGGTCTGCCCCACGCTGAGCAACAACTTTCCGGCTGGCTGCCCGGCCGATCTCAACGCCGACGGCTTGGTCGACGATTCCGACTTCACGTACTTCGCCAAGGCCTATGACAGCCTGCTCTGCCCCCTGTCGCCCTGAGCGTTCGCACGATTTGTGTTGATTCCTGGTCGCCGTTCCGGTACTTTGCGGGCAGGGAGATACCGCCTTGAACCCACGCTTCAGCATCGGCGCTACCGCCGCACTCGTGCTCGTCACCGGCCTTGCCTCGGCACAGTCCAAGGTCCAGTTCACGTACCTCTGGCACCTTGAGCAGCCGATCTATTGGCCCGACCGCCAGGTGTTTGGCTTTGATCGCTACGAGCGCGTGAACGAATCCCGCTCGCACAAAGCCTCCGGCGCGACGCATCCCGAGAACAACCTCGACGAGATCTTCGGCCTCGCCGATCGTCAGGCCGTGTACCAGTACCGCGCGCGCGACAGCGTCAACGCCATCCGCTGGACCCAGCGCGCTGGCGCGCAGGTCTCCTACTCCGGCGGGCTCATCGAGAACATCATGTCGCTCGGCGCAGCCAACCAACTCGGTTACTCGCCCGGCTGGATGAACTCCATCCGTGAGGCCCGCGGCTGGACCACGGTCAACGGCAAGCCCCGCCTCGATGTCGTGATCTTCCCGTTCCACCATGCGCTCATGCCGCTGGTGGACGAGAACACGATGCGTAAGCAGATCCAGGCATACAAGCGCATTTACGCCGACGCGTGGGGCAGCAGCGTCCCCATGTCCCGTGGCTTCTTCCCCAGCGAGATGGCCTTCAGCACCCGGATGATCGGCGTGCTCGCGAGTGAGAACATCACGTGGTCGGTGGTCAGCGCCGAGAAGATCGCCCGCGCTCAGCCCGACTTCCCCGTCGTCTTCGGCTCCGGCGGCATCAACTGCGACCCGCCCAACAAGGCCGACCAGATCAACCCGCTGAACTCCACCGTCGGCAACGCGTGGTACCGCCAGTCGATCTCCCGCGGCTGCTCGCCGGTGGAATCGATCTTCTCGCTTATCCCACGTCGCGCGCAGTACATCGATCCAACCACGGGCGCTGCGTCGTCGATCATCGTGATCCCGGCCTCGCAGGGACTGTCGTGGCGCGACGGCTATGCGCCCATCGGCACCACCGACTTCGCCAACCTCGCCGCGCTGCACACCGGCACGCGCCCCGCGCTCGTCACGCTGACGCACGACGGCGACAACGCCTGGGGCGGCGGATTCTCGTACTACATGGAGGCGACGCCCAATCTCGTCTCTTCCGCCAACAGCACCTATCCCGCGACGACGATCGAGCAGTATTTGAATGACTACCCGGTGCCCGCCAACGACATCGTGCACGTTGAAGACGGCGCGTGGGTCAACGCCGACGGCGACTTCGGTGCACCCCAGTTCATCAACTGGAATTGGCCTCTGGTGAACGCTCAGGGCAACATCGACGTGAACAACGGCTGGGCCGAGGACGCCCGCAACTGGGCCGTTATTACCGCGATGCAGAATCGCGTCGAGACCGCCGAGGCGATTACGCTGGCGCGCCCGACGACCTTCCCCGTCCACGGCGGTACCGCCGGCGCGCCGCTCAACATGGGCCGCATCGTCTACCCCGACAACTCGACTCTTCCCGCCGAACGCGCCTGGCACTACTTCATGGGCGCGCTCAACAGCGGCTACATGTACTACGGCACGTCCATCGACATGGAGGTGAAGCCGACGATCGCGTGCAACAACGCCGCTCGACTTGCTGATCCTGTGATCTCCAGCGCTGGCCCGACCGGTGACACCGTCGCGCCCACCATCTGGATCCCGCAGCGCACGCCGTGGAACCCCGGCTCGACCAACTTCGGGCCGCAGCACAAGTACCAACAGGTCATCAACAACGGCGACTTCGACATCTGGACCTTTGCCTACGACGCCAGCGGCATTTCCGACGGCAGCGTCGTTCTGAAGTACCGCCTCGACAACGACGGCAGCAACCCGCTCTCGTCCACACAGAACGAAACCTATAACGGCGGCTCGGAAGTCGGCGTGTGGCAATCGGTCACGATGACCAAGCGGGCTTTCCCCGCGGGCAACTTCTTCAATGACCCGAGCATCAACTTCTTCGTGATGCCGCAGTACATCGCGGATCAGTACTCCGCACGACTGACCGGCATCCGCAGCAAGCTCGTCGACTACTACATCGAAGCCACCGACAGCCGCGGCAACATCAAGAAGTCTCCCATCCAGCATGTCTATGTCGGCGACGGCAACGGTGCACCCAGCGGCGGCGGCACGACCGTGACGCTCGCGCCCGAGACCCCGGTTGCGGGGCAGAGCGTCACCATTACGTACGACACCAATGGCCGCCCGCTCGCGGGCGCGGGTAACGTTGCGATGTACTGGGGCATCAACCAGTGGACGCCGGTGCAGCCGTCGGTGCAGATGTCGGCCGCCGGGACCGGCAAGTGGAGCGTCACGATCTCGCTCCCGGCGAACGCCACCCAGCTCGACATGGTCTTCAACAACGCGCTGCTGCCCGGCAGCGCGACGATCTGGGACAACAACGGCTCGCAGGACTGGCATTTCCCTGTCAGCGGCGGCACGCCGATCGACACGTGGCAGGTCAGCGGCGTGCGTGATCCCGACTCCACCCTCATCGCGACCAGCGCGAGTAACAACATCAACCTCTGGGCCGGTCTGAAGGGCGACATCTTCTACATGGCGACGCAGGCCGCCGCCGGGAGCAGCGACCGCTTCTTGCTGCTGTCCGGCCCGAGCGGCCCGGGCGCATTGCAAAGCGCGATGTGGGGCAAGGGCGGCCAGATCGGCGGGTGGGCGTCGTTCGTCGGGAACGAGAGCAGCAACGGCTTCAACGGCTGGTTTGATGTTCCAGTTGGCAACGTCACCCAGAACGCCGCCACCAACAACGGCGGCGTGCTCGCGGCGACCATCGATCTCAAGAAACGCTTCGGCGGCGGCACGACGCTCCCGAGCAAGGTTTACGTCGCCGTCGGCACCTACCCCACGGCTGACGCGACCACGCCGGTCAGCGCCGACTGCATCCCCAGCGCCGTCGGCAGCAGCCTTCCCAACGCGATCGAGATCAAGCTCTGTCAGTTCGCGAGCCCGCGCTCGCCCCAAGGCTGCTGTGCCAGCGACCTCACCAACGACGGCCTCATCGACGACGCCGACTTCGTGCTCTTCGCTGACTTCTACAACACGCTCATCATGTCCGGCCCCTACCAGGGCGCTGATCTCACCGGCGACGCGAGCTGCGATGACAGCGACTTTGTGCTCTTCGCGACGGCGTACAACGAGTTGCTCTGCCCCTGACCTCCGGCGGCGACGGCTGGGCGGGGGCGGGGCCTTCCAGGCCCCGCGGCACAGAATCGCACCAGACCGTGCAATCGCGCGACATCCCATGCGTTGATCCTCCGTCGCGGCCCCCATGCCGCAGGAGATCGACCATGCGATCACTCGTAACTCTTGCCGCGGCAGCTATCGCCGCTCCGGCCATTGCCCAGACCGCGACCTTCAACGACGTGGTCTACGCCAACGTGCTCCGCGACGACGGCGTGTCGATGCCGGTTCGTCTTGATGTGTACTGGAACAGCAACACCGCTCCGACGTCGCCCGCACCGTGCGTCGTCTGGATCCACGGCGGCGGCTGGGTCGGGGGCACCCATGACAATGTGCCGCAGATGGTCCGCACCCTCCTCACCAGCGGCTTTGTCGTTGCCAGCGTCGAGTACCGCCTCAGCGGCGAGGCCATCTTCCCGGCGCAGATCCACGATGTGAAGGGCGCTATCCGCCACCTCAAGCGCAACGCGGCCACCTATCGGATCGACCCCGCCCGCATCGGAACTTGGGGCAGCAGCGCCGGCGGACATCTCTCCGCGCTTATGCTGACCAGCAACAACGTCTTCGAAGCCGAGGGGAACGTCGGCGGCTTCGGCCCTCGCGCCACCGTGCGCGCCGCCGTCGATTTCTTCGGGCCCACCGATATCCTCAACATGAACCTCGATGTCACGACGCCGCCGGGCTCCAACATCGATCACGATGCGCCGACCTCACCCGAGTCGCAGCTCATCGGATACGACCAGCCGGGGCAGGGCATCGGCGTCCTCCGCGCCAACCAGAACAACCCGGCCGCACCCTTCCCCGAGAAGGTGCGATTGGTCACTCTTGCCAATCCGATCACGCATGTGGACCCGCGCGATCTGCGCATCTTCATCTCGCACGGCACCAGCGACCCGACCGTCCCGCTCAACCAGAGCCAACGGCTCTTCAACGCCATGAACGCGGCGAACACCACGCCGATCTTCGTGCCCGTCACCGGCGCCGGGCACGGCGCTCTCGGAGCCGGCACCGAAGCGGCGGCCCGCCAGTTCCTCATCGACGAACTCACACGCTGCCTGCCGGATCTCGACCGGGACGGACTCGTCGATGATGCCGACTTCGTGCGATTCGCGTTCTCATACAACACGCTCTTCGATGTCCGCGCGGACTTCAGCGGCGACGGGCTCTGCGATGACAGCGACTTCGTCATCTTCGCTGCTGCCTACGAGTCCCTTGGCTGCTGACAATTTCGGAGCCTGAGGCTGCGAACGACGCGATGAAGCACCTGCTCGCACCTGCCTACGGACACACGAACGCGTCGTAACGTCCCGCGAAGATGGCGAAGTCGTCCTCGTCCACTGTGTGGTCCTGGTTGAAGTCCGCCGCGCACGACGCATCGAGGATCGTCATCCGCGCACAGTCGCTGCGGGCGTACATCCGCACGAATGCCTCGAAGTCCGCATCGTCAACGAGGCGGTCGAGGTTCAGATCACCCGCGCAGTGCCACGACGCGGACGCGGAGACGCTGTCGAAATCCGCGGCACCCTGTGGCTTGATCGGCATGACCGCGCTCCGCCGGCCGTCGGCGAAGAGCTGCACCCGCGAGACCGACGCCGCCGCGTGCGCGAAGACCAGCAGTTGATTGCCGTTCCATTCCACGCGACCCAGCCCGCTGCCCGTGTCCAGCCGCACGAGCACCTCGTTCCATTCCGAAGCGACGGCGACCGGTTCGCCCGTCCTCCACAGAACTTCGGAGCCGTCAAACACCGCGACGCCGTCGAGCAAGCCGCTCGAGTCCATCCCGATGTCGGCGATCGTCGAATTTGCGGCGTCGTCGATCGAAAGCCCAACACGTACGTCGCGCGTGTACCCGTGTGTCGGCATTGAGACGCGGATGTAGCCGCGGACCGTCAGCACCGTCCGCTCGCCCGCCGATGGGGCGAAGTCGACGCGCCCCTGGGCGAATCCAGTCCATCCGGCCCAGCGGTTGCGAAACCCCGGCATGTTGTAATCCGCGAACTCGGTCGTGTCGACACGCACGAAGCCCGAGCCACGGTGGGCGGCGGCGGAAGTCTGGACGCGGAACAACGCCCGCGGGTCCGTCCACGTCCCGACGCCGTGAATCGAACCAGATGAGGCGTCGAACCCTTCGGTCATGAGCGCTGTGTCCGACGACACGTCGCCGTGCGCCGCCATACCCAACGCCATCGCTGCCGCCGCTGCGAACCGTGCTGTGTGCATGTGTGCTCCCTGCGCCCGTTGGGCGCCGCGTGCGTCGCCGCGTGTGCCGTCGCGGCGTCACACCGCAATACCTGCAGAGAGATGCACCGCTTCAGCGAATCCGCCGAAGCGCATCAGGAAACGCGTGTGCATTTCGCAATGTCGTCTGGTGCAGCAACACAACGCCACGTGCGATCACGCACGCGAGCGCTCCCAATGTTGTTTGTGCAACCAATCGCCCCGCACGCATCACGGCCGGGCGGCGATCGGCTTCGTCGGCTCCACGCTCGGAACCGCGTGCCCCTCGATCCACCCGCCCTCGCGCAGCGCCTTCAGCACTGGGCTGGCGATCGATCGCATCGTTTCGTCGACTTTGGGCTTGGCGTCAAACCGATTCGCCTCGGCGATCGCGTCGTCCACCGACACGCCCTCGAACGCCGCCCGGAAGAGCCCGATCGCGCAGCTCGTCCGCTGGCTGCCGGTGGCGCAGTGCACCAGCACCGGCTGGCGCGCCGGGTCCGACGCGAGCCGCAGCGCCGCCACGTACTCGTTGGGGTTCCCCGTCGAGTCGCCGATCAGATCGAACTTGAACCGCGTGACACCCAGCGCCTGTGCCGCAAGCTGCATTCGCCGATCACGCACATCGCCCTCGGGCGCTACGCCCAGGTCGATGATGGTGCGGATGCCGTGCTTCTTGACCATCGCCTCCATGGCCGACGGCGATGGCTCCCCGCTGCGGTACAGCTTGCCTGGAACGACCTCCGCGAATCGCTTTGCGTGCAGATCGGGCCAGACCACGCGATAGCCGAAGACTGCGGCCCCTACCACCAGGGCGACAAGTCCCAGCAACGCGATCACGCTGCGACTTCCTTCGCGCTGTCTCAAGGTTGGCTCGCTCACGCCAAACTCTACGGCCGCGTCGCCGAGGAGGAGCGAGTCGCACGCCCTCAGGCTGCTTTCGCTTTCGACCCTCACGGGTCGGGTTCGTGAAGCCGAGCCCGCGCGATACCGATGAACATCACAACGCAATATTGATGTTCGGGTTGGTGGCGGTGCCGGCGGCGGCGGGGCCGAAGACGATGAGGGTGAAGTTGCCGGCGGGGGCGATGATGTTCGTGGTGTTGCCGGCGAAGCGTGAGCGGAAGACGCCCGAGCCTGTGGCGGTGCGGATGTCCACGCCGTTACCGTGGCGGGTGATGTCGCAGTCGACGATGAACGTCCCGCCGATCGTTGTGCTGGTGGCCCAGATGCCGTAGGGCCCGTTGAAGTCGAGATGGCATTGGCTGACCCGCGTGAGGGCATCAAAGAACATGCCGCCGTTGTTGTTGGCCAGATGGCAGCGATCGATCATGGCAGGCCCGACGCACTCGATCCCGACGCCGGAGTTGACGAGGATCGAGCAATCGGAGATGGCGGCGTCAAAGCTCGTGCAACGGACGCCCTGAGCGGCGCTGTTCGCGATGGTGGATCGTTCGAGGCGGAGGCGCTGGGATCCGCGCACGCCCACGCCCGGGTCGCCGCCCGCGACGGCGGTGGTGCCGGTGACAGAGCAGTCGGCGACGCGTGAGAAGCCGGCGACGTCGATACCGATCCCCTGCGCGCCGCGCACCACGCAGCGGAGGACGGCGCTGTTGTCACCCGTGGCGATCCCCGGACGCCCGCCCGAGACCACGCACTGATCGACCAGCGAGGCCGCGCCGGTGCGGATGCTGGCGCCGGGGCCGGAGCTGGAGACCTGGCATTCGAGCACCGCGCTGTTGGCCCCGACGCTGATCCCGGTGAACTGACCGGAGCCGCGGACCGAAGAACGGCGGATGATTCCCGAGCCGTTCCCCAGCCCGGCGGGGCAACCCACGGTGTGGCAGTCGTCGATGATGCCGGCGGGGATGCTGATTCCCGAGCGAAAACTGGTCACGGTCACCCGTCGGCAGACGGCGGATCCGGCCTGGATGTCGACGCCGCCGCTGATGCTGGGCAGGATCGTCCCAATGACTTCCAGATCTTCGAGGGTGATGGAGGCGGCAACGCTGCAAAAGACGCCATAGACGAAGTTACGGGCGTCGATGCGGCCGTTGCGGATGAGGACACGGTCGGCCGCGCCGAAGAACTCGATGGCGGCCAGGCCCGCTCCTGGGTTGGCTCCCTGGATCGTGAACCCGCAGAGGTCGAGGGAGACGTCGGTGGCGGCGATGAAGATGGGGTCGGCGACGTTCCCGGTGAGGTAGTAGGACCCGGGCTGGTTGATCGTGCCGCCGAGGTACGGGCGGCGGGGCTCGGCGATGCCGCTGGGGAGCGCGGTGCGTTCTGCGATCTCTTGGAGGCTGATGCCCGTAGAGCCGATCGGCCCCGACGGCGGATCGAGCGGGCCGGCCTGCGCGCTGCGTGTGCCCACGAGCAGCGCCCCGGCCGCCAGACCTCCGATCCCCGCAAGCAGAGCGCGGCGGTCGGACGGCTCCGTCGCTCTTTGGGAAGGCGTCCCGATGTGGGTGCGGTCGCTGCTCGGCGTCGATTCGCTCGGGTTTTCTTGCGGCATAGCTCGGTTCGCTCTCGACACACCAGACGAGGCCGCCGTGGTCAAGCAGCGATCGACCAGTTCCGCGGCGTGTCGGAGAACCCGCGGCCCCACGTCGAATGTACCCGCAAACACGCGAAAACCCAGCGGATACTCGCACCTTTGCCCGACGCGCCAGTCATGAGACGCCGCGGTTCTCGGAACCGAACCGCGGATGGCCTTCCCGCGCCAGGGTTCTCCCGTGGTGTCTGCTCAGTCTATTGATCGCGCCTGGGCCGAACCACGGCCAGTCTTCTCAAAGCCCCCCGCGCTCGGACTTCCTCTACCATCTCCGCATGCCCGGCCCCGCCAACACTTCCCAAACCAAGAAGGGCCTCGCCTACCCGTCTGCCGTCGAGCGACTCATCGACGAGTTCGCGGCCCTCCCCGGCATCGGCCGCCGCAGCGCCGAGCGGCTCGCCTTCTACATCCTCAAGAGCAACGAGCCCGACGCGCTCCGGCTCGCCCAGGCGATCCACGACGTCAAGAAGAGCATCCGCCACTGCGGCATCTGCTGGAACCTTTCTGACGCCGACACCTGCTCGATCTGCGCCGATGCTGGCCGCGACCGCGCCAGCGTCCTCGTCGTCGAGCAGCCCAAGGACCTGATCGCGCTCGAACAGACCGCGATGTACAAGGGCCTGTATCACGTCCTCATGGGCCGCCTCAGCCCCCTCGACGGGGTGGCCGCCACGGATCTCACCATCCCGGACCTGCTCGATCGCGTTCGCGACCCCAAGCGCAACCCGGGCGGCACCAAGGTGTTGGAGGTGATTCTCGGACTCAACCCCACCCTCGAAGGGGACGGAACCGGGCTCTATTTGCAGAAAGAACTGGAAGGGCTGGGGGTCCGTATCACAAGATTGGCACGTGGTTTGCCGTCTGGCAGCCAATTGGAGTATGCCAACAAAGCGGTTTTGGCCGATGCCATAGTCGGCCGCCAGCGCGTCGGGGACTGATCCCCACCTCCCCTCGCGATCGGCGGCCTCCCGGAACATGACGTTCCGGCACCCGCTGGAGACCGACGCGATGAGGTTCGAGACCCAGCAAAGCATGAAGCTCGGCCAGCACATGAAGCTGGCGCCGCGGATGATCCAGTCCATGGAGATCCTGCAGATGCCCCTCGCGGAGCTGCAGGAGCGCATCCAGCAGGAACTCGAGAGCAACCCCACGCTCGAACTCGCGGAGGCTCAGGCCGCGGCGGCGTCGGAAGTCACCGACGACGACGTCGACATTGCTCCCACTCCAACCTCCGACGAGGACGGCGACGACGACGCCAGTGACGGCCCGCTCACCGAAGACGAGACGCCGCTGGACGTCGGCGACGATCGCGACGACTTCGCCCGCCTCGAGCAGTACAACGAGTCGAACCCCGAAGCCGCCGAGAATGAATTCGACAGCGGCGATGTATCCCACGAGGCCGAAGCCCCGAGCGTCCGCGAGCTCGCCGAGCGCCCCAGCCGCGATGAAGACTTCGAGTACTCGCCCCGCGCCTCTGGCGACGACCGCGACGCCAAGTCCGAGGCGATGGCCGCGACACCCGCTCGGAGCGTCTCCCTGCACGAGCAACTCCGCGAGCAGTGGCACCTGGCTGAGGTGAAGGAAGAACTCAAGCCGCTGGGCGAACTGATCATCTCGTTCCTCGACGCCGACGGCTATCTCCGCACGCCGCTGGAGACGATCGCCGATCGCGCACCGAGCGGCGCTTCCAAGCCGCGTTCGGGCGATCTCGAGAACGCGCTGCGTGCGGTGCAACTCTTCCTGGAGCCCCCGGGCGTCGCTGCGCGTGACGCTCGCGAGTGCCTCTTGCTTCAGCTCGACGCCTTCGGCGACGCCGAGGACGAACGCAAGATCGAGCCCGAGGTGATTGCTCACGCCCGGCTGATCGTCGAGAACCACCTCGATGACCTGATGAACAACCGCCTGCCCAAGGTCAGCGAGAAGACCCACCTCTCCCTCGCCGAGATCCGCGGTGCGCTTGAGCTGCTCAAGAAACTCAGCCTCGCGCCCGCGCGGCGTCTCGTCACCGAGGACGTGCGCCCCATCGTCGCCGACGCCATCGTCGAGTACGACGCGGAGAAGGACCGCTATCTCGCCTACCTCAATGAACGCCGCATCCCTGATCTTCGGATCAACCAGGAGTACGCCCTGCTCAGCAAGGGCAAGCCCGACAAGGGCATGGACAAGCGGGGCAAGGATTTTCTTCGGACGAACTTGTCCAACGCCGCGTGGCTGATCGACGCCGTCAACCAGCGCAAGCACACGCTGCTGCGGGTCGTGCAGGCCGTCGTGGACGCGCAGCGCGACTACTTCGACTTCGGCCCGCAGGCTCTGAAGCCCCTGCCGATGACGCTGGTCGCCGACCAGCTCGGCATCCACGTCGCGACAGTGAGCCGCGCCGTCAGCGAGAAGCACCTTCAGACTCCCCGCGGCGTCGTCCCGCTCCGCAAGTTCTTCAGCGGCGGCCTCCAGACCGAAGGCGGCGAGGACATGGCCTGGGACGCGATCAAGGTCGCGCTCCGCGACATCATCGACCACGAGGACAAGAAGAAGCCCTGGTCCGACGAAGCCCTCGTCGACAAGCTCCAGGAACGCGGCATCGAGATCGCTCGACGCACCGTGGCGAAGTATCGCGACCAGCTCAACATCCCCGCGGCCCGGCTGCGACGCGAGTACTAGCCTCCCCCGGCCGCCCACACGCCCCTTGGCTTTTTGCTAATCTCCGCGCCATGGGGTCGTGGTCTGCAGATCGTGTTCTTGCGCTCGCGCCGGACAGCGCCTCGGCGTCCGCCGGTCAGTCGCTTGCCAACACCAAGAAATGGTCGGGCACTGGCCGCAGCGAGCGGGCGATCTGGGGGCTCTGCCAAGGTTCCGGCAAGGACCCCTACCAGACTCGCGTCGATCTCTCCGAGCCCGCGTTCAAGTGCAGCTGCCCGAGCCGCAAGTTCCCCTGCAAGCACGGCCTGGCCCTGCTCCTGCTCCTCGCCAGAGACGAATCGGGATTCAAAGCCCAGAACGAACCCGGCTGGGTCGCGGACTGGCTCGACTCGCGCCGCGAGCGGGTCGAGAAGAAGGCCGCGAAGGCGGACGCCGAACCCACGCCCGTCGATGTCGAAGCCCAGGCGAAGCGTGCCGCGCAACGCGATTCGCGTGTACAGGACGGCATCGCGACCTGCCGCGTCTGGCTCGATGACCTCGCACGCCGCGGACTCGCCGCCGCGCAACAGGAGAAATCCGCGTACTGGTCCAACCTCGCCGCCCGCATGGTGGATGCCCAGGCTCCGGGCATTGCCCGCCACGTCGCCCAGCTTCCGATGCTGATCGCGTCCGGCGAAGGCTGGGAGAACCGCACGCTCGATGCACTCGGCCGCCTGCACCTGCTCCTCAAGGCCGGCGAACAGATCGCCGCATTCCCGCCCGACCTCGCGCTCGACGTGCGCACCACACTGGGTTGGAACCAATCCAAGGATGAGGCCCTGGCAGGCGACGGCCTCCACGACCGCTGGATCGCCGTCGGTCAGATCGTCGAGGACGATGATCGCGTGCGCGTCCGACGAACCTGGCTCATGGGACGAAAGACCCGACGCCGTGCGCTGCTGCTTGATTTCGCCGCGGGCGGCTCTCCGCTCCCCGCCACTGCGGCCAGTGGCACCGAGTTCGATGCCGAACTCGCGTTCTACGCCGGCCGCCGAACGCTCCGTGCGCAGCCAAAATCCCGCGGCGAAGCCGCGCCGCTCGGCCCGGATCTCGACACCGTCGCCGATGCCTCCATCAACGACGCGCTGCACGGCTACGCCGAGGCCCTCGGCGCCAACCCCTGGCTCGCACGCTGGCCTCTGCTGCTGCGCCGAACCTGCCTGACCCGCACCGCGGATCGCTGGTGCCTCCTCGACGAGCAGCACCATGCCCTGCCGATCCAGCCGCTCTTCGCCGCCGGACCCGGACTGTGGCGGCTGCTCGCGATCAGCGGCGGACGGCCCCTGACCATCCTGGCCGAGTGGGACGGCATCGTCGCTCTCCCGCTCAGCGCGATCGATGCCGACGGCATCCACGACCTTGCACCAAGGTGGGCCTCATGAGCGCCACGCCTCCAGCACTGCTCAAGCAGCTCGCCGCGGTTGCCGCCATCGGCACCGACCGCAGCGCCAGCGCGCTCCGACCCGATGAACTGCTGCGGCAGGCCGCCGCCCACGGACTGCGGGCCCGCGCCGGCTTTCGACCGTCGCGGGCCGCACCCACGATACCGGAATGCCCCGCCGATCCAACGCCCGTCGCAAGCGCGGCACAGACCGCCACGCTCCGGCAGCTCCTCTCCACGCCCGACGCCGCGCTGCTTTTGGAATGGTGCGAGCTCGCCCAGACCCGGCGTGTCCGCGTCGCCCCCGCGCTGGTGCCGGCGCTGCTCGACTGGTGGGCCCGCCAGCCCGGCGCTTCGGAACCGGTCTTTGCTGCGCTCGGTGCCACAGGCCCATGGCTCGCCGCGCTCAACCCCGAGTGGAGCCGGCCGGTCACCGAAACGCAGATCCCCGACGACGCCGACGAGCGCTGGCAGACCGGCACGATGCCCGAGCGCACCGCGCTGCTCCGCACCGTGCGCCGCCTCGATCCGGCTCGCGGCCTTGCGCTCATCCGTTCCACATGGTCCGGCGACGGAGCTGACGAACGCCGGCGCTGTGTCGAAGCACTCGCGGAGCACCGATCCCAAGCCGATGAGCCGTTCCTCGAGTCCGCCCTCGACGACAAGAGCAAGGTCGTCCGCCGCGCCGCCGCCACCATTCTCGCTCTGCTGCCCCAGTCCAGGCTGCGGACCCGCATGAACGAACGCGCCCGCGCGTGCATCGTCGTCGAGTCTAAACGCGGCCTGATCAAGCGCTCCACCCGCATTACCCTCGAGCCGCCGAAACACTTCGACGAAGCCTGGCAGCGCGACGCCATCGACGAATCGGGCGGCGCCGGCCTCGGCAAACGCGCCTGGTGGATGCAGCAGATCCTCACCGCCGCGGACCTCTCCGTCTGGACCGAAACCACCGGACTCGAGCCCGCCGCCGTGCTGCAGGCGATCGACGCGGACGATTTCCGCGACGCTGCCTTCAACGCCATTTCCGAAGCGGCCTCGACCCGCGCCGACGCCCCGTGGTGTACCGCCCTCGTTGAAGCCCACCTCGCCAGCAAGAATCAGTTGCACGCCGAACTTCAAACGCTCTGGCGGCACCTCCCGCCTAATGAGCGCGAGCCGCTCATCCTCACCGCCCTTGCCCACAAGCGCTTCGGCAGCGTCGAGCGCTGGGCGTTGCTCGCCTCCGCCGATCACCGATGGTCGCCCGAGTTTTCGGCCAAAGCCCTCGCCCTCCTCCGCGGCGCACGCCCATCCACCGACGCTTCCTGGGCCCTCTACGAACCCATCGAACGCGTCTCCCGGCTCGTTGCGCCCTCCAGCGCCGAGGCCTTCGCGGACACCGTCGCCGCCATGTTCGCCGACGAACCGACCGACAGTTTCAAGAAGAGCATCGATCGCGCCTTCCTGCGCCAATCGATGCACAAGGAGTTTGCCGCGTGAGCAAGTCACCCACCGCGCCCGAGAAATCCGCCACCATCCTTCGCGACACCGCCGAGAACCAGTACGCCGCCGAACTCGCGGCCCTCATCAAGTCCGACGACCGCGAGCGGCCGGCGCGGTGGCGACTCTCTCCCTGGGGCGTCGTCACGTACCTCATGGGCGGCAAACTCAAAGACGGCACCGTCATCACTCCCAAGTACGTCGGCAACCGCCGCCTGATGGAGATCGCCGTCGCCACCCTCGCCACCGATCGCGCCCTCCTCCTCCTCGGCGTCCCCGGCACCGCCAAAAGCTGGGTCAGCGAACACCTCGCCGCCGCCATCAGCGGCGACTCCACCTTGATGGTCCAGGGCACCGCCGGCACACCCGAAGAAGCCATTCGCTACGGCTGGAACTACGCCCTCCTCCTCGCCAAAGGCCCTTCCCGCGACGCCCTCGTCAGCAGCCCCGTCATGCGCGGCATGACGCAGGGCCAGATCGTCCGCGTCGAAGAACTCACCCGCGTCCCCAGCGACGTGCAAGACACCCTCATCACCATCCTCTCCGAGAAGACACTGCCCGTCCCCGAGCTCAACGAAGAGATCCGCGCGGTGCGCGGCTTCAACATCATCGCCACGGCCAACGACCGCGACAAAGGCGTCAACGATCTCTCCAGCGCCCTCAAACGCCGCTTCAACACCGTCGTGCTGCCCGTCCCTGATTCCATGGACGAGGAAGTCGACATCGTCCAGCGCCGCGTCGCCCAGCTTGGCAAGGCTCTCGACCTTGCCGCCTCCGCCGCCGCTCTTGAAGACATCCGCCGCGTCGTCACCGTCTTCCGCGAGCTCCGCGATGGGAAGACCTCCGACGGCAAGAGCAAACTCAAGCAACCCTCCAGCTCGCTCAGCACCGCCGAGGCGATCAGCGTCATCACCAACGGCATCGCCCTGGCCACCCACTTTGGCGACGGAAGCCTGAAAGCTGGCGATGTCGCCAGCGGCATGATCGGCGCCATTGTCAAAGACCCGGTCCAGGACCGCGTCGCGCTTCAGGAATACCTCGAAACCGTCGTCAAAGAACGCGAAGGCTGGAAAGACCTTTACCGCGCCTGCAAGGAGGTTCTGTGAATCCCACGATCGAACAGATTTTGGCATCTGGCGGCGCAGACTTGGGGAGCTTCGAAGAGTCGGAACACTCGCCAGCGGTGTTGCACGGCCAAGTACCGGGCGATCGCGCTATCGAGATTTGGACGAAACTGCGCGACGCTCACCCCGCGACCGGTGTTTGGCCCGTGTTTCGTGGAGTTGAATTGCCCTATTCGCCAGAGGACATCGACCCGCAGGCTATTCTCGACTCGGTGCCGCCCGGCACAAGCATGGAAAGCTTGAACCGACGACTGATCGAGCGTTGCGAGCGTCTCCGCGAGTTGCAAGTCGAGATCAATGCCGATCAGTCGATCGATCAGATCGCCGCAGTGGTTGATGCCTCCGGTGTATACAGCATGAGCGGGAAGCCCGAGCGTGCAACGCCTTGGCCATCCGCGCCAACGAACGCAGGTCCGCTGACTTTCATCGCCCTGTCGGATGTGCTGACAAAGCAACCACACAAGCGTGTGGTGCTGAGCCTGATCGCGACGAATTCGCCAAGCACCGCTCCGGCTTGGCTCGGCTTCGGGGGCTGGGAAGACGAACCCGCCCCAGAGATTTTGGTGGCAGTTCTTCGCGACTGGAACCGACGGTTCGGGGCAACCCCCGCCTGCATCACCGACGAGACCATCGAGTGCTATGTCGAGCGGCCGCCACAGACGGAGAGAGAATCCCTCGCGCTGGCGGCAGAGCAATGGCTCGCATGCGAGGACATCGTGGGTCAAGGCACACAGACCATTCGGTCGCTTGCCATCGAGCTCTGGCGTTCGCCTCATTGGTTCTTCTGGTGGGATTGACCGATGAGCTTCCAAACACATGTCCTCGGCATCCGCCACCACGGCCCCGGCTCGGCCCGGATGGTCCGCGCCGCGCTCGCGACGCTCAAGCCCGACGCCGTGCTGATCGAAGGTCCTCCCGACGCCGCTGCCGTCCTCCCGCTCGCCGCCCACAAGGACATGCAGCCGCCCGTCGCCCTGCTCGTCTACGACCCCGAGCAGCCGAGCGACGCCGTCTACTACCCCTTCGCCACCTTCTCTCCCGAGTGGCAGGCGATCCGCTGGAGCCTCGAGCGTAAGAAGGAAGTCCGCTTCATCGATCTCCCGCGTTCGCTCCGACCCAAGCGCGATCCGACGCCGCCGAACGAACCGGACTCCGCCGAATCGCCTCCAAAGCCCCGCACCGATCCGCTCGACGCCCTCGCCCACGCCGCCGGCTACACCGACGGCGAAGCCTGGTGGGGCCGCGTCATCGAAGAGCAGCACGCCGAGGACAACCCGCTCGCCCTCTTCGACGCCATCCGCGACGCCATGTCGGTCGCCCGCGCCACACTCCCTCCCAAGGACCGCGACCCCGACGAAGCGGCACGCGAGGCCCACATGCGCCGCGCCATCCGCGCCGCCATCAAGGACGGCTTCGAGCGCATCGCCGTCGTCTGCGGCGCCTGGCACGCCCCGGTCCTCACCTCCGCCGCACTCGCTGATCACCCTGCCAAAGCGGACGACGCCGAGCTCAAGAAGCTCACCAAGCGCCGCACTGAAGCGACCTGGATCCCCTGGACTTACGACCGCCTCTCCGCCTCCTCCGGATACGGCGCGGGCGTCACCAGCCCCGGCTGGTACGACCACGTCTGGCTCCAGCACGACGGCCTCACCGAACGCTGGCTCACCAAGGTCGCCCGCCTCATGCGCGACGAGGACCTCGACGCCTCGCCCGCCGGCGTCGTCGAAGCCGTGCGCCTCGCTGAAACCCTCGCCACCATCCGCGGCCGCACTTCTCCCGGCCTCGACGAACTCGGCGACGCCACCCTCGCCACCCTCTGCCACGGCAACCCGCTCCCCATGCGGGTCATCGAGCGCAAGCTCATCGTCGGCGACCGCCTCGGCGAAGTGCCCGACGAAGTGCCGACCGTCCCTCTCCAGCGCGATCTCGCTGCGCTTCAGAAATCACTCCGCCTCAAGCCCAGCGCCGACGACACGCTGCTCGACCTCGATCAGCGCAAACAACTCGACCTCGAACGCAGCCGCCTGCTGCACCGCCTCGCCGTCCTCTCTATTCCCTGGGGCACGCTGCAAGACGACCAGCGTCAGCGCACCAGCACCTTCCACGAGATCTGGAAGCTGCAGTGGAAGCCGGAGTTCGCCGTCGCGGTGATGGAGGCCGCCCGCTGGGGCAACAGCGTCGAGCAGGCCGCCACCGCCCGCGTTCATCATCTCGCCGAGCACGCCGCCGCACTCTCCGAACTCACCACGCTGCTCGGCCACGTCATGCTCGCGGACCTTCCCGCGGCCGTCGAGCGCGTCGTCGCTCGCATCCAGGATCTCGCCGCCGTCGGCACCGACCTCGGCCACCTGCTCGACGCGCTCCCGCCCCTCGCCAGCGTGCTCCGCTACGGCGACGTCCGCGGCACCGCCGCCGCCCTCCTCGAACCCGTCGTCGCCGGCCTGCTCGCACGCATCGGCGCCGGCCTCCTCCCCGCCTGCGCCTCGCTCGACGACGACGCCGCATCCGCGATGCGCGGCCGCATCGACGCCGTCCACGCCGCCCTCGCCACGCTCGACCGCGCCGACTTCCGTGACACCTGGCGCGCCGAACTCACCAAGCTCGCCCACGCCGATCTCCACGGCCTGGTCACCGGCCGCGCCTGGCGACTCCTCCTCGACGCTGCCGCCATCGATCCCGATCTCGCCGCCGCCCAGTTCTCCCTCGCGCTCTCCCGCGGCAACGACCCCGCCAAGGCTTCGGCCTGGATCGAGGGCTTCCTCGGCGGATCCGGCATGCTGCTCATCCACGATCAACGACTGCTCGCCATCGTCGACACCTGGGTCTCGTCCCTCCCCCGTGACACGTTCGAGCACATCTGCCCCATTCTCCGCCGCACGTTCAGCACCTTCGAACGCCCCGAGCGTCGCCAGATCGGCGAGAAGCTCGCCCGCACCAACCCCGCGCGCCAAGCGAACACGCCGCAAGACTCCGACGACTACGACCCCGACCGCGGCGCACTCGTCGAGCCCGTCCTCCGCCTCATCCTCGGAGACCTGCCGTGACCACCTCAGATCCCAGAGAACGGCTCGAACGCTGGCGCCTCCTGCTTGGCGGCGACGCCGCCGACGGCATCGGCGTTGATCTTTCCGACCGCGCGCTGGCCATGGACCGCGCCATGGCCGCCCTCTACGACCCCTCTGATCCCTCCGGCAAATCCCGGCGCGCCGGACTCGGCGCCTCCGCGCCCCAGGCCGCTCGCTGGCTCGGCGACATCCGCGAGTACTTTCCGACCTCGATCGTCCGCGTCATGCAGAAGGACGCCATCGAGCGCCTCGGCATGGAACGACTGCTCTTCGAGCCCGAGATGCTCTCCGCCGTCGAACCCTCGATCGACCTCGTCACCACCCTCATGTCCCTCTCGGGCGTCATCCCGCAGAAGGCCAAGGCCACCGCCCGCCAGGTCGTCCAACGCGTCGTCAAAGACCTGCAGCGCCGCCTCGACGCTCCGCTCCGCCAGTCCGTCGCCGGCGCGCTCAAGCGTTCCACTCGCACCCGCCGCCCCCGCCACAACGAGATCGACTGGAACCGCACCATCCGCGCCAACCTCAAGCACTACCAGCCCGAGTACCGCACCATCGTCCCCGAGACCCGCATCGGCTACGGCCGCAAGCGCAGCGAACTCAAGACGATCATCGTCTGCATCGACCAATCCGGCTCCATGGGCGAGTCAGTCGTCTACTCCGGCGTCTTCGGCGCCGTCCTCGCCTCGATCCCCGCACTCCGCACCCACGTTGTCGCCTTCGACACCAGCGTCGTCGACCTCACCGAGAACATCGCCGATCCCGTCGATGTGCTCATGGGCGTCCAACTCGGCGGCGGCACCGACATTAACCGCGCCCTGCAGTATTGCCAGGGACTCATCACCAAACCCCGCGACACCATCTTGGTCCTCATCACCGACCTCTTCGAGGGCGGCGACAACAAAGAGATGCTCAAGCGCGCCAACGCCATCGCCGCCTCGGGCGTCACCCTCGTCACCCTTCTCGCCCTCGCCGACGCCGGCGCCCCCAGCTTCGACGAGAAGAACGCCGCCGCGCTCGCTTCCTTCGGCGTCCCCTCCTTCGCCTGCACCCCCGACCGCTTTCCCGAACTCATGGCAGCCGCCCTGCAGGGGCGCGATCTCGGCCAGTGGGCGTCCGAGGCGGGCATCACCGCCGCTCGCGCCATTCATGCGTAGAGACATCGGCGAGCGTTCAGCAGTCCAGCCGCACGCCCCGCCCGCACGCCCCGGCACCCAACTCAGAGGAACCGGCTGATCAACGCCAGGAACACCAGGCTCAGCACGCCGGCCACGACGAACCACTTCGGGTTTGCCGACGATTCCAGCCGCAGAAAGCCCCGCTCCGGGAACGACGCGTCGGCGTATGCACGAACCTTTGCCCCCGGTGTGTACGCGCGGATCTCATCGGCCGCACTCTCGCGGCTCGCGTAGCCACGGACGATCACCGTCGGGTACAGCATGTCGCTCTCGTAGCGCACGCCATTGAACACGTACTCGAAGCGCACCTCGGGCGTGTGCGAGGTCGTGCTGTTGTCGCGCAGCGACCGATGATCCGTGTCCGCCGACCGACTCGATTTCACGTCGGCCGAAAGGATCACCGCGTCGACGCCGACCGCCGTTGCCATCACGCGGCGTTGAATGAACGACTCGCGCACGCCCACGCCGATCAGCATGACGCCCAGGCCGCCGAACATCAGCACGAAGATGGCGAGCATGACGTAGTCCATGATCGTGCGTTTCCTCTCCCGACGTCGCAGCAACTTGCCAAGTCTCATTGCACTTACTCCGGCCGATAGCCCAAGATCGCCGCAATCTCCGCGCGGTCCTCCTGCATCCCGCTCGCGTACCGATCCGCCTCGTCCTGCGTGTGCGGGTCCGGGTACGTGCTCAGCCGATGCGCCAACGCCCGACGGTACAAGTCGATCGCCCGCGGCGACGCCGGTCTTGTCTTGCCTTCCTTGTGCACCTGGGCCCGCAGCTCCGCCGCGAAGAGATTTGACAGCGCCGCCCGACCCTGCCCGCTGTCGTCGGCCCGCAGCACTAGCAAGGCCGCCTCGTCGAACCGGTCGCTCGCGATCAGCGGGCGTGCATTCTCGATCGCCGCATCCCGCTTCTTCGCCTGCTGCCGCGCGAACACCTCGGCCTCATCCCGCGGCGGCGGCTTGTCGGAATCGTGCTCGATGATCTCGATCTCGTACTTCCCGCCGTTGTCATCCAGGTTCACGGTCGGCCCTTTGTGCCGCAAGAGCTCGATCGAGTGGATGCACGCCTCAAGCGTCGCCATGTAGCTCGGTTCCAGCTCCCGCGGGCACAGCGCGTGCGCCGTCAGAAACCGCCCGCCGTCTTCCATGGCGACGAAACTCATCACCAGTTCCGTGTCGTTCTGCTCCTGCAGCCCGGTCGCGATGATCGCCGGGTGGTTCTTGTGCAGCCCCCCGACGTACGCCGGACCGATGCTCAGGAGTCGGATCCCGTTCTGCTGGCACAGATACACGAACCAGTCCCGCACGGTGCCGTTCTCATACCCCGGCCGACCCGCCACCGTGATCAACGCAAGCGCCACCGGCGACGACAGCACGAGCAGCGGCGCGCACACCTGCGGCTGGTCGAAGTCGTGCTTCTCCGCCGGCGGCGTCGCCTCCACGAAGCCCACCGGCGTCTTCATTGTGAAGTCCAGATCGGCCAGCCGATCCCGAAATGTCGCCTGCGGCAGAGACATTGCCCGCTCCCGTTGCACTCACCACTCGATCTTCACCAGAATTACGATCAGCACCACGACCACGACGAACGGGGCGATGCCGGCGGCCGACGCCATCCAAGGCTTGTGCTTCAGCATCAACAACACCGCCGCGCACAGCGCGACCACCTGCACCGCCAAGATCCCCCACATCATCCACTTTCCTTGCTGCAGCTGCGCGGGCTTCGCGTTGGCCAGCCCGGCCATCAGGAGGACGAGCATGCTCAGCGAACTGATGAGCCCGACGATCGAGGCGAGGATGGCGACCACCGTTTGCACCATGATCGGAACAGTGCGTCCTCCCCCGTCCTCGGGGCTAACCGCTTTCCCGAATCGCCACGCACATGTGCCGCTCGGTGCCCAGTCGCCTCGAAGAGCGTTATACTCGTGACGTCTCCTGAATTGACGCCATGCCCTGCCCGCTCCTCAAGATCACCACGACGCTCCTGCTGATCGCGCAGGTTCTGATCGCGTCGGCCCGCGGCCAGACGCTCTGCGTGCCCCTTCGACCCTGCCCCAATCCTCACGAATTCAGCCACGCCACGTGCCACAGTCACGCTTCGCTTGGGGCCGAAGAGGCAAGCCAACTGGCAGACGAGCCGGGCCGCTTGCACACCCATGGCGCGTGCCTGAGCAGCGACTCGCCCTGCGCTTGCCATCTCCACGTTCCCTTCCCCGCGGACCCGCAGGCCCCACTCGCGCCGCGATGCTCGATCCCGGAACTCCACTCGCTTGCCGAGAACGTCGACGGCGCACCACCGGGCGGTCTTGATCTTCGAATCGTGAACCTCACGACGCCGCGCCCGCCCGACTTCACGCCGCGGCAACACGCGCTCGTGATCGAATCGACGCGCCTCCGGATCTAGTCTTCGAGAACCGGCGCGACCCCTTCGCCACACGCTGTTCCCGGAGCCGTGCCGCGCTCCTGCGTGAACACACCTCAGCCGAGTCCTCAGCGCCGACGCACGCGATCCCCGCGGCTTGGGCTGCTCATGATCGACGGCCGCGGCCCGAGCCGAGCCCCCGCGTCCGACACACCCGCACGGAGTCTTCATGCCACGCGACCTGCTGATCCCGACTGAACACCGACGCCGGCGTGGCACCGCGCTCGTCGCGGCCGCCTTGCTCGGCATCGCCGGCGGCTGCCAGTCTTATCAACCAAAGCCGCTCGATCTTCCCGCGCACGGCGCTGCATTCCTCGCACGCACGCCAGACAGCCCGGACGTCCGCTCCTTTGCCGAGACCCTCGCGTCCCGCTCGTCCGCAACCAACGCCCCATCCGCCACATTCGATCCGGCCGACGGACTCACATGCTCCGAAGCCGAGGTCATCGCACTGGTCTATAACGCCGACCTGCGCCTCGCGCGCCTCCGCGCCGGTGTGGCGCGGGCGACTGCGGCGAACTCCGGGCTGTGGGAAGACCCGACTCTCGGCGTGAACCTCGCTCGCATCGTCCAGAGCACACCCGAGCCCTGGAAGGTCTTTACCAACCTCGGCATCACGCTCCCGATCTCCGGCCGCCTCGCCATTGAACAGCAACGCGCCGACGCGCAGTACGCCGCCGAACTCTCCCGGCTGGCGGAGCGCGAATGGTCTGTGCGGATGTCCGTGCGTCGCGCCTGGTGCGAGTGGATCGCGCTCGACGACCAGCTCGCCGCCGGCCGCGACTTCATCACGCGCGTCGATCAGGTGCTTGCAGTCGTCGACCTGATGGAGCGTGCCGGCGAGATTGCCCGCACCGAGGCCCGCCTGTTCCGGATCGAGAAGTCCACCAAGGCCTCGGAGCTTGCCCTGCTCGAGGCCGAGACCGCCCATGCCGACCTGAGGCTCCGACGGCTCATGGGCCTCTCACCTGACGCACCACTGCACTTCCAAGCCGTCGGCGGCGGGCCCGTCCGTTCGGACCGGGCGAACGACGCCCCCGCCACCGATCTCGAAAACCGCAGCCCGTCCATCCTCGTCGCCAAGGCCGAGTATCAGGCCGCCGAGACAGCCCTCGCGCTTGAGATCCGCAAGCAATATCCCGATCTCCACCTCGCGCCCGGCTACGGCCGGGAGGACGGCCAAGACCAGATCCTTCTGGGCTTGTCCCTGCCGCTGCCCATCCTGAATGCCAACCGCCGCGCCATCGCCGAAGCACAGGCCAACCGCGATCTCGCCCGCACCGCCGCAGAGACCACGCTCGAGAGAGTTACGAGCGACGTTCGTGCGGCCCGCGTCCGCGTCGCCGCCGCGGCACGCCGCCGAACCACGCTCGAGACCGAGATCGTCCCCCTCGTCGACGCCCAGTACACCGACGCCCGCGAAGTCGCCCGCCTCGGCGAGGTGAACACGCTGGTTCTGCTCGAGAGCCTCAAGCGCCAGCATGAAGCCAAGCTCGCACTCGTTGCGGCGGTCCGCGACGAATCCCTCGCTGACATCGACCTCGAGGAACTGCTCGGCCCCGCCGCCGCGACTCTGGCGCACACCGCCGACACACACAACAACGCTTCCGCCGATCACAAACAAGGCACGCCATGATCATCAGCCGCTCCCAACTTCTCTCCACCGCCGCACTCGCCACGATGACCACGATCGCGACCCTCGTCGGCTGCGATCGCACTCCCCACTCGCACGCGACCGACGGTCACGCGGAGCACGAGAGCACGCCCGCGCCGACCAACCGCATCGATATTCCCGCCGCCGTTCGCCAGAACCTCGGCATCACCTTCGCCAAGGTCGAGTACCGCAGCGTCGCCCAGACTCTCCGGATCCCGGGCCGCTTCGAACTGCTGCCTACCGCACGGCGTGAGTACCGCGCACCGCTCGCCGGGCGCGTCGAGCTGCTCGTGACGCAGTTCCAGCGAGTCGAACCCGGCACGCCGCTGTACCGCGTTGACTCGTCCGCGTGGCGTGACCTGCACGAACAGATCGCCGCGGTGCAAGCGACCGTCGATTCCATGGGGCCGCTCCGTGATGCGCACCGCCGCCACGAGCAGAGCCTTGCCGACAAGATGAACCTCTGGCAGGACCGCCTGCGCCAGCTCGACGAGCTCCGCGCTGTGGGCGGCGGCAGCGCGGCCCAGTTCACCGAAGCCCGGGCCACGCTCAACGCCACGCAGGCCGAACTCGCCGACGTCATGGAGAAGGACGCCGAGCTTCAGGCCCAGCAGAAGAAAGCCGAAGCCGAGCTTCGCGCGCTCAAGTCGCGCCACGACCTTCTCGTCCGCGGCACACACTGCCCCGACCCGCACGAAGGTCTCGACCCCGGTACAGGGTTTACCGTCTGCGCCGTCGCTCCCGGCGTTGTCGAATCCATCGACATCACCCCAGGGGGCCTCGCGGAAGAGAACGCTCACATCGTCACCCTCGTCCAGCCCGAGCAGATCCGATTCCGTGCCCGGGGCCTGCAGTCCGACCTCGGCCGCCTGCGCGATGGCCTCACGGCCCGCGTCGCCCCGCCGCAGGGCGGCAGCATCCCGCTTCAGGACGCGATGGCCGGCACGTTGCAGCTCGGACTCGCTGCCGACGCTGACGAACGCACTGTTGATCTCTTCGTCACGCCAACGGCGTTGACCCCGTGGGCACGCGCCGGTGTTTCGGCTCATCTCGAGATCGTGCTTGCTGGCGCCGCAGCCGAAGAACTCGCCCTCCCACTCTCCGCGGTCGTGCGCGACGGAGCCAAGCCCGTCATCTTCCGGCGCGATCCTGCGAACCCCGACAAGGTCATCCGCCTCGATGCAGACCTCGGGCTCTCTGATGGTCGCTGGGTTGTCATCCACAGCGGCGTCAAGGAAGGCGACGAGATCGTCCTTGGCGGCAACTACCAGCTCATGCTCGCCACCAGCGGCACAGCTGCTAAGGGTGGTCACTTCCACTCTGACGGCACCTTCCACGAAGGGAGCGACTGATGCTGGCTCGCCTCATCGACTTCTCCCTCAAGCAATCGTCGCTTGTCGTTCTGCTCGCCGGCCTCCTGCTCGTCTTCGCCGGCGTGAAGGTCAACGACATGCCGGTGGACGTCTTCCCCGAGCTGAACGCCCCCACCGTCGTCGTCATGACCGAAGCCGGGGGACTCGCTGCCGACGAGGTCGAGCTCAACGTCACCTTTCCCATAGAGACCGGCGTCAACGGCCTGCCGGGCACCCGCCGCGTCCGCAGCGCCTCCGCCACGAGCCTTTCCATCGTCTGGGTCGAGTTCGACTGGGGCACGGACATCTACCGCGCCCGCCAGCTCGTTTCCGAACGTCTCGCCGCCGTCCGAGACAGCCTGCCCGCCGACGCCCATGCGGAGATCACACCGATCACGAGCATCACCGGCGAGATCATGCTCCTGGCCCTCTCGAGCCCTGACGCCTCGATCAGCCCGCTGGAACTTCGCTCCTTCGCCGAGTTCGACCTCCGCAACAAGCTCCTCGCCGTGCCCGGCGTCGCCCAGGCCGTGGCCATCGGTGGTGAACTGCCGCAGTACCAGATCAACGTCAAGCAGGATCAGCTCGCGCTCTACGCCCTCACGATCTCCGATGTCGTCGAAGCCGCGCGCAACGCCCACTCCACCGCCAGCGCCGGCTACCTGCCCAACTGGGAGAACCAGGAGCTCCCGATTCGCCAGTCCGCCCGCGTGACAGGCGTGGACGACATCAAGAACACCCTCGTGCGCTATCACAACGGCGCTGGGGTCAGCATCGGCCAGGTCGCGGACGTCCGGCTCGGCCCCGCCCCCAAGCGCGGCACCGCCGCGGACCGCGCCCTGCCCGCCGTTGTCATCAGCGTGCAGAAATCACCGGGCACCAACACGCTGCAGCTCACAACGCAGATCGACGCCGTGCTCGATCAGGTCGAGAAGACCATGCCCAAGGGCATGATCCTCAACCGCGATCCGTTCCGTGCCGCTCGCTTCATCGAGCGCTCCGTCAACAACGTCATCCGCGTCCTCGTCGAGGCCAGCGTCATCGTCGCTGTCATTCTCATCCTCTTCCTGCTCAACGTCCGCGCCACCCTCGTCACGCTCACCGCCCTGCCGCTCTCGCTCGCGGTCGCGCTGCTGCTGCTGTGGGCCTGGGGCCTTTCGATCAACGTGATGACCCTGGGCGGCCTCGCGGTCGCCATCGGCGAACTCGTCGACGATGCGATCATCGACGTAGAGAACGTTCTCCGCCGGCTGCATGAGAACGCCGCACTTCCCGCGGTGGAGCGCATGCCGCTCGTTGATGTGATCTACACCGCCAGCAATGAGATTCGATCGTCGGTCGTCTTCGCGACCGTCATCATCTGCATGGTCTTCGTGCCACTGCTCTTTCTGCAGGGCCTTGAAGGCCGCTTCTTTCAGCCGCTGGGCATCGCGTACATCGTCTCCATCATGGCGTCGCTGCTTGTCGCCCTCACCGTCACGCCGGCGCTGTGCAAGTGGCTCTTTGCGGGGCCGTTCAGCCGCGGTGCATCGGACGGGCGTACCGACATCGACCACGACGGATGGCTCGTCCGCAAGCTCAAGGGACTCTACCGGCCCGCGCTGCTCGCGAGCCTCCGTCGGCGCGGTCTTGTGCTCTCCGGCGCCGGGGTCCTCACGGCGCTCGCGCTGCTGCTTGTGTCCACCTTCGGAACGTCCTTCCTGCCCGCTTTCAAGGAAGGAACCTTCACCGTCTTCCTGCTCGCTCCGCCTGGAACATCACTCGCGGAAAGCAATCGTCTCGCCCGCGGCGTCGAGGCACAGTTCACCCAGATCGACGGCGTCCAAAGCGTCACGCGTCGCACCGGCCGCGCCGAACGCGACGAACACGCGGAGCCCGTCAGCAGCTCCGAGATCGAGGTCACGCTCAAGGCCGGCGTCGATCAGAACACGGTCCGCGCTGGCATCGACCGCATCATCGCCAACATCCCCGGCATCACCACCATGGTCGGCCAGCCGATCGAGCACAGGCTCAGCCATGTGCTCTCCGGGACGCCCGCGGCCATCGCCATCAACGTCTTCGGCGACGACCTTGATGTCCTCCGCGCCCTCGCCAAGGAGATCGAAACCGCAATCACCCCGATCCCCGGCACCCGCGACGTTGCGGCCAACCGCGAGATCATGATCACCTCGCTGCCGATCCGGTACCGCGCCCAAGACCTGGCTGCCGCCGGACTCTCGCCGGCCGCCGCTGCGAAACAAGTCCAGCAAGCCCTCTACGGCGAGACCGTCGCCGAAGTGAACCAGGGTGTCCGCCGCTACCAGATGGTGGTGCGGCTTGCCGAGAGCGAGCGCGAACGCATCGATCAGATCATGGACCTTCAGCTCCGCGGCAGCGGCGGCGCAATCGTCCGACTCCGCGAACTCGCCGACATCGGACCCGAGAAGACCAGCAACCTCATCGCCCGTGAGAATGCCCAGCGCAAGGCCGTCATCTCCACCAACGTGGCTGATGGCTACAACCTGGGCCAGCTCGTCGCTCAGGTCCGCGGCAAGGTTGATCCCATCGTGCAGAAGGCGGCGGCCGAGCACGCCGGGACATACACCGTCCACTACGGCGGCCAGTTCGAAGCCCAGCAGTCCGCCAGCCGCACCATCTACATCATGGGCGGCGCCGTCGCCGTCTTCATGTTCCTTCTGCTTCAGCTCTCCACCGGCAAGGCCCGCGTGGCCCTGCTCGTCATGCTGAACCTTCCCCTGGCGCTCATCGGCGGCATCGCGGCCATCTACATCACCGAGTCTCCCTCGATACTCCGCAACACGCTTGCGCTCTTCGGCCTGTCGTCTTCGCGCTACGTCGCACCCGTCATCTCCATCGCCAGCATGGTCGGCTTCGTCACGCTCTTCGGCATCGCGGTGCGCAACGGCATCCTGCTCGTCAACCACTACGACTATCTGCAGCGCCGAGAAGACAAGTCCGTTGCCGACTCGATCATCGAAGGTTCCATGCAGCGACTCGTCCCCATCCTCATGACCGCCCTGACGGCGGCCCTCGGCCTCATTCCCCTCGCCCTTGCCTCCGGCAAGCCCGGCAGCGAGCTGCTCGCGCCCCTGGCCATCGTCGTGCTCGGCGGGCTCGTCTCTTCCACGATCCTCAACCTCTTCGTCGTACCCGCCGGCTACGCCCTCGCGTTCCGCGTCCCCAACCGCTGATTCGCAATCGCCGCGACCGCGGCAACACACGCTCCCGCATCACGAAAGGAATCCCATGCTCACCGATTCTTCCCGATTCACCTTCGCCGCCCTGACGCTCACCGTCGCGCTCATCGCCGGCTGCGACAAGAAGCCCGCAGCCACGCCTCAACCAACGCCCGTACCCGCGGCAAGTCCCGCGCCGGTCGGCAAAGAGGGCCACGGCGCCACCACCGCGCTCGGCGAAAAGACCGCCGGCGTCTACAACATCAAGGCCTCACGCGACGGCGACGTGACCCCGGGTAAGGACCTGGCGATCGACGTCTGGATCTCCGGCGCCGCCAAGGTCGCCACCGTCCGCTTCTGGATCGGCACCGAGGACGCCCGCGGCTCCATCAAGGCCAAAGCTGAACTTGAGAAAGACAACTGGCACACCCATGCCGAAGTGCCCAATCCGCTGCCGGCGGGCAGCAAGCTCTGGGTTGAAATCGAATCCGACACCGGCGAGAAGACGCGGGCCGGCTTCGAACTGACGCCCTGATCCGCCACGTCGTCGAAGGACGTGGTCGGCTGTTGGTCGTTCAGAAGAAGGGATGGGGTACGAGCTTCGGCTCCTTCGTTGCCACAAAGATCCTGCGAAACGCCGGCGCTGGCTCAGCGCTTCTGTTCTCGCCGTTGTTCGCTCAGCCGGTCGCGGTTGTGCGTGAACACCGAGTGGTCGAAGACATCATCGAGGGCTGGAGATCGAGGATCCAGCGGAACAAGAGGGCGGTCTTGAGCCGCCGAGACAGCTCACGCTCCGAGCGGATCGTGTACAGGCACTGCAACACAGGGGCTTGTGCGGTGTCTCGGGCGGCACGCCCGGCCGCCCCACAGTGCGTCTGGATCCCAACCGGGGAGCATTTTCACCGGAAGCTCGCGACGCGTTACCGTCGCGCGGATGGCATCAATCATCCGCCCAACTTTTTGTACCCGCCGTTCTCAACGACGACCTTGACATTCTTGGCCTTTGCCTCGAGCGTTGTCTCGGCCGTGTAAATCGTGCCATCAGGAAACTTGTCAAACTTCACATCGAGCGTGACAGCGTCCTTCTCTGTGGCCAGGTAGCTCGCGACACTGACACCCAGTATGGTGTTGTTCGTAAGGTCGATCTCCACGCTCAATGCATCGCCGGGTACGAGGTAGTCCGCGAACTGAAGTCTGGCGCGTTTGCCGGGCTCCAGAACAGCAATGGCGACCTTGCCGGCGTCGGCGCTCGCCTGGAGCTTCTCGGGATCGGGCGGGAGATACTTGTGAAGCAGCTCCGCGGCTTCTTCCATGTAGTCCGCGAGCTCTTCCTTCTTTTTCTCTTTGATCTTGCCGCGCAAGCCCCTCGATGGCTTCGCTTCCGGGGTCGCCGTCACAGGCACCTTCTGGAGCTTTCCCTCAGCCCCGTAGTAGCAGCGATTCACTTTCCGCGACTTCTCTTCGTCTTTCATGCTGACAACGGTCGTTTCGTTCCATTCGTACTTGCGAAGAGTGGCCTGACTCTCCATGAACGACTTCTTGACCGCCGCGATGCGTTCCTTCGGGGCAGGACCGGCAGCTTGCTGCGCTGCGGGAGTTGCAGGGGCATCTTGCTGCGCCTGCGCCGTGGCGGTGGTGTCGCTCGTCGCCACCACACATTGAACGAGCACGGCGACGCAGAGCGGGTATCGGCGGGAGGCGTTCATCGTTGGGTTCCTTGTTCGGATTGGAAGCTCGAGGGCGTCTTTCGATCGTAGCTCAAGTGCATGGTGTGATTCGCTTCTCGTAGCGATCAAGACCCGGGTGCGGGTCCGAGCGACCATCCTGCGGTGGGCCGTATCGGAATCACGCTCAAGTGCGAGAAGGTGACCCAGACGAACCTCGGGGACCCCTTGGCACAGCGGGGCGTGAGCGAGCGGCGATGGACGAGCTGAAGGACGGGCCTGCGCCGATGCGGGTTGCGGCGGCGCCGCGAGGCTCGCTTTCAGCGACTGATGATGCACATGCGGGCGTTCAAGCTGCTCAACGCGCTGCGTGCTCACACGAGCATGCCCATGCACTGCGGCACCGCGCGCTCGCGAAGAGGGCGGACTATGCCAATGCCGACTACCATTTGCTTCTTGAGGTGCGGGGTGGTGACTCCCAACAGCTGGCGTTCGCCCGTGAAGGGGGCGTTCGACAAGGGACCACTCCACCGGCTGATGCAGGACCTGTCGGCAAGGACGAGGTACGGAGCAGAACAATGAAATCACCCGCAGTGTCGATGACGGCCGCACTCGCGTTTTTGCTCGCGGCGGCAAACCCGATCGCTCGTGCTCAGTCGGGCACCCAGGGGTCCACGGCATCGCCAACCTCGGCCGGGGCGGCAATCCCGGCGAACAAACTGGACGAGATGCTCGCGCCCATTGCGCTCTACCCCGATGTGCTCGTCATTCAGATCCTGCAGTGCGCCGATAGCCCGTACCAGGTCAAGCAGGTTTCGGACTGGCTGAATCAGAACCCCACGCTCAAGGGGACGGCGGCTCAGGATGCGGCCGCCAAGCAAGGGTTTGACGCCAGCTTTGTCGCGCTTGTCCTTTTCCCGCAAGTGCTGCACATGATGGCCGAGAAGCCGGACTGGACCCGCGACCTCGGTCAGGCGTTCGCGACCGACCAGAGTGGCGTGTTCGCCTCGATCCAGCGGCTCCGCACCCAGGCGCAGGCGATGGGCAACCTGACGACGAACGAGCAGCAACAGGTGACGACCACCACCACAACCAGCGGGCAGCAGGTCATCGTGGTTCAGCCCGCCAACCCGCAGGTCGTCTACGTCCCGCAGTACAACCCGCAGGTGGTCTACGTCCAGTCGGCACCACCACCCTCGCAAACGACATCCAACGCCACGGCGGCGGTCGTCGGCTTCGCCGCGGGTGTGATCGTCGGCGCTGTCGTCGCCGACAACAACAGTTACCACTACTCGAGCTGTTGGGGCTACCAGGGCGCCGCCCTCTACAACGAAGGGTACAACAACTACTACCAGCACCAGGAAGCGATGGCGGCGCAGTCCGGCCAGAACCAGGCGAACCGGCAGGCCGCGAGCGCTTCGAACCAAGCAAACCGGCAGGCGACAAGTTCGCAGAACCAAAGCAATCGTCAGGCGGCGGTCGATAGCGGGCAGCAGAACGCAGCGGCAAACCAGGCGTCACGGCAATCGGCGGCCGCAACGACAACTTCGACCAATCAGGCATCGCGGCAATCAGCGGCCGCAAGCGGGCAGCAGACGGCGTCGGCCAATCAGGCCTCACGTCAAGCAGCGGCCGCAAGCGGGCAACAGACGGCGTCGGCCAATCAGGCGTCGCGTCAATCGGCCGCGACGGCGTCGCACGCGAGTGGCGGTTCCGCGGGCTCACGCTCGGGCGGTGCATCGGGGTACCAGAGCGGTTCATCGGAACGGGCAGCGAGTTCTAGAGGCAGCAGCAGCATGTCCAGGAGCAGCAGTGGCGGAAGTCGTAGCGGTGGCGGACGCAGCGGTGGTGGACGCGGCAGGTGAGCGGCGGCAGAGTCGGCAGGTCCGCGAACGCATTTTCGCCTTGACTACAGGAGCTTCACGTGAGTTTCAGTTTCCAGAATCAGCTCTCAGGTGTACGGCTGGCGGGCAGCGTTCTTCTGGTTGTGTTCCTGTCCTGCGTCTGCGGATGCGTGTCGCATTCATCCAACTATGAGAACCAGCTGACGTTCAAAACGCCCGAAGACGCGGTCACAGCGCTCGTATCCGCGGCCAAGGCCAAGGAGACCACCGAACTGGAGGCTCTGCTCGGGTCCAACTGTCTCGAGGTCGTCTCCTCAGGCGACCCAGTCGCGGACCGGCGGCAACGAGAGGTCCTGTCCGTCGCGCTCAATGAGCGGTGGTCGCTCGAAAGCACAAACGGATCTGACAAAGAGCTGGTGATCGGGCACGAGAACTGGCCCTACCCGATCCCGCTGGTTCAGGACCATCGCGGATGGTGGTTCGACACTCATGCAGGGAAACAGGAGATCTTGGCGCGTCGCATCGGACGAAACGAACTCTGGTCGATCGCTGCCCTGCAAACCTTCGTGACCGCCCAGGAAACCTACGCCAGCGTCGGGCATGACGGGAACGCCGCGGGCATCTATGCACAGCACATCCGCAGCGACGCCGGCAAGCGCAACGGGCTGTACTGGCCGGTGACCAGCTCGAAGGAAACGCCGAGCCCGTTCGCGATCTTCGCGGCGGCGGCGATCGCCGAGGGGTACGGAACAGGGGCGAAGGAGTTGCAGGCGCCGTATCGCGGGTACTTCTACCGCATCCTCACGCGACAGGGGCCGGACGCCCCGGGGGGCGAGCGGGACTACATCGTCAACGGGCACATGACGGGCGGATTCGCGATGGTCGCCTGGCCCGCTGACTACGGCAACAGCGGCATCATGACATTCATGGTCGGACCGGATGGAGTGGTGTACGAATCAGATCTCGGGCCTGACACGTTGGCGATCGCTGGCGCGATCCAGAGCTTCAGCCCGGCGGCGAATTGGAGCAAAGTCGAGTAAGTGCGCGAGGACGCACCGCTGCGATTGATGGCGACGGCTCGCAGCCGAGTCGCGCGGCTTCCACACCAAGCAAGGGGCCCCGTGATGCACGGTGCCCGTCCGATCCTTGAGAGCGCCGCCGCGAGGGCTCCCCACGCCTCCGTGGCCGAGCCCTCCAACTCCGCCTGAACCTTGCACTGTTTTTTGAAGTAAGTCAGCCGCCGAACGTCCTGGACGCGGCAGCCGTGTCACCGGGTCCGTCCCGGTAGGGCACGGCCGACAGCGAGCGCCACATCGCACGAACAGTTCATCAGCGGGTGCAGTGACGAGAACTCCCGCAACCCTGGCATGCTAACTGCATGCTTTGGGCACAGAACAAAACAAACTGATGGGGGCCCGGAAGCAGTGGCCGTGGGAGAAACGGTCCGGTTCCGATAGGAACCCAGACGCTGCCACCCACCCCACAATCCTCAATTCCGAATGCCCCCCGAAGGACTCGAACCTTCGACCCGCTGATTAAGAGTCAGCTGCTCTACCAACTGAGCTAGGAGGGCTACGCCGTTTCCACGGCAGGTCGTCATTGTACGCGCCTCACCCCGAAAGGGCAACGACGCCACACTCGCGTCCCCGCGGAGAGAGGAGGGGTGAACGGAAGAAGAGCGGGGCAAGGCCGACGTGGGGTGGCTTCCGCGTCGGGCTTCCCGGCTCCCAGCCTCCGTCCCCGGCCGCCAACTCCCCCAATTGACCTGCTCGCGGCGACTCCCTATCGTTTCGGCCCATCCCAGCGAGCCCACCAAGGTCCGCCGGGTTGATCCAAGTCCATCAGGCTGTCGGGTTGCGATCGGTCATCTGGCCGCGGCTCGCGTGCATCGGAGAATCGGAACATGCTCCCCCCACAAAGAGTTTCCTACGGCCGCACGCGTCGTCGCCGCACCCACCACGCCCTCACCGGCGTGCAGCCCACCGTTTGCCCGCTCTCGGGCATGCCCAAGCAGCACCACCGCGTCTGCGCCGAGTCGGGCTACGTCCGCCCCGGCCTCCGCATCAAGGTGCCCAAGCTCGGCATCGGTGTGCAGAAGGACTGAGTTCTTCGAGTGACGCAGTGGCGGAGCGACGCAGTGGCACAGTGCGTCCGGCCGCGCAGTGACGCCCGGCGTGTGCACCATTCGCGTCGGGCCCTGTGATCCCAGGACCATCCGATGCGAATCGCAGTTGACGTCATGGGTGGCGATCACGCCCCCGATGCCATTCTGAAAGGCTGCGTTGCCGCCCTCGAAGATCTGCCCAAGGACGACACACTCGTCCTTGTTGGTCCTCGTCACGTCATCCAGGATTACCTCGACGACCGCGGCGTGAAGGACGCTCGCGTCGAGATTGAGCACGCCGACGAAGTCATCCACATGGATGAGAGCCCGGCGAAGGCCGTGCGGGCTAAGCCCGAATCGTCCATTGTGAAGATGGCGCGCCTGGGCAGCGAAAAGGCCCCGAAGTCCGGGCCCGGCGCGTATTGCGATGTGGTGCTCTCGGCGGGCAACACGGGCGCGTGTGTTGCCGCTGGCATCATGCACATGCGGCGTCTCTCCCATGTCCACCGACCGGGCATCGCGGTGAGCATGCCGGCGTTCAAGGGCCCGGTCGTCATGATCGACTGTGGCGCCAACCCCGAGCCCAAGCCCGTCCATCTCTGGCAGTACGCCGTCATGGCCGCCGAGGTCGCCAAGTGCACCTTGGGCATTCAGAACCCCCGCATCGCCCAGATGAACATCGGCAGCGAGGAAGCCAAGGGCACCGACATCGTCAAGCAGACGCGTGATCTCCTCAAGGCCACGCCGGGCATGAACTACGTCGGCTACGTCGAAGGCCGCGACCTCTTCGAGGGCGTCGCCGACGTGATCGTGACCGACGGCTTCGTCGGCAACACGATGCTGAAGATGGCGGAGGGCCTCGCCAAGTCGCTCTTCGGCGCGCTGGCGGCTGAGATCATCAACTACGACCCGCACCTGATGTCGCAGATCGAGCCGGTCTTCCGCCAGATCTACAAGAAGAACGATTACCACGAATACGGCGGCGCCCCGCTCTTGGGCGTGAACGGGGCGATGTTCATCGCCCACGGCTCCAGCGAAGCCAAGACGATCAAGAACGCGATCCGCAACTGCCGCAACTTCGTGAACAGCGGCGTCAACGACGCGATCCGCAAACGCCTCGACGAAGTCGGGAGCCTCGGCGGCGTGCTGGCGAACGTTGGCGTGGATGCCTGAGCTGTCACTGCCTGAAGAGCATGCATCCCGGATGAACCGCCTCTCCCCCGCATAAACTCCGGGAACATGGCCGCTTCCACATCCAGCCCCGCATCCGTTCCGTCCCACGCCCCCCGCCGCGGCGTCCGCCTCGTCGGCACCGGCTCCGGCGTTCCCGACAAGCGTCTTACCAACGCCGACCTTGAGAAGCTGATGGACACCACCGACGAGTGGATCGTCCAGCGCACCGGCATCCGCGAACGCCGCATCGTCGACAGCGAGCACGGCGAGTCGGTCAAGCACCTCTGCGCCAAGGCCCTGAACAACGCCCTCGCCGACGCCAACCTCAAGGGCACGGAACTCGACCTCATCATCGTCGCCACGATGACACCCGAGATGTCCTGCCCCGCCACCGCCTGCATGGTCGCCCAGATGGTGGGCGCCGGCCACGCGGGGGCCTTTGACCTCAACGCCGCGTGCTCGGGCTTTGTTTTCGCGATCAACGTCGCCCACGACCTCATTAAGGGCGGCGCGTACAACACCGTCGCCGTCATCGGCGCCGACACGCTCTCCAAACTGCTCGATTACTCCAACAACGGCCGCGGCACCGCCATCATCTTCGGCGACGCCGCAGGGTGCGCCATCTTCAAGGCCACCGACGACACCTCCAAGGGTGTCCTCGCCCAGTCCATGCACGCCGACGGCGAGGGCTGGAAGGACATCTACGTCCCCCGCTGCGCCTTTGACTTCCCCCAGGGCACCCCCGTCGACGATCACAAGTTCGACGTCGTCCAGATGAACGGCGCGACGGTCTTCAAGTTCGCCGTCGGCACCTTCCCCGAAGTCATCCAGCAGACCCTCGACAAGGCCAAGGTCACCGCCGCCGAAGTCGACATGTTCGTCTGCCACCAGTCCAACCAGCGGATCCTCCATGCCGCCCGCGACCGCTTCGGCCTCACGGAAGACAAGCTCTATGTGAACATCGATCGCTACGGCAACACCGTCGGCGCCAGCGTGCCGCTCTGCCTCGACGAACTCCGCAGGGCCGGCAAGATCAAGGAAGGCAACAAGGTCATGTTCGTCGCCTTCGGCGGCGGGCTGACGTGGGGCAGCAGCCTCTGGCAGATGTGAGCGATGTCGGATCTGGGATGTCGGACGTGGAACCCCGAACGGGGAGCCGACACGACTGAGAAGGCTGGAAATCCGACATTTGTTAGCATATACTAACTGATGTCCTCGCTCATTCTTCTCTGGGCGATCATTGGCGTCGCTGCCTCGATCTTCGTGCGCCTCGTCGCGCGGCAAACGCTTGACCGCTTCGAGCTCCCGGCAACGACTTGCCCGGCTTGCGAGCAAGCACGCCCCGCCGATGGCAACGAGCCATGCCCGCATTGCGGCAGCACCGCCCGGCACACTCCCCAACGCCCGCCGCCTTCGGTCGCGCTGATCGCCGTCATCTGGGTTGCACCTCTTGCTCTCGCGATCCCGGCGCTGCATCCGTTGGTCCTCTTGGGCGCAGCGCCTGCAATTCTCGCGTTGTTTCTCGTCGCACGCAGCACACACTCCCTCGTGGCTGATCTCCGCCCGCTCTGGCGGTGGCCAGTGGCAACCTTCCTGCCCGCCTGTTCGGCTTTGGTGCTCCACTACCACCTTTCGCTCAAGCACGAAGGCTTTGATTTCATTTTCATCGCGCTCGCCTTGCCTTTACTCAGCGTCGGAGTGAGCGGGATCGCCGATGCCCTCCTCGTGGCATGGGCGACGCGACGCTCAACCAGAACCCGCTGATCTGACCTCAGGACCGCGTTCCCGCCCTCACGCCGATCCCACATCCGACATCCCAAATCCGACATCGGAGATCGCGTAGAATCTCGGAATGTCCTCCCCCCTCGTCATTCTCTGCCCCGGCCAGGGCGCCCAAGCCGTCGGCATGGGCAAGGCCTACTTCGAGAAGTCCCCCGAGTCGCGCTCTGTCTTTGAGCTCGCCGACAAGATCCTCGCCTCGTTCATCGGGAACGCCCTTGGCAGTGAGCTCTCCCGCCTCTGCTTCGAGGGCCCCGCCGACCGCCTGAACCAGACCGACGCTTCCCAGCCTGCGATCTTCGCCACGTCGGTCGCCTCCTACGCCGCCCTCAAGGCTGCCTGGGGCTTCACCAACAGCGAAGTCCCCCTCGCGGCCGCCTCGGGTCTCTCGCTCGGCGAATACACCGCCCTCACCATCGCCGGTGCGATGTCCTTCGAAGACGGCCTCAAGCTTGTCGCTCTCCGCGGCCGCGCCATGCAGGACGCCGCCGAAGCGTCCCACGGCAGCATGGTGGCCCTCATCGGCGCCGACGAGACCCAGGCCCAGGAAGTCTGCGACTCTGCCCGCGGCTCGGACGTCCTCGTGTGCGCGAACTTCAATGCTCCCGGCCAGATCGTGCTCAGCGGAAGCAAGTCCGCCTGCGACCGCGCCGTTGAGGTCGCTGGCAAGATGGGCCTCCGCGCCACACCGCTCACTGTTGCAGGCGCGTTCCACTCGCCCCTCATGCAGCCCGCGGCCGACCGCCTCGCCGACGCGCTCTCCCGCACCGAGATCAAGTCTCCGAGGTGCGCGGTGTACGCGAACGTCACCGGCGACGTGCACGACGACGAGCCCGACACCATCCGCCGCCGCCTTGTGGAGCAGCTCACCAGCCCCGTCAAGTGGAGCCAGTCCTGCGCCGCGAAGGCCACCACTTACGCCGGGAAGGCTGAGTTCCACGAGCTGGCCCCCGGCAAAACCCTTGCTGGCCTGTACCGCCGCATCAGCAAGGACGTCAAGGTCAAGACCAACGACGAACCCACGTAACGATCCCTCGCTCGATGCCTTTCCTCCCGAGAACGAACATGCGAAACGCTATCTCTCGAATCATCGGCGGCGTGCTCATCGCCAGCCTTCTTGCCGGCGGCGTCACCACGCTCTCGGGCTGCGGCGAATCCAAGCCGAAGCCCAAGCCGGTCGCTCCCCCGCCGCCGCCCCCGCCGCCGCCGCCGAAGCAGATCGACGCTGGCGCGCTGCTGCAGACCATGCGGGCCGATCAGCGCATCCAGTTCCCCAACGAAAAGGCACCGAGCGACGAATCTGTCGCCCGCAGTGTGATCGAGCTTGCGACGGCGATCATCAAGGGCGACGACAAGGCGATGGGCAACATGCTCGTCTCCACCGGCAAGGACGTGCTGGATTCGCTCACAACCAGCGGCGCTTGGGAAGAAGCCACGGCGAAGATCGAAGCGATCCGCGTGGTCGAGCTCTCCGCCGCCGGCGACAAGCCCGAGAGCTTCACCGTTTCCTACGCCGTTCAGGAACCCGGCCTCGCCTATGTCATGCGCTTCACCGCGACGCTCGACAACGGCAGCTACAAGTACACCGGCCTTCCCGGCGGCCGCCTCACCCGCACCCGCGCCAATCAGTTCGACGACGGCAAGTTTGACTGAAGACCAAGGCATTTCACCGCGGAGAACGCAGAGAACGCGGAGAGATGCGGTTGGCTGAAGCAACTTCATTCAATCAGGTCCTTCGTCTCGCGCCTTGATTGCCCTCGCTCTTGTCCTTCCTCTGCGTTCTCCGCGTTCTCCGCGGTGAACTGCCTTTTCCTTGGATTCTCACCATGACCACCGACAAACGCATCGCCGTCGTCACCGGAGCCTCCCGCGGCATCGGCCGCGCCATTGCTCTCCGCCTCGCCAAGGACGGCCGCCACGTCGTCCTCGTCGCCCGCACCGAGTCCGCCCTCAATGACGTCAAGCACACCATCGAAGCCAACGGCGGCTCCGCCTCGGTTGTCGCTGCCGACATCTCCAACGCCCAGACCTTCGCCGCTGCTATCGAGAAGATCGCCGCCGACCATGGCCGGCTCGACATCCTCGTCAACAACGCGGGCATCACCAAGGACGGCCTGGCCCTCCGCATGTCCGACGAGGACTGGAACTCGGTCATCTCGACGAACCTCACCAGCGCCTTCGTCGCCATCCGCGCCGCCGCCCGCGCCATGATGAAGGGCAAGTTCGGGCGGATCGTGAACATCGCCTCCACCAGCGGCGTCGTCGGCAACGCCGGCCAGGCCAACTACGCCGCCGCCAAGTCCGGTCTCATCGGCCTCTCCAAAACCATCGCCCGCGAACTGGGCGGCAAGAACATCACCTGCAACGTCGTCGCCCCCGGCTACATCGAGACCGACATGACCAACGACCTGCCGCAGCAGGTGAAGGACCATGTCTTGGGGTTGATTGCGGTAAAGCGGTTCGGCGTCGCCGACGACATCGCGGCGGCCGTCGCCTACGCGACGAGCGACGAAGCCGGGTTCTTCACGGGGCAGACGCTGATTGTGGACGGCGGCATGACGATGGCGTAATGCCTTGACGAACCCCACGCGCAAGCGTGGGGCCTTGGCGACACACCAGTTCAATACGACCGTGGCCCTCCGCTTGCGCGGAGGGTTCGTTCATTGGTTCTCCACGTACTCAACAGCCTTCTTGAGCGACTCCTCCGAATCGATGTACCGAGTGCTGCCGTGGTCGACCCACACACGTGTTTCGCTCGTCGCCCGACCGTGCGCGATCAATCTTCTTGTGCCCCAAGACTTGAACTGCTGCATGATGTCATCGGCGGTGTGCTTCATCGGGGGCCGCACGATGACATGCACATGGTTGCTTCGCACGTTGAGAGCGATCAGGCTCCATCTCCGGATCGCAGCGTGATCGCGAATCGCGGTTGCAACGACTTGTCTCATCTCCTCATCAAACACGAACGGCGCGTGCTTCATCCTCGCGCTCATTGTCGCAACAACGTCTGGGCTTGCTGGCGCCAGCGGCGTTCCGGGGATGTTCTGAATCTTGTTGACGGAGCCTCGTTCATCGCCGTGAAGCCAGGTGCCGTACGTGTGCCAAGTCAGGAAGTACGCAAGCAGCGGCATCGCAACATCGTAACGAAACCCACGCGCAAACGTGGGGCCGTGGCGATAGGCAAGATTGATGCGACCGTGGCCCTCCGCTTGCGCGGAGGGTTCGTCAAGGAAGTCGTGTCAATCCAGCGCTGTCGCGGCCGCAAACTTCGCCGTCGGATTCGTCAGCCCGAGCATCCGATCGAGCGCCAAGAGTGCATCCCGTCGCACCTCCGGGTGCACCCGGATCACATTCACCGCCCGCGGCTTGTGGTCCTTTGTGGCGCGACCGGTCAGGTGATCCAGCACCCATAGCAAGTGCGGCTCATCGATCCGGTACATGGTCGTGCACAGACACTGACAGTCGCTCAGGATCCGCACCGACACGCCGCGAGCTTTGGCCTCGTTCGCCAACCGATTCACGAGGTGCACCTCGGTCCCCACCGCCCAGCGTGAGCCCGTCGGCGCACTGCGAATCTTCTCGATGATGTACTCCGTCGAGCCGGCGAGATCGCTCTTGTCCACGACCTCCTTGCAGCACTCGGGGTGCACGAGGATCGTGGTCTTGGTGCCGTTGGCCTTGTCGAGCTCGCGAATTTCGTCGCAGTGCTCGGGACGGAAGAGCTTGTGCACTGAGCAGTGACCGGCCCACAGGATCGCCTTGGATCGCAGCAACTGCTCCGGGGTCGCGCCGCCGAGTTCTTCGCCTTTGTTTGCCCGCCGCGGGTCGTAGACGCATGACTCGGTCGCAACGTTGACGCCGTACTTCGCGGCGGTGTTGCGGCCCAGGTGCTGATCCGGGAGGAAGAGAATCTTCACATCTTCACCCGAACCGCCTTGCTTCATCGCCCAAGCGAACACCTTGTCCGCGTTCGAGCTGGTGCAGCACGCCCCGCCGTGGGCGCCCACAAACGCCTTGATCGCCGCGCTCGAGTTCACGTAGGTGATCGGCACGATCCGCCCGCGCCAGCCCTGCGACTTCAGCGACGCATGGATCGTCTCCCACGCCGTCACGGTGTCGTCGTATTGGGCCATGTCTGCCATCGAGCAGCCGGCCGACAAGTCGGGGAGGATGACCTCGACCGAGTCGGGCGTCAGCATGTCCGCGGTCTCGGCCATGAAGTGCACGCCGCAGAAGATAACGTACTTCACCGCGTCCTTGGCGGTCCGCTCCGTGGCCAGGCGTGCGGCGATCTGCGAGAGCTTCAGCGAATCACCCGTGTAATCCGCGTGCCGGATGATCGTATCGACCTGGTAGTGATGGCCGAGAATGACGAGCGACGACCCGAGCTCCTTCCGCCGCGCAGCGATCGCCGCGGCGAGTTCGTCGCCGTTCATCTTGTGATACATGTCAGGAAGCGAGGGCTGCCAGAGCACCAACGTCACTCCGTGGTCACCACGGGCGATCGTAGGAGAGGACCGCGATAGTCACGCCGCCTTCCGCGCTGCGTCGACCACCCCGTCCTGCACCGTCTTGAAACGGATCGCCGCCGCCTGCTTGCCCTCGGACATCGGCAGCACCCGCAGCACCTGTCCCACCACGCCCGCGTCCGCGGTCACGATCGCCGACGCGCCCCAGCCCACGATCAGTTCGATCTCATCGCCCACGGTCAAGGGCCGCGCCGACTCGAGCCACACCATTGCGCCGCCAATCGAGAAGTCGTGCGTCGACGCCGCCAGGTACTGGCGCGTCTGCCGGTGGAAGATCTTGCACGGCTTGCGCACGTACATCCGCGTGTGCTTCCGCCGCTCCGAGCCATCCGTGGCTGGCGGGAAGTCCGTCACCCCGTCGTTCGACTTGATCTCCGTGCCTGCGCCAATGACGCCAACGACGCCGAGGATCTGCTGGTTGCTGCGCGGTGTGCTCGACATGCTGCGGCTCCCATCGCCGCACCGGCCGCGAAAGAGCGGGGCCGTCCGTGGCCCCGTGTTCTGTACCGCCGCCCGAACTCCGCGGCGCTCGTCCGCGGTCGGCGGACATGGAGCCATCGGCCCACCCAACGTCCGACTTGCGTTTCGCACGTGCTTTTTCGGACGCAGACGCAAGTCCTGCGCGTTCCGGATGCCAAAGCCAAGACGCCGAGGCTGAGGAGCCTCGGCGTCTGTGTCTCCACATCAAGGCAGGTCGAGCCCGTCGCCACGCCTCTAGTCTTCCCCATGGACTTTGCCCTCGTCTGCCTCGTCGCCCTCCTCGCCAGCGGCCTGACGCTGGTCTCGGGCTTCGGGCTGGGCACGATCCTCATGCCGGCGTTCGCGGTCTTTTTTCCGCTGCCGGCCGCGATCGCCGCGACCGCGATCGTGCACCTCGCCAACAACGTGTTCAAGCTCGTACTCGTGGGTCGCCACGCCGATCGGGCCACGCTGCTCCGCTTTGGCGTGCCCGCCGTGCTGTCGTCGTTTGCCGGGGCGGCGCTGCTCGCGCTACTCGAAGACGCGGCCCCGCTCGCGACGTACACCCTCGGCACGCACACCTGCCGCGTCACGATCGTGAAGCTCGTCATTGCCGCCATCATGCTCGCGTTCGCCGCGATCGAGATCTCGCCACGGCTCTCGAAGCTCGAGTTCGAGCGCCGCTACCAGCCCCTCGGCGGCCTCCTCTCCGGCTTCTTCGGCGGCCTCTCCGGCCACCAGGGCTCGCTCCGCTCCGCCTTCCTCGTTCGTTCTGGCCTCAGCAAGGAGTCCTTCATCGCCACCGGCTGCGTGATCGCCGTGATGGTCGATGTTGCACGCTTGCTCGTCTATGGCGTCGAAGCGTGGCGCAAGCCCGTCCAAGAAGCCCAAACCCAAGGCGTCGGGATCGGGCTGATCGTCGCCGCCTGCATCAGCGCCTTCGTCGGGGCTTACTTTGGCGCGAAACTCGTCCGCAAGATCACCATCGAAGCCGTGCGTGTGGTGGTCGCGGGTATGCTGGCGACCATCGCGGTCTTGTTGGGGGCCGGCATCATCTGACACCTCGAATCTCTCGGAAGCTCATCCATGAACACCTTCGCTCTGCACGTCACGCTTGTCGGCCTCCTCGCGACCTTTTCGGGGTGTGCTTCCCCGGGATCACGCGACGCCGCTCGGCCGCTGACGCAAGTCGCCTCGTCGCCGATCCAGTGGACCGGTGTCGCGGTGAGCAAGTCCGGCCGCGTCTTTGTCAACAGCCCAAACTGGCATGAGGGCCACACGTGGTCGGTCGCCGAGTACACGCCCGACGGCTCGCTCGTTCCCTTCCCCGACGAGATCAGCAACCGCTTCGATCCGATGCTCCGGTCCATTCCCATCAACCATCTCGTCTGCGTGCAATCCGTGCACTTTGATGCCAAAGGACGGCTGTGGACGCTGGACGCGGGCAGCCCCGGGCTCCGCGGCGTGATCGCCGGCGGTGCCAAGCTCTTCGCCTGGGACATCGACACCCGCGACGCCGAGTGGTCGATGCTCTTCGACTTCCCCGTCGTCTACAAGCAGTCCTACTTCAACGACATCCGTGTCGATACCGCACGCGAGTTCGCGTACATCACCGACTCCGGCGCGGGCGGGATCGTGGTGGTGGACATCAAGGGCAACGCGGCGTGGCGCCGCCTCGACAAGCACCCCAGCGTGCTCGCCGAGAGCATCGTCCCCATCGTCGAAGGCAACGAGCTCCGCTTCGGCGGCGGCGCCGCCAAGGGGCAAGTGCCGCAGATCCACTCCGACGGCCTCGCCCTTTCCCCCGACGCCTCGTACCTCTACTGGCAGGCCCTCACCGGCCGCACTCTGTACCGCATCCGCACCGAGGTGCTGCGCGACCGCTCGCTGAGCGAATCCCAAGTCGCCGCGGCGGTCGAGAAGGTGGGCACCACCGTCGTCACCGACGGCATGGAGATGGATCAGAACGGCATCCTCTACTTCACCGCCCTCGAGAAGGACGCGATCATGTACGTCGCCCCGCCCGACCTCGAGGCCGCGGCCAAGGCCACCGCCGCCAACCCCGCCTCGCCCGCCGCCGTGAACGTCCAGACGCTGGTGCAAGCCCCCCGCATCGCCTGGCCCGATTCGTTCGCGCTGGGCGCTGGCAAGGATTTGTACTTCACGACGGCCCAGATCCACCGCACCGCGTGGTTTACCGAAGGCGGCACGATGCCGACAACGCCGTATCTCGTCTTCAAGACGACGCGGCCGGGGCGCTGAGCGCGGCTTCTCAGGCGCGTCCGATCATGAACGCGGACATGATCGCGACGTCCACCATCGCGTGGGCGATCCAGACCCAACTCAAGCCACGGGTCTCGAGCGCGGCCTTGCCCCAGAGCACGGAGCCGATGCCGATCGCCAGCGACGTCGGCAACGCCGCAACCACGCCGACGCTCAGGCCCCAGTGCATGAGGCCGAAGGTGAGGGCGGCCGTCCAGATGCCCGCGGCGACGCCGGCGAGCCGCACGAACGCGGGTTGCAACAGACCGCGATAGATGATTTCCTCGACGCCCGCGTTGACGAGGGCCGCGAGCAGCACCGCGGGCAGCATCGACAGCAGCACGCCGCTGCGGATGTGCGCGAAGCCGGTGAACGCCTGTCCGATGACGAACAGGACGAGCGCGAAGAGGCTGAAGCCGAAGAGGTGGGCACGCCAGGTGGAGCGGGGAGATCGCTGGGTGATGTCGGAGGAACATACGCCCCAGTTGCCGACGCCGAGCGCGAAGGCGTCGGTGGAGCGGAGGACCAGCCGATAGCCCACGAGGAGAACGAGCAGCATGGGAACCGCGAGCGCGAGGAGGTAGGCGAGACGGAAGAGCGAGAAGTCGATGGCGTCCTGCGTGGTGCGGAGCGGGAAGGGCATGCGGATCCGGTCTTGCAGCAGGGGCAGCGCGAAGAGCGTGTGGCCGAGGAGGAACGCGGCGACCATGGCGGCGGCTGCGGCGTGCTCGAGGCGACGCGCGGCGGCGAGAGCGCCAGTAAGCACGACCGCGGCGGCGGTGGCGGCCCAGTAGAGCGTGGCATGCGGCGCCACCGCGCCCAGCAGCGCCCCGACCTGGCTGGGGCGATACTGGCTGAGGAAGGCAACCGCCCCGAGCCACGCCAGGGCGCCGAGCACGACGGCGCACGCAACGCGGGCGCGGGTGCGCCGAGCGGGCTCGGCGAGGTGATGCAGGTCGAGCATTCCGTGGCCGGTGGTGTCGGGGAGCGCGTGCGGCGGTAATACGGTCGTCATGGCGTGGTCCTCGGCTTGCTCGCGCGGCGAGCGTCGCTTGGTGCGTCGGATTCGGCGTCGAGTTCGAGCGTGCGTCGGGCTTCGGCGACCCAGGCGAGGCGGGCCTCCGCGGCGAGTCGACCGGCGGCGATGGTGAGCAGCGCGTGCGCCCGGCGCCATGGATCGCGTTCCTCCTTCGTCACAAGCTCCGCGGCGGCGCGGAGCGCGCGGAGCTGGGCCTCCGCGGCGTGCTGGACGCCGATCACGTGCGCTGCTGTGGCAATCGGGTCCTGATGGCTGAGCATGCACTTGAGCAACCACTCGAGCCGCGGCGTGGGCGGCGCGGCTGGGGTACGGAGCCAAGCGGCGAGCGCCGCGCGGCCGGCGGCGGTGATGCGCCAGATCGTGGCGCGGCGTGGCCCTTGGTCGGTGTGTGCGGGCTCGATCAGCCGCTCTTGGTGTAGGCGATCCAGCGTTGGATACACCTGGCCGAACGACTCGGACCAGAAGTGCGAGACGCTGGACTTGATCCAGGCGCGGATGTGGTAGCCGCTGAGGGGACCCTCCCATTCCAAGGCCCCGAGTATGGCGAAGCGGGATGTACTGGGGTGACGCGGCATATATCTGAATGATATATTGGGAAGACGGGGGCCGGATTTCGCGCGGGGATCGGAATCCTGCGGCGTTGGCGCGGTGTTTGGTGAACGAGGCGTGGACTGCGACCGATAAACACCCTGCGGCATCTCATGCCCGGAGGTTTTCCATGGAACTCGGACTTGTCGGTCTCGGCAAAATGGGCGGCAACATGAGCGAGCGGCTCATCAAGGGCGGGCACTCGCTGGTCGTCATGGACCGGGCCGCCGAGGCGGTTGGTCGGCAGACCAAGCTCGGCGGCAAATCCGCGAGCACGCCGGCCGAGATGTGCCAGATGCTGAAGGGGCCTCGCGCGATCTGGCTGATGATCCCGGCCGGTGCGCCGGTCGATCAAGCGATCGCCGATTTCCTGCCGCACTTGTCGAAGGGCGACACGCTCATCGACGGCGGCAACACGAACTACAAGGACACCATCCGCCGCGGCAAGGAGCTGGCCGCCAAGGGCATCCACTACGTGGACGTCGGCACCAGCGGCGGCATCTGGGGCATCACCGAGGGCTACTCGATGATGATCGGCGGCGATCACGCCGCGGTCGAACGCCTGAGCCCGATCTTCAAGACCCTCGCCCCCGCGCCCGACAAGGGCTGGGGCCGCGTGGGGCCGAGCGGCGCGGGCCACTTCACCAAGATGGTGCACAACGGGATCGAGTACGGCATGATGCAGGCCTTCGCCGAGGGATTCGCGATCATGGCGAAGAAGAAGGATCTCGAGCTGAACGTGCAGCAGATCAGCCAGATCTGGCAGCACGGCAGCGTGGTGCGTTCGTGGCTGCTCGATCTTGTCTCGCTTGGTTTGAAGGACGACGCGACGCTGAAGAACATCAAGCCGTGGGTTGCCGACAGCGGCGAAGGGCGTTGGACGGTCGCCGAGGCGATCGACCTCGACGTCTTCGCGCCGGTGATCACGCTGAGCCTGCAGAGCCGTTTCCGCAGCCGCGATGAGTATTGCTACACCGACCGCATGCTTGCGATGATGCGGAACCAGTTCGGCGGACACGCGATTCAGAAGACGTAAAGGCAGTTCACCGCGGAGGACGCAGAGAACGCGGAGAGAATCGGATTGCCCAAGGCATTGGAGGTCCACACCAAGGCTTTGCATTCCTCTGCGTTCTCCGCGTCCTCCGCGGTGTAATGCTCTCGGAGTTTCCCATGCAACTCGTCAGCCAGGGCGGTCCTGCTCCTCGACATCTGTTCGTGATCTTCGGCGCGACCGGGGATTTGTCGTATCGCAAGCTGATTCCAGCGCTGTACCACGCGGATCTGGATCCGGCGGCTCATGACGGGCATGCGATCCTCGGCGTGGCCCGCGCCGCGTTGAGCGACGATCAGTTCCGAGCCGCGGCGGTGGAAGCCCTGACGCAGGGCGGCGTGCACAGAGCCGAAGCGGATCACTGGGCGAAGAAGACGCTCTACTTCCAGTCACTGGGCGAGAGCGGGCCGAAGGAGTATCAGGCGCTCCGCACGCGGATCGAGACTCTGGAACGCGATCTGAAGCTGCCGGGCAACCGGGCATTCAACCTCGCGCTGCCGTTGCCGGCGTTTGCACCGACCGTCGAACGACTCGCGGAGGTCGGGCTCAACAAGAGCCCGGGGTGGACGCGGCTGATCATCGAGAAGCCGTTCGGGCAGGACTTGTCGAGCGCCAAGGACCTGAACGCTCTGATCCACAAGTACTATCCGGAGAACAACGTCTACCGGTTGGATCACTACCTGGGCAAGGACACGGTGCAGAACATTCTGGTGTTCCGGTTCGCGAACTCGATGTTCGAGCCGCTGTGGAACCGGGACAAGATCGAGCGGGTGGAGATCACGGTCGCGGAGCAGTTGGGAGTGGAGTCGCGCGGAGCGTTCTACGAGAACGCCGGCGCGCTGCGTGACATCATGCAGAATCACATGATGCAGCTGCTCACACTTGTCGCGATGGAGCCGCCGGCGCTGATCGAGGCCGACAGTGTGGCGAACGAGAAGGTGAAGGTGCTCAAGTCGATCCTTCCGCTGGACAAAGAGCACGTGGTCTTCGGTCAGTACGGCAAGGGGATGATGGGCAACGAGGTGGTGCCGGGCTACTTGTCCGAGAAGGGCGTCGCACCGAACTCGAACACCGAGACGTTTGTGGCCGCGAAACTATCGATCAACAACTGGCGCTGGCAGGGCGTGCCGTTCTTCATGCGAACGGGCAAGCGGCTGAAGCGCAAGTCGACGCGGATCACCGTGACGTTCAAGCGACCGCCGGTGGCGATGTTCGACACGTTCGGAAGCTGCCTCTTTACGCAGAACCGTTTGGACCTGTTGCTGCAGCCCGACGAGGGGTTCAACCTGAGCGTGGACGTGAAGCAGCCCGGCACGGGCCTGAAGCTCGAGACACAGCGGATGCGGTTCCGCTACGCCGAAGCGTTCGGCAAGCTGCCCGAGGCGTACCAGACGCTGCTGCTCGACGCAGTCCGCGGCGACCGCACGCTGTTCGTCCGCTCCGACGAGATCGAGACGTCGTGGGAGCTGTTCGACCCGGTGCTGCAGAACCGGCCGGAGCTGAAGCAGTACGCATCGGGCAGCTGGGGGCCGCAGGAGTCGGAGGACTTGCTCGTCTCTCGTGGGCATCAGTGGACGGAAATTTAGTGGGAAGTGTGGAGGGGGAACACAGCAGACGAGCGGCGGCCGCGCCTCCCCGCCCCGCGAAGCGGGGAGGGGTGGTCGAGCGCAGCGAGACCGGGGAGGGGTGTGTCCGGTAGGGATGTCACCACGCGTTGGTACCCGCAATCCCCTCACCTGGCCTGAGGCTTCGCCTCAAGCCGTCCTCTCCCCGCAGGCGGGGAGAGGAGGGGCGGCGATCGCGGCTTGAGAGCCGATCAACGCTCCTTGACGCGTTCGAGCAGTTCGTTCGCCCGCTTGTTCGCGTACTCCGCCGCGCCCTGCGAGTCGCGTGATTCGGTGGCGTAGCGGCACAGCGCTGCTAGGGTGTCGCGTTCGCTGCCGAGGGTTGCCCAACGCGGGTCGGGGGTGCCGGAGCAGACGCCGAGCAGCAGAACCGCGGCACGGGCGGCGTCCGAATCCGTCACCAGTTCCTTGCGTTCGCGGATCACGCGGCAGACGTGGGCAGCCACGCGGACGACGGCGTGGCGTGCCGCGAGTTGGTCGGCGGCGCGGGCGGCGTCGCGGGCCTTGGCCTCGTCGGCGTCGGATGCCGTGGCGACGAAGGCTCGCAGCGCGCCCTTGGCTTCTTTGAGCAACTTGACGAGGTCGGCGTCGTCGAGCGCCCAGCCGCCGAAGCGGGAGAGGGCGGCGCGATCGGATTCGAGATCAGCGATGTCGGCGGCGAGCGCGAGGGTGGCGGCGAGGGCGCGGAGGCGGGCGGCGTGCTGCTCGCCGCCGGGGCCGCTGCGGTTGGAGGCCTTTTTGCGCCACAGCGAGCGTTCGCGTTCGATGGCGTCGAGCAGTGTGCCGGACTGTGTGCCGAGGACGGCATCGAGAGCTGGGTCGCGTTCGCGGAGGCGGCGCTCGGCTGGGAGTTCGAAGAGATCGGCGCAGTCGGACGCGAGGTTGGAGAGGCCGTCGATGGCTTGGTCGCGTTGCTTAGGGTCGGCGACGTCCTTGGCGAGTTTGAGCAGGGCGTCGGCCAGCGGCCTGGCGTTCTCGCGGAGCGTGGGCTCGGCGGGCGCGGCGGTTTGCGGGTCGCGCAGTGCATCGCTCGCGCGGCGGATGAGGGCGAGGAGCCGGGTGTGCCGCTGGTGCATGTTGATGGCGGCGAGCACGCCGGGATCACCGGAGGCGTCGGCGCTGCGGATGGCGGCGGCGACGGCGTCGATGGCCTCGGACTGCGACCCGCGGCAGAGTTCGGCGATGGAGCGGAACGCGGGGCGCAGCTGGCGGATGATGGCGGCGTCGTCTTGCAGCGCCTCGCGGGTGGGCATGGACTCGAGCCACAGAGCGAGGCGGGTGAGACGGTCACCGTTGCCGGTGGTCGGTGCTGGCGGCTCGTCGGGCATCAACTCAAACGCGGGGCCGAGCGCGTCGGTGATGGGCTTGAACGCGGGTGTGCCGGTGTGGCGCTCGAGGGCGTCGACCACGCGCGACCAGGCGGCGAGGCGACGGAGACGGGCCAGGCCGCGGTCGGCTTGGGCGGCGTCGGTCGCGGTATCGGCGAGGATCTCCTGCGCGCCGAGGGTGAGTTCCTTGAGCCAGCGTTTGTACGCGCCGGCGGGAAGTCGGGATTCGCGGCCGAAGCAGCCGCCGGCGTCGCGGACGAGCCGCGTGAGTGCGTCGGCGCCGGGCTTGTACGTGGCCCACTTGGAAGCGAGTGCGATGCGCTGCTGTAACGGCTCAAGTGCCTTGAGCGCGTCGGCGAGTGTGGCCGCGTCGGTGCTCTTGAACTCGGGCCACGTGGGGCTTGGAGCGCCGACGATGGTCGGCCACGCGGCGAGCGCGTGGGATGGATCGAGCTTCTCGATCAGCGGCGCGAAGGTGGCTCGCAGATCGGTGTCGAGTGCGTCGGTGGTGATCGTTGTGGCGGCGAGTGCGTCGGTAAACTGGGTCAGCGATGCGGCTTCGGCGTCGGTGAGGAGCTTGGCGGCGAGCACGGCCGCGAGCGCGGGTTGGGCGGCTTGCAGCTTGCGAGCGGCGGAAACGTGGCGCGAGCCGGGGACGCCGAGAGCTTCGCCATGTTCGAGCAGCGTGGCGGCGAGAGCGGTGTAGGCGGCGAGGAACTGCTCGCTCGCGGGCTTGTTCTGCTTGAGAGCGGCGGCGGATTCGCGGAGCGATTGAGCGTCGCGGAGGGCGACGGCTCCGCTGCCGGGCGCGGGCTCGGTTGAACCCAGGTTCAGTCGCTGCGCGTGGGCGGCGGAGACCAGCAGCAGCGCGGCGATGGACGCGGCGCGGAACGCTGGAGCGGGATCACGTGCGGGCGAGCGCGAGGGCTTGGGCATACACCTTTTCCAGCTCGGCGACCATGGTTTCGGCGCTGAAGCGTTCGCGGCACAGGTCCCGGCCTCGGGCTGCCATCGCGGCGCGTTCGTCGGGGTGATCGTACATCGACGCCACGGCCTCCCGCAACGCGCCCGTGTCCTTGGGCGGGATGAGGCGTCCGGTCACGCGGTTGATGCAGATCTCGCCCGTGCCGTCGACGTCGTAGGCGACGACCGGGACGCCGACGAGCAAGGCCTGCGGCACGGTGCGGGGCAGGCCCTCGCGATATGAAGGATGCACGAGCACGTCCATCGCTTTCATCATCTCGGGCACGCGTTCGCTGGGGACGAGACCGGTGGTGACGACCTTGGAAGCCAGGCCCATCTCGGCGACGCGCTTGAGCAGGCGATCGCGCCACCAGCCGTCGCCGACCCAGAGCAGTTTCCAGTTGTCGCGTTTACGGAGCTCTTCGCCGAGGGCGTCGAGGAGGTCGTCGTGGCCCTTCAGTTCGGCGAGCCGCGCGACGGTGCCGACGACGAAGTCCATGGGCGAGAGGCCGAGCGATTCGCGGACAGAATCGGTGGTGGCAGGCGTTCCCTGTGGCGTGACGGGTTTGAGGTAGCGATCGACTTCCATGCCGCTGTAGACGGTGGAGTACTGCTCCTTGCGGCCGATGCGTTCGTCGAGAAACTGCGTTGTCATCGCGTCGGCGACGGAGACGATGCGGTGGCAGCGTTTGGCGGCGAACTTCTCGCTGGCGATGTAGATCTTGTTGGTGCGGGCGGGAAGGTACTTGTGGAAGGGCGGGCCGTGGATGGTGTGGACGACGCCGATGGGCTTGCCGCGGCGTTTGGCGTCGGGCAGCTCGGCCCACGCGGCGGCTCTGCCGAGGATGCCGGCCTTGCTGCTGTGGGTGTGCACAATGTCGGGCTGCAGATCGCGGATGAGCTTGCGGAGCGCGTAGTAGCAGCGAAGGTCGGTCAGCGGACGGATCTCACGAATGAGGGGGGAGACCTCGTGCATGCCGATGCGGCGGGGCTTGTTGTTCGCGTCGGTGCACGTGAAGTTGGAGGCGCGATCAAAGAGCGAGCCCTCGGGGCCGAAGATGGGGCCGAAGGCGAGGTGGACGTCGTGGCCGAGGCGGGCTTGGCCCTCGCAGGAGAGGACGGTGTTTTCCTGGGAGCCGCCGAGGATGAGGCGGGTGGAGATGTGGAGGATGCGGAGTGGCATGCGGAGCGTCGATGGTATCGAACATCGACGATCACGCGTGCGCGGGCTTGGCGTCGCGGCCGCACTCGGGGCAGCGTTGGTCACGGACGCCCTGCAGGTCGTACCCGCAGCGACGACAGGCGCCCTGCGGGTGGTTGGCCCACGGTCGAATCGCAAGAACCACTATGGCGACACCCAGGGCGCCGATGGTCCAGAAGGGAAGGATGATTTCGGTGCCCATTGCGCTCGAGCGGAGCACGGGGGCGACGAAAGTCTGGCGGGTCATCACGGACATGGACGGGTACACAACGCGGGTGAAGCTCTCCTTGGCGGAGAGGACGCCCGGGGAGAACTCCCGGCTGCGCTGCACGCGGACGGCCCCGGGGAGTAGGCGTGCGGAGTTCATGCGTTTGGTGGAGTCCGCGGCGAAGTCGAGCCCGACGAGCCAGGAGAGCGGGTAGGCGATGAGCGAGAGGCCGATGAGCAGGCCGCCGAGCCAGAGGAGGAGTTTGGAGGGGAGGCGGCGGGGCACGGGGGGTGTTACCGGCGATCAACGGACCGGTTTCACTTCAAGTCTTGGGGTGAGATGCAGTGGAGCCCTTGGGGTTAGGAATCGCGCTCCCGCATTCGGGGCAGATGTCGGAACGGAGACCTGAGATTGAGTAGCCGCAGCTCTCGCACCGAGTTGCAGCATTGACACTCCGCCGCCACCAGCCCCACGCGATCATGGCAGCGAAGGGGATCGTGAAAGGCCACAGGGGAACTGTGGCAATCATCCCGATGCCCAGAAGTCTATCGAATTGCGGCAGCAACGTCATGCCTCGTTGCGGGGAGAACCCTTGACTGCTCTTGCTGTTGATTCGATAGATGGAGACGGGAGGCGTGCCGTCATTGATGCGCAAATCAGTTTTCGTATAGCACACGGCACCCTTTGTCAGTTCAACGTATTTGGTCGGAGCGATTTGGAACTGCACGAACCAGAACTGACTACCGATGACCGCCGCGAGCACACTCGTCATGCCGACGAAGCCTAGACAGAAGCTGATGCTCCGAATCCTGCGATGCATGGGTTATGCCTTGTACTTGATCCACTCCAAGCACAACCCCGTCGGCGGCAGGGTTGGCCCCGCTCGCGTGCGGTCGCGGGATTCGAGGATTGACTGCACGTCTTCGGCTTTCTTGATCCCGCGGCCGACGTCGATGAGGGTGCCGCCGATGATGCGGACCATGTTCCAGAGGAAGCCGTTGCCCTCGATGTCCATGCGGATGCGTGAGGCGTCGGGGCCGATCGCGGTGCGGGTGACGGTGAGGGCGTAGATGGTGCGGACGGTGGAGAGACGGCCGTGCCCGCTGGCGGCGAATGAAGCGAAATCGTGCTCGCCCACCAGTGCCGCCGCGGCGTGCTGCATCGCTTCCACGTCGAGGGTGTCCCAGACGTGGTGGACGTATTGACGATCAAAGAGCGGGCGGGATTTGGCGTTGTGGAAGGTGTAGGAGTAGGCCTTGCGCTCGCACATGGCGATGGGGTGGAAGTCATCGGCGACGAGCGCCGCGTCGAGGATCACCACATCGTCCGGCAGCTTCCCGTTGATCGCACGTGCCAGTGAGTCGGTGTTGCGTTTGATGGGCCAGCCGGTGTGGGCGTCCTCGTCGCCGCCGCAGGTGAACGCGGCGACCTGGCCCTTGGCGTGCACGCCGCTGTCGGTACGTGATGCGCCGAGGACTTCGACGCGTTCGCGAACGATCTCGCGGACGGCGCGCTCGACGACGCCCTGCACGGTGCGGAGTGCGACGCGGGTGGGATCTTCGGGGGCGAGGGCGGGATCGACGAACTTGCCCGAGCCGGTGAGGTTGGACTGTTCGAGCGTGGGTTCCTGCTTCTGCCAGCCGCAGAAGTTGGTGCCGTCGTAGGCGATGGTGAGCTTGTAGCGTGGCACGGAGGAGGGTACGCGTACGATCGGGAATGCCGGAAACTCACGAGCATTGGATGCGTTTGGCGATCGAGCAGGCGCGGGCGGGGATCAGCAAGGGGCAGTCGCCGTTCGGCGCGGTGGTGGTGCGTCGTGAGGCGCTGGTGGGGAGCGGGCACAACGAGGTGTGGCATCGGACGGACCCGACGGCGCACGCGGAGGTGGTGTGCATCCAGAACACCGCGCGGGCTCTGCGGACGATCGATCTCACGGGCTGCGTGATGTACACGACGACGGAGCCGTGCCCGATGTGCGCATCGGCGATCCACTGGAGCCGGCTGGATGCGGTGTACTTCGGGGCGTCGATCGCGGACGCGGATGACGCGGGCTTCCACGAGCTGAGCGTGCCGATCGAGGAGATCTACACCAAGGGCGGCAGCTCGACCAAGGCGTATCGCGGCGTGCTGGCGAAGGAGTGCGCGGCGCTGTTCGCGGAGTGGAAGGCGGCGGCAAAGTGCGGGACGTACTAGCGCTCGCGGCTTGCGGGCTCGTCCTGATCGACGGTGGCGCCGGTGAGCCGATAGCCGACGCTGATGGGGCGTTGGCCGCCGCGGATGAACGCGGCCATCTCGGCGACGAGCGGGCTGGCGCCGGCAAGTTCGTCGAGGATCTGCTGCATCTCGGGTCGGGTGAGCGGCTGCTTGAAGGCGCGGCGGCAGGCCTCGCGGACGCGGGTGATCTGCTGGCGTTCGACGCCGGCGCGGCGGAGGCCGACAACGTTGATGCCGCTGAGGTACGCGCGCTCGACGACGAGTGAGAAGGGCGGCGCATCGGCGACGATCTTGGCTCCGCCTCCGATCATGGCGAGGCGACCGACGCGGGTGAACTGATGGACCATCGCGCCGCCGCCGAGGGTGACCTGATCGGCGATCTCGGCGTGTCCGGCGAGCGCGGTGTTGTTGACCATCGTCACGTTGGAACCGACGCGGCAGTCGTGTCCGACATGGGCGTTGACCATCAGGTAGCACGCGTCGCCGATGATCGTCGGGACGTCGATCTTGGTGGCGGCGTGCACGGTGGCGTTCTCGCGGAGCGTGCAGCCGGCGCCGATGCGGACACCGGCGGTCGGATCGCTGGGCTTCACCTTGAGGTGCTGGGCGCTGAAGCCGAGGCAGACGCCGGGGAAGATGACGGTGCCGGGGCCGATGGTGAGTGGGCCGCGGAGGTAGGCGTTGGCGATGACCTCGACGTTGTCGCCAAGGGTGACGGCGCCCTCAAGCACGCAGCCGGGGCCGATCCGGACACCCGCACCAAGGACGGCTTGGGGCGACACGGAAGCGCTCGCGTGAATCATCGGCATCTTCGACGATACGAAGCGACGGCGCAAAGTCACCGAAAAATCCCGGCGAATCATGCAGAAATCGCAGATTGTGAAGGCATCTGACGACGTGTTTCGGCCGCAGATAGGACCCGCGTCAATCGTCGATTCGCTTCTTGGCGCTGATCGTCAGCGAGGCCTTGGTTTGCTTGGGCTTGCGTTTCCAGGGCAGCAGGCTCTCGGGCACGACGGAGTTGATCACGACCCACAGCGCTCCGAGCGCGATGACGCTTGCGACCCAGAACTGCCAATCACCCAGCGGCAGGGCGGCGAGCGTGCCCATCAGGACACCCCCGCGGCGCGCAAGACTTGGAACGTGACGAAGGCAAAGAGGTACGCGACGCCGCTCATCCAGAGGAACTGCAAGATCGCCCAGCGCGGGCTGCCGGTTTCGCGTGCGGTGACGGCGAGCGTGGGCAGGCACTGCATCGCGAGGACGAAGTAGACGAGAATGGACCAGCAGGTGGCTGTGGTGAAGATGGGGGTGATGCCGTCGGATCGGGTGGCGGCTTGGACGGAAGCGACTGCACCGGCGTCGGATGGGTCGAGGTCCTCATCGCCAGCGCGGACGACGACGGCCATGGTGGAGACGAAAACCTCGCGGGCGGCGAAGGAGGTCATGACGCCGATGGTGAGTTGCCAGTCGTAGCCGAGGGGCGCGAAAACGGGCTCCATGGCCTTGCCGACACGGCCGATGTAGGAGTGTTCTTTGGCGTGGGCGGCGATGCGGCGCTCGGCGGCGGCGTTCATCTCGTCGGCCTGCGACTGGGTGAATTGCTTCTTGTCCGGCACGGTCTCGGCATCGGCGATCTGCTGCAGTTCCGCGGCCTGCTGCTGTTGGAGTAGAGCTTCGGCGGGCGGAGCGACCTGCGGGTAGCTTCCCAGCCACCACAGGACGATGCAGATCGCGAGAATGTTGGTGCCGGCGTTCTTGAGGAACATCCAGCCGCGATCGACGGTGGTGATCGCCGCGGTACGGAGCGACGGGAGCTTGTAGGTTGGCAGTTCGAGCACCATCGGACGGCTCTTGCCCTTGAGCAGCGTGCGGCGTGCGATCAGCGCGGAGAAGAGTCCGGCGGCGGCGCCGAGGGCGTAGCAGCCGACGAAGGCAATGCCGGCAAGCAGCGGACGATCGCGGAACAGGAGACTGGTGACGAGCACATAGACCGGCAGCCGCGCCGCGCAGGTCATGAAGGGCGCGACGAGGATGGTGGCGAGCCGCTCTCTGGGATCGGGAATGACACGAGCAGACATGATGCCGGGCAGAGCGCAGGCGTGGCTGGAGAGCAGCGGAACGAAGGCGTGCCCGGGAAGGCCGAAGGGGCGGAGCACGCGGTCCATGAGCAGGGCGGCGCGGGCGAGATAGCCGGTGTCTTCGAGCAGCGAGATGAGGAAGAAGAGCAGGCAGATCTGCGGAACGAAGATGACGGTGGCGCCGACGCCGGTGACGATGCCATGGGAGAGCAGATCACGGAGAATACCGGCGGGCAGGTGGGCATCGATGAGGCCGGTCGTGAACGCGAAGATGGCGTCGATCCAGTCCATCGGGAAGTGGGCGACGGAGAAGATGGTGTAGAAAAGTCCGACCATGATCGCGGCGAAGATCGGGACGCCGGTCCACGGCGAGACGAGGATGGGATCGAGGCGATCGGTGAGGCTGGGCTTGGGCAAGGCGGGCGGGACAGCCGAGGAAACGGGCGGGATCGCGATGCCGCTCGCACTCGCGCCCAGGGCGCGGCTGGCGATGCGATCGGCCCAGAGTTCGAGTTCGGCCTGATCGCCGGGGGGCGTGCGCGTCGGCACGGTGGGCGTGGCGAGCGCGTTGACGAGCTCGGCTAGGCCTTCGCCGCTCCGGGCGCTGGTGGCGATGACGCGGCAACCCAGTTGCTCTTCCAGCGTGCGGATGTTGATGAGCCGCCCCTGCTGGCGGGCGAGGTCCATCATGTTGAGCGCGATGACGGTGGGCAGGCGGCGGCGGAGCACCTCGCCGACGAGAACGAGATTGCGTGGAAGATTGGTGGCATCGACCACGACGCAGACGCCTTCGGGATCGCCGAACGGCTCGGACCGGGGCGACAGCCGCCCGGCGAGCACGTTGCGGCAGACCTCGGCCTCGGACTGATTGAGTTCGACGGAGTAGATGCCGGGCAGGTCGATCAGGTGGATCTCGACGGGGGCTTGCCCGTTGGTGGCGGCGGCTCGGACGGTGCCGATGCGAGCGTCCTGGGTCGTGCCCGGAAAGTTGCTGGTCTTGTGGCGCAAGCCGCAGAGTGCGTTGAAGAGCGTGGTCTTGCCGGTGTTGGGATTGCCGAGCAGGGGGACGTGGAGAATGCCGTCGTCGGATGCGTTGGCACGGCTCGACGCGGTCCCGGCTTCGGACCCGCTCTGCCCCGAGGCTCCGAAGCTGCGGTCACTCATTGCGAGGCGCTCCCGGCCTCCCCACCACTTCCCAGAACGACCTGCACCTTGGCGGCGAGGTCCATGGTGAGCCCGATGCGGCTTGCGCACGCACAGCCACAGGCTTCGGCGCCGAGGACTTCGACGATGGACGGCTGGCCGAGCCGGATCACGCGGACGCGCACCCCCGGGCGGAGGCCCATGGCTCGAAGGAGCGCGGCGTCGGCCGGATCGTCCATCCCGAGAGCGGCGACGTGGGCGATCTGCCCTGCGGCGAGCGTGCCGAGCGAGCGCGTGGGACCGACGGGCACGGCGGCGACGCAGCCGGGTGGCGAGGTCAGCGAGGTATTGGCGTGAGTATCGGACATGGAAGTCAGCAATATAGCGACGAAGAACGGTAGCCGTTCTGAGACGAAGTCTCAATATTTTTCGCGGGAGCCTGTGCCGACCGAGCGATCAGGCGCTGGTGCTGCCGACGAGGGCGGCGTTGGTCGGGAAGCGATGCATGGCGGCGAGGAGTTGCTCGACCTGCTGGGGCGGGGGCATGGTGAGCAGACGCCGGCGCAGGGCGGTCATGGTGTGCAGTTCGGTGGCGTTGAGGAGCAGGTGCTCCTTGCGTGTGCCGCTGGCGGCGAGGTTGATGGCGGGGAAGAGACGGCGCTCGGCGATCTTGCGATCGAGGATGAGTTCCATGTTGCCCGAGCCCTTGAACTCCTCGAAGATGATCTGATCGGCGGCGGAGCCGGTATCGACGAGGCACGACGCGATCATCGTCAGGCTGCCAGCTTCTTCGGTGTTGCGCGATGCGCCGAAGATCTGACGGGGGACTTCGAGGGCCTTGCTGTCGAGGCCGCCGGTCATGGTGCGGCCGCTGTTGGAATGGTGGCGACTGTTGTTGAACGCGCGGCCGAGGCGGGTGAGGGAGTCCAGGATGACAACGACGTGCTTGCCGGCCTCGACCATGGTCTTGCAATACGCCTGGGTGGCGAGACTGACCTGGATGTGCTTGTCGATGGTGTGGTCGTTGCTGCTGGCGACGACTTTGCAACGGGGTGTGAGCTTGACGGGTGCGGGCGCGACGGGTGCGGCGGCTTGGCCGTTGGCGGGCGGGATCGCCGGGGCGCCTTGAAGCTGGGCGGCGACGTCGGGCGGGAGTTCCTTCATCAGTTCACGGGTGGCCTGGTCGGCGCGCTGCGCGACCTCGTTCTGCACGGCGGTGAACTGGGCGAAGGTGCGACGGAAGTCGGTGACTTCTTCGGGGCGCTCGTCGACGAGCAGGACGACGACTTCAACGTCGGCGTGGTTGCGGAGGATGGCGGTGGCGATGTCCTTGAGGAGGGTGGTCTTGCCGGCCTTGGGCGGCGAGACGATCAGGCCGCGCTGGCCGCGGCCGATGGGGCAGAAGAGGTCGATGAGTCGGCAACTGGCGGGGCAGCCGGGGTACTCAAGGGTGAGTCGCGGGGCGGGATCGATCGAGGTGAGATCTTCCCAGTGCTTGAGCCGGGTCAGGCCGGGAGGCAGTTCGAGACCGGGAAACGTTGGAGGCTGATTGGGACGCGACATCGTGGCGGCGCCGCCGCTGCCACCTGCGTTGCCCCCACCGCCGCCGGCGTGGTGCGGATGATGACCGCCACCGGGGTGATGCCCGCCGCCTCTGCCGCGTCTACGACGTGATCGATGTCCCAAGCGAGCGATTCCGTGTGTGGGCGTCGGGAGCGACGCGCGTGCTGCGGAGCCGGATTGCCGTACGCCGCGCCGACGGCGGGAAAACCCGACGGGGCCAACGTGAACCACGATGCACCGGCGTGTTCCGCCCTGGCCACGCGTCGGAAGAGACGTTCGGCAGGCGGAACTGACGTGAAACGATAGCAGGTGCGGCGAAGGGACGTCGGACCGAGGTTGGCCGATGGGACGTCCATGGGTCGGGGTGGTCCGCCGGGCACGAAATGAGCCGCGGGACGGGCGGCCGACTTCAAGATGCCGCGCGTCTGGCAACGTCTGCGTGCCCATTTCTCGGGCGCGGGGAGCAACCCACACTGGACGGTGATCGGCGCAAACCGCTGTGCGTCGAAGCAAGCAGGGCCGGGCGAGACACATGCGGGAACCTACCCTGACGCGATGCTGGTGACGCTGGCGATTGAAACAAGCAATCCGTCCGCCGAGGGACCCGGCGGGCCGGGTGTGGCGGTGCGGGCTGGGGAGACGATCGTCGCCGAGCCGGTGGGGCGAGGGCGCGAGGACGATCTGATGCCGGCGATCGATCGGGTGTTTCGACGTGCCGGTTGTGCACCGAGCGCGCTGGGGTTGATCGCCGTATCGATCGGACCGGGCGGGTTCACGGCGTTGCGGGTGGGCGTCACGGTCGCCAAGACGCTGGCGTACTCGTGCGGGGCGGCGTGCATCGGCGTACCGACGAGCGCGGTGTTGGCGGAACGGGCGCGGCGTGATGGAGTGCGTGGGCGGCTGGTCGTCCTGCTCGCGAGCAAGGGCGAGACGTCGTACGCGAGCGTGTTCGATGAGGGCGATGTGCATGCTCGCGAGGCGCGGTTGATCGACGCGGCGCAGCTCGCGGCGCTGGGGGTTGGTACGGTCATCGCGGATCAGTTTCTGCCGTTGTCGATGCGGACGGCGTGCGAGCGGATGGGGATTGCGGTGACGTTGCCTCACTTTGACGCCGCGGATGTGCTGGCATTCGGGGCGTCCCTGCACGCGGCGAACGGAGCGACGCCGGTGGACGAGCTGGCGCCGATCTACGCGCGGGAGCCGGAGGCCGTCACGAAGTGGCGACAGCTGCATCCGGATCGGGCCCCGTGATCGGCGGGTGAAAATACGTTCAGCGTGCCGGAAAGCGCAAGCTCGGCGCGTCCGAGGTATGGGACGAGCAAAGTGAACCCAATCGATAGAGGCCGCACAGCTTCACATGAAGTGCGGCGGCATCGCGTCCGATCACGGAGGGGGAAGTGGAGGTTGAGAGAGAGACCGGAGAATCGTCATGGACTCCAAGAGGCAAGACGGCGGCGGCATTCCAATGCGCGACGAGGGCGATGCGGAGCCGTTGTCTACAAAGCGAATCTTCACAACCGGCGAGGCCGCCGCGGTGTGCAAGGTGAGCCAGCAGACGATCATCCGCTGCTTTGACGCGGGACGTTTGACGGGCTTCCGGGTACCGGGCTCGAAGTTCCGGCGGATTCCGCGGGACGAGCTCATCCGTTTCATGCAGACGAACAGCATCCCGACGGACGTGCTGGGCGTGAGCGAGAGCACGGACGCGAAGACGCGCGTGCTCATCGTGGACGACGACGAGTCGTTCGTGCGGCTCGCATCCCACGCGTTCTCGGACACGAGCACCTACGACGTTCGCACGGCGACGACGGGGTATGACGCGGGGATCGCGACCGAATCGTTCCGCCCGCACGTGATGGTGCTGGACCTGATGCTGCCGGACATCAACGGCGTTCTGGTGTGCTCACGGCTGCGGCAGCGGGACGAGTTGAAGTCTTGCCGCGTGCTGTGCGTGAGCGCTTCGGATCAGCAATCGGACTTTGATCGCGTGATGGCGGCGGGCGCGAACGGATACCTCCGCAAGCCGGTGACGGCGAACGACCTGCGGCTGCGGGTCGAGGCGATGATGAACACCCAGATGCGTGCAGCGGCATGAGCGGTATCGATCTCGCTCGTTCGCCAGGCAGGAGCAACCCGTGACCGTGCTCAGCGCCCCATCGCCGCGGCCGCAGAATATCGACCTGATCCTCAAGCAGGTGTCGACGCTACCGCTGCTGGCGCCGGTGGCGTCGCGGCTGATGTCATTGGAGAACGCACAGGCGGCGGACCTGGGTGAGATCGCAAAGCTGATCGAGACGGATCCGGTGCTCTCCGGAAGGATCCTGGGTCTGTGTCGGCGTGCGGATAAGGGCGTGGGCGAGAAGATCACTTCGATCCGGCGTGCCGTCGTCCTGGTCGGGTTGGATGCGGTGCGGAATGCGGCGGTCGGAGCGAGCGCCTTCGCCGCACTGTCGCAAGAGGGAGACGGTGAGGGTCGCATCGACCGCGACGGCTTCTGGCAGTACTGCATCTGCGTCGCGTCGACGGCCGAGCTGCTGGCGCTGCACAACAAGGCGGAACTGCGGATCGCGCCGGAGGAGGCGTTCATCGCGGGCATGCTGCACGCGGTGGGCAAGCTGGTGCTGGATCACGTGCTGCCGAAGGCGTATTCCCGGGTGATCGAGCTCGCGCGGCACGAATGCTGCGACAGCGGGTTCGTGGAGCGGCGGGTGCTGGGGATCGACTATCGCGAGGCGGGGCGCGCGTTGGCGATGCATTGGGATCTACCACCGTCTCTGATGGCGGTGATGCAGCACCACGGCACGGCGTATGGGCAGATCCCGGAGTGTGATGAGAAGGCGCTGATCGGGCTGGTGTCGGGGAGCGCGGCGTTGGTGCGTTCGCTGGGGCTTGGCTGGTCGGGGGACTTTGATCCGCCGCCGAGCGTGGCGATCATGCTGCCGACGTCGGGCGTGCGTCCGCCTTCGATGAAGGAGTTCGGGGGGCAGCTGCTGCGGGCGGTGAGCGATCGCCTGAGCGCGCTTGGGATGTCGGACAAGGGGCCGGAAGAGTTTGCACTGCACGCGTTACAGACACTGTGCCGCGAGAATCTGACGCTGCTGCGCCAGACCAAGCACTCGCGGGAAGCGGCGCCCGCGCCGATCCGCCCATCCGCGAAGGAAATGGAGCTCTTGACGCGGGCGCGGAAGATCGGCGAATCGAGCGTCCACGCGGCTGAGCTGCTGCAGACGATCGTTTCGCGGAGCCAGATCCTGGCGATGCGGTTGACCGACGGGCGCGACCGGGCGAGCATGGCGGCCATCGTCTCGGCGTCGCAGGAACTGGAGCAGACGCTCGCGGAACTGAAGCGATTGGACGGCGCGGAAGCGACGCGATCGCAGGCAGAAAGCGAAAAAGTCCGCGCCGCATGACACTGCGACGAAAGTCGCTCCGCGAAGCGACCGACCCAACATGCGAGAACACTAAAGGGACGTTCACGCATGGCACCCCGAAAGACCAAGGACAACTCGAGCGAAGCCAAGACACGCGACGCACGCTTCGTCCTGGTCGCGCATCCGAGCAAGGCGCGGCGTGAGACGATCATGAACTTCCTGTGCGCCCGCGGGCACTCGTGCATCGGCGCTCCCAGCGCGGCGGCGGCAGGCGAGGCTCTCTCGTCGCACGTGGTGCTCGCCGCCGTGGTCGCCGAGGTGATGATCCCGGCGCTGAGGCACCAACACGAATCACTTCCGGCCGTTGTGATGCTGAGCCCCAAGGCCGACTTCGCCGCCGCCAAGCGTGCACTGTCGCTGGGCGTGTGCGACGTGCTCGACGAGCGATGCGAGGAAGACGAGCTGACGGCGGCGATCGACAAGGCCCTGAAGCCGTCGCTCAAGGCGACGAGTCGCGAAGAACGGCTCGAGAAACTCTGCAAGCGGCTGAACGAATCACGCCGGACACTGTCCAAGGAACTCAATCGCCTGTGCGCGGACATGACCAGCGCGTACTCCGAGCTGGCGCAGCAGATCGACACGGTCGCGATCGCGGGCGAGTTCACGGGCCTCATCCGGCAGGAACTGGAGCTCGAAAGCCTGATGCGGACGAGCCTGGAATTCCTGCTCGCAAAACTCGGCTCGACCAACGCGGCGCTGTTCCTTCCCTCAAGCACGGGCGACTGGACACTCGGGGCGTACGTGAACTACGACCGGTCGAAGGACTCGGCCGAGACCATGCTGGATCATCTGGCCGACACCGTGCCGCAGCGGCTGGAGGAGTTCGGTCAGACGGTGCGGTTCGACACTCAGACCGAGGTGGCGGCCAACCTGCCCGGCGCGAGCGCCTGGATCGAAGACTGTGCGATCGTCGGCTTCTCGGCGGTGCACGAGGGCGAGACGCTGGCGAGCGTGATGCTCTTCCGGGATCGTTCGACGCCGTTCCCGGAGCACACCAAGGCGACGCTGGACGCGCTGTCGAAGATCCTCGCCAGCCAGTTCGCCCGCGTGATCCGCGTGCATCATCGGCACCTGCCCAAGGAGCAATGGGCGAGCCCTGGCGATCCGCTGCCGCCGAAGGGTGACGAGGGGTTCTTCGAGTCCGGCGACGACGACGATCTGCTGTGATCCGTTGCGCGAGGCGCGTCAGCGTCGGTTCAATACAAAGCCAAAGGTCTTCTTCACCGCTTCGTCCCTGTCGTTCAGGCCATGGTCGCAGGACGCGACGTGGGCGTCATTACGTTCGTGAAGATCGAACGCAGCGATGAGGCCGTGCCGTCGGGCCGTTTGTGCTCGCTGTTGAGATTGAGCACGTCCCGACATCGTTGAGCGTGCCGGCGCAGCGGCTACAGGCCTTGGAGCCGTGCCGGTCCGAGGCCAGCACCGATCGCGTCAGTACGACAGGTAGCCAAGGTGCAGTTCGGCGTGGCGCAGGTTCATCTGGATCCACTCGTGGTGCGTGAGTTTGCCGAAGAGGACGTTTTCCTGCGTCGGGCAGGATGCCTGCAGGCGCTCGAAGGCGCGGCGGAGTTCGGCGGCGCCGACGTCGGTCGAGGTTTCCTCGGTGCCGAGAGTGCCGCTGGTAACGTTGGGGATCTTCACGCCGCCGGGCATGGGGCCTCTCATGAAGCGGCCTTTCATGAAGGTGCGGACGATGAACTTGATGATCCACGCCGGGCGCAGGCTGGGCGGGTAGCCGTCGAAGGCGTAGTTGATCCAGGTCGCGATGTGGTGAAAGTTCTGTCCGGGGGACCAGTTGCCCAGGCGCTTGAGCGTGCCGTTGTTCTCGGCGGCGACGATGCGGTCGATCTCAGCCAATGCGTCGGGGATGGATCCGAAGGCGAGGGGACGCCGCGCGATGGACTTGGTATCGATCATGGCGATCGATGGTACGTCGCAGCAGCGGCTTTTGGGCCGACCGAGAACTCGCAGCGGCGCGGTTCTCGGCATCGACAACGGTCCATAACTCCAGAATGCATGAAGACTTCGGAGCATTTCCGCAAGAGGGTGTCTGCCGCCGCGTTTGCGTGACATGTTGACACACCGCGGGCGTGTCGCCGGCGGTGTCGGATGATCGGACCCAACGGTCCGGGCGCTCGACGGGTCATACAACGAGTCATTGAGGAGAGGGGACGGACATGCTCAAGAATGTGTTGATTGGCGCGGCCGCGCTCACGCTCGGCTGCGGGATGTCGTTCGGTGCGATCATCGCGGTGGGCGGGAGCGTGCAGCAGATCGCGCAGCCGGGCGATGCGCGGCTGAACGTGCTCACGAGCACCACGATCGTGTACGCGTGGAACGAGGCTCAGAACTTCACGCTCGATCGCAATGTCAAGATCGACGCGCAGGCGCCGGGCTTGTACGACCAGGCCGGCGACCTGATCAACGGCGTGCTCAATCAGGGCACCGTCGTGAACAGCCACTACGTGCACTTTGACACGCCCGGCAGCACCGGCGGCTCGGCCCGTGGGCGCGTCCAGTTCGACGGGCAGATCCTCGGCGTGATCGTCCGCAACGGGGCGGGCACGCGGCACCTCGATCAGTCGGACTTCCTCGGCGCTCCGACGCTCTTCTCGCAGAACGTCAACGCCCGCGGCCTGGAGTTCAGCACTGATGCGTTCCGCATCGTGATCGCGGGCGACGCCATCGAGTTTGAGTTCGACATCAGCTCGCCGGGCGACTACATGCGGATCATCACCGTCCCGACGCCCGGCTCATTGGGTCTAGCGGGCGTGGGTCTGCTCGCGATCGCTCGCCGCCGGCGGTGAGAACAGGGTTGCGTCTGACGACGGGGCGGGGCCGAAGGGCCCCGCCCTTTTCATTTGGACGTCAGCCGCGGACGAGCTTCAGACACGTGGAAGGCGACGGAGGATCGAAAAAGGCCCTTCCAAGCACCAACCGTGGGGCAGGTTCCGGCGAAACTTGAGCAATCGCGCTTTGCGGCGGGCGTTGCTTCTGGCACAATGACGGCTCGCCGCGATCACCGGTTTCCGCCCGGCCGCGGTGCACAGTTGGAACAACGACGAGAAAGGGAGAGACATGCGACTTTCAGTGGTTTCGATGGCCGCGTTGATCGCGGCGAATGGCGGCGCTGCGTCGGCGGCGATCGTGAACACGTTCTTCCAGGTGACGCAGATCGCGCAGCCCGCGGATGCGCAGCTCAACGTGCTGACGAGCGCGACCAACGCGTTCGCGTGGAACGAGTCGCAGAACTACACGCTCACATCGGCGCTGCGGGTCAACGCCTCGGCGCCGGGCGTGTACAACTCGGGCGCGAGTCTGGTGAACTCGTTCATCAGTGCCGGGACGACGATCAGCAGCCACTACATCCACTTTGATTCGCCGGCGAGTTCGTCGGGCGCGATCCAAGGGCGGGTGCGCTTCGATCAGCAGATCATCGGCGTGATCGTGACGAACGTCGCCGGACAGCGCGATCTGGATGACTCGGACTATCTGGGCTCGCCCACCCTCTTCACCAGCGGGGTGAATGCACGCGGCATGGAGATGCTCAACGACGCGTTCACCATCTCAGCGTCGGGGCTGGTGCTGGATTTCTCGATGACGATCTCCACGCCCGGCGATTACATTCGCGTGATCACGATCCCGGGTGCGGGCACGCTGTCGCTCGCGGGAGTCGGACTACTCGCCGCAGCGCGGCGTCGGCGGTGAGGAGCGGCGCGGCCATGCAGTTCCGATGATCTTCAGTGGGACCGGCCTCTGGCCGGTCCGTTTCATTTCTATTTGTCGGCGGCGTGAACGACGGCTCGTTGACCGGCTGGAAGCCGGTCCTACTGCGGGGAACCGAGGTGCTTGCGGAAGAACTCGACCATGCGGCGGTTCATCTCCTTCACGATGTCGGGCTTGGTGACCATGTGGGTCTGACCCGACAGCGGCAGGAACTCAAAGGGCTTGCCCTCCTTGAAGAGACGATCGGCGAGCTTGAGCGCGTGCACGAAGTAGACGTTGTCGTCGGCGGTGCCGTGGATCACGAGTAGAGGAACCTTGAGGTCTTTGCAGTACGAAAGCACGTTGGACGCCGTGTAGCCGGCATCGACGGCAGGAGTGCCGGGGACACCGAGGAAGCGTTCGGTGTAGTGGGTGTCGTAGTCGAGCCAGTCGGTAACGGGTGCGCCCGCAATGCCGCACTTGAAGACGTCGGGCCGGCGCATGGTGGCCATGGAGGAGAAGTAGCCGCCGAAGGACCAGCCGTAGACGCCGATGCGGGCGCGGTCCATCTCGGGGAACTGCTTGCAGAGATCGTCGAGGACGTCGCACTGGTCCTGCAGAGGGATGTCGATGAAGTTGCCGACGCCGTCCTTCTTGAGCACGCGTTCCCACGCGCGGCCTCGGCGGGGCGTGCCGCGGCCATCGATGGCGACCACGATGAAGCCCTGATCGGCGTAGTACTGATGCTGGAGATACGCGCGGGCGTTGGCGTTGACCTGGTTGTTGCCGGGGCCGGCGTAGACGAAGTTGAGGACCGGGTACTTCTTTTTGGCGTCAAAGTCGCGGGGACGAACGACGACGCTGTGAAACTCGCGGCCGGAGACCGTGGCCTTGGCCCACTGCGGCTTGGGCACAAACAGCGGTTCGGCGGCGACGGACGAGATGGTTCCGATGCTGTCGCCGCTGGGGTTGGCTTTGTCGCCCTTGAAGACGGCCCGCATCGGCGTGCCGTCGCGGGCCCGGCCGAGTGCGACCCATGCGGTGAGCGTGTCGTTGATCTCCAGGGCGTATTGCCCGTCGGGCACTGCCATCTTGATGGCCGGCTCGCGCGTGGTATCGAGCATCGATGCGGCCACCGCGTCGGACAGGTCCACCCGCATCGGGAAGACGACACTCGCGTCGCTCTTGGGCGAGACGCTGAGGATCGCGATGGGATCGGTCTCGCTCGCGGCGATGAGGCCGTTGATCTCCCACTGGGGCAACTGAATACGGCGCTGGACACTACCCGAGCGATCGCGGAGTTGGAGTTCCCAGCCGTCGGTCTGGCCTTGCTCGCTGAGCCAGAGGAATGTCTTGGCGTCGGCGGACCACTTCGGGCCGTCGAGTTCGAGGTTGATCCATGCCGAGTCGGACTCGGTGAGAAGCGTCTGCGCGTCGCCACTGGCGGGGTCGACGCGGAGCAGTCGCTGCTCGGTCTGATCGCGGTTCTGCACGAGGATCGTCATCGGCCCCTTCTTGGGCCAATCGACGCGGGCGAGATAGGGAAAGGCTTTGTAGTCCCATCGCACCTTGATCGCGGCACGAGAGAAGGGCTGAGCCGGCTCGGTCTGCGGGCCTTCGGGCAGCGGGGCGATCCAGAGCGTCACCTCGGCGTTGGCCTTGCCGGCGCGGGGGTAGCGCCAGCTCTGCGGCGGCTTGCCGGGGTCGGAAGGATCCGCGATCGTGAACGTCTCCAGCGGCGCGACGTCGGTGCGCTGGTAGGCGATGCGGGTGGAATCCGGCGACCACCAGAAGCCGTGCATGCGCTTCATCTCTTCCTGAGCCACAAACTCGGCATCGCCGAAGGAGACAGCGCCCTCTCCGGCGGGGCTGACGCGCTTCGCGTCGTTGGTCTTCAGATCGAGCGCGAAGACGGTGCCATCGCGGACGAACGCGACATGGGTGTTGTCGGGCGACAGACGCGGATCGAGGATGCCATCACCGGTGTTGAGCTCGCGGGGCTTGGGGTCACCGGCGAGAGCGGCGGCGAAGTCGATGGCGTAGAGCTTGCCGCTGAGCGGGATGAGCAGAAGCGTGCCGTCCTTGCTGAGCTGGTACGACGCGATGCCGCGGCTGCTGGAGCGGGTGCGTTCGCGGCGGGCGAGTTCCTCGGCACTGAGCTTCTCTTCCTCGCCGCCGAGGATGGCGTCGGCGTTCAGGAGTTTGCGTTCCTTGCCGGCGTCGACATCGAAGAGCCAGAGTTCCTGGGAGAAGCTGGTGGGGCCTTCGCTCCGAAGGAAGAGGATGTGCTTGCCGTCGGGCGTGATCTTGAAGCCGCCGGGCTCGCCGAGACGGAAGCGGTTGGTCTTGGAGAAGAGGTCGAGGAAGTCGCCGGCGGTCGCGGCCGGGCTTGGAGCGGCCCGATCTGCCGCGGGCTGGCTGGGAGCGGGTTGGGCGCGGGTCACGAGTGCTCCCTGGGACGCGAGGACAAGGGCGGCGAGAATCGCCGGGGCACGGTGGTGTGTCATGCCGGGAGCATACCGCGATCGGGGGCGACCGATGCAACGGCGAAAAGACAGGCGGACGCACGAGGTGCGTCCGCCTGTGAACACATTCGCGATCGGGCGAGCCTTACGGGCAGAGCAGAGCGTTGTACGCGTCGGAGAAGAGCACGAAATCGGTGTCGTCGACCGAGCCGTCGTTGTTGAAGTCTGCCGGGCAGCAGGTGAACGCGGGGTTCGTCGGGCAGACGAGAAGGTTGTAGGCGTCGGAGAAGAGCACGAAATCGGCGTCGTCCACGAGGCCGTCGCCGTTCAGGTCGCCGATGCACCGAGGGGTGAAGCACGCGGTCTTGGTGGCGATGTCGTAGCGAGTCGGCGGGGTGGTCACGGGCTGCCAGTTGTCCTGCTGGGAGACCTGGATCACGGGGATCGTCGCGATCAGGGCGACGGGACTGACCGGGGGGTTGAACGCGATCTCGCGGCAGCCGCTCACCAGCGTGGTGTACGACTTCACGAAATAGATGTCGTTCAGCCCGTTGCCGAAATCGTTGGTCACGCCGGCGAGGGCGTAGCCGCCCGACGGGTCCCAGCGGGTGACGTCTTGACCCTCGGTCGTGAACCCCGCGGCGAACGAGCCGTAAAGCTCCTGCTGGCGGAACGGGCCGTTCTCATCAAAGCTGATGATCGAGGCGCTCTGGATCGCCGCGGTAGTGCCAGTGCGAACGGTTCCGGCCACGACGAAGCCTCGATCCATGGTGGACTCGACCGCCTGATAGCCGTTGAGGAATCCGGGAATCTCCGAGGCCCAGAGGGGTGCGCCAGTCATCGCGTCGATGCGCCCGACGATGAGGTCGGTCGGAGCGATCTGTCCGGGAATAGCGACCCCGCGCCGACCGCTGAACAGGATGTCGCCGTTGGTCGCGAGCGAGAATCCGTCGGCGGTCAGGGTGATGGCGTTGCTGGGATGGACGTACCGACGGGCCCAGATGATGTTGCCGGCCGGGTCGGTACGCATCGCGTAGATCGCGAATCGCTGGCCCTGCGCGTTCAGGATGTTGCCGACGACGAGCATCTCCCCGGCCATCGATGCGTTGCCGCGGGCCTCACGGACCTCGGCGAAGTCGAGCTGAGCGATGGTGCCTCCCGGCGGGATATAGGCTCGGGAGAAGTTCAATGCGCCGGTGGTGTCCAGCACCGTCAGGATGCCGGCGCGGCTCACGCCGAAGGAGTTTGTCTGCCGGTTGACCGAGGCGATCTTGAGCGTCGACAGCTCGCGCACGCTCACGCCAAGCGAGGGACTGGCGGCGGTGATGCTCCCGGCGAACGGGGTGCCGTTGGTAAGAACGGACCAGACCGGCACGCCGGCGGGGGTCACACGGATGATGAGCTTTCCGTTGGTCGCGCCGCCGAAAGTCGCCTCGCCGCCGAAGAGCAAGTTGTCGTTGCGGGTTTCGTCCAGGGTGTAACCAACGGTCTCGCCCTGCGTGAGCGCGTAAAGGTTGCTCCACAGGATGTTGCCGTCGGCGTCGTACTGCACGGCATGGGCGGTGCGAAGGGCCGCCGCCGGGGTGCTGCGGAATCCGATGGTCTGGTAGCGGCAACTGCCAAGGTCGGAGATGTCGAGGGCGGTCTCATCGGGCTGGTTGCCGTGCGCCTTCTGAAAAATCTGCCCGTGGACGGACGCGCACACGCCGCACGAGACGACGAGACAACCCACGATCGACAGATTCGTGTTCTTCATCGATTGCTCCAGTTCGTTGATCGCTTCCGAGCGGCACCCACGCGTGCCGCACTTCGGACAGCCTACCTGCAGAAGCGAGAATTGCGAGCCACTCGCGCCAACATCGCGCCCGGTTTCATCAAACACAAGCGAAACGCCGTGGCGACGGGCAACCGTGCAGGAACGGGTGCGTTCACCCTAGTCGGCGGAAGACGACCAGTGATCGCTCACCCGATGCGGACGCCATGCGAGCGGGGTGCGAACAGTGCGCAAAGAAAACGACGCGCCCTACGGCGCGTCGTGGTGCGTGCGACTTGATGCCCGATTCGTTACGGACAGATCAACGCGTCGTAGTTGACCACGAAGATGCTGAAGTCCAGGTCATCGACCACGTTGTCGCCGTTGAGATCGGCGGGGCAGCACTTGTAGTCGGGGTTGGTGGGGCAGAGCAGGAAGTCGTAGGCGAGCACGAAGATGGAGAAGTCGGCGTCGTCAACCAGGCCGTCGGCGTTCAGGTCGCCCAGGCACGGCTTGGTGTAGCAGAAGACGTTCTGGCTGAGATCGAGGAAGTTGTTGATGACGCTCACGGGCTCGCTGACCTGCTCGAAGGTCGCCACGACGTCGAAGTCCTTCACGAGCAGCTCGCGCTCCTTGGTGTCGGGCTTGAAGTCGCGCTCGTTGCAGCCGCTGTCGAGGGTGGTGTAGGCACGGACGTGGAAGATGTCGGGGGCGCCGAAGCCGGCGTTGTTGGTGGCACCGATGAGGTTGTAGCCGTGCCAGGGCCGCGACTCGATGGCGTCGTAGCCGCGCTCGTCGTCGTTGGGTCCGAGGCCGCCGTAGAGCTGGCCGTCGAGGAAGTTGCCAGTGGCGAAGCCGAACTTGAGGATCGAGGCCCCGCGGAAGGGGAAGACGGTCCCGCCGCGCCCGGTGCCGGCAATCATGATCTCGCGGCTGCGGACGTACTCGGTGGCCTGGTAGCCGACGGTGAAGTTGGACACGTCGGTGGCCCAGAGGAACGCGCCGGTGATGCCATCGACCTTGGCGACGATCGTGTCCTGCGGCGACAACTGACCGCGAACGGCGTTGCCCTGACGGCCGGAGAAGGTGATATCACCGAGCGGATCGAGCGCAAAGCCGTCGGCGGTGATGCTGATGCCCGCGTCGGGGTGGATGTACTTGCGGGCCCAGATGATGTCGCCGTTGCGCTTCACGCGCATCACGACGGCGGCGTATCGGTTCGCGCTTTCGTCGTAGGTGTTGCCGACGATGAACAGATCGGGCAGAGCCGTGGTGCTGCCCAGCGCGTTGCGGGCCTCGCGCACCTCGGCGAAGTCGAGCTCGGGAATCTCCACACCACCGACGGGAACGTACACGCGGCCCACCACCAACGGACCACCCGGGTCGTTCACGTGCAGCAGGCCGTGGCGAGCGATAGATCCAGCGCCCACCTGACGGCGGTTGACAGTGGCGATGTCCCTGTTGGAGAGTTCACGCACGCTCACGCCCAGCGATGGCTGCGTCGGCGCGATGCTGGGGAGGAAGGGCGTGCCGGCCATGAGGCGGCTCCACTGGGGCGCGCCGTTGTTGTCGACGCGGACGAGCCACTTGCCCAGCGTCGCGCCGCCGAACTCACTTTCGGCTCCGATGAGGAAGTGGCTGTCGGCGGCCTGGTCGATGGTGTAGCCGACGGTCTGGCCCTGCGAGGTGTTGTAGAGGTACGACCAGATCATGGTGCCGTTGCGGTCGTACTTGAGCGCGTGGGTGGTGTTGAACCCACCGCCGCCGGTGATCGTGGCGGTGCGGTAGCCGGCGCTGGCGTAGCCGCACTCCTTGGTGTCGGTGATGTCGAGTTGGAACTCGGGCTGCTGGGTGCCGTAGCCGCGTTGATAGACCTGAGCGTTCGCGCTGGCGGCGAGCCCGCACGCCGCGACAACACCCATCATGCCGACAGAGAATCCCTTGTTCATGCGCTGCATACTGAATCTCCTCTGGTTCCCGCGAAGCCTGTCTCCCCGGCCCACGCGCCGGAGTTCTCAGACTAACCGCACCAGCGTGCTGTTCTTGCCCCGGATGCAAAGTCGCCCGAGAATCGGCCGCGAAATGAGGTGGAAACCCCCTCACACCCCTTCCACGATGCGAACACGCCCTTGAACACGGCACCAACGGCATACGTCGGAGCCTGCAACGCACCGATTGCGTGCCGCGGCTCAAGTTGTGGGGCATGTTCAGGGTGTGAAACCCAAGACTCGACAAGACAGCGGCACGCTGCTGCTAGCCGTCGCGCTGGCCGGAGCGCTCTCCACGTTCCTCGCCGGCTGCTCGACAGGGCCAGCCCGGACGACGGCGCGCGGCTCCGTTGAGGACGCCGAAGCACGGCCCTTGGCCCGCAGTTCGGGGTGGTCGGGCGTGCTGCCGACGGATTCGGTGAACAACCAGCCGCTGGCGATGGCGGAGTACAACACCGAATACGCCCGCAACGATGCGGCCCTGGGCGTCATGCAAGGCCCGCCGGGCGAAGTGCTCGGCTACTACGCGACGCCGTCGCGCCCGTCGCTGGAATGGCAGTATCGGTTCACGCTGAACACCTCGCCGGATTCCGTCGTGGTGTTCCGTCGAGGCGATTACAGCTACCGGCGGTATGAGGTAACCGAGTTGTACCAGCGGCGTTCGTACCAGCAGCAGATGAACTCGGGGTATCGACGCGGGTACTGATTCGCTGCGTCACGAACCTCACGCGCGAGCGTAAGGCGGAGTGAGCATTGTTATTGGGCACGCACGCGACCCTCCGCTTGCGCGGAGGGTTCCTCTTGGCGAATGCTCACGCCCCGAAGCGCTGCTGCATCAACTTGGCGGTCAGTTCCCACACCTGCTCGGCATTGCCCGAGGCGTCGATGAGCGCGTGGTGCGTCGGGTCGGCCTTGGCCTGTGCGAGGTAGCTCTCGTGCACGCGGGTGCGGAAGGTCAGGTCACGCTGCTCGATGCGGTCGTCGAAGAGCGAGGGGCCTTGCAGCGACGCGGGCGTGGGACGCGTTCCCTTTTTCCCGCCGCCCCCACCACCCCCACCGCCGACGCCGCGGGTGCGCATGGTCGCGGTGGTGACGTCGACGTAGTAAATAAGAACGAGATCAGGCCGGATGTCGAACGTCGCGACGCGGCCGACGTCGCGGATGTCCTGCTCGCTCAGCCCGCCGCCGGCGCCCTGATAGGCGAAGGTGGAGGTCAGAAAGCGATCGGCGATGACGAGTTCGCCGCGGGAGAGGGCGGGGTTGATGATGGTCTCGACGAGCTGCGCACGGCTAGCCATGTACAGCAGCATCTCGGCCCGCAGCGTCATCGTGGAGGATGGATCGAGCAGCACGCTGCGGATCTGTTCGCCGACGGGCGTGCCGCCGGGCTCTCGGACCTGGGTGACCTTCACGCCCGCAGCTGCCGCGGCGTCCACCAGCCGCTTGAGCTGCGTGCTCTTGCCCGAGCCGTCGGGGCCTTCGAAAACGAGGAACTTCCCGGCGAGTCGGGTGAGCCAGGCGGCGGATGTCGGCAGGGCTTCGGTCATCACGGGGGCGAGTGTAGCCGAAGGGAGGGGGCGATTGGTACTCTCTCAAGGCGCACTTTCGGGATGGGAGGCACCATGTACGACTGGTATCCGCCGCCGGGTTCATACGCGACGTTCAGCCTGAGCGACCTTCGATGGTCGGATTATCTGAGCTGGAAGAAAAAGGCGACGCCACGCGAGAAGAGTCCGAAGTTGCGGCGTTGGAACGACGGACTTACTCGTCTCCGCCTCGATGATCCCCGGTTTGTCGAACTCATCGAGGACATGCGGCGTAGCGCCGCGATTCGTTTCGACGCGGTTTGGATCGAAGAGCCGCCAAGTGATCCGAACCACGAGGACGCATGGTTTCAGATTAAATCGTCCGGCCCGATGTTCTACTCCGCCAGCCGGGCGCGGCCGGATCACCACATGCAGTGGGGCGATCGGTACATCGCCTCGAAGCAGTTGAAGAAAGTCATCGAAAAGGCCCGCTTGCGTGGGCTGCGGTTTCTTCCGATCGAAGGTACCGAAAAGACCGCGAAGTGGTTCAACGTCTTTGCGACCGCAGCCATGGGTCGAGGCTTTGACCACCCCCTCTCGAACGGCTACCCGGACTGGCGAAGCTCCAAAGGTCGCGAACTGAAGGGTTACGAGCGGCGATTCGCCGACGGAGTGGCATGGATTTCACATCTGAGACCTGAAACCCGAATCGCGGATGAACTCATTCGCGAGACCTTTCGATTCGCGCCTCGTTTCGACGCAAAGCGAATCGAGTTCCCGGTTCGGTTTGCGAAAGAGTTTGTTCCGGAGGGCGTCGATTTCGCGTACTTCGGTTGGAGACCACTCGAGGGAACCGTGTATCCCGACTGCGGGCGCCGACGTCGCATAATGTGCACGCGTCAAGCACGCGACTTGTTGATTGCATCCGGGCTTCTCAAGGCCCGTCAGTTCAAGCCCCACGAAGTGATTCCTTCCTCTGCGTGGCCGATCGAGCCTCTGGACGCAGTTGTCAAGGCTCCGATCCCGTTGCCGACGTTCACGCCTGCCGAGTACGACGCTGCGCTCGCACGCATGGCCGCTCGACGAGTGAAGAAAAGCCGCACCCCGCCACTGGCGAAGGCTCTGAAGGCGCTGTCAAGCATCATCGCCGGGCTTCCAATGCTCGGACCGCCGGTGCTGGACGCGAAGGCGAAGTCGCAGTTCCACAAGTCCAAGCTGTTCGCGCAGGTACCAACCGCGTGGAAGACGGCGCTCACAATACTGCCGTCCAATGTTCCCCACGGCCATATCGAGGAACGTGACCCGATTGACGACAGCGTCACCCGCTTCAAGGCATTCGAACTGGTCGCTCCCGAGCGGAACACGTGGATCATGCACCGCGAGGACATCGACGATCCGGATTCTCGTCCCTCGCGAAAGGACATCGTCCTCGCCCGAACCCCCGACGGCGACTGGTTTGCGTTCCGCCTCGGCGATCCAGCACTTCCAGCCGAAGCCCGCATCACGCTGTGGGATCACGAGACCGAGCAACCCCACTTCGAGTGGCCCTCGGTCGCGGCATTTGTTCACGAGTTGACCGAAGCGATTGCCAGCAAGTCTGTGACGCGTCGCTAGGCCGAAGCGCAACGGACGCCGTCAAGGATGTCGCTCACAATCGAGCGATGTGCGTTCGAGACTCCCACGAGATGAAGTGCCGCGACTCCGACCCACCGCCGATTCGAGTCGGCAGAACACTCGCACTCTCTGGTCCAGATCCGGAAACTTACCTCTCGATGCGTCGTCTGAAACACCCACTCCCGAGCCCTAGTTCGCGACGCACTCGCCGGCAACCCCAACTCCGCAAGCAGCGACTTCAGCGTGCGGCGTTTGCGGGTCGTGCTCTCTATCGCCGGCGGCTGCCACAACCCGGCCCACAGGCCCGTCGCCGGGCGCTGTTCGAGCAGCACCTCGACGCCGCGGGCGGTTTTTCGCCAGAGCACGACGGTGTCGTGGTACACGCGGCTGCGCTTCGCCCTCGCCTTGGGTGCCGGGATCTCCTCGACGCGGCCTTGTTCCCGCGCGAGGCAGAAGTCACGCAGCGGGCAGACCAAGCACTTGGGGGCGGCGGGCGTGCAGACGAGGGCACCGAGCTCCATCAGGCCTTCATTGAACGCAGCGGGGGTCGCGACGTCGTCATCGTTCGCGATGTGCCTCAAAGCCCCCTCCCCGAGGGAGGGGGTTGGGGGTGGGTTGGTGGTGCTCGTTCTGTGCGAGCGTTTCCGAATCACCGGTGGCTGGCGAGCGTCTACTCGTTTGCTCGCGTCTCGTCGCCCACCCCCCGCCCCCTCCCTCTGGGAGGGGGAGTCGGAACTGTGCTTCACGAGCGACTCGGCGCGTTCCCACGCCCAGGCGATCACGTCCTTCTCGCTCGCGCTGCCGGGCCTCGCGTCCAATCTCTGCAGCACGCGGCAGACGTTGCCGTCGACGATCGGCTCGGGCTGGTTGAACACGATCGACGCGATCGCGCCGGCGGTGTAGCGGCCGATGCCGGGCAGTTCTTGCAGCGATTCGACGTCCCGCGGCACCTCGCCGCCGAAGTCGCGGGCGATGGCCTTCGCGCAGGCGTGTAGCAGCCTTGCTCGCCGGTAATACCCGAGCCCCGACCACGCGGCCAGCACGTCCTGCTCGGGCGCGGCGGCCAGGGCGGCCACCGTCGGGAAGCGCTTCAGGAACGGCTCGAACTTCTCCAGCACCCGAGAGACCTGGGTCTGCTGGAGCATGAACTCGCTCACCAAGGAGCGGTAGGGATCGCGGCGGGCGCGGAACTCCTCACGCCAGGGAAGTTCACGGGCGGCACTGCGGAACCACTTTGACAACGCGCGGGTGATGGCGCGGTCGCGGGGTGCCGGGCGTGAGGATCGGGCTTGCTTCGCCATGAGGTGAGGGAATCGAAGGGAAGGCGGGATGATTGTCGGGCGACCGCGAGACGAAGGGCGGCACGAGACCGAGACGGCGGCCGCCGCGCGGTGTGGGTGCCCAACACCCCTCCCCGGTCTCGCTCCGCTCGACCACCCCTCCCCGCTGCGCGGGTCGGGGAGGCGCGTTTCGTTCCGGGTGTGGCGAGTGCTACTCGGCCATTGCCTTCTGGATCGCTGGCTTCAGGGTCTTCCACGCCGCGGTCTCGGCCTTGCCGATGGTCACCCAGGTGTCGGCGATCAGCACGTTGGCGACGCCGGGGACGGCGAAGAGGCGGGTGGCCAAGGGGTCGTGGGAAGCGGACTCTGGCGATCGATACGAGCGGATGGGGGCGTGACCCTCGGGCAGAGGGTCAACGGGCCGGTCCAGGACGCACTTGAGCGCCGCCGGGTTGGGCGTTTCCTGGAACTCTCGCACGTTGTAGCCGCGGAATGCCGAAGTCATGGCGAACGACTTTAGTGAGGGCATTCTGGCGGGGAAGAGCTTGATGGCGAAGTCGAGCGGGAACGCGACCGCTGCGGCGGGTAGACTCCGGCGGCACGATCGCGATCCGCGGCTCGGCACGGTGCGTATGAAGTCGGAAGGGTTGACGTGTTCACGACTCGTTTGACCGATCTCCTCGGGCGGCTCGCGGCATATCCGCCGCTGGTGGTCGCGTTGGAACTCGCGATCATCTGGGTCTGCGTCTATGCGATTGTGCGGTTCGTGCAGGGCACCCGCGCGGCAGGCGCGCTCAAGGGCCTGCTTGTCGTCGGCATCTTCGTCGGCGTGATGGCCCGCGTGCTCGGCGGCGCCGAAGTTTTCCAGCGCATCGGCCTGCTCTACGACCGCTTCCTCGGCTATCTCGCGATCTCGCTGGTCATCGTCTTTCAGCCCGAGCTGCGTCGCGCGCTGGTGCGGCTGGGCGAGACGCCGTTCTTCCGCTCGAGCCCCAAGGAGATCGCGCTGGTCGTGGATGAAATCTGCGAGGCGTGCAAGTACCTGAGCAAGGCGCGGTTCGGGGCGATCATCGTGATCGAGCGCTCGATCGCGGTGGCGGGCGTCGTCGAGGGCGGCACGCCGATGAACGCCGAACTCACCTCGCGCCTGCTCCAGACCATCTTCTTCCCCGGTTCGGCGCTGCACGATCTCGCGGTCGTGGTGAAGGGCAAGAGGATCGCGGCGGCGGGCGTGCAGTTGCCGCTGGCCGAGCCCGAGGACATGCCGGACAAGCGACTGGGCTCGCGCCACCGGGCCGCCGTGGGCCTGAGCCGCGAATGCGACGCGCTGGTGGTGGTCGTGAGCGAGGAATCGGGCAAGATCCGGCTCGCGGAGCGAGGAAGGCTGACCGTGGTTGAGTCGGTGGACCAACTCGATCGCGAGCTGATGTCGCGGCTGAACCCCGAGAAGGTGAAGGCGATGGCAGCCGCCGCCGGAGCGGTCGTCGCGCCCGAACCGATCTCCAATTACAACCCCGCCAACGACGCGACCAACGCGTTTGAACCGATCAATGAACCCCTGAACCTCGACGACGCCGGCGCCGACCTCGACAAATCCCGCATCACCTGACTGCCTTTCTAGTGCCTCGCGCCCAGTGCCTCGTGCCTTCCCCATGCTCGACCGCATCAAGACCATTCTCCTTGTCTCGATCATCACCCTTCTGGTCTGGGTGTTCGCCGAGGCAGAAAGCCTGCAGCGCCGCGACGTGCGGCTGGAGTTGCTGTTCGTCACCGATGCACCAAGTGAGCGATTCGTCGAGGTCGCCGACGAGGGGTATCGCGGCGTGGTCTCGGTTTCGCTGTCGGGCAGTGCCGCGGCGATCTCGGGTTCGGAGGATCTCTCCCGCGGCGGGCCGCTGAAGCTCGTTGTTGGTTCGGCGGTGGTGCCCGCATCGCCGGGAGACAACCTGATCGCGGTGCGAGAAGCGCTGCGGTCGCTGCCGCAGTTCAAAGCTGGTGGGCTGACGATCGATCGCGTCGAGCCCGCAACGCTGCGCGTTCGCGTCACGCCGCTGGAAGTGCGCGACGCACGGATCAAGGTGGATGTCGGCGAAGCCGAACTGGACGGCGTGCCCGAGGCGCGGCCGGTGAACGCGAAGGTGTACCTCCCGAAGGATCAGTCGCCCTCTGGTCCGATCGAGGTCTTGGCGACGCTGCGCCCGGAGGAACTGAACCGCCTGGTGTCGGGTCGACGCGAGACGGTGCCGCAAGTGAAGCTCGAGTTGCCCGCGGCCCTGCGTCGGCTGCCCGGCGCACGGATCGAGCCGGCCAACGCGAGCGTGACGCTCGCGGTGCGTTCGCGTCAGGCGACCGCCGAGTTGAGCGGGGTGCCGGTGCAGGTGCGGCTCGCGGCGGGCGAATTGGCGCGCTGGGAAATCTCGATCCCCGAACAGGATCGCTTCCTGACCAAGGTGCGGGTCTCAGGCCCGGCGGACATGATCGAGCAGGTGAAGCGAGGCGAGATCAAGGTCGTCGCGTCGGTCAGCCTCAGCTTTGAGGAACTCGAGCGCGGCATCACCCAGAAGGAAGTGGGGTTTGGCGACCTTCCGAGCCCGCTGCGGTTCGAGACCGATTCCCGGCTGGTTCGCGTCAGTATTAAGAAGCGTGAATCGCGGAACCCCTGATTCCTTCGTGTGTTATAATGATCATGGCTGATGCCGCTCGGCACGCCGAGGTGGCGGGGTCGCGGCATCGTCAGGTCCTCGTGGGGACACCTTTGGAGGTGTGTTATGGCTTTGGCATGGAATCGGCGGATGGGTTGTTTCAGCAGTCGTTTGCACAACGCCGCTCTCGCGGCCGCGGTCGCAGTCGGTGCGACCACTGCGACGACGCACGCACAAACGCTGTGGTCCGCGCGAAACGTCAACGGGCAGAACACCGTTGTGAAGTTCGCCGCCACGATTCCGGCCACGCCGATCGTCGTTGGAAATGTCACGCTTCCAGGAACGCAATACCTGATCAGCGGCCTTGATTTCACGCCGGACGGTCGCCTGTGGGCGATCGTGCAGGGCAACGGCCCCGCTCAGGGTCTGTATCAGGTGAACCGGTCGACCGGCGCGCTCACGGCCGTCGGCACGCCATTTGGATTCTCGAGTGGGTATTTCCTCAGCGACCTGAGCTGGGATCCCAAGACGCACCGGCTGGTTGCGATCGCGACCGCGGGCGTCGGGAGCAACGTCGCGCTCGTCTCGTTTGACATCAACACCGGTGTTGGCGTCACGACGCGGTATTACACCTCCCCCTACTCATCGCTGTTCGTGGGCTTGGCCTTCAAGCCGGACGGCGTGCCGCTCTTGCTGGATGTCCAACAGGATTGGATCATGCAGCCGAACGGAGCGGGCATCCTGCTTGATCTGGGCAGCGTGCTCGGATTCAACGCGAACTACAGCCAGGGCATGGGCACGGAATACACCGGCGCGAACATTGGGCGCACGTGGTACACCGCGTACAGCTGGACCGACGGAACGCCGCTGCTCATGCGCGTCAATCTCCCCGGTGGCTGGCTGACGACGTTCGGCGCGCTTCCTGGCGGATCGACGGCCACCTATGGCGACGTCGCCGCCGAGCCGATCGTGGACACCTGTGCCGCGGACTTCACCGACGACAACGAGGTGGCGGACAGCGACTTCGTCGTGTTCGCGAATCAGTACAACGAGTTCGACTGCTCCGCTTCCAGCATGCCCGGCAGCTGCTCGGCCGACCTCAACTTCGACGGCGTGGTGAACGACACGGATTTTGTGCTGTTCGCGACGGCGTATGAGACGCTGGTTTGCCCGTGATTTCGCTGGCTGCTTTCAATTGAACAAACCCCGCTGCAGCGGGGTTTTTTGTTGTGCGATTCAAACGGGCACCGCAACTCTGCCGGAGCACAACACGAAAGGGACGACAGCGACCTTTGTCGCCGTATCTGCGGGAGGCTCATTATGTCGAATCAACTTCGAATGGCCGTCGCCATCGCGTCGGCGGCAGGTCTGTGGACTTGCGCTTCGGGACAACTGTGTAACGGGCGGTGGCTTCTTGGCTTCCCCTCACCGGGACCGAACAACACCGTTTCGGCGATGATTGAGTGGGACCCGGACGGTGCGGGGCCGGAAGGAAAGCGGCTCGTCATCGCCGGCGAGTTCGTTGAAGCGAGCAGCACCGACTGCGTACGGGTTGCGATGCTTGATCCGACGACAAAGCGGTGGTCACCCATCGGCGACGGCTTCAACACCACGGTCAACGCACTTGCGGTCCTGCCGAACGGGCAACTCGTCGCGGGTGGCCGGTTCGGCAAGTCTGGTGCGAACACAATTGCCAACGTCGCTGTTTGGTCTGGAACCGCGTGGCAGTCGCTCGGCACACTTCCGTCGACGTTCTTTGGTTGCAACGCTCTGGCTGTGCTCGCGAACGGGGACCTGATCGCGGCGGGTTCGACGGTCGCACGCTGGAACGGAACGCAGTGGACCACGATCGCTGCCGTGGAAGGGAACTTCCCTCCCACCGCCGTCAACACTGTGACAGAGCTTCAGGACGGACGACTGGCGATCGGTGGACGATTCAGCAAAGTCAACGGCACCAGCGTGAACAACGTCGCGGCGCTCGACGACGAAGGCTGGAAGCCACTGGGATCGGGCTTGGGTACGGCCGCGGGGTCCGTCGCCGTGCTCCGCGTCGATGCGAACGGAGATCTGATTGCCGGTGGCCCGTTCGCGCCCCAGCTGCCCACGTCCGGTCCTCGCGGCTTGGCCAGGTGGAACGGAACAAACTGGACGAATCTACTGCCGAGTTCATACCGCGTAGAAGCGATCACGGCCCTGAGCGGCACACCGAGCGGCGATTGGGCGTTCATCGGAACGATCCGCCCGCCGAGCGGTTCGAACATCACCATCGGTCTCATCCGCTCGGGAGACGTGCTCCCGCTGGCGCGCGTGAACGACAGCTTCGACGGCGTCGGCGCGTCGCTGCTCCCACGCACGGACGGGGTGCTTGTCGGCGGCCTGTTCCTGGAGTCGACCTCGGGCGCTGAGAACATCGCGCTGCGAACCGATTCGTCGTGGTCGCCGCTCTCGACGGGCTTCGCGCCACGGGTGCGTGCGTCGCTTGCCGCAGCAGACGGCGGTCTACTCGTCGGAGGCAGGCGGCTCAGCACCAATGGTCGTCAGCTCGGAAACCTCGCAAAGTTCGACGGTTCGGATTGGACTCCTGTCGCCGCTCCTTCCCTTTTCTCCGTGTCGATGCTTCGACGTCACCCGGACGGTCGCGTGATACTCGGCGGCGAACTCTCGGATGTGAGCACGAACACGGCCCTGTTCGTGTCGGACGGAGATGGCTGGCAGGGAATCCCGGTACCCGCCGGATTCTCGACGAGCAGTCTCTTCGTCGATGCGAGTGGGACCTTCTACGGCTGGACCAGCTCGAATCCGCACATCCTGCTCCGACGCGATGGATCGACATGGTCTCCCTTCCTCTCCCTTGCCGCCGGTGGCAACCGTCGCTTCACTTCGATCATCCAAACCAAAAACGGCAGGCTTGTCGCTGGCGGCAACTTCATCCAGATCAACGGGGTCGATTTCGGGAGCCTCGCCGAGTGGACCGGCAGCGAGTGGAAGCCGCTCGTGCAGACCTTCGCAGGCGTCAACGGCGAGGTGCGTTCTCTCGTCGCGCTGCCCGGCGGCGGGTTTGTTGCGTCTGGCTCATTCACATTTGCTGGTGATCTGTCTGTGCGCAACATCGCGCGATGGGACGGCACCCAGTGGCACACTCTCGGCGAAGGGATCACCAGCGGCGCGTTCGACCTGGATTTCTCGCCAAACGGAGATCTGCTCGCCGCGGGCGGCTTCGAGGCATTCGGCAATTCATCCGTTCGCAACCTCGCCCGATGGGACGGCTCCGCATGGACCGGCTTTGGCAATGTGCCAAATCTGACGAACGCGAACATTGTTCCGACCACGCGTGGCGAGATCGCGATCGCCGGCGGCATTCTGTCGATCGACGGGATGCCCTCCGCCGGTCTCGCCCGTTGGTCACCCGACGGCGTGCCGTGGGTCGTGCGCCCGCCGCAGGATGACTCGGTGTACCCGGGCAACACGGCCACGTTCCGGCTCGTTCCAGCGAGCGGGTATGGGCCGCTGACCGCGACATGGGAACTCGAGAATGGAGTCGGCACGGGTGTCTACACGCCGCTGCTGCCCGGCGCGATCGGCGACGACGCTGTCGCCGAGATCGACGCACCCTCGGCGGGACCCGGTCCGACCGCGACAGCGCTGCGGCTGCGCAGCGTGCCGTCCTCGTTCGACGGGCGGCGGGTGCGTGGCTCGGTGGCCAGCGGGTGCGGCACCACGACTCCGCAGGTGGCCGTCATCCGTGTTCTGTGCACCGGTGACCTGAACTCGGACGGTCTCATCACTGACAGCGACTTCGAGCTCTTTGCCTCGAGCTACGACCTGATGGTCTGTTCCGATCCGGCGATGCCCGCGGATTGCCCGGCCGACTTCACCGGCGATGGGCTGGTGGACGACGCGGACTTCGGGCGATTTGTCGCCGCCTATGCGGCGATGGTCTGTCCATAGCCACCATCACCTGCCAGCGGACACAAAGCCCCGGGTTCTCCGGGGTTTTTCGTTTCCAGCGAGCCCCGGATGAACCTTCCAAACCCCTATCGAGTGGAGATCGGTTCCGGCCCGGGCGGAAATCTGTGGCGCTGGCACCTATCGTTGCAGCCCGTTCGGGAGCGTCCGAACGGGAGCTCGACCGCCGTCGAAGCGTGGCTTCCACGCTTCGGCACGAGGCTCGACGAATCCATCCCTTGGCCCTGCGAAGGACCCCGCCGTGAAGATCAAGACCGACGAGATCGCCAGCGTTATTCGTCAGGAAATCCAGCAGTTCTCCAGCCAGCTCGAGGTGTCCGAGGTCGGACGCGTGATCGAGATCGGCGACGGCATCGCCCGCGTCTACGGGTTGTCCAACGCCATGGCCGGCGAACTCCTCGAGTTCCAGTCCGACAAGGGCGCCGTCATGGGTCAGGTGTTCAACCTCGAAGAAGACACCGTCGGCGCGGTCATCTACGGCGATTACAAGGCTGTGAAGGAAGGCGACGTGGTCAAGGCCACGGGCCGCCTGCTCGAAGTGCCCGTCGGCGAGGCCATGCTCGGCCGCGTCGTCGATCCGCTCGGCCGCCCGGTCGACGGCCTGGGCCCGATCAACGCCACCGAGTTCCGCAAGGTCGACATCATCGCCCCCGGCATCGCCGAGCGTCAGCCCGTCACCGAGCCGGTGCAGACCGGCATCAAGGCCATCGACGCGATGATTCCGATCGGCAAGGGCCAGCGCGAGCTGATCATCGGCGACCGCAAGACCGGCAAGACCGCCGTCGCGATCGACACGATCATCAACCAGAAGCAGTACTGGGGCACCAAGGACGCGGTGGTCTGCATCTACGTCGCGGTCGGCCAGAAGGAATCGACCGTCGCCGCCGTCGTTGAGACCCTCAAGAAGAACGGCGCGATGGACTACACCATCGTCGTCACCGCCGGCTCGTCGGATCCGGCCCCGATGCAGTACATCGCCCCCTACTCGGGCTGCGCGATGGGCGAGTACTTCATGTGGCAGGGCAAGAACCCCGCCGGCAACAAGCCCAAGCACGCCCTGTGCATCTACGACGACTTGTCGAAGCAGGCCGTGGCGTACCGCCAGCTGTCGCTGCTCCTGCGTCGTCCCCCGGGCCGCGAGGCGTTCCCCGGCGACGTGTTCTATTTGCACAGCCGCCTGCTCGAGCGCGCCACCAAGCTCTCGGATGAGAACGGCGCCGGCTCGCTGACCGCTCTGCCGGTCATCGAGACCCAGGAAGGCGACGTCTCGGCGTACATCCCGACCAACGTGATCTCGATCACCGACGGCCAGATCTACCTCGAGCCCGAACTGTTCTTCTCCGGCGTGCGTCCGGCGATTAACGTCGGTATCTCGGTCAGCCGCGTCGGTGGTAACGCCCAGGTGAAGGGCATGAAGAAGATCTCGGGCTCGCTGCGACTCGACCTCGCCGCGGCTCGCGAACTCGAAGCCTTCGCCCAGCTCGGCACCGAACTCGACAAGGCGACCCAGCGCCAGCTCGACCGCGGCCGCCGCTTCGTCGAGCTGCTCAAGCAGGGTCAGTACACCCCCTTCCACGTGACCGACCAGATCATCTCGATCTACGCCGGCACCAAGGGCCTGCTGGACGACATCGAAGTCGCCAAGGTCCGCGAGTTCGAGTCGGGCCTGCTCGAATACATGAGCACGCTCGGCAAGTCCGTGCGTGACGAGCTGGATCAGAAGAAGGCGCTCGACGCGGGGCTTGAGAAGAAGCTTGAAGACGCGATTAAGGCGTACAAGAGCACGTGGAAGGCGAAGTAAGAGAGTCGCCGAAGAAGTTATCTGCGGGAACCACCAAGACCCGGCCGAGAGGCCGGGTTTTTTGTTTGCATCATGAATAGCGATCAAATAGACTCTCGGTTGATCTGCGATCAGGTGCGCACCGGAAGAATCGATCGCTGGTCGTCTTATTGGGCCGCGATTTGATGCAGGTTCGCCCCGAGAAGCCGGTGGCTGCGGGCGAAGCTGGGGACTTGTGGTGTCTGGGACACGGACCATCGCGGACGGACGCGGCCAAGGGGTGCATCGTGAGGAACAAGGTACTCGTCGTCGCATGGCTCGCAGTGGCGGCGGCGGCTCCAACACTTGCCGTCGGGCAATGCGAGCCTCGTTGGCTCCCGATCGATCCGTCGCCGCAGATCGCTGGAGTGACTTGCTCGGCCTTGTGGGATCCGGACGGGTCTGGGCCTGAAGAAAGCCGCGTTGTTCTGGGCGGCTCGTTCACATCGGCCTGGGGCGTTCAGGCCAACCGGATCGTCACAATTGACCCGGAGACGATTCGAGCGTGGCCGCTGGCTGACGGGTCATCGACCGATGTTTCGGCACTCGTGGTGACGAAGTCGAACACTCTCTTTGCCTGTGGCACGTTCTCCGACGCTCTCGGCTTTTCTTCGTATGGCTTGTGGCGGTGGATTGGCGACGCGTGGGAGAGACAGGGCGATGCGATCGTGGGCACGGTCAAATGCCTGGTCGAGGACGCGAACGGTGCGATCATCGCCGGGGGCACCATGACCCGTGTCGGTTCTGCGCCGGTCGGCTCGCTTGTCCGCTGGGACGGTGCGAACTGGAGCGACCTCGGGTTCGGATCGCGCGGGACGTTGAACTCGGTCTTCGTGGAACCGGGGGGAAGCGTGCTGGTCGCGGGCACATTCTCCGTCGCCGGCGGCGTTTCTGCGGCGAACGTTGCCCGGCTTTCCGGGGCCGAGTGGAGCTCTCTCGGCACGGGCGTTGGCGGGGTCGTCAACAGCGTGTTCCGTCACACGGACGGTCGGGTCTTTGTGGCGGGGCGATTCTCGACCTCTGGTGGCAGCGCTGCCCGAAACGTTGCGGTGTGGAGCGGTATCTCGTGGAGTGGCGTCGGAGCGGGATTTGGGGACGAGGTTCTGCGGCTCATGGAGCTTGCCGACGGCAGCGTCATGGCCACTGGCCTGTTCCGAGTGTCGCTTGCGACCGCCTCAGCCGTGATTTGGAACGGAACCGAGTGGACGCCCCTCGGATCAGTGGCTGTGGGCCGCCTCGCCACGGCGTCGGTGATGCCGAACGGCTCGATCATTCTGCCCGGCGGCATCGCGCTGGCCCGATGGGATGGGCAACGCATCGTCGCTCTCAGCCGCGGCCCGAGCTTCGGCACCGATGTGCACACGTACGGAACCTGCTTCGAACGGCTTTCGGATGGGAGCATGCTCCTTGGGGGACTGTTCACGAGCGCCGGCGGCAGTTTCGTCGGGCACATCGCACGCTGGGACGGCGTTCGATGGACAGGACTCGGAATCGGGGTCTCGGGCGTGTTGAGTCCGCCGAATCCCACCGAGGTCACCGCGATCGCAGCGCGATCGCCCGACGATGTGTACATCGCGGGAAACTTCACCCACGCGGGCGGCACGCCCGCGAGCGGGATCGCTCATTGGAATGGCCGCGAATGGTCCGAGGTCGGGAGCGGATCGACGCAGCCTGTTTCTGCGTTGGCGATCCTGCCCGACGGAAACCTCGCGGTGGGCGGCTCGTTCACCGCGATCGGCGGCATCGCGGCCAACCGCGTCGCGGTTTGGGACGGTGCTGCATGGAATCCGCTCGGACCAGGCTTTGACGCGCCAGTCGGAGACCTCGTCGTGCTCCGGGACGGAACGCTCATCGCGTCCGGCAGTTTCACTAGCACGGGGCTGCAGCCCGTCAACGGGATCGCGGCTTGGGACGGAACTCAGTGGGTCAGACTCGGACAGGGAGTGTCGAGCGGCAGAATCGCGGCGATGACGGTTGCCCCGAACGGCGATTTGCTGGTGGGCGGGAACTTTCTCGCCGCGGGAAACGGTCCGGCACGCCGGATCGCGCGGTGGGATGGCGTGAACTGGAGCAAGGTCGGCGACGGTCTCGGTGGCTCCGTTTCGGGGGCGAACGTGCTCGGCGTTGCGGCGTTGCCCGACGGACAGATCGCGGCCAGCGGGTATTTGCCGTTCACAAACAATCAGTTGGGCTACACCGTCTTTCGTTGGGATGGTGGTTCCTGGTCGCAAATGCTGGTCGCACGTTCGCCGGATGCACGGACGATCGCGTTTCATCCCGAGAGCGGTGAGGTTGTCACCGGCGGGTGGTACGAAGAGGTATTCGCCCGCTTCACCGACAATCCCAAGCCGTGGATTGCGTACAAGCCAGATCGCGCGACCGTCGGACGCGGGGATGCGCTGACCATTTCCTCCACCCCCGCCACCGGATACTCCAACGTCTCCTTCCAGTGGAAACGCGAAACCACGCCCGGCGTCTTCATCGACGTCATCAATGGCGTCGGCGGCTCGGGTGGCGTCGGCGGCAGCGGCGCGGGCGGCAGCGTCTCCGGCGCCAGCGGCTCGCTCGCCTCGCCCACCGACGGCACGGCCGCCACGCTCACCATCTCCAACGCTACACCCGCCGACACCGGGAACTACAAGGTTCTCTTCTGGAACACCTGCGGCGAGGTCGAGTCGGTCGCCGTCAAGATCACCGTCAAGGGACACGCCGCCGACATCAACGGCGACGGACTCGTCGATGATGACGACTTCACGCTCTTCGCGCTCCAGTACGACACCATGCTCTGCAACGACCCAGCGATGACCGACGGCTGCTCCGCCGACTTCAACGGTGACGGCCAGGTCGATGATGCCGACTTCAACATCCTCGCCCCGGCGTACAACGTGATGGTGTTCTAAGAGATCAGACTGCGAGATGAGGCCGCGAGATCAGGCAGACGGCGGAAGCGCCTGAGTTCACGGAGTGGTCCCGAGTCCGCGACGGATTCGAGACCCGATCAGAGGGCGATCATCGAGCCGATGTTGGGCCGACGTCGAGCGGCGTGGGCATTCACACGGTCTTCACACGATTCTCTGCAAGAAGTGATCGTGGCGGCCGCTTCATCTCGTAGCGGTGTTCGGCCGCGGAGGAGGATCGTCATGGGAAGCCACGCGGTTCGCGGCGGTTGGTCGATGGTCGGGACGCTCCTGGCGGCGGCGCTTGCCGCGGCGGTCGGGGGCAACGCGGTCGCTCAGCCCACGAATGTCCGCGCGTGGTACGCGCAGGGCCAAGTCTTTGTCGTCTGGGAGCGGCCTGCGCCGCCTGTCAACCCGACCGACACGGTCGAGGTCTATGCCTCCGCCGCCGCTCAGGCTTCGGTCGCCGCGATGACGCGCGTTGGTCGCGTGTTCTTCCCCGAGTACACCGGTGCTCGGCTCAAGGCGTTGGCACCCGCCGCGACACTGCGAATCCCGACGCCCCCGGGCGGGACGTACCAGCTCGGCCCGACCGAGGGTGTGTTCGTCTACACGCCGCGTGCCTCGAGCAACCTCTTCTTCGCGGTGGTCGATACCGGTGGGAACGTGGTCAATGCCGGCAACAGCGCCGCCACCGCCTTCACCTACGACCCAGTGAACGAGCCGGTGCGCCCGCATCAGCAGTTCACGGGCTTCACGCAGGGCGGAAACCAATACGCGGCATATGTCGTGTGGATGGAAGGAAGCAACCTCGTTGATAATGCGCGGCCGGACATCCCGGTGCTCGCCGATGCGGACAAGAACGGCGTGCCGCAGGTCTTTGTGGTGACGCAGCCGGTCGGCGGGCTGACCGCGCCCGCGGGCACGCGCTCGTGTCTGCTGGCTCACGCCGGCGAGAACGAGTACCAACTGTTCCTCCCGGGCGCGCCGGGGCGATCGAACCTGTCGCTCGGCTTGCTCGACGGCGTGGTGATCACGCCCGATGACAGCTACTACGCCAATGTCGAGGGCGTCATGGAGCTGGCCAACACCGCCTGGTTTGGCTACTCGACCGCCACCGATCCGTTCTCGTCCCTTGCCCGCGCCGAGCCGCCTGCGGGCTCGGTGGTGGTGAACTTCACCCAGCGCCGCGTGCACTGGATCCTGGATTGGGCCTTGTCGGCCCGATCGGGTCTGGGCATCGATCCGCAGCGGGTGGCGGCGATCGGGCACAGCGGCGGCGGGCGCGGTGCGTCGCATATCACCCGACTGCGCCCGGAGCGATTCGCGGCCGTCGTCGTGCACACGCCCGGCAGCGACCTTCTGGTCGAAGACCCGCTGAAGGCGAACTTCTTGCAGGGAAACTACTCGACCAACCTGGCGACCAACCTCACGGACATCAACGGCAATCCGCTCGGCGTGACCGACGTGTTCACGATGACGACTCGACTCTCCGCGACCACGCGTGACTTCCCACTGACCCGGTTTTTCTACGGCAAGCGGGACCAAAACGACGCGGCGGCGTGGAGCGCCAGCCAGCGTGCGATCGTCGACGAACTGGAGAGCGCACAGGCGGGCTTCATGATCTCCTGGGACGAGCGTGAGCACGGCGTCGAAAAATGGGACAACGAAACCGACGACGCCAGTGACGGCAATGCCGGCCCGTGGCCGGACATCGCCCAGTGGATCGCGCCGGTCAAGACGAGGCGTGCGTCGGGTGACTATCTGGTCACGCAGTACCGTTCCAACCAGAGCTACCCGGGCTTCTTCAACTCGGATCAGGACGCGACGCTCACCGGGCGCCAGCCAGATCCGGGCAACGGTGATCCGAATCTCGGCGATGCGTGGGGAACATGGGGCGGGTACTTCGACTGGGACACGGCGACGATCGTGGATCAGCCGACGCTGTGGGCGTGCACGGTCTTCGCCGCCGCCACGCAGCAGGCGAGTGTCGACAACGCGCTAGTCGTCGAGTACTACTCGGATCTCGCGCCGCGCAAGACCAACGCGTTCGCTCCGGCGGGCGGCACCAAGGTGTACTGGTACACCCTGCCCACCAACGGACAGTTTGTCGAGCAGCAAGGCGAGGTCTTCGCGGACGCCGAAAAGGTCGTGAAGGTTTCTGGCGTGCGCGTGCCGCGGCAGGATGTGACGACCAACCGGGTCTTCCTCTCCACCGTTCCGCTTTGTCTGGGCTCTGTCGAGATCACCGGGCCGAGCCCGGCGAGCATCTGCCCGCGCGGCGATGTCTCGTTCCGGGTCGAGGTGCGCGGCAGCGGTCCGTTGGTGTACCGCTGGCGGAAAGACGGCGTCCCGATCGATTCGAGCATCTTCGGCAATCCGACCGCCGCCACCGACACGCTCACGCTGGTCGCCCCGCGCCGGAACGACGAGGGTGTCTACGACTGCGTCGTGACCAACGCCTGCGGCGATTTCGAGAGCACCGCCGTCGACTTGTCGCTCTGCGTCGCCGACCTCAACTGCGACGGCGTGGTGGACGATCTGGACTTCCAGGTGTTCGCGTCGGCGTACAACATCCTGCTGTGCGGCGATCCGGCAATGCCCCCGAAATGCCTCGCGGACCTGAACGGCGACGGCTTCGTGGACGACGCCGATTTCCCGATCTTCGCTCGGGCGTACGACGGTGTGTTCTGCCCGTGAATGGGGCTTCGGACACCAACGGGCCGAGCGGGTAGCATGGGGTCCATCCAAGGATCGCCCATGCAGCCCATCGACCCCCATCAAGGACACTCTGTCGCACCCAGTTACGCCGAGACGTTCGCCGCACTTCGGGCGATCGGGCAGGAGCACCTACTGAAGTTCTACGACCAGTTGCCGCAGGAGCGGCAGAGCGACCTGTTATCGCAGATTCACGCGCTCGATCTCGCGACACTGCCTCGGCTGATCGACCGCTACGTGAAGAACCCCGAGAAGTTCACGCCGCCGACGAACCTGCGGCCGGTGAACTCCTACCCGCTTGACGCGAGTAACCCCCGCAAGCCGTGGGATCGCGCAAAGTACCAACGCGTGGGCGAGGACTTGCTCAAGGCCGGCAAGGTCGCGGCGTTCGTCGTCGCGGGCGGGCAGGGCTCGCGCCTCGGGTACGACGGGCCCAAGGGGTGTTACAGCTGCGGCGCGGTGACGCATCGCTCGCTGTTTGAGATGTTCGCGGCGAACCTGGTCGGGGCCAAGAAGCGCTACGGGCGCGACGTGCCGTGGTACATCATGACCAGCCCGCTGAATCACCGGGCCACGGTCGGCTTCTTCGAGGATCATCACTTCTTCGGGTTGGAGCGATCCAACGTGCTGTTCTTCCAGCAGGGCGTGATGCCGTCGCTGGACATGAAGAGCGGCAAGGTGCTGCTGTCGCGCCAGGACGAGGTCGCGACCAACCCCGACGGGCACGGCGGCGCGATCGCGGGGCTGAAGAAGTCGGGCGCGATCGACGACATGAAACGCCGCGGCGTCGAGCACCTGTCGTACTTCCAGGTCGATAACCCGCTTGTGCGGGTGCTCGATCCGGTACTCCTGGGGCTGCACGCCGCGGCTCCGGATTCGTCGGGCGAGATGTCGAGCAAGATGGTGGCGAAGGCGTCGCCCGAAGAGAAAGTCGGTGTGTTCGCGACGGTGAGCCGCGGCGGGCGCGACGTGGTGGATGTGGTCGAGTACTCCGACTTCCCGCCCGCGCTCGCGCAGGAGCGCGGCCCCGACGGCGTGCTCGCGTACAACGCGGGCTCGATCGCGGTGCACATCATCGGCGTCGCGTTTCTCGACAAGCTGGCGAACGACCCGAGCTTTGAGCTGCCGTTTCACCGAGCGGAGAAGAAGGTGGCGTGCGTGGACCTGGCGAATGGCGAAGTGATCCAGCCGCAGGCGAACAACGCGGTGAAGCTCGAGAAGTTTGTGTTCGATGCGTTGCCCTTGTGCAAGGCGTCGATCGTGGTGGAGACCAGCCGCGAGGAGTTCGCGCCGATCAAGAACGCGACCGGCACCGACAGCCCGGAATCGTGCCAGCAGTTGCAGACGCAGCGGGTGGCACGGTGGCTGGAACTGGCGGGCGTGAAGGTCCCGAAGAAGTCCGACGGCACGCCGGACTGCGTGTTGGAAGTGCGCCCCGAGCATGCGACAAGCCCGGAGGAGTTGAAACAGCTCGCGCTGCCGAAGGCGATCGAGGCCGGTGCGAAGCTGGTGCTGTAACCCCGATCGCGCCAGTGGGACCGGCCTGCGGCCGGTCGACAGTTGCGTCGTCGCCGAGAGCGTCGCCCCACTGAGAAAGATCGGCCGGGGGCCGGTTTTACTGATTACACTCCGGCGTGTCCGACCCTCGCTTGAACTCGTTCCCGCGTGATCTCGCTGCCGTCGCGCGGTTCATGCATCTTGGTGCCGGCGTTCCGACGCTGCTGGCGCATCCGGATTGGAAGACGCCGCGGCCGACGGTGCTGTGGATGCACGGCCGCACCGCGAACAAGGAGCTGGACCCGGGTCGGTACCTTCGTTGGATCCGCGCCGGGTTCGCGGCGTGCGCGATCGACCTGCCCAGCCACGGCGAACGTTACTCCGCCGCGGGGCAGCACCCGCGGGAGAGCTTGAACACCATCGCGCAGGCACTGACCGAGATCGACGGCGTCGTCGAAGCGCTGGCTTCGCCCGAGTTCCACGGCGTGTTCGACCTGGATCGAATGGGTATCGGCGGGATGTCGATGGGCGGCATCATCACGCTGAGGCGTTTGTGCGATCCGCACCACTTCAAGGCCGCGGCGGTCGAGGGAACAACCGGATGGCTGGAAGGGCTCTACTTCCCGCGCGAGTTTGGCGTCGAACTCGGCTTCAAGGTGGGCACCGGCGGACCAGACGGCAATCCGCCCGCGTGGGTGGTCGAGCACGACCGAGCCGCGGTCTCGCGCGTGAGCGCGGCGGCCAACCTCGCGTCCATTCAGCCGCTGCCCCTGCTCATGCTGCACAGCAAGGCCGACAAGATGATGCCCTTCGGCGTCGCCAATGGTTTCGCGAACCGCCTGCGCACGCACTTCAGGGCGATCGGAGCCAGCGAGTCGCTGGTGGAATTGCAGACTTGGGACGAAACCGGCGCACCGGAAGAACACATCGGCTTCGGACGCTTCAGCAACGACGCGAAGAACCTGCAGACCGCGTTCTTTGTGAAGCATCTGGTGGGTGCGTGAGCCGACGTCACGCGCCGTAGCGAACTCGCGTGCTTTCTGGTCCCATGACGCCAAAGCGATCGCGGTCGGCCGGACGATCGCAATACTCTTCTCCGTGCAACTCGCGGTGATCATGCCCGTCTTCAATGAACGCGACTTGGTGGTGAAGGCCGCCGAGCGGGTGCTTGCATGCCCGACGATCCGGGACGCCGAGGGCCGCGAGATTGAGCGGACGCTGTACATCATCAACGACGGCTCGACCGACGGCACGCGGGAATCGCTCGCCGCGCTTGAAGGGCGCACGGGCGTCGTCATCGAGCATCAGGGCGTGAACAAAGGCAAGGGCGCCGCGGTCCGCCGCGGCATAGCGCTGGCGCTCGAACGCGGCGCGGATCTGATCGTGATCCACGACGCCGACCTCGAGTACGACCCGCGTGATCACGCCGCGTTGCTGGCTCCGATTCTCGATGGCCGAGCCGACGCCGCCATCGGCTCGCGGTTCCTGGGGCAGACCCACCGCGTGATGTACTACTGGCACTCGGTGGTGAACCGGTTCATCACCGCTCTCTCAAACGTCTTCACCAATCTGAATCTCTCCGACATCGAGTGCTGCCTGAAAGCCTTCACCGCCGAGGTCGCCCGCGGGCTGACGCTGAAGGAAGACCGCTTCGGCATCGAGCCCGAGCTGATCGCGCGGCTGTCGAAGCTCGAGGTCGAGGATGCGGGCAAGCCGCGGGATCTGCGCATCTTCGAAGTCGCCGTCAGCTACGCCGGACGCACCTACGAGGAAGGCAAGAAGATCCGCTGGCAGGATGGCGTGGAAGCGATCGCGGTCATTGTGCGTGCGAATCTGTTCGATTGAAGCCGGACCGAGAACACGCACTGCTGATCGGACGTTGCCTTCTCGCACCTTCGAGCCATCTCGAACGCCGGTGCTGTCTGCGCGGCCGCCAACCCCTCGGTCGCAGCGGCATCGCCGCTCGTTCGCGTGCATCTCTTCTTCTTCGTGGCACCTTGGAGGAACGCCGCGTGCATCCGCACCGGCGATCACTCCAGGGAAGGAAGAGAAGAAATGAACCGCACCACGATTGCCGCCGCTGTTTTCGTCGCCGCCGCCTCGATGTCGGCGCTGGCCGCCCCCACCATCTACGCCGCCAACGCGGGCACGACGTCTTCGACGTTGCACAGCGGCAACCGCGAACTGAACGGACTGGGCTTCGTCGGCACGTCGTCCACGATGACCGGTGCCGACTTCCTCCGTTGGAACAACGGCACACTGACCAACAACGCTGGCACGTTCGGCTGGACCGACCTGGTTCCCCGCGACGTCAACAGCGCCAACGTCTACACCGGCAACCCCGATCGCGCCGACGGCTCGACGCCGCTGCCCGCCGAGGCTGCGAAGAAGGGAACGATGAAGGACGTCTTCGGATCCTTTAACAGCTACAAAAACATGTCCTACATCATCGATGGCGAGGACAACGGCGCATACAGCTTTGATCTGTTCTATGGCAACGGCCACACGATCAGCGCCGACGGCAACGCGAACACTGTCGAGCTGTCGATTCTGGAGCGCGGCGGCAACAGCGATTTCAATGTCTATGGCATCCGATCCGACGGCTCGCTGACCGCCGCCATGTTCGTGAGCCGCAGCAAGGGCGGCAGGGTCGGCTGGACGCTCGACACGCTCGAGATCGGCGGCGCACAGAACGTTCACGGCTTCGGCATCTCGCTCGATGCATCGTGGACCGACCTCAAGGGCTTCCGCATCGAGGCCAAGAACGGATTCAATGGACCGGACATTGTGGCGGTCGGCACGGGCGCGACGCTTCCCCCGCCGCTGGTGCCCGCTCCGGGCGCTCTGGGCGTGCTCGGCGTGGCAGGTCTGGTCGCTGGGCGCCGCCGCCGGTAAGCCGATCCAGAAACTCGAAACCCTGATCAAGTTACCGGACGAGTCCGGTAACTTGGTTTTCATTTTCAATCATCCGCTCGTAGATGAGTTTCACATTTGTTGCGTCGAAATCCGCCCGTCACGCTAATATTTGGTGTCGGGATCCTCCGACCGGGAGTTTTCCGCCTCCCGAGGACTATTGAACTAGGAGAGAGGCCACACATGTGTAAGATCCGTTTTGCGTCCGCCGCGCTCGCGGCGAGTCTTGTCGTCTCCGCGAACGCCGCCGTGCTGTTCAACGGAACCGGCTTGAACCCTGAAGCGAACACCAACGCATCGGGTTCGGCGCTGTTTGCAATCAGCGGCAACACGCTGACGGTGACGCTTCGCAACACCACGTTGCCGCGGACAACGGCCCAAGGCAACGCCCTCACGGGTGTCGCATTCGATTTCCTGAACGCGTCGCCTGTTCCGACGCTCACGCTGACGAGCACCGCTCTGGGCGCGGGCGCTCAGCTCTGGAGCAGCAAGACCGCGTTTGTGACCTCGGCGAATATCAATACCTCGTGGACGAATGTCCTCGGTTCGTCCCCCCTGGCGAACTTCGGGGCGGCCTCGACGGGCTTCGCCGGAGCGTTCAACGGCGGGTCGATCGGCCTGGGCAACGCGAGCCCGAACTACGGCATCGTCGCCGATGGCACCTTTACGGGCTCGAACAGCGTTGCTTTCGGCGGCTCACAGTTCCCGTTCGTGCAGGGCGCTTTGGTGCTGACCTTCTCGGGAGTCGCTGGCCTCAACGAATCGCAGATCGCCAACGTGAAGCTCATGTTCGGAACCGACGGCACGGGCGTGATCACGCTCATTCCGTCCTCTGGCTCGATGGCGCTGCTCGGCCTGGGCGCCTTGGTCGCTGGCCGCCGCCGCCGCTGATTCACTTCACGCCTTGACCCTCGACGCCGCCCCGACGGGCGGCGTCGAACGTTTTGGCACTCGATCTGGGGGTTTCTTGGTATTCTGTATTTTGTTTGGTACTTGTTCTGGCTCGACCGCCCAAGAATCGCAAAAAGCAACCCAAGTCGGCAAAAACAAGAAGATTTCCTTCTTGGCGCGACATCGGATATCGCTTAGGATACGGAAGTCCGAGAGAGACACCTGCCGCCGTTCCGCGGCGGCATGGAGGCCTTGAAGGTGTTTCTGCTCGGCACGAATGCTGTATGCGTTCGTGACGGACAGGATGAGACCGAGTCATAGGAGAGAGGCTACCGCGGATGCCTGGACCGCCGCGGTGTTGAGGGGGCCGAAAGGCCGTTGGGGTCCAAAGACTTGACTGGAGGAGAGATTATGAAGACTCAGATTGCAATGCTTGCTGGTCTCGCGATCAGCGCCACGGCCGCTCAAGCGGCGTTCACCGTCAGCGCCACCTACACGGGCACCGCGCCCGGCGTGTGGGGCAACATCTCGATCGATAGCGGCGTTGGCTACGTCGGCCCGGTGAAGGCCGGCGCCTTCAACTGGCAGCGCACCGGCGGCACCTACTCGGGCCTGCAGGGCAACTTCCAGACCTTCTGCATCGAGGTTCAGCAGGACGTGCTGCCCGGCAACAACTACACGTACGACGTGAACACGGTTGCCAACTCGCCCCTGCCGATGAACCTTCCGCTCAGCGCTCCGATGGGCGCCGTCAAGGCCGGCAAGATCGCTGAGCTCTACGGCCGGCACTTCGCCAGCCTCGTCAGCAACGATGATTACGCGGCCTTCCAGCTCGCGATTTGGGACATCGTCTATGACGGTGGCGATACCGTGAGCACCGGCATCTTCCGCGCCATCAACTTCGGTGCGGCTCTCGCCCAGGCCGACGTGTTCATCGCGTCGATCGATGGCACCGGCCCGATGTTCGCCGGCCTCGGCGCTCTCTCGAGCGACGACTGGCAGGACCAGATCTTCGTCCCGACGCCCGGCTCGATGGCTCTTCTGGGCATCGGTGGCCTGGTTGCCGCCCGCCGCCGTCGCGCCTGATCTGCCTCACTGTTCGAAAGCTCACAAGTCACAAGACCCCGGACTTCGGTCCGGGGTCTTTGTTTTTGCACCGGTTCTTTTTGCCTGCTAAGTCCTTGCCGCATCAGTTCGTTTGAATTTTGGAAGGGTCTTTCGCTAGAACTTGCGATTGATTCTCAAAACCGACTCCAGAGCGGTGGTATTCGGACCTCGACGCCCGGCCTCCATCCACAGATTCGAGCCTTTTTGACCCTCAATTCCCCGACGTTGCTGGCGTAATCGGCAGGCGCGGGCATGTTTGAGCACCGGCGGTATTCCCGCCCTGTGTGGTTGTTTGTTCAGGCGTGCAAAGAGGGGTCTCGTACCATGAAGAAGTCGTTTGCTCTCGGCATGATCGGTCTGGCCGCCCTTGCTGGCTCGGCACAGGCTGTTGACACGGTCCGCGCTCGGTTCGACAGCATCGCCCCTGGCGTGCTGCTCGAGTACTCGATCGACACCGGTGGCTCCTTCCAGCATTCGTTCGCGGGCCAGTTCAACTGGACCCGGGACAACGTGATGCCCGGCACCTACGCCGGCCTGCAGGGTCAGTTCGCGACCTTCTGCATCGAGATCACGCAGCGCGTCGATTTCAACAACACGTACGACTTCTTCGTGGACACCGTCTCGAGCTCGCCGATCGGCGCGCCGATGGGTGCCGCGAAGGCCGGCCAGCTGGCCGAGTTGTTCGGCCGGTTCTTCGGCGGCCTCTCGACGAATGACCAGTACGCCGCGTTCCAGATCGCGATCTGGGAGATCACGACTGACAACGCCGCCGACGTGACCAGCGGCCTGTTCCAGATCCGCAACAACGCGGTCGTCAGCGGCTTGGCGAACTCCTTCCTCGCCGCCCTCAACGGCCAGGGCCCGACGATGAACCTGCTGGCTCTGCAGAGCCGCACCGCTCAGGACCAGATCTTTGTGCCCGCTCCGGGCGCTCTGGCCCTCGCCGGTCTCGGCGGCCTGCTCGCCGCCCGCCGCAAGCGCTGATCGGCCTGCCTCGACTGCTCGAAACCCCTCAGGAAGCCCGGCACTCGCCGGGCTTCTTGTTTTTCCGGACCTCGCCGCTCGTGCCAGGTCCGATCGCACGGCGTCGTCTTACCCAGTCGTCACACACCGACGCACCCGCCGCTCTGCAGACATGTTTCGGAGGCGTGGGTCTCGAACCCGGGGCATGTTGAAGGAGGGAGAGGCGGCGATCGCCGCGTTTTCTTCAACACTAAGAACTGGGAGACAAGATCATGAAGATGCGTTCGATGACGACTCTGTCCGTTGTGCTGGCCTGCGGCACGCTCGCTTCGATGGCTTCGGCCGTCGACACTGTTCGCGCCACGTTCAACAGCGTCGCGCCCAACACCAGTTGCGAGTTCTCAGCCGACTTCGGCGGCACATGGAAGGGCACGCTCGCGGGCGGCATGAACTGGACCCGCGACGGCGTGATGCCCGGCACCTACGCGGGCCTGCAGGGTGACTTCCGGACCTTCTGCATCGAGGTGACGCAGAACGTCGCGTTCGGCAATTCGTACCTGTACGACGTCGTCAACACCGAGAACGCCCCCACCGTCGATCCGACCTTCAGCCTGCCGATGGGCGCGTTCAAGGCGGGTCAGTTGTCGGAGCTGTTCGGCCGGTTCTATTCGGGCCTGACGACCGGCTCGGACTACGGCGCGTTCCAGATGGCGGTCTGGGAGATCGTGTACGAAGTGGGCCAGACCCCGCTGAACGTGGACAACGGCCGATTCCAGATCCGCAACGCGGCACCCGAGCAGGCGATGGCGAACACGATGCTGGGCGCCCTCACCGGTCAAGGTCCGATGATGAACCTCTTGGCTCTGACCAGCCGCGAGTTCCAGGATCAGGTCTTTGTGCCCACGCCGGGCGCACTCGCTCTGGCGGGCATGGGCGGGCTGCTGATCTCGCGTCGTCGTCGGGCGTAACGCTGTCTTTCACGCAACAACCACACGACCCCCGGCCTTTGCCGGGGGTTTTTCATGCGCGGCGGGAACGCGGTCGGATCGAGAGAACGCGGAGAGGCGGAGAAAGCGGAGTGACGCGGAGAGAAGAGAGAGTTGAAGAAGAAGAAGAAGAAGAAGAAGAAGAAGAAGAAGAAGAAGAAGAAGAAGACAGACGGGCGAGCAAACCCATCGCTTCCCTCCGCGTGCCTCCGCTTTCTCCGCATCTCCGCGTTCTCTCTCCTCCGACGGGCTACTTGGCTCGCTCGCGGCAGGCCTTGGCCGATGCTGTCGCTTTCGCAGCGCGGCTGTCGCTCGGGAATCGCTTCGCGAACTCCTCATAGTGCGTGGCGGCGTCGGCGAACTTCTTGTCCTCTTCGAGCAGCGTCGCGAGCGCGAATCGCGAGCTGGCCGCTGCGGGATTGATCTCGATGGCCTTTGCGTACGCCTCGATCGCGCCTGGGCGGTCCTTGAGGGCCTTCTTCGCTTCGCCGGTGTAGAACCAGACAGTGGCGTCGTCGGTCGCGGCGATGGCGCGATACTTGTCCAACACCACCAACGCGGCCTTGGGGTCCTTCTTCTGGTTCAGGATCGCGTTCCCGCGACTGCGGAGCACCGATCGCATCGCGTCGGTGCGTTCGCTCTCGGGCTTCTTCTCCGCGGCCTTCTCGGCGAGGTCGTACTGCTCCTCCATCGCCTTCCATTCTTCCTTGTGGCCGTAGATGAACGCCATCTGGAAGCGGCCGATCAGTTCGCCCTTGCCCTCGGGCATGTCGATCAGTGCCTGAGCGTGCTGGGTGGCCTTCTTGTAGCTGCCGCCGAAGAGGCCGGGCGCTTGGACAAAGAACTGCACGAGAGCGACGTGGGGTGCGATGAGCGAGGAGTCGAGCTCGATGGCCTTCTCGCACGCGGCTCGGCCGCTGGAGGCGAGCGAGGCTTGCTCGAAGGTGCCAGCCTGCTGCACGGTCTCGAAGCAGAGCAGGCCGTACCACATCTGGACCTTGGCGTTGTTGGGATCGGAGCTGGCGAGCGGCTCGAGCGCGGTGCGGGCCTCGACGCGCTTGCCACGGGCGCGATCGATGAGAGCGAGGCCGAGTTTCCAGTTGGCGTTGGCGGGCTCGGACTGGCTGGCGGTCTTCAGCACGGACTCGAGGCCGTCGAGTTGCTCGGGCTTGGCTTTGCCCTCGTGGAGGAGCGCGAGGGCAGAGTCGGGAGTCGTCGCGGTGATTGCCGGAGCATCGAGGCGCAGCGCGCCCAAGGTTCGGGGCGAAGCAGCGACGAGGGCCGCCCCCACCGCCACGCTGATTGCGACGCCGCGGACCCAAAGACGAGACGAACGAACGGCCATGCAGTCCTCCTCGATCCCCGGTGCCAGCCTGCTGCTCTCGATGCCGCGGCGTGGCGAACTGGGAAGGAACGGGAGCATCTTTGGGAGGTCCGCATGCGGTTCTTTCACGACCGGGTCGAAAATACGGACCATTGCGATACCTTCACAGAACCCGATCGGGCAGTAGTCCGATTGGGGCGATGTGATCGGGAAGATCAATAACACGCTGCTTATGAAGGTGACCAACACCTGGCGGCAGCACAGCCATGATGTCGAGCGCTCGATGGAGCGGCTGGCGACGGGCAAGCGGATCAACCGCGCGAGCGACGATCCGGCGGGCAGCGTGGCGGTCACGCAGTTCAACGGGCAGCTCGAGAGCCTGAACGCGAAGCTGAAAGGCGTGCAGCAGCACCGCTACTACACGGCGGCCCGCGAGGGCGGGAACGCGGCGATCAACGATCTGGTCATCGAACTCAAGGGACTGGTGGTCCAGGCCGCCAACACCGGGGCGTTGAGCGAGACGGAGCGGCGAACGATCCAGGATCAGATCGACTCGAAGATCGAGGCGATCGACTTTGTGTCCAACACGTTCTCATACAAGGGTGAGCGGGTGTTCAGTTCGGCGCTGTCCACGACGCTGGGCGTCGTGAGCCGCGAGATTGACGCGCCCGATCCCAACGACCCGACGAAGACGATCAAGAAGACCGAGATGCTGAATCTCCGCAGCCTCAAGAGCGGCGGCGCGTTGAACACGCTGACGGGCGACCTCACTCTTGCAGACCAATCGGTCAGCGCGGCGGTCGACCAGAACAGCCGCGAGCAGGCGTTCCTCGGCGTGCAGCAGCGCGACTTCGACAATCAGGAACAGGCGATCCGGATCGAGATCGAGAACCTGACGGGCGCCAAGAGCGAGATCGAGGACACGGACTACGCAAGCGAAGTCGCGAACCTGGTCAAAGGCCAAGTGCTGCAGCAGGCGTCGATGTTCATGATTCAGGCGGCGATGCAGCAGGTACGGCAGTTGACGGACCTGATCGCGGCGGTGACGCCCGGCGCGCCCGCCGGCGCGAGGACCGGAAGCACGCTCAACGCCGTGGGCTGAGCCGGCACACGCCTCGCACGGCTACTTCAGATACACCGGATGCACGAGATACTGCCAGTCCTCGTGCCCGTGCTGCGGCACGTTCTCCTTGAGTACGCCTTCGTAGGGGTCGTCGTTGAGGTCGCGGCCGTTGTGCCAGCGGCAGTCGGGATTGCCCGTGTCCATGAAGCGGACGAGCTCGACGTGGCCGTCGGCGAAGCCGTAGGTGCCCTTGCGATCGTGCCAGAAGCCGAAGGGGCCGCCGCGGTTGTCTTGATTGGCGACGATGTAGTTGATGACGCGGATGTCGGGGAACATGCCGCGGTTCTCGGCGAGGAGGATGGTGTGGCTGGGGCGGACGATCTGCGCCTCGGGCCGTGCCTCCTCAGTGGAATCCTTCTTGAGCTTCCAGAGCACATGGCCGTTGAGCGCGTAGTGCGAGGCCTCGTCGCCGACGCTGGTGGTGCCGTTGTCGAAGAACCCGACCTCGCTGAGCGCGGGGTCGATGGCGTTGCGGCAGGTCCAGCTCTTGCCCGGCGGGATGTAGCCTTCTTTCACGAAGGTGTAGCGCCAGGTGACGTGCTCGTCCTTCTTTCCGGGAACCAGCGTGCGGTTCTCGGGGAGCTGGCCTTTGTGGGATGTGCTGAAGGCGGCGATGGCGGTCACGATCTGGCGCGCGTTGTTCTGGCAGGTCAGCGTGCGGGCGCGATCGAGGGCGCCCTTCATCGCGGGGAGCGCCAGGCCCATCAGCACGGCGATGATCGCGATGACGACCAAGAGCTCGATCAGGGTGAAGGCACGTTTTTTCACTTGGCACCGTCCTGGAAGATCGACACGACAACCTCGCCGACCTTCTCCTCGAAGCCTTTGGGCCATTCATTGAGCTTGTTGTTCTTGGCCTCGTTCCGCACCACGGTCCAGCCCTTCTCGTCGCGTCGGGCGAGCAGTTTCACCCGCTTGCCGACGAGGCCCATGTCACCTTGATTGGCGGTGAAAATGCCCTGGATTTTCACATAAGGCCCGGTGTTTTCCCACTCGATCACGCGCACCTTGATCGCGGGGAACAGCGATCCGTCGCCCTGAAGCCACGACAGCGTGAGGAAGTCCTTGTCGATCTGGAGCTGGCAGTCGTTGATGAAGCCCCACTCTCCGGCCATCGCGGGAACACTCGCGGGAGGCGCGTTCGGGGCCGGGGGCTTCTCGCGGGTGACGACCATCCTGGCTTCTTCGGGGATGAACATCGTCTGCTGCTTGCCGGGCTCCGGCTCGGGAGGCTTGACGTCAAGGCGAAGGGTGAACGTGAGCAGATCTCCGTCAACCTCGAAGCGGGCGTCACGCTCCTTCCCCACCAGGGCCTCGGCCATGAAGTCCATGCCGGATTGCCAGGACTCGACGCGCACACGCATCGTGCCCTTGGCATAGCCCGCCTTGTTGGGTGCCCGGTCGCCGCTGAAGCTGAGCACGCGAAAGGTGGAATCTTCCTTGTGCGAGTTGTCGGTCGATCGGAAGCGGAGGCGGATCAAGTCGCCTTCGTGGGTGATGTACAACTCCGGCTTGTTGGTGTTGGTTTCGGCGACTAGTCGGGCGGGCTTGGTCGGTGCGGCCGGTCGCTCGAAGCCGCCGGTCTTCTCGGGTGCGGGTGCCAGTGCGGTGGCCGCGAGCATGGCGTGTCCGGACTTGCCGAAGAACCACAAGCCGCCGCCGATCGTGCCGAGGCCGAGGATGGACGCGAGCGCGAGCGTGCCGAGGTTGAGGCCGATGGTCGCGCCGCCGACGACTGTGCCAACCCCGACGCTGGTGGCCCCTGTTCCCATCTCCGCGAGGCCGACGCTCATGAGCGATGAGGTGAGCGAGGCACTGACAGGTCCGGCGCTGGCGTGGGTGAGCGCGGAGGCGAGAGCGGCGTTTCCGAGGCCCGAAGCGCCAGCCGCAGCTCCCACCGCTCCCACCGCCCCCACTGCTCCCGTCGCCCCGAAGCCGATCGCGGGTGCGACGCCGCGCTTGGTCAGTTCCTTCCGCAACTTGTCGAGCGCGGCGTCGATGCGGCGGTGCATCGTGCCCGGGTTCACGCCCGCCTCGCGGGCCATCTCGACCTGCGGCCTGCCGACGAGGAAGCGGGAGACGATGAGATCACGATCAGATTCGTCCAACGCCGCGATCGCGTCGTCGAGCAGAGGCTTGATCTCGCGCCAGGTGCGTTCGACATCGTCGCTGGTCTGTGCGTCCACATCGACGACGCCAGCCTCGGCCCGGCGCTGCGTGCCGCGGGCGCGGAGGAGATCGATGCTGGTGCGTAAGGCGCAGGCGTGCAGCCACGCCGCGACGTTGGAGCGGACCTCCCCAGCACGGCGGGCGAGCTTCAGGAACGTCTCCTGTGCCGCGTCCTCGGCGTCGGTCGAGGACTTCATCACCCGCTGGCAGGTGTGAACCACCATGGACTGATAACGATGGACGAGTACCTCGAAGGCCCGGGGGTCGCCGGCCTTGGCGTAGCGATCCAAGGCCGCGGCGTCGTCGAGAACGAGGACTTCCCCGGTGGAAAGCCGGGGGAGCAGGTTGCTGGCGATGGAGCGGATGATCCGGGTCATGGGGGCTTCCTTTCAAGATAGTCGGAAGCGGAAGAGGGGAATTGCTCGCCATTGCCTAGAAGGTCCCACCCCTTCGTGAAAAGAAAAACCGCGGGGCTCGGAGCCCCGCGGTTGGGTGGGTCAGATCAGCTTGTCGGACCGGTTCACTTCTTGCCGAACATGATCGCGGCCTGAGCGGCGGCCAGACGCGCGATCGGCACGCGGAAGGGCGAGCAGCTCACGTAGTCCATGCCGACCTTGTGGCAGAAGTGGACGCTCTTGGCGTCGCCGCCGTGCTCGCCGCAGATGCCGACCTTGAGGTCGCCCTTGACCGAGCGGCCCTTGGTGACGCCCATCTCGACCAGCTGGCCGACGCCGCTCTGATCGAGCGAGACGAAGGGGTCGCCGGGCAGGATTTCGCGCGAGAGGTAATCGGGCAGGAAGCTGCCGATGTCGTCGCGGGAGTAGCCGAAGGTCATCTGGGTGAGGTCGTTGGTGCCGAAGGAGAAGAAGTCGGCGCACTCGGCGATCTCGTTGGCGGTGAGAGCCGCACGCGGGATCTCGATCATGGTGCCGATCTTGATGTCCAGACGGGGCTTGTAGTCCTGCTCTTCCTTGACCTTGGCGATGGTCGCCTCGACCTCGGAACGCAGCACCGCGAGCTCCTTCTTGGTGCCGACGAGCGGGATCATGATCTCGGGCAGGGCCTTGATGTTGCTGCGGATGCAGTCGATGGTGGCCTCGACGATCGCGGTGACCTGCATCACCAGGATCTCGGGGTAGGTCACGCACAGGCGGCAGCCGCGGTGGCCCAGCATCGGGTTGGCCTCGTGCAGGGCGCTGACGCGCTGCTTCACGCGCTCGAGCGAGATGCCCATGAGCTTGGCCATGTCGGCCTGGCTCTTGTCATCGTGCGGCAGGAACTCGTGCAGCGGCGGGTCGATCAGGCGGATGGTGACCGGCTGACCCTTCATGGCCTTGAAGATGCCCATGAAGTCGTCGCGCTGGTAGGGCAGGAGCTTGTTGAGCGCCTTCACCCGGTCGTCCTTCGTGGTCGAGAGGATCATCTCTCGCATCGCCTTGATGCGGTCGCCCTCGAAGAACATGTGCTCGGTGCGGCACAGGCCAATGCCTTCGGCGCCGAAGTCACGACCACGCTGGGCGTCTTCGGGCGTGTCAGCATTGGTGCGGACGCCGATGGTGCGGTACTTGTCGGCCCACTTCATCACGGTGCCGAAGTCGCCCGAGAGCTTGGGCTCGACGGTCGGGACCGGTCCGAACATGACTTCGCCGGTGGTGCCGTCGATCGAGATGATGTGGTCGCGGCCGTAGACCTTGCCGTTGCACTTCATGGTGCCGCTGGCGGGGTCGATGTGGAGTTCGCCCGCGCCGACGACGCAGCACTTGCCCCAGCCGCAGGCGACGACCGCCGCGTGGCTGGTGCGCCCGCCGGTGCTGGTGAGAATGCCCGCGGCCGAGTGCATGCCCTCGACGTCCTCGGGGCTGGTTTCCTTGCGGACGAGGATGACCTTCTCACCCTTGTGGGCCCGCTCCACGGCCTCGACGGCGGTGAAGGCGAGCTTGCCGACGGCGGCGCCGGGCGAGGCCGGGATGCCGCGGGTGATGATCTCGACGCCCTTCTTCTTGGTGTTGTCGAAAGACGGCAGCAGGAGCTGGGTGAGATCGCCGGCGGGGATGCGGACGATCGCGGTCTTCTCGTCGATCAGGCGTTCCTTCACCATGTCGCAGGCGACCTTGACGGCGGCGCTGCCAGCGCGCTTGCCGGTGCGGGTCTGCAGCATGTAGAGCGTGCCGCGCTCGATGGTGAACTCGATGTCCTGCATGTCCTTGTAGTGCTTCTCGAGCTTGGCCTTGATCTTCAGCAGCTGCTGATAGACCTGCTTGTTCCACTTGGGCATCTCGTCGACGGGCAGCGGCGTGCGGATGCCGGCGACGACGTCCTCGCCCTGAGCGTTGATGAGGTACTCGCCGTAGAAGTGGTTCTCGCCGGTGGCGGGGTTGCGGGTGAAGGCGACGCCGGTGCCCGAGTCGTCACCCATGTTGCCGTACACCATCGACTGGATGTTGACGGCGGTGCCGTTGAGGCCCTGGATGCCGGCGATGCGGCGATAGGAGACGGCGCGCTCGCCGTTCCAGCTCTTGAACACCGCCTCGATGGCGAGCTCGAGCTGCTTGAACGGATTCTGCGGGAAGTCCTCGCCGACGTGGCGGCGGTAGACGTTCTTGTACTCGGTGCAGAGATCGACGATGCCGGCCTCGGGGACGTCGGTGTCCTCGGTGACCTTGTACTTGGCCTTGATGGTCTTGAACGCTTCCTCGAAGTGGTGGTGATCGACACCCATCACGACGTCGCCGAACATGTTGATCAGGCGGCGGTAGGCGTCGAACGCGAAGCGGCGGTTCTTGGTGCTGTTCGCGAGGCCCTCGACGGCGGCGTCAGTCAGACCGAGGTTCAGGATGGTGTCCATCATGCCCGGCATCGAGACGGCGGCGCCGGAGCGGACCGAGACGAGCAGCGGGTTGGCGTTGTCGCCGAACTTCTTGCCCTGCTCCTTCTCGAGCATGGCGACGTTCTTGTGGACCTCGTTCATGAGGCCGTGGGGCAGACGCATGCCGGCCTTGTAGTACGCGGCGCAGGTGTCGGTGGTGATGGTGAAGCCGGCGGGAACGGGCAGGCCGATGCTGGTCATGTCGGCGAGGTTCGCACCCTTGCCGCCGAGGAGCACCTTCATGTTGGCCTCGCCCTCGGTCTTGGTCTTACCGAAGTAATAGACCATCTTGCCGGGCTTGGAACGCAGGGTCGGGGTGGGGCCGACGCCGAGGCCGGCGATCTTCTTGGAGGACTTCTTGTTCTTGAGGCTGACGGGCTTGGGCATTGTGCTCATGTCCTTTGCTCACTTGCTGTCGCGAACGGCGTTCGCGGTTGGTGCTCGACGCGGCGCCGGCTGGTGGCGCACCTGCGATCTTTTCGCCGCCGGTCACGATTCCCGGCCCGAACAGAGTCCGAGTCGCGGGAAGCCGAGGCCGTTGCGTGTGGCGAAAAGACAGAGATTCTAGGTCGCACAAACGCTGCAGACGAGGGGCGGCGGAGGCTGGGGAAGCCGTATTTTCGCGTGGGAACGGGGTTTGGGGGTGTGCGGCACCCATCCGAGCCGCGGGCTTCAGCCCGCGCGGCGGGGACGTGGGGGTGACAGGGCGTGGAGTGACCGGGTGCGTTAGCGACGCACCAGATCAATTCCCGAGCGAATCATGCCCCCAACACTCTCGCGTGAGCCTTCCTTCTGAACACGCCGCCTGCGTGGAGCAATGGCCGAGTGACCTCGGTCTCGCGGCGATGTGCTTTGGAGACCGTGGCGAGTCGCTGCTGCTGGGCGTGCCCGGCGCGCGGCGGGCGGCCTGGGCGGAAGACCAGATCGTCCCGCTGCTGCGCGAGCTCGCATCGGATCGATCGGGCCGGCAGTCTCACCCCCACTACCTCCCCCACTCCCGCTCCGCGTCCGATGCGAAGGGCTGGCTGGGATGGATCAGTTACGACGCCGGTCGCGTGCTCGAGCCGAGCGTGGACCACTGGCACGCCGCGGAGCAGCCTACGGATCGCGGAGCATCGCCAGCACGTGCGGCTCGCGATCGGGCGCTGCCGCTGGCGGAGTTTGTCCGCATCGAAAACGGCTTGATCGTGCACGCCGGACATGCGACGCCGTTCGGCGATGATGCAGCGAAGATCGCGGACGCGGTTCTCGCCGGCACTGGAAGTGGCTCGAACACGCCGCGGTTTGTCATGGGTTCGCCGCGGCGGACCGACGCGGCAGACTTCGAACGCCGCTGCGCCCGCGTGATCGAGTACATCCGCGCCGGCGATGTGTATCAGGTCAATCTCGCGCACCGGATCGAGTGCGACTTCGAAGGCTCGCCCCGCGGGCTGTTCGCGGCCCTGCTCCGCGCCGCGCGCCCGTGGCACGGGGGGTACTTCGAGGGCGACACGTACGCGATCGCCAGCGCGAGCCCGGAGTTGTTCCTGGAACTCGGCGCCGACGGTCGCGTGGTGACGCGGCCCATGAAGGGCACGCGCCCCGCGGGCGGCGAGTCGCACCGCGAACTGCGCGACAGCGCCAAGGACCAGGCCGAGCTGGCGATGATCGTCGACCTGATGCGCAACGACCTCGGGCGTGTGTGCGTGCCAGGATCGATGCGGGTGGATGTGCCACGCGAGATCGAGCGGCACGACTCGGGCGTGCTTCAGGCGACGGCGACAGTCTCGGGATCGCTTACGCCGCATGTGTCGCGTTTCGATCTCTTGCGAGCGACATTCCCCGCCGGCAGCGTGACGGGTGCGCCCAAAGTACGGGCGATGCAGATCATCGACGAGCTCGAGCCGGTCAAGCGCGGCCCGTACTGCGGCAGCATGGTCTGGCTGGGCGACGACGGCACGCTGAAGGCGACGGTCCTGATCCGCACCGCCGTCATCTCCGGGGGCGGGGCCTTCCAGGCCCCGATCTCGACCGGGGGCGGGGCCTTCCAGGCCCCGCCGGGCAACGCTCTTCAGGACTCACCTCGCGCGGGGGCTGGGAAGCCCCCGCCCCCACCCTCGCCGGCAACGCGGATACAGATGGACTACAGCGTCGGCGCGGGCATCGTCGCCGACAGCGTTCCGGAGCAGGAATGGCGGGAGACGCTGGACAAGGCGGCAATTCTGGGGAAATTCTCGGGATAATCGCTCTTGGTCGAATCATTGATCTGCTTGGAACCACTCGCACGGACATCCGAATCGATGATCGCGAGAACGTTCGCGGGGGCATCGCGGGAGCTAACAAATGAAGTCGAAGATCGTCCGCATCGCGGCCCTTGTTGCAGCAGGCGGTTGCATGACCTGCCAGGGTCAGGTCGTTCCTAAGCATCGAGACTTGTTGGTGGGCCTGAGTTCCTCTGGCTCAGTCACTTCAGTCTATGTTGTTGATCCAGAGTCGGGAGAGATTCGCGGCCTGCTCTCCGGTACCGCGCCATTTCCAATCTTTCCCCGACTCGTGAATGGCACCGGACCGTCGCTCTCTTCCTCGCTCATTCGGCTGATCACAACTCGCACAGGCCGCATTTTCTCGACGTCCAAGGCGCCCGATCGGCCCATTGTCGAGATCGACGCTGCCACCGGCAATCGCACATCGCTCCCGCTCACCATCGGCGGCAATGATTTCGGCTCGGTGGTTCTGACACAAATCGATCAACGAACGGCACTGTTGGGCAGCAGCACGCCAAGATCGACGGCCAGTCCGCAACCGGATCTGTTGCAAATTGATCTACAGTTGAACACCTCGACGCTTGTGTTCGGCGGTCTTGTCGGCGACGGTCCCGTTACTTCAAACCTTACCGCCGCGGCGCTGGTCGACCGCACCAATGTATTTGTCAGCGAGTTTGCGAGTTCGGCAGATACAGCTCTCTACGAAGCTCGATTCTCTTCCGGCAACCGCAAGATTCTCTCATTGCTGGGAAACGGTCCTGCCCGGCGAGCCACGATCACGAATGGTGTTTATCAATCAACTCTGATTACTTTCGGGCCCGACGGCTACGGGGACGGGCCGAGGGGCAACTCGAGCGCGTATCCGGTCGGTGCATTCGATGGCACGATTCTGTCCGCCGTCACGTCGCAGCCCGTGCCGGGCACCTTCGTCGGAGGCGTCGTGGAAGTGAACACATCGACAGGCGACCGCGTTCTGCGCTTTGGCAGCGCATTACTCGACGGCTCGCTTGTTTCCGCACCGAACGTCAATGGCATGCCGAGTCCAATCGGAACCGTTGATTCGATTTCGCGTGCCGCGTCTGGCGAATTGCTTCTAGGCGAGGGGTTTTTCCCAGTCCGCATTCTCGCTTGGAATCCCGTGACGAATGAAGGCCGAATCCTCACGGATTTCTTGACGCTCTTTAGCCAGAGCACGCTCCGAAGCACCCGCATCCGCTCCATCGCGATCTACACCAACTGCCCAGCCGACGTCAACCTCGACGGTATCGCCGACGACGCCGACTTCTCCCCGTTCGCCGTGGCCTATTCGATCGGCGTCTGCGAAGATCCGGCCATGCCGTTGCCGTGCCCGAGCGACTTGAACGCCGACGGCATGGTCGACGACGCCGATTTCGCGATCTTCATGACCGGCTACGACCGGCTTCTTTGCGAATGAGCCGGGGAGGCCGCTGCCTCTCACTTCCAGTCCAGGCCCATGGAAAATCCGTGCGCCCCGTTCAAAGGGGCACTTTCGGATGGTTCGCCGCGCACTTCTCGGACTTTGCGCCTTCAATTTATGCCGACTGGGGTACCCCGGAAAACCCTGTGGCCCATGGGTTTGGATGTCCGCCCGAACGCCGTGTTCAGGACGCCCGATAGATCGAGGGATGCCGCTCGTGTGGGCGGCCAGTGCGTGATTGTGCTGCAACGCGTGTCGACTGCTGTGTCCAACACCGTTCCTCAAACCGACGCGACCGCCGCGCTGCCGCGGGTGGCCGATGCGCTCGTTGTTGTGCTCGGCGGGCAGCAGTCGCTCTCGGAGTGGCAGCGCACCGGCACGATCACGCGGGAGCTCGCGCTCTATCAGGAGCTCGCCAAGGGCTACGGCGAGATGATCTTCGTCAGCTGCTCGGGCAAGGACGATCAACGCGTCGCTCGAAACCTCGAACTTGGGGCCCGCGTGATCACGCTGGGCGGCTGCGAAGTCGGTCACGCCGGCGAGGCAGTGGCGGCGATTCTCGACGGCACGGGTCCGATCGGATCCAACCTGCGTTCGGCAACGATCGTGACCGACGAGCTGGTCGTCGGCATGCTTCCGGTGGCGATCGCGTCGCGGCTGCGCGTCGCGGGGGTTGAGGTCGCGCTTGTGGCCCGCGGCGGTTCGCTCGCGTCGCGGTTCCTGGCACACGAACTCGGCGGACATTCGGTTCCCGCTCGCACGGCGGCAGCGGCGGAGCACCTGCTGGTGACCAGCGCGGATCTCGTCGTTGGCACGACGCTGACCATGGTCGAAGACCTGATCTGGCGCGATGCCGTCGATCGGCGGCACACAGCGATCGTGCCAAGCCATGTCATCAACTTCGCGGAGCAGGAGACGCCGCGGGAGAACAACCGCATCGTCTTCTGCGGCCCGCTGATCGCCCGCAAGCGGGTGGACCTCTTGATCCAGGCGATCGCGATGCTGCCCGAGCCGTGGAACAAGTCGGCGGTGCTCGACGTGATCGGCGACGGACCGGAAGGGCCCACGCTGAAGGCGCTGGCCCAGGAGCTCGGCGTGAACGCCGTGTTCCATGGCTGGATGTCGCACCAGTGGGTGCTGCAGAAGATGGCGACCTGCGCGATCTACGCCGACGCCTCGGCGCTTGAGAACCACCCCAGACCCATCCTCGACGCGATGAGCACCGGCGCGGCGCTCGTCGTCGCCGACATCGCCGCGATGCGTGATCTCATCCAGACCGGCGTCACCGGCCTGCGGGCTCTGCCCAAGCCTGAAGCGATGGCACAGACCATCGAGGGCTTGCTGCAGGACGACGACTGGCGGCGGACGCTCGGCGCCGGCGCGGCGAACCACGTCCGCGAGATCCACTCGATCGAGAAGGTTGTGCCCCAGCACCTGGCGGCCCACCAGCTCGCCCACGAACTCGCCGCGAACCGCCCCAACCCGATCTCGCGTCTGCGCGACATCAAGCTCTTGGTCTGCGACTTCGACGGCGTCTTCACCGACAACCGCGTCTTCACCGACCAGAACGGCGTCGAGACCGTGGCGTGCTCCCGCGGCGACGGCATGGGGCTCGAGATGCTGCGCAAGAGCGGCATGGCAATCCTCGTGCTCAGCAAAGAGACCAACCCCGTCGTCACCGCCCGCTGCAACAAGCTCAAGCTCGAGTGCATGCAGGGGGTGAACGACAAGCTGCCGGCGCTGCAGCAGCTCGCGAAAGAACGCGGCCTCTCGGCCCGCGAGATCGCGTACTTGGGCAACGACACCAACGACCTCGGCCCGCTGTCGTGGGTCGGATTGCCGTGCGTGGTGGCGGACGTGCACCCCGATGTGCTGCCGACGCTGCAGCGACCGGGCACGCTGATGCTGTCCAAGCTCGGCGGCTACGGCGCGGTGCGCGAGCTGTGCGACATGCTCCGCGCGGCGCGTTCCTGACGCGGGAGCGGGTCCTTCCAGGCCCCGGCGCCAAGAAACCACAACTACCGGTGGGACCGGCCTCCGGCCGGTCAACGAACCGTTGATAGCACGGTGATCTCTGATGCAAACGAAGCGGACCGGCCGGAGGCCGGTCCTACTGATGAATGAAAACACCCCGCGGTCGAGAGGCCGCGGGGCGTGTCAGAAATTCGTGTGGACCACCCACACGATGTGTCCTCGTGTTGGATCAAGCTGGGAAGATGTCGCGAACTACCACTTCACAAAGCCGTCGTCGATGATGATGACGCCGCCGGGGTAGTTGGCGTCGTCAACGCTCACGCTGGCGATGCGGCCCATGGCCTTGCCGATGAAGCCCTTGGGCGGGTCCTTGGAATCACCCGCGCCGCGGATCAAGATGGTCGGGCGGTTGCCGTTCTCGAGCGCTTCGGTGGCACGGGCGCGGATCTCGCGCACGCCGCCGACTTCCTGCACGCCTTCGAACTTCACTTCCCATGGCTGGGTGAGAGTCTTGCCCAGGAACTGCTCGGCCTTCTCGCCCCGAGCATCGCCGGCTTGCGATCGGATCTCGCGAACGATCTGAGTCGGCGAGACGCCCTGCTCCATGGTGCCGCTGGTGTTGGAGGCGCGATAGACGGTCGCGGGCGGGGCGACGACCTCGTTGACCTCGACCTTCTGCTCGATGATCGGTTGCTGGACGATGGTGCGTTCGATGACGCGTTCTTCGGTGCGGGGCGTCGACACGTATGTGACGACGGACTGGCGCTCGACGACGGGCTGCTGGATGACGGTAACGTTCTCAACGACGCGGGCGGGCGCGGAGTCCCAGTCCTTCCAGTGCGGGCCGCGGCTGACGGGGCGGGCGTAGACGACATCGGTGTCGCAGGACGACCCGGTGCCGTAGAACGTGCGAACGCTCGAGCCGCCGTAGTAGGAGCGGCTTGATGAATAGGAGGAATACGACGCGTAGGAAACGCGCGGCGTGTCGTAGCAGACAGGCGGTGCCACGATCACGGGAGGCGGGCAGGGCGCGACATAGACCGGGCGCGACACGTACACCGGTCGCGGCGGGGGGCACGGAGCGACGTAGACGGGGCGCGACCAGCCGCGGTCATAGCCGCGGTAGCCGGAATAGCCCCAGCCCGGACGCGGGCCGCAGACATCGCCACTGGAGACCGAGAACGAGAACGACGATCGCGATCCCGCGCTCGCCGAGCCGGCGAACGCGGCGAGACCCGCGATGACGCCGAGGATTAGCACGCGACTGGGAACCGTCTCGCGTGGCGCGCGCGTGCGACCGCCGGTGCGAGACACCTCCGACCCGACTTGCCTGCTCATGGATGCAACTCACAAACCGCTCTGCCGATCGATCCCTCCGGGGAGTCGGCGCGGTCGTGCGTACACATCAAGATACGCGGCAAACTGGGAAGAGTTTGCGGAATGCGCGGAAATGTTAGTGATTAGAAACAAATTCCATCAAAACGTCCTATAATATCATCACCTGCATCGCTCTGCATCATCAGTCGAGCCAAACCCCAAGGTCTGAAAACCCGATGGGGTTCGCGAACCGCCTTGACAACGGCAGCAACTCCGATTATCGTTGTCACAACTATTGTTTTCTCGATCCCTGCGTTCCGCGAGCCTTGGCCCGCATCCACCCGCCCCCACCCGACCTCTCTCGCATCTGACCGGCCGCTATTTGCACCATGAGCCCGAACCGCGTTGCCAACACCAAGTCGAAAGGCCTCGCCGCCGAGATCGGCAAGAAGGGGCCGTTCCAGTCGGCAACGCAGGAGGCGTATCTCAATCTCATTCGCACGGCGGCGATCTTGTCGAACCAGCTCGAGCGGCTGTTCAAGACCCGCGGCTTGTCGGAGAGCACGTACAACATCCTTCGGATCCTGCGGGGGGTCGCGGCACTGCAGGGCGTGGCAGCCAGCAAATACGGCGACCCCACAACACGGCAGGGCCTGCCACTGACGGAGATCGGCGAACGCATGATCGCGCCGGTGCCCGACGTGACGCGGCTGATCGATCGGCTGGAACAACTCACCTTCGCGACGCGGCGCCGCTGCGAGAAGGACCGGCGGGTGATCTATGCCTGCATCACCGACGCGGGCCTTGATGTGCTGCGTGAGTTTGACGAGGCGGTACTGGAAACGCACGACGCGCACCTCGGGCACATGTCGCACCAGGAACTGGACCAGATGAGCGCATTGCTGGAGAAGGCACGCTTGTCGGCCCTGAAGCGACGAAACGACGGAGCAACAAAGGGCACAGGAGACGCACGATGACGAAGATCGCGGTTGTGTATCACAGCGGGTACGGGCACACCAAGGTCGTCGCCGAGTGCGTGGCCGCGGGCGCGAAGAGCGTCGCGGGCAGCGAGGTGTCGATCATCGCGGTCGCGGAACTCCCGCCGCCGGACAAGGACCGCAAGCTGGGCGGTCGCTGGGACGAACTGGCGCAGGCCGATGCGATCATCTTCGGGGCCCCCACCTACATGGGCTCGCTGTCGGCGGAATTCAAGAAGTTCATGGAATCGTCCGCGGGCCTTTGGTTCACGCAGGCGTGGAAGGACAAGGTCGCGGGCGGGTTCACCAACTCGGGGAGCATGTCGGGCGACAAGCTCAACGCGCTCTTCCAGCTCGCGATCTTCGCGGGGCAGCACAGCATGATCTGGGTGAGCACTGGCATGGTGGGCGGCCAGCCCACCGGCGCGCCCGACGCGCTGAACCGGATCTCGTCGCAGTTGGGCGTGATGACGCAGAGCGATCAGGCGTCGCCCGAGGTGACGCCGCCGAAGGGCGATCGGGCGACAGCCGAGGCCTACGGCAAGCGTGTGGCGGAGATCACGGCGCGGTTTCTGAAGGGCAAGTGAAACCGAGCGGGACGAGAAACCTCGTCCCTTCTTTGGCATCGAATGCTTGTTGAAACAACTACCGCATCGTTGACAGCCACACACGCGGTGAACCTACGCGTGACGGACCCTTCGACATGACCAATGCCGCCGAACCAATCCGACTGGGCCACGTGCACCTCAAGGTGCGGCGGCTGGATCGCGCACTTGAGTTCTACCAGGAAATGCTGGGGCTCAAGCTCGTCGAGCGCGTGGGCGACGACTTCGCGTTTCTTTCGTTCGGAGCGGCGCACCACGATGTTGCGCTACAAGCTCTGGGCGATCGGGCGGCGTTGCCGGCTCCCGCCGCGGTCGGGCTGTATCACGTCGCGTTCGAAGTCCATGATGCGGCCACGCTGCTCTCGCGCTGGGACGCGCTGCACGCTCGCGGACGCGTCGTCGGCGTCGACCACGGCATCAGTTGGGCGCTGTACACCAACGACCCCGATGGCAATGGCGTCGAGGTCTATCTGGACCGAAGAGGCGACGCCAGCCGGGCTTCATGGAAAGGGCATTCGCTCCCCTTGGAGCGACGCCGCGTCGAAGAGGTTGCCGCCGCAGAACGCAAATCACAAACACACGAGCACATCCCGTCAGGAGGTTTCTGATGATCACCGTTCGTCCGTCTCACACCCGCGGCCAGTCCAAGTGGTCGTGGCTCGATAGCAAGCACACCTTCAGCTTCGGTCGCTACATCGACCGCAACCACGTTTCGTTCCGTTCGCTCCGCGTCATCAACGACGACATCGTGGCGGCGGGCAAGGGCTTCGAGCCGCACCCGCACGAGGACATGGAGATCATCTCCTATGTCGTGAGCGGGCGGCTGGCGCACAAGGACCGCATGGAGAACGGCTCGCAGCACGCCCACGAGAGCGGCGCAGGCAGCGTGCAGGTCATGTCCGCGGGCCGCGGCGTGACGCACAGCGAATTCAACCCGTCACCCACCGAGGCGTCGCGGTTCCTGCAGATCTGGATCATCCCCGACCGCGAGGGTCACGACCCGATGTACGCGCAGCGGGATTTCACGGATGCCGAGCGACGCAACAAGCTGGTGCCGATCGTGGGCCCGCGCTCGAAAAAGACCGACGCGCCGCTCTTGATCAACCAGGACGCGACGATCTATTCAACGCTTCTGTCGCCGGGTGCGAAGGTGGGCCACACCATCGCCAAAGGCCGCGGCGTGTACGTGCAGGTTGTCACCGGGCAGATCGACCTCGACGGTAAGGCCCTCGGCGAAGGCGACGGTGCGGCGATCGAGAACGAAGGCTCGATCGTGCTCACCGGCACGACGGACGCCGATGTGCTGGTGTTTGATCTGGCCTGACGAACGCGGGCGGAGCGCTCAGGCGTCGGTGGCGAATCGCTCGGCGACATGCAGGGCGCGGAGCAACTGACGCCGCTTGCTCTGGTGGCCTTCCATCCGCCGCAGGATGTCCTGGAGCGCTCGAACCGCCCGCACGACGTACGGCCCCTTGTTGAGCATGACGCACTCGGCGCGGTGACCCATGGCCGCGTCGGTGATCTCGCTGCGGCTCGGGAGCCCCTTCTTCGCCAGCGACTCGAGCACCTGCGTCGCCCAGACGACGGGCGTGTGCGCCGCCTCGCACAGGCAAAGGATCTCCTCCTGCACCTCGGCGAGCCGCTCCCAGCCGATCTCCACGGCAAGGTCGCCGCGGGCGATCATGACGCCGAACGAAGGTGCCTTCAGACCTTCGAGCAAGAGGTGAGGCAGGTTCTCGAACGATCGTGCGGTCTCGACCTTCAGGATGATCCCGACGCGGGTCGCGCCGCGCCGCTTCAACTCGCGGCGGAGGTCGCGGAGATCGTCGCGCTCCCGCGCGAACGAGAACCCGACCAAGTCGGCGTGGCGGGCCACGAAGTCGAGGTCCTGACGATCGCGCGGCGACAGGGCACGCAGCGTCATCGGCGTGTCGGGTAGATTGACACCCTTGTCCGCGGCGAGGCGCACGCCCTCAGATCGCGCGACGGTGATTCGAACGAGGATGCGGCGCGGCGAGACAGCGATCGCTTCGCCGGCGATCTTGCCGTCATCGAGCATCACCCGGTGCCCGACCCGAGCGTCTCGGAACACCTGCGGCAGAGTGAACGGGATGCGGGCCGCACGGTGCTCGCGGGAGGCGGCGGCGTGAGTTCCCTTCTCGGCCGGGTCGGCGTCGCGCCCGGGCGACTGGTCGGCCGTGAGCACGAGCAGGTCGCCCTCGAAGAGCAGGATCGAACGCGGCACGCTGGGGAGCGGCCCGATGATGGCGCTTGCACGCGGGGAGGTCAGCGTGGTGCCGGGCACGACGTACGCCGCGTGCGGGCTGAGCACGACAACGCCCGCGACGGGATCGAGCACCGGGCCGAAGGAGCACGAGCCGCGCCCGACGACGGTCATCTCGCGGGCCAGCCCGCGGGCGTCGCGGAAGTCGATGCGGTCGCGCCGACGCAGCGAGGCGAGGAACTTCTCGTCCAGGGGCAGTGCCTCGTCGATGTCGGGCGGGAGCGTGCGATTTAGCGGGACGGGCACGCCGCGCGGGAAGAGGAAGATCTTCGCCGGGCGTTGCAGGCCGCCGACTTCGTCACGAGGCGGGTTCCAGGAAGCGACCTGGGCTCCGGGCTCGAGGGGGCCGGTGCGTGCCTTTGGCCCGGCGATGTCCATCATCACGCGGCAGGATCGACCGACCGATCGTGTCGCGGTGCGGAGGTGCCGGATCATCGCGCCCCACTCGCGTGGGGAATCGTGCGCGCAGTTGATCCGCATGATCTCCATGCCGCTGGTCACGAGGCGGCGCACCAGCGCCGGGTCGGTGGCGGCCTCGGTGGGCATGGTGACCATGATCCGCGGGCGCTCGGAGCGCGTCGCGGGTCCGAACAGTTCCTGCGAGCGCTGATGCAGCAGCAGGCGACCGGCTGCGAGCGAGGGCACTGCGGCGGCCTCGTTCACGGCGTGTGATGCCGACGCGGGCTCGACCCGTTCGATCACGCGGAGCACCGCGAGCAGGCTGGCGCGGGCAGCGGCCTCGCTCCGCCCGAGCGAGCTGAGCCCGAGATCGGCGAGAACGAGCTGCAGATGCCGCAGATCGTGACGCCGCAGCGCGAGGTAATCGAGCAGGTTGGAGGCGCTGGCCCGGCGCACGGCGTCGATGCCGCGGAGCTCGGAGCGACGAGCCTTGCCGGCTTCATGCATGGAACGCAGCAACGCGCGGAGAGCGCGCCGGACGGACTTCTCACGCCTTGGCGGGGTCTTTCCGGGCACGCAAAATCCTAGATGCTGCGGCTGCGAATCTCCTATTTCTGCTTGCGTTTCTTGGGTTCCGGCTCTGCAACTCCAAGCCTGTCAAGCACAAATGCCTGCACGAAAGCCTCGTCTTTCATGGCCGCGTAGCGGTCGGCGAACGAGCCGTGCCCGGCGTCGAGTTCGATCTTGAAGAGCACCTGGGTGTCGGCCTGGTTGTTGTCGCGGAGTCGCTGGGCCCACTTGGCGGGCTCGAAGTAACTGACGCGCGGGTCGTTGATACCGCTGGTGAGAAGGACGTGTGGGTAGCGGGCCGGGCGGGTGTTGTCGTAGGGCGAGTAGGAGCGGATGTAGTCGAAGGCCTGCTTGCTCGCGGTGGGATTGCCCCACTCGTCGTACTCGTTGATTGTGAGCGGCAGGGTCGGGTCGAGCATGGTGTTGAGCGTGTCGACGAACGGCACCTGGGCGACGACGGCACCGAAGAGATCGGGGCGCATGGTTGTGACCGCGCCCATGAGCAGGCCACCGGCCGAGCCGCCGCGGATTGCGAGGCGGGACGGGTTGGTGTACTTCTTCTCGATGAGATACTCGGCGCAGGCGATGAAGTCGGTGAACGTGTTTCGCTTCTTCATCAGCTTGCCGTCTTCGTACCAAGTGCGGCCCATGTCACTCCCGCCTCGACTGTGGGCTTCGGCGAGGACGACGCCACGATCGAGCAGCGAGATCGCGGCGCTCGAGAAGGTCGGCATGGCGGAGAAGCCGTAGGCGGAATAGCCCTCGAGAAACGCCGGCGCGGTGCCGTCGCGCGGGACATCGCGCTTGTACCAGATGGTGAGCGGGATGGGCGTGCCATCTGTGGCGACGGCCTTCACGAACTCGACCGTGTACAGGCTGGGGTCGTAGCCGATCACGGGCTGGCGCTTGAGCAGCTCCTTCTCTCCCGAATCCATGTGAATGTCGTAGATCGACGAGGGCGTGATCGGGGAGGTGTAGGAATAGCGGAACGTCGGCGTGTCGTACTCCTCGTTCATTTCCGGGAAGAGCACGTACGAAGGCTCGGCGGTCTCGATCTCCTTGGTCACACCCTTGAACGCGGTGATGCTGAGGTGCGGCATGGCGTTCTGGCGATACGCGAGCACGAAGTGGTTCTTGAAGGCGAGCACCCGCTCCATCAGCACATCGGAGCGCCCGGCGCGGATTTCCCGCCAGGTCTCGCGGCCCGGCGCCTCGATCGGGGCCTCGACCAGCCGGAAGTTCTTCGCGCCGTCGTTGGTGAGGATCAGGAACCGGCTGTCGTGGTGCTCGACCTTGTACTCGTGTCCCTTCTCGCGCGGCTCGATCACCATCGGCGGCGTCTTGGGCGCGTTGGCGGGGATGAAACGCCACTCGCTGGTGTCGCGGCTTTGCAGCTCGATCAGCACGAAGCGTTCGCTCCGCGTCATCGCGATCGACACGAAGAACTGGTCGTCCTTCTCCTCGTACACGAGGGTGTCGGTCGATGGGTCGCTGCCGATGCTGTGGCGGTACACCCGGTACGGACGCATCATCGGGTCAAGTGTGGTGTAGAAGACCGTGCGGCTGTCACCGGCCCAGGCAAGCTCACCAGCGGTCTCGGGGATCTTGTAAGAAAGATCCGCGTTGGCGGCGAGATCGCGGAAGCGCAATTCGTACTTCTCGGCACCGTTAAGGTCGATCGCGATCGCAGCGACGCGGCCGTCTGGTGATATCTCCATGCCTCCGACGCGGAAGTTGCGTTGCCCCTCGGCGGCCTTGTTCGCATCGAGTATGACCTGCTCATCACCGTCGGGCAACGGCTTGCGGCAGTAGATCTTGTAGGGCTTGCCCTCGACGTTGCGCGTGTAGTACGACCATTTGCCCTTGCGGTGCGGCACGCTCATGTCCGTCTGCTGCAGACGCGCCACCATCTCGTCGTACAGCGTCTGCTGACGCTCGGCCGTGTGGGCCATGGCCTCGTCGCAGTACGCACGCTCGGCCTTCAGGTGCTCCATGACCTTGGAGCCAATCACCGGGTCGCTTCGCTTGCGGAGCCAGAAATACTCGTCGCTGAGCGTGACGCCATGGATCGTGGTCGTGTTCGGGATCTTCTCGGCGCGGGGCGGCGTCTGGGCCGCGGCGACGGTGGCGACGAGTGAGAGACAGGCCAAGGTGGGAACGGCGTGATCGTGCATGGGGCGGAGTCTACACGATGACGGGCCGGGTGCCAACAGTCCGCCGCGGCTTGGAGCGGGGCGACTGATGCGGTCTTCGGCTTCTGTTCCAAACGAACCAGTCGCGCGGCTCCGAGCAGCCGCGGACTGGTGGCACCGAATCTTCGCCGCGACCTTCTACTTCTTCACCGGCTTGCCCGTGAACACGCCGTTGGGCTGCAGGAACTTCAATTCGGTGACGGCGTCGCCCTCGAGCACGAATTGCACGCTGAAGCCTTCCAGGCCCTTGAGCTTGAATGTGCGGCCGCGCGCGGGGATCAGCTCAAACGTGGGCTGACCGGGAATGCTCGCCGTCAGCGTCGCGTCGGTGAGCGTGATGGTGCACGGCTGGGTGCCCATGATGAGATAGTCGCCCGCGAGCTTGGCGAGGAAGGCCTTGTCTTTCAGCTCCGCATCGCCCTGGCGCTGGAACGTGATGGGGCCGACGCTGGGCTCGAACGTGCCGCGGACGCTGTCGATCTCGCCGTCGAAGCCGGTGCCGAACTGCAGCGTGAAGGAGTCGTACGTCTGATCGGCGGCGTTCTTGGTTCCCTTGAAGACGTCGTAGTGCCAGTGCCCGAGCCCGGTGGTGATGTTGTTGTAGGTGAATGACAGTGCCCCGTCGCTCGTGCTGTTCACGACGAGCGTGCCGTAGCCGGGGTGGTGGTACTCGCCCGCGTACTCGGCGAGCGGGTGCGTGTGCGGCGCATTGGGCTTCTTGGTTTCATCGAGCTTGGACTTAGCTTCCTTGCCCTGAGAGCGGGCGAGGTCTCGCTTGGCGATGGCCTTGTCGCTCCAGTCGCTGGGCTCCAGCCCGAGCAATCGATCGACCGCGTAGCGAACGAGCAGGTCGCGCGTCGGTGTGCCGTTCATGTTGGTGAGGACGACGACACCCAGGTTTTCCTGAGGCAGCATCGCGACCAGGGACGAGAAGCCGTCGATGTTGCCGCCGTGATGCACGACGCGGCGGCCGCGGTAGACATCGATGAACCAGCCCAGGCCGTAGCCGACGGGCACGATCTCGGGCGTTTCGGGGTTGCCGTCGCCGCGGGTCATGTGAGGAGCGTGCATGTCCTTGAGCGCGTCGGCCTGCAGCAACCGCTTGCCCGCGGCGGGGCCGGGGAAGGATTTCGCGAGCTGGCCGTCGCTGAGGTGGAGCATGACCCAGTTGGCCATCTCCTTCACCGAGGAATTGATGGAGCCCGCGGGGCCCATGTTCACCATCTCGCGGAAGTCCATCCGCTCGACCTTGAAGGTGTCCTCGGCTTCGCGGTAGCCCAGCGAGTAGTCCGCGTCCTTGGTCATGTCCGCGATCGTGAAGTTGCTGCGGTTCATGCCCAGCGGCGTCAGGATCCGCTCGCGGACGTTCTGCTCCCAGGTTTTGCCCGTCAGCGTCTCCCCCACCACGCCCGCGGTCAGGAACATCAGGTTGTTGTACTGCCACTTCTCGCGGAGGTCCTTGTTGTTCTCGAGATACGGCAGTCGCTTCACCAGCTCCGCACGCGGCAGATTGGGCACGCCGTACCAAACAAGATCATGCCGCGGCAGACCCGATCGGTGCGTCACCAGATCTCGCCCCGTCATCCGCTCGGTCAGCACGCGGTCGTAGAGACGGAACGACGGCAGGTACGTCGTCACCGGCTTGTCCCAGTCAAACTTGCCCTCCTCGGCAAGCGACGCGAGCACGAAGGTGGTGAATGCCTTGGTCGAAGATCCGATCGGGAAGAGCGTGTTCTCGGAGACCGGGAGTTTCTTGTCGAGGTCGCGGAAGCCGAATCCCTTGGCGTAGATGATCTCCCCGCCTTTGACGATCGCGATCGCGATGCCCGGCACCTGCCACGCCTCGCGGATCTTGTCCACCTCACCATCAAACCCATCGAGGGCGGCGACGGCACTGGCGGCCGGATCGCCCCGCTTGATCTCGAACGGGAATTTCGCCGGGCCCTGGCTGAACTCGCCAGCGATGGCGGTGCCCTCGGCGTTGAACGTGCCCTTAAAGGTCGGGTTGCCGCCGATCGCGCCGGGGACTTCCTTGATGCGGAAGGTCGCGGTGACCGGGCTGGCGGCGGCGTCGATGGCGATGTTCTCGAGAACGAAGCCCTCAACCTTCTGGGCAGGGATCGAGATGGTGCCCTCGGTCTCGGACGCGAAGTTCAGCACGAACTCCAGCGCCGTGCCGGGGAGTTTGACTGCGCCGGTCCATTTACCCTTGAGTTCGGGCTTCACGGCGGCGACTTCGGTGGCGCGCTCGGCGGCGTCCGCCTGCGGCGCGAGCGACGACCCAAGCACCGCGAGACCCGCCGTCGCGACCAGCAGCCGCGCGGAAGTACGGGCGAAGAGACAAGAGGCGTGGATCGAAACAAGGCGTGCGGATGTGTGCTTCATGGCTACCTCATTGGTGAAGAATCGATTTCGGTTTCACTAATATGGTAAGCCGCGGGCATGGTTGCACGTCCTGGGGGGGAACGCCTGCCGCCCGCCCCGGGCACTCCAAGCGCGGCCGTACGACGCCGCCGCTGGACATCTGGAGTTGCCGACAAGGCTTGCGCCCGATCGGCACGAGATCGACTGGAGACGAAAGTTCAGCGGCGCCGTCAGGCGGAGATGCTTCCGCCGCCGTTGACCACCGAGGCGTCGTCGCACGGCACGGTGAAACGAAGCGCCGGGTTGTCGCGGTAGACCGCGTCCATCGTCGAGGTCATCTGGATCCCGAACACACCGTTGGCGTTGACGGCCATGACGGCATTGCCGGCCACCAGCACGCCGGACGCGTCGTTGACGACGATGCCGTTGCTCTGACTCCGATTCGAATGCGACACCCTTCGCTGTCCGACACGCGGATCAACGCGCGAGAGCGACGCCCGGCAGGCCGTCTCACGACGATTTACGGGCACAGCACGGCGTCGTAGGCCACGACGAAGATCTGGAAATCCAAGTCATCCACGGCGTTGTCGCCGTTGAAATCGGCGGGACAGCCCGAAGGCATCGACGGATCGTCGCAGACGACGGTGTCGTACGCGACCACGAAGATCTGGAAGTCGAGATCATCAACGACGCTGTCGTTGTTGAGGTCGCACGGGCAACCAGCGCCGAGACCGACGAAGACGCCGGCGTCGTCGAGGTTGACCCAGCCGATGTTCTCGCCCCAGGCGTAGCCGCGGAGGCGGCTGGAGACGAAGTCGATGCGGGCGGGCTGGGCGGGGACGGCGAGGGCGCCGCCGCTGAAATTGATCCAGCCGATGTTCTCACCCCAGGCAAAGCCGCTCAACTGGCCCGAGCCGTTGGCGTTGACGCCAAAGTTGGTGTTGTTGGTGTTGGCATAGGGCCCGTCGCCGTTGCCGAGGTTGATCCAGCCGCAGTTCTCGCTCCACACAAAGCCGCGGAAAAACCCACCGGCGGGTCGCGTGAAGAACTTGGCGCCGCGCGTTCCGGCGGGCGAGCCAGCGTCGGCCCAGTTGAGGAAGCCGATGTTCTCCGCCCAAGCGTACTTGTTGGGCGGGACAACGCGGAAGGACTGAGCGCTCGCGAGCGACGGAGCTGCGGCAAGCGTTAGAAGAGCGATGGTGATGGAGCGGCTCATATGGAACATCGTAAAGAGAATACCGCAAGACACGGTTCATTCCAAGGAAAAACGGGAGGCTGGACTCATGTTCTCGGGCGTGGGAAAGGTGCGATTATGGGTTCGCGGGCTGCGGCGAGCTCGCCCGGGCCGGCCAGCGGCAGAATGGCTCGGTTAGACGGGCGTGCAGGCAACCACAGCAGTGCGTCGAAAGCAGCTCGGGCAGCCAGAAGACTGCGGCAAGGCCCGCTCGCTCCCGAATCGGGAAGGGGTGTGGTCCACTGGACACCGTCCCGTCGCGGTTCCAAAAGTCTCCTCTCTGGACCTGTGGCTTGGACTTGAGCCAGTCTCTTCTCCCATCCCGAGAAACGAGTCGCGGCGGCATCACTTTCAAGGATTGATTCAGTAGGTAATGTTCGCCCAAGGACCCGCCGTCGAGGGCGTTGTCGAGGCTCCGCCGCTGGTGTTGCTCGCGCCGATCGAGAAGTAGGTGCTCAGACCGGAGAGTTGGTTGCGAACAATCAGGTTGCTCGTGCCGGTCACGCGGATGCCGAAGTCGTCGCCGCCGAGCGTCATGTTGGTGATGTGATTCCCGTCGATCGAGCAGTCGGTGCCCGCAACAAAGACCCCGGCGAAGCTACCGGTGTTGCGGCCCGCGGACGAGATGGTGTTATCTACGACTGTGATCCGGCTCCCCGCCACTTCGATCCCGTGCTCGCCCGCCAACGAGATCGTGTTGCCCTCGATGCGCCCCGCCACGGCGACACGGATACCGGCCGCGCCGCTGTCGACCACGGTGCAGCCCCGGATGGTGGCGCTGAACGAGGCGCTGATCCCGTCGTTGGTGTTACCGTTGGCGATGCAGTTGGTCATGACTCCCGGGTTGGTGAAGCCGTTCCCCGAGTTGCCCTCGGCGCGGCAGGACTCCGCGACGCCCTGCCCGAGGTCAAACCCGCCGCCGTCGTTGCTGGTCGCGACGCAGCCCCGAACCGTCGTCGAGGCGTTCAGAATCGTGAACCCCGCGCCCGTGTTGTTGATCGATGAGCAGTCCACCAGCAAGCCGCCACCGACGTTGAACCCGGTCGAGCCGCCGTCCTCAGCAAGGCACCGGACCATCGTCGCGTTCTTCACGACGTACTGGCTGAACAACGAGCGGTAGGCGCGAACGTCCTCGAGCGTGACGCTACCGCCGATGAAATGCTCGACCGCGCTCTTCCAGTTGCGGATTGTCCCGTTGCGGATCGTGACGTGGGCGTTGTCGCCGTCGATGAAGATCGCTGACTCCGACCGGACGTCGCTGAGCCCCGTGATGGTGAACCCGTTCAGGTCGATCGTGATCTGCGCGCCGCCCGCGGCAAAAATCTCGATGCATTTCACGGTGGACTTGCCGTCGATATTGCCTGTCAGGTAGTAGGACCCGCTGTTGGTAATCCTGAAGAGCGAGTCAGCGTCGCCGGGAGTGTTGGTGTTGTTGATGGCGATCCGCGGCTCGATCTCGGCCAGCGGCTTCTGCGTCGGCGCGATCGGCCCGCTGGGGGGATTCAGGGGCCCGGCTGACGCCCATTCCGCAGGCAGCGTCAGGGCCGATAGCCCGAGAATACAGGCCAGACTCAGCAACACACCACGATGAACCTCGGACATGGCAACCTCCAGGGTTCGGGCAGATCGCCCGCCGCGAATGCGCCAATGTACCGAAGACTCCCCGAAATACCAAGGAATTTCGGTGCGGTTTCCGAATGCCGAGGAGACGGGAGTTTTCTCAGCGCCCGGGCGAAATCTGAGAACCTCCATGCCGCGATTCCCCGGATTTCAGTACTTGAAGTTTGCAAACGAGTTTCCGGTCGTGATCGTGGCGCCGGCGCTGACGTCGAAGATCTGTCCGATGGCATTGGTTCCCGATGTGACGAAGTCGTTGGCACCCGTCGCGGCGGGGTTCTTCGAGGCGGTATTGCGGACGACGATCGCCCCACCTCCAACGCTGATGCCGGTGGCGTTGTTGGTGACGGTGTTGCCCTCGATCCGCGTGTTGCCCGTGCCGGTCACGAGAATTCCTGCGCCGACGTTGGCATAGCACGAGTTGTTGAGGATGACGCAAGCGTTGGAGGCGCGGATGCCGTCGATGCCGTTGCCACGGAAGGTGGAGCCGCTAACGGTGGACCCGCTGGTGATCAGGGCGCCGTGCTGGCCGTTGGAGAAGGCGTTGCAGTTGGCGATGGTGGTTGCGCTTGTAAAGGCAAAGCCGTGAGCACCGTTCTCGCTAGCTGTGCAGCCCGTCAGAACATTGCCGTCCCCGCCGCCGGAGAAGCCGGATCCGCCATTACCGCGGGCTGAGCAGTTGTTGAAGGCGCTTCCGCCGTCGCTGTCGAAGCCAGCGTCGAGTTGGCTGTTGAGGGCGCTGCAGTTTGAGAACGCCGCTCCAACACCGACGTTGAAACCGGTACCATTCCCGCCAGCGTTGTCGGCGACGCAGTTGGCGAACACGCTCCCCGCACCCGCCCGGAACTCGTCGCCGCCGTTGGAGCGGGCGATGCACGATGAGACGACCGCGTCGGTACCGAGCGAGAACCCGTGCGATCCGTTGTCGGACGCGGAACAGTTCTCAAGCTCGACGCGGCCGTCGATCGAGAACCCGATGTTCGCGTTGTTACGAGCGGTGACCCCGCTGAGCCGCAGGCCCGCAACGCCAATCTGCGAGAGCACGCCTGAACCGCCGCCGCCGCGGACGGTGCCGTTCTTGATCGTGACATTCCCGCGCGGATCGCCCGACGGATTGCTGCCGTCGCCGGCGACGACGATGACCGCTCCGGTGTTGCCCGCGATGCCCTCGACGGTGAAACCGTTGAGGTCCAGCGTCACGTTGTTGGCGTAGATGCCGATGGCGTTCTTGTTCGCGGTCGCCGCGACATTGCCGGTCAGGTAGTACGAACCGGGCGCGGTGATCTTGTACACGGCTGTGCTTCCAACACCCGGCGTGTTGGTGTCGTTCACCGCGATCCGCGGCTCGACCTCGCTGAGCGTCTTGTGCGTCGGCGCGATCGGCCCTGCCGGGGGCACGAGCGGCCCCCCACCGGCCGATGCGCACGCGGCTAGCAGCACACCACCGACAGCCGTACAAACGATTCGAGATGTGAACTTCACGACCTGATTCCCCTGCTGTGCTTTCCCAAACTGCCGTGCGCTTTCCGTGAGCCCGCCGGATAGCCGCTTTCTGCTTTGGCGTGAAGAAGTCGCCTCATGACCGCCCGAGAATGACCCAACCCAACCCCGAACCGCCGGATATCCGGACAAAGGCCCGGGAACACCCTTGCATCTGGGGCATCGAATATCCTGTGTTTCTTCCGCGAGGTGTTGCCCTCTGCGGATCGCAGGCACTTCCACGGAGCCCACGCTTGAAATCCATCGCCCGACTCGCTGCCATCGCCATCGTCGCCGGTCTTGCGGTCACCGTTCATGCCGAGCCCGCACCCGCGGCGGCAAAGCCCGCGGCGATCGAGCCGGGCTCGCTGACGGTCGGCAATCCCGCGCCCGCCTTGTCCATCGCCAAGTGGGTGAAGAACAGCCCAGTGCAGTCGTTCGAGAAGGGCAAGGTCTACGTCGTTGAGTTCTGGGCGACGTGGTGCGGCCCGTGCATCAAGAGCATGCCGCATCTCTCGGAACTGCAGACGAAGTACGCAGAGAAGGGCGTGACGATCATCGGGGTGACGAGCGAGGACCCGCGGAACAACCTGCAGGGCGTGGAGTCGATGGTCGCCAAGAAGGGCGACACGATGGGATACACCGTCGCGTGGGACAGCGGCCGCTCGACCAGCGACTCGTACATGACCGCGGCCGCCCAGAGCGGCATCCCGACCGCGTTCATTGTCGATCAGAACGGCGTCATCGCCTGGATCGGCTCGCCGTTCGTGATGGACGAGCCGCTGGAGAAGATCGTCGCCGGCAAGTGGGATATCGACGCAGCCCGCAGCGCGTTCGAAGCCGACCGCGCGTCGGACATGGCCCAGATCACGTTCTCTCGGGCGCTCAAGTCCAAGGACGCGGCGAAGATCATCGACGCGGCACCGAAGCTCATGGCCTTCGCGGGCCAGAACCCCGGCATCTACAACTACATCGCCTGGGGCATCGTTGATCCGGGCCGCAAGCTCGACGTGAAGTCCAATCCCAAGCTCGTCGAGATCGCGCTCGACGCCGCCGAGAAGGCCAACAAGGCGACCGACGGCAAGGAGCCGGGCATCCTCGACACGCTGGCTCGCGTCCACTTCGTCAAGGGCGACACCGCCAAGGCGATCGAGATCCAGACCAAGGCCGTCGCGCTCGCCGAGAACGAGAAAGACAAGGCCGAGCTCGAATCGTCGCTGAAGGAATATCAGAGCGCGAAGTGAGCTTTCGACAACCCGAGACCGCACCGCACGGCCCGCCACTTCGGCGGGCCGTGTTCTTTAGGAGCTGCTGAAAACAAACGCAACTTTTCGCCCACTCGCGGGAACACTTTCCACCAAACCCTTCACGAGACCGACCATGCCGAACGTGCTTCTCCCTCTCTTGCTCTCCGCGACGCTGCTGCAGAGCGGGGTGCGACCGGTGAGCAACCCGATCATCCGCGGCGCTCTGGCACCCGAGGAGGGCGTCTCGCTCAGCGTGCCCGACAAGCAGCCCGAGCGCACGCTCCGCATCGGCGACGATGCCCCGCCCCTGAGCGTGCAGGAGTGGATCGACGAGGGCAAGCCCGCCCCGCCGCGGGACGGCTTCCGACCCGGGACCGCGTACGTACTTGTCTTCTTCACCCCCACCACGCGGCCCATCAAGCCGTTCTTCGACTCCGTTTCCAACCTCTCCGACCGCTTCACGAATCGCATGGCGCGTGTGATCGGCGTCAGCGGCGACGGCGGCGGAGCGACGCGGGAGGACCTCGCGACCGTACTCAAAGCCTACGGCGCGAACGTGCGGTTCCCGATCGCGTGGGACGACGCCACGAAATCGCGTGACGCGTACCTCGTCGCGCTTGGCGGCCAGAACGTTCCGCTGGTCGTTGTCGTTGATCCCAAGGGACGCATCGCCTGGTACGGCTCGCCCGGTCAGACCACCCAGATCCTCAACGCCGTGCTGTCGGGCCAGTGGGATCTCGATTCAGTGCGTGATCAGGTGGAGCACACCGAAGACATGGCTTGGATGCACATCGAGATCATCCGCGCCCAGCGAGCCAAGGACCCCAAGCGAATGCTCGCCGCAGGTGAAAGGCTCGGCGTCCTCGGCTCACGGCTCGGCGAAGCGGAGCGTCAGGAGATGCTCGACTTCGCCGACGCGGTGTGCGGGCGGAGCACGGTGTTCAACCTCACGCAGAACCTCGAGCTCGCCCGCCTTGCCCGCGATCTGGCGTACCGGGCCGCGAGCGACGAATCCACCGAGCCGCGGGTACTCGCTGTCTTGGCGCGAACCCGCTTTGCGACAGGCGACAAGGCGGGAGCGATATCGCTCTCTCGCAAGGCGCTGGAGATTCTCGGGAGCAAGGTGCCGACAGATGTCGATCTGCTCGACGACCTCAAGCGGGACTTTGAGCGATTCTCCTCATGAACTCCCGCGGCACGCCGGATCAAACAGCGAGATGCCTCACCCAGTGGAATCGAGCGCACACTCGCGGCGGAGCCACTTCGCGAGCAGCTCCGCTTCTCCCCGCTCGATCCATTTAGCCAAGGCCCGAGGCTCGGTATCGGCTGTGTGGACGTAGATGTCCGCCGTCGGCTGCTTGTTCTTGCTGTTGCTCACCGTGGAGTCGCGCAGCTCGATCTGATCGACCAACGCCATGTCCTGCACGACCGCTGCCCGCCCGATCCCCGGCGGAAAAGTGACGAACCCCGACGCCCGATCGACCACGATGTCAAACCGCCCCGCCCGGTGCGCCGCAAACCGCCAGACGAAACCCAGCACGCCAACGCCCGCGAGGATCGGCAGGCCGATCCACGCCATCGGCAACGACGACGGCAGCAGGAGAACGCCAAGCCCCACCGCGATACTCGCCAGGCCGATCCACATCACGCCGAACTCCAGCGCGTTGAGGTGGCTCAGCCGCAGCACGGCGCGGCTTGCGTCGTCTTCGATCAAGTAGTACCGAATCGGCTCCCCGCGGGCCCCGAACGAGCGGATCGAGGGCCGAAGCATCGTCAACGCGAAGGCGTTCAGCACTCCGGCAAAGTACAGCAACGCAATGGTCTTCTTCTGAAGCCCCACCACCAGCGCCGCATTCGTCGGGTCGGCCGGATCGACGTACACCGGCACCGACCCGCCCTGCGGGAATGCGCTCTTTGCGGCCGATTCGGATCGAAACGACGGCGCCTCGGACTCGTCGACCACGATCGTCGACCCCGTGCGCGTCTCGCCAGCGGCTTCGTACGCGTACGTCACCGCGGCGCGATAACGCCGACCGTTCTTGACTTTGCGAGACGTCACCGTCGTGGTGACGATCGTTCCCGTGGTCTGCTGCCAACTGGCGCCTGATGCGTGCTGCGCCATGGCGCGCCGAATCAGGTACCAATCTGCAATGAACGCGCCGATAAGCAGCGCGATTGCCAGGAGCAGTCCGAAGAAGCGGGTGCCGGTGGACATCGGGAAATCCTACCGCCGTGGATGCCCGCGGCTGCCGGATCGATCAGAACGGCCGCTTGGTCGGGTTCACCACGAGATTGTCGCGCCCGAGTACGAGCATGTCGGCGACTTCCACCGCGTCGGTGAAGCTCTCCTGGGCTTTCTCGAGGTCCACCGCGTCGTCGGGCACTTGGCCACGCTCGAGATGCTCGATCGTCGGAATGGCATCTCCGGTCAACACGACGGTGAAGCGTGCATCCTCGAGCAGCAGGCCGCAGGTTCCAGGCGTCACTCCCGGCAACGGAAACAGCGTCACCCGCTCAGCCATCGCCTCGGGAGCCGGCTTGCAGCGTTGCAACACCGCGACGTCGCGCTGCAGCACCGAGGCGATCTCCTGCTGCTCGGGGTCCTGGCTCGTTTCCTTCAGCCGCGTCGCCAGCGGGATGCCGACGCCCTCGCGCTCCAATTCGTTGATCCACCAGTTGGCCTTGGCGAACGCGCCGATGCCACGACGGGTATCGGCACGGAAGGACGTCAGGAACACGTCGGTGATCTGCGAGGGCGTGAGCGACGCCCGCTCGGCCAGCCTCGCCACCAGCGCCTGCTCGGGCAGACCGGGATCGACGAGGATTCGTTTGTCGCCGGCGACGATCAGCGACGTCGTCGCGTGCCCGGTGCGCACCTGACCACGCTCCCCCCACAGAGGATGCGACGGAAGCGTGCCAATGGAGATGATTCGGAGGTTCATGGGGGTGGGGAGGAAGGGGGGCAGGGGAGAAGCGGTGCAGGGGTGCCGGGATCAATACAAGCAGTACGACGGCGAGCGAGCGATCACATGTTCAGCGGCCGCGGCGGGGGGACAACACGAAACCAACACAAACACGATACGACGCGAGTCCGCCCGTGCCCTGCTCCCCTGCTCCGCTTCTCCCCTCCTCCCCTTCCCGTCTCACCCCTCCACGCCCTGGTCCCGCGAGACCCGCAGTCGTTCCAGCGCCGGGTGCTTCTGCTGCTTTTTCTCTCGAAGGCGTTCAATCACAAGCGGCGGGACCATCGAGGTCAGGCACGACAGGTCCTCGCCCATCGCCGCGATCTGCTTGATGAGCGTCGAACTGGTGTACGCAAACGTCTGCCCTGCAACGACGAACGCGGTCTCGAGCCCGGCGACCTCACGGTTGGTGACGGCCTGCTGGATCTCGTACTGGAGGTCGCTCAGGTTCCGCACGCCGCGCAAGAGGGCACTGGCTTGCTGAGCACGGGCGAAGTCCACCGTCAGCCCGGTGAAGCCCTTGACCAGGACCGGCGCGCCGTCGGGCTCCTTCTCGAGCAATTCTGCGACCAGTTTCTTGGTCATCTCCAGCCGCTCGCTGGCGTCGAAGAGCTGGTCCTTGCTCGGGTTTCGGCCCACGGCCACGATCAATTCATCGAACAGCCGCCTCCCGCGGCGGATCACATCCAGATGCCCGAAACTGATCGGGTCAAACGAGCCGGGATAGATGGCCAGGTGCTTCCGCGTCGGCATGCAGGCAAGGGTAGGAATCCGCGTGATCTGCCGCCCGCAAAGCTCGCGCGTGTTGAGATGCGGTGTAGAGCGTGTGAAGCCTCGTTGAAACCCGACGTCCGACGCGCGCTCTGCTCTTCACTTCTGCCGCCGCGCGTCGATTATTCCTCAGCAGGCCGCGGCGTTCGATCGCGTTCGGGGTCGGCATGGTCGCTTCCCCCGGTTCGAGCTCGCGGCTCGCCGGTTGCGCACCCCCCGGATTCTCCGCGGGGTCAGGGAGTCGACCCCATGAGGTTCCGCCGCCGCGCCGCACCGGCGCCCGTTGCCCGCTCACACGACCTCTGTTGTCCCGACTCTTCCCCGCGCCCGCTGCGAATGGACACCCACGTCCACTCCGCCGCCAGCAGCGCCCCGGTCGTGCCCATCCTCGGCCCGCTGGGCGTTCCCGAGTCGTACTCGCCGCCGGAAAAGATCTACGACCTCGCCAAGTCACGGGGCATGGACCTCGTCACCATCACCGACCACGACACCATCGCGGGTGCGATGTCACTCGTCGAGCGGGGCTTTCAGGACTTTGTCGTGGGAGAGGAAGTCACCGTGCACTTCCCCGAGGACCATTGCAAGCTCCACGTCGTGGTCTGGTGCCTGACGCCCGAGTTGCACGCGGAGATCGGGGCGCTGGGCCTGCGCGACGACGTCTACCACTTCGCCCACTGGCTCCGCGACCGCAACCTGCCCCACTCGCTCGCGCACCCGCTCTACATCCAGAACCGCCGCCTCACCCGCTGGCACCTCGACCGCTGCGCCCTGCTCTTCAAGTCGTTCGAGACCCTCAACGGCGCCCACAGCGGCACCCACCGGACCGGCATCGAGGCGTACCTCGACGCGTTGACCCCCGGACGGGTGCTGGAACTCATCGACGAGCACAAGATCGAGCCGCTCTGGCCCCGCATCTGGGAAAAAGGCCGCACCGGCGGCAGCGACGACCACGCCCTGCTCAACGTCGGCCGCACGTGGACCGGTGCAACCCTCACCGAGCCCCACACCGATCCGATCCGCGAGTTCTTCCGCGAGATCATGAACGCCCGCAGCACTCCCGGCGGCGTCGCCGGCCACTCCACCCTCCTCGCCCACCAGCTCACCAGCGTCGGCGCCCGCTTCATCGCCGAGTCGTTCTTTACCGACACGGGCTCACCGCTCACCGCCCTCGTCGGCCACCGAAAGCCCAGCGCCCGGGCCCGGTTTGTCGCCAGCAAGCTCCTCGGCGCCGCGGGCATCGAGGTCCGCCCGCCCGGCCTGGCCTCGCTGGTCGGCGGCGAGCTGCGGCGTCTGCTCCAGCGCCGGTCCGCCCGCAAGCGCCCGCCTCTGGTGGATGCGCTACTCCGCGTCGGCGGCAGCACCCTCCGCCAGCACCCGACGGTCGCGTCGGCGGCCTCGGGCGGACGCAACGCGATGGCCGAGCACGAGGCGATGGCTGATTTCGTCTGCGACCTCTACGCCGCGGTCCACCGCGAGCTCTTCACCGGCGCCGCGTCCGCCGCGAAAAGCCGCAGCCTCGCCGCCATTCGCGATCAGCTTGTTTCCTACGCGATGCTTGAGCTCACCCAAGTCCCCTACCTTTTCAGCCTCTTCCATCAGAACAAGGAGCGTGCCTTCGTGGACGAGATCGAGCGCGAGTCCATCTTCGCTCAGGCACGCTCCGCCGGATCTCAGCCGCCCCGCGAGCACCGCCCCATGCGCCTCGCCCTCTTCACCGACACGCTGGGCGATGTCAACGGCGTCTCCCGCTTCATCAACGACATTACCGACCAGGCGCTCGCCAGCGGCCGAAACCTCCACGTCTTTACCTCCACCCGCTTCCCCGTCCGCGATCTGCCCACGATTCACAACTTCGCTCCCGTCATCGCCGGCAAGATGCCCAAGTACGACAACCTCGAGCTCGTGCTGCCCCCCATCGTCAAGATGCTCCGCGCCATCGACGCCCACCAGCCCGACGCCATCCACATCAGCACGCCCGGCCCCGTCGGCATCGTCGGATACATCGCCGCCCGCATGCTCCGCGTTCCCGTCGTCGGCGTCTATCACACCGATTTCCCCGCCTACATCGACGACCTGTTCGAACACGATCCTGCGTTCAGCCGCGCCATCCGCTTCGCGATGTCGACCTTCTACAAGCCGTTCAGCGCCGTCTTCACCCGCAGCCATGAATACATCGCCCGCCTGGAAGAACTCGGGATCGATCGCTCGATCTGCGTCGGGCTCAAGCCCGGCATGCAAACACGCCGCTTCCGCCCCGACTTCCGCCAGCCCGGAGTCTGGGCGGAGCACGCCATCCCGGCCCACTCCGTCAAGGTCCTCTACGTCGGCCGGCTGAGCATCGAGAAGAACATGCCGATGCTGACCCGCGTCTGGAAAGCCGCCCACGACGCCCTCGCCGCCCGCGGCCTTTCCGCCAGCCTCGTCCTTGTCGGCGACGGCCCGTACCGCCAGGAGATGCAGCGCGAACTCGACGGCTACAACGCGCACTTCCTGGGATTCCGCTACGGCGACGAGCTCAGCCGCCTCTACGCGTCGAGCGATTTGTTCGTGTTCCCGAGCGTCACCGACACGCTGGGTCAGGTCGTGATGGAAGCACAAGCCAGCGGCTTGCCTGCCTTGGTGACCAACGTCGGCGGCCCGCAGGAGATCGTGCGCCACCAGCAGACCGGGCTTGTGCTCCCCAGTCATGACATAAGCCCATGGGTGCAGGCGATCGTCACCCTCGCCTCGGATCAGTCCCTCCGCGAGTCACTCGGCCGCGCGGCCCACGAACACCTGCAGTCGTTCTCGATCGACGCATCGTTCGAGCACTTCTGGCAAGTCCACGTGGACGCTTGGGGCAAGTCGATCGATGCCCGCGCCACCACCGACACGCACGCGCGACCGAAGCTCCGCAACCCCGGCGCGGCCCGCCCGCACGACGGTTCCACGATCAAGACGCCATCGGCCTGACGACCTGAGATGCGACCGGCCGGAGCCCATACCATCCGACCGTGGGCTGGCTGCTCAACAACCCCCAAGTGATCGTCGTGCTGCTGATCTTCGGCGGCTCGGCGCTCCAATGGCTGCTCAAGACCATCGCCGAGCAAAGGGCCGCTCGGCAGCGCAAGCTTGAGATCGAACAGCGCGAGCTTGAGTCCCTCCGCACCGGGCGCGAGGCGGCCCCGCCGATGGGCGTGCCCGCGGAATTCTCGCGCGAAGCCGAACTTGCCGAACTGCGCCGCCGCGCTCAGGCACGGGCCGAGCGAACTTCCGGCGAGGATCGCGTCGACCCCGGCATGCCGATGCCGACCGGGCAGCGGACGGAACAACGCAACCAACTTGAGATACTTTTCGGTCTGCCGCCGGGCTCGACCAGTGGCGGGACGGTTCCGCAGCGCAGCCCCCGCAACCGCGACATCGCGGCCGAACGACGCAAACGCCGCGAAACCCGGGCTGGGACGAGTCGCCCTGCACCCACGTCAAGTCAGAACCGCCCGGACAACGTCCGCAGCGACACCCAGCGCCGCGACAACCAGTCCGACCAGGACAAGTTCTCCGATGCCTCGCGTGCGGAGCGGGTCCGCTCGCAGAACGAAGAACGCGTCCGCGCCGACAAGATCCGCCGCGAGCAGGACCGGCGCGACACCGCCCGCTCAGAAGCCGCGCAGCAGAAGCGCATCGCCGCGGCCCACGCCGCGACCGAGATCGCGAGCCCGACGCCGCAGACACTGTCCAACGCACCGCGCCGCACCGGCCCGATCAAGGTGCAGAGCCTCCCCAACAGCCGCGCATCGTGGCGGCAGGCCCTGATCGTGAACGAGATCCTGAACAAGCCGCTCGCGCTCCGCGACGATTCGGACCGTGGGATGCTGTAGATCCTCAGTGGCACGGGCGTCCCGTCTGTGCCGCTCGGCGACAATCCACGCAGCACGCCCAGACGCCGAGTCTGAAGAGGCTGGTCTTCCGCTGGGAACGATTCCAGTGCTACGAAGTGTGAAGGTTGCATCGCTCTGGTGACATCGCTCGCATCGGCGCGGTACCCTGTGGCATGCCCCGCGCCGCTACCCGCGCCCCCACACGCGCCGCCACCAGCACTGTCCCTCGCACCACGCCCATCGTCGGCATCATCATGGGCTCGCGCTCCGACCTTGAGACGATGCGGCACAGCGCCGACATCCTCGACGCGCTGGCGATCCCGTACGAGATTCTCGTGGTGAGCGCTCACCGCACGCCCGACTGGCTGTTCACGTATGCGAAGTCCGCCGAGAGCCGCGGCATCGAGGTCGTCATCGCAGGTGCGGGCGGTGCGGCTCATCTGCCGGGCATGTGCGCCAGCCAGACCTGCGTCCCCGTGCTCGGCGTGCCGGTCGAAAGCCGCACGCTCAAGGGGCTGGACTCGCTCCTCTCCATCGCCCAAATGCCCGGCGGCATCCCCGTCGGCACGCTCGCGATCGGCAAGGCGGGCGCGACCAACGCCGGTCTGCTCGCCGCCTCAATCGTCTCGATCACACGCCCGACTCTGCGGCGCAAGCTGCAGGCGTGGCGTGCCCAGCAGACCAACACAGTGCTGAACGCCCGCGAACTCGAGAGCGAGCTGAAACGCACGCGTCGCCAGCTCAACCTCGCCGAAAAGAAGTCCCGGTAGTCATTGTCTCGTCTCTGCACCCCCTCGTCCCTTCCTTCGTGCCGCACCACCCAGCCCATCCATCGCACCCACCCCTCCTCGGCGTACTCGGCGGCGGGCAGCTCGGCCGCATGCTCGCGCTCGCGGGTGTGCCGCTGGGTTTGCGGTTCCGCTTCCTTGATCCATCGCCGTACGCCACCGCGGCGCACGTCGGCGAACTGATCGTCGGCGACTTCGAGGACGCTGAAGCGCTGACACGCTTCAGCAAGGGTCTCGACGCCGCAACGTTCGAATTTGAGAACGTGCCTGCCGCCGTCGTACGCCGCATCGCGACATCGCTTGCGGTCAACCCCAACGCGGATGTGCTTGAGACCGCGCAGGACCGCCTGCGCGAGAAGACCCTCTTCCAATCCCACGGCTTGGGCGTCCCCGCGTTCGCGGGTGTGTCGAGCCGGGCCGAGTTGCACGCCGCCGCGGCGCGTGTGGGTGTGCCGGGCGTGCTGAAGACGCGACGCATGGGGTACGACGGCAAGGGCCAGTGCGTCGTGCGAGCCGCGGCCGACATTGATGCCGCGTGGAACGCCGTTGTCGGCGATCGCGAGCACGCGGAACTGATCTACGAGCAGTTCGTTCCCTTCGAGTGCGAGACGTCGCTCATCGCCTGCCGAAGCCGCGACGGCATGTGCGTCTTCTACCCCATGCCCACCAACGTCCACCGCGGTGGAATGCTGCGTGTTTCGAGCGTCGGCCTTGAGCCCGCGCTGCCCGATGCCGTGCAGGCCGCGGCCCGCGCCAGCGTCACGCGGCTGATGGAGCAGTTCCAGTACGTGGGCGTGCTGGCGGTCGAGTTCTTCGTGGTGCGCCAGGGCGAGACGTTGACGCTGCTGGCCAACGAGATGGCGCCGCGGGTGCACAACAGCGGCCACTGGTCGATCGACGCGTGCGCGGCGAGCCAATTCGAGAACCACTGCCGCGCCGTGGCAGGCATGCCGCTGGGTGCGACGACGCTTCGAGCCCCCGCGACGGCGATGCTCAACATCATCGGCGTTATGCCGACGTTCGAGGCCGTCGCCGCGTTCGATCGCGACGCGGCCGCGTTGGGGGTGCTGGTCAAACTCCACGACTACGCCAAGCCACCCCGCGAAGGGCGGAAACTGGCACACCTCAACCTCGTCGGAGACGCTGCGTCGATCCGCCAGGTGCTTCCCCTCGCGTCAAAGCTGCCGGGCGTGATTGTGGCGAGCGACCGAACCGTTTGAGCCGATGACCGGTATGCTCTTGCGGCTTCCGCGCCTCCCCGCCCCGCGCAGCGGGGAGGGGTGGTCGAGGCTTTGCGAGACCGGGGAGGGGTGTTGAGTTTCCGGCTCTCGCAGCGCGTTGTCACCCGCAATCCCCTCACCTGATTTGAGGCTCCGCCTCAGATCGTTCTCTCCCTGCAAGCGGGGAGAGGAATTAGGATCGCACCATGAACCACGCCCCCGCTTTCCTCCTCACCGCCCTCCTCGCCTCCGCTGGCCTCGCCCAGCCCGCGTTCGCCGCCCCTACTCCCACTCCTTCCCCCGACGGCCTCAAGGACGAGCTCCGCTCCATCGTCCAGTCCGCCCGCGACAAGGTCTTCCCCGCCCTTGTCAACATCTCGGTCGTCACCACCTCCTTCGAGGGCGGCTCGGAGTCCAAGGGCGGCTCGACCGGCAGCGGCACCATCATCTCCAAAGACGGCCACGTCATCACCAACCAGCACGTCGTCAACGACGGCACCAAGTTCAAGGTGACGCTCGCCGACCGTCGCATCGTGTCCGCGAAATTGGTGGGCGAGGACCCGCTCACCGACCTTGCCGTGCTGCAGATCGACCTCGCCGAGCTCAAGTCCCTCGGCTTCGATCCCGCCAACCTCCCCATCGCCGAGTTTGGCGACTCCGACAAGCTCGCCATCGGCGACACCGTGATGGCCATGGGCTCGCCCTTCTCGCTGAGCCGCAGCGTCACCCTCGGCATCGTCTCCAACACCGAACGCGTCTTCAGCAGCGGCTTCCTCCGCGAGGAGTTCGAGGAGATGCAGGGCGAGGCCGGCACCACCGGTGTCTTCACCCGCTGGATCCAGCACGACGCCGCCATCAATCCCGGCAACTCCGGCGGCCCGCTCGTGAACCTCGAGGGCAAGATCGTGGGCATCAACACCCTGGGCGGCAGCAACATGGGCTTCGCCAGCCCCAGCAGCCTCGCCCGCCAGGTCTCCGACGCCATCCGCAAGGACGGCGAGGTCCTCCGCTCCTACGTCGGCCTCTCCTTCAAGAACATCCGCGACACGGGTTTCGACGACGGCGTGCTCGTCAACGCCGTCGTCGAGGACGCTCCGGCGCACGACGCCGGCTTGCAGGCCGGCGACCGCATCACCGCGATCGACGGCACACCGATCACCATCCGCTTCGTCGAAGAAATCCCGCCCCTGATCAAGAGCATCGCCGACCGCCCGATCGGCTCGGCCATCAAGGTTTCGTATGTGCGCTCCGGCAAGCAGGCCGAGGCAACCATCACGACCAAGAAGCTCCTCGCCGAACGCGGCGAACGCAGCGCGCTGCGGCTGTGGGGCGTCACGATCGCGGAGATCACCGAGAAGCTTGCGGACGATCTGCACCTCGACAGCCGCGACGGCGTGTTTGTCACGGGCGTCAAGGGCGGCTCGGCGGCGGAGCTTGCGGAGCCGAACATTCAGTACGGCGACATCATCACGCGGATCGGCGACACGAAGGTCAAGACGGTCAAAGACGCCGTGGAAGCCTACCGGGGCGTGATGAACGTCCTCAGCGCCGACAAGAACCTCTCCAGCGAAGAAGCCCGCCTCAAGATCCCCGAGTTCCTGCTCGTCGAGTTCGACCGCCGCGGCAAGAGCCAGGCCACCCTCATCAAGCCCCGCCCGGACAAGAAGGAAGACCCGCCGCGTGAAGTCGCCAAGGGCTGGATCGGCGTCGCGACGCAACCCGTGCTGCGCGACCTCGCCCGCGAGATGGGCCACGAAGGCCAAACGGGCTACCGCGTGACCCGGATCTATCCCGGCACCCTGGCAGCCAAGAGCGACCTGAAAGTCGGCGACCTGATCATCGGCATCGACAACGACAAGCTCAGCGTCCGCGGCATGCAGGACGCGGGTGCACTGAACCGCAAGATCCGCACCATGAAGCCCGACACCGAGGCGGTGGTGAAGGTGCTGCGCAAGGGCGAGGATTCGAAGCCCGCCCCGGTCGATGTGAAGGTCGCGCTCGAGCGCACGCGGCTGACCCCCGAAGAGGCCCGACGCGACAGCAACAAGGACTTTGAACTGAGCGTCCGCGAGCTGACGTTCTTCGACCGCGACGAGAACCGCTGGGAGGACGACGTGCAGGGCGTCATGGTGACCGGCGCCGAACAACTCGGCTGGGCAGGCACCGCCGGTGTCCGCTCCGGCGATGTCATTCAGCGCATCAGCGTCACCAGCGACAAGTCCGGCACCGAAGCCTGGAGCGTGACGATCAACGACCTCGACGGCTACCGCAAGGTCATGGAACGCCTCGCCAAGGAACAACCCACCCGCGTCGTCTTTGGCATCCTCCGCTACAACCAAGCACTCTTCCGCTACCTCGAGCCCGAGTGGAAGCCGATGGTGACCGGCGAGGCGAAGGACGGGAAGGCGGAAGAGAAGAAGTAGCCCCGCGCAACTTCCCTTCGATCGCACAATGCCTTTCGAGACCGTTGGCCTCGGAAGACAGACACCGGGCGATGCTGATATCGCGATCGGTCTGGCCGCACACGACTCCCCCTCCCAGAGAGAGGGGTCGGGGCGTGGTTTCCAATTGCAACAGCGACTCGGAACACCCCAATCCCACTCCTCCCCTGATACCATCCCGACGCACGGCCGATCCCTCGGCCCTCACCCCTCCGCTCATCCGCTCAGCCTCAGGAGTCTTCGATGACCGTCCGCACCCTGCTCGCCTCGCTCGCTCTTTCGCTCGCCGTCGTCGCGCCCGTCTCGGCCATCGCCGCGGACGAGTCCGCCGTCTACGCCAAGCTCGCCGAGTCGCGCTCCCCCAGCGTCGTCACCATCAAGTTCATCCTCAAGATCTCCATGGGCGGCAGCGACGAAGAGCGCGAGACCGAAACCGCCGGCATCATGATCGAGCCCGGCGGCCTGGTCATGGCCAGCAACCTCCAGCTCGGCGGCATCTCCGAGTCCATGCGCTCCTTCATGTCCCCCGGCATGTCCATGGCCCCCAAGGACATCAAGGTCCTCATCGGCGACGACACCGAAGGCGTCGAGGCCAAGGTCATCGCCCGCGACAGCGAACTCGACCTCGCCTGGGTCCAGATTGAGAAGAAGGCCGACAAGCCCTACGCCGCCATCGACTTCGCGAACGCCGGCAAGGTCGCCCCTGGGCAGACGCTCTACAGCGTCGAGCGTCTCGGCAAGTTCTTCGACCGTGCCGCCACCATCAACGACTTCCGCATCGGTGCCGTCGTCACCAAGCCCCGCAAGCTCTACATCCCCGCCGAGCGCCTCAGCGCCGGCCTGGGCACGCCCATCTTCGCCGCCGACGGCACGCCCGTCGGTGTCAGCGTCCTCCAGCTCCCCAGCAAGGAGGAGATGGAAGCCGAGCAGAACATGATGGGCTCCCAGCGCGGCCTGGTGATCCTCCCCGCCGAGGAAGTCGTCGCCGCCACCGCCCGCGCCAAGGAAGCCGCCGCCAGCGGGAAGCCGGTGGACGAGCCCGCCGCGCCCGCCACCGACGCCCCGAAGGAAGAGATGGCCGAGCCGAAAAAGGAAGGCGATAAGTAAGAACCCGCGTCGCGCCCCACGCGCCACCCCGCCCCGCGCAGCGGGGAGGGGTGGTCGAGCGCAGCGAGACCGGAGAGGGTACACAGATGTCAAAAACACCACGTGCCCGAAATCCCCTCACCTGACTCGACGCTTCGCATCGAGCCGTCCTCTCCCCGCCAGCGGGGAGAGGAGGCGCAGCAGCCCACTTCCGAAACGAACGCTGAAGGACCGGCCTCTGGCCGGTCCTTTTCGTTGCGCACGCGCCGCAGCCACAATCTCGCGAAGGACTCATCCGCCGACCGTCGTCGCATCGGATTGACGCACCCGCTGCACCACGCGTTCGCGCCGCTCCGCCGCCCGCTTCGTCACCGCGTTCTCCGGACCGGCGATCTCGAGGAGCTTCGCGTGCTCCTGCTCGGCGATTCGCTGTGCCTCTTCGGCCCGGCCCATCGCAACCAGCGCGGCGATCAGGCCGTCGACGGCGACGTCGGTATGCCAATTCAACAGAAGCCCGCAATCCCAGCGGATCTGCCACGCCCGCTGCAACTCATCCAGCGCCGCGGCTGGGCCGTCGACCAGCATTCTCGCCCGGCCGATCATCGCCCGGCTCTCCGACTCCAGCGGCGGGGTCCACCGGCCACGGACCCGCCGGATCCGCGCCGCCTCTTCCGCGCAGACAAGCGCCTCACGCCCACGCTCCCAGCGAACATAGAGAGACGCGAGGTTCATCCGGGTGTCCGCCACGGTGGCGCCGTCCGGACCGCCGTTCTTCAGGCGGATCGAAAGCGCCTCATTCAACACCGACTCAGCCTCCGCGAAGCGACCCAGATCGCGCAGGCACACGCCACGGCTGTTGATCGCGTTCCCACGGAGTACTGGATCGTCCAGGCCCTCCGGGCCTGCAAATGTTGCGATATCGGCAAACTCGCGTTCCGCCGCCGCCAGATCGCCCTGAAGCCAGAGCAGACCGGCAAGCCGCGTGCGAATCGAAACCGTCTCAAAGGACTTGGGGCCAAGCTCGGCGATCGACGCTCGCAACAGGTGATGGAGCAGATCTCGTGCGGCATCAATGTGGCCCAGCGCCACCTGCACAAACGCTCCGAGATGCGCCGCGTTGCGGTAGGACATCAGCCAGGGTGTGTTGACCAGCCCATCCTTGATGTCCTCGAGCGGCGGCAGCAAGCTCAATGCTTCACGCGCCCTGCCGGAATAGAACATGGCCGACGCCTTGACGCATGCGGCGTCGAATTCGTGCGTCTGCAGTAACGGCTCGACGAGGCTCTTCGCGAGCGCGTCCATCGCCTCGAGCTGGCTCGTGAGCTCCTCCGATGGTCCTCTGGTTGACAGATACCACGAGAGCTGACGCCGCGCGTAATACAGCTTCAGGGGCTCGTCCCCGCGACGCGACAACTCGTGAACCAGCCGCCGCACCGACTCCTCGAACACGTGCGCATTATCCCGCCACAATGAAAGCGCTGCCAGGCGGAGCGTCACATCCGCCACCAGAGGATCTTCCAGCCCCCTCGAACCGCTCAGCCCGATGGCGCGCTGCAGCATCCGCTCGGCCTCGGCGAATCGCCCCAGCGTACCCAAGTACTCCACGCCGATGCGGTACTGCACGCCGGCTTCAACGATCGGATGCCCTCGCAGTTCCGACGCCGCGAGCCGGCTGACATCCGACAGGGTGTCCGCGATCGCGTCGGGCGGAGTCACACCCGGACGGTGCCTCGGCAGCTTGCTGCTGTAGTCAAGAGTCAGCGTCACTTCTTGCAGCCGTGTCCGCGTCAGCATCCATTGCCGCACGCTGAGCACGCCGCCCGCGAGCAAAAGCGCGATCGTGATCGCCCCGACGATCGAGGCCTTCCGCGTGCGGCTGAGAAACTTTGCCAACCGGTACCCGACCGTGAGGCGTCGCACCGACACCGGTCTGCTGGCGATGACGCGGCGGAGGTCTGCTCCGAGATCCGCGGCGGACTGGTACCGCTCGCGCGGATCGAATCGCAGCGCATTCTCGACGACGAGATCCAAATCGACTCCGCAGCTCGGCGTGCGTTCTCGAAGCGAGGGGAACCGATGCTCGCCGATCGCCCGCATCGCATCCCAGATCGTCGCCCCCTCGGTGACGATCGGACGAGTTCCGGAGACCAACTCGTATGCCATCACACCGAGCGAATAGATATCGCACTGGGCACCGCCCCGGTCGAGTCCTTGCGCGTACTCGGGGCTCATATAGGCGAGCGTGCCCACGAGGTCGCCGCCCAGCGTCGGCTGCGTGCCGGTCTCGTCGTAGATCGCGTGCGCGACGCCGAAGTCCAGCACCCGCGGCTGCCCATCCGGCAGCACGAGAACATTCGATGGCTTCAGGTCTCGGTGGATCACGCCGTGCGCGTGGGAGTACGCCACGGCGTCACACACCTTGGCGAGCAGTTCCAGCCTGGCGGGAACGGACAGTTTGTGCCGCGCCGCGAACTCCGTGAGCGGCAGCCCCTCGATGAGCTCCATGGCGATGAATGCCTGCGGCCCCCAAGGCAGCGTGGCGGCGCCAGATTCGAACACCCGCGCGATCCCTGGATGATCGAGCTTTGCCAACAGCTCCGCTTCACGCAGGAATCGCTCGGTCGTGCGTGTGTGCGACTGGAGCCCCGGGCGCAGGAGCTTGATGGCGACCGTTCGGCGCGGGCTTTTCTGCACGGCGGCAAAGACTCGACCCGTCGCACCCTCGCCCAGCAGACGCTCGAGCACGTACCGGCCCATCGACAGCGGCAGCGCGTCGCTCGAAGCCTTCACCTCGATCATGCTCGCCGGCGCTTCGCGGAGCAAGGGCGATGGGCGTGCGTGATGATCCAGCAGCGCCAGGACGTCCGCGACGAGTACCGGATCGTCCGCCGCTGCTGCCGACACAACTTGAGATCGCTCGGCGTCTGGTGCCTCGATCGCAGCGAGGAAGATCTCCTTGACTCGCTGGAATCGCGCATCGGTGTTCACGCCGCTCCCTCCGACGCAGCACCGAGCCGACGCGAAAGCCAGGCCCGCGCAAAGGCCCAGTCCTCGCACGCCGTCTTCCGCGAGATGTCCAGCAACTCCGCGACGTCTTCAACGGTCAGGCCGCCGAAGAACCGCAGCTCCACCACCCGCGCAGCCCGGTGATCGACCTTCGCGAGCTGCTCGAGTGCCCCGTCGAGTTCAAGGATCGCGGCATCGACCCGCGGGTCGACCTGCGAGATCTCGTCCAGGACCTCCTGATTCCAGCCGCCGCCACGCTTGAGAGCGTTGCGCCGCCGCGCGCGATCAACCAGCGCGTGGCGGATGGCGACCGCCGCGCAGGCGAAGAGATGCTCCGGACCCTCGAATCGACGTTCGTTTCCGAGCCGGATGATCGCGTCGTGCACGATCGAGGTTGGGGTCTGGTTCGATCGCTCGTTGCGCACACAAAGCGCGGCATACCCCCGCAACCGCTCGTAGATCTCGTCGATCAACTTCGCCGCAACGAGGTCTTCGCGGGATTGTTCTGCGGGCTCGCTGGGCTTCATGAACATCCCGCCGTCGGATCTGTGAAGAGGGCTTGGACGTGATTCGCGGGCGTATCGCTGAAAGTTCGGCAAATGTGCGAAATGGCCGTGGCGCGGACGGCGATCTCTCCGCCTTGATCCTAGGGGACGGTAACGCCTCGCTGAAACGTGGCCGATCGGGCGGTCGTAGCGGACACCCTCTCGCACAGCCCGGCATCGCGTTTACCGAGGACAGGCACGTGCGGCACTGAGTTTCACAGCCCGATCGTCCCAGCACCGCCCAGGCGGTCGGCGGCTGGGTCGAACCCGGGGAAACTCGGGTCTACTCGGGCCCATTCGGGGTCCTCTCGGGGCGTCCACAAGCCGGCTCGCGACTCATCGTCGCAAGGCTTGAAGGAGGGGGCGCCCCGGGGTCCTCGGGTGCCCCGTAAAGGGGAAGTTCGAGATTTCGGCCGCTCCGTTTCGGAGTCAGGCCACAGAATGCGGTGGACGGGCCAACACCAAGGCGACGCCTCAACTCTTCGGGCGTCGCCTTGGTGTCTTTTGGCGATGCCGGTGCCTTTGGCACCCGTGGTTGAAGGCCGGGCCTCGCTCGGTCGGGCATCGAGCAGGCAAACGCACGCGGTCCCGGAGACACAAACGCGTCATCCGGCAAGCCGAAATGGAGCGGAGGAGACTCGAACTCCCGACATCCAGCTTGCAAAGCTGGCGCTCTACCAACTGAGCTACCGCCCCGAGGGGAACGAGTTTAGCGCGTCCCAAGCCGCGACATCTGAGGCTTCCAGGTGTCGCCGACTCAACGCATGGCTTCGCCAACCGCGATCAGGCCGTACGCCGTGATGAGCACCGGGTCGTTCTCCATCCAGCGGTCGTTCACGCTCTTGAACGAGCCGTCAGGCTGCTGCATCTCGGCGAGGGTCTTGATCAGGTCCTCGCGCCAATCCACGCGCTTCATGCGGCCGGTTTCTTCCTGCACTTCGAGGATCGGCTCGCCGAACGCCTGCAGAGCACGCGACAGCGTGACGAGGTAGTAGTAGTACCCCTCCATGCCGATGCCGGGGTTCTCGCGGAGCGTGTAGTTCTCCTTCATCCAGCCGAGTGCGGCGAGGACGCGTGGATCGTTATGGGCAAGGTCGGCGTAGAGGTAGCTCTTGAAGCCGGCGTACGTCATGCTGCCGTAGGCGCGGAGGCGGCTGACCTTGGTGCCGTCGGTCAGGGTTTCCTCGATCACCGGAGCCTTGCTCTCGCCTTGGCCGGCCTTGGCCGCCTCCTCGGCGGTGGCGTAGATGAACCCGCCCTGGGTCGATCCCTTGGCATAGCCCATTTCGTTGATCTTGACGCCTTTGAACTCTTCGATCATCTGCGTCCGCTGCAGGAACACCAGCGCCCGTTGGAACGCCGCGTCATCCCCCGGCACACCGCTGTCGTGTAGACCTTGCAGCACCCAGTTGAGATTGGAAAGGTCGGGTCGTTGCCCGCGCCCGTATCCGACACCGCCGTAAAACGGGTGCGACTTGTCTACCGCCTCGGCCGATTCCTTGTGCGATTCAAAGGCGACAGCGCCCTCGCCGTACTGAAGTTTGCGAAGGAAGTCCTGCGCCGGCGGAATGGCGGCCTTGGCCTTGGGCGTGTCCACCTTGGCGAGCGCGGAGAGGCAAATCGCGGTGTTGTAGCTGGCGAGGATCTGGTCGTAGATCCCGCCATCGGGCTGCTGCTTGCTCAGGATGAAATCAAGCCCTTTCGCGACGGCGGGGTCGTTCACATCGACGCCCGGCTGCAGGAGCATGCCGCTGACGACAAGGCCGGTGATGGCGGGGAACGACGGGCCCTTGGGCGGGATCGACCAGCCGCCCGACTTCTCGTCCTGTTTGCTCTTCAGAAACGCGATGGCCTTGGTGGCGACCTTCTGCGCAACCTCGCGCACGTCCTGCTTCAGCGGCCGCACCGACAGCAGCGACGGGCGGTCGGCTTCGACGTGGGCCGCATAGGAGATCGGCGAGGCAAGAGCAATACCAGCAACCAAGGTGCAGGCGAGCGTGCGCATGGAACCCTCCATGCGGAAAGCGTATCGCGTCAGGCGTTGGCGAGACACTTCTCGCGCCACACGCCTCGGAGCAGCTGCTCGAAGCGCTGGGCGAACGCCATGGGCTGCGTCAGCGGCGACTGGCCCATCTTGTCGCGGAGCGTCGCCCGGTACTCTCGCAGCCTCGCCCTGTCGCGTGCCAGTTCCACGGCGATCTTCACGTACTGATCGTGATCGTGGGCGATCAGCTCGGGCACGCCGACGGCGGTGAGCAGCGAGCCGCTGACGCGGGCGCGGTGGGTGTCGCCCACACGCGTGACGACAGGCACGCCCATCATGATTGCCTCGCAGGTGGTCGTCGTCCCGTGGTAGGGGAACGAGTCGAGCCCGATGTGTACGCGGTGGTAGGCGGACAGGTGGTCGAAGGTCCGCGGCGTCTGCCCGATCATCTCGACGCGCATCGGGTCGACGCCGCGCTTTCCAAACTCTTCGCTGAGGTGCGTCCGCGCGCCGGCGTCGGCGAGCGAATAGCTCTTGAGCAAAAGCGTCGCGTTGGGCACCTGCTTCAGAATGTCCGCCCACATCGAGAGCGTCTCGGGCGCGTACTTGGCGACCGCGTTGAAGCTTCCAAAGCAGATCGGGAAGTCGTCGCCATCCGGCAGCGGCGACACTTCCGGCGGCACGATCGCGGGCCCGAAGCACAGGAAACAGGGATCGAGCCGCAGCAGCTTTTCGGTGGCAAACTGATCCGCAACGCCGACGGGATCGGTGTACGAATCGACGATGCGGTAGTCCACCCGCGACATGCCGGTCGAGTGGGGATAGCCCAGATACGTCATCGTGATCGGTGCGGGCCGATGGGCCAAGAGCTCCACGCGGGAAGAGGGCATGTGCCCGGCGAGATCGATCAGGATGTCCACGGCGTGCTTGCGGGATTCGGCGGCGACGAACGGGTCGGACAGCGTGCTGCAATCGAACCAGAACGCGGAGACCTGCTCCATCGAACCGGAGATCTCGTCGCGATAGTTCTGGCACGCGTAGAGGCCGATCGCCAGTTTGGAGCGATCGACATTGTGCAGCAGCGGCTCGATGAAGCGGCTGACCGAGTGGCCGTAGAGGTCCGGCGAGACAAGCCCGACGCGGAGCTGTCGATCCGCGTCCGCCGGCGTCGGCTTGTGCGCCGGCGTCGGGGACTTGGGGGCGTTGGCCTCGAGGCGCTGGCCCAGCGCCCGGTGCGCCTCGGCGATCTCCGCCGGCGTCGCGGCATCGCTATAGAGACGAAACAGCGCCGCGTCGCGCAGCAGCATCGGATCGGTCGGGAACTTGGGCAGGTGCTGCTTGAGCAGGTCCAGGGCCTCGCCGCAGCGACCGGTGTTCAGAAGCGACCAGGCAAGGCCGTGGACGGTCTGGGCGGGCGCCTGGGGAAGCGTGATCGCGCGGCGAAGCACCTCGATCGCCTCGCCGTAGCGCTGGAAGTCATTCAGCGCGGTGCCGAGGTTGTTCCATGAGAACGAATCGTTCGGCCCGTGCTCGCACGCGACGCGGAGTTGGGCGAGTCCTTCATCCGGCGAACCCGTGTTCATCAGGCAGATGCCGTAGAGCCCGCGGGAGGAATAGTTCCGCGGCTCAAGGTCGACAGCGAGCTTGGCGTGCACGATGGCGTTGGCATAGTCCCCGCGGTGCATGTGGCACGCCGCGGCGAGGTGGCGTGCCCTGGGCATGTGGGGCATGAAAGAAAACAGCTCGCCCAGCAAGAACAGGGCGAGCTGCAGGTTTCCCTGGTTGGCCGCGGCGTAGGCCTGCTTGAACATCTGATCGGGGTTCTTCATCCGGTCAGATTGTTCACACGGGCGGGGCCGGGCGTTGGAGCAATTACTGACCGTCGGCGGGCGCGGTGGGCGCGGCGGCGCTGGAGCTCTTCTGAGCGCCCGACGCCTGGCGGACGACCGGCTCCACGAGCATCTTGGTCTGCTCGGGGGTCAGGTTGCCCACGGCCTCGCGCATCTTGGCGACGCGCTCGCCCTCGTCCTTGGCAGCCTTGGCCTGCTGGAAGAGGTCCTTGACCTTCGCCTCGGTGTCGGCGGCGAGGCCGAACGTGCCGACGCGGTCCGCGGCGGTCTCGGCGCTGTCGCTGAGCATCCAGTAGTAGACCTTGCGAGACTCGTCGGCGATGGTGATCCAGAAGCCGCGGGCGACGAAATCGCCGACGGCCTTCTTGTCCTCTTCGCTGGCCGTATTGCGCTTCATCTCATCGATGAGCAGGCGGCGGTAGTCGTCCACAATGGCCTGGTGGACCTGGATGTTGTTGGCGGTGAACAGATCGGACTTCTTGAGCTCGGAGGGGAACGCGCCCAGACCGATGAACGGCTTGGCGGCGGCGTTGACCTTCGAGAGCATCGTGCGGTCGCTCATCGAGAAGGTCTCGACGACGCCGCTGTCGAGCTCGCGGATCTGCGCGATGTTCTCAAGGACGGCCTGCTCGACCTTCTGGCGACGCTGCTCGATGAAGGTGTCGATCTTCTTGCGGGTATCGGCGGGAATGGTCGTGTTGCGATCGATCGCGGCCCAGTGCAGCGGGCGGTCAACGCGGACGACGTTACCCGAGCCGTCGCGCTCCCACTCCTTGAAGAAAGAGTGGGCGTTCTGCTTGGTCACGGCCTGCGGGGCCGGGTCGGTCTTCTGGGGCTGGGCCGGCTGGGCGGCGGGAGCGTTGGGGTTGTTGGCGTCCTTGGTCTGGAGCAGGCCCTTCTCCATGGCGTCCTTGGCCGACATCGTCTCGACCTTGGTCGTCACCGGCTCCTGGGGAGTCTCCTTGGGCCAGCCCGCGGGCTTCTGCGCCGGGGGCGTGTTCACCTGAGCGAGGCTCGACAGCGCCAGGCCGGCCATAGCGACGAGCATTCCAAGTTTCGCGTTCATCCCGATCTTCATTGCAATTCTCCAGTGGCCGCCGGAGCAAGTCCGGTGTGTGTCGTTTCCAAAATGGCGCGGTCCCCGCCGCGCCTCTCTCGGCGGTAGATCGTGGTCATCGACGATCTTCCCGGCCTTTCCCAGTCCAACCCGACAATCCTCGCCGGATTCTTGCCCGTCCCCACCAACTCCGGGCCCGACAATCCGGACGGATTGCCGCGCCGATCGGTTCTCGGACGTCGTTCCGACACCGTGCACCGCGGTTGCATGCAGTGCGCCTAAGGACCGGAAAGTTCACGGCCTGGCGATATCGACGGGTGAGACTCCGAACAGCATCCGAGCAAGGGTCGTGCGCTGCTCGCGGGAAAGCGACGGGAGCACCTTGGCCGCCGTGTCGTACCAGTCACGCCCATTTGGGACCGCTGCGCGGTCGCGCAGCTGCTCCAGCGGCTTGCGCACGTTGGCGTCCTGCTCGTGCCACGGGTCGATCGCCTCGAGCACCTCCGCCGATTCGACCCCGCGCCCGGCGACCTGGCGCTCGAAGGATCGCCGCAGGTCGTTCGCGATCGCCGCGTTGCGGATGCGCACCAGTGCCCGCTCGGGCGAGAGCGTCTGCTTGCGATCGCGAGCCTGGGCGACTTCGTCCGCGACGGCGGCGCTCTCGTAGTGATGGATCAGCCGCAGAAACTCGGCGCGGTCGGACTCCGGTACCGCATCCGCCAAGGCCTCGCGCAGCGAGCGACGGCTCGGAACCTCGGCGGCGACGGACGACTCGGGCACGACCATCATCTGCTCAAACGCCGCGGCTCCCAGCCGCATGCCCTGGGCGCTCGCCGCGGCGTTGCGGACTTCGAGAAACCGCTCCAGCGGCTCCAGATCGAGCCGCATCCACTCGTCCAGCCACGACTGATGCCGAGCCAGGACCTCCTCGGCCCCGGCCCGCTCGGCCATGCTGAGGTTGAGCGCGTCCAGCGCCGCTTCCTCCGGCGTGCGGTCGAGCCGACGCATCGTGTTCCGCAGTTCTGTCGAGACCAGCGTCTTGTTCGAAACCACAGCGACCGCCGGGCCGGCCAGCAGCGGCTCGGGGTCAAAGGCCCACGGCTCCGGCTCGGGCGGCGGCAGGGGTGTCGAGCTTTCTTCGTCGGCCGGTTCATCCGCGTCGACCGGCACCACGACGCCGTCCCGATGCGAGGCACCGCCGGTCAGCATGGCAATGCTGAACGCGCCAACCACAAGGGCGGCGTGCGTGAAAAGGACAAACGTGCGGCGCGGCATGACACCATCTTATCGAGATCTCGGCGCGAGTCCGATCGATTTTCACGCTACGCTTGAGCCCCATGTCTAAAGAGGCTCTCGCCAAGTCCATCGCCGAGGTCGCCCTGCTCCGCGGCACGTTCACCCTCCGCTCGGGCAAGACCAGCAGTTACTACCTCGACAAGTACCTCTTCAGCACCCGGCCCGAGCTGCTCGGCCAGCTGGCTCCCCTCTTCGCCGAGCGCCTCGACGCGATCCAGGAACGCCTGGGCGTCGGCATCAACCGCCTCGCCGGCGCGGAGCTCGGCGGCATCCCGCTCGTGACGGCCGCGAGCCTGTTCACCGGGCTGCCGTGCCTGTTTGTTCGCAACCAGAAGAAGGACTACGGCACATCCAAGCAGCTGGAGGGTGCGGTCGAGAAGGGTGATGTTGTCGTGCTGCTCGAGGACGTGGCGACGACCGGAGGCCAGGCGCTTGAGGCCGTGGAATCGCTGAAGGCGTCGGGCGCGAAGGTCATCGCCGTCATCGCGACGATCGACCGCATGGAAGGGGCCCGCGAAAACGTCGAAAAGGCTGGCCTGATCTTCGAGAGCCTGTTCACCGTGAAGGAACTGGGCGTGGCTTGATCAGAACCGCAGCACCAATCCGCCGCTGATGAACAGGGCCGGATCAACACCGCTGTCGGTGAGCTTGTTGCGATTCTGGTCTCGGACCTGCAGGTTCTGATAGACCATTGCGCCGACGCGGAGTTGGAAGGTGATCGTGGGCTCGGGTGAGTAATCGACGCCGAAGGTCACCGGGACCTGTTCGTCGCGGCCGATGCCCTTGGGGACGAAGTTGTCGTCCTCGAGCCGGAACTCGCGGCGGTCGTAGCGAGCGCCGAGGCTGAAGCGCCAGCGCTCGTTGGGGGTGTAGGACAGATACATGCCGGGCTGGTTCTCGTTGGAGAGTCGCCACTGGGGCGTGATCCGCCAATCGATACCGATGATCGGGAAGACGGTGGCGCCGCCGCCGAGGCGGGAGCGGACGATGACGCCGGCGCCGAGGTCGAAGTTGTCGGTGAGCTTGATGATGAACCCGCCGCCGCCGCCGCCGGTGAAGCCGTTGCTGAAGGCGGCGGACTTTTCGCCGCTGAAGTCGACGGAGCCGAGGAGGAAGGTGGAGAACTTCTCGCTCCACTGGGTCGAGAAGTTGGCGCCGACGGTGTAGGACTGGATGTGTCGCCAGGGGCGTCCGCCGCCGGGCACGAGGGCGGTGCTGCCGGAGAAGTCGTAGTACGACTGCTCGGTGCCCATGGTGACGCTGAGGCGGTTGCGTTCCATGACGGGCGCGGTGACGGTGAGCGAGCCGCCGCCGCGGAAGATGGAGACCTCGCCGGGCCGGTCCTTTAGGTCGCCGCGGAAGCGGAAGGAGGCGTCGAAACTGAGGACGGCGTTGAGCTTGGTGGACTCTTTGAAGCCGGGTGCCGCACCCTGAATGTCCTGGCGCGGACGGGTGGTGGGCTCTTGGGCGAGGGCGGCGGCGCCAGTCGCGACGTGCATGGCGAAGCAGGCGGCGACTAGAGAGAAGCGAGCGTGCGTCGAGAATCCGTTCGGGGCAGCGGTAGTCATGACATACCTTGGGTTGTCTCTGGCATCCGCCGGAGAGCGGGCCGTTCCATGCCCCGCGTGGGGAGTGTAGCGGCAAACAGAAATCCCGGTTGCGGGCCCTTTCGGCAGCAGGATCGGGGATGAATTTGCGGGATGAAGACCGGCGCCGCGGGCGGCACGTCAGCGTGTCCAGAGTGCGGGCGTGCTGCCACGGGCCTCGGGAATGGGTGGAATTGCCGCGGTGCGACCGCCGGCGGACTTAGCGCGTGGGCTCCGCATACTTGCATCTTGGGCAAAGACCGAGGGGCTGATTCGCGTCGCGACCGACGAGATTGCGGCGATCGTGGTGATGATCGCGGCGTTGCCGTGCATGACCGCACTGCGGCGTGGGCTCATGGCGGGACGGTTGCGGCGGGCGCTGGCGACGCAGATTGGATTGCTGGTCGCGATGAAGCCTTTGGCGTTTGTGGTGGTCGCGGTGGTGTGGTGGGAGTGGGGAGTGAAGGCCGCAGGACGATGCGCGCTTGTGCGAACCCAGTCTTCTCGCCACCTTGGGAGGGGGAGTTCAAGGCATCGCGGGCTTCGTGAGATGCGGCGGGGATGGGCGCGGCTTGGAGGTCCGATGCTCGCGCCCCCTCACCTGCTTCGCCTACGGCGAAGCGGTCCTCTCCCCCCACGTCCCGCTGGCGCGGGGCGAGGAGGCTCGCGAGGGGTGCGGTGGGTGTGGGGGTTGCGGCTGTCGTGTTCAAAGCGGTGGTGGCCCCACGCTTGCGCGTGGGGTTCGTATTGAGTTGTGAGGTGAAGACGCGGGGGGTGAAGTTCGCGATCTTGAAGAGCTGGGTGGCGGCGCGGCGGGCGGACTCTTGGTGGATGAGGTCTTCGCGGCGGTTCTTGGGGGTGTCGCGGCGGACGGCGGTGGTGGTGTCGCTGATGTAGCCGTCGAGGATGAGGGAGAGGGCGTGGGCGCACTTGTCGAGTTGAGCCGTCGCGGCGAGGCGGCCGCGGCGGGCGTTGGCGAGTTCGGCTTGGGCGAGGATCTCGATGGCTTCGTCGCTGGCGAGGTAGACGGTGAGCGCGGCGACGGAGGTGCGGAGGGCCTGGGCGATGTCATCGATCGAACAGTCGGCGCGCTGGAGGAGATCGAGCAGGTGCTGAGCCTGCGGCGGCGTTGGATTGAAGATGTCGATGCGGTCCCCCACTGCGTCCCCCCCACTCCCATCCATTACCACTCTCGGCCCCTGTCCGCAGCGGGTCAGCGGCGAGTCCCAACCGGCACTCGCCACGCGTCGCCATTTTGGGGCGTCGCGGGCGTGTGAGCGAGGATTGTCTCACGGATCGTGGAGATGGTTCAAGAGTGTGAACTGTGTTCCACGCGAAAAAGCGTTGGCAGCGTCACGGATTGGCGCGCAACGACGGCGTTATGCGCGGGGAACGAGTGAGAGCGGGTGGTGCGGCGTGGATTGGGCCCGGGTATTGGGCCCGGGGACATGTGACGCCGCGTTGCGGCTCGGGGATTGGTGCGGCGGCTTACCGGGGCTTACGCCCCGGTCTTGGGACGGGCGGCCCTTCGGGCCTTTGGTTGAAGACGTCTGTTGTCAGGACCTCGGCAGCATGTGTTCGGGGGAGCGTTGTACGAACTTCAGGTGCGACCGATCTTGGCTTTGCGAGGTCCGTGGAGCTTGCGTGAACTCGGCGCTGAGGCACTGACCTCGCCGAGCCGAGGTCAGTGGCACGAGATGAATGCCACCCCGCCGGCTTACCGGGGCTTCCGCCCCGGTCTTGGGACGGGCGGCCCTTCGGGCCTTTGGGTGAGGACATCTGTTGTCAGGACCTCGGCAGCATGTGTTCGGCGGAGCTTTGCGCGAACTTCAGGTGCGAGCGATCTTGGCTTTTGCGAGGTCCGTGGAGCTTGCGTGAAGTCGGCGCTGAGGCACTGCGCTCGCCGAGCCGAGGTCAGTGGCACGAGATGAATGCCACCCCGCACACCTGCGACACACATCACGTCACGCAACCACTGATAACCCTGTCTGGGGCAAACGTTCGCCACTCGCTGGTACATCCACTTATGCCACGCTGAATAAGAAACGAATCTGCCAGTCTTGTCGGCTCACACATCTCCCAGAACACGTCGAGGCCAATCACAAATCCGCCAAATCGCTCCTTGCCACGACACAAGGAGGCGCGCACTTCGTAGTACTCCACACAATCACAGACCTCCGTGACCAGCATCGTCTCACAGGCGGCGAGATCGTTTCGCAGCACCGCCTCCCGAAACAGCCGCGTGTCAAGAGCGAGTGGATCGCAGGAGCACATCAGCGGCATTGCCACTCAGGGCTGAGAAATTCGTCCGCCAGCAGCGCGGCTGCGTGAATAGTCAGAACGTCACAGTACGCTTGCACAGAGAATCTCGATGGATTGGCGACAGCGTCATTGATAACTGTTGTGCGCAACCGCATATCGCTACCCTTTCAGATGGCGCGGCACACAACTGATGTGCACCGACCTTGGCTTGGCATAGTCCGTGCGGCTTGGGCGGGATCCCTGCTGAAGCACGGACCTCGCCGAGCCGAGGTCGGTGGCACACTTTTGGTGCCACCCAGCCTGCAACGGCGTCACTTCCGTCGTTGCTTGGCTTCCTCGAACTGCTGCTGCTCGTTCGGTGACAACACATTACAGTTGTTATCCAAGAATTCCATCCCCTGATGATACAGCATTGTGTCACGGTGACCTGGATCTCGATCCGAGTATTCCCTGACAATCCCGCACCACGCAGAGATACACTCCGGGTCCAACTCAATAGCCCGACAGTAGTAGAAGTACCCAGTGCCGATACCGCCAAGCTCAAACTCTGGGTGTGGCGAAGCAAGATCGCCCATATGCGACCACGCAAGCGCCCGACACTTTACTGGCGTTTTTGGATCTGCGGCCAGCCCGAGATATGCAACAAATCCGCAAGCCACATTTCCGTCGTCAACAAACGACTTTGGAACGCGCAATTCGTGATGATACTTCATTGCTACTGTGTTAGTTGACTCCACCATTTTTGGCCTCAGGACGTCGTCGGCTTTGACAAAGAACACGGCCGCCCAAAGTTTAACGCCATTTGCAACATTCCGCCACACTTACTTGATACCAACCGGATGTTTCTTGATCGCGTCCCGAACGGCAGGTATGCACTCCCCGCCTGAGACTGACCCTGGCTTTGCAAGGTCAGTGCGGCCTGCGCCGTGCCCCCACCAACGCACCGACCTCGCCGAGCCGAGGTCAGTGGCACGAGATCAATGCCACCCCGCCACGGGGCGTGGGTAGCGCCACCTGCCTACTCAGCCGACGCGCTCTCACTCTCCATACTCCCAACAAACACGTTCGACGTAATCAATCGAATGACCAACGCTTTGCAATATCGTCTGAACAGACTGCCGGGGATCCGGGATGGACGCCACAAGACGCGGCGTGTCCGACGTCCCAACGCTAGTCCACGTAGCGACACATCCACGTTTTGCGTCATCCAGAAAATTCACCGAGAATTGTTCACCGTAGAATCGCACTGTAAATCCACAGACGCCATTGTCTCGAAGGGCCGCCTTCATCTTCTCGAAAAGATCGTCCGCACTTTCCGTGTCGATGAAATCCCAATTGGGAATCCCCAGATAATCGACCGAGATAGCGCAGAGAGACCTGGGCGACTCTAGCGGCGGAGGCAAGATGAACTCCCTCTGGGAGTCGAGTAGTCGCAGAAGACCGTCTCTGCTCCGAACCGTTAGCGTTACGTACTCGTTACGACTCATGGAATTATCCCTGCAAAGCTAGGGACCTTTGTTGACAACTACTTAACAGCCTCGACGCCAGCTTGGCGTTGACCTCGTGCCGCCGACCTTGTCTTGGCAAGGTTAGCGGGGCGTTCGCGGCGGTGACCCTCCGTCAACTACCTTGCCGGGCCGGGGCGTCGCGGGCGTGTGAGCGAGGATTGTCTCACGGATCGTGGAGATGGTTCAAGAGAGTGAACTGGGTTCCGCGCGAAAAAGCGTTGACAGCGTCACGGATTGGCGCACAACGACGGCGTTGTGCGCGCGGGTGGAGGGCATGAGCCCACGGGCTGGGGCCCGTGGGCTTTGGAGGTGAAGGGGCGCGGGTGGTGATTTGGGAGCGAGTCGCACCACTCGTTCGGAGGGACGAGGGGTGGCACGCAGTACGGGTGGTAAGAGGCGCCGGATTGAACTTCAGCGAGTCCACAGAGCGTGCACGTTGGCGCGGTCTGCGTTGATGGGCTGAATCGCGGCGCGGCGGTCCCCAACAGCCATCACGCTATCTCTCAGCACGCCCGCCTCCTGCGTCACCACCGGGGAGCTCCCCGTGAGATCGAACACGGCGAGTGCAACCGCGTTTCCCTGGTCAAAGAGGACATACCGGCGATCTCCGAGTTTGGTGAGCTGCAATTTCACACCGGACCGCGCCGGTTCTTGTTTGGCGAGCATGCCGATGGATCCGGCGTCCAGCACTGTTTCGCTCTGTCGGATCTGCCACGTTACGAGCGCGTGATCTGGTGCCGGGGTGTCGTTCACAAACACACGAAGCTCGTTGTCGGATTCGAGCGGGAATGTCGCCAGAAGATCGGAATCGCGAAGAAACAAAGCCATCGCAGCGGCAAAGCCGACAAGCAGGAGAATGGCGAGCGTCCCAAATGTCTTCCAGTCAGACCGCGTCGCTCGCATTCGTGATCTCCAAAGTCTTGATAGCCAACGAACCATGCGGAGCATGGTGACGGAACCGAATTCACCGGAGCGGGCTCATGCAACCGCCTCCACGAACACCGAATCGGGCTTGTGCACGTTCCCCGCGGCGTCGGCGTCGAGTTCGAAGGTTTTCCAGTCGGGGATTGCTGATTCGGTGGCTTGGACCACTTTGATGCGGGAGGGATCGAAGCCGATGGCGGTCAGTAAGGCCGCGAGGGAGATGCGGTCGTACATCCAGCGGTGGATCTCGCCCTGGCGGCGGAACATTGCTTCTTGTTCGACGGTGGGCGTGGTGGGCGGTGCGTCGGCCCAGGGTGGGCGGGCGCCGGCGCGGTTGGTCTCGGCGTCGAACCAGTCGCGGAAGCGGGCGAACTCGTTGCCCATGCGGCGGCGGACAAGGGGTTCGGCGGGGACTTCTTTGGCGGTCCACCAGCGGAGCATCTCGCCGCCGGGGGTGGTGCGGGTGCATTGGTCGATGAGCTCGATGGTCATCCAGGCGTGGTCGTGGACGGCCGCGGGGTTGCCGGCGGCGGCGGCGTCGAGGGCGCGGAGGTATTCGCGGCAGATGGCTTCGAGATCGGGGACGGCGATGCGGAGGACGCCGCCGGGTTTGAGGATGCGGCGGCACTCGCGGACGAAGCGGGCGCCGGTGTGCGGGTCGAGGTGTTCGAGGACGTGGGAGTGGTAGACGGCGTCGGCGGAGGCGTCGGGGAAGGGGAGCGGTTGGCGGATGTCGAGCGGGCGCACGCCGGGGACGAGCGGGGTGAGATCGAAGTTCTGCCAGGCGGGGTGGACGCGGGAGCCGCAGCCGAGGTTGAGGAGGAGGGGGGGCATGGAGGGGAAGGGGAGCAGGGGAGGAGGGGAGCAGGG
>VYLH01000005.1_pt1 | contig 205456 bp, 161 predicted proteins | sample 5114361 | NCBI WGS metagenome assembly VYLH01 (sample SAMN12291772, study PRJNA351875) | freshwater metagenome | isolation source: freshwater lake | place: USA: Michigan, Kent Lake | collected 2013-08-15
ACCCCACCCGCGCGGGCTGAAGCCCGCAGCTCTGATCCCTGCCCCCCTTCCCCGCTGCTCCCCTCCTCCCCTTCCTTCCCATGTCCAACGTCCAAACCCTGCTCAAAGAGACCCGCACCTTCCCGCCCGTCAGCGCCGAATCCCTGGGCTTCGCCCAGTGGCACATCGGCTCGCTTGACGAGTACAAGAAACTCCACGCCCGGTCGATCCAGAACCCCGAGGCCTTCTGGGCCGAGGAAGCCCAGAAACTCGCGTGGTTCCAGCACTGGGATCACGTGCTCTCGTGGGAAGCTCCCGACGCCAAGTGGTTCGTCAACGGCAAGCTGAACGCCTGTTACAACTGCGTCGATCGCCATGTGCAGTCCGGCCACGGCGACTGCTGCGCCCTGGTGTGGGAAGGCGAACCGATGGCGCCGCGCACGAGCCATCCCGCCGCGGCGAGCAAGTACGCGAGCGAGCCCGAGATCAAGCGTGTCACGTATCGCGAGCTGCAGGAGCAGACCAGCCGCGTCGCCAACGCGCTCAAGCACCTGGGTGTCAAGAAGGGCGACGTCGTCACCATCTACATGCCGATGGTGCCCGAGCTGGTCGTCGCGATTCTCGCTTGCGCCCGCATCGGGGCGGCCCACAGCGTGATCTTTGGCGGGTTTGCGCCGCATGCGATCAGCGAGCGGGCGATGGATGCCCACAGCCGCGTGATCATCACCGCCGACGGCGGCTACCGGCGCGGCGAGGTTGTGCCGCTGCAGAAGAACGTCGAAGAAGCCGTCAATCAACTCGCCAATCACGGACACATCGTCAATCACGTGCTCGTGCTCAAACGCACCGGACACGAGCCGCCGAGCACCCGCTTCGAGAGCGGCACCACGCCCGCGAATGTGAAGGCCACCAGCATCCATCCGCCGACGAAGTTCCACTGGTGGCACGATCTGGTGGCACGCGTCTCCGACGCGTGTCCCTGCGAAGTCATGGACAGCGAGGACATGCTGTTCCTGCTCTACACCAGCGGCTCGACCGGCAAGCCCAAGGGCATCCAGCACACCACCGGCGGCTATCTCACGTACGTCAACACCACTGCGCAGCTGACGTTCAACCTCGTGCCTGACACCAGCCAGATGTTCTGGTGCTCCGCCGACATCGGCTGGATCACCGGCCACTCCTACGTCCTCTACGGCCTGTTGATGAACCGCGTGCCCACGCTGCTCTTTGAGGGCGCGCCGAATTTCCCCGACAACGGCCGCTTCTGGGACATCATCCAGCGCCACCGCGTCACCCAGTTCTACACCGCCCCCACCGCCATCCGCACCTTCATGAAGTGGGGCAACGAGTGGCCGGAGAAGTACGACCTTTCCTCGCTCCGCATCCTCGGCACGGTCGGTGAACCCATCAACCCCGAGGCGTGGATCTGGTACCACGAGCACATCGGCCGCAAACGCTGCCCGATCGTGGACACCTACTGGCAGACGGAAACCGGCGGCCACGTCGTCACGCCGCTGCCCGGCGCGACGCCGACCAAGCCAGGCTCGTGCACGCTGCCGATGCTTGGCATCGACGCCGCGATCGTGAACGAACAGGGCGAAGAGATCGCCGCGAATCAGGGCGGGCTCTTCTGCATCCGCAAGCCGTGGCCCGGCATGCTGCGGGGCGTGTACGGCAACCGCGAGCGGTTCATCAGCAACTACTGGGGCCGCCTGAAAGACCCCAAGACCGGCACACCGTATTACTTCAGCGCCGATGGCGCTCGCCGCGACGAGGACGGCTACTTCTGGGTGCAGGGCCGCGTCGACGACGTGATCAAGGTCAGCGGCCACCTGCTCGGGACGATGGAAGTCGAGAGTGCGCTGGTGAGCCACCCCGCGGTCGCCGAGGCGGCGGTGGTCGGTGTGCCGCACGAGATCAAGGGCAACGGCATCGCGGCGTTTGTGACTCTCAAGGGCTCGTGGGCCACCAAGAACCCGGGCCGCCAGCCGGACGACGCGCTGCGGGCCGAGCTGACGGCGCACGTCGCCAAGGAAGTGGGCGCACTGGCGAAGCCGGATCAGATCCGCTTTGCCGAGGGGCTTCCGAAGACCCGCAGCGGGAAGATCATGCGGCGTCTGCTGCGGGATGTGGCCGCCGGCGTCGAGAAGATCACGCAGGACACGACCACGCTCGAGGATTTCTCGGTGGTTGCGAAGTTGCGCGCAGACGAGGAGTGAGCCCGGAGCGATCGCCGCAGGCGGCTACGCGTTCGCTTCGGTGACGCGGAGCACTTCGGCCACGGTGGTCAGACCCTTGGCGACCTTGCGGATGCCGTCCATCCGCAGCGTCACCATGCCGCGCTCCACGCACATGCGCCGGAACTCCGACACGTTGGGGTTCCGCGCGATGACGTCGCGCAGCTGATCGTCGACGGTGAGCAGTTCGTAGATGCCGACGCGGCCGCTGAAGCCGGTGTTGCGGCAGCGCTCGCAACCTTTGTTCACCCAGAGCTCCTCGGTCGGAAGGCCCTGCATTTCCAGGAACTCCTTCATCTCCGCGCTCGGCGGTTCCTGGGCCTTGCAGTGGACGCACAGGCGGCGAATGAGGCGCTGGGCGAGCACGCCGTTGACGGCGGCGCCGACCAGGAACGGCTCAAGGCCGATGTTCACCAGTCGGGTGATTGACGACGGCGCGTCGTTGGTGTGCAGGGTGCTCAGCACCAAGTGGCCCGTGAGCGCGGCCTGGACCGCGATGTGGGCGGTCTCCATGTCGCGGATTTCGCCCAGCATGATCACGTCGGGGTCCTGACGCAGCAGGCTCTTGAGGGCCGCGGCGAAGGTCATGCCGATTTTCTCGTGCATCTGCGTCTGCGTAATGCCGTCAAGGTGGTACTCGATGGGGTCCTCGACGGTCGAGATGTTCATCGAGTTCTTGTCGAGCTTGCGGAGCGATGCGTAGAGCGTGGTGGTCTTACCCGAGCCGGTGGGGCCGGTGACGAGCACGATGCCGTGCGGGGCGTCGATGCACTTTTGCCAGACCTCGAGGTGGTCCTTGTCGAAGCCCAGGTTGTCGAGATCGACGTTGATGCTCTTGGTGTCGAGAATACGCATCACCGTCTTCTCGCCGTAGCCGGTGGGAAGCGTGGAGACGCGAAGGTCGAGCTTGCGGCCCTGGACATTACAGCGGATGCGCCCGTCCTGGGGCAGGCGGCGCTCGGAGATGTCGAGGTTGGCCATGATCTTCAGGCGGCTGGTGATGGCCGCGGACATGGCCCCGGGCGGGTTCATCATCTCGAAGAGCTCGCCGTCGATACGGAAGCGGACGCGGAGCTTCTTTTCCGCGGGCTCGACGTGGATGTCGGACGCGCCTTCCTTCACGGCGGTCTGGATGATGTAGTTCACGTAGCGAATAACCGGCGACTCGGCGGCTTCCTTCTCGAGGTTGACCTCGCTCGATTCCTTCTTCTCGACCTGCACGTCGCCCTCACCGACCTCGGCGAGGAGCTCGGAGACGTCGACGTTGGATTCTTCCTTGCCGGCGCCGACGATCTCCATCGCGCCGCGGAGGTCAAAGCCGGTGATCATCACAATCTTGACGCCGGGCACCTTGATTCGGTGCTTGACCTCGTCGATCGCGAAGACGTCGTCGGGCTTGGTCACGCCGATGACGACGCGGTTGCCCTCCATCCGCATCGGGAGCACGCCGTGCAGCTTGCAGAATTCGGGCGTGAGAGCGGAGAGGATCTTGCCATCGAAGCCGCCGTCGAGCCCCTTGGAGAGATCGACACGTTCAAACGGAAGCCGCGCCAAGGTGGCGACGGCCGTCTGAATCACCACCTCGTCGATTCCCTGTTCGATCAGAATGTCGGCCAGACGCCGCCCGGGCGACTGCTTGATGACGTTCTGAGCCAGCGTCACCTTGTCGGCGGGGGCCAGGTTGCGGGAAAGAAGGTACTCGGCCAGATCGCCGGAATCGGCGGCCTCGCCGGGCTGGTAGATCTCCGACATCGCGCTGCCGACGCTTGAACGCGTCGGGGCGATGTGCTGCTTCACGGCCGGGTCGCCCTTGGCGAGCGTCTGCTCCTCGCCGGCCTGCCTCATGCGAAGCAATTCGTTGTACGACCGCTGGTTCGCGGGTGCCGCGGGGATCGGGCTGAGCGCCTGCTCCTGCGAGTCCGGGCTAACAGCCCGCAGCGTTGCGGGCTTGTCGGCGAGCGACTCGACATCGACACGGCGCGGCGCGTCCTCGCCGCCGGGAAGCGCCTTGGAATCGGCGCCGCCCTTGACGCCCAGTTCACTCAGGATGTCATCGATGTTGTACTTGGCCACACCACGCTCCGCGTTGCCTGCTACTCACTTCGCACCGTCTCGGGCCTTCGGGCCCTTGCCCTTGGGCTGAGGCTCGTCGGCGAGCGTCAAAGTGAACTTCTTCCCGTCGGCGACGAGCGTCACCGTCTGCGGCTCGATGGCGACGATCTTGAAGTTCTCGCCCGCCATGTCGCCAACCCGAACCAACTCGTCGTTGATGCGAGCCAGAGGGACTCGACCCATCATGATGCTGCCGAGCTTGAGTTCGGTCAGTTCGGTCTCCAGGGCCTTCTCACGCTCCGCGGCCAGGCGCTTTGCCTTCTCCGCGGCATCGTCGACGACCGGACCGGCGTCCACTGTCGCGTCTCCCGCCTCGGCTCCCATGAGCTTGAACGGGTTCTTGTCGACAGCGGGAAGTTCCTTGTCCGCCGCGCTCATCTGCGCGACGAGCTTCTGGAACTCCGCCGCCCGCTTGTGGTTCGCGTCATCGCGGGTGTACGCGACCTCAGTCGTGTCGAACTTGAGACCCGACTGCATGCCGTAGCGGCGCATGCCGTAGATCATGCCCGCGGACAATGCGAGCGTCGTGACGATGATCACGTGCTGCGTATTGAATCGCTTGCGCGGCGCCACCGACAGGCCGCTGGCCTCAGCCACCTGCAGGCCCGCGGCGAAAGCCGCTGGCATCGACTGGTTCGGGTCGGCGGGCGCTTCGCCCGGGAGACGGCGTTCCTTGTTCGCTGGATTCATGAGCCCTTCACCCCTTCGTCAACGTAGTAGATGCTCAGCGTGAACGTCGCCTGCATGTCCCCGTTCTTGTCGGTGGCACGCTTCAGCTTCATATCCGGGATCTTGGTGATGCGGGGAAGCCGCTCAAGCTTGCGGAGGAAGTCGTGGAAGGCACGGAAGTTGCCCTGCACGCTCATCTCCAGCGGCTGCTCCATGTACATCGCGGCCTTCACCGGCTTCAGGCTCTTCACCGTCGGCGCACTGAGACCCTGCAGCATCGCCAGCTCCGACACCTGGCGGACGATCGAGTCCAGCTCCTTGGCGCTCGGCAGCTTGGCCTCGAACGAGGAGATGCTGGCGGCGATGTCCTTGTTCTCCTTCTCGAGGTCGGCGTTGCGCGCCGTCTCATCGCGGAGCTTGGACAGCCGGTCACGCTTCAGCTCGACCTCGGCCTTGGCCGAATCGATCTCGGCGTTCACCGGGCGGAAGACGAGCCAGTAGCTGCTCAGCGGCACCGCCAGCAGAATCAGCAACAACACGAGTTCGCGGAAACCGAGTCGCATGGGTGACTCCAGAAGAAACGTGATCGGTCCGAACGGCCGTGACTTACTGCCCCTTGTCAGCGCTGGCCGACGCTTTCCCTGTCGGGGTCGCCGCCGCCTTCGCGTTCGGCTTGACGTCCGGCTTGGCGTCCGACTTGGCATCAACCGCGGCGGTCTTGGTGTCGTTGGGGTTCAGGCGCACATCGACGGTCGAGCTCAGGCCCGAGGTGATCTGGAACTTGCGGAACGTGGCCTTGTCGATCTTGGTCGTATCGATGTACGCCAGGTCCGGACGCTCGAGCAGGTTGCACTCTCCGAGCTTCGAGAGGAAATCGGTGACGTCGGTGTTTGCCTGGGCGATGCCGTTGATGACGAGCGTGTACTCGAAGCGCGGCGCACGCACCGGCTGCTTGGAATCGGTTTTCTTGTCATCCTTCTTGGCAGCGGTCAGCGACTTCACCGCGGGCTTTCCTTTGGCGTCGCCCTTGGGATCTTCCTTCGGCGGGTCGATGCGTTTGGACTTCAGCTCCATCTCAACGAACGCGATCGAGTTCTCAGGGCAACGGGTGACGATCTGCTCGAGCATCGTGCTCCGCGGGATGCGCTCGGTGAGTGCGGTCGTGATCTCAGCCTTGTCGAGCATCTGGGCACGCTGAGCCTCCAGTGCCTTCAGCTGCTCGATCTTCTTGGCTTCCTGCGCGTACAGCTCGTTCACCTGGCTCTGCTGAGCACGCACCGACTCCCAGCGGCGCGTGGTCACGAAGAACGCCGCGATCACGCCGGCCATGACGACCGCGAACAGCAGCAGCGCCATCGCGTTGGCGCGGGCCGAGCTCTGCCGCTCGACATAGTCCTCCGGAAGGAAACTGGCGCCGGCCGCGGCCTCGTTGTTCTGCCTCAGAAACGGGTTCATTCGTGGACTCCGGTGCGATCGGGAAACGGCGGTCGGGAAGCTGCAGTCAACAGACACACGAGACAGTGGTCAAAGGTCGGCCGGGCAGTGGCACAGCCCGAGGGCGACGCCGAAGCCGGGTTGGGATTGCTTGAGGTCGACGCCCTGGGACGGCTCGCTGCCGGTTCGGGCGACTTTCGCGAGCGGGTCGGCGAGCTTGGTGGCGACGCCCACCGACTGGGCGATCGCCTTCGCGAAGGCCTGGTGCTTGCTCTCGCCACCGAGGAACACGGCACGCTCCACGCGTTTGCCCGTGAACATCGCGTCGTGGTACCGCATGCTCATGCGGATCTCGTCGGCGAGGATTTCCAAGGGCTCATGCAGATCGATCCCGTCGGCGGCGCTCGACGGCGCACTCTTCAGGAATGCCATGCCCTCGCCCGCGGGTGGCTGGGCGGGTCCGAGTTCCTGCAGCTCGCGCCGGGCGCGGCGTGCCTCCGCCAGCGGGCAGCGGAGTTGCTTGGCAACGGCCCGGTCGAGGCTCCGGCCGCCAACCTCGATCACGCGCTCGAAGACGATGTCCTTCGAATGCGTGATCATCGCCTTGGTCGTGTGAACACCGAAGTCCAGGTACAGCGTCGCCGCCCCGGACTCATCGCCCGCCGCAATCTCGAACGCCTTCTCAGCAGCGGCGAACTCGCTGTGCATACCCACGGGCTCGAGCCCGCCCTTGCGCATCGCGTGCACCATGTGCTCGACCGCCGCCCGGGCCGCCGCGTTCACGATCACCTCGGTCTTCGCTCCTCCAGCGGGGACTTCGATGTGACGCAGGACCAGAGCTGCGGGGTCGACGCCGCACTGCTGACCGACAGCGGCGGCGATGAGCTGGCTCAGCGGGATGCCGTCGACCTTCTGCACTTGCAGGTGCTTGCAGAAGAGCTGCCACGAGGGAAGCGACGCGACGACGCGTTTGCCCTTGAAGCCGCCCTTCTTGATGAGCCGGGGCAGCTGCTGAAGCTGGAAGTCGAGCCGCTTGGCGTGGTCGGCTTCCAGCTCGTCGGGGGTGTCGACCTGCGCGATTGCGATCAGCGTCGGCACCGGCCCCGGCTGGACTTGGATGAGCTTGAGCGAGCCCACGCCGAAGTCCACACCGATAGCCGGCGAGAGCTGCTTCATCAGTCCGACGGAATTGAGCTTTCGAAGCAATTCGAGCGACATGCGCTGCGATCCCTCCCGCGCCGATGCATCCGGCTCCGTAGGAATCGACGGCAAGAGATGCGCACTTCAACACACCCCACACCCGAAAGACACCCAAAGGTTCTCAGTCCGTGCCTGATCGCCACAACCGCTATGTGCCCCACCACTGCTTCGACGCCCGCGGCCGCCACAGGCCGAGCCACCTCTTCGATCGGCACAGTCGGAATAAGCGGAATCTGAACAGTCGCCGCGACGATCAACCACCGAACCACGATCTTTGTTTTTCCTCTTGCGTTCTGGCCGCTTCCGGCGACAATGACGCGAGAGGCCGCTTCCTCGGGGCATGCTGATGCTGAAGCGGATTGAACGGCTGGCCGGCGCGTGGGTTGATTCCATTGTCGAAAGCGAGGGTGAGCCCAGGGCCGGACCGGGCTCGGCGCGATCACGCCGTTACTGGTGGATCGCCGGGATCGTGCTCGTGCTCGGCGTGCTCGCCTCCTCGGCCCGCGCCGCAGTGACCGGGCTCGACGTCTTTTACACCCATTACTACTACCAGTTCTCGGGCACGCCGCCGACATTTCCCTATTCCTACTACTACGCCGCTCGCCTCACCACCGACCCCGGCGACGTCACCAGTGCCACGCTCACGCTGCCCAACGGCACGACCGTGCTCGGCCTGCCGCAGGTCTCTCCAGGCTCGTTGCTCTACCAGCAGCCGTTCTTCGACGAACCAAGCCTGCTCGCGGCGTTCCCCGCCGGCGTGTACACATGCAACGCCAGCGGCGGCACGCTCGGTCCAGTGCAGGTCACGCTCACCCGCCAGGCCCAGCCCTACTGGCCCGACAGCGTCCCCGCGTACACACCCGCGACCATCACCGCGATGCAGAACGCCAACGCCGCGTTCGACCTTGCGCTCGAGTTCAACGCCTGGGCGGCCCCCACGCCCGCGGACTTCGGCATCAACTTCGTCATCATCTACGACGCGCTCAGCGGCGGCGTCGTCTATTCGGTCGGATTCAACGCCGCAGACACCGCCCACGCCATCCCCGCCGGCACGCTCACCCGCGGCCGCTCGTACAACGCGTTCCTCTACTTCTCTGGCCGCTCGCAGATCTTCGACGGCACGCTCAACCGACTCGTCGCGTACGACTACGCCACCTACGCCACCCTCTTCACCGTCGCCTGCATCGGCGACCTCAACCGCGACAACGTCGTCGACGACGCGGACTTCTCCATCTTCGCCCAGGCGTACGACACCCTGCTCTGCGAGGAGCCGACCATGCCCTTTGGCTGCCCGGCCGACCTGAACCGCGACGGCAGCGTGGACGACGCGGATTTCTCGATCTTCGCAGTCGCGTACAACGACCTGCTCTGCCCCTGACGCCAAGCCGCAGGCTTCCCCGCCATCTCCACTCGGCCCGGACGGTCTCGCAACAGACCCTCCGGGCCTTTTCTTTGCGGTATTCAGGCCCCATCCTCCGGATGTTTGGGTGATACTCGGGTGCCTCAACCGCTACCATCGACGTTGGCGGCCGCAACGGCCGATGTTGTCTTTCCGCGGCCCGTGGCGACTCGCTCGGGCGGCGACAGGAGTTGCTTGGAATGCTCGGACGGATCTTCAAAGCCTACGACGTGCGCGGCACTTACCCCGACCTGCTCAACGAGAACCTCGCCTGGCAGATCGGGTACGGCGCAAGCAAGTTTCTCCTCTCCGACGCCGCCGCCGGAGGCGAGACCAGCCCGATGATGAAGAACATCGTCGTCGGTCGCGACATGCGCACCAGCTCGCCCTCGCTCAGCAAGGCCCTGATCAAGGGCATCACCGACCAGGGCGGCAACGTCATCGACGTCGGCATGTGCGACACCTCGATGATCTACTTCGCCGTCAACCACCTCGACTGCGCCGGTGGCGTCATGGTCACCGCCAGCCACAACCCGCCGAACTACAACGGCTTCAAGGTTTCCAAGCGCAAGGCCAAGCCGGTCGGTGAGGCGACGGGTTTGGGCGAGATCCGCAAGCAGGCCGCGATGGTCGACAAGCAGACGATGGTCCCCGCGGGCGGCCGCATCGAGCAGCGCGACCTGTGGAGCGCGTACTGCAAGCACGTTCGCTCGTTCCTGCACACCAAGGGCAAGCTCAAGGTCGTCATCGACGCCAGCAACGGCATGGCGGGAACCATGATCCCCAAGGTCTTCGGCAAGGAATCGCCGCTGGGCGCCGCGCCGGGCCTCGAGATCATCCCGCTGCACTTTGAGAACACCAAGGGTCAGTTCGTGCACGAGCCCAATCCGCTCGTCGCCGCCAACATGAAGTGGACCCAGGAGGCGGTGCTGAAGCACAAGGCCGACGTGGGCTTCTGCTACGACGGCGACGCCGACCGCTGCATGGCGGTGGATGAGAAGGGCAACATCGTCGGCTGCGACGTGCTGACGGCACTGCTCGCGAAGTACTTCCTTGAGAAGGAACCCGGTGCGGCGATCGCGTACGACCTGCGCTCGACGAAGGCTGTCGCCGAGGACATCACCAAGCTCGGCGGCCGCCCCATCCGCGGGCGCGTCGGGCACGTCTTCATGAAGGGCGCCCTCGCCGAAAGTGGTGCGATCTTCGGCGGCGAGCTCTCCGGCCACTTCTACTTCCGCGACAACTTCAACGCCGACAGCGGCGCGATCGCGATGAGCGTCATCCTCACGATCCTGTCCGAGAACAGCAAGGGCCTCAGCGAGCTCATCAAGCCCATCGCCCGCTACGCCCAGTCCGGCGAGATCAACTTCAACATCGAGGACAAGGACGGCGCTCTGGCCGAGATCAAGAAGCTCTACGGCCCCGGCTCGCCCTCCAACGGCACGGTCGACGAACTCGACGGCGTCACGGTCGACTGCTTCAACGTCAAGGGCGATCATGGCGGTTGGTGGGCCAACATCCGCAAGAGCAACACCGAACCGCTTCTCCGCCTGAACCTCGAAGCCAAGGACAAGAAGACGCTCGACAAGATGCTCGCCGCTCTGAGCCCGAAGCTGGGGCACCGGGTGGAGCATTAGAAGAGTGGCATAGTGGCATAGTGTCATAGTGTCAAAGTGCAAGAATCGAAGTTTCCGCATCACGCCCACTGACGCCGCTTGTCCCACAGCTTCCCGCTGCGACATTCTGCCACTGTGCCACTGTGTCACTGTGTCACGTTCTTCCCATGACCCTCAACGAACTCCTATCCCGGTTCGGACTCGCGGAGAACCCCTTCCGCGGCGAGGAGGCCCGCAACGACGCGGTCTTCGCGAAGATGACCGGCGTGAACGGAACGAGTTCGTCGAGTGCGGAGCAGAAGCCCGCCGACACCGCCGCGGGTTCGGAACCGACTCCTGCGCCGAGGCCCGGCACCGGCTCGTTCGCGCTCCCGGCGCTCACGGGTACGTTCCATTCCGACTTCGAGAAGATCCTCGGCGATCTCTCCCGCCCCGCCACCGCGATCGTCTTCGGCGAGAAGGGCTCGGGCAAGACCGCGATCCGTTTGCAGCTGACCCGTGCGATTGACCTGCACAACACCCAGCACGCCGATCGCCGCGTGCTGCTCATCCCTTACGACGATCTCAATGGCGTGCTCGATCGCCTGCACGCCCGCCTCAACGGCAAGACGCCGCTGGAGAGTTTCCAGAAGATCCGCCTCGTCGATCACCTCGACGCGATCTTCGCCTCGCTCGTGCCGCGGCTGGTCGATTCGGCGCTAAACAAGTCCGACCCATCCGACCCGCTCCTCAGCGACGACGCCAAGAAACTGCTCAAGAAACTCGACCCCGGCAGTCGCCGCGATCTGCTGCTCCTGCAGTCGGTTTACGATCGCCCCGATCAGGCCGACCTCCGCACCACGCAGCTCCGCCGCAAGCTCGGCCTGTGGCTGCCGTGGAGTCGGGTGCTCTCGCACGCAGCCGTGTGGCTGGGCTGGATCCCCGCCGCCGCGGTGGTCTACCTCGCCAATCTGCTCCCCGGCCCCGAAGGCTGGACCATCGGCCCGGGCCCCGCGCTCTACGCCTTCCTCACGCTCCTGGCCGTCTGGCTGATCGCGCTGGTGAAGCTGCTCGCGTGGGACCGCATCGCGTTCAACCTGCTGGGCAAGCGGGTGCGCAAGCAACTCCGAAGCGCAAGCCGCAGCGACCGCTCTTACGCCCGCTCGCTCCGCCAGCTCGACCCGGTGCTCCGCGACGAGGACAACCTGCCGATCACCGACTCCGACGAGGTCCGCTACCGCCTGCTCGAGCGTCTCCGCTCCATCCTCCGCGCCCTCGGCTACACCGGCCTTGTGATCATCGTGGATCGCGTCGACGAACCAACGCTCATCAGCGGCGATTACGACCGCATGCGGGCCGTCGTGTGGCCGATGCTCAACAACAAGTTCCTGCAGCAAGACGGCATGGGCGTCAAGATGCTCCTTCCCGTCGAGCTCCGTTACGCGCTCTACAAGGAATCCGCCGCGTTCTTCCAGGAAGCACGCCTCGATAAGCAAAACATGGTCGATCGCCTCTCATGGACCGGAGCGATGCTCTACGACCTGTGCGTGAGCCGCCTGCACGCGTGCCTTGCTCCCGGAGCAACGCCGCTGAGTCTCCTGGATCTGTTCAGTGAGGAAGTGACGCGGAGCGACCTGGTGGACGCGCTCGACCAGATGCACCAGCCCCGCGACGCGTTCAAGTTCCTGTACCGCTGTTTGTCCGAGCACTGCTCGAACGTGACCCGCGACGACAAGAACGTGCGCATCCCCAAGGCCGTGCTCGACATGGTCCGCAAGCAGGAAGCCGAACGCGTGCAGCAGCTCTATCGGGGCATCCGGCCGGCGTGAGGCGTGTTTACGCGACGATGCTCCGGGCGACTTCACCGACGATCGCGAGCGCCCGCTTCAACTCCCACTGCTGCTTTACTCGCTCCCCCGTTGTGTTGCTGACCACCCGCAGCTCCGCGCCCGGCACGCCCAGCCGCGCCGAAGCCAGCATCACCGCCGCTCCTTCCATCGCCTCCACGATCGCCCCCGTGCGCTTCACAACTGCCGCGGCCCGGGCATCGGTGCCGGAGCACGTCGAGACCGTCGCGATCAAGCCCACGCGCGCCGTGAGCGGGCGGAGCAACTCCACGAACTCGGCGTCGCCCGCGACCCCATCACCATCGATCGCGGTCGGGAACCCCAAGCTCGCCATCGTCTCCCACTTTTCCCCGGCCACCGACTCGACACCCTCATCCGCGAAAACGGAGCCGGTCGCCAGGACCACATCACCGATCGCCGCGGTCGAGCCCGGAAGCACGCCGCCGACGCCGAGGCTTATCACAGCGCCGTACACCCCGGTCGCGAGCGCCGCCGCCGTCGCGCCCGCGGCGTTCGCCTTACCGACGCCGCTGAGCACAATGTCCACCCCTTCCACGATCGAGGTCGGGGCCCACGGCAGAACCACCGACGCCCGATCGCCCGCGACCGCCCGCGCCTCGCTCGGCGCTGCGACCACCAGCAACAACTTGGCATCCGAGGCCTTTTTTCTGACGAACTGACGGAGTTCGGGCGTCATAGTGCTTGGTCCACCGGGCCTCTTCGGCTATGCTCCGACATCGAGCCGCCGAAGCCCCGGCGAACGATCGTCAGGATACGAGCCATCGACTCCGGCCGCGGCACGCGATCGGACGATGGAGAACGAGGTCCGGAACAGCCGCAGCACTTCGCTCAACGCGGGGCGGCCGAGCCGGTAGGACAATCCAAAGGTCGCGTGCGGCAGGTCGAAAGACCGACCGAACGCCGGACAGTCGATCCAAAGGCCAAACGCCGAGCGCGTCGAGCCGAGCTGAGGAGAACGCCCATGGCACCACGTCGCCGATCCCGCAAGCTGCCGATCGCGATCGGGCTCTTGGTCGTTCTGGCCGGGACCTACGGCACGTACCGCGCCACGCGCACCGCCCCAACCGAGGGCCAGGACACCCGCGCCACCGCCGACACCGCCACCGTCCTCAGGACCAGCTTCGATATCACCACCCTCGCCACCGGCGAGCTCGAGGCCAAGAAGCAGGTCGAGCTTCGCTCGCGGCTCGAACAACAGACGGTCGTCCAGGAGATCATCCCCGAGGGCACCCGCGTCAAGGCCGGCGAAGTCCTCGTGCGGCTCAACTCCGACAAGATCCAAACCCAGTACGACGAGCAGCTCCTGCAGATCGAGACCTCCAAGAGCGAGCTGGTCGCCGCGGAGAACGGGTACAACATCCAGGTCAACGAGAACGCCAACAACCTCCGCAACGCGTCGCTGAAGGTGACGCTTGCCGAGCTCTCGCTCAGCCAGTGGCTCGAGGGCGAAGTGAAGACCAAGCGCGAAGCCAACCGGCTTGCCCTCTCGCAGAGCAAGCTCGAGCTCGACCGCCTCGCCGAGAAACTGATCCGCTCGCAGAAGCTGCAGGAGCAGGGCTTTCTCTCGAAGGACGAGCTTGACCGTGACGAGCTCGATTACATCAAGGCCCAGAGCGCGTGGATCAAGGCCCAGCTCGACGACAAGGTCTACGAGCAGTACCAGTTCCCCAAGGACGAGAAGCAGAAGAACGGCGACCTCGATCAGGCCCGCAGCGAACTGACCAAGGTCAAGATGAACGCCGAGATCGATCTGGCCAGCAAGGCCGCAAGCCGCAACAACCGGCGGACGCAGCTGACTATCCGCGAGAACACGCTGGCGAAGCTCAAGCAGCAGCTCGACGCATCGGTGATCACCGCCCCGTCGGACGGCCTGGTGGTCTACGCGACCAGCATCCGCCGCAACATGTGGGGCGGCGGTGAAGGCCCCTTGCAGATCGGTCGCCAGGTCTTTCCCAACGAGTTGCTCATCGTCCTGCCCGACACCAGCGAGATGGTCGCCAGCGTGCAGGTGCATGAGAGCCTCGCGGGCGACGTGAAGCCCGGCATGGCCGCGATGATCAAGGTCGACGCCGTTGGAGGCAAGAGCTTCCAGGGCACGGTCGATTCGATCGGCGTCTTGGCCGAATCCGGCGGCTGGCGCGACCCGGATCGACGCGAGTACACCGTCAAGATCAAGCTCGACGCCGGCGACGAAATCGTCGCGCTCAAGCCCTCGATGCGCTGCGAGGCACGCCTCACGCTCGGCCGCGTCGACGACGCCATCGCGATCCCGGTGCAGGGCGTCTTCAGCGACGGCCCCGTCCGCTTCACCTACTCCAAGAGCGGCACCCGCTACGAACGCACCCCGATCAGGATCGGCAAGCGTTCCGACACCTACGCCGAAGTGCTCGCGGGTGTGACCCCCGGAAGCACCGTGCTGCTCCGCGACCCCACACCGTCGGAAGTGCTCGCCGGACCGTGGGACAAGGCGCGGCTGGAACTCGCGGGCTACTCGCTCGACGAGAAGGGCAACCCCGTTGTCAGCGGCGGCCGCGGCCCCCGAGGCGGCCCCCCCAAGTCCTCCGGCGCCAAGCCGCCCGCGGCCAAGCCGACGGAGGCCCCAGTCGCAGACGCCGCCAAACCCGAGACCAGCAAGGTCGAGACCGAGGCGACCAAGGCCACCGAGCCCAAGCCGGTTGATCCCAAGCCGGTTGCCACCGTCACGCCAAAGACTGACACCACGCCCGCGAAGTGATTCGGGGTCAACGCCGCTCGCGTCGGTGACGTCTCAGCTCGCCTTGCGCCGCTCCGCCATCGCCGCCGCCCGATTGATCAGAGCGTCGGCGCCTGAGTTCAGGTCGTACGCGCCGGGCTTGAGATCGAAGTTATCCGCACCGACCGCGAAGCCCTCGGCCCGCGCGATGCTCAGGTCCTTGCGCTGCCGCAGATCAAACTCCACCGGATCGACCGCCTTGCCGTGGGGCACGAGCGTCTCGACCATCGGACGACAGGGCTGATTGTGGCTCCACCGCGTCACCACGCACTGGTGCCCGCTGGAGAGCATCACGATCGTGCCCGGGGCGTACGCGGGAACGACATTGAACAACGCCCGCATCACCATTGGGTCGATGCGACGCGCGTACTCGGGCTGGCGGATGATGTTGAGCGCCCGCACCGTCGGCAGCGCGGGGTCGCCCTCTTCGCGTCCGTTGTTGCGGATGCGGCAGAACAGATCCGCCGCCGCCACGATCCGCGCAAACACGTGGATCTCCTGCCCCTTCAGCCCGATTTCCTTCTTGCTCTCGTCGGGCTTGGATGGAAAGCCCGTGCCGTCGAAGTGCTGGTGGTGGTGCAGCACCACCGCGGAAGCGGATGGCTCGACCTGATCGTGCACCAGGTTGTAACCGATCTGCACGTGCTCACGGAAGGCCGGGTCGGTGTCGTCTTGCGACTCGTCCCAGCGCTGTCGCACCTCCGCAGAAAGCCTCGCCATGCCGATGTCGTGCAGCATTGCGCCCACTCCGAGATTCGAGACATCGCGGGCGCTCGAGGCGGGCAATCGCGAGCGTTCGTGCACGAGATAAAAGTCGAGCTTCAGACCCATCAGCACGCTGAGCAAGCAGACGTTGCTGGCGTGTCGCAGCGCGGCCGAGCCGTTCTCGCCGATCTCGTTCACGTAGATCGCCGCCTTGGGATGTTCGCAGAACTTCTCGATCAGCCCGCCCACCGCACGCCTGTACGCCGCGTAGTCGAGCTTGGCGTGGGCCGAACCCATCACGCTATCGAGCGCTCGCCCGACCTGCCCCGCCAGCTCCGAACACGCCGTCACCACCGCGGGCGAGACGTACTCGCTCAGGTGCCCCAGCCGCGGATACTTCACCCACACCTCGCGAAGCCCCAGCTCCCGCATCTTGCCAATGGTGTGCGCGTCGAGGGCCACGCCGGGGCGCAGCAGAACAACCTCCGGCCGGCGGGGGTGCAGGACGGGCAGGCCGATCACCATGCCGTCGTGTGCGTCTTGGAGCGGAACTCGGAGCATGCGCCGGCAAGTCCATCGGCCCGAGAATCGATCGGGTGAACCGCGGACGCCGCCGTCGGTCTCCGCGGGCTTCTGGCAGCCCGCACCGGCGGCACACCCGGCTTGGAATCCAGCCGCCGCCGCACGCGAACGCCCGAGAATCCGGCCCGTACACTCCGCCGATGCCCATCCATGTCTCCAAGCTCCGCTGCGGCACAACGCTCCTGGTCGAGCCCATGCCCAGCGTCCGCTCGCTCGCGTTCTCGTGGCTGGTGCCGGGCGCTTCCGCCGACGACCCTGCCAATCGCCTCGGCCGCGGCGCCATGTGGGCCGAGCTCCTGATGCGGGGCACACGCTCGCTCGACTCCCGCGCCCACGCCGACGCCGTCGATCGCCTTGGTGCCTCCCGCCTCGTCGACAACGGCGTCTATTTCCTCCGCCTCGCTTCGACGATGCTCGGCAACCGCATGCGCGAGGTGCTGCCGCTCTTCACCGAGATGGCACTCGCCCCCCGCTTCGACGCCGACTCGATCGAGCCCGCTCGCGACCTGTGCCTGCAGGCCATCGCCTCGCTCGCCGACGACCCGCAGGAGCGTGCCGTCCTCGCCGCCCGCGATCGCCACTATCCCACGCCCCTCAACCGCAGCGGCCACGGCGACGAGCCCGGGCTGACCTCGCTCACCCACGATGAGATCGTCCGCGGCTGGGCCGCGATCCAGAACCCGGCCCGCTCCATCTTCTGTGCCGCTGGTGCCGTCGACCCCAACGAATTGGCCGCGGAACTCGACGACATCCTCGGCGATTGGACCGGCGCCGCACCCGAACCCGCAATCGCCAAGACCTCGCCCCGTGGGTACGCCCACGAGGAGGACGAGACCAACCAGGTCCAGATCGTCCTGCTCCACGACGCACCCAACGAAGCCTCGCCCGACGCGATGCTTGAGAAGATCGCGGTCAACGTTCTCTCGGGTGGCATGTCCGGCCGCCTCTTCAGCGAGGTCCGCGAGAAGCGCGGCCTCTGCTACAGCGTCAGCGCCAGTTACCGCGGCGATCGCGACACCGGCGGCGTCATCGCCTACGTTGGCACCTCTCCCGACCGCGCCCAGCAGTCGCTCGACGTCCTCACTGCCGAACTGCAACGCATCAATTCGCCCGAAGGCCGCATCACACCCGAAGAGTTCCAGCGGGCCGTCGTGGGCATGAAGACCAGCCTGGTCTTCAGCGGCGAATCGACCAGCGCCCGGGCCGCGGCGATCGGGTCGGACTACTTCCGCCTCGGCCGCTGCCGCACACTCGAAGAGGTCGCCAAGGCGGTGGACGCGATCACGCTGGAGCAGGTGAACGACTACCTGTCACGGCGGAGCATGGGCCGAGTGACGATCCAGACCGTGGGCCCAGCGGCGCTAAAACCCCCTCTGTAAACCGCGCCCAAACGGACCTCGGCTTTCCTATAGTCCGCCCGCATGTCCTGGATCACCAAGAACTCCGCGTCCGCCACCGTTGACCGCAGCCAGGGGCCCTTCCTGACGCAGCAGATGCGTCAGCACCTCAGCCAGCACATCGTGCCGCGCTATGAGCGGAAGATGGGTGCTCTGCTCCCCACGCTGCACGAGGTCCAGCACACCTACGGCTGGATCCCGCCCGCCGCGATGATGGAGGTCGCCGAGTTCCTCGAGATCAAGCCCGCCGACGTCATCGACACCGCGAGCTTCTACGAGGAATACTGGCTCAAGCGCAAGGGCAAGCACCTCGTCAGCGTTTGCCGCAGCATCGCCTGCGAGTTCTGCGGCCAGCCCAAGATCACCCAGGCCGTCAAGGACGCCCTCGGCATCGACGTCGGCGAGACCACCGCCGACAACGAGTTCACGCTCATCGAGCTCGAGTGCCTCGGATCCTGCGGCACCGCCCCAGCCATCCTCATCGACGAGACCCTGCACGAGAACGTCAAGCCCGAACAGATCGCGGGTTTGCTTGAGGCCGCCAAGAAGCACGCACATCACTGATCGCAGGCGTGACGCCGGAGCCTAGAAGGCCCCGCGCCCACCACGCAGCACCGCCCCGCTGCCCTGCCCTACTGCTCCCCTCCTCCCCTGCTCCCCTTCCTCCCCCATGCCCCCCGAGAAATCCATCTCGCGTTCGCTGGGTGAGTTCTTCGGGCACATCTGGAAGGGCGTGCAGGAACCCGTCGGCGAGCCGGTCGCGAAGCCCGAGGGCAAGATCGTCGTGCGCGAGCACACCGAGGAAGAAGTGCGCGACACGCCACAGGGCAAGGTCGTGCTGCGGCGGACGATCGTGGAAGAGATGGAAGTCGTGCCCGAGCCGGACAAGCCTCGCCAGTAATCTGCGAGACCCAAAGACGCCGAGGCTGACCAGTCCGCGAGGAAGCCTCGGATCGCCTGCAACCTACGCACGCGTCACCAGAACACGGTGCGGACTCCTGCGTGCCCGTCGCCTCTCTCCCCGACGCGTTCAACTCGCCTTCGGGTTGCTGTCATGCCAGCCCCCACTTCCACAATCTCGACGGTTTCGCACGACCCGCAAGGCCGGCCGGTTCTGACCACGCCGCGACTGGTGCTGTCGGCGATGGAACCCACCGACGCCGCCGCCGTCGCGTCGCTCGCGGGCGACAAGCGGGTGCACGACACCACGCTCTTGATCCCGTATCCCTACGAACTTCGACACGCCACCGAATGGATCGCGACCCACGCCGCCCAGTGGCAGCGCTGGCGCACCGACTGGACCATGAACTGGGCCATCCGTCTCGACGGATCACTGATCGGCGCGATCGGCCTCGTCGGCGCGGCACACCACAAACGGGCAGAGCTGGGCTACTGGATCGGCGTGCCGTTCTGGGGCCACGGCTACGCGTCCGAGGCCGCGCTGGCGGTGGTCGCGTTCGCACGCGACGTGCTGAACGCCAAGCGATTGGAGTCGGGCGTCTTCGTCGGTAATGAAGCCTCACGCCGCGTGCTCCTCAAGTGCGGCATGGCCGAGGAGTGCGTCCGCCGCGCCCGCTACCTCAAGAACGGCGTGCACGTGGACGAGCACTTCCTGGCGGTTGTGTTTGAGTGAATACGAACCCTCCGCGCAAGCGGAGGGTCACCGCGGCGTGCCTGTCGAAATGGACATCCAGCCCACCCCACCCCACGCTCGCGCGTGGGGTTCGTACTCACCCGCCCAATCGATCCGTCCAACGCGACAGATGCTCACGCCGCGTCAGGTCGTACATCAACGGCGTCACCGTGATGTTGCCCTTCAAGAGCAGGTCCACATCCGTCCCGGGGTCGCAACTGCGGAAGCCAAGCCCGCTGCCGGTGGCCCAGAAGTACGGCTCGCCCAGCGGGTTCTGCCGCTTCTCGTAGCTGTCTTCCAGCCCGTGCGTGTTCATCGGGCAGACCCGCACCGGCGGCATCGGCCCGCCGGTCTCGGTCACCGGGATGTTGATCGACAAACACTCGTGCGGATCGGGCAGGCCACGGGCAAGGACCATCTCCAGCACCTTGCGGGCCCGTGCCGCGGCGACATCGAATCGCGCCCGGCCCTTACCCAGTTGCAGCGAGACCGCGATCGCGGGGATGCCGAGGAAGGCGCCCTCGATGGCGGCGGCAACCGTGCCGCTATAGATGACGTTGATGCCGCAGTTCGCGCCGGCGTTCATGCCGCTGATGATGACATCGGGGCGTGAGTCCTTGCCGAAGCGCTCGGGCCAGAGGTTCGACACGGCGAGCTTCACGCAGTCCGCGGGTCGACCGTCGACGGCGACGCCGCTCATGCGTGGGTTCACCTGCACATCGGTGGTCATCAGGGGCTGGTGAAACGTCACGCCGTGGCTGGTCGCCGACTGCACCGTGAGCGGCGCGATGGCGACGACTTCGGTCGTCGGCCCGAGCATCGGCCCGCCAAAGCGGCCCTCGGTGTCCACGAGCGCCTCGTAGAGATGGGTGATGCCCGGAGCGCGGATGCCGTCGTCGTTGGTGAGCAGGATCTTCATGTCTGACGAGGGTATGGACTCAATGTTCGGATTTCGGATGTCGGATGCCTTCCGACTTCCGGGTGCCACTGCTTGACCTGCCTTGAGGTCAAGCAGTGCCTGGGCATCTGTTCCCGGCGCTCCCGATGGCGATGTCATTGCGGCGACGGCTGCAACGCCGGTCACAGTGCCGCGGTAGAAACGTCATGCGAAACGCGATCCTGCCGCTGTCGATGGCCTCGATTCTCGCGGCGTTTGCCGGGGCTCAGGCAACGCCCGCACCCGCGCCGGCCCCCGCGTCCGCAAGAGCACCCGAAGCCCCCAAGCCAACGGAGAACGTGCGGATCCTCGCCGAGATCAGCGAGGCGGCTAAGAGCGTTCTGCCGTTCATGACGACCGACGCGGGACACGATTTCGTGCGTGCCGCCGACTCGCTGCCGCCGCGGGAGATCCGCACCATTTACCGCGACCGCGAGCGCGGCCTGGCGCTCCCCGAAACCGAGTGGAAGAAACTCGCCGCCGACGAACAGGCCAAATTCAAACCCCGCGCCATGGACGAGCGGATGTACTACTACACCGGCTACGGCACGCCGCTGACATACGCACGCATGCTCGACCTTCTCGCCACGCACGGCGTCACCTCGTGGAAGGGCAAACGCGTCCTCGATTTCGGCAACGCCGCCATCGGACACCTCCGCATGCTCGCCAGCCTCGGAGCCGATGCGCAAGGCGTGGACGTCGAACCCCTCTGGGCCTCGATGTACAACCAGCCCGGCGATCAGGGAAAGGTGCCCGCTGCGGCACTTGCCGGCGCCGAGGGCAACGTCAACGTCCACGTCGGCCGCTGGCCCGCGGAGAAGAACGTCGCCGACGCCATCGGCGGCGGATACGACATCTTCCTCAGCAAGAACACCCTCAAATACGGCTACATCCACCCCAAGCGCGAGACCGAGAAACGCTTCACCATCGACCTCGGCGTCGACGACGCCGCGTTCCTGAAAGCGATGCACGACGCCCTTAAGCCCGGCGGCCTCGCGATCATCTACAACATCTGCCCCGCCCAGGCGCCCGCGGACAAGCCCTACATCCCCTGGGCCGACGGCGAGTTCCCGTTCACACGTGAGTTGACCGAGAAGGCCGGCTTTGAAGTCCTCGCATGGGACGTGGTGGACGATGAGATCTGCCACAAGCTCTGGCCGTTCGTCAGCGGCGACACCAAGAGCACGCCGGAGGAACTGAAGACGACGATCTTCACGCACTACACCGTGCTGCGGAAGAAGCAGTAGGACCGGCCTCCGGCCGGTCGTCGGACCATCCCGAGGCAGATGATCTTCCCAAAAAGAAAGAGACCGGCCGGAGGCCGGTCCCACTGAATGGCTGGCGCACGTCGCGTGCTACGCCGCCTCAACCCGTCCGAAGCTCAACCACTTCCGCAGCCCGCTGGTATCGGACTGCTTCGCGCTTCTTCCCGCGACGATGTCGCGGGCCTCGCGCAGGGTGGGCGCTATCTGCAGCGTGCGGTGCAGGCCCGTGTCCTTCAGAAACGCGTGCAGTTCCTTCGACAAGCCGCAGATGCACAGCCGCCCGCCCATGCGGCTGCACTGGCCGCCGATGGCGATCATGGTGTTGATCCAGGCACACGAGAAATCGCGCACGTGCGACAGATCGAGCACCAGTTTGCCGGCGGTCAGCCGTGCCAGCGAGATCAACTCCGGCTGCAGTTGCTCGGCGTGCGTCTCGCGCAGGCTCGGCTCTCGCAGCGTCACGATCGCGGCCTCGCTGAGCCGCTCAACTGACAGATACCGATCAGAAAAAGAAGGCCCCGGCGGCGGCGCCGCCGTGCGAAGAGGCCGATCGCCGGAAGCCGCCGCCCGACCCGGGGCCATCGATGGACCCACCGCCCCGTGTGTATCACTCTGCCCGCCGCGCTCCGAAGCGTTGGGTGAAGAACCGGGCTGCAGGTTTCCGTGCGAGCCGGCCATATTTTCATGATTGTCGTTCGCGAAGATGTCCATCATCCCTCCCGGGCGTCCGCCCTTCCCCGAAAAAACGGTCGTTGATCGCTGACCCGTACGGCTCATGGGAAACTCCTTCTGCGAAGCCTCGCCGTCGGGTGTGGTTCCTCCAAAGAACCAATTCACCGACGGCTTCTGCAACCCGGGCAACGCCCATTTCGCGAACCAGCCCCGCGATTCGGCAAGTTGTGCCGCCTGTGCGGCCTGTCCGGACAGCCGGCACCGCTTTGGGCACCCCGTCCGAGCCCCCCACCCCCTATCCCGAACCTGCTGTCACCCTTGGCCGGGGCGCGAACCCGGCGGGGCACATGATCGCTACACGGGCCCATTGGCCCCCAGGCCGGGTTTGTCCGGCTGGCCGCGGGTACCGTCGTCGGGAGACCCGCCGGGGATGGGGGCGACTGGATCGGCGATCGACTGGCCTCAATCGAGTACGCTGCGAAAAATCGACGCACTTTCTCGGACGCTCGGCCCCCAAGCCTCCACACACTCCACCCATGATCAGCATCCGCAAGATCTCCAAACGCTACGGCACAGGCTCCGGCATCCTGGCCGTGGACAACGTCAGCCTCGAGGTCGGCCCCGGCGAAGTCCTGGGCTTCCTCGGGCCCAACGGCGCCGGTAAATCCACCACCATGAAAATGGTCACCGGGTTCCTCACCCCGACCAGCGGCACCGCGGTCGTCTGCGGGCGCGACGTCGTCGAGGACCCCGTCGGTGTCAAGGCCGCCATCGGGTACCTGCCCGAAGGTGCGCCCAACTACCCCGACATGACCGTCCGCTCGTTCCTGGACTTCATCGCCCAGGTCCGCGGGTTCAGCGGCACGGAGAAGCACCGGCGCATCGACACGGTCGTCGATCGCGTGCAACTCCGCGGCGTGCTCCGCCAGCCCATCGAGACACTCTCCAAAGGCTTCAAGCGCCGCGTCGGTCTTGCTCAGTCCATGCTGCACGACCCGCCGGTGCTGATCCTCGACGAACCGACCGACGGCCTCGACCCCAATCAGAAGCACGAGGTCCGCAACGTCATCCGCGCGCTGGCCACCGCGGCCGATCATCAGAACAGCGGGCGCGCGGTCGTGCTCAGCACGCACATTCTTGAAGAAGTCGAGGCCGTCTGCACCCGGGCGATCATCATCGCCAAGGGCAAGCTCCTCGTCGACGGCACGCCCGCCGAGCTGCGAGCCATGAGCAAGTACCACAACGCCGTCACGCTCACCGTTATCCCCCCCACTGGCGCCGGTGGCGAACCCTTGAGCGTCACCAAGGAACTCGGCGACATCAAGTGGGTCGCCTCGGTCGAGGACAAAGGCGTGGTGCACGTGCCCGTGTCACCCGCCGGTCCCGGTGGCCCGCGGCAGACGCTCACGCTGGTCCCCAAGGGCGGGCGGCCGCTCCTGGGCGATGTCACCAGTCTTTGCAAGAGCAAGGGCTGGTCGATCGAGACCATCGCGGTGGAAACCGGTCGTCTCGACGACGTCTTCCGCACGCTGACGACCAAGGACGCCGCGAACGCCAACAAAGTCGCTGAACCCGTCGGAGGTGCGGCATGAAAGGCCTTCTCCCCGTCTTCAAGCGTGAGCTGTCAGGCTACTTCACCACGCCCGTCGCGCTCGTTTTCATCGTCATCTTCCTCTTCCTCGCCGGGGTCTTCACGTTCAACCTCGGTGCCTACTTCGAGCGCGGCCAGGCCGACATGGTCGTCTTCTTCAACTTCCATCCGTGGCTGTATCTGTTCCTGATTCCCGCAGTGTCGATGCGCCTGTGGGCCGAGGAACGCAAGAGCGGCACGATCGAGCTCCTGCTGACGCTGCCCGTCTCGCTCTCGGCGGCGGTGGTCGGCAAGTTCCTCGCCGCGTGGGCCTTCGCCGGCTTGGCCCTGGCGCTCACGTTCCCCTTGTGGCTCACCACCAACTACCTCGGCTCGCCGGACAACGGCGTGATCCTCGCCGGCTACCTCGGCAGCTTGCTCATGGCCGGCGCGTTCCTCGCCATCGGTTCGTGCATCAGCGCCAGCACCAAGAGTCAGGTGATCGCGTTCATCATCTCCGTGGTCATCTGCCTGCTCTTCATGCTCGCGGGTATTCGCGAGGTGCAGGGCTTCCTCGCCGACTGGCTGCCGGTGCAGGCGGTGCAGGTGCTGGGCGGGTTCAGCTTCCTGACCCGCTTCGAGGCCATCAGCCGCGGCGTGCTCGACGCCCGCGACGTGCTCTTCTTCGCCTCCATCATCGGCGTCTTCGTCGCCGCCACCGGCGTGGTGGTGAACATGAAGAAAGCTGTCTGATCAGTTCTGCCTTGTCCCTGCTCCCCTCCTCCCCTTCCGCTTCCGAGATCTCCCCATGACCGCTCGCTTCACCGGTGCTCTCTCGCTGATCCTGCTCGCGGTGCTGTTCGTCGCGATCAACGTGCTCGCGGGCCTCTCGCTCCGCTCGACACGGCTCGACTTGACCGCCAGCAAGCTCTACACCCTCACCGAGGGCTCCAAGAAGATCGCCAGCAGTCCGCCCGAGCCCATCACGATCAACTTCTATAACTCGCAGAAGGCCAGCCGCGGGCGGCCCCAGGTCGAGAACATCGCCCGCCGCATCAGCGACCTGCTCGACGAATTCGCCCGCGCCTCCAACGGCAAGATCAAGATCCGCGCCATCGACCCCGAGGCCTTCAGCGAGGAAGAAGATCAGGCCGTGCAGAACGGGCTGGTCGGCATCCCCGCCGGCGGCGAGACGATCTACCTCGGCATCGTCGCAACCAACACCATCGGCGGGAAAGAGACCATCCCGCTCTTTGACATCAACAACGAACGCTTCCTCGAGTACGACGTCGCCCGCCTCATCCAGTCGCTCTCGATGACCAAGAAGCCGGTCATCAGCATCCTGTCGAGCGTGAACATGGACGGCGGTTTCGCCATGGACCCGCAGACCGGACGCCCCATGCAGCGCCGGCCATGGGGCATCATGCGTGAACTCAAGTCGCTCTACGACGTCCGCACGCTCACCGGCGACTCGATCGCGATCCCGCCCGAGACCTCGACGCTGCTGGTCGTCCACCCCAAGAAGCTCACGCCCAAGAACCAGTTCGCGATCGACCAGTGGGTGCTCGCGGGCGGCCGCACCATCGTGTTCGTCGATCCGATCTTCGAGCAGGACGAAGCCCAGCCCGCGGCACAGGGCCAGTCACCCGATCGCTCGTCGAACCTCGAGAACCTGTTCAACGCCTGGGGTGTGCAGTTCAGCACGGCGTCGATCGTCGCCGACGCCGATCTGGGTATCCGCATCAACGCCGGCCAGCAGGGCCAGCGCGGTCAGCAGGTGATCTTCCCGCCGTGGATCACCGTCGACAAGCGCGGCCTCGTCGCCACCGACCCGGCGACGGGCAAGGTGAACACCGTGAACTTCGCCACCGCGGGGTTCCTTACCAAGAAGGCGGCTGAGAAGCCCAAGGAAGGCGAGGCGGCGCCCGCCCCGACAGCCGCCGACCAGATGGTCTTCACCCCCATCATCCAGAGCACCACCAACTCGCAGCTCCTCAACCCCGCGGCGTTGATCGCGATCACCGATCCCGCCACCATCATCGCCAACTTCCAGCCCAGCGGTAACCAGTACGCGATCGCCGCCCGGATCAGCGGCACGCTCACCACCGCGTTCCCCAGTGGCGACCCCGCCGCCGCGGAGACCGACACCACCGGGCCGAACCCGCCGCCGAAGACCGACACGCTCAAGAAATCCGCGAAGGATGCCAGCGTGCTGATCATCGCCGACGTCGATGTGCTCACAGACCGCATGTGGACTCGCGAGCAGATGCTCGGCGGCATCAGCCTCGGCGCCCAGAAGATCGGCGACAACCTCGACTTCCTTACCACCTGTCTCGACATCAACGCCGGCTCCGGTGACCTGCTCGGCGTTCGGGCCCGCGGCGACTTCTTCCGCCCCTTCACCCGCGTCGAGGCCATCCAGCGCGACGCCGAGCAGAAGTTCCGGGCCGAGCAGGACCGCCTGAAGCAGAAACTCAGCGAGACCGAAGCGAAGATCGCGGACATTCAGAAGAAAGACCCCAACGCGACCGACAAAGACGGCTTCATCGTCCTCACCAAGGAGCAGGAAGCCGAGATCATCAAGTTCCGCGAGGAACAGGTGGAAACCCGTAAGCAGCTCCGCAACGTGCAGTTCAACCTCCGCCGGGATGTCGAAAGCCTCGGCACATGGGTGAAGGTCATCAACGTCGGCGCTGTGCCGATCGCGGTGATGTTCATCGCACTGGTGTGGGGCGCGGCTCGGGCCCTGGCACGGCGAGCGAGCGCGGGGTGATGGCAAGGATGAAGCATTTCACCGCGGAGGACGCGGAGAACGCGGAGAAAGCATTTCTGTTGGAAGGAACTTGGACAGGAAGCGGAACAGAAAGACAGCTCCGTGATTCGAGCTTCACCCATCTGTTTCTCTCCGCGTCCTCGGCGTCCTCCGCGGTGAATGGCCTTTCTGTTTCGAAGGACTTTCGGAAGTCGTGAGAACCCGACCATGAGCAGCAGCTTCAAGACTCTTCTGATCGTCACCGGTGTCGTCGCCGCCGCCACTGTTGCGGTGGTGTCGATGAAGTCCAAGCCCGCCGCCACGACCGAGGGCGGCCCGGCCCTGCCGTCGCTGCAGACGAGCGTCAACGACGTCGGGACCATCACCGTCATCCGCTCGAGCGGCACCGCCAGCGTGACCCGCGACGGCAGCCGCTGGATCGTGCCGACCAAGGAGGGCTTCCCCGCCGATCCGGAGAAGGTCCGCACCGCGCTGCTCGGGCTTCGCGACATGCAGCTCGTCGAGCCCAAGACCAGCACCGCGGAGTTCTACCCCAAGCTCGGCGTGCAGGACGTGAAGGTCATCGCGAAGCCTGCGCCGAATCCCGATGGCAGCGTTCCGCCGTCCGACAACAAGGACGAGGCTCCGGGCGCGCTGGTGGAGCTCAAGGACGCTTCGGGCAAGGCCATCGGATCGCTCATTGTCGGAAATAGCGCGGGTGCCGATGGCGACATGAGCCGCCCGGTGCAGAGCGGTCAATACGTCCGCCGCGCCGGCGAAACGCAGTCGTGGCTCACCAAGGGCACGGTCTGGCTCGACGCGGAGCCGATGAATTGGATCGACCGCAAGGTGGTGGGCATCGATCGCACGCGTCTGAAGGCCGCCACGGTTCGCCGTGTCGCGGCGCCTGGGCCGCAGCCGGCGAACGCGGACGCTTCGAAGCCGGACCTGGAGGTGCTCCGCAGCGACGCCGGCTCTGCCGCGTTCGACGCCGTCGGCAAGCCCGAGGGTCGGAACTACAAGCCGAGCGAAGCGCCGGATCAGGTGATCTCGGCGATCGCGTACATCGGGATGGAAGATGTCCGCAGGGACAGCGGCACGGTGATCGGCACGCCCGATCCGCAGGTGCAGGCCCAGACCGACCCGAGCAAGAAGGACAACCAGGCGCACCCGACCGTCACACAGTTCGTCACCTTCGACGGCCTGGTGGTCACCGTGAAGACCGGCTTCGACAACGCCAAGTGGTGGGCGAGCGTGAGCGCCGAAGCTGCGGCGGACGCGATCCCGCCCGCCCCCGACAAGGAAGGCGACGACAAGACCAAGGCCGAAGCTGAGGCAAAGAAGGCCACGCTGGCCAAGGAAGTCGATGTCATCAACGCCCGGTGCAAGGGCTGGCTGTTTGCGATCTCGCAGTTCGACGCCAAGCGATTGTCGCCCAAGCTCGAAGAGCTGCTGGCATCCGATGCCCCCGCGCCGAGCAATCCGGAAGTTGGGCCGGCGCTGCCGGGTTCCAACCCGGTCGGCCCGATGGGGACGCCGCTGCCGCCGAAGTGATGGACGTTCACGATCCAGTGTCGCATGGTGCCATCAGTCCGCCGGCTCGGCGGCGCGACTGATGCGGTGTGGGCATGGATATCAATGTTCCAGTCGCATCAGTCGCGCGGCTCCGAGCAGCCGCGGACTGATGGCACCGGACGTCGACGTGCTAACTGGGACCGCGCGGGCTGAAGCCCGCGGCTCTGGGTTGGGGGTTTGGGTATAGACCAATGAAAAACGGGCGCTGACGCGCCCGTTGTTCTTCGTGATCGAGCCGCTTCAGAAGCGGGGCTTTTCTTCCTTCTTTTCTTCCTGCATCTCGTCGCCCTCTTCAGCGCCGCCGCCTTGGAACTGCTTCGCGGCGTCGCTGATGGCGGTGATGACGCTCATCGGGGCGTGGAAGCGGATGTGCATGCCGCCGCCGTCGCCGGTGACACCGAAGGCCATCGGGGGAAGCGTCTCGGGCACGTTGAGCTGGGCCGGGTTGCCGGTGAACGACATCGCCATCTGGGCGAGGTCAAACAGGCTCTTGGTGCCGATCACGCCGCGCATCATCGAGTTCTTGGGAAGGGCATCGGTCGCGGTGGCGAGGGTCTTGTCCTCGGCGAGCGTGCCCTTGCCGTTGGCGGCGTCGAGTGCGCTTTGCATGACCATGGTGTTGGGCGTGTAGGTCATGATGACCGAGTTCTTGGTGGTCGCCATGAAGCCGGACATCTGCCCGGTGGCGCCGAAGACGAACATGTTGACCATGGCCATCTGGCCGGCCATCGGGTCGTTGGGGTCCATCTTGGGCTTCATGGTCCAGCGGTCGAGCTTCACGCCGCCGACTTCGGCGGCGCCTTCGGTGAAGGTGGACTCGACTGTGACCGGGCCGGCCATGTTGGCCATGCCGCTGAGCTGCTCCTTCACCATGGCCTTGATGGCCGCCGGGTCGCTGCCGCGGGCCTGGTACGTCATGCCGCTGAAGAGGCCCGCACCGCCGAGCATCGCGGGCGAGAAGCCCCAGACCATGTCCACGCCGTCCATCTTGTCGATGTTCTTGGCGAAGTTCTTGATCGCGCCGGTCTGGCCCTCGATCTGCTTGATGAACTGGTTCAGCTGCTCGGCCTTGGACTCATCCTCCTTCGCGATCCGCTTCATCTCGTCCTTGGCGGTCGCCATCGTCTTGTCGACGATGTCGATCGTGTTCTTGGCGATCTGACGCGTACCGGGGCCGCTGGTGTCCATCGACATCGCGAACAGGTACGGCTGGCCGGGCAGGCTCGCCAGCGTCGCGTCGGCCTTGCCGGGCGTCTGGAAGAAGCCTGCGATCTCACTCTTGGCCTTGAACGATGAACCGAGGTCGATCGTCAGGCCGGTGTCGGCGAGGCCGATGCCAAAGACGCAGGTCTGAGCATCGCGTGCGAAGGCACGTCCAATGGTCTCGAGCGGCGCGATGAACTGCTTGATCGCCTCCGGCGAGATCATCGCCATCATCGGGTTGCCTTTCGGCCCGCCCTTCTTTGCCTCCTTCACCATTTCATCGATGCCGGCGTTGATATCCGCGGCGAGCGCTTCCATGTTGGCGATCACCAGGAAGTCCGACCCCTCCGCTGCCCTGTTGCCGACGACGCCGAGCGCTTCCTGGTGCGTGTTGAGCATGTTGACGCCCGGCTCGAAGGAGCCGACGAGCGCCTCGGTCGGGCCGAGAACGATCCAGCCGCCGCCGATGTCGCGGGCGTACATCTCTTCATCACCCATGCCGGTGACCTTGGCGACCTTGGCGGCGGGATCGCCGCCCATCTCGCTCACCATCTTCTTGTAGTCGGCGGTCTGGGCGAGCAGCACCGACCGCTCCATTGGATCGGTCTTGGCCTTCTTCTTGCCTTCGCCAGCGGGCTGCATGTCCTTGGGCTCGGGCAGGAGCACGAGCGCAACCGAGCCGTCTCTCTTGAAGCCCGGCGTGTTCGCGATCTCGTCCGCCATGCCGTCAAAGGCCTCGACTTCTTCGATGTTCAACTTCTCGGCGTACACCTTCACGCGGTCCACCGTCCGCTGGAAGTTCTCGGTGGCGATCACCGCCACGGCGTTCTTGGGCACGCGGTCCAGTGCAGCGGGCACCTTTGCCACCGCCGAGCCCGCGACCAGGAGCATGGCCAGCACGGGCGACAGCCGCATCGTGCGGGAAGGTTGACAGGGCAGAACGCGACGGACGTTGGCGAGCATCGTGATTCCTTTCGTGCAGTTCGTGAATGGACGCGTGTCGGTCGGGATCTCGGGGCATGCCGCGGAAGGCCTTTGACCAGACGCCGCAGTTGACCGCGAAGTTCATATCGGCTCGCCGACTGTAGCGAACCGGCGCAGAGCGATACCGCACCTTCCCCTACCGCGGTTCTTGGGAATCGCAGGTCCGGGATTCCGCGGGCTCTAGACCGAGGACTTGGGGTTGCTCCGATCCGGGGTTTCGACAATTGTCTCGGGGGACTCTTCTTCGTCCTGGTCAGATTCTTCCGATTCCTCGGCGTCCTCGATTTCCTCCGAATCCTCGGTGGCATCCGACGCCGTGGGAGCGTCCGCAGTCGCGCCTGCGGCAGCGGAAGCCGCCTCGGCGTTGAACAACTGAGCCTGCTCCGTGCCCTTGGGCGGCCACTGGATGCCCTGCTTGGCGGCCTCTTCCTTGGCCATCTCCTTCATCATCTCCCACTCGTCGATCGTGACCAAGACGTCACGCGCGACCGAACCCTTGTGATCGGAGATGATGCCTGCGATGCCCATCAGGTCGATCAGGCGGCTGGAACGGGTGTAGCCGATGGCGAGGCGACGCTGCAGGAGTGACACCGAGCCGCGACGCGACTCGAGCACGATCTCCACGGCACGCTCGAAGAGCGGGTCTTCCTGCGCGGCCTTCAGGCTCGCGCTCGAGTTGTTCTTGCTCTGGACGAGGCGTTCCTCGTCGCTGAGGTTGCCCAGGCCGCTGCCTTCCTCGCTGGGCTTGCGGAGCACCAGGAGCTGTCGCTCGAAGCTGGGGCTGGCGACTTCCTTCATGAACTTGACGACCTTGCGGATCTCCGCGTCGGAGACCAGCGTGCCCTGGGAGCGGATGAGCTCGTTGCTGCCGGGGTTCAGGAAGAGCATGTCGCCGTGGCCGAGCAGGAGCTCGCCGCCCTTGTGGTCGAGGACGATGCGCGAGTCCATGCCGCTCGCCACCTTGAACGAAATACGGCAGGGCATGTTGGACTTGATGAGGCCGGTGACGACGTTGGCCTGCGGGCGCTGAGTCGCGAGGATCAGGTGGATGCCGACGGCTCGTGCCTTCTGGGCGATGCGGATGATGTGCCCTTCGACTTCCTTGGCGGTCATCATCAAGTCGGCCAATTCGTCGATGATGAAGACCATGTAGGGGAGCTTGCGGGGAACGCGTGCGGCCTCCTCGTCGCTCTTGAGGTTCATCCGCTCCTTGAGCTCTTCCCAGGGCAGGTCGTTGTAGCTGGCGATGTCGCGGCAGCCGGCTTCCATGAGCAGCTCGTACCGCTCGTCCATCTTGACCGTGGCCCACTCGAGGATGGCCGCGGCCTTGGACATCTCGGTGACGACCGGGCACATGAGGTGCGGGATGTCCTTGAACTGGCTCATCTCGACCATCTTGGGATCGACCAGGACCAGCTTGAGTTCGTTGGGCTTCCGCGTGAACAGGAAGCTCATGATGATCGTGTTCATGCAGACCGACTTGCCCGAGCCGGTGGTGCCGGCGATGAGCATGTGCGGCATGCGGGTCAGGTCGGCGATGAGCGGCTTGCCGGTCGCGTCCTTGCCCAAGAACATCGGCAGCTTCATCTTGCCGAAGAGTTCGGTCTTGGACATGAGTTCCTTGAGCCGGACCTTTTCCTTGGTCGGGTTCGGGACTTCGACGCCCACGGTGTCGCGGCCGACCTGGTTGGGGACGATGCGGATGTTGATGGCCTTGAGCGAACGGGCGACGTCGCTCGACACGGCCTGGATCGCGGCGACCTTGGTGCCGGGTGCGAGGCGGACGTCGTAGAGGGTGATGACGGGGCCGGACTGAATGCCGACGACCTCGCCGCTGATGCCGAACTCCTTCATCGCCGACTCGAGCGCGATGCCCTGGTTGCGGACGATTTCTTCCAGCTTCTCGTTGAAGTTCTCTTCGGGTTCTTCGAGGGTGTCGAGGCCGGGGAAGCGGTAGCCCTCCATCTCGGTCTCGTGCTGCATCGACGCGAGGTCGGCATCGGTAGCGATGGACTTTTCCTTCTGGCCGAAGGCGATGGGGAGCTTGGCGATCTTGTCGCGAAGGGCGTCGCGGTCGAAGACCTGGGGCGCGCCGGGGAGTTCGTCCTCGTCCTTGCCCAGCGTCGCCGGAGCGCTGGCGGCGGCGGTGGTGACGGGGGCGCTGGCCGCGCCGGCGGCCTTGGGAGCGGGGGCGACTGCTTCTTCCGACTCGTCCGTGTCCTCGTCGTCGATGATGTCCGACTCGACCAGCGCGGCGGCGTTCTCCGGCTTGTCGGGGTCGATGACGCCCTCGGGAATTTCGTCTTCGGGGGTGGGGTCGGGCAGGAAGCCGAACTCGGCGAGGCGATTGCGGGGCGAGTCGAACGCGCCTCCACCCTCGCCGGGCATCATGGCCTCCGGAGCGGCGTCGGCGTCCGACGGCTTGCGCACACGCTTGCCGGGTTTGGTCTCGGTGATCGTGGTGAACTCGGCATCCGCGCCGGTCTCGACGTCGTCCGCGACGACGCCGTCGGCGTTCTTGCCGCGTAGGCCGCTCCAGAAGCGCGAGAGCAGTCCCGCCGAGCCCTTGGCGGTGGCAACCGTGGCCTTGGCCGCGGCCGGAGCCACGACCTCGCCGGTGAACTTCGCGGTCGCGGCACCCGCGACGGCGGCAGCGGGCGCGCCGGTCTCACGCATCCAGCGCCACGACCAGTTGATGCCCCAGTTGAGCCATTCGTCCGCGGCGACCACCGCGCCGATCACGCCCATCGCACCGATCCAGATCGCCGACCCGACCGGCCCGAAGCGGAACAGCAGTTGTTCGACGCCCACCGAGCCGATCGTGCCGCCGGGCAGGTCCGGCAGCGCGGCGGTGTGCTTGAAGAGCAACGCCTGGAAGCCCGCGACGCACAGAGCAAGCATGGTGACGCCGGTCATCCGCAGGGCCAGATGCGAGAGGCTGGTGCCGACGACGCCCGAGATGAGCACGATGCCGCCGAGGGCGTAGAAGACCCACGCGCCGGCGCCGAGGTAATAGACGTTCCAGTAGGCGAGGGCCGCGCCGAGCGTGCCGCACCAGTTGTGCACCGGCGCGTTCGGCGGCCACTTGACGTGCGACGGCGGATCACCGACATCGAACCCGATCAGGCTGAGCAGCACAAAGGCCCAGACAAAGAGCAGCAGCACCAGCCCGAGGCGACGGCCCGCGGCCGACATCGCCAGAGAGGGGGCGGACTGGGAGGAGGCGGACGACTTGGAAGGTGAAGGGCGTCGGGCCATGGGGATTGGGTGGGAAAGAAGGGGAGGAGGGGAGCAGCGGAGGAGGGAAGCAGGGAACGAGACGAACAGCGGCGCGACACACGGACGCGCGGCCATGCCGCCACCCGCGGCACGGGGCCGCGTGGAAGCGAGTGGAGGAAGTATCGGCGAGCGGGTTGCCGGAGGGGTAGAAAGTGCGCGGCTAGGCGGTCCACCCTTCAACAAGGTCACTCGGCGGGTTTTGGAAGCTCACCCACCGGCACCACCGCTCGATCGCCCTCGCCCCAACGGCTGTCGAATCCGGGCGGTTGGTCGCGGGCCAGGGGCCGCCGTGGGTCATGGAGTCGCAGACGCGGACGCCGGTGGGGACGCCGTTGAAGATGATGCGGCCGGCGCCGAAGCGGCCGACGTCAAGGAAGCGGCGGGCCGCGGCGAGGTCTTCCGGGGAATCGGGGTCGAACCAGATCGACATCGTGAGGCTGCCGGGGAACTCCATCGAGTCGCCGTCGTAGCCCGCGTCGTCCACGACCAGGACGCCGGGGCCGAACATCTCGGTGGCGAGCACGGTTTCGAACTGAGCGAGTGCTTCCGAGCCGGCGCAGAGCAGCACGACGGGGCCGCCGGGTGTGGGGTTTCCGATGCGGGTGACGTCACGTGCACCGGCGACGGTTGCCACGGCACGCTCGAAGCCGCGGGCGACGGAGGGCGAGAGCATCCGCCGCGGTGGGGTCTGGGCGAGTCTTGTCGCCAACTTCTCGGCGAACGGGCGGCCGTCGCGGTTGCTGTGCAGGAAGATGATGCCCGGGCAGGTGCACTGCTGGCCGAAACGCTGCGTGATCGACGCGGCGAGCTGCTCGATGATCGCGTCCCCGCGCGACGCGAGGGCGGCGGGGAAGATCACGCTCGGGTTCACGCTGCCCATCTCGGCGAAGACGGGGATTGGGGCGAGTGGGCCGGGGTGGGGTTGCGGCAGGAACGGGCGGTTGGCGGCGAGGCGGTGGAGCTGCGTGCCGACCGCGAGCGAGCCGGTGAAGCCTACGGCTGCTGTCGCGCGGTGCTCGATGAGTTGCTTGGCGAGTTCCGCGGAGTTCGTGCCGTCGTCTTCGACGTAGCCGAGGATGTCGGGGACGAGGCCAGTTGCGTTGATCGCGGCGCGGGCCGTGTCGGCAATCAGGCGGCCGGTGGCGCGGTGGGCCGGGTGTTCCTTGACGACGACGGGGCAGCCCGCGGCGAGGGCGGAGGCGGTGTCTCCGCCGCAGACGCCGTAGGCGAGCGGGAAGTTGCTCGCGCCGAAGACGACAACCACGCCGCGGAGCGGGATGAGGCGGGAGCGGAGGTCGTGGTTGGGGCCGATGAGGTGGGGGGCGTCGGCGGGATTGGCCTCGGCGGGGGTGTGCGACTCGCGCGTCCAGCGGCCGTCTTCGACGACGCCCGCGAACATCTCGAGCGTGCGGGTCATGCGGGCGAACTCGGGGGCGAGCTCGTCGGGCGTGAGCGCGGTCTCGGCGGAGGCGGCAGCGATGATGCGGTCGCGGGCGTGCGAAAGGGCGGCGGCGACGGCGCGGAGCATCGCGGCGCGGCGGGGTGCATCGCGGAGATCCCGCTGCAAGCAGAACGCTCGATCAAGCAGCTGTGATGGGCCGCAAGCGTCGGATCGCGTCTCCATACGGCGAGCGTATCCGATCGCATCCGGCATCGAACCCCGTATGCTCTTGCCCGTGAGCCACGACCCCACGCCGTCCACAACCGTCGCCGCCCTCGACCTCCCACGCAAGGTCGGGCTCTGGGGGGCCTTGGCCGTCATGGTCGGCGTGGTCATCGGTAGCGGCATCTTCCGCACCCCCACCACCATCGCCCAGAACCTTGGCGACCCCTACCTCATCCTCGGGCTGTGGCTCGCGGCGGGGTTGATCGCGCTGGCGGGGGCGCTCACGTTCGCGGAACTGGCGGCGATGCTGCCGCGGTCGGGCGGGATCTACGTGTTCCTGCGCGAGGGCTTCGGGCCGTGCCCGGCGTTTGTGTTCGGCTGGACGTACATGCTGATCACCAAGCCCGCCGCGGCGGGCGGGATCGCGATCATCTTCGCCGAGCACTTCAACAAGCTCACCGGGCTGACGTGGAACGAGCAGATACTGACGTGCGTCGCGTTGTTCTTTCTGACGCTCATCAACGTCTTGGGCGTGAAGGGCAGCACCCGTTTCGCGATCGTGCTGACGGGGCTGAAGTACTTTGCCATCCTGGGCGTGATCGCGATGGGGCTGTACGCGATGATCCGCGGGCTGATCGATCCGGCGGCGTTGCCTCCGGGCAGCGCGGGCGGCTTGCACAGCGTGGCGTCGCCGGTGTCGCTGTTCAAGGCGATCGTGCCGGTGATGGCCGCGATCATGTGGACGTACGACGGTTGGTCGGATGTGGGCGCGATCGCGGGCGAGGTGAAGAACCCGGAGAAGAACCTGCCGCGGGTCTACCTGTTCGGCACGCTGAGCGTGATCGGGCTGTACATGCTGGCGAACTTCGTGTACCTCTGGCACATCCCGCTGGAGACGATGGCCCAGACCAAGACCGTCGCCCCGCTGCTGCTGGAGATGCTCGCCGGACCGATCGGCGCGACGGCGGTGACGGTGATCATCATCGCCTCGACACTCGGCTCATCGCACGCATCGGTGATGACCGGCGCTCGCGTGACCTTTGCCCAGGCGCGTGACGGGCTTTTGTTCCGGTTCCTCGGGCAGATCCATCCCAAGTACGAGACCCCCGCGGTGGCGCTGTGGGTGCAGTTGGCCCTGTCGTGCACGGCCGTCACGCTCCTGAAGGACTTCTCCAGCCTCGCCGATTCATTCGTCTTCACGATGTGGATCTTCTACGGCATGGGCGCGATCTCGCTGTTCGTCCTCCGGGCCAAGCACGTGAACCACGAACGCCCCTTCCGCGTCCCCGGATATCCGGTCGTCCCCGCGGTCTTCGTTCTCGCCAGCGTCGCGATGACGGTGCTGTCGATCCAGGCCGACCCGAAGACCACGCTGATGTGGATCGGTGTGCTGCTCGCGGGCGTGCCGGTGTACTACGTGTGGAAGTGGCTGTTCCCGGCGGCGACTGCGTAATCGACCTGCCGCACGCGCCTCCCCGGCCCGCGCAGCGGGGAGGGGTGGTCGAGGCTTGGCGAGACCGGGGAGGGGTGTTCGGTATCCGGATCTCGCAGCAGATAGCCACCCGCAATCCCCTCACCTGATTTGAGGCTTTGCCTCGAATCGTCCTCTCCCCGCAGGCGGGGATAGGAGGCGTGTGGCCGCGAACATGCCGATCAGCGACTCCGCGTGAATCTCTAGGATTCGCCGTGTCCGACGAAGTGTCTCCATTTTCGCGCGACGACCGCCTCGCGAGCCTGCTCGCCAAGGCACGGGCGTTGCCGAAGGTGCCGGGCGTGTACTTGATGAAGGACGCCAAGGGCGTCGTCATCTACGTGGGCAAGGCCGCGAATTTGCCGGATCGGGTGTCGTCGTACTTCATTCCCAGTGCCGCGCTCGGTGCCCGCAAGGAGCCGATGCTCGACCGCGTCGTCGACTTCGACATCCTCGAGTGCGAGGGCGAATGGGAGGCGTTGCTCACCGAGAATCGGCTGATCAAGGACTTGAAGCCCCGTTTCAACGTGCGGCTGGTCGACGACAAGACGTTTCCGTATCTCGCCGTCACGCAGCGCGAGGACTTCCCGCGGGTCTTCGTCACCCGCAACCCGGGCGACCCGGACCTGAAGGTCGCGCGAATCTTCGGCCCGTTCACCAACGCCGGTGCGCTCCGCGACGCGATCCAGATCCTGCAGCGGGTCTTCAAGTTCCGCACCTGCAAGCTCGACATCATCGACGGCGACGAGAAGAACAAATTCTTCCGGCCCTGCCTGCTGTACGCCATCAACCAGTGCACCGCGCCCTGTGCGGCCAAGATCGGAAAGGACGCGTACGGGGCCGATGTCGATCGCTTCGTGCGGTTCCTCGGCACCAAGCGGAGCGTGATGCTCCGCGAGATGGAAACCGAGATGAACGCCGCGGCCGAGGGCATGCAGTTCGAGCGTGCCGCGGTGCTGCGCGATCAGATCAAGGCGATCCAGAAGCTCGACGAACGTGCCAGCAAGAGCGACGGCTGGCAGCCGGAGACCGAGATCTCGTATCTCGATCCGGAGAAGGCCCTCGCCAGCCTGCAGCGCACGCTCGGCCTCGAAGAACCCATCCGCTGCGTCGAAGGCATCGACATCGCGCACCTGCAAGGCGGCGAAACCGTGGGGAGCAAGGTCTGCTTCGTCGACGGCCGCCCGTTCAAGAACGAGTACCGGCGCTACAAGATCGAGACCGTCAAGAATCTTGCCGGCGGGCGGAGCAACGACGACTACAGCAGCATCCGCGAGATCGTCAGCCGTCGGTACCGCGAAGCGGGCGAGGGGCACGAGCTCTATCCCGAGGTCATCCTCATCGACGGCGGCCTGGGCCAACTGCACGCGGCGATGGAGGCATTCGAGCAGCTGAACATCAAGCCGCCGATGGTGATCAGCCTCGCGAAGAAGGAAGAACTCATCTACGTGCAGCGGCGGAGCGAGCCGATCCGGTTGGGCCGTGAGAATCCGGGCCTTCGGCTGTGCCAGGCCGTGCGCGACGAGGCCCACCGGTTTGCGCAGAGCTATCACCACTTGCTGCGGAAGAAGAAAACGTTGGAGGAGTAGCGCAGCAGGGGAGCACGCAGATGCGGGGGCGGGGCCTTCCAGGCCCGGCGAAGAACGGACAAGACATCGGCGGGGCCTAGAAGGCCCCGCCCCCACCCCCGCACCCGTCCCCACGCCGCCCACCCCACCACGGCATTACTTCTTGGGCTGCAAGACGTCTCGGAGGATGTCGACGACCCGCTCCGGGCTGACGCTCTTGAGCAGACCCTTGCCAGCCAGTTCGAGGTCAGGCTTGGTGCTCGGGCTCTTGAGCGGGCCGCTGGTGCGGAACGGAACCATCGTCGCCTGGTTGAGCACGCCGCCCACCGCGGAGGCGCCGGGGATCGCGCTGAACAGCTTGCCCGCGTCGTCAGCGACCTGGCCGAACGGCACCCACGTCACCACGTCGATGCGCTCGCCCGGCAGGTTGATCGCGAGCCCCTCAAGCTCGAAGTTGAACTCACCAACCGGGAACGTCCAACGCGGGTAGCTCAGCACGCCGTTGACGCAGGTGATCGTGAGCGGCTTGAGGCGTTGCAGAGCCTTGCCCTCGTCCTTGGCGTTGATGCGCTTCAGGAATCCGCCCAGGCCGCCGCCGACCTTGAAGCGGGCCTCGCCCGGATCGATATTGACCTGCCCGTTGAGTTTCCGCAGATCGCCATCCAGCGGCAGTTCGAGGCGGCTCGACTGAATGATCGCCTGCTTGTCCTCGAAGCGTTTCTCGACCTCGGCGAGCGACGGCAGCAGATCGCCGGCCTTGCGGCTCAATTCGCCGTCAAGCCGGCGCAGCGCGATCAACATCGGCGTGATGAGCACGCCGTTCTTCACCTCGCCGTTGATCTGAATCAGGGCACGCGGCAGCAAAGCCTCGGGCCCGTTGGCGCTGGTGAGCTTGGTCTCGGTGCTGGTGATGTCCGTGCGGATGGTGCCGCCGGTCTTGCTGAAGTTCTTGGCGTCGAGCGTGAGATTCACGCTCGGGCCGAGGATGTCGCCGGGCAGGCCGTTCTTCACGCTGAATGCGTCGATGAGCGCCGTCGGAATCGACTTGATGTCGCCCTTGGCGGTGATCATCGGGTTGGCGGTGTTGAGCGTGCCCGACGCGTCGCCGATGTTGGTGACGGTGCCGGCGAGCGTGCCGCCACCGGGGCCTGCCTTGCCCGGATCGGGCACGATGGCGAGCTTGCCGAAGTTGAGGTCGAAGGCCAGCCCGGGGGCCGGGCCGTCGAGGCTCTTGAGCTTGACCGTCGCGTCGCCCATCTGCGTCCGCACGTTGCGGCTATCCGCCAGTTCCAGCGCGGCGATACGAGCGGTGGCGTCGAGCGCGAAGATGCCGGGCATCAGCGGCCCGCCGATGCCGGTGCTGTTCGCACGCGAGATGACGGCCTTGGTGATAACGACCTCGGCCTTGGCCGGGCTGGTCATGCTGAGATCGGTGGGCTTGGCCCCGGGCGCGAGCGGCTGGCCCTTGCCCAGCACAAAGCGATCGAACCACGCCGGGTCGATGGTCCAGCGGATCGGATCGGCGGAGGTGAGTTGGATGCGATCGGGCAAGAGCGTCGCCCGCAGCGGCTGACGGATCTCAACCCGCGGCGCGAGCAGCGTGACGTCTGCAGTAATCTCGCCGCCCGCAATCGTGTCAGCGAGGCTTTTGCCGTCTTTGCTCCGCGGATCGATGCGCGTCGTCGCGGTGATCTGTGCCGTCGGGCCCAGAGCGCCCGAGACAAGCCCAGGCTGGTTGATCGCCTTGTCGAGCCCTGCGGTCGCGACGTCGTTCACCCGGACCTCGATCGTCGCCGGGCCTTTGAGCGCGTACATCGCGCCGAGGGGCGCACTCGCTCGGGCGGCGACGGCGCCGAAGTTCTGGCCATCGGGCGTGACGAGGCCGCCGGTGGCCTGCACGCTCGCCTCGCCGCCGGCGCCCTTGTCCGACAGCGTCGACAGCGGCACCGCAACATTGATCGTCAGGTCGTTCGCGCCGTAGGACTGATCGCCCTTGGCGATGATCGCCTGACCCAGCACCGCGAGCCGTGCCTTGAGCTCGCCGGCCTTGGCAAAGTCCGGCGCGCCCGCGGCGGTCAACGGGATTGTCACCGGGTCACTCGTCAGCGTGTACTTCGCCGGGGCGCGGAGCGTGACCTTGTCCGGCCCGCTCTGCACGGCGTCGAGCAAGGAGGGCGTCACGACGCCGTCGCCCAGTGCCTTGAAGACGAGGCTGTTGCCCGCGAGTTCGCCGTCGATGCCGACGTTGGTGCGGCTGGAGTTGAGCGCGGCCTTGATCGACAGGCCGTCGCTGCCGGAGGGAAGGATCGAGACCGAGGTGTCGAACGTCGCGCCCAGAGCTTCGCGTGCAAGCGCGGGGACCGGGCCGCCGCCGGGCAGCGCCTCGGCGAGCGACGAGGGCACGCCGTCGACCTTGATGGTGCCCAGCGCGTAGAACGCGCCGGCGAGCTTGGCGATCAGGTTCGGTGCGGCGGGGGCAGAACCGGTCCACAGCGACGCGACCGAGGGCAGCGAGAAGTTGCCGTCGATCTTCATCGGCGAGCCGTTGGCGACGGTGTTGCCCGCGATCACCGCGGTCGCGGCCTTGCCGGGGGAAATCGCGACATCGACGCCCAGGTCGCGCACGTCCAGCTCGATCGCCTTGCCCGGCACGGTGCCTTCCGAAGCCGGAGCCGACGCGAGGACGTTCCATCCCGAAGCGTCCACGCGTGCGTTGGCTTCGAGCTGATCCAGCTTCGGGGCCCGCGTCTTGGCGTCCATCGGCACGCGGAGCGTGGGAATCGTGAGGCCGACTTGTCCGGTGGTCTTGGGGAACGAAAGCGACTCGGACTTCACGATGCGGGAGGCGATCTGTCCGGCGCTGGCGAGGCGGAGCGACACGCCGCGCTCGCGGGTGCTAATCTCGGTGTCGGTGACACGCAGAGCGGCAACCGCACCAAGCGACTGCGACTGGGCGTTCAAGTCCAGGTCGATCACGTTGTTCTTCGACGCGGCGGAGAGTTCCACATCCGCCGTCGGGCCGATGTCGCGGGGCAGGTCGAGCGCGACGCCCGACTTCGCGAGCGCCGCCGCCACGAACGGCTGCAGCACGCCGGTGGACGCGCCACGCAGCGAGACGGTGCCGTCGATCGACTTGGGCAGGCCCGCGAGCGGTGCGCCCTTCTCGTCGAGCAGGCCGGCGAGGGTGATGTCGGCGTTCAGCGTTCCCGCGTTCTGCGGCCCACTCCCGCTGTCGATCGTCGCCGACGACGCGGCGGTGATCTTCGCACCCGTGCTCAGATCGGTGCTCGCGAACGTCACCGCGAGCGAAGGCACGGCGACCTTGGAACTCGTCTCGCCCGCGGTGAGCGTGCCCTGCAGGGAATCGAGCGTGAGCGAGGCGTTGATGGCCCCGCCGCGGAGATCGGGGCCGGAATCGCCGAGCTTGGCACGCAGGGTCTCGACGCGGACCACGCCGCCGGGGGCGCGGGTGATCGCGAGCGAGCCGAGTTGTTCTTTCGTGAGGAACGAATCCAGCGCGGCCATGGCGGCGGCGCTGGTGAGCTTGGCCTCGGCCGGCGCGTCGAGCGCGATCACGCCGTCCTTGAGCGAGAGCTTCGCGTTGGCGGTGGCGCCCGCGCTCTGCACGTCGAGCGACGCGGCTCCGCCGTGGTAGTCGCCGTTGGCCGACGCCGCGAAGGTGAGCGACTCGCCGAGAATCTGCTTCAGATGCAGCGGCTTGCCCGCGGCGGTGCTGGCGATGGCGTCAAGCAACGCGACCGAGAGGTCCTTGGCCGAGACCATCGCGTCGACCTTGGGCGAGCTCTTGGCCAGCGAGGCGTTGTCGAGGTGGATCACGCCGTTGGCGTCGGTCCAGTTGTCGATCTTCACCTTGGCCTCGAGCGGCGCGGCGCCGGTCTTGGCGGAGAAGTCGAGGGTGATCGGCGATCCGACCGCGAGGTTCGCGTCGGCCTTCACGTCGCTCAGCTCGGCGACGGGCTTGAGGTCCTTGTCGAGGGCGGTGAGCTTGGACAGCCGCAGCTCGAGCTTGGCCTTGAGGTTCTTGGGTAGCGGGATCTGGTTGGTCGTGACGCTGACACTGGCCTCGCGACCGCTGGCAGCGGGCGCGGGCTTGGGTGCGGCCTCGCCCTCGCGGAACTGCACATCGCCGCTGACCTTGATCGTGCCCAGGTCGTACCAGTTGGTGGCGAGGGCGAGCAGGCTGCGATCGATGGTGACGTCGAGCGCGCCGGCGGGGGCGTTCTTGGAGTCAACCAGCGCGATGCGTGCGGATTGATCGCCGAACCAGCCGAGCGAGGCGGACTGGATCGAGCCAACGAGCTGGTCGCTCTTGAGAATCTGGGTGCCGTTAACGAACTTCCCGGCGATGGTTGGCAGAAGTGCGATCACGCCGCCGGCGAGGACGACGAGCACGCCGGCGCCGATCAGCAGCTTTTTGCCTTTGCCAGACTTCTTGCCGCGGCCGGGCATCGCGCTGTCATCCAGAAGCGCGGCGGATTCATCTCGGGTCAGACCGGGTTCGCTGGACATGCATCGACCTCGTTTGGTGGCCGGGACTGGCCATGGGCGCCGTGCTCTCGACACGTCGCCTCTAGAGGATATTCGAGTCAGACCCCCGATCCGACAGGTTCCGTACGGGGAGGTTTCTGTGTTCTGCGAAGTGCCTTTCGAGCCTGAATTTGCGTTTCCGTCGTCGCTTTCAATTTCTTCTGAAACTTCTGCTATACTCTGAGCGAAGTGCTGGGAGTCATCCGTCGCGGCGTACGACCCGGGAGCAGGGCATGGCGAACGTCGAAACCAAGCAATTGACCGAGGCGCAGGATCGCTTCGTGGCGGCGTGGGGCAAGATGGGCACCGCCTGGGGCATCAGCCGCACCATGGCCGAGGTGCACGCCTTGCTCTACATCACCGGCGAGCCACTCTGCACCGACGACGTGATGGAGCGGTTGCAGATCAGCCGCGGCAACGCGAGCATGTCGCTGCGGGCCTTGCTGGAGTGGGGCATTGTCGAACGCGTGCACCGCCGCGGCGACCGCAAGGAGTACTTCCACGCCGAGCAAGATGTGTGGGTGCTCTTCCGTGCAATCGTGCGCGAACGCATGAAGCGCGAGGTCGATCCGATGCGGGCGTCGCTCTACGAGATCCGCGACCTGACGCAGGACCGCAAGGGTCCGGCCGACCCCGCGCTGCTCGCCCACAACAAGCGGATCGATTCGATGCTCGAATTCCTCGAGACGATGGAGAAGATGTCGGCCTCGTTCGTCAGTCCCGCGGGCCGCGGGCTGCAGGCGGCGGCGAAGATCCTGGGCTTCGTCGGCGGCGGGCGGGCCGAGCCGCGGCCGTCGTCCACCGGTGGCGGCTCCAAGCCCGACAGCGAACGGGAGGCAGGATGAGCGTCGCAATGACATCCCAATCGCGGCACGCTGCAACAAGCGGCGTCGCTCCGGCGTCCCTCACGACGCACACCATCCGTTGGACCGTCTCGTCGCGAGCCCTCGCAGCCGTGCGCCCCGACCTTGTGGACGCCGACCGCCGCGAAGACGTCGGCATGGTCGTGCGCATCGATATCGCCCAGGGCGTCTTCCACGCCAGCGTGACGATCGAGATCGGAGACCGCTCGCTCGCCGTCGAGTCGATCCGCGGCCACGCCGAGCGCTCGCACGTCGGGACGTGCGAACTGCTGCACCTCGATTCCTCGGAACTGGTCGTCAGCCTCCGCCGCGGCGCGGACAGCTACGAAACGCTCTATGCGCGACTGCCCCTGCTGGCCCGCTGGGGCATCGCGGGCGGACGGTATAAGTTGGTTCCCTGAGCGCCGACATCAGTCGTCGGACCGAAGCCGTCGCTGCTGGCTGACTCGTCTCAGGCCTCGATCTTGGCCGCGACGCGCGCCTTCGCCGGCACGACCACAGCGGGCTTGCCGCGGGTCGCGGGGTCTTCGAGGCTTTCGCGCATGAGGCGGCCGACCTTGAACTTCACGGTGCGCTTGGCCGGGACCTCGACGCGCTCGAGGGTCTTGGGGTTCTGGGCCGAGCGGGCGGCACGCTGCTTGACCTCGAAGACGCCGAAGTCACGGAACTCAAGCCGGTTGCCCTTCTTGAGCTCGGTGATGACCTGATCCAAGAACTCCTGCACAACGGTCTTCACCGTCGGGCGCTTGATCGTGGTGCGATCGGTGATGCGATCGATCAGGTCCTTCTTCGTAATCGTTGCCATGTGCGTTGTTCCCGCGCTGGTCGCCCGCTTATAAGCCCAACCCCTCCGACGCAAACTCCCCCACGCCCCACCGTCACTCCAACCCCAACCCACTCAAGCCTTTGGCATCGTTGCCACAATACACGGTTGGGTCCATCGAAATCTCGTACGCAGCAGTTCCGCAGGGCACGTCGGTACAACCGCCGTGACGCCGCGGTGCAACCACGCGTCAGGACTTCAGAAGACCCCTGTCAGGGACGATGATCAAAGAGCCCCGCAGCCGCATGCAATGCCGCCAATCTCCACCCGGATCCCACGCCAATGCTCGGCACCGCGTCCGAGCGGCCTGAGTATCCGCCATCACGTGACACGCGTCAAGTCCAGAAGCAGACAGGATTTTGATCTTCACGCATTTACGTCGCGGCCCCGATTTTTCGCCCGATTTCGCACCCCGATTTTCGGAATGGACGCTTGACTTTTTGTCGCGCGGCGATCTGCGACCAAGACCATGCGGCGAGCGACCAATCCCGGCGCCACAAATCCATCGGGACCGGCGTGCTTCAGAACCGCACCACCGCGCCGAAGTACACACCCGCCGTCGCGCCCTGGTATGAGAACTTGTTGACGTCGTCGCCGGTCTTGAACTCGCTGAACAGGTTGCGATAGCCGACCTGCACCCCGACGTTCTCGATCGGTCGCCACATGAAGCCGACCATGATGTCCCAACTCCACGCCCGCTGCCCGCCCGGCCAGCCGCCGGCGCCGATCTGCAGGTCGATCGAGAACTGGTCGGCGATGTCCATCGAGCCCTTCAGGCCGGCGATCAACTGGCCGAAAGTCTCGTGCTGGCGGGCCGTCGCGGCGGCACGCTGGAAACTGAACTCGATGTCGTCGATACGGGCGCCCGCGAAAACCTCGATGCGGGGCAGGAACTTGGTCGCATCACCCGGCTGCGGGTCGCGCCGCCAGATCTCGTAGCCGACCGTCGGTTCGTAGGAATCGTGGGAGTACTCGCTCCGCACGACATCGCCGGGAGCAAAGGCGATCGCGCCCAATTGCCCCCCCACCGCCATGGTGGTGGTCTCGCTTCGATTGAACCAGAAGCCGCCGAAACTGAAGCGCCAGTCTCCGGTGCGCAGGTGCAGTTCGCCCGCGGGCGTCAACTTCGGGGAGTCGAGGTTCAGGTCGTTGATGCGGACGCGGTCGGCACCCGCCGGAGCACCGGCGATGCGGATCTTTCCGCCCAGGCCGGCATACCACGCGCTGGGCTCGAACTGGAACGTCCAATCGTCCTTGGTCTTGGGCGAAAAGAAGCGGCCCGACGACGCTTCCTTCGGGGCGGCTTCGGCATTCGTCGCCGAACCGGCCTCGGGCGACGCGGCGGGCTCATCGGCCCGCGCGCTCGGCGCCAGCACAAGCGTCAACACAGAAACAACAGAAACAGCGGCGGTCCGTGCCATGGGATTCCTTTCCGACCGCCCTCTCCGGGCGGCAGGTGTTCGGGCTTGAGCGTATCCAATCCGCGGCTCTCGCGTGCGCGACCTCGTTTTTTGCTTGCACCGCCCCCCTGTACCCGCGACAATCGCTGCGTCCGCGGAGGATTTATGAAAACCGCTATTGCGTTCACCGGTCTCGCGTTGTGCGTGTCGTCCCAAGCGTGCGCGGGCGTCACGTTTTACGACATTTTCTATACCACGTTCTACACCCAGACTTCGGCTTCACCGCCCGCCGCACCGGACTTGCACGTCTTTGCGACCCGCGTGCTGAGCAGCGATGCCACCGATCTCGCCTCGGCGTCGCTCGCGGTTCCCAACTTCCCCTTCGCGTACAACCTCTTCCCGGTGGCGCCGACGTCGTATCTGGCGGCCCGCAACTTCGCCTCACAGGCAGCGATGGAACTCGCCTTCCCCGCCGGCGTCTACACCCACACCATCGGCGGAGGCACACTCGGTACCGCGAACGCCGCGCTCACTCGCCCTGCAAACCTCTTCTTCTGCACAGAGGTACCCGCGTTTGACGCGTCGTCGTTCGACATCCTCGCGTCGTTCCCGGCGACGCAGGCGGTCACGCTGAACTTCGCGAGCTTCACCCGCCCGGCTGCCGCCAATGCCGCCGTCACCTTCCTGACGATCTTCGACGATCAGAACGCGATCGTCTTCAACGCCGCCGAACCCGGGGAGACCGCGACCTCGATCACCGTCCCGGCCAACACGCTGCAGCCCGGAGCGAGCTACCGCGCGACTCTGTATTACTCCAGCCGCATCGAGACCGCCAACGCCGGCTTCGGCGGGGCGACCGCGATCGTCGGCTGCGACCGCGCGACCAATGCCGCCATCACCACCGCCGCGGCGTGCCCCGGCGATCTCAACGCCGACACCTTCGTGGACGACTCGGACTTCGTGATCTTCGCACCCGCGTACGACATCCTCGATTGCGCCGATCCCGCCATGCCCGCCGACTGCCCGGCGGACCTGAATGCCGACAGCGTCGTCGACGACCTCGACTTCGTCCTGTTCGCTGCCGCGTACAACGAGCTCATCTGCCCGTGACCGCCAAGTATCGCGCGGGCGACTCGGGCGAAAGCACCCGAACAGGTGCATATCGTCCGATAAGTTCTCGTTTTTCCTCAGTGTCTTTGAGGAATCGGCGAAGAACCACCAGATGGTTCTTTCGGAAGTCGCGGACATGTGAAACAATCCGCCACCAAGAGGCGGCGAAGCACGAGCGGCATCCCGGGGCTGCTCGAGGCTTGCGTTGCAACTGGGCGGCCGGGAGCGAGCGATGCGATCGTGCATTGGTGGGTGTCTGCTGACCATGCTCCTGGCCACCTCGGCCGGGGCTGGCGTCATCCGCTATGACCTGCGATACACGTTCGTCTATCAGCAGACGAGCCCAACGCCGCCGACAACGCCTGGCGTTTATGTCTGGTCCTCGCGGGTCGACCTTGAAGAATCAGGCGATGCGTCGCTCGCATCGGTGACGACCCCGGGGAACATCGGGGCGTTCCTCTTCCCGGTCGGTGAATCCAGTTTTCTCGCCTCCCGCTCATTCGCGAGCGAGGCGTCGATGAACTGGAGCTTCCCGGCCGGTTCGTACACGATCACCATCGCCGGCGGCACGCTCGGTGGGATCGCCGCCGCGCTGAACCGCCCGGCTGCCACGTTCTATCCCCAGGCGATCCCGACCTTCACGCCGGCAAGCCTCAATGCGATCGCAGCGGCGCCGGTCACGATCCCGTGGCCGTTGACGTTCAACAGTTTCTCGCTTCCGCCGGGCGCCAACTCCGGCCAGACCGTCCTGCGCATCACCACCGAATCGGGTACCGAGATCTTCTCGGCTCCGCTCGTTGCCGGTGCGTCCGGCGTTCTCATCCCGGCAAACACGATGCTGCCCGCGACCAACTACCGCCTGCGGCTCGCGTTCTCAGCCCAGCAAGCAAACCCATCGACCGGTTTCCCCGGCGCGACCGCGTTCGTCGCCTTTGACCGAGAGACCATTTACGCCTTCGGCACCAGAGCGGCGTGCAAGGCTGACCTCACCGGCGACACGATCGTCGACGATGCCGACTTCGTCATCTTTTCGGAGGCGTACCAGATCCTGCTTTGCGCCGACGCATCTATGCCCTCGGGCTGCCCCGCCGATCTCGTGACCGACGGTTTGGTCGACGACACCGACTTCGTGGTCTTTTCTCAGGCCTACGAAGCACTGGTCTGTCCTTAGCCACGAAGGGCCCTGCAAGGCCCCAGGCCGAGAACCGGCGTCTGGGCGCTTGCGTCGCGGTGCCAAAACTCTGCACCACGGGCATGAACTTCCCCGCTTCCCCGTTGTATTGAATGCGTCTTTATGCGAGAATCGTCCCTCCGTTGCGGGGGGGCCAATTCACGCACGTGGATTGCTCCCGCTGCAACGGATCAGGCTTCAGCAACGAATCGATTCCGGTTGGGGAGGCTCTGCCCCCACCCCGCCCTACCCCGCCCACCCTGACCACCCCCCGCCGAGGAGGACGCTCGAATGATGGATCGCTCGCTCTGCCGCGTGACGGCCCTTTTCTCTTCGCTCGGGCTGGCCCTGCTTTCGGGCTCGGTCGCCCACGCTGGCAGCGTGCAGCGTGACGCACTCCCGATCTACATCGAGAAACCCGGCAGCACCGAGTTCACCGGACGCCTGATCGTCCGCCCTCGCCCCATCGATGCGGCGGACCTCGCGATTCCCGGTGCCAACATGCTGCGTTTCGCCGCCGCCCGCTCGCGCCTGGCTCTGAACGGCATGCGCATCGTCCAGTACTGGCCCGAGACCGACGAGTACCTTGTCGAGGTCGCCCCCGTCGGCGCGGTCGCGCTCATGCTCCCCGGCGCCCGCGGCCACGACGAGAACGCCCGCGCTCGCGAGCTGCTCAGCACCGGCGATTACCAGTACGCACAACCCGACTGGCTCTGCTTCCCCAACGCCACCCCGAACGACTCGCTTTACGGCAGCCAGTGGCACCTGCCTCAGGTGAAGGCTCCGCAGGCCTGGGACATCACCACCGGCTCAAGTAACTTCATCGTCGCGATCGTGGATTCGGGCATCGACAAGACCCACCCGGATCTCGCCTCGCGCTTGGTACCCGGTTACGTCTCGATCGAGAGCAAGACCGAAGCTCAGGGCGGCAACGTGAGCGACGTCAACGGTCACGGCACGGCGTGCGCAGGCACAGCCGCCGCCATCGGCAACAACGCCCTGGGTGTCAGCGGCGCGGGGTGGAACTTCAAGATCATGCCGATCCGCTGTTCGGGCAGTCCCGACGGCTCGGCTCCTCAGAGCGCCATCCTCGACGGCGCCCGCTGGGCCGCTCAGAACGGCGCCCGCACCATCAGCGCGTCGTTCACCGGCGTCGACAGTGCTGCTGTCGGCACGACGGGCACCTTCGTGAAAAGCAGAGGCGCCCTTTTCTTCTACGCCGCGGGCAACGACAACATCAACTGGTCCGGCTTCTACTACCCCGACACTGTGGTGGTCGGCGCGTCCAGTTTCGGTGACGCCAAGGCGGGCTTCAGCGGATACGGCAACGGCGTCGCGGTCTTCGCGCCCGGCGTCAGCATCCTCACCACCCAGCTCGGCGGTGGCTACGGCAATTCCTCCGGCACCAGTTTCGCGACGCCTCTGGCCAACGGCCTCACCGCACTGGCGTGGTCGGTGAACCCGGCACTCACGCCCGATCAGATTCAGCAGATCATGTACGCCAACACCGATCGCCTCGGGAACACAGCGCTCGTGTACCCCGCACGCGACGGCGTCTTCGGCTTCGGCCGCCTGAACGCGCAGAAGGCCGTCACCGCCGCTCTGGGCAGCGTCGGCTCGCCCGTCGCCACCCCCGACAACACCGGCGCGTTCCTGCCCAGCGCTCGCAACATCGACGTGCTCGCGAACGACAGCGACCCGAGCACCCTGGGGCTGACGATCACGTCGTTCTCCTCCACCACCACTCTCGGCGGCACCATCACACGTGTCGTCGGCGCCGGACCCAACGGGCGCGACGTACTCCGCTACACGCCCCCGGCGGTGATCCCCCCGAATCAGCCCGACCCGCCGGTGGACACGTTCAGTTACTCCATCAAAAACTCAGTGAACAAGACGTCGACGACGACGTCCTCGATCCTGCTGTACGAGAACGCCGATCTGCGATCCGCACGCACGCCGTCATCGCTTCAGAACGGACTGGTCGGCGCGTACTTCGATCTTTCGGCTCTGGCGCCGCTGGTTGAACTGCCCACCTTTGGCGCGGGGACATTGATCGCTTCGCGCGTCGATTCGATTGCGGTTGCCGGGACCGGCGGCAGCGGCCTGGGCGGCACCGGGTTGTACACCAACGCAGGCGTCGTCTTCCGGGGCTATTTCAACGTCGCCAGCGACGACATCTATCGCCTCTACGTGAACAGCGACGACGGCGCACGCTTGTACGTCGACGGGGAACTCGTCGTCGACAACGACGGCGTGCACACCCTCACCGAGGCCTCGGGCTTCCTCCCGCTCAAGGCCGGCATGCACGACTTCCGCGTCGAGTACTTCAACGCCGCCGACGTGGGGACCGTTTCGCTAAGGTACGAAGCCTTCGGCGCCCTCGCCAGCGCGCCGATCGCGAAGCGCAACATCCCCGCGACGTTTTATAAGTGGAGCAACTGCCCCGCCGACCTCACCCTCGACGGGGTCGTCGATGACGTGGACTTCGTCGCGTTCGCGACAGGCTATAACGCGCTGCTCACGTTCGCAGGCGACCTGAACTACGACGCCCGCGTGGACGACGCGGACTTTGTGATCTTCGCCGGGGCGTACGACGTGCTCACGTGCCCGTAACAACACAGTGGGACCGGCCTCCAGCCGGTCTTCCTGCCGCCTGATTCTGCTTTGAAGCCCGCTGTGGTCCGACCGGCTGGAAGCCGGTCCGACTGGATCTCAGGGCCGGACCGGCTGGAAGCCGGTCCTACTGGGTTTCAGCGCACCGCCCGCTCGATGTCGGCGATCTTGAGCAGCGTGTACGACCCCGGCCCGTCGCCGTGGGCCTCGGCGATCGCCTGCATCAGGCCCGTCGGGTCGTCCTCGACGAACTGCAGCGTCTTGATCACCACCGGCCGCCGCCCGGTGATGCGGCTCTTGGGGTTCAGATCATCGATCAGCCGCAGCGTGCGCGCGTTGTCGCCCTGACCGGTGTCGCTTCGGCGGATGTTGCTCGTGAGCAGGAAGACCACGTCAGGGCCGAACTCCAGCGACCGCTTCAGGCCCGCCAGCGGCGCCGAACGACCCAGCGGGCGGGCCGAGCGCAACAACTGATCGACCCGCTGCTTCACGTCCGGCGTTGCACTGAGCATCGTGGCCCTGCCGCCCGCGTCGTCGAGCGCCACCACCCGCGTTGCTCCCGACAGGTCCTCGCGGAAGAAGACGATCTGGAACTGCTGCTCGGACTCAAGGCGGCCGATCGAACGTCGCAGTTCGAGCAGCACGGTGTCGAGACACTGGGCCATCGCGCCCGAGACGTCGACGGCGTAGACCACCCGCCGCGCAACCTGCACGTTCACACCGGCAAAGCCCGCCATCGGCGCCGCGGGCGGCCGTGCGACCGGCGTCGGCACCGCCGCGGGTGGCGCTTCACGCGCCGGCTCGGGCGCGACCATCGGTTTGACGGGCGCCGCTGTCGTCGGCTGTTCGAACACGACCGTGGTTGAGATCTCCGGCGGCGGCTCGATCGCGACCTTCTCCGCCAGCGCCTCGGGGGGCGGCTCTGGCTTTGCTTCCGGCTCGACCGGAGGCGTGGCTGGCGGCTCGTCCTGCATCTCGGGCTTGGATTCCGGCGCAGGAGCCAGGTGCAGCGCGGTCGTCACATCATCGGAGTTGTGTGCCGCGATGCGGCCCGCGGACCCGGGCAACGCGTCGAACGCCACCAGCGCGACCACCGCCGCGGCGTGCACGGCGAGGGATACCACCAGTGGCAACGCCATCGGCTTCAACCACTTGCGCCACATCGTGCCACGCGCCGACGGCTTCTTGCCCGTCAACTTGGCGGCGTACCGGATCGGAGGTTTGGGTGCGACCACGGGCATGAGGTCGGCGCGGCGGGTCCGAAACCAGAAGCAACCCGCAACGACCGGTAACTCTATTTCGGCTCGCCGGGCCACATCCGTGAGTCCCGCCGCGGCCAAACTGGGCCCGTCTTGGGCCACCGTCGGGCCACCTTCATGCAGGGCTTGCGCCGAAATCGGTCGCCAATCCGACCCGCTGCCACTGATCGAGCTCGGCCTGCAACTGAGCCAGGCGTTTGCGGGCGCCGTCGTAGGCGAACTTGCCCAGCACCAGCCGCGTCGGGGGCTGATCGGTGTCGGCGAGCGACACGATGGCGGCGGCGCCGGCCTTGGGATCGCCGGTCTGGCGGCCGCTGATCTTCTGGAGCATCGCCGCGAACGCGCCGCTGGTCTTGTCGTAGTCGGCGATCCGGGTGTCGCCCTTCTCGAGCGACCTTGCGATAAAGTCGGTGCGGAACGGCCCGGGCTCGACGCTGGTCACCTTGATCCCCAGCGGCGCGGCCTCGATGCGCAGGGCGTCGAGCGCGGCTTCGACACCGGCCTTGGCCCCGCCGTACACAGCGAAGCCCGCGTGATTCGCGAACGCCGCGAGCGCGGAGATGTTGATGATGAGGCCGGACTTCTGCGCCCGCATCGTCGGCAGCACGCTCTGAGTAACGCGGAGCGGGCCGAAAAAGTTGGTTTCCACGTTGCGGCGCATCTGCTCCTCGCCGGTTTCTTCGAGGGCGGCGATCAGGCCGTAGCCGGCGTTGTTGACGAGCACGTCGATGCGCCCGAACGCGGCGATCGCCTCGGCGGCCGCCCGTTGGACACTCGCGGCGTCGGTGATGTCGAGCGCGAGTGCGCGCACGCGATCGGGCGCGAGCGCGACGAGATCGGCGAGCGCGGCGGGATTGCGAGCGGTCGCGATCAATTGATCGCCGCGGGCGATGACAGCGTGCGCGATCTCGCGGCCAAAGCCGGAGGAACAACCGGTGACGTACCAGACGCGGGTGGGCATGGGAGTGGGTTCGACGGAGGATCCCGATCCGATGCACGGCGTCGATTGTGTGGGTGCCACTGCTGGGCCGCTCTGGGCCAAGCAGTGCAGGCAAGGCGGGGACAGATCGTCAAACACTGGTTGGCTCAAAGCAGCCAACCAGTGGCACCCAAGACATGGAAGACATCTCGGTCAGGTCGCTCGCGGATAGTCTGTGTATCCCCGCTCCAACGGCACGGACGCCGACGACGGGTAGAACGAGCCCGCGTCCCACTCGGCCAGCGCCACACCCCGCTCGAAGCGGGCGGCGAGGTCGGGGTTCGAGATGAACGGCTTGCCGAAGGCCACCGCGTCGCAGTCGCCGCGGGCGAGGTACTCGTCCGCTTTCGCGTGCGTGAACGAGGTATTCGCGACCAGCACGCCGCGGTACAGCGGGCGGAAGAACGAGATCGGAATCTTGGGCCCGCCTGAGGCGTTGTCGTCGTCGTCGCCCTCGCGAATCTCAAGCGAGCCGATCGCCAGTCGGTCAAGCTCGCCCACGACGTACGCGTACGTCTCCCACGGCGTGCTCTCGGTGAAGTCACTCGACCAGCCGCTGGGTGAGAGCCGCACACAGACGCGCTCCGGCCCCCAGACCTCGATGCACGCCCGCGTGGCGTCGAGCAGGAAGCGGGCCCGGTTCTCGAGCGATCCGCCGTAGCGATCGGTGCGTCTGTTGGTGGAATCGCGGAGGAACTGATCGGGCAGGTAGGAGTTCGCGCCGTGGACCTGCACGCCGTCGAAGCCGGCGCGGCGTGCGTTCTCGGCGGCGACCCCGTACTGCGCGATGATGCCGGGGATCTCGTCGGTCTCAAGCGCCCGCGGCACCGGCGCCGGCTGCTTGCTCCCATCCGGCAAGCGGCACAGCCCATCCCGCGCGATCGCGCTCGGCGCGACCGGGGCTCTGCCACCGGGTTGATACGCGTTGTGCGAGACGCGCCCGACGTGCCAGAGTTGCAGGAAAATCGTGCCGCCGACTTCGTGTACGGCGTCGGTAACCAGCTTCCAGCCCGCCACCTGCTCGGGCGAGTGGATGCCAGGCGTATTGGGATAGCCCTGACCCTCGGGACAGATCTGCGTCGCCTCGGCGTAGATCAATCCCGCGCCGCCCGCCGCGGCACGCTGCCGGTAGTACGTTGCGTTGAGCGGATGCGGCACATTCCCGACGCCGGCGCGGCATCGCGTGAGCGGGGCCATGAAGACGCGATTGCGAAGACGCAGCGGACCGATCGAGATCGGGTCGAGGATCGTGGGCATGGACGATCGTTGCACGCCGCCGCGGCTACTGAGCGGTAAATCCGCCGTCGACGAGGATGCTCTGCCCGGTGACAAAGCTCGACGTGTCGTCCGCGAGCCACAGTACGACCGAGGAAACTTCCTCGGGCTTACCCACGCGACCGACCGGGTGCAGGCTCGCCATGTACTCCGCCGCACCCGGAGCACCGGCGAAACGATCGAACATGGGCGTCTGGATCGCGGCAGGTGCGACGGCGTTCACGCGAATCTTCTGCTTGGCGACCTCGAGCGCGACGGCCTTGGTGTAGCCGTCCACGGCGTGCTTGCTGGCGACGTAGGTCGCGAAGTTGCCCATGCCGATCGTGCCGGCGACGGACGAAGTGTTGATGATCGAGCCGCCGCCGCTCTTCACCATCGCGGCGACCTCGTGCTTCAGGCTGAAGAACACGCCCTTGACGTTGATGTCAAAGACTTGATCGAAGTCGGCCTCGGTCTTCTCGACGATGGGAGCGAGGGTTTCCTCGACGCCCGCGTTGTTGAACGCGACATCGATGCGGCCCTTGAGCTTCAGGGCCTCGGCGATCGCGTTCTTCACGTCAGCTTCTTTGGAGACGTCGGCCTTGACGAAGACGCCCTGCACGCCGTGGGTGCGGATTTTGGCCGCGACCTCGTTGCCTTCCTTCTCGCGACGACCGGTGAGGACGACGTGGGCGCCGGCCTTGGCGAAGGCCAGGGCGGTGGTCTCGCCGATGCCGGAGGTGCCGCCGGTGATGAAAACAACCTTGTCCTTGAGGCTCATGGGGGCTCCAGGGGTTCGCGGGGGATCGGGATGGATGGGAACGGCATTCAGATGCCGAGGTGGGAGTGGCGTTACAGAAGGGAGCGTGGGTCGACCGGCCGGAGGCCGGTCCCACTGGTGTCCACGGCTGGACTCGCTGGTGCGATGGGCCCAGAGACCGGCCCCACTGCCGCGTATCATCTTGCATGGTCGAATCGCAGAGCAGATACCAGCCCGGCACCCGCGTCCGCGTCACCCAGCAGATCCCCCGCCAGGAGTTCGGCGGCGGTCCGCTCACGACCACCATCGAGGGTGAACTCGTCAGCTACGTTCAGGCCAAGACCGGCTCGTGGTTCGCGCACAGCAAAGACCACAAGCTCTGGCTCGAACGCCTTGAGATCAAGAAGGACAACGGCGAGCTGGTGATGGTCAATCTCGACCAGTACAGCCTCGTCGATGTGATCTGATCGCGCCCGCAAGTGTCGCATGGGGCGCGATGCTCCACACCTGTCCACGCGAAGACGCCGAGGCTGACGAGTCTTCGAGGAAGCCTCGGATCGCTCGCGGCGTTCGCGTTCAAGCCGGTTTCGACGTCGTGGTTGCAGACCATCCGAGGCTTCGTCGGGTTCGCTCTTTCACCACGGCTTCCAGTCCACCCACACCTCGCGGAGCAGGTTCGCGTGCTCCGCAACGTCGTGCACGCGGAGGAGCGTCGCGCCGGCGCGCACGTGCTCGGCGCTGAGTTGAAGCGTACCGGGCAGGCGTTCGGAGGGATCGGAGTCGCGCCCGAGAGCGACGCGGCCGACGAAGCTCTTGCGTGACAGGCCGCTGAGCACGGGCAGGCCGAGGCGACGGATCTCGTCGTTGCGGCGGATGAGTTCCAAGTTCTGCTCCACCGTCTTGCCGAAGCCCAAGCCCGGGTCGAGGACGATGCGTTCACGAGCGACGCCGTAGAGATCGAGACGCTCGAGGCCCGCCATCAACGCGGCCCGGACCTCGCGCACAACATCGCTGTATCGCGGCGCATCGGCGTAGCGGTCGGAATACGAATCGGCGGCAGGCGGACGCAGGCGGTGCATCAGGATGTAGCCGCAGTCGCTGGAGGCGAGCAGTTCGAGCATCGCCGGGCCGTCGTCGGCGAGCCCACTGACGTCGTTCACGGCGTCGGCGCCCGCCCGCAACGCCGCCCGCGCCACCGAAGCCATGGTCGTGTCCACGCTGATCGGAATGGAATCGAAACGCGCGTCGCGACGGATCGCCTCGATGACCGGGACAACGCGCTCGACTTGCTCGACGGGCGCGACGCGCTCGGCTCCGGGGCGGGTGGACTCGCCCCCGATGTCGAGCATGGCAGCACCGGACGCGACGAAGCCGACGCACGCTTCGACTGCGGCTTCGACGCTGGCGAAACGCCCGCCGTCGGAGAAACTGTCGGGCGTCAGGTTCACGATGGCCATGAGCCGCGGAAACGCGAGATCGAGCGAGCGGCCGTGGGAGAGGGTCCAGAGTGGCACGCGGGATGGTACTGGGTGCGTGAGACGGGACGCGCGGCGCGAACCAAATGCGTGGCGCTTCGCCGCAGGCGAAGCAGGTGAGGGGAACGGGCGTCGTACTCCGCCGCGGCTTGCGAGCTTTCACGCCTCTCACCCCTCCCCGGTCGCGCTGCGCTCGACCACCCCTCGCCGCTGCGCGGGGCAGGGAGGCGCGTGGTCGCGGCTTCGCCGTGCTCGGCCGCCGAACTTCTGACATTTCTGCGCTCGGAGTTCTCGGCCCATGTTCGGGCCTTGATCGGTCACCACGGAGCCTCGCGTCGCTACAGGCCGAACTCGCCGCGGAACAACGACCAAGAACGGCGGCATCGGCTTCCCACGCAAGGTACATTTGATGTGGCAGGATGCCGTCCTGCGGGGTTCAGGCTGAACTCCGCAAGTCCGCTTTGAGGCTGTGTCGGTGCTGTGGCAGTGCTGTGGAAACCCCGCGCGGTGCGGGGCGTACAGAACAGTGCCAAGAGCAGTGGCAACCTTCGAGGGGGACCGCGGCACGGACGAGCATCCTGCATGCCGCCGCATGAACACGCGTCGTGACAACTCGTCCGTCCGCTCGATCGCCCAGGTCGCTGGTGCGGCGTGCGCGGTGGGTGCGAGCGACGGCGTGCCGCGCGGGCTGAAGCCCGCGGCTCTGAGGATGGATCGACTCGCGTGGGTTTCGTCCACGCTCTCGCTCTTGCTCCTGCTCGCCTCGGCCCAGCGGGCGAGCGCGGCGGGTCCCGAGAACCCCAACGTCACCCACGGCTCGGCGTCGTTCCAGAACCAGAACGGCAACTGGGTCATCCACACGTCCAACAAGGCGATCATCAACTACAGCCGCTTCGACGTCGCGAGCGGGCAGTGGGTCCGCTTCATCCAGGACGGCTCGGGCGCCCGCGTTCTCAACCGCATCAACGGCTCGGCCCCGACGCGGATCGACGGCAGCGTCTTCGCCAACGGCAGCGTCTACTTCGTCAACTCCGCGGGCGTGATCTTCGGGCAGAACTCGGTCATCAACTGCGCCAGTTTCGCCGCCGCGGCGGGACAGCTCTCCGATCAGAACTTCCTCGCCGGGATCAACCACTTCACCAATCTGTCCGGCGCGGTGATCAACCACGGCCGGATCGAGACCGCCGACGGCGGCATGGCGGCGTTGGTCGGTCGGCACGTCGCGAACTACGGCACGATCGTCGCGCCGCAGGGCACGGTAGTGATGGCCGCGGGAAGCGATGTCTACGTCGGTGAAGCCGGCGGCCACGTCTTCGCTCGCATTCAGGGCGACGGCACCAACGCGGCCGAGGGCGTGCGCAACGACGGCGTGATCGAGGCTCGTCGCGGCACGGCGATGCTCGCCGCGGGCGATGCCTACGGCATGGCGGTGATCAACACCGGCCGCCTGATGGCCCGAAACGTCAAGATCGACGGCGGCGAGCGCGGCGAAGTTCGCGTCGCCGGCACCGTCGACGCCAGCGGCAAGGAGTTTGGCGAAACCGGCGGGCGCGTCGAGATCACCGGCGAGAACATCGCCCTCACCGGCGCAACCATCGATGTCTCCGGCGACAGCGGCGGCGGCACCGCTCTCATCGGCGGCGGACGCGAGGGTCAGGGCCTCGACCACGTCGCCAAGGGTCTCTACGTCGATCAGAACTCGACCGTGAACGCCGACGCGATCCGCAGCGGCAACGGCGGCGAGATCGTGCTCTTCTCGCAGAACGCGACCCGCTCGTTCGGCCGCCTGCAGGCCCGCGGCGGCGTCGAGGCCGGCAACGGCGGGTTCATCGAAACCTCCGGCGGCTGGCTGTCGCTCAAGGGCACGCCCGACACCGGGGCTCGCGCCCTGCTCGGCATCGACGGCACCTGGCTCATCGACCCGCTCGACATTGAAATCGTCGCCAGCGCCCCCACCGTCGATGTCGGCGGCGGGCCGATCTTCACGCCCACCGGCGGCGCGTCGAAACTCTGGGTCGAGGATCTCAAGAACGCGTTCACGACCAGCAGCACGGTCACGATCAAGACCGTCGGCACCGTCGGCGCGGGCACCGGCACGATCACGTTCAACGCGATCTTCGATCTCCCGCCGCCCGCCAGCCCGGTGCTTATCCGCACGCTGAACGTGCTCGCGGCGGGCAACATCGTCATCAACCAGCGCATCGTCGACCAGAACGCGGCGGCGGGCGCGGGGTTGAACCTCAACCTCGCCGCGGGCGGGAACGTCAACGTCAACGCCCAGCTGCTGCTGCGCCAGGGCGTTTTGACCAGCAGCGGCGTCGGCTTCTCTTCGAACAACCAGATCCGTGCCGCGGGTGTGAATCTCAATCACACCGGCGCGGTCAGCGTGCAGTCGATCGCCTCACAGTTCGTCGGCGGCACCAGCTCGATCTTCGTCCGCGGCTCATCGTTCGATGCTACTCAGTCGCTCGCCACCGGCGGCGGCAACATCGACATCCAGACCACCACCGGCAACGTCCGGTTCCTGGGTGCCGGCTCGAGCGTGGACGCGGGCACGGGCAGCATCGTGGTGAAGGCTGGCGACCGCATCGAAAGCAACGCGTCGTTCAACGCCGCGAATGTGCGGATGGACGCGGCGACGCAGGCCTCGTACACCCGCGACATCGTCGCGAGCAACAACCTGGAGCTCCGGGCCAACGTGCTCGAGTTCAGCGGGCCGGGCACGATCAACCTGACCGCGCCGACGATGACGCTCCGCGTCAACGACTTCGCCGACGCGGGCAGCCGCATCCGGTTCCTCTCGTCGCTCAACCTCAACGGCAACGCCAACGTGTTCGCCGGCCGCGGCGAATTCAACGTGGGCGCCGGGCGGATCATTAATCTCGCGCAGTCGAACAAGTCACTGCTGATCAAGGCTGACACGGTCACGATCGATCCGACCGCGTCGCTCATCTCCAGTGCAGGCGGTCGTCTGCGGTTCCAGACGCAGACCAGCGGCCGCGCGATCGCCCTGGGCAGCAGCGACGCTGGGGCTCTGGCCCTCAGCACCGCCGAGCTCGCCACCATCGGCGCCGGCTGGACCAACATCGACCTCCTGAAGGGCGGCCAGTCCGGCGACATCCGCGTCGACAGCGCGACCACGCTCAACCCGTCGGTCACGTTCCAGCTCGGTTCGGGCTCGCTGCGCCTGAACGACAATCTCACGCTCGCGGGCGCATTCACCACCAACGGCCGCGTGCGCGTCGGGGCGGGCAACATCCAGCTCTCCGCCGCGAGCGCGATCTTCGGAAACCTCGTTGACGCCGCCGCGGCGGGCGCGAACTTCACCGTCAGCTCGCCCGGCCTGATCGACTTCCGCAACTCCATCGGCTCGGCGCTCGCTCTGAACAGCCTGACCACCACCGGCGGCGGCGCGGCCCGCGTCCGCAACCTCGTCCGCAGCGGCAACACCACGTTCAACGGCGCGGTGCAGCTCGCGGCCGACACGACCTTCTCCGGCGGCAACGTCGCCTTCAACAACACCCTCAACTCGCACACCAACGGCTTCTTCAACGCCACCATCCTCGGCCCCAGCGTGCTCTTCGGCGGCGAGGTCGGCACCGGCCGTGCCCTCGCCTCGCTGCTCACCACCGGCAACGCGACCGTCAACGCCCGCGTCCTGACCAACCTGAATCAGACCTACGGCGGCACACTGATCATCGGGGGCACCGCCACCAGCCTCGACGCCGGGGGCGCGTTCGCCGCGCTGGGCCCGACCGTGCTGAGCCGCTCCAGCCAGATCAACGCCGCCAGCGCGTACTTCGGCAACATCGTCGACGCCAGCGCCTCGGGCGTGGCCTTTGTCGTGAACTCGCCGGGCGAGATCAACTTCACCCGCGCTATCGGTTCGGTCGGCGCGCTCGAGTCGCTCCGCGCGATCGGCGGCGGGCTCACCCACTTCAACGAGTCGGTCCGCGTCACCGGTGCCGCTGGCTTCATCGATATCGCCAACGCGGCGGTGCTCGACAGCGACGTCGCGTTCCTTGGCCCCAGTGTCACCTTCCAGAACACCGTGGATTCCGGCCTCGGCGGCACCTTCGGCCTCACCGCAGGCACGCCCGGTTCGACGCTCCGATTCCAGAACAACGTCGGCTCGGGCCGCTCGCTCGCGTTCGTCAACGCCGCGGCGATCGACCGGACCATCGCGTCCGGCAACATCTTCACGCTGGGCAACCAGGACTACAGCGCCTTCGAGGCCGCGGGTCTCGCGGGCAACCGCATTCTGAGCGCCCTCGGCGGCGACATCACCTTTAACAACGCCGTTGGCGCGACGACGAACACCATCGGCCTCGAGATCGACACCGGCGGCCTCGTCACGTTCAACAGCACGGTCGGCTCCGGCCTCCCGGGCACGGGTTCGCTCGCCGAGATCCTCCGCAGCGGCGGCGGCGCGACCATCCTCCGCGGCGACACCACCACCGTCGGGCAGCAGTCCTTCGACGGCGATGTCCGCTTCGCCAAGCTCGGCCTGCAGACCATCAACGCCGGCGGCCCGCTCACCATCACCGGCAAGTCGGAACTCGAGACCAGCGTCGACATGATCGTCGGGGCCGCGGACCTGCGCGGCGCGGTCGATTCCATCGGCGGTCCGCGAGCCCTGCACGTCACCAGCGCCGGACTGATTGACTTCGGCTCGACTATCGGCGCGGTCGGCCCGCTCGCGTCGCTGCTCGTCGATGGCGGCGGCGAGACCCGCGTGACCACGCTTGTGGACGCCGCCACCGCGACGTTCAACAACGCCGTCAATCTCACCGGCGACACGATCTTCCAGGGCGGCACGGTCACCTTCAACAGCACGCTCGACGCGCTCGCCGCCAACGCCTTCGGCGCCGAGTTCAAGGGCAACGCCGGTGCTGGCACGCTCGACTTCACCCAGAACGTCGGCCAGTCGCGGGCACTCGCCTTCCTCATCAGCCGCATCGATACCACTGTGCGGGCCAACGTCTCGACCGCCAATCAGCAGCAGTTCGACAGGAACCTCGCGATCCTCGGTCCGTCCACGTTCAACGCTGGTGGCCTGTTCAGTGTCGGCGGCAACACGCGGATCACCCGCCGTGCTGATATCAACGCCAACGGCGTGACCTTCACCGGACTGGTCGACTCCGGCGCCGCTCTCCCGCCCGCCGACCGCGGCGAGCTGTCCATCGCCAGCCCCGGCGCGATCACCTTCGCCCAGGCCATCGGCTCGGCCGACGCGCTCCGCACCCTCGACGTCTCCGGCGGCGGGTTGACCACCGTCAACGCCACCATCGACGCCGACAACGCCGACTTCCGCAACGCGACCGAGCTCGGCAGCAACGTCACGCTCCGCAACGGGACGTTCACGTTCCACCAGACGCTCGACTCGGCCCTTGGCGGTCCCTTCGCGCTGAACACGCTGGGCGTCGGCACGCTGTCGTTCCGCAACGCAGTCGGCGGCACGCGTGAACTGCTCAGCCTCGATGCCCAGAACTCGGCCCAGACCGTGCTCGGCGGCAACGTCACCACGCAGAACTTCGCCCGCTTTGGTGCCACCCAGCTCGACGCCGACAGCCTCGTGCGGAGCACCGCCGGCGGCAACGTCGATTTCGGCGTCATCACCGCGCCCGTCGCCCGAGCCCTCGCGGTCGACACCACCGGCGTCGTTAACTTCGGCGGCTCGGTCGGATCGCTCGCCAACCCGCTCACCTCGCTGACCGTCAGCAACGCCAGCCTCACCCGCGTCGGCGGCGACATCTCCACCAACGCCGCCATCGCCCTGGGCAACACCCAGCTCGACGCCGACAGCACCATCACCAGCCTGCTCGGCGGCAACGTCGCCTTCGGCACGATCACTTCACCGATCGCGCGGGCCCTGGTCGTTGACACCGCGGGCGTCGTCACCTTCGCCGGCCCGGTCGCGTCGCTCGCCAATCCGCTCGCCTCGCTGACGGTCAACAACGCCTCCCTCGTCCGCCTCGGTGGCGACGTGACGGCCAACGGCCTCATCGCGCTCCGCGACACCCAGCTTGATGCCAGCAGTACCGTCACCAGCCTGCTCGGCGGAGCGATCTCGTTTGGCACGATCACCTCGCCGGGGACCGCCCGCGATCTCATCGTCGACACCACCAACGTCGTCACCTTCGCCGGCCCCGTCGGCTCGCTCGCCAACCCGCTCGCCTCGCTCAGCGTCAACAACGCCAGCCTCACCCGCGTCGGCGGCGACATCTCCACCAACGCCGCCATCGCCCTCGGTGCCACCCAGCTCGACGCCGACAGCACCATCACCAGCCTGCTCGGCGGCAACGTCACGCTCGGCACCATCACCTCGCCGATCGCCCGCAACCTCGTCGTCGATACCTCGGGCCTCACAACCTTCAGCGGCGACATCGGCTCCGCCGGCGCCCGCCTCGCCTCGCTGCAGAAGCTCGGCACCGGCGCCACCACGCTGCTCGGCGACGCCTTCACCATCGGTCAGCAGCGCTTCGCCGCGAACGTGGCATTCTCCAAGGGCGCGGCCCAGACGCTGGACGCGGGCGGCCCGCTGTTCATCGGTGGCACCAGCACCCTTGCCAACAACCTGACCGTACTCGCCAACGGCGCGACCTTCACCAACGCGGTCGACGGCGACGCCGGCCCCGCACGCTCGCTCACCGTCACCAGCGCGTCGCCCATCCTTTTCGGCGCGGCGATCGGGCAGACCAATGCCCTGCAGTCCATTCTCGTCAACGGCGGCGGCGCGACGACGCTCAACACGCTCGTCCGCACCACCGCCGGCGGCAACGCCGATTTCCAGAACGCCGTGCTGCTCGGCAGCGATCTCAACCTGAACGGCGGCACGTTCCGCTTCGGGCAGACGCTCGACAGCGGCATCGGCGGTCCGTTCGCGCTGGCCTCCACCGGCAGCAACTCGATCGAGTTCATCGGCAACGTCGGCATCGGATCGGTGCTCCGCTCGCTCGACACCTCGCTCGCAGCCGACACCCGCCTGCACGCTGATCTCGCCGCCCGTGACGCGATCCGCCTGAGCACGCTCCGCCTGCTCGACGCCGCGAACAAGAACATCGCCAGCAGCACCGGCACCATCGACTTCCTCGGCGCCGTTGCCTCGGACACGGGCGCAGGCCTGAACGTTGCCGCACCGGGCACCGTCACCTTCGCGAGCACCGTCGGCTCGGGTATCCCGGCTTTGGGCGCTCTGGGCTTCCTCAACCGCACCGGCGGCGGGCTCACCGTCCTCAACGCCAACACGACAACCACCGGCAGCCAGGCCTTCGACGGCAATCTCGATGTGAACGGCCCGCTCACGCTCAACGCTGGCGGGGCCTTCGGCGTCCTCGGCGCCACGCGACTCTTCGGCAACACGATCATCAACAGCAACGGCTACCTCTTCAACGGCTCGGTCGACTCCGCGGGCGGCAGCCGCAGCCTGACGCTCAACAACACCGGCAGCGGCGAGTTCAAGAGCGGCGCGGGCTTCGGCAGCGCGCTCAGCGCTCTGACCATCAACGGCGTGGGCACCTCGACCTTCGCCGGTAACGTCCGCATCGTCCCCGGCGGTTCGATGATCGTGAACCAGAGCGCCTTCATCGCCGGGCCCTCGGACTTCCGCGCCGGCACCATCACGTTCAACGGCACGCTCGATGCCGCTCCCGCCGCAGCAAACTCGGCTCTGATCCTCGTGGCCGACGCGACCAACTTCAACTTCAACGTCGGCACGGCTCGCGCTCTCAGCTCGATCGACGCCGCAGGCGTGACGCTCAGCCGCGTCGCGGGCAACATGGCGACGACGGGCACGCAGCGCTTCGCGGGTCTGCTGCTTACCGGTGCCGCGGGGAGCCGCTCGTTCAGCGGTTCGTCGCTCGCCTACCTCGGCGCGATCGACGCCGCGAACAACACCATCGGCATGATCGCCAATGGCCCGGGCGGTGTCGGCTTCGCAGGCAACATCGGGCTCGGTGGCGTCGGCGGCACCAACCTTTCCCAGCTCATCGTCAGCGGTCCCGCCACGCTCGCGGGCAACGTCCGCACCGTCGGCGGCACGTCGTTCGGCAGCTCGCTCACCACCATCGGCGCCCGCACCATCGACGCCGCGGGGCTCTTCGTCGGCGGCCAGACCGTCCTCGGCGGCAACTTCACCGTCAACGCCGCCAACGCACAGTTCAACGGCAGCGTCGACTCCGCCGCCCCTGGCCTGGCCGCGATGCTCGTGAACGCGACCAACACCGCCGTCTTCGGCAACGGGATCGGCCAGAACACGGCGCTCTCGACCTTCCGCAGCAACGCGGCCTCCACCATCCTCCGCGGCAGCGGGCTCCGCACGCTCGCCAGCGGCCAATCGTGGTTCGCCGGTGAACTCCGCATCGACTCGCTCGGCGGGACGTCCACCATCAACACCGGCACGATCTTCATCGCCCGCGACGTCTTCACCGACGGGGCCGCCGCGGGCGCGGCCAACCTCTCGCTCCTCGCCAACGCACCCTCGACCATCGAGGGCTCGGCGATCCGCATCGGCGGCAGCATCGGCCAGTCATCGGTCGCCCCCGCTGGCACGCAGCGCTTCAACAACCTCACCCTCGGCGGCGCGATCGGCACGCCCAATATCGCGACCATCCTGCTCAGCAAGGGCTTCGACGCCCAGGGCCGCCTGATCGCGGCGAGCGTCAACGCCGGCGACCAGTTCTCCATCGTTGCGAACAACATCGCCATGTCGCCGGGCCAGAAGCTCACCGCCCTGGGCTCGCTGGGCCTCTTCGGCGCCTCGTCGATCACGCTGGGCGACGTCGCGACCCTTGGCAATCTGTCCGTGAACTCTCCGGTGATCCGCATCACCAGCCGCGGCGCTGGCAACCTGCTCAACAACACCGGCGCCGCCGAGGGCGATATCGGCACCGACATCGTCGCCGGCGGCACGATTTCCTTCAGCAGCACGCCGACGCTTCTGCCGGGCGCGGGTTCGTTCAGCTACTCCGCCGGCGGCGGGCCCGACCCGCTGCTCGCGTCGTTCTCCTACCGCCAGTTGCCCAGCGCCATCAACCTCGCGACCTTCCGCGATCAGCGCGCCGGTAGCCCGCTGGGCCCGAACTTCCTGCTCTTCCTCGACCTTGCTTCCCGCGGCCCGACGTCCACCAACGTCGCCGAGACCAAGACCGTCCAGCCGCCTCGGCTCGGCGAGGTCGCCCGCGTCCGCCAGTCGGTCGTCGTCGATCCGGCGGATCAGGAACTCTTGCGACAGCTCGGCCTGACCGTTCGCGGCGCGACCAACGAGGAGATCGTCGCCTCGTTCGCCGGGTACAGCTACTACGTGAACGTGCCGCAGAAGCTGCGGCCCAGCGTTGAGAACCGCGAGTACGTCGTGACCGCCGATCGCCTGTGGATGCAGGCCGTGGTCGAGCTGTCCAAGGCGTACAACGCGACGATGAAGCGCACCGTGGTCGAGTCCGACGGCCGCACCATCGAGCAGCTCCGCGACACCGAGCTCCGCCAGACTTTCGAAGAATCGTGGGACCGCTACATCGCCTCCTCGACCGCCAAGTCGGCCGACGAGGAATTGCAGGGCTTCATGCAGCGTCTGCTCAGCGACCCCGGCGAGGCCGCCACGCGGCAGGAACTCGCCAACCTCGGCGGCCTGCTCGCCAAGCTCGACGACCTGGGCCTCACCAAGCTCGAGGCCGGCATCCCGCGAGGCCGCCTGCTCCAGCGCATCCGCCCGGCGGCCTTGTCGCCCAACGACATGACCACGATCATCGAAGCCGTGACGGCGTCGGGTGTGAAGCCGCAGCTCACGCCAGCGGAGCCCGCAAGCCCGGCACAGCCCGCGGCGACCACGCCCGCCGTCGCCGAAAAGGCCACGAAGGTGCTGGAAGTATCGAAGCGGTAACAAAGCACCAGTGGGACCGGCCTCCGGCCGGTCGACAGTCGCTTGAATTTCAAGGCAGACCGGCCGGAGGCCGGTCCCACTGAAGGGTCAGCGCCCGCCCGTCACACCCGGCACGGCTTGGAGCGCATCCATCAGGCTGGGCTGCGAAGTCTCCGCCGCCGCCGCGGGCTTGTACTGGGGCATGTAGCGGCCCGCGATCTCCGACTGAGTCATCAACTGACCCGCCAAGATGGCCAGCAGCACCACGCCGCCCGCCGAGACCACGCCCGCGATGCGGCGAGCGGCGAACGGAGCATCCTCCGTCGCCTCGGCCCGCGGGTGTGCCTCTTCCAAGAGCGGCAACGCCATCAGACGCAGGTAGTAGAACGCCGCGATCGCGCTGTTCAGGCCCAGCACGATCACCAGCGGGATCTCGCCCGCACTGACGGCGCTCGTAAACAGCGGCAGCTTGCCGAAGAAGCCAAGCAGCGGCGGCAGGCCCAGCAGGCTCAGGGCGCAGATCACCATCGTCCAGCCCGCCACCGGGTGCGAGCGGCAGATGCCGCGGAGATCGTCCACGTGGTCGATCTCGCGAGCCTCGTCCTCGCCGGCCTTGGGCTTGCGCTCGATGGCCGCGAGAGCCGCGAAGCAGCCGACGTTCATCACGCCGTAGGCGAGCAGGTAGAAGAGCACAGCGGCGATGCCGCTCTTGGAGAACGACGCATCGCCGGGCCCGGCGATCACGCCCACGAGCATGTAGCCCGAGTGCGCGATCGAGGAGTACGCCAGCATGCGCTTGGTGCTCGACTGCATCACCGCCAGCGTGTTGCCGATGGTCATGGTGAGCGCCGCCACGACCCACAGCGTGATGCGGATAGGTTCGGGCAGCGAGGTGCCGGCACCATCAGGGCCGAACCGCCAGCCGACGGTGCCGACGATGAGCAGGATGGCGAGGAAGCCGGCCGTCTTGGGAACAAACGCCAGCATCGCCGACACGCCGGGGGCCGCGCCCTGGTAGACGTCGGCCGTGTAGAAGTGCATCGGCACCGCGGCGATCTTGAAGAACAGGCCAAAGAGCGTGATCAAGAGGCCCAGCATCCCCAAGGTCGAGATGCCCGACGCGGTGAAGATGTCGTAGATCTTGTTGAGGTTCGTGGTGCCGGTCGCGCCGTAGAGCAGGGCGAAGCCGTAGAGGAACATCGCCGCACCCAGCGCGCCGAGGAAGAAGTATTTGACGCCCGCTTCCTGGGCCCGGTGCCGCGACGAGGAGATCGCGACCATGACGTACGTCGGCAAGCTGGTCAGTTCGAGGGCCAGGAACAGCCAGATCAGGTCATCGGCCGAGGCCACAAGCAGCAGGCCCGTGACCGAGAAGAGGAAGAACGAATAGAACTCGGCCCGATTCGAACGCAGCGGGTTGAACACGCCGCGGCCGGAGGCGATGCGAGCCTCTTCGGCGCGATCGACCGTGCCCGCCAACAGCGGCAGCAGGATCAACGCCACGATGCAGATCAAGCACTTGGCGAAGGGCACCATCGTCGGCAGGAACGCCTGCCCGTGGGCCGGATCGACGAGCCCAGCGCCGACGCGACCGGGCGTCGTCGTGATCGCCAGGTACAGCGCCACCAGCAAGCCAAGGCCCGACACCAGCGCCGTCGCCTTGCGCACCGCCAGCGAGCGGCTCAGGCCCAGCACCATCACGATGCAGGTCGTCGCGAAGACCGCGATCTCGGGCCACAGATAGGCCAAGCGTTCCATCATCGCGCGATCTCCTGCACGTTGCTCACCGCATTCGCGACCGGGGTGACGGCCTCAGCCGAACCGATCATGTTCGGATTCACATTGCCCTCCGGCAACGCCGGCGCCTCGATCTTGTGCACCCACTTCACCGTGTCGTCCACCGGCTCCTTCAGCGCCTCAAACAGCGGCTTGGGATAGACGCCGAAGATGAGACACGCCAGCGCCAGCGGCACCAGGGCCGTGATCTCGCGAGCCGTCAGATCCGCCGGAAGGTGCGTGTGCGAGTCGCTGCCGTGCCCGCCACCATGGCCGCCGCCATGACCGCCGTGTGCGTCGTGCCCACCCGGCTCCTTCAGCGGCCCAAACACCACCTTGCCGACCATGATCAAGAGGTACATCGCGGCGATGATCACACCCAGCGAGGCGACCGCGGCGTACCACGGCCCGAGCTTGCCCACCGTCGCGCCGATCGTGGACGCCTTCTCGCTGCCCCAGATGCCCGTGCTCCACTGGTCGCTGGCCTGGAACGTGCCGAACATGCACAGGAACTCGCTGACGAAGCCGTTCAGCCCCGGAAGGCCGACCGACGCCATCACAAAGAAGACCATGAACGTCGCCCAGATCGGCATCTTCGCCGCCAGGCCGCCGATCTCCTTCATGTTGCGGGTGTGGTACCGCTCGTACATGAAGCCGATCAGCAGGAAGAGCGCGCCCGTCGACAGGCCGTGGTTGATCATGTACAGGATCGAACCCTGGATGCCGGTGTGGTTCAGAGCGGCCAATCCGAGCACGCAGAAACCAAGGTGGGCCACCGAGGAATACGCGACGAGCTTCTTGACGTCGGTCTGCACCCAGCAGATGAGCCCGCCGTAGAGGATGCCGATGATGCACAGCGTCGCGATGACCGGGGCGTAGTAGACGAACGCGTCAGGGGTGTAGCCGAGCGCGAAGCGGTAGATGCCGTAGGTGCCGAGCTTGAGCAGCACGCCAGCGAGGATCACCGAGCCCGCGGTCGGTGCTTCGGTGTGGGCGAGGGGCAGCCAAGTGTGCACCGGGAACAGAGGCACCTTCACGGCGAATCCGCACAGCAGCGCCAGCAGCACCAACGACTGCTGCGAGAGGCTCATGTGGTCCGCCGCCGCCTTCTCCAGCGTGTCGATGTCGAAGGTCCACGTGCCGAAGCCGGTCTTGAGGTCAAGAGGCAGCGTCGAGTTGAAATACGCGACGTAGGCCAGACCGGCGAGCGTGATCACCGAGCCGGTGAAGGTGTACAGGAAGAACGTCGTCGCCGCCCGCTTGCGGTTGGTGCTGCCGTAGAGGCTGATCAGGACGTACATCGGGATCAGCGTGAACTCGAAGCAGATGTAGAAAAAGATGAGGTCACGAGCCACAAAGACGCCGACCATCGCGGCCTGCAGAATGAGCAACCACACGTAGTACGTCTTCACCCGCTCAGTGATCGCCGTCCACGAGGCCAGCACGCAGATCGGCCCAAGCAGGGCCGTCAGCGCGATCATCAGCATCGAGATCGAGTCGGCGCCGAGCGAGAGATTGACGCCCAGCGACGGCAGCCATTCCTTGGCGTAGGGGAACTGCATCAAGCCGCCCTGCGTCCAGTCGAACTGCACCAGAGCGACAACCGTCATCGCCGCGGCGGCCAGCGTGCCGAGCAACGCCGCGGCCCGGGCCGACGCCGCGGGCAGCACGACGATGGCCAGCGCCACCGCGAGCGGGATCAAGATGAGAGACGCGAGCATCACGCGGGGAACTCCGGGGGAAGGCACTAGGCACCGGGGCACTAGGCACTGGGAAATGCAGTCTGATCGTCAACCGAAACACCGTCAGCGAACCAACCCGAGATGCCTTGCCCTAGTGCCAAGTACCTAGAGCCAAGTGCCCTCTCCTCATCGCATCGTCAAGATGAACACCAGGAACAGCAGCACCGCCACGCCCGCGGCCATTCCCGCGGCGTAACCGTGCAGCTCGCCCGACTGCGTCGGCCGCACCATCGCGCCGATGAAGCGCGGGATGCCGCCGAACAGCCGCACCACGCCGTCGATCACCAACTTGTCGAAGATGTAGAAAACGTTCGAGAAGAACCACAGCGGCTTGCGGATCAGGAAGTCGTAGAACTCGTCCACGTACCACTTGTTCTGGGCCCAGCCCGCCAGCGGCCCGACCGCGGGGAGCAAGGCATCGGCCCGCGCCGTCGCAGCGGTGCGACGACCGGCGTAGTGCAGGATGAACGCGATGAAGATGCCGACAAAGCCGACCACGCCCGAGACGTAGTACATGGCCTTGTGAGGGTCGTAGCCAAAGAACGAACCCGCGTGGGCCTCCGCACCGTGAGCCTTGGCGATCGCGGTCGGAACGAACGACGGAGCGCCCGCAGCCGCGTGCGTCGGGGCCTTGCCGTCCGCGCCCTCGTGGCCGCCTTCCTTGATCGTGTCGTGCGACTCGCCAGCACCGTGGTGGGAGAAGGGCGTCTCGAACGCGGCCGAGGAACGCTCGACCATGCCCGGCACCGCGCCGCCGTGGGCGTGCCCACCGGCGTACGGCGACTTCACAAAGTACAGCCCCGCCGCCGCGATCGACAGTACCGACAGCGTCGCCAGCACCGTGTTGATCGCCCAGCCCGGAGCGTGCGGGTGGAAGTGGGCCCCGTGGCCGTGCTCGTGATGAGCGTGATCGTCGTGGGTGTGCGAGTGCCCATGGGCCGCGTCGGTGGCGTGAGCCGCGTCGGCTGCGGGGGCATCGTGATGTCCATGGCCATGGCCGTGCGAGTCTTCCTCAGCATGGTGCAGCTCATCACCCGGCTCGTAGTGCATCGGGCCGACAACGACGCGGAAGAACACGCGGAAGGTGTAGTACGCGGTCATGCCCGCGGTCAGGAGCAGAATCCAACCGATCGGAGCCATGCCCGGCGTCACGAATGCCTCGGCGAGGATCATGTCCTTGCTGAAGTAGCCTGCGGTAAACGGGAAGCCCGCGAGGTTCATGCAGCCCACGAACATGCCCAGTCCAACGACGCCCCAGCCCTTCATGAATCCGACGCCGCTGAGCTTGCGGAGATCGAGCTGACCCGCGAAGCCGTGCATGATGGCACCGCAGGACAAGAAGAGCAACGCCTTGAAGAACGCGTGCGTCACGACGTGGAACGCGGCACCCGTGCTGGTCAGGACACCGAGGCCCGCGAACATGTACCCGAGCTGCGACACCGTCGAGTACGCCATGATCCGCTTGATGTCGAACTGGGCCATGCCGATGGTCGCGGCCACGAGCGCCGTCAGCGCCCCCGTCCACGCCACGATCGGCAGCGCGTACTCGCTCAGCAGGAACAGCGGATAGGTGCGGGCCACCAGATACACGCCCGCCGTCACCATCGTCGCCGCGTGGATGAGGGCCGACACAGGCGTCGGGCCTTCCATCGCGTCCGGCAGCCAGACGTACAGCGGGAGCTGGGCGCTCTTACCGAACGCGCCGACCGCCAGCAGGATCGGGATCAGCTGCACGATCGCCGGGATCTCGTTGAACTTCCCGGCCTTGGCCAGCTCGATGTAGGGCTGGCACGCGGCGAAGATCTCGCGATACTCGATGCTGCCGAAGTGCACGAACGTCAGCATGACGCCGAGGATGAGCCCGACGTCGCCGATGCGGTTCATGATGAAGGCTTTCTTGGCCGCCGCCACCGCCGAGGGCTTCTTGTAGAAGTAGCCGATCAGCAGATACGAACAGAGGCCGACGCCTTCCCAGCCCAGGAACAAGAGCAGCATGTTGTCGCCCATGACAAGGCACGCCATGCTGAAGACGAACAGATTGAACGCGGCGAAGAAGCGGCAGTACCCCAAGCCCACGTCGTGGCTCATGTACTCGCTGGCGTAGAGCGCGATCAGCGTCGCCAGGCCGGTCACAAAGAGCATCCACAAAATCGTGAGGCTGTCGAGGTACAGAGAGAAATCCGCGACCAGTCGCTGGCCCTGCCCTTCACCCCATGCCAAGGACATCCACTCAAACCCGGTCGCAATCGACACCCCGCCGTCATGCCCCATGAACAGCTTGGCGGTCACCGCGAACGACACCGCCAGGCAGAGCACCGTCGCAAAGGCCGGAAGCTTGTTCCGCACGCCGAAGATCGCGCACAGCGTGCAGATGATGACGCCGAGGATCGGCATCGCCGGGATGAGCAGCGCGAGCGGATCGCCAGCGATGATCGGCGCCTTCGCGGCCGTGGCGGCACCGAGCGTCAGCAATGAGTCCGATGTCAGCATAGAAAGAGTCGTCAAGGTTGCTCGCGCCGGGCGCGCTCCTCACTGTGTCACTGTGCCACTGCGTCGCTCTGCCACTTCAACCCTTCATCTCCTGCCACTCCGCCGCGTCGAGGCTCTCGCGCTTGCGGAACAGCAGCACCACCAGCGCCAACGCCATGGCAGCCTCGGCCGCCGCGACGGTGACGATGAAGATCACAAAGCTCTGGCCGGTCATGTTCATGTGGAAGCGGCTGAAGGCCACCAGCGCCAACCCCGCCGCCTGGAACATGAGTTCCGTGCACAGGAACATGATGATCAGGTTGCGCCGGGTCAGGAACCCGATCAGCCCCAGCATGAACATCGCGGCGGAGATGAACAGGTAGTGCGCCAGAGTGATCTGGTGCATCGCCGCGGGGAAGCCAGCCTGGGCAAGGGTCACGGTCTCGATCATGGATTCGTCTCCGCGCCCTGCGTGAACTCGGCCGAGAGCAACTTCGCGTGTCGCTCCTTGGCGTCCTCATCCAGCTGCACCTGCTTGCGGCTGAGCACCACCGCGCCCAGCATCGCCATCAGCAGGATCACGCCCGCGATCTCGATCGAGCCCGGGTGATCGCGCAGCAGGTTGAAACCCACCATCTCGGTGTTCGTGACCGAAAGGTCCTTGGGGAGCGCAACGGTCTTCGTCGCGCCGTCGGCGAGCTTGATCTCGACCGTGCGAGCCGCGAAATCGACCTTCGCGTCGCCCTTGGAATCAAACGTCACCTTGGCACCGCTGGGCAGCGTGCCCGCGGCGAGCAGGGCCGACTCGATCTTGCGGGGCATCTCGGCGAGCAGCGACTGGCCGTTGATCGTCGGAGCCTTGGGCAGTTCGCCCACGCCGCGGAACATGAGTGTGGTCAGCACCGCCAGCAGCACGAAGCCCGACGCGGTCGCGATCACCGGCTCGCGGGCCGCGGTGTCGTACTCGGTGAGCGCGTTCTCCAGGTCCTCGGTCGGGGCCTGGGTCGCGAGCATGATCACGAAGAGGTACGTAATAAGGATGGCGCCCGCGTACACGATCACCAGAGCGAACGCCATGAATTCGGCGGACAGAATCAGGAACAAACCTGCGGTGGCCAAGATCGACAGGACGAAGTACAACGCCGCGTAGACCGGGCGCGGGTGGGTGATCACCCGCAGCGACGCCCCAAGCGCCATGAGGGCAAAGACATAGAAGTAGACGGAGGGCGAGTACCCGACCCCGAACAGGCCACCGGCCTTCAGGCCCATCGCCAGCAGCACAATACCGCCCGCGAGCGACGCGACGACGGCACCGAGGATCTGCGGGTTCTTCCCGTCACGCCGGGGCAGGGCGAGCAGGACGCCAATGGCGCCCAGCGCACACGCTCCGTACAAGGCCAGTGGGTTGATCACTTGATCCAACGCCGACCCCTCGGGCCGAGCCCGGGATAGGCCGAGACGCCCAAGGACGCCGCGGCCGGAGGAACTTCCGACCTCTGATCATGCCAAACGCAGATCATGCCAAACACCCGATCGCACAACATACCCGCGATCGCCCGCCCCCCAACACCCCCCACCAACCCCCCTCCCGACACCCCTTCCCATATGGAAGAGTGGAGGATAGTGACGCGGCGGGGATGCTTCAACCAACCAAGGCGCCCGATCCCCGTCCCGAGCCGTGTTTCGTTCCCGTTGTGTCGCGCCCCGGCCATGGCTGCGCGGTACGCTTGCCCTGCGTGGATCCGACACCCGCCATCGCCAGCCGCCCCCCCACTGCCTTGCCCCAACCGGTGGGCTGGCACGTGTCGATCCCCAACGCCCTCACCACCGCACGGCTGTTCCTCGCCGTCGGGCTCATCATCCAACTCTCGCTCTGGCGCTATCCCAAGTTGGCACAGGATGTTGCGCCGCCGACCGGTGCCATGCTGCTCGCCTGCCTGCTGTTTGCTCTCGGGGCGCTGACCGACCTGCTCGACGGCATGCTCGCCCGGCGCTGGGGCATCGTCAGCAAGTACGGCCGGATCATGGACCCCTTCGCCGACAAGATCCTCGTCGTCGGCGCTTTCGCCATGCTTGCCGGCCCCGCCTTCGACGTCACCCTTCCGAACGGCCAGCCCTTCCAGATCAGTGGCGTCATGCCCTGGATGGCCATCGTCATCCTTTCCCGCGAGCTGCTCGTCACGCTCATCCGCGCCGTCCTCGAAAGCCGCGGCATCGACTTCTCCGCCTCGCTCAGCGGCAAGGTCAAGATGGCCGCCCAGTGCGCCTGCGTCCTCACCATCTTCCTGACCCTCGCGTTCTTCCCCGCCACGCCGGGCACGCCGTCGCGTGCTGTGATCGACACGATGGTCTGGACCGCGGTGATCTTCACCGCCGCGTCGATCGTGCCGTATGCACTCCGCGCGATGCAAGCGACCGCCGCGGGCCGATAGCTCACCATGCCCTCGCCCCGCCTGCTCCTCATCACCACTTTCGGCCTCGGGCACATGCGCCCCGCCAGCGGCACGTGGGGCTCGATGCCCACCGTCGTACTCGCCGCCGCGCTCATGTTCACCGGCGCCGGGCCAGCAGCATCGCCGGTCCTGTATCACGCGGTGCTGATCGCCTGGATGCTGGTCTTCTGCATCGCGTGCGTCCTCGGCGGCCGCGAAGCCGAGGCCGCGTTCGGCAAGAAGGACCCGGGCCAGGCCGTCGCCGACGAAACCGCCGGACAGGCGATCCCACTGCTCTTCCTGCCGGCCGCCGCGACATCGACGACGAACCACACGCTGCTCACGCTCGCTCTTGCGTTCGTCGCGTTCCGCGTCTTTGACATCATCAAGCTCCCGCCCGCACGTCAGCTTCAGCGCCTGAAAGGCGGCGTCGGCATCCTCATTGACGACCTCATCGCCGGCGTCCACGCCTTGATCGTCGTGCAGATCGTGACTCGCCTCGTGCTGTAATCGCGCCCGCAGCCGCTCGACCCGAGCGGGAAACGCAGGAAGACGCCTCCGCACCCCGAACAACTGGCGAAGCCCCGCCTGCTCAGATCAGGATCCTCCCCCGCCGACTTGACTTCCCCCAAGCGCGACGAAAGACTCTTCTTGTGACTTTCGCCCACGCCCATCATCACCACGCTCATCCGCCCCGCGGACGCCGGTGATGTTCTGGTCACACCCGACCACGACCTCGCACAACGCCGGCCCCGTCCGGCGTTTTTTCTTTTCCAGCCACCTCCCCGCTCAGCCCTAAGTCCTCAGCCCTTCCTCAAACATCATCCCTCACCCCTTCCCACTTTCCCCCATGACCACCATCCAACTTGCACTTCCCAAGGGCCGCATGGAACAAGGCGTCCTGCAGCTCCTCAACGACGCCGGCATCAAGGTCAAGGCCTCGTCCCGCGGCTATCGCCCGATGATCTCGCTCCCGGACTTTGACACCAAGGTCTTGAAGCCCCAGAACATCGTCGAGATGCTCGATGTCGGTTCGCGCGACATCGGATTTGCAGGGGCTGATTGGGTCGATGAACTCAACGCCGAGGTCGTCGAACTCCTCGACACCGGTCTGGACCCCGTGCGGCTTGTTGCGGCCGCTCCGGCCGAGCTGCTCAAGGACGGCAAGCTTCCGCACTCCGGTCCGGGGCGTCCGCTCCTCATCGCCAGTGAGTTCGAGCAGCTGACCACGCGATGGATTCAGTCTCAGAAAATTGACGCACGCTTCGTCCGCTCCTTCGGCGCGACCGAGGTCTTCCCGCCCGAGGACGCCGACTGCATCGTCGATGTCGCCGCCACCGGAGCAACGCTCGCCGCCAACGGCCTGCACGTGGTCGGCGAGGTGAAGCGGTCCTCCACCCGCCTCTACGCCCACCCGCGGGCGATGCAGGACCCCGCCAAGCGCGCGAAGATCGAGCCGCTGGTGCTGATCCTCAAGGCCGTGCTTGAGGCCCGCAAGCGGGTCATGATTGAGCTGAACGTGCCGCGTGATCGACTTGAGGCGGTCTGCAAAGTGCTCCCGTGCATGCGCGAACCGACGATCTCCCCTCTCCACGGCGAAGCGGGTTACGCAGTGAAGTCCGCCGTGCCGCGGGACATGCTGCCGACGCTGATCCCCGAACTCAAGAGACAGGGCGGTTCGGACATCGTGGTCTCGACGCTGTCGCAGATTGTGCCGTGACGCCGCCAACCGCGAGAACGATTCAAAGACGCGAGTCGCTGATGACCAGCACAAGACCCATCTCCGTCACGCCCGCCCCGCTCCTCGCGGGCAAGGCGGCGTACAGCGTGCCGAAAACCGGCCACGTGATCGATCTGCACCTCGATGCCAACGAGGGGCTGACCCCGCCGCCGGAACTCGCAGGATTCCTGCGCGACGCCATGCCCGACGCGGTGCGCCGCTACCCCAACGCCGCGCCGCTGCAGGACGCGCTCGCCGCTCGCTTCGGCGTCGACGCGTCCCGGGTGCTCGTCACCGCGGGCGCGGACGACGCGATCGATCGCGCCTGCCGCGCCGTGCTTTCCCCGGGTCGTGAACTGATCCTGCCGCTGCCCACGTTCGAGATGATCCCCAAGTACGCGGCCCTCGTGGGCGCCGCCGTACGTCCACTGCCATGGATGCGCGGCGCTTTCCCACGCGAAGCCGTGCTCGCCGCCATAACCCCCGCGACCGCGATGATCGCGATCGTCACGCCCAACAACCCCACCGGCGTGCCGGCAACGCTCGACGATGTCCTCGCCGTCGCCCGCGCCGCCCGCCACGCGCTCGTTCTCGTCGACATGGCCTACTGCGAGTTCGCCGACGGCGAGGTCTCAGACGATGCCTTTGCACGCCGCATCCTCGAAGAGCCCAATGTGCTCATGACCCGCACGTTCAGCAAGGCTTGGGGTCTCGCGGGCCTCCGGGTCGGTTACGCCATCGGCCACGCTGACGCGATCCAGTGGCTCCGCGCCGCCGCCGGGCCGTACACGTGCGCCAGCTCCTCGCTCGCGATCGCAACCCGTTGGTTCGCTGAAGGCCGCGCCGTGGTCGATGCGTTCATCGAGCGCGTGAAGCACGAACGCGCCGTGCTGGGCGCACTGCTCGCGCGTGCCGCTGGCGTGGAAGTCTGGCCCAGCCAAGGCAACTTCGTCTTCGCCCAATTCCCCGACGCCCGCCGCGTGCAGGACGAACTGGCCCGCAAGTGCATCGCTGTCCGTGGCTATCCCGGCCGCGTGCTGATGGACAACGTGTCCCTCGACCCCTGCCTGCGCATCACCTGCCCCGGCAACGAACGCGACTATTCACGCCTTGCTACCGCGCTCCAAGAAGTCCTCGGCATCGCACAACCGCGCTGACCGAACGCAACCCGCGGCACGTCCGACAGACCGCACCACAGAGATCACGGAGAACACCGAGTGGATCGCAAGAAGAAGACAACCAAGCCGTCACTCGCTTCAGGCTCTGCTCCCCGCGGTCGCGCAGCCAGCGTCGCCCGCAAGACCAAGGAAACCGATATCGCCCTCGACCTCAACCTCGACGGCACGGGCAAGGTCTCGATCTCCACCGGCCTTGGCTTTCTCGATCACATGCTCACAGCACTCGCCCATCACTCGCGGCTGGACCTCACCCTCACCTGCCGCGGCGACCTGCACATCGATGACCACCACACCGCCGAGGACGTCGCCATCGCGTTGGGCAAGGCCATCGATCAAGCCCTCGGCGACCGCGCCGGCATCGTCCGCTTCGGCTACGCCTACGCCCCGCTCGACGAAGCGCTCGCGCGGGCCGTGGTCGATCTTTCCGGCCGCCCGTCGCCCAGCATCCACCTGCGCCTCCGCCGCGGCAAGATCGGCGAGGTCGCCTCCGAAAACCTCACGCACGTGCTGGAATCGCTGGCCGTGCATCTGCGCGCCAGCGTCCACGTCGACGTGCTCCGCGGCGACAACCAACACCACAAGGCCGAGGCCGCGTTCAAGGCACTGGCCCTCGCGCTCCGCCAAGCCCTCGCCCGCGACGGCACACGCGAGATCCGAAGCACGAAGGGAGTCCTGTGAGCCACACGCTTCCGCGCCTCCGAAAGCGCCTCCCCGCCCCGCGCAGCGGGGAGGGGTGGTCGAGGCTCTGCGAGACCGGGGAGGGGTGCTGGACACACAGATTCTCGAGCATTCACGAAAACGACGCGACTCCCCCTCACCTGACTTGAGGCTTCGCCTCAAGTCGTCCTCTCCCCGCAAGCGGGGAGAGGAGGCGCCAAACACCTCTGACCGAAGCCCTAAGCCCTCCAACCACTCCCGTGCCCCCTCCACTCCACATCATCTCCACCGGAACCGCCAACACGGCCTCCGTTCTCGCCTCCTGGGAACGCCTCGGCATCGAGGCGATCCTTACCACCAGCGAGAGCGACGTGCGCGAAGCACCGCGCCTCGTCCTCCCGGGCGTCGGCTCCTTCGGCGCCGCAATGCGGCTGCTCGAAGCTGAAGGGCTCGTTCAAGCGCTGCGCGAACGCATCGCCGCCGGTCGCCCCACGCTCTGCATCTGCCTCGGCTTGCAGCTACTCGCATCCGCCAGCGACGAATCGCCCAGTGCACGGGGCTTGAGCGTCTTCAACGCAACCATCACTCGCCTGCCCGATCAGCTCACCACCCCGAGCGGCCCGACCACGCAGCGCGTTCCGCAGCTCGGCTGGAATCACGTCGAAGCACCCAAGGACTCCCGCTTCCTCACCGACGGCTTCGCGTACTACGCCAACTCCTACTGCCTGCGCGAGGTTCCAACGGGCTGGAACGCCGCGATCACGACGTACGGCGTCCGCTTCTGTGCCGCCATCGAACGCGCTGGCGTGCTCGCCTGCCAGTTCCATCCCGAACTCTCCGGCCGCTGGGGTGCGGCGCTGCTGAAGCGCTGGTACGACGAATCGCCCGCCGCTCATGCCAACGCTCCCAAGAAAGGAGCGGCGTAATGCTCACCTCGCGCGTCATCCCCTGCCTCGATTGCCGCGACGGCCGCGTCGTCAAGGGCGTGCAGTTCCAAGGCCTGCGCGACGCCGGCGACCCGGTGGAGCTCGCAGCCCGCTGCGAAGCCGAGGGCGCGGACGAGATCGTCATCCTCGACGTCTCCGCCACGCCGCAGGGCCGCGCCAACCAGACCGACACCATCAAGCGCGTCCGCAAGGTTCTCTCGATTCCCCTCACCGTCGGCGGCGGCGTGCGCACCAGCGACGACGCCAAACGCCTGCTCGACGCCGGCGCCGACAAGGTCGGCGTGAACACCGCCGCCGTGCTCGACCCCGCGCTGCTCACCAAGCTCGCCGAGCGCTTCGGTCGCCAGTGCATCGTCATCGCCATCGACGCCGCCCGCACCGCCGCTCCCACGACGAACCCCACGCGCAAGCGTGGGGTCGCTGACGCAACCATCGCTTCTGAAAGAATCTCCTGGCACGTCGTCATCCGCAGCGGCGAAGACCGTCGCCCACTCGACGCCATCGAGTGGGCACGCAACGCCACCCATCTCGGCGCCGGTGAGATCCTCCTCACCAGTTGGGACCGCGACGGCACGAAAGCCGGCTACGACCTCGATCTCCTCCGCGCCGTGTCCAGTGCCGTCACCGTCCCCGTCATCGCCAGCGGCGGCGCGGCCGGACCGCAGCACCTCATCGAAGCCCTGCAAGCCGGCGCCGACGCCGTGCTCGCCGCATCCATCTTCCACGACGCTCACTACACCGTGCGTCAGGTCAAGCAAGCCCTCGCCGCCGCGGGCGTACGCGTGCGCGACGACTCTCAAGCGAACTAGTCCGATCTCTTCCGCCTCCACCGAGCACGACCATGGTCATCCCTTCCATCGATCTCCAAGGCGGATCCACCGTGCAACTCGTCGGCGGGCGCGACAAGGCCCTCGACGCCGGCGACCCGCGCCCCTTGCTCCGCCGCTTCTCCATCGCCGGTGAAGTCGCCGTCATCGATCTCGACGCCGCCATCGGCACCGGCAGCAACGCGGCCCTCATCGAAGAACTCGTCAAGCAAGCTCCCTGCCGCGTCGGCGGCGGGATCCGCAGCGTCGAAGCCGCCATCCGCTGGCTCGACGCCGGTGCGTCCAAGGTCATCCTCGGCACCGCCGCCACGCCGGAGATCCTGAAGGAACTCCCCCGCGAGCGCGTCATCGCCGCCGTCGATTGCAACCACGGCGAAGTCGTCGTCAAGGGCTGGCGCGAAGGCACTGGTGAGAAGGTCGAAGACCGCATCGCCCGCCTCCGCGATCACGTCGGCGGCTTCCTCATCACCTTTGTCGAGCGCGAGGGCCGCATGGTCGGCATCGACACCGCCCAGATCGAACGCCTCGTCAAAGCCGCCGACACCGGCCGGCCCGACTCCCCCCGCGTCACCATCGCCGGCGGCATCGCCACCGCCGACGAGATCGGCATCATCGACCGCCTCGGTGCCGACGCCCAGGTCGGCATGGGCCTCTACACCGGCCGCTTCACGCTGCACGATGCGATCCTCGCGCCCACCGCCAGCGACCGACCCGACGGCCTGCTCGCCACCGTCGTCGTTGATGAACTCGGCCACGCGCTGGGCCTCTGCTACTCCTCGCGCGAATCCGTGGCCAAGGCCATCGAGCTGCAACGCGGCGTGTACCACTCTCGCCGCCGCGGCGTATGGATCAAGGGCGAGACCAGCGGCGACACCCAGGAACTGCTCCGCATCGACCTCGACTGCGATCGCGATGCGCTCCGCTTCGTCGTTCGCCAGCGCGGCGACGGCTTCTGCCACCTCAAGACCGACACCTGCTGGGGCAACCACACCGGCCTCGCAGCACTCGAACGCACGATCCGCCAGCGCCTTGCCGACGCGCCCGCGGGCTCGTACACCCGGCGACTGCTCGACGACCCCGCTCTGCTCCGCGCTAAACTCATGGAAGAAGCAGGGGAACTGGCGACCGCCTTGGATCCCTCAAAGCCCGACGCCCGCGGCACACGCTCCGCCGCCGCCAACGAGGCCGCCGACCTGCTCTACTTCGCCCTCGTCGCCCTCGCCAAGGCCGATGCATCGCTGGCCGACGTCGGCACGATCCTCGACGCCCGCTCCCGCAAGGTGACGCGCCGGCCCGGCAACGCCAAGCCCTCGCACTGAAGCACGCCGCGGAAGCACGCTGCGTCCAACATATCCTTGCCCGATGCCCACGCGCCACCCGCAGTTCCCCAACCTCGTCGTCTTCGATCATCCGCTCATCCAGCACAAACTCTCCTGGATCCGCGACGAAACCACCGGGCATCGCCCCTTCCGCGCCCTTCTCTCGCAGATCGCTGGCCTGATGGTTTTCGAAGTCACCCGCAGCTTCCCCACCGCTCCGGTCACGATCCGCACACCCCTCGAAGAAACCGAGGCCCGACGCCTCAGCGCCACCATCACCGTCGTTCCGGTGCTTCGCTCGGGTCTGGGAATGGTCGAGGGCATCCTCACCATCATGCCCGAGGCCCGCGTTGGCCATCTCGGCATCGCCCGCGACGAGAAGACCCTCAAGCCTGTTGCGTACCTCAAGCGTCTGCCTAAAGGTCTTGATGCCGGCCCGGTCGTGCTCGTCGATCCGATGCTCGCCACCGGCGGCAGCGCCGCCGCGGCCATCCAGATGCTCCGCGACGAGGGCGCCCGCGATCTCCGCATGATCTGTCTCGTCGCCGCGCCCGAGGGCGTCTCGCGTCTGCTCCAGGACCATCCCGACGTCATGATCTACACCGCCGCACTCGACCGCGGCCTCACCGAGAAGGGCTACATCGAGCCCGGCCTCGGCGACGCGGGCGATCGCATGTACGGCACCGAGTGAGCGGCATGGGGTGAGGGCTGAGGTTGGAATCGAAGCGACGAATCGGAGGCGATGCGGTTGGCGGCAGAGCAAACAGACAAACCCGGTTCCCACGTCGCACGGCTACAGGCCCTCGCCAAGAAGCTCCGCGCCCACGCCTCGTCCGATCTCGCTCGCGACTGGCTCGAAGCTTCCGGCTCACTCCCATGGATCCAGCCGCGGCGGCTGTACCAGTACCCGGCGAAGAAAGACCTCTTCCCGCGTTCGGCCGTCATGAAACTCCCCGCCGAGCATCGGGCGCTCCTGCTGTCGCGCGAGTTCGACGAGCGCGCGTACTACGACGGCCGCTACGGGAACGGCCTCGCGTATTGGCCGCTGATCGAAGCCCTCGCTCGGAGCGGCGTCTCCTCGCTCGCCGCCCTGCGCGTGCTCGACATCGGCTACGGCACCATCCTGCCGCTGCGCCTCATGGCCTGCCTCGGCGCCCGCACCCTCGGCACCGACACCGACACGTTCCCCATCGCCATCTACGGCGAGCCCGCCGACACCGGCCCCATCCGCGCCGTCAAGGCCAAGACCAATCCCAGCGCCGTCGCCGGATCGATCGATCTCCTGCGTGGCCGCGTCGGTGTCGACTGGACACCAGAGCCCGAGAGCCTTGACCTGATCGTGAGCCGCAACACGCTCAAGAACGGCTACGTCCACCCCAGCGCCGACTACGCCCACGAACCCAACGTGCGCCTTGAACTCGACGACCGCGCGTTCCTCCGTGTTGTCCGCGATTCCCTCCGCCGCGGCGGCCTCTTTGTCCTCTACAACACCTTCGACCCCGCCGAGCCCGGCCCGGGCGCCGACGGCCGCTCCCCGTTCTCGCGCGAAGATTTCACGAACGCGGGATTCGAAGTCCTCGCGCACGACCAGCCCGACGACGCCCAGCAGGCGATATTCGCGGACGTGATGCGTGCCGCCGGCGAAACGCAGGTCACCCAGATCCCTCGGGCGCTCGGCACGATCGTCCGTGCGGCGTGAGGACCCGCTCCGCCGTCGCTCCCAAGGCGCGTAAACTTCTGTCCAATGCACGCCCCCGGCGTCGAGCCACCCCTGCCAACCGAGAACGACGACAACCCCGCCCAGCGCCTCCGCGAGGCGGCTGGCGCGTTGCAACACGCCGACGCCGCACACCCCGCCACGCGCACCACCCAGCGCCTGTCCATCACCGATTTCCTCTCCGATGGCTCGCTCGTCAAGCTCTGCGACCAGCTCTCTCGCCTCAGCGGCGTCCGCGTCGACCTGCTTGACGTCCGCGGCCGCATCATCAAGGTCGGCACCTCCGAACGCACCTGGATCGTCGAGGACGAACCCGCCCAGACCCCCGAAGGCTCCGCCAGCGTGCCCCTGGTCGTCTCGGGCACCCGCATCGGCTCGCTCCGCGTTGGCCCCGGAAACTCCGGCGAGAGCCGTGAGATCCTCGAACGCGCCGTCACACTCCTGGCCGGCACTGCGGGGGAACTCTGCGAGCACGAGCTCGACCTGCGTCACCGCGTCAAGGAAGCCAGCGCGCTCTTCAAGCTCAGCACCATGCTCACCCGGTCGATGAGCGTCGATCGCGTGCTGCAGGTCGCACTGGAACTCGCACTCGACGTGCTCGAACTCGACTGCGGCAGCGTTGTTCTTGTCCCCGAGGAAACCGAGGAAGTCTCCGAACTCTCCGGTCCCACCGAAGAGAACCTCTCTCTTATCGCCAGCAAGGGCCTCAGCCGCGACTGGCTCGACGACCCACGCCCGCTCTCCACGGACCGCCTCTTCGACCGCATGTCCATCGGCGGCGAACTGGTCGTGAGCGAAGACCTTGCCAGCGACTCACGCGTCCTCGAACCCCAGCGCCTCATCGTCGAGGGCCTCGGTGCCGCGATCCACGCCGGACTCGCGTTCCAGGGTCGCCCGATCGGCGTCATGCGTCTGTACGCCCGCCTGCCTCGAACGTTTGACGAGAGCGACCGTCGCGTGCTCCGCGCCATCGCCGCTCAGGCCGCCGTCGCCGTGCAGCAGGCCCGCCTGCTCAAGATGCAGGAAGAAGATCAACGCCTGCAGCGCCAACTCGCCCTCGCCTCCGACGTGCAGCGTCGCATGCTGCCGCGCTTCGTGCCGTCGATGACGAAGGAGTGGTCCCACCTCGACGTGGCGGCCAAGTACGAACCGTCCTTCGAACTCGGCGGCGATTTCTACGACTTCATCAACCTCTCCAGCCACCTGGGCATCGTCGTCGGCGACGTCGTGGGCAAGGGCATCGCCGCCGCGCTCCTCATGTCCGCCGTCCGCGCCAGCCTCCGCGCCCACGCCCAGGGTGTCTACGACCTCGACGAGGTCATCAGCCGCGTCAACATCGCCCTCTGCCGCGACACCCTCGACAACGAGTTCGCCACGCTCTGGTACGGCGTGCTCGATCCGGTGAAACTCCGCCTCACCTACTGCAGCGCAGGCCACGAGCCGCCCATCGTCGTCCGCGTCCCCGAGCACCGTGCGCCCGGTCCCGCCGACATCGACGAACTCTCCGTCGGCGGCATGGTCGTCGGCATCGACCGCAGCCAGCGCTACCAGCGCGCCGTCTACGACATGCACGCCGGCGATGTCCTCGTCGCATACACCGACGGCGTCGTCGACACCGTCAACTTCGGACGCGAGAAGTTCGGCAAGAAGCGACTCCGCGCCTGCCTGCTCGAAATCCTCAAGCAGGAACCAAAGGCCAGCGCCAACCGCATCGCCGAACACATCCGCTGGAGCCTCCGCCAGTTCGCCGGCCTGGCGCAGCGTCCCGACGACGAGACCATCGTTGTCGTCCGCCCCTGGGCCAAGGCCTGACACGCCCGCATGACGAACGCAGCCGCGAGCCGGGGCGTCCTCGCCCAGGTGCTGCTGCAAACTTGGGTGCAACACGAGCGGGTCTATTCGGCGTCACTTTGCGACGCATCCGGCTTGCGCCCGAAGATCGCCCGCTTGATCGGCCGCAGCACGCGGATCCGAAGCGGCCACCACACCTTGTGGATCGCGCGGCGCACCAACCGCAGCGGGACCAGCACCACCGCGATGAACAGCGAAAAAAACATCCGCTGCAGCCGCACCTTGGTGCGAGGCCAACCGGCGGGTTGAACCTCGATCGACTCCCGCTCGTCCCGCATCGCTTCCGGGATGAGATGCCGCCACGACGTCCGCAGCCGGAACCGCTTCCAGCGGCTCTTCCACGCAGTGACGCTCATCGCCGCCCGCACGCCCTCGGCTCGCAGCACGTGCGTCGCATCGTCGATCGTGAAGTAGCAGAACCACGAGCCGATGATCTGGCGATGCCGCTCGGCCTCCGGCCCGTTCCACGCCTGCCCCGTCCCCTTGGGCACATGCCCGTAGCCGTGGTTCTGGTGCAGCGTCAGCAACTGCCCAGTGGCGTCGATCACCCGCACGCCGCGGCGGACGGCGTTGAACACGAACCAGTTGTCCCAGCCCGGCCGCCCCACCGCAAACTCCGGCATGTTCTCCACCCACCGTCCGGGCGTAAAGCAGAAAAAATCGATCGCGTTGCTGGGCGACAGCGTGCCCCCCGCCGCGATCTCCGCGAGCTTCGACTCCGCGCCCGCACCGTCAAGATCGAGCACAGTCTTCACGTCCACGTCGATCCGCCGCCCCACGATCAGCGTCGGCACTGACTTGTCCACCCGCGCCAGCATCCGCCCGAACGACGAATCCAGCATGATGTCGCCGTTGAGATAACAGACCCACGGCGTCCGCGCCTCCCGCGCCGTCCGCAGGATCGCGTCGCTCACGAGGGGCGTCCCCAGTTCCGTCTTCTGGATGTCCGGCCGGTGCATCGATCCCGTCGCCTCGGCCATCTCCCGCACGCCCGGATCATCGCCGCAGAGAATCACCGACTCGGGCCGCACCAGTTTCACCCAACTGTGAATCGCGTTGGTCTGAATCACCCCGGCGTGATCGCGGAAGCCCTTGGGGATCGTCACCATCGTGACCGGGGCGCGCACGTCGCCCCCACCATCGCCCATGTGGTGGGCGTCGGAAGCGCGAGGACTGGCGGCGGCGACGGACATGCTCTTCCTAGCGGTTTTCGCTGCCGAAAGCCGCACCGATCCCGGCGCCCGGATACCAGTGGTCCTTGGGACGCTCCTGGAAGTACAGGAACTTGCGGCCAGACTTCCTGGCGAAGTTGTAGATCTCAGGCGTCACGTGCGCGTTGTCGCCGAGGATGATCGCGCGGTCGCTCAGTTTCCCCGCGATCGTCTCGTACTCGCGGCGTTCGTAGTCGCTGCTGTGGTCGCTGTCGTTGATGAAGAAGTCGATGGGATCGGTGATGGTCTTCAGCGACTCGATCGAGTCGCCATAGAGGATCTTGCCGACCTCGGCGTACGGACCCTTCAGCATCCATCCCGCGCCAGTGTCGATGTCGGTGCCGAGGTAGCGGCCTGGGTGTCCTTCGGCGGCGTTCTTGCGGAGGGCGGCACAAAGCACCACCGAGCCCAGACCCTTCTCGACGCCGGTCTCGACCACCAGTCGCGGCTTGGTGAGACGGACCAGCGCGTACCAGCCGGCGCGGCGGGCATAGCGGGCGACGAGATCGGAGAGCTCGCCACGGGGGCCGGCGTTCTGGGTTTGCACCCGCACGTGCTCGGCGAGTTCCTTGTCGGCGGCGAGTTCGGCGATCATGGCCTCGGCCTGCGCGAGCGTCGCGCCGGTGACGCCGCTGACAAAGCCCGCGAGATGGGTGAGGTTCAGTTCGGTCAGGTCGTAGGTGAAGTTGGTGGTCTCGCGGGAGGTGGAGAGCCACGACTCCATCTTGGCCCAGATCGGGTTGAGGTAGGACTCGGCGAGGCGGCGGCGCTCGGCAAGGCGGGCGTCGGCGGGGGACTGGCCTCGGAGGCGGGACATCAGGGTCTGGAGTGCCATGGGGCAATCCTATTGCGTCTGGAAAGGGGGACCGGCGTGCGATCAAGAACGCGATCCAGACGCCGAGGCCGACGAGTCCGCGAGGAAGCCTCGGATCGCGTAACGCGTGTGCCAGCGGGTCGCAAGGACGTTGGACCGCAAAGGTTTCAGGCCATCCGAGGCTTCGCGAGAGCGGGCCCGCTTTGGCGTTCGCTCCTCGTACGCTTCGCCCATGCCCGGTTCCGAGCTCGATGTTTCGAGCGGACTCAACTTCACCTCCCGCGCCAAACGCGCGCTCAAGAACATCGCCAAGCCCTTGGGCCTGCGCCTGGGCGTGTTCACGCAGCATCCGCCGGTGGCGCTGCGGCCGCCCACGCTCGCCGCGACGCGCCCGGCGGGTGCGCCGCCACGCGTCTCGATCGTCACCCCCTCGTTCAACCAACGCCGCTTCCTCGAAGGCACTGTCGAGAGCGTGCTGGGGCAGGGTTATTCCAACCTCGAATACGTCGTGATGGACGGCGGCTCGAAGGACGGCTCTGCCGAGTATCTGCGCTCTGTCGAATCTCGGCTCACCGCGTGGCGTTCCGAGCCCGACAAAGGGCAGGCCGACGCGATCAACAAGGCGTTTGCGCTCACCTCGGGCGAGATCATGGCGTGGGTGAACTCCGATGATCTGATGCTGCCCGGCGCGATCGCCAGCGTGGTCGCGTTCTTCGACGCACACCCGGAAATCGACGTCGTCTACGGCCAGCGTCTGGTCATCGATCACGACGGTCGCGAGGTCGGGCGCTGGGTCCTGCCGCGGCATTCCACCAGCGCGTTCCTGTGGCGCGACTACATCCCGCAGGAGACGCTGTTCTGGCGGCGGAGCCGGTGGGACCGCTGCGGCTCACGCGTCGACGCGTCGTTCCAGTTCGCGATGGACTGGGAGCTCGTCCTCCGCTTCCACGAGCACGGTGCCCGCTTCGCGCGTCTGCCCCGATACCTCGGCGCCTTCCGCACCCACGACGAACAGAAGAGCCTCGCACAGGTCGAAAAGGTCGGCCGCCCGGAGTTTGAACGGCTGCGGCAGCGGTACTTCCCGGGCACGTGGTCACGCCATCGCCAACGCCTCGGCGGGGCGCTGTACCTGCTGCGTTCGATCGGGTACTCGTGGCTGGAGGGTGCGGGCGTGGTGCGGTATCGCTGAGGCGCTGATATGCACGGGTGCCGTCGGTCAGCCGCTTTGGACTGACCCACGCTGCGACGGCGCCTTCGCGTGGGTCGCCTCCGAGCAGGAGACCCACGGCACCCTTCAAGCCTTGATCATCCCTGCGGAGCCGGCTTGGGCTTGGAGACCACCGGCCGTCCCGCGATCGCCCGGTCCATCGACAAGCCGCCGGCACCAGCAAACACCAGATTCAAAGCCATCGCCAGCATCGAGCACTGGATGATCAGCGTGTTCCAGTCGCCACCAAACGTCTCGCGATTGGCCGGCAGAATGAAGAACAGGGCATTGCCCGATTGCATGGCCGGCCCCACCTCCGTCAGCCAGATCGCACCCAGCATCACGCCCGCGATGCAGAACGACGCCACCCGCGTCAGCAGCCCGGTCAGGACCAGGAAACCACCGATCAGTTCCGTCAGCGCCACCGCCCACGCCTGATACAGGGGCCAGTGCCCTTCCGTCACCTGCGGCGGGAACAGCGGGAACGCCGCTTTGGAATCCGCCGGCACCTTGCCCGCACCCTGCACCGCCAGGGCAATGCCGTACATCCTCGCCACCTGGATCTCATTCGGGAAATCCGCTGCCGTAAATGCTCGGGCCGAGTTCTGCACCGGCACCACCGCAAACGACGCCAGCCGCACCGTGCCCTCCGTCGCCGCCCCCTCGGCCTTCGTCTTCTTTGGGGCCTCCTTGGGTGCAGCGGGGTCCTTGACCGGCTTGGCCGGCTCCGGCGCTTCGCTCGTGGCCTTGGCCTGCACGCTCGAAACGCCCATGTTCGCCAACGCCGCCGCCTGTTCACCCTTGACCGGCATCTCGGCCATGAACTTGCCTAGGCCCGCCCAGATGAACGTGGCCCCCAGCACCACGCGGAGGAAGATCGGGGCAACCGAAACGCTAAAGGAATCACGGGTGGACATGGTGTACTCGCGGAATGGGCGCGACGGCCCGAAGCCTTGTTGCCTTTCCTCGGCCTTCCCTTGCACCCCGCGTGAGAAGTACCGTTCTTCGCTTCGGCCGCCCGCCGCGTCCGGTTAGAATGCACCCCCACGCGGGCGTGGCGGAATTGGCAAACGCGCGGGATTTAGGTTCCCGTGGCCGCAAGGCCCTGCAGGTTCAAGTCCTGTCGCCCGCATTGGAAGCCTGAGGGGGTGAGAGGGTGAACGTGCGTCGCGGCGTGCCGCGCGTTTCACCCCCGGCACCCCCTCGCGTTCCGGCCACGCCCATTCTCCCGAGCGCTACCATCGGGCGTATGCCTCATGTCATCGCTGAACCGTGCGTCGGAACCAAGGACACCTCGTGCGTCGAGGTCTGCCCGGTTGACTGCATTCACCCCACCAAGGCCGAGGCTGATTTCGGGAAGACCGATCAGCTCTACATCGACCCGGACACCTGCATCGACTGCGGCCTGTGCGTCGACGAGTGCCCGGTCAAGGCGATCTTCCCCCAGGAAGACCTGCCCAGCGAGTGGAACAAGTTCGTGCAGGTGAATCTGGATTACTACAAAGCGAAGGGCTGATGGGTCTGGGAAGGGATGCGGCCTGAGGCATCGCCGTGCCTCGAACTCCAACCTCAGCCCTTCAACCCTCCCGCTTCTCGACGATCAATCGCGCCGCCAGCCGCTCGATCGACCGCGGCGCACTCCCCTCCGCCTTGTTGTTCACGATGATGTACGCCTCGCGCCCGCTCGCCGCCGCGCCGTGATCGGGGCCCAGCCCCAGCGCCCGCTTCACCAACGCCGCCAGCACATCGCGACTGCGATCATCCGCATCCACGACCCGATCAAACGGCTCGTAACGATGCTTTGCGGCTTCGTACTCCTGCCCCTCGATCAGCAGCCACCGCGCCACCAGCGCCGGCTGGCTCTGAATGAACGCGATCAGTTTCTCCCGCTCCGTCGAGCCGGCGAGTCGGATCACTTGCTGATCCGGCGACGGCAGCGCGGGATGCACCGCGAAACCGTGCGCCACGCCATGCGCCCGCAACACCTCCGCATAATGCAGCGTCAGAAGTTCGTCGTTCCGGACCTCCACCGCGTACAACGGCCGCCCATCTGTTCCGGTCCCCGACTTAGGCAGCCGCTCCAGGAACGCCGCCAGTTTGTCCAGCAGCGCGTGCGACCCGCCCAGTTTCTTCACCGACATCGGTGAGAACTGAAACAGGATCGGCCCGAGCGCGCCGTCCGGCCCCACGCCCAGCCCCTGCACGCACGGCCCGACCACGTGATCCGTCGCGTACACCGGATCCAGAAACAACGGATTCGCATCGCCGATCTGCGCCTGCCCGACACTGAACGTCGCGTGCTCCGTCACGATCGGCCGCATGCAGGCCTGGTGTGCCTTCACCAGAAACCGAAACCCCGGCGGCACCTGCGCCCGCAGGTCCGCCAACTGCCCAGCCGACATCGGCTGGTAGTACGTCCGATCCAGCCCCACAGTGCGAAAGAGCGGATGCGCCGCGTACGCCGCCAGACCTCGCTTGGACAGATCTGCCGGGCTCTGGTCCCGGCCCCACACCAGTCCCGTCCATCCCGGAAACGACCACGACGAAGTCCCCAGCCGCAGACCCGACGGCAACGCTTGCCCCAGTTCGAGCAACGCGCGTCCATGAGCTGCCGGTTCGATGGGAGCTCGCCCGCGGGCTGGCGTGCGACCGGAGGCGGAACGAACGGGCCGATCCGACGGCGTCTCCGCGGCTCCGAAAAGTCCCGGGCTGTCGTCGTGACGCTTGCTCACGTCGAGATTGTTGACGCATCGGACGGCGGGACCGCGCCGTTGTCGGGGCCGGGCTTGGGCGTCTCGGCCGCGAGGCGACGGGAAATCTGGGCGTAAATGACGCCCACTCCGACCATGAAGAGGCCTAGCACGACGACGCTCACCGAGCGCCAGCCGGGCGAGACGCTGGCGAGATCGAAGAGGAGCGCCTTGGCGACGCCGATCGCGAGCAGGGCAAGGCCGGCGCGGCGGGTGTGGGCATCATGGCGCCGGAAGCCGATGGCCAAGAGGCCGATGGCGAAGACGCCCCACCAGACGCTGACCGCGGCGCCGCGCGAGGTCTGATCGATCGCGAGCAAGCCGGCGGTGCGGGCTATTTCGAGGCTGGTCGAGAGGAGCACGATAAGCACGCACGCGGCCCAGGATGCTCCCAGCAACTTCGTCGCGGGCAAAGGCACATCGCGTCGGGATGCCGAGAAGGCTATGAATCGCAGCAAGCCCGCGAGCGCCAGCCCGATCCACAGGCCGGGGTACAGAAGCACGGCGTTCGGCGCGTTGGTCCAGTTGCCGAAGACGAACGAGACGACCCACGCGGCCAACACCAGCGTCCACGTCGCTGGCGACGCGGCAGCGAACGCCATACCGGCGATGTGCCGGCTCGCGAGAGTGAAGACACTCACCAGCGCGAGCCACGCGAAGCACAAAGACGAAGTCTCGGACTGGGTGTGTGAGACCGCAAGCACCAGCATGCCGGCGCCGCTCAGTGCAATCAGTCGCGTCAGCCACCGGTCGATGCCCCAGGTGTTGGTGTAGAGCCAGGCGATGAGTATGGCAGCGAGCGCGAAGTACCAACCGCTGAGCATCTTGGTGTGGAGGACCAACCCGAGGACGGTGTCAGCTGCCGCAGTAGCGGGAGCGTCGAGCCCGAACCAATCAACCATCAGGGTCATGATCAACGCCGGAATCAGAAGGAACGCGGCAAAGAACGCGATCGGCAGCGAGCTTCGCCAATGCGCTGCGCAGGCAATCGCGAGCGCGGTGGAGACCGCCGCAGTTGCCAGTGCCCACTGCTCAGCCCGGGTGTGCAGCAACGAGATCCCGAGCAGGAAGATACCGAGCGTCAGCGTGAAGTTGGCGATCATGCTCCATTCGCGCCGATCCAGCCGCACGAATGAGCCGAGGCGGAAGGTGACGGGCATGCCGGTCACGTCGCTCGCGTCCTGGACACCCCGTTCCATCCTGATCTGCGCCGCGGCGTAGACCAGCCACGCGATCGCGACCCCCGCCGTCGAGGCGGACCACGACGTGAGATGGAAGCCCAGCCACTCCAGGGCCGGGGCGTTGCTCGGGAGTTGCCAGGAATCGAAGAGAACGATCCGGAGCGTGGCGAAGCCGAGCACGAGCATGCCGTAGAGATCGAGCACGCGGGCCCGCAGCAGGCGCGATGCCGCCAGCGCCCCCAGGCCGACCGCGCACAGCGTCAGGGCTTGAGCGAATCCCGAGAACGCGATTGCGATGGTGGCGACCAGGAGGGTTCCAGCGCTGCACATCAAGGTCGCGGCGAGGATCTCGCGGCGCGACACGGGACGGAGGTTGAGCAGGCGATGTGTGCCGACGATCAGGCCAGCCAGCACCAGCGTCGCGGCGCAGCCTACGCCCGGTGCAGCGCTGCGCAGCATCGCGCCCGATCCGGTCGCCAGGTGCAGACCGAGCAGCACGGCCCATCCCGTGTGAGTCAGGCTGGCCAGCGAGCGCAGCCGCATGTTCTGGAAGATGTACAGCGGATCGGCTTCGTTCAGCGCGTCGAGGTCGCGTTCGTAAGGCTCGGGCCGCTCGGCACGATCGGCGTGGGCCGCCGTGTACCACAGTTCCGCGTGCACCGCCAGCCACGCCGCGGCGAGGAACGCCGAGCCGATCCAAGGCGAGTCCTTGGCGAACTCCATGCACCACGCGAACCCGAATCCGAGTGTGGCCAGCGTGGTCAGCCCGCGACAGAATGCGAAATTGCCGCCCTTTCGGACGCTGAGCACCAGCCCGACGCTCAGCAGCGCGATCCAGTACGCGGGCACATAGACATGCCCTTCGCGTCCGGAGGAGGCGATGATCGGCGCGAGATAGGCCCCCGTGAGCGAGACGAGCGCCACCGCGCTGAGGCTGGTCAGCGCCGAGATCGCGATGCCAAGCCCCGCCACGCCCGCGAGCAGCAGCAGCGCGGTGCCGGGGTCGAGCAGCTTGTAGAGCGCGTACGCGGCGTAGGCAGAGACATAGACTGCGCCGAGACCGCCCGCCGTCAGGCCGACCGAGGCCCAGTCGTTGAGCTTGCGGCGGGCCCACTCACCGGCGCCGATGAGCACGAAGCCCAACCCCGCCCCGAGCATGCAACGGGCCGAGACCGAGAGCTGGGCCAGCCATCCTTGCTTGACCGCGAACTGCACGAAGAGCGCCACGCCGATGGTGACGACCAACGCACCGAGTAGCGCGTACCAGCGGCCGGCGATCAGATTCTCCAACCGCGACCAGTCAATCGCGTCGGAGGTGGCGGGGCGTAACGAGACTTGATCCAACGCGGTCGAGGCTTTCTGAACAACGGGCGCACTGAGCGCCGCGGGCCTGACTTCAACCTCGGGGGTACCAGTCGCGCTTGCCTCGGCGTGCCGCTCGGTCGCAGTGACCGCCGGTTCATGATCGATCGCCGCCTCGGTGTCGGGTTCGACCTCTTCCACGGCGACATCCTCCGTCGTGTCAGGGGCAGCAGTCCGCGACGCTTCGTCGCCGGGCACGGATGCGGCTCGCTGCAAGGGCTGCGGTTCCTCAGCCTCGGCTGCACGCAGCGGCTCAGACGCCGTCGAAGCGACGGAGGCCTCGGTGATCCGATTCGACGTCAGCGGCTCAGACAGCGGTGGTGCCAGCGAAAACGCGGGTGAAAGCGCCGGCGGGTCAACAGGTCTCGGGGGCAGCGACACCGACGCGGTGGCCTCGCCGCCATTTGCCAGCACCTTCGTGAGAAGGTTCTCGACCCGGGTCAACTGCCGCTCGAGCCGATCCAACTGCGCCCGTGTGCTTTCGTCCACCCAACACCTCCGGCGAATCAGGCTCCGATCTCGAGAAGGATCCACCTGCCACGCAAGTTAGTGTACGCAAACATATGGGGCGTGTCAACCCACTCCTCCAATCGCCCCATGTGGGTATCCGAACCGATTTCGCGCCCGCTTGCCGGGGGCCGAGCGTTGAGTTTGCTCAGTACCGATACGTCCCACCCACGAACACGCCGAAGTCCTCGGCCGCTTCAGTGAGGCCCACGCGCACCCCCGCGTCGAGGCGGAAGTCGGGGGTGAACTCGTAGATCAGGCCGCAGTTGAACGAGCCGCGGTAGTCCTCGTCGTTGTTGAAGTTGAGGAACCCGGCGTACTCGATGAAGCCCGACAGGCTCCCGGCGATGCGACGGTTGATGGTGGCGGTGTGCACGAAGTCGACCACGTAGCGGCTGCGGTCGGCACTTCGGATGATGTCGATCTCGCCCATCAGGCCGAGGCTGAACTCGTTGGGCAGTTCAAAGCCCATAGGCACGATGATGCCGCACTCGACGTCGCCGGCGCCCAGCGACCGCTTGGCGGTCGGCAGGGTGATGAAGGGCATGATCGCCAGCGCAAAGTCGCCCTCGTCGTTGCCGACGATGTTCTGCTTCACGCGGATCGTGGTGTCGCCGAAGCCGTCGATCGTCGTGGTCGAGTCGGTGGGGCGATCGGTCGTCCGCTCGCGCACGTAGGGTGTGAGCACGAACTGCATGTCGGTGTTGTTCAGCAGGCCGATCTTGATGTTGACAGGCGCCGCCTCCCACGTCCGCGTCGTCTGTTGGGCCTCGTTGCGCCGGTCGTAGGAATAGTCGACGAAGCTGAACTCGATCTGGAAGTGGCCGGCATCGACGGTGTGCGGGCTCTCGGTCGTATCGGGCCGGTCGGTATCGACGTCACGGAGCAGCTCGCGGGGCGTCGGGTTGAAGAGGTGGAAGGCGCTCTTCTCCGATCCAGCCGCGACGGATGCAAGCAGGCACAGACACACGATTGCAGAGTGCTTCTTGCTTGGCATGAAAAGAGTGTAGCGTGCGCTACAATGAGCGCACGCTACCCCGGAAGACCTGCCGGCCGCTCAGACCTGGAACTTCGTGACCAGGCTCTTGAGGTGCTCGGCCTTCTGCGAGAGCTGCCCCGCCGCCTGGGCCGCCTGCTGCACCGCGCTCGTGGTCTCGCGAATGCCGCTCGACACCGTCGCGACACTGTGCGTCACCTGCTCCGCGGTCGCGGCCTGCTCCTCGCCGGCCGCAGCGATCCGTGCCACCAGCGATGACACCTCGCCCGAGCCGCGCACAATCGCATCGATCGCGACGCCCGCCTCGGTGGCCTTCTCCACGCCCTCGGCGACCTTGCCCTTGCCCTGCTCGATGCTCTCGACCGCGGTCGTCGTGTCGGTGCGGATCAGCGAGATCGATTCGCCGATCTCCGCCGTCGCCTTCGTCGTTCGATCCGCCAGCTTGCGCACCTCGTCCGCCACCACCGCAAAGCCACGCCCGTGCTCGCCCGCACGCGCCGCTTCGATCGCCGCGTTCAGCGCCAGCAGGTTCGTCTGCTCCGCGATGTCGTTGATCACACTGACGATCTCGCCGATCTGCTCGCCCCGCTTGCCCAGGGCCGAGACCGCGGCGACCGCTTCCGACACCGTGCGGTTGATCTCCTGCATCGCCTCGACGGTCTGACGCACGACGCCGCCACCCTGGTGGGCCGCGTCGCCGCTGGTCTTGGCCGAACCGGCGGCGTTGGTCGCCTGAGTCGCGACCTCACGCGACGCGTTGTTCATCTCGGTCATCGCCTGCGCGATCGAGTCCACCTGGCTCGTCTGCTGCGACATCGTGCTCGAGATCTCATCGGCGCTCGCCGAGATTTGCGTCGCCGCCGCCGCGACCTCCTCCGAGCTCGTCTGCACCTGACCGATCACGCCGCTCATCGACTTGGCCATCGCGTTGGCCGAGCGGGCAAGGTCGCCCAGCTCGTCCGTGCGATCCTCGCTCAGGCGTTCGCGAAGGTCACCGGAGGCCATCTTGTCCATGATCTGCACGACCTGCGCGAGCGGCCGTGTGATGCTGCGGCTCACAAAGACAGCAAAGACTCCGATCGCGCTCAGCCCGATCCCCGCAACGATGATGTCCACGAACTCGGCCGACGCAACTTTCGCGCTCGCCGCGTCCCGGTGATCCGCTGCAGTCTTCTCGAAAAGTTCGCTGACCTCGCCGTTGCGCTCTTCAAGGGCGCTGAAGGCCTCCTGAAACTGCGGGTACATCGCCCGGGCCGCGCCGCGATCCTGTTTCGCCGTCGCGAAGATCTGCTCCGCGCTGGCAATGTACGCGTTCAGAGGCTCGGTCACTTCCTCCAATCCCTTGAGCACCTCGGACGTCAGCGGAAGCTCGGCATTCGCCGCCATCGAATCCCGGAACGACTGCACGTGCTCGTCCAGTTCTTTCTTGGCCTCGTTGTACTCACCGTCGTCCGTCGCCAGAAGCGCCCGCAGCACGTCGGCACGGATCGCGTCGTGCATCATGTCCGACTGCAAGAAGTTCGCCTGCCCCTTGGCATAGGTCACGACCACTTCCAGCGCGCGATGCGATTCTCGGATCCCCTTGATGCCGCTGAACCCGATCGCCACCGCCGCACAGATCGCGGCCGAGCTGAGCAAGAACAAACGTTTGCCAACGGTGATTCGCATAGTAAAGTCCTCCGGTCCCCTGGGCCGATTTCGCGGCCGCCTTGGATCGGCGGAAACCCCGGCTTGGACGATGGGCGGCGCTGAGGATTGCCGATTTACCCGTGCGGTATCTCGAACAACCCAGACAGCTTGCGCATATCCCAATAGAGGATCTTGTCGCCCGATTTTCAGGCCCGCTATTCTCGGTCACTGCGACGTTTCCCGCGGAACTTGAGGAGAACCGACATGCCCCATGCCAGCCAAGTACGTCTTTACGAAGGCGACGCCGAGTCGCTGCTCTCCGCCGAGCACTTTCCCGACCGCGTTTCGCTCCTGCCCGGCTCGGGCGGGAAACTCCAGCCCGGCCAGCGCCTCCGAATTCTCTGGGGGCAGGACATGCTCCGCGACATTCTCGACGGACGCTACCGCACCGTCGTCTGCGGCGTGAACGACTCCGATAACTCGCACGGCATCATCGCCCAGCTTTGCGAACTCGTCACGACCAGCCAGTGGTCCGCCCGCAGCGTCACCAGCTACGCCAAGCTCTTCCAGGAAAGCGTCAGCGTCCACGCCGCCCACGACCGCGAGCCCTATGTCCTCAAGTTCGACCTCGACAGCGTGCTCATCCTCGCGCTCCTGCGCCCCCGCGGCCGCGACCACTTCACCGTGGACGATCTCCACCGCGGCTTCGTCACCGTCTCCAAGATGCTCGCCGATCGCCGCGACCGCGGACCCGTCTGCAGCGTCTCGTTCCTCAACGCCCGCGCCAACCGCCTCGTCACCGGCGGCAGCAGCACCGACGCCAAGAACGAACCCAGCTTCGAGGCCGTCCTCAAGACCATGTTCCACGCCGGCTTCCGCGGCGATGTCTACACCTCGCCCCTCATGTGGAAGTTCGCCAATGTCGGCGTCTTCCCCAGCTACCCCTTCCCCGAGGGCGTGGATCGCATGCGTGCCGGCAGCAGCTGAGCCCCGGACGAGACAAACAGGCACAAACCAGCGAGCCCGGCCGTCGGGCTCGCGGTGTTTCATACCCATGCGGAGCGTTTCATCGCTGCGAATCAATCCTTCCGCAACCGCCCCGCTGTCGCTACTCTGTACCTGACATGGCTCAAGTCACCCTGCAATCCGTCAAGAAGACTTATCCCAACGGCTTCCAGGCCGTCAAGGACTTCAACCTCGACATCAAGGACGGCGAGTTCGTCGTCTTCGTCGGCCCCTCGGGCTGCGGGAAGTCGACCACGCTGCGCATGATCGCCGGGCTCGAGGACGTCACCAGCGGCTCGATCTCGATCGGCGGCCGCGTCGTCAACGACGTCCACCCCAAGGACCGCGACATCGCGATGGTCTTCCAGTCCTACGCGCTCTATCCGCACATGAGCGTGTACAAGAACATGGCGTTCGCCCTCAAGCTCCGCGGCGTGCCCCGCGACGAAATCGACCGGCGCGTCAGCGACGCCGCACGCATCCTCGGCCTCGCCGAACTGCTCGACCGCAAGCCCAAGCAGTTGTCCGGCGGCCAGCGCCAGCGCGTGGCCGTGGGACGCGCCATCGTGCGCGAGCCCAAGGCCTTCCTCTTCGACGAGCCGCTGTCGAACCTGGACGCCAAGCTCCGCGTCACCACCCGCGGCGAGCTGAAGTCTTTGCATCAGCGGCTCAAGACCACCACCATCTACGTCACCCACGATCAAGAAGAAGCGATGACGCTGGGCGATCGCATCGTGGTGATGAGCAACGGCTTGATCCAGCAGTGCGACACGCCGCTGGAGGTGTACCGCAATCCGGTCAACCGTTTCGTCGCCGCCTTTGTCGGCACACCACCGATGAACTTCTTCGAGGGAACGCTCGAACGCGGTGCCGCGGGCCTCGAGTTCGTCGAAGGTTCCAGCGATCCGAGCGGCAAGCCTTACCGCCTACCCGTGCCCGCGTCGAAGGCCTCGCGTGTCGAGAATTTCGTCGGTAAGCCGATCGTGCTGGGCTTGCGGCCGCAAATGCTGACGCACCGGCCGGAGTCGGGCACCACGGCGTCTTCGATCACCATGCAGGTCAAGGTCGTCGAGCCCCTCGGCGATCAGATGGACGTTGCCTGCTTGACGCCCAAGCACTCGCACATCGTGGCTCGCCTGCACGCCTTCGACGGCGTGAAGGCCGGCCAGTCGATCACGCTGCATGTCGATATGGACGCGGCCCACTTCTTCGAACCCGGCGAGTTCGGCAAGAACCTGCTGCGTTGAGCCAAGACGCGATTCGTGTTTGGCGGAGCGAGCAGGAGCGTCATCGCCCTGTGCGAACTCTTTCCTCGCGCTGGTAGACTGCCGAAGCCCCATGCGGGCATTCGGGAGTGGATCATGGCGAGCGGGTGGCTGCGGAGCATCGTCTGGATTTGGAGCGTCGCGTGCGTGGTGATGGCTGCTGGTGCCTTCGCCGACGTGCCGCCGATTCGACCGATGGGACTGGTGCTTGAACTGCATGGCGAACTCGACCACGCATCGCAGATCGAGGACATCCGCCGCGGCGTCGCCAAAGCCAAGGCCGACGGCGCGCAAGTCATCGCGATCGAGATCCGCGGCCGCGCCTGGCGATACGACATCGCCAGAAGCCTCGCCGAGTTCGTCGCGTCTTCCGAGCCGCCGGTCGCCGTGTACATCGCCGACGGCGCTCTGGGCGTCGCGATCGCCGGCGCCCCGGCCAACGCCGGCTGCTGGGCGACCGAAGGCCTGACGCTCGAAAGGGACGACGACGCGATCGAGTACGCCGACAACGCCAAGCAGATCAGGGACGACGCCAAGGCCTGGGCAAAGTCCGACGGCTGGTCCGTGCTGTCGAAGCATCCGGCGTTGCGTGCCGCGGTGCTCGATCCGCGGAAATCGTGTTGGCTGATCGAAGCGAAGAGCGGCGAGATTGCGACGATCGATGAGGAACCCGACGCACAAACGCGCCAAGCAGCCGCTCGCGTGCTGCGTGTGAACCTGGAAAGGTCCGGTCGCCTCCGCATCCCCGTCGACGACGCCGTATCCCTCGGCCTGCTGTCCGGTCGGGTCCGCAACGCCACGGAATCTCTGCAAGCCGCGGCTGAACGTCTCGGCCTGAAAAACCTCGACATCCGCGAACCGCGTGAGATCGGCACAACGCTCAGCCGCCTGCGCGACCAGGTGACCGTCCATGTCGAGCAAACGACGGCCCTGCTCGACCAAGCCGAGAAGGCACTTGTGGTCGATCGCGACGGCGTCGTCTCCGGCCCCGCGGTCAAGAACTTCGCGGGCACGTCCGCACTCGCGATCATCAGCACCGCCAAGTTCGAGCTGGAGCAGGCCAAGACACTCCTGCAGGCCACCCCGGAGATCCAGCACCTCCCTTCGCCCGGGCAATCCGGCCTCGTGACCAAGGGCTCGATGTTCGCGAGCCGCTGGCGCGGCACAATCGAGGGCCTCCACAAGCGGGCGGCCAAGCTCGAGAAACAAGCCACCGAGTTCCGTGACGCCAAGTGACGTCTCGATCATCATGTGGCCAGACGACCCCCGAGTGTCATCCAGTTGGTTGTTCCGCGCACCAGGCAAGAAACCCGTCGCTCCCGCTCCGGGCACGTTCAAGGCGAGCAACAGGTTCGTGACGAACCCCCACCGCTCACAACCTCCCCGCGTCGGGTACGCTGTAGCTATGCGTCCACGCCGCCGCCCGAAGAAGAAAACTCCTCCCGTCCGCAAGCGTCGGCACCCCAAGCACGACGAATCCGTCACTCCGCCGGAAATCACCGAGCCTCAGGCCGCCGTCGGCGTGCCCCTCTCCACCGACCCGCGCCAGACCAAGCTCTATCGCGAGATGCTCTGGCACAACGTCATCCGCGAGATGCTCACGGCGTTGAGCCTCGAGACCGCTCAGGCCGACGCCCAGGGGAAGATCCGCGTCCTCGACGGCCGCATCGCCATCGTGAACTTTCGCGGCGAGCGCATCCCCATCGCCGCCATCCGCCCGCTCATTTCCTTCGGCGTCGGCAACACCGCCGAGGAACGCCGCCTGTCGATGATGCTGCAGGGCACGGTCTTCCAGATCGTGACGCCGGCGGGGGATGTGTACACACTTCCGCTCCACGAGATCCGCGGCCTGCACGCTCTCTCCGAAGGCATCATGGACGCGCTCGAACAGTCCACCGGCGAACCCGATAAGCCGTCGCAGCCGTTCGGCTTCGCCGCCTTCACCTCACTGGCCCGCGGCGTGAACGACACCCCAATCGGGCCGGCGCCGAACGACCCGGGCGAGTGACGAGATTGGTGCCATCCGTCCGCCGTGGCTCAGCACGGCGCGACGGATGCGGACCGGAGCGATTAATCCAGACGACACCAGTCGCGACTCTCGCCCGAAGCAACGGCCACGCTCGCGGCAGTCACCCGGAACTCCCGGACGCGGAATGTGTGGATTCGCTCGCGACGATTGATTAGCGGGGCTTCTCCGTGGCGTGATACCACACGCGCTGAATCAGGCCGTCGTCGCTCAACTCGAACATCGCCCAGGAACATTGCGTGCGCGGCTTGCCGTCTTTGCCGGTCCAGGAAGGGGCTTCGCGCAGCGCGAAGAACCGGCCCGCGGCAAAGTCGGTTCCTTCAAGCAACGCCGGCTTCGCGATCACCAGAGTTCGAACATCCGGGAAGGACTTGAAGTACCCACGCAGCCACGTCACCACGGCGTCGCGGCCGGTGCCGTCGACGCTCATCTTGTCTCCCGAGATGGACATCCAGGAAACGTCGGCAGCAAGCGTCTTTCCCACCGCTTCCGGGTCGTGCGCGTTGAACGCGTCCATGTACTGCTGGACCGCCGTCGGCATGTCGGCCACACGCCACTCCGGCTTTGCATCTCTTACCGGCTGCGCAACCACGCACGCCGCGATCGTGATCGCCCCCGCGAGAAACACCAAGACCCGCCGTTGCACATGCCGCATGGTCGACCTCTCCTGTGTGTCGGAACTCGCTCCCACGGACCGGTGTGCGGCCAGTCTACGAAATCGCCTGTCTTCGTTCAACAGCAACACGCTCGCGTGACGCGCCGGATTGCTCCCCACCCGCCAAACGCGAATCTTCCGGACGGACCTCCGAAACCTACCCTCCCCTGATGACTTCTTTCCAAGCCCCCAAGGGCACCCGCGACTTCTACCCGCTCGACGCCGCCAAGCGCCGCTTTATCACCGAAGCCTGGCGCTCGGCCTCCATCCGCCACGCCTTCGAGGAAGTTGACGGCCCGATCTTCGAACACCTGGACCTCTACACCGTCAAGAGCGGCGAAGGCATCGTCTCCGAGCTCTTCTCCTTCCGCCGCGACGGCGGCGAGAAGGACTACGCGCTGCGTCCCGAGTTCACGCCCACCCTCGCCCGCCTCTTTGCCGCCAAGGCCGGCAGCCTGCCCAAGCCCACCCGCTGGTTCACCGCCGGGCCGTTCTTCCGCGCCGAAAAACCACAACGCGGCCGCCTCCGTGAGTTCCTGCAGTGGAACTGCGACGTCCTAGGCGATGCCTCCCCCGCCGCCGACGCCGAGATCATCGCGACCTGCGTCTCGCTGCTCGCGTCGATGGGCCTGACCAAGAACGACGTACGGGTGAAGGTCAATCACCGTGCCGCACTGGCCGCGTGGCTCGAGAGCCGAGGCATCCCCGCCGCGACGCACGCCGAACTCCTGAAGCTGCTCGACGCCAAGGGCAAGATGCCGCCGGAGGAGTTCGCCCACAAGATCGCGGACTTCGGCTTCTCGCCGCAGCAGGCCGAGGTCTTCCAGAAAGGCGTCATCCGCGTCACCGTGCCGGCGAACGTCGATCCGACCAGCACCGCGATCGATCCGCTGGCGCCGCCGACGATCGATTCGTCGGTGCAGGACGTCATCGATCTCACCTACTTCTCCGACGCCGTCCTGCCCCTCGCCAAGGAACTCGTCGCTGCCGGCATCATCGATTGGGTCGACTTCGACCTCAGCATTGTCCGAGGCTTGGCGTATTACACCGGCATGGTCTTCGAGGTCCACGAGGCCGGCGGCAACGAGCGCGCCATCGCCGGTGGCGGACGTTATGACAACCTCGTCGAGATGTTCGGCGGCCCGGCGACACCCGCCGTCGGCTTCGGCATGGGCGACGTCGTCCTGGCGCTCGTGCTGCAGGATCGCAAACTGATGCCCAGCGATCAGGACGTCCTCCGCCGCGTCGGCGCAACGCCCGATGTCTTCGTCGTCCCCGGCCCCGCGCCCGAGGCCGAAGCATTGGTGAAGCCGCTGACCGCACGCCTCCGCGCCCTGGGGCTGCACGCCCGCTACAGCAGCAAGACCACCCGCAACATCGGCAAGCTGCTCAAGGACGCCAGCGACAGCCTCGCACGCCGCGCCATCATCGTCGAAGGCCGCGACGCCGCGAGCGTCAAGGACCTCGCCAGCGGCCAGCAGATTGGCCCCATGCCCCTCGAAGCCGCGGTCGCCATCGCCACACAGCGCTGACGCAACGACCCGTACGCCTGCTCTGCACGCTTGCAGGGTGAGATCCATTTCGCCGCCGCAGCGGCAGGTGGGAAGTCGCGCAGACCTCGACGCACCGGGCATCCGTACACCCACCGTCCACGCCAGTTCCAAGCTGGCTGCAGGCATCCCCGCGCATCAGTATTCGCGCGACATCTGCAACCGCGTCCCGAACATCAGTGAAAAACAGGCGTACAATTTCACCAACAACCTCGACCCGCCGCATCGCTCCGCCGGAACATCAATCCATCCGTTCGCATATGCCCGAGAACCTGCCCAACGAACTCGTCCTCTCGAGCCCATCGCAGTGGCGGGCGATCGCATCCACCGTCCGCCTCCAGATCGTCGATCGCCTCCGCATGCTCGGGCCGTCACCAGTCCCCCGCATCGCCGAAGCCCTCGACCGCCCCGCCGACGGGCTCTACCACCACATCCGCATTCTCGAACGCGCCGGCATCATCCGCAAGGTCGGCGAGGAGCGTGTGGCCACGCGCCTTCAGGCCATCTACTCCATCGCCGCCAAGGACGTCCGCCTCCCCATCGAGCGCAGCGACGCCAAAACCGCCGGCCATCTCATCCGCATCACCGGCTCGCTCTTCCGCACCGCCGAACGCGGCGTCGCCGCCGCTCTGCGTACCGGCGGCCTCACGCGTTCCGGCCCCGACCGGGACCTCTGGTGCCGCATCCACACAGTCAAGATCGACGCCAGACGGCTCAACCGGCTCAACGCCCTGCTGGCCCAGGTCGAACAGGAGATCGACGCCGGCAAAAGCAACGACGGCACGCCCGTCGACGGCCGCACCATGTCTTTCGTCATCGCGCTCTGGCCCGTCGTCGCCCGCCGCCGCTTCGACGAAGCCGAAACGCCCCGAAAAACCAAGCCGCCCACTGCCAAGAAGCGGGCGACGACCAAACGATCACCACGAAAAGCCCGCTAGCGCGGAACCACTCGGAGGGACACCTTGACCAACGCAATCGAAATCCGCGGCGTGCGGAAGACCTTCGGGACCAAGGTCGCGGTTGAAAACCTCGACCTCAACGTCCCCGAAGGCTCGCTCTACGGCTTCATCGGCCCCAACGGCGCCGGCAAGAGCACCACCATCCGCATGATCATGTCGATCATCTTCCCCGATCAGGGCGACCTGCGCGTGCTGGGCAAAGCCAGCGCGGTCGAGAGCAAGGACCGCATCGGGTACCTGCCCGAAGAACGCGGCGTCTACAAGAAGATGAAGGTTGGCGTCTTCCTCAACTACATCGCCCGCCTGAAGGGCATCGACGCGGCCGCCGCCGACAAACGCGTGAAGGAATGGCTCGTCCGCGTCGGGCTGCAGGAAACCTACCGCAAGAAGTGCGAAGAACTCTCCAAGGGCATGCAGCAGAAGGTGCAGTTCATCACCTCGGTGATCCACGAGCCCGACTTGCTCATCCTCGACGAGGTCTTCACCGGCCTCGATCCCGTCAACCGCCGCCTGATGCGCGAACTCATTCAGGAACAGAACGACCGCGGCGCGACGATCATCTTCTCGACCCACGCCATGCGCGAGGCCGAAGAGCTCTGCGACAACATCTTCATGATCCACAAGGGCGTCAAGGTCATCGACTCCTCGCTCGAGGAAGTGTGGCGGAAGTACGACCCCAAGACCATGATCGTCGAGCCGCTGCAACGCGAAGACCTGGCCCGCGGCTGGGGCTCGCTGCCCGGGGCCCGCGAAGCCAGCGAGAAGGACGGCACCATCCAGATAAGCCTGCGGGAAGGCGCCGACATCGGCGAACTGATGCGCCAGGCCGCCGCGCTCGCGCCGGTCCGCCGCCTCGAAGTGCAGCGGGCCAGCCTTGAGGACATCTTCATTTCCATCGTCGGTGCCGGGGGCGGCGAGACCGTCGAGCAACTCCGCATGGAGCTCGCGGCCGGCAAGAACACAACGACCGAAGAACTGGCGGAGGTGACTCGTGGGTAAAGTGTTCATCATCGCGGTGCGCGAGTTCCTCGCCATCGTCGCGACCAAGGCGTTCATCCTCGGCCTGCTGCTGCCGCCCGCGCTCATGACGCTGGCGATGGTCGCGCTGCCCTTGCTCATGAACAAGAAGCCGCCGACCGTCTATGGGCACATCGCGCTCATCGACCAGAGCGGCAAGGTCACACCCCGGCTTGTCGACGCTTACGACCCGGTCAAGCAGCAGGAACGCAAAGAACAGCGCGACAAGGCCATGAAGGACCAGATGGCCGCCGGCATGAAGTCGATGGGCGTCGACGACAAGATGGCCAGCGAGATCAAGAAGCAGATGGAAGCCAACCCCGCCACGGCCCAGGCGGCGAACATCGTCTCCGAGACCAACCTGATCCTGCAAGTCCTCCCGCCCGAGACGCCCATCGACGAAGCCCGCCAGGCAATCCTCAAGGCCACCGGTCGCGAGAAGGCCGAAGACGGCCACGCCTCGCGCCTTGCCCTGCTTGTCATTCCCAAGAACGCCGTCGATTCCGACAAGGAAGAAAGCGGCCTGCCCAAGTTCGGTGCCTTCCAACTCCTCACCGCTCCGCGCCTGAACGTCGAAGTACAGAGCGACATCCGCGATCAGGCCCGCAAAGCCATCGTCGACACCCGCCTCGCCGATGCGGGGCAGAACATCGACCGCATCCGTGCCATCATGGCCCGGCCCGAGGTCGAAGAGAAGGCCGTCACCGCCTCCGGTGATTCCAAGATCAACGCCGCCGCCAAGATGCTCGTCCCCGGCGCGTTCATGTTCTTGCTGTGGATCAGCGTCTTCAGCTCCGGCCAGTATCTCCTGATGAGCACGATCGAGGAAAAGTCCAGCCGCGTGATGGAAGTCCTGCTCTCCGCCGTCAGCCCGCTGCAGCTGATGCTCGGCAAGATCATCGGCAAGGGCGCCGTCGGCCTGCTGATCCTGGCCCTCTTCTCGAGCGCCGGCGTCGCAGCCCTCATTTTCTTCGCGATGGCCGAGCTGATCGCCTGGGAGAACCTCGTCCTCCTCTTCGTCTACTTCATAATCGCCTACGTCATCGTCGCGTGCCTGATGGCCTCCATCGGCGCCGCGGTCAACGACATCAACGAAGCGCAGAGCCTCATGACGCCGGTCATGCTCATCCTCGTCGTTCCCATGATGCTCTGGTTCCCCATTCTCAACAACCCCAACTCCACCTTCGCCGTGGTCTGCTCCTTCGTGCCGCTCATCAACCCCTTCGTCATGGTCCTCCGCATCTGCGGCTCGGAAGCGATCCCGCTCTGGCAAATCCCCGTCAGCATCATCGTCGGCCTCGTCACCGTCGTCTTCATGTGCTGGGCCTCCGCCAAGATCTTCCGCATCGGCGTCCTCATGTACGGCAAGCCCCCGAACTTCACGACGCTGATCAAGTGGATCCGCATGGCTTGAACCAACCCGCTCGGGTGCCACTGGCCGGCTGCCACTGGTCGACTACTCAGAGCCGACCAGTGCGAACGCGCCGGTCCATGCCACACCCAACGGCCCCTCGCAGAGCCGTCAAGCCGTCGCGCCCAAACTCCGCATCATCCTCACCGCCGCAGCGATTCAATCCACCCCACCACCGCCCGCGTGTCGCTCAGATCATCCACCGCGTGATCCGCGCCCACGTTCCGCAGCGCGTCCGCCGTGTACTGGCCCGTCCCCACGCCCAGGCACGCGTGCCCGTGCGCCTTGGCGCATTCCACATCGTGCGGCGTGTCCCCGATGATCAACACCCGTGACGGCTCACGATCGTGACGCTCCCGATATCGCCGCGTCGCTACCGGCGGCAGATCCGCACGCTTCGGAACCCCATCCGGAAACTCGTGCGGCGAGTCATCTCCCCACGCGCACACCGGGAACCACTCCGGCTCGATCTCCACCGATCGCAGCTTCATCGACCCCGTCGACGCAAAGTTCCCCGTCAGCAGCCCCATCGTCACATCGTGCAGCCCGTCCACCGCATCGAGCAGTTCATGTACCCCAGGCAACGCCCGCGCCTGCACCTTGCCCGGGCCCGACTGCGCAAAGTGATGTCGCATCCGCGCCTCGTACGCCGCACGAAACGCCGCCAGATTCTCGCGGCTCGCCGTCTTACCGACCTTTGCCAGCATGTCCCGCATGATCAAGGGATCCAGCCGCCCCGCCACCGCCACACCCTGAGCCGTACACCCCGGCCCGAAGAGCGAAACCCCCGCTTCCTCCATCGCGTGAATCCCCACGCCGCCGGTGACCAGAAGCGTCGCATCAATATCGAAGAGAATCAGCATCGGATCCTGTCTCGTAAAACGTCGTTCGATCACCCCGGGCCCGCAACCCACGATAGGACCAGCCCACGCCGTCCCCCTTGCACAAAGCCTCGCGCCGGGTGCGACTCCTCGTCTGCACCGATCCCCTCCGCGTGTCCGCATTCGGCCCCTTTCGCCGACTGAAACCGTTCCACCACCATTTACATCGCTCTCCACCCGCTCCTCCCCCTTGACCGTGCGCGAAGATTCTGTCACGATCCGCCCTTCGCACCGCTCCCACCGGAGGACTCATGCTCAGCGCCGCGGCCCTTTCCCCCCTTCTCGCTCTCGCCCAAGCCACTGACCCGGCACAAGTCGTCACCTCCGCCGCTCCCCAACAAGTCATCGACTCCGGCAGCACCGCGTGGATGCTCATGTCCTCCGCCATGGTCCTGCTCATGGTCCCCGGCCTCGCGCTCTTTTACGCCGGCATGGTGCGACGCAAGAACGTCCTCACCACCATGCTTCACTCCTTCGTGGCGATGGCCGTCATCGGGCTGCACTGGGTGCTGATCGGCTACTCACTCGCCTTCGGCCACTCCGTCGGCGGCCTCGGGATCATCGGTTGGAACTGGGACTACGTCGCCTTCCAAGGCCTCTCCTACGACAAGCTCTTCGCCGACAAGGGCGTGCCCGAGCTCGTCTTCGCGATGTTCCAGGGCAAGTTCGCGATCATCACCCCGGCGCTCATCTCCGGTGCGGTCGCCGAGCGCTTCTCCTTCCGGGCCTACATCCTCTTCATCCTGCTCTGGGCCACCTTCGTCTACTGCCCGCTCGCCCACATGGTCTGGGCCGAAGGCGGCTGGCTCTTCAAGCTCGGCGTGCTCGACTTCGCCGGCGGCACGGTCGTGCACATCGCCTCGGGCTTCTCCGCCCTCATCCTCGCCATGATGGTCGGCAACCGCCGCGACTATCCCGACGGCGCGATCATGCCCAACAGCCTGGTGCTCACGCTCACGGGCGCGGGCCTGCTCTGGTTCGGCTGGTTCGGCTTCAATGCCGGCTCCGCCGTCGCGGTGCAGAGCCCGGTCGCGGGCAGCATCGCCGTCCTCGCCTTCACCACCACGCAAACCGCGGCCGCCGCTGCCGCACTCGTCTGGATGCTCTTGGAGTGGCGTCACACCGGCAAGCCCACATCGCTCGGCGTCGCCTCGGGCATCGTCGCCGGCCTCGTCGCGATCACCCCTGCTGCGGGTCACGTGACGCCGCTCTCGGCCATCATCATCGGCGCCATCGGCTCGGTCGTCTGCTTCTTCGCCGTGCAGCTCAAGGCCTGGCACAAGAAGGACGACTCGCTCGACGCCTTCGGCGTCCACGGCATCGGCGGCCTCTGGGGCGCACTCGCCACCGGCATCTTCTGCTTCATCCCCGTCAAGGGCCTTCTTTCCGGCGAAGGCCTCACCCAGCTCGGCAAGCAAGCCCTCGGCGCCGGCGTCGGTATCGCCATGGCCGTCGTCGGAACGCTCATCATCGGCACCATCGTCAAAGCCCTCGTCGGCCTCCGCGTCACCGACCAGCAGGAACGCGACGGCCTCGACATCACCATCCACGGCGAACGCGGGTATCACCTCTAAAGGAGTGGCGCAGTGACAGAGTGGCGCAGTGACACAGAGATCGCTTGCAGCACTACACGCGCTGCCGCGTCATGGTCCCGCGCCGCTGGCACTCCGCCACTGTGCCACTCAGCCTCTTTGCCACTCTGCCACTTCCCAACCTCCCCATGAAACTCATCATCGCCATCATCCGCCCCGAGCGCCTCCAAGCCGTGCAGGACGCTCTCCAGAAAACCCTCGACGAGGGCGACAACTACCGCCTCACCGTCGCCAGCGTCGACGGCCACGGCCGTGCCACCGGCGAGACCGAGTACTTCCGCGGCCAGGAAGTCCGCACCCGCATGGCCCAACGCACCCAGATCACCATCGGCGTCAACGACGACTATGTCGACCGCGCCATCGACGCGATCGTCAACGCTGCCCGCTCCCCCAACGGCGAAGTCGGCGACGGCAAGATCTTCGTCCTTCCGCTCGAACAAGTCGTCCGCATCCGCACCGGCGAACGCGGCGGCAGCGCGATCTAGATCACAGCGGCCCATGACAGGGGGGCGGGGCCTTCCAGGCCACGGCACCAAAGCCTCCCATCACACCATTGGGACCGGCCTCCCGGCCGGTCGACGCACGCTCCCATTGCGCTGAACACTCCCACACCCCACGCTCAACCGCGCACAACCCCGTCGTTGTGCGCACAACCCCGTCGCTGCGCCGCCAATCTTCATCGCCCACGACGCCAACTCCTTGAATCACCCCCTGCATCCATGCGACACTCTGCATGAACAAGGGGGTGCGGCGTGCCGCTCGGCGAAACACGTGACAACTTCATTCCCACCGACCACGAGCGCACGCGGCTGCTCGAGCTCATCCAATCCCCACAGGAATCCCTCGAGTCCATCGCCAACGAGCTCAAGATCACCCTCGCCGCCCTCACCGTCTACCTCGCCACCGACGACGCGGCGACAATCTTCGCGCAAGCCGACCTCGCCAACGCCCGCCGCGCCCGCACCGCCGCCACCGCCCAACTCGAACAATGCGTCGGTGCGCTCTCGCTCATGATCAGCGGCTGGGTCTCCGACGTCACCCACAACCTCCGCCGCGAAACCCCAAAATCAAGGCGCGAACAAGACCGCGAACAAGAATCCACCCGCCGCGCCGCGATTCTCCTCTACCGCATCGCCAACTTCACCCCACGCATCATCACGGCATGCGCGCCTCCTCTCCCCGCAAAGCGGGGAGAGGTGCCCGAGTCCGCGAGGGCGGTGAGGGGCCAAGACGCGCCCATCGCGCCACCCACTCCCCAAAACCAGTCGCAGCCGCTCCCCAATACGAACCCCACGCGCGAGCGTGGGGTCACCCAGACACCACTCACGCCACCCACGCCACCCACGCACGCAAACCAACACCTTCCGTCTCCTCCCGCCTCACCCAACCCCACGCCCCCGCCCGCGGCCACCGACGCTCCCATCCCCGCCCCCACATCCGACACCCCACATCCGCGATCCGACATCAACCCGCTCACGACCACCCGACGCGAAACCGACCGGCCGAGCATCGCATCAAGCATGGCTCGGCCCGCACAGCCGGTTCACGTTGAATCAGATGCACCGCGGCCCAAGCCCCGCCATACCAGCATCGCACTCACGATCTCGGCGCCGTGCCCCGCAGATGCAACCACAGGACCACGAGCGCCGCCGCCGCGTTGAAGCCCGCGAGCATCGAACTGAACGCCAATCTCGGCGCAAAGGCCTCGTACAGCCGGCTTCCGTAACTCCAGTAAAAGTCTCCAAGCCGCTGCGGATGCTCCGACACGCGGCCCGGGACATCGCTCGCCGTCACGATCACCAGCGTCTCATACTCAGCAACCGCCACGTTCTTGATGGTCATGCCAAACCAGAACGGATCGACGAGCGCCGCCTTCACCAATTCCACGCAAGATCCGATCAGGATCGCAAGAAGCAGAACAGTGATCGCCTTCTTCATGTCCTCCGATTCGAGTCCCGCGCCGATCGGCTTCACGAATCACCAACGACCCGCCGCCTCCGCGAAGACCTTTGGCCATTTGCCATTTGCTATTTGCCATTTCCTATCCTCCCCCGTGCCCGTCCCCGCCTCCATCCCTTCCCCCCGCTCCCTCGACGTCCTCCTCTTCGCCGGCTTCGTCCGCCGTATCCCCTGGGCCGAGACCGCCTGGGTCCCTGACATCGCCCGCGCCCTCGTTTCCCGTGGCCACAGAGTCGAAGTCTGCGTCGACGGCTGCGACGACACCGACACCTTCCGCGATCTCTCCCTCATCGTCCACCGCCCACAGCGCAAGCACTTTGGCGCCGAACCCTTCGCCTTCCGCACCTTTGCACGACGCCTGCGTCGAAAACGCCCCGAAAGCGTCGCGCTCTCGCTCACCCCCATCATCTGCGGCGACGTCTGGCTCCCCATCGACCGCCGCTCCCGCGACATCGCCCGCGACCTGTTCACCATGCACCACCCGATGGCGGCGTTGCTCGAACTCTCGCACCATCCCTGGCTGATCCACGAACTGCTCGCCGAACGCCGCGCCCTGCAGGACGCGCCGCGCCACCGCGTGCAGCCGCTCTCGATCGGCCCGCACGCACCCGGCTCCAGCCTCCGCTCCCTCGGCTACGCGGCACGCATCGAACCGCTCACCGGCGACGCCCGCGACGACGCCCGCCGCCTGACGCGAAACCGCCTTGGCATCGGCGCGAGCGACACCGTGCTGCTGTTGAGTGCGACGCACATGCAGCACCGCGCCGCCGCGGCACTGATGCAAGCCTTCGCCACGCTCACCCGAAGCGCCACCCCCAGCCGTGCTTTCTCGCTCGCCTCGCCGCCGCTGCCCGCGACGCGCCCGCAACTCAAGGTGATCGCCACCGGCCGCTACGCCTACACGCTCGACCGCTGTGCCCGTGCCGCCGGTGTTGCCGATCTCGTCATCCACGCCGGCTCGCACGTCGACATGCGTCCGCTGCTCGCCGCCGCCGATGCCGCCGTCGCCGCCTTTGGCGACGAAGGCCTGGGCACCGGCCGCTTCGTCAGCGAGGCGATCCGCGCCGGGCTCCCCGTCGTCGCCCACCAGCACGCCCCAGGCGCCGACCTCGCCGACAGCGGCCTGCACAAGCCCGGTGTCGTCGTCACCGGCCACACCCCTGAAGCCTGGCTCGCCGGCTTGGGCAAACTCGTCGACCCGCAGTGGATGCACGACGCCAAAGCCGCCGCAACCAAAGCCGGCGCCGACCTCACCATCCCCCGACTCGTCGAACGCCTCGAGAGTTACCTCGTCGGAGCCTTGCGCTGAGCAGTCCGGTGCCATCAGTCCGCGGCGGCTTGGAGCCGCGCGACTGATGCGTCTGGAACCTTCGCGTCGAGGCCACCCCGCATCAGTCGCGCCGCCGAGCCGGCGGACTGATGGCAACAAGCACCCGCACGGCACGCGGCAAAGCAGCGACCACAACACTCCGTCTAACATGAGCCACACATGAAACGCCTCGTGATCGAACGCACGCTCCGACCCGGCCAGTACTGGCGCGAAGCGTGGGCGTTCCGTCAACTCGCGTACAACCTCGCCTGGCGCGACATCTCGATCCGCTATAAGCAGACCGTCCTCGGCCTGCTCTGGGCCGTCATCCGCCCGCTCGCGTTCATGTCGGTGCTCACCGCCGTCTTCTCGCTCTTCGCCAAGCTCGACGGCGGCGGCGTCGCCTATCCGCTCGTCGTCCTCAGCGGGCTGCTCTGCTGGCAGTTCGCCGCCGCCATCGTCGGCGCGGTCTCGGCCTGCATCATCGGCAACGGCAACCTCGTCGGGAAGATCTATTTCCCCCGTGTACTACTGCCCGCCGGCTCCACGCTCTCCACGCTCGTCGATCTCGCCATCTCGCTGGCCATCATGCTCGCGCTCATGCTCATCTTCGGCGTGTGGCCCACCTGGCGCATCGTCACCCTGCCGCTGTTCGTCCTGCTCGCCCTCGCACTGGCCGGCGGCATCGGGCTCTATCTCGCGGCGTTCGCCGTGCGCTACCGCGACGTGCTGCACGTCGTGCCCGTCGCTGTGCAACTGAGCATGTACCTCTCGCCCGTCGGCTACCTCACGACCAACGTTCCCGAAAAGTACCAGACGCTCTACGCCCTCAACCCGCTCGTCGGCGTCATCGGAGGCTTCCGCTGGGCTCTGCTCGGCGACAGCTTCCCCATCGACTGGTTCGCCATGAGCGTCTCGTGCGCCACCGCCGCCGTGGCCATGACCGTCGGCCTCATCACTTTCATGCGCGGCGAACACCGCTTCGCCGACGAGCTGTAAAAACTACGTCTTCACCCACGGCGTCCGCTCGTTCTCCAGCACTGCCGCCACCGCACGCTGCACCCGATCCGCTCGTGTCTCCTCCCGCTTCGCCGACGTCACCCAGTACAGAATCTGCTTGCGAGCCCCGGGCGGGAACGCTTCGAAGTTCGCCTTGGCCTTCGGACTCTTCTTGAACGCCGCCGACAAGTCCGGCGGCACGACCAACTTCTCGATCGCGTCCAGCGTCGTCCAGCTCCCGTCCTTCTTCGCCGCATCGATCTTCGCCTGACCCGCCGGATGCATCAGGCCTTGTTCCATCAGCCGCGGCAATCGCTTCTTGTTCACCGCCGACCACGTGCTCTTGGGTTTCCGCGGCGAGAAGTACACACTTGACCGCGTGGCGTCCACGCTCCGCGCCACGCTGTCGATCCAGCCGAAGCAGAGAGCTTCTTCCACAATGTCGTCGTAGCTGAGCGTGCGTTGGCCCTTCACATGCTTCTTGTCGTACACCAACCAGATCGCCGCGTGCGACGCGTGATGCTCGGCGAGCCACTCGCGCAGCGCGGCACGATCCGCAAAGTAGATCGACGACGCCGCCGCCTTCGCGCTTTGCTTCTTCACCTTCGTCTTCTGGGCCTTCTTCACCATCCGCGCCCCACTTCGTCTCTCCGTCTCTTCGTCTCTTCCCTCTCACCCATAGTGCGACACCGACCGCTCGATCCGTGCAAGCCCATCAGTGCCGATCTTCAGGAAGAACACTTCCATCGACAGCTCACCCTCGAGCGGCGTCTCGTGGCTGTGGCGCCGGTAGGTGAGGATGACGGACTCGAGTCCGACAGCGAGGTCCTTGGGTTCGAAGCGCAGCGTCTTGTTCCGCTCCAGCGCCCGGCCGAAGTAGTCGCCGAGATCAGCGAGACCGCTGATGAACGGCTCATCGCCCTTGCCGATCGCGTCGTTGTACTTCTTGATGAAGGGAGATGAGTGACGAATGGTCGGCTCGTAGCACGCGAGGATCGCTTGCAGATCGTGGGCGTTCCACGCGCTGAACCAGCGGCGAGCAAAGTCGGCAGCCTGTTCACGAGTGATCGACATGCACCGTGTGTCCCGGGGGCAAGAGGGTCAGCGGCTCTCGCCCGAGTAGTTCGGGGCTTCCTTGGTAATCCGGATGTCGTGCGGGTGGTTCTCGACGACGGTGGCGTTGCTCACCTTGACGAAGCGGGCGTGGGTCCGCAGTTCCTCGATGGTCTTGCAGCCGACGTAGCCCATGCTGCTGCGCAGGCCACCGACGAGCTGGTAGACGAATTCGTTCAGCGGGCCGCGGTACGGGACTAAGCCTTCCACACCTTCGGGAACGAACTTCATCATGGGCTTGCCGTCGGCGCCGACCTTCTCGGATTGGCGGTAACGGTCCGCGCTGCCCGCGTTCATCGCACCCTCGCTGCCCATGCCGCGGTAAGTCTTGTAGCGGCGGCCGCCGGAGATCACAAGTTCGCCCGGCGATTCGTCGAGGCCCGCGAACAGCGAGCCCATCATCACGCAGTGTGCTCCCGCGGCGAGCGCCTTGGGAATGTCGCCAGAGTGGCGGATGCCGCCGTCGGCGATGACCGGGACGCTCGGGTCGGCCTCGCTCGCGCCTTGCACCGCGTTCATGATCGCCGTGATCTGCGGCACGCCGACACCCGTAACGACACGCGTCGTGCAGATGGAGCCCGGGCCGATTCCGACCTTGATCGCGTCGGCTCCGGCTTCGATCAAGTCGATGGCGGCCTCGCGGGTGGCGATGTTGCCGACGATGACTTGGACGTTGTACTTCTTCTTGACCTCGCGGAGTGTGCGGAGCACGTTCTCGCTGTGGCCGTGGGCGGTGTCGATGGTGATGACGTCGACCTCGGCGTTGAGGAGCGCTTCGACGCGGTCGAACTGGTTGACGCCTACGGCGGCCCCGCACATCAGGCGGCCTTGCTTGTCGGTGAGAGCGCTGGGAAAGCGGCTGAGCCGATCGATGTCGCGCATCGTGATCAGGCCGCGGAGGTTGAACTGGGCATCGACCAGCAGCAGCTTCTCGACCTTGTTCTTGGAGAGGAACGCGTCGGCTTGTTCGAGGGTGGTACCGGGAGGCGCGGTGACGAGGCCCTTCTTGGTCATCACGTCGCGGACGAGGGTGGCGGGGTCCTCGACGAACTTGAGGTCGCGGCGGGTGAGGATGCCCAGGACCTTCCCCTTGCCTCTGGGATTGGTCGCGCCGTCCTCGGTGACGGGGAAGCCGCTGACGTTGTGGGCCCGCATGAGTTCTTTGGCGCGGGAGACCGAGTCGGCGGGGCCGAGGGTGAGCGGGTCGGTGATGATGCCGTTGGCGGAGCGCTTGACCTTGGCGACTTCGCGGGCCTGGGTCTCGACGCTGAGGTTCTTGTGGATGATCCCCAGGCCGCCTTCTTGGGCGAGGGCGATGGCGAGCGCGTGCTCGGTGACGGTGTCCATCGGGGCCGAGATGAGCGGGATCTTCAGGGTGAGCTGCCGCGTCAATCGCGCCGTCGTGTCGGCCTCGGCGGGCATGACGCCCGATCGCCGCGGCAGCAGCAGCACGTCGTCAAACGTGATGCCCTCGGCGACGATCTTGTCGAGTGGTGAGGCGACCATCGCGGGCGTGGCGGCCTTCCCGACAGCAGGCGGCGTGGGTTGTTTGAGCGCGGGGCGTGGGGCCTTGGCGACCGGAGAATGCCGCCGAATGAGAGAGGGCTTGCCCGACTTGCGATTCGCTTTGTCCGACATGGATGAGGGTTGGGGGGGAGGAAGAAAGTGTCAAGGGGTAGGGGTGAGGTTGGAGGTCGCGGCAACTCAAACCTCAGCCCTCCAACCTTCCAACTCCCTTCCAAAAACGCCAGAAGCGGGGCTCTCGCCCCGCTCATGGCGGCGTGTGATCACGGAATCGGTCGCGCCCGTTGCACGGGTCCATCCGCTGGTCGCGACGGCGCGGGTGCCAGGGCGACGGGTCAGGCGTGAGCCAGGCGTCGCGGTGGCGCGTCGGAGCGGGGCGGGAGTCGTGGACCAGCACAACTCGCGGTCAAGGAGTCGCCCCGGCGCGGGCTCGGGATGGCGGCGGGTCTCTCTCTCCTCCGGGCGGACCGGAAAAGCCCCGCCGCCGACACCCGAGCGTGCCGTCGACAGAATGAAGATGCGATTCAGGATGACGGGGGGCAAGTTTGTGTGGAAGGAAATGTTGTGAAGAGTCCGTTTATGCGGGCGGGGGAAGGGGCTGGAACAGCCAGCAAGGCCGAACGCGAGGCCGACGCGGCTCGCTCATTCGCGCGTGCTTGGTTGCAGGCGCGGGATCGCAGTCAACAGAATGCGCGTATCGCAAAGCGAACCCACCCCCCGGCCCCCTCCCTCTGGGAGGGGGAGTGGCGTGGGGAAGTCTGTGGGCGTGGCGCGATACGCTCGGGCATGAGGGGATTCACACTGGCGTTGATGGTGGGCGTGGCGATGATGACCTTGGCGCTGCCGGGGTGCATCACGATGTCGGCGTTGCCGGTTGGTCCGCCGCCGCGGGCGGGCGAGGAACCGGGGATCGAGGTGGTGACGTTCCAGAACACCGACGGCATCACGCTGGAGGGCCGGATGGTCGCGCCGTCGGCCGTGCGGTGGGCGATGCCCGCAGCGCCCGCATCGACGCCATCCACGGCCACGGTTGATCAACCGCGAGAACCGAGTCCGACCGTTCGTAGGCCGGGCCTCACTCGGGAGGAGAGCGCGGCGATCGAGGCCGCCATGAAGCGGCTGACCGAACACATGCGAACGCTGGGAAGCGAATTCGATCGCACCGTGATTCTCTTCTGTCACGGCGTAACGGACAACAACCAGTCGCCGATGGCGGGGTTCTTCAGCGAGGCCGGCTTCCGCGTCTTCTCGTTTGACTACCGCGGTTTCGGCAACTCCGAGAAGAAGAAGCTCACAAACGAAGGACTCGCGGCCGACGCGTACGCGGCTCTTCAGTACCTGCGCTCGCGCCCGGACGTCGATCCCGATCGCATCGTGATCTACGGCCACAGCATGGGAGGCGTGTACGCGATGGCGGCTGGAGCGCTCGCGCATGAGGCGGGCACGCCCGTGGCGGGTGTGATCTCCGCGGGCGCGTTCGCGAACTGGCGCGAAGTCAGCAACGACATGCTGCCGCTGTTTGGGCTGCTGTTCGGCGGCGTAACGGGGCCGGAGCCTTTGGATTGGGCGAAACGTCTGGGCAAGACGCCGCTCTTGGTGGTACACGCCGAGGACGACAGGAACGTCAAGCCGCGGTACGCGAAGCAGATCTTCGACGCGGCGGTGAGCAAGGGCGTACCGGCGACTTTGGTGCTGGAGGCCAAGGGCGGGCATGTGTTCGGCTACCTCGAAGGTCCGGACGCGCCGCTGACGCGACCGATGGTGGAGTTCGCGACGCGGATGCTGACACCCAAGCCCGAGCCCGCGAGCGCCAAGTGACGCACAACAGCGAGCCGGGGCGTCCCCGCCCCGGTGCAGTTGCAATAGATGCACACCTCGCGCACCAAGGCATTGCACCGCGGAGGACGCAGAGGACGCGGAGAGGGAAGGCATTCACCACAGAGATCACGGAGAGCACGGAGGGATTCCGTTGAGAACAGAAGCGCGATGTCTCCTCACCCGTGATTGTCTCCGCGTGCTCTGTGATCTCCGTGGTGCATGCTCTCTTTCGCTCGCCGTCTGACGTGTACGTCGTTCTGTTGCAACAAGGCTCTGCGTCGTGGAGGCAGACCGACTTGTTCCGACGGCCACCGCGCCGGGGCGGGGACACCCCGGCTCGCTGGTGCGGCGTGCGGAGTGATTGCTTCGGTCGGTTCGGTCGCGGGCGACGCGTTCGGGTAGACTGCGACGATGTCACTTCAACGGATGCTCCTGCGGGCGATGCTCGCGCTGGTCGGATTGGCGGCGCTGGCGGGTGTGGCGACGATCTTCCTGCCCGCGAAGGAGTTTCTGGGTCGCATCGCGGGGACGCTGATTACGAGCGCTTTTGCGATTGCGCTGGCGTTGCCGGCGTCGAAGAAGCTGGATCGGGAAGAGACGCGGCCGCTGGGCTTGGCGATGCTGGCGGCGATCTGGATCGGGCTGGTGTTCGGCTGGCGGGTGGAACTCGAGGTGATGCTGACGGCGTTGCACTACGCGGGATGTGCGGTGGTGTTCTTGATCGCGCTGGGCCTCTGTCGCGGCGAGGCGACGCGGGTGTCGGGGCGGCTGGCGTTGCTGGCCGCGTTGGTGTGCCTGATGCTTGGTCTGCCGGCGATCTGGGCGGATCGGCTGGGCTTTGGCGCGTGGGACTTTCAGGCCAAGTTGTGGGGCACGTCGTGGCTGGTCTTCTGGACGATGGTGCTGGCGGGGATGTCGCTTTACGCGGTGACGACTCGGACGACGCCTTGGCGTTGGATCGGTGTGCTGGCGGCCGCCGCGGCGCTTCTGATGGGGCTCTACGGCATCTGGAACGAGTTGAAGGATCCGCCGGTGTGGTTTGTCCAGGCGCTCGTCGTCGCGCTGGCAGTCGGCCTGGCGAACGTGCTGAACACGCTGCGGCTTGAGGGCGTGCAGCGCTACGTCGCGCTCGCGACGATCGGGACGGTGCTGCTGACGGCGGTACTGACGTCGTATCTGAACTTCATCACGGTCGGGTTTCAGACCGACGTCTCGGAGGATGAATTGCTGGTAAGGCTGATCGCGGCGGGGAGCATCGTCTCGGTGTGCGGGCTGCTGGCGATCACGATTTTCCTGGCCGCGAATCGGCGGGCACTGGTGACGACCAGCGCGAGCGTGAAGGAGATCAGGTCGGTCAAGGTCACGTGCCCGCGGTGCGCGACCAAGACCGACGTGGCGGTCGGCGTGGGCGGGGGGCATTCGCGCTGCGGCGGATGCGGGCTGATCTTCATGATCGAACTGGCCGAGCCACGGTGCGTGAAGTGCGAGTACAACCTGCTCGACCTCAAGAGCGATCGCTGCCCGGAATGTGGGACCTTGGTCGCGGATGGTGTGTCGGAACGGAGCGGGCGCGAATCCCAATAATCCGGTGTGATCTGGGCTGCGGCTATCTCGTTGGCGTTGGCGGCGTGCGTTGGCTTTGTGCTGACGCTCTTGACGCTGCCTGGGCTGTGGCTGCCGCTGCTGGTGGCGCTGGGGTTTCAGTGGTTCGAACCGACGATGTTCTCGTGGTGGACGATCGGGGCGGCGGTGGTGATGGGTGTGCTGGCCGAAGCCCTGGAGTTCGCGGCCGGTGCGGCGGGTGCGGCGAAGGCAGGCGGAACGAAGCGTTCGGCTGCGGGCGCGATCCTGGGCACCGTCGTCGGCGCGGTGCTGGGCTCGATGGTCCTGCTCTTCCCGGTTGGCACCATCCTGGGCGCGGTGCTTGGCGCGGGAGCGGGCGCGGTGCTCCTCGACAAGACGCGACAGGAACGCACCTGGACGGAATCGACCAAGGTCGGTGCCGGTGCCGCGGCGGCGCGAGGGATCGCGATCTTCATCAAGGCGTCGTTCAGCGCGGTGATCGCGGTGCTGCTGATCGTGGCGGCGCTGTGGGAGCGGATCTAGAGGCGTTTACCACGGAGACACAGAGGCACAGAGAGATAGAAGGGGTTCAAGGCATACCTGATCGGATGCATTGATCCAATTGCATTTCTCTGTGCCTCTGTGTCTCCGTGGTGAACTGTCTTTACGACCACGCGCCGGAGAGCACTTGATCGATCGCGTGGGCAACGCCCGCTTCGTCGTTGCGCCGCGTCGTGTGCTTCGCGATCGACTTGACGGCGGGGATGGCGTTGCCCATGGCGATGCCCAGCCCTGCGCCCTGGATCATCGAGACATCGTTGATCTCGTCGCCGATGGCGACGATGCGGGCGGCGTCGATCTCCCATTGCTTGGCGAGGTGCTGGATCGCGGTCCACTTGGTCGCGTCTTTATCGAAGAGTTCGAGGATGTTGAGGGTCTGACCGCTGCCCAAGGTCTTGACGTGATCGGGAGCGACGACGGCGGGGAAGTTGTGGATGACGGCGTTGTCGCCGAGGGTGGACTCGAGTTCGGCGCGGGCGCGGTCGAGAACGTGGCCCAGGCCGCAGGCGCCGACGCGGACTGTGGCCTGCGGCACCGGGTCGTGCGCAAGGCTCGCGGCGTAACGCACGTTCACCTTCATCTTGGCGAACCACCACTTGGTGACCGGGTCGAGCTCGCAGCCGTCGGGGTTCACGACGAGATAGTCGAAGCCGGCTTCGAGCGGGTCCTTCAGAACAAGCGCCGCGTGACCGGCGGCATTGACGATCCGTACCGCGTGCGCGACGAGCTCGTGGTGGATGTTGAAGCGGTGAATCGTGCGGCGAGACACCGGGTCGGCGATGATGGAGCCACCGGCGACGACGACCGGGTCGCGCTGATCGATGGCGACGAGGCCATCGATGCACTCGACCAGGCCGCGGCCGGTGCAGATGACGACGCGGAAGCCGGAATCACGAGCCCGGCTGATCGCGGCGACGTTGTCCGCGGGGACGTGGCCGGTGCGGTCGAAGACGGTGCCGTCGAGGTCGAGGGCGAGGAGGCTGTAACGCATGGGCCGTATGGTAGAAAGATCACTGCACGCGGATTACCTGCCTCGCAACGCAGTGCTGTATGTTCCCGTCTACGAGGACACAAAGTCGCACGTTCGTGTTGGCATCACCGCGATTGCCCGATGCACCTTCGGGATGAGCCATTGTGGAATCCACGCGAGAATGCAGAGGCCGCACGCTTCACGGTGCTGCGGATCCTCCATGCAGAAGGACCGTTCGATCGACGCCGTTGCTTGCCGGCAGTCGTCGACACTGCCGACGGCGATCCATGAGTCCCAGCCGGGGACATCACCCTCGTCAAAGAACCCGTCGGATTCGTCGACGGCCATTGCGGACCAGTCGCTGCAACCCGGCCAACAAGCGAGAAGTCGTCCGTCGAGCAACGGCTCCAACCCGGCCCTCGGTGTCACCTGCATCAGTCTTGATCGGCTGAGCAAGATGTCATCGATCGCGCGGCGGAGTTGAACCCAGCCGGCTGCATTTGGCCCGCCCTCGAACCAATTGAAGTGCTCAAGATCTCGCCGCACCCTCGCATCTGGGGCAGCGAGGTTTGTGCGAAGCGGCGGTTGGGCATCTCGCGGACATGCGTGCGTGACCCAATTCGCGGCGAGTTGGATTCGGTCGAGCAGGTCCACGGTGGCCCTCCCACTACGCCTGCACTTTCATGGCAAGAAGAATCTCGTCGAGGTTGTCAGCGACCGGAATCGGGCGGTTGGCGACACGTCCCAGCGGAATGCCGAAGCCGTGCTCCTGCTCCTCACCCATGTGATACCCAACCGTTGCGTCGGGGTCTTTGAGGACGTGGCCGGTGAGGATGCAGACCACGGTCTCGTGCGGCTTGATGACGCCTTCTTTGAGCAGTTGACGAGCGCCGGCGACTGATGCCGCACTGGCGGGTTCGCAGCCGAAGCCGGTGCGGCCGACGAGGGCTTTGTGCTCGAGGATGCAATGGTCGTCCACGCTGCGGACGACGCCGTTCATGGCGTGGAGGGCGCGGAGGGCCTTGGGCAGGTTGACGGGGCGGTTGATCTCGATGGCGGTGGCGATGGTGTGGGCCCGCTCGTTGGCGGCGTCCATGCGGAGGTACTCGGCTTTGACTTGGTCGCGGTTGAAGTCGCCGGAGAGGAGGGAGCCGGGGACGGACGCGTTGGCGACCTCTCGCTCACGCGAGAGGCTCCAGCGGAGGCCGAGATCGTTCACGCAGCGGTCGAGGGTGCGGGCGCCCTTGGCCTGGATGACGGCGAGCCGCGGGACCTTCGTGATCAGGCCGAGTTCGAAGAGTTCGATGAAGGCTTTGCCGAAAGCTGAGCAGTTGCCGAGGTTGCCGCCGGGGACGACGATCCAGTCGGGAATGCGCCAGTCGAGGCCCTCGAGCACGCGGTACATGATGGTCTTCTGACCTTCGAGGCGGAAGGGGTTGACGCTGTTCATCAGGTACACGCCGGCCTGCGGCATGTTCTCGGCGATGTGCTTTACCCGCGCGAGGCAGGCGTCGAAATCGCCGGCGACTTGCAGCGTGATCGCGCCGTAGTCGAGGGCTTGGGAGAGCTTGCCGTAGGCGATCTTGCCGTCGCCGATGAAGACGTAGACCTGCTTGCCGGTGATGGCGCCGTAGACGGCGAGGCTGGCGCTGGTGTTGCCGGTGCTGGCGCAGGCGACGCGGCTCGCGCCGACCATGGCAGCGTGCGTGAACCCCGCGGCCATGCCGTTGTCCTTGAACGAGCCGCTGGGGTTGAAGCCTTCGTATTGCAGATACAGCGTGCCGGGGCCGGAGGTGTTGACGTCGAAGCCGATGTGCTTGGCGAGCTGGTCGGCCCGCTGCAGATTGGTGCGGCCTTCGCCGATGGTCACGATCTCACGCTCGTCGCGAAAGAACGGCAGCAGATCGCGAAAGCGCCACACGCCGGAGAAGTCCAGTGCGGCTGGCGTCGCGCCGGGTCCGGTGGTGACGCCAGCGGCGGAGCGTGGGCCAGTGGTGAGGGAACGGTGCGTGAAGCGGTCGAAGGACAGGCCGTGGGACTTGGGCCAGTGGTAGACGACGTCGAGGAGTGATTGACAGCCCGGGCAGGCGACGAGAACGCGGTCCACGCCGTACTCGCGGGCGCAGGCGGGGTTGATGCAGCGTTGCACGGCGGAGACGCCGGAATAGGCAGAACCGGAGGGCATGGGGTGGATGGTACGAGGTGCGGGGCGACTGGTTTGGATTGGAAATGGATACGCTTTGGCGGTGGGAGTTCTGAAGTCCATCACGGTTGGGGCGGCACGGTTCATCGCAGAAGTCGCGGCGTGGTCGGTCGTTGTTGCGTTGCTGTTCTACGCCAACACAGCTCTTGCTGGCGGTTCGCCGCGTCCATTGGCGGACCTCGAAGTTTTGATCAGCGTGGCGATCGCACTGACCGGCGTGATCGCGGGTCGCGCCCTGACGATCGATGCCCGAGGATTCAGCGCGAATGGACGACCAACGTGGAAAGCCCAGATATGTTCATCCGCGATGACGGTCGGCGTGTTCCTCATGTTGCAGGGTGTGCCGGACATCGCGCGTGAGCTCGCCACGCTGGTTCTTCAAGCAAGGGTGCAACGATCGATATGGTCGACGGTAATCTTCGCAACGACGCTCATCGCGGTTGTCGTTGCGGGAGGTTGGTGGTTGCGCCGCATCTGCGACGCCCGGGGTCGTGAGTTCTTGTACCTGTGGGCGAGGTGGACCCTAGCCGTCGGACTCCTCCTTGTTGTGACCGGAGCTGTGATCGGCGCTGCGCTCTCGCGATCCCCCAATCCTGATTTGCGGACCCTTGTGATTCCGGGCTTGATTCATGCTCTGCCAGCGATCATCGCGACGGCATCCGCGTTTCGCGTACTGCGGCGTGCGGCACGCGACTCGCTGCTTGCAAGGAGCGGGCGCTGCCGCGGTTGCGGCTATGACATGAACACGCTCGAGGATGCGGCGATCTGTCCGGAGTGCGGCCGTCCGCGTCGCTCGCAGGACGCCGCCGGTTGATCGGCTCTGGACGCCCGTAAGGGGTGCGAATCGAGTGTGATGAGAGGCAAACTAGAATCATCGGTGCTTCTGAAGTACCTGCTGGTCATCCCCTATTGGGTCCTGCAGTGGATGGTGGCGCACGCCGTCGTCGCGCTTTTCGCGATGAACCGTTTCAGTCTTGAGGACTGGACGGAGGTCGCGACCGATCGGCAGTATGTGCAGTTCACGGTTGTTTCCTGCGGCGTGATCTCGGCGCTGCAGTTCGTGCTGCTCTTTCCGGTGCGGACGCCGACGGGCCGGTCTTCGCAATCGGCGGCGCTGGGGTTCAGCGTGGCGGCGGCCGCGGTCGGTGGTGCGGCGCTGGCGGGCTCGATTCTGCTCGGTCTGGCTGGGCTGCACGATCTGATGATTCACCCCGCCGACCTCAACTTGCTGCACGTCGATGCATTCTGGTGGTGCTTCTGGGCATGCGCGGCGTTGTCGTGGTTCGTGTGCTGGCGGCTCGGAGCGGCGTACATGCGGCGCGGACCTGTGGAGTCTCGGCTTGCCCGGCTGGCGACGTGGATCTTCGCCGGGAGCGTCGTTGAGATGGTGGCGCTCATTCCGCTGGAGGTCATGATCCGCCGCCGGCTCGACTGCTACTGCGATCGCGGCGGGTTCTGGGCGATCGTCCTGTGCTTCGGCGTGGGGCTGTACACACTCGGGCCCGCGACGCTGCTGCACGTCCTGGCGCGGCGGCGAAGGGCGTGGTATGCCGGACACTGCCGCGGGTGCGGCTACGACCTCTCGGGGTTGACCGGCGGGTGTTGTCCTGAGTGTGGCTCGACGTGGACGCCCTCCGAAAACGGTGGCGCGAACGCCCCAACGATTCCCGCGAAGACGCCATGAGCCTCGATCGCTGCTATCTCACTGTCTTGCACTATCCGCCCGACCTCACCGAGCGGCAGCGGACGCTCGCGCTTTCGCACGGCTTGGCGGTGGACGACTACACCGCGTCGATGCTCCAGAAGCTGATGCCGCCGGCGGTGGTCAAGACTGGTGCGGCGGACGCTGCGGCCGAGTCGCTGGAGCGACTGCGGGAACTGGGGATCGACGCCGCGGCGATCACGCGGGCGGAGATCGAGCGTTTCGCGGCACGGACGGAGGCCAAGCGACTGTTGCCGGCGATCGGGGCTCCGCGGCCGATGTACGCGATCGAGCCGCTGCGGCCGCGGCTGGCGACGGTGTCATCGCTCGTGATGGACGATGTGGCGATGATCGTGTTCGGGCGGATCAAGCTGATCAAGGTGTCCGTCGTGGTGGCCGAGCCAAACCTGAGCGATGGCGATACGCTGCTACGCAACACCTTCGACGCGGCGGCAGACGGTCCCAGCGTCGATCCGCCGAAGGTGGTGACCTCGCGTGCCGCGGTGGATGCGCACTCCTTTGTCATCGACCTCTACACCCGGCGCGGGGAGTGCGTGCGGATTGACTCGGACAAGTGCGGCTTTGACTTCCTTGGCGACGAGCGCGGGCTCAGCGATCGCGAGAACGCGGCGAAGGCGGTCGAGCGTTTCCGCGGCGAGGCGACGCGTGCGGTGCTGGATGTTGGGTTCGAGGACTTCCGCCCGCCGCCGGATGCGGTGATGGAACACATGCGAGGGACGAGCGAGGGGGGATCGACGCGGACGAACCGACCGGCGTTCAACTTCTACAGCGCGTGGCGGGTGGTGGTGTATGCGCTGATGCGCAAACGGGCGTGAGTAAATGAAACAAGCCCCGCGGTGAGGCGGGGCTTGTGGGGTGCGGAAGGATGTTGAAGCCGGATCAGCGGCGGCGGCGGGCGGCGGCGAGAACGCCGAAGCCGAGCAGCGCGAGCGAGCCGGGGGTGGGGATGAAGGCGAGACCGGTGATGTCGCCGTGGCCGGTGTTGCCGATGAAGCCGATGTCGGTGACGCTGATGGGGTTCACGCCGTCGGTGACGATCTTCTTGAAGAAGTAGGGCGAGGCGAAGGCGACCTGGTAGACGAAGAAGGCGTCCTGGGCGGAGCTGTACGCGCCGTCGCCGAAGTTCTGAGCGCCGCCGAGGTCGGTGCCGTTGCCGGTGGCCAGGTCGATGTTCACCCACTGGAGAACGCCGTTGGGGTCCCAGGAGTACGTCTTGTTGCGGAAGGAGTCGTAGGCCTGGTGGTCGTTGTCGCGGGTGGTCTGCTTGAGCGCGTTGACTGCGCCGCCGTTGGAGATGGTGACCATCTCGGTGGTGTCGAAGAAGTTGCCGCGGGCGGAGACGAGCGAGCCGAGGGCGTCGTTGTACTCCATGCTCTCGAAGGTGGTGACGTCGGAGAAGCCGTAACTGGCGACTTCGGAAGCGGCGCCGGTGGCGGCGTTGATGCGGACGAGGGTCTGGGTGGCGCGGTTGGGGTTGACCTGGTCGCGCCAGCCGATGCCGTAGAAGTTGCCGTCGCTCTTGTTGTACGCGAGGTTGAAGACGCGGGTGTAGTTGGCACCGAGGTTGAACGCACCGACGGTGGTGACCACGCCCGGAGCGGCGGTGTCGAACTTCACCAGGTGGGTGTTGGTGATGGCATAAATGGTTTCGGCGGATGCCACGCTCGCGCCGGCGGCCACCAACAGGCTGGCGATCAGAATCTGTCCACGCATATTCGAGTTCCTTTCTTCAACTTCCTCCGGCCGTTGCGGGCGCGGAAGGAAGACCTCTCTGGGTGCGGCACCACCACGACGCCGCTTATCCCCTCTCCGCAAACATGCCCTTGTTTCCGGGCTTTGCCAGTGATCTCGGACTTTCACGGGCGGAATACCCGTTCGGGATGCGAACGCGGGCAAGGTGGTCGCCGAACATTGGGATGGAATGCGGAGCGATCGCCCGCCCCGCGGCGTGCGGGGTTGGTTGGCGGTCGTGCCGCGGGAAAAGAGGGGCGACTCCTCCGCCGCCACTTGCCAGTCTTCCGATACTCGGGAGATGCCGGATCACGACGCGGGCGGAAAAAGTGAGAGTGTGGTGGTAAGCGCCGATGTCGCAGGCTGCGGCGTGCGCGTGGATCGGCCGGGGGCCGGGCCGCTGGTGGCTGTCGTCGTGCTCACGATCGCGACGCTGGTGACGCTGCGGGCGATGGGCAGGGTGCCGTTCTGCGCCTGCGGCGAGGCGAAGTTCTTCATCGCCGACGCCTGGTCGTCGCACACGTCGCAGCACTTGTTTGATCCGTACACGCCGTCGCACTTCTCGCACGGGCTGATCTTCTACTTCGTGATTCAGTTTGCGACGCGGTGGGTGTCGCGATGGAAGAGCGGCTTGCACGAGGACGCGCTTTCGCCCGCACCGCGGCGGTGGGGCGCGTGGGCGTCGGTGACATGGGCGCTCGTGATCGCGATGGCGATCGAAGCGGCGTGGGAGATCTTCGAGAACACGCCGTTCGTGATCGACCGGTACCGATCGGTGACGGTGTCGCTCGACTACAGCGGCGACAGCGTGACGAACTCACTGGGCGACATGGTCGCGTGCTGGGCGGGGTATCTGGTGGCGCGGCGGTTGGGCTTTTTGAAGACGCTGCTGCTGTTCCTGGGCCTGGAACTGGCGACGCTGGCGTGGATCAAGGACAACCTGACGCTGAACGTGGTGATGCTGCTGTACCCGATCGAGGCGGTGAAGCAGTGGCAGATGCCTTGAGGGTCACGATGTCCTGGCGCCATCAGTCCGCTGGCTTTGCGGCGCGACTGATGCGGCCAGGGATGGACACGGGTCGTTCCAGACGCACCAGTCGCGCGGCTCCGAGCAGCCGCGGACTGGTGGCACCGTGGACGCGGCCGGGCCTAGCATTTGTCGATGGCAGCAACCCTCTGAGCCAATCCTGCGGCGCGATCGGTGTGGTTTTCACAGCGGATCGCATCCCGAAGCGTCTCGGCTTCGGGGTTGTCGCTTGCCTCTTGCGTGGGGCGACCTGCCGCGGGTTTGGTGCCGGGAATGTCGGATGATTCCCGCTCGGCGACGATTCTGATCGCATCGCCGGGCCTGCTGCCTGAAACCAATGACGAACAAGTTTGATCGAGCCCGGCCCAACGAGGCGGGCGATTTCGTGTGTGTGCATTGTCGTTCCAATATCCCCGCGCAGTCGTGGGGCACGAAACACCGGAACCATTGTCCGGTGTGTCTGTGGTCGCGCCATGTGGACGAGGAACCAGGAGATCGCGCAAGCCCCTGCCGCGCGGCGATGGAACCGATCGCGATCGAGGTCCGCGAGAGGGGAGAATGGGCGATCGTGCATCGGTGCACGGCGTGCCGCGTGATCGGGACGAACCGGATCGCGGGCGATGACGACGAACGGGCGCTGCTGTCTCTCGCGCTCCGCCCGATCGCAAACCCGGCATTCCCGTTGGATGGGTTTCGGGTGACGTGAGGAACGGAGGAAGGCGTTCACCACGGAGGCACAGAGACACAGAGAGATGCAATGTGTTCAAGACATCCGATCACGCGCGTCTTGAACGAATTGTCTCACTCTGTGCCTCTGTGTCTCTGTGGTGAACTGCCTTGGCTTTCTGCTCGGCTACTTCAGCACGCCATTGGTGCGGAGGTAGTCGAGCATTTCTTTCGGGAAGGCGCGAACTTCGGCGGCACCGTTGAGCGTGCCGTGGTCGTAGTTGGGGAGCAGGACGATGGAGCCAAAGCCACCGGACTTGGGCTTCCACGAAAAGGGCGCGGGCGTGTCAGCGGCGATGGATTGGCCGTCGAGGGTGGCGACGTCGTGGGCGAAGAGTCGAACGGCCTCGTTGAGATAGAAGTTGTCGGCGTCGCCGCAGACGAGGCGGACTCGATCGCGGAGAATGGGCAGGTACTTCTCGGGGGCGGCGCGGACGATCGCGCCGATGTCGAACGCGCGGTACTTCTCGGCGACGGAGCGATCGATGACGCCGGTGAGCGGATCGAAGAGGGCGGCGGGGTTGCCGCGTTCGTTGCGGGGGCCGGCGACGGCGAACCACGAGTCGTACTGCTGGCCGGAGCTGTTGTCGCTGGCGAGCATGTCTTCCTGGCGGCATTCGCGGCGGACGGTCATGATCTCGCGGGACTCGCCGGTGTCGCGGCTGGTGCGGCGGAGGGTGGGACGCTGCTTGACAGTTCCGTCGGGCTCGGTGGTCTCGTAGAAGTTGGCGTCTTCGTAGATGTTGACGAGCTGGAAGCGGCGGAAGTCGATGGGATCGGGCGCGGTGCTCCAAGCGGCACCGAAGGTCTGCGGGTACTGCAGCGCGAGCCAGAGCGTGGACCAGCCGCCGGAGGAGTGGCCGCGGAGCAGGCGGGCTTCGGGCTTGGGGATGAGCGGAAACTTGGATTCGAGCGTGGGGATGAGTTCTTCGACGAGGGCCCGGCCGCAGGGGCCGTTGTTCTGCGAATCGGCAAAGAGCGTGTGGCCGTTGGGGCTTTCGGGATTCAGGACGATTGTGAAGGCGTTCTCGGCGAGTTCCTTCGTTGCACCGTCTTGTGCGCGGCCTTGAGAAGACTTGAGGCGTTCGACAAAGGTGTCGTCGCCACCGAAGCCGGGAACGTAGTAGATGGCGGGATACTGGCGCTTCGGGTCGTAGTTCTGCGGAAAGAGCACGCCGGCGCGCATCATGACCGGGCGGCCGCGGTGGGCGGTGAGGGAGGTCGAGAGCGTGGAGAACCACTCCATGCCTTCGGCATCAGCGCGAACCTGAGCACCGGTCGCGGTGTCGAGGATGATGTCTACGACGGGTTCGGCGCCGGCTTGCGTGACATCGAAGTGCACCGGGGTGCTGGAGAAGAGATTGCCGGCATCGCGGCGCCAGTTGCTGTTGGTGCGCCGGGTGATGAGCAGAGCCTGGGCGCGGTAGCCGCCGGGCTTGAGCTGGCCGGGCTTGGCGCTGAGGGCTTCGGCGGAGTCGTTGATCTCGAAGGCCTCGCCGCGTTTGAGGGCGCGGACGTCGGCGGCGAAGATAGGTTCTTCGGAGTCCCAGAAGGGGCCGTCGAGGGGAACGGCCTTGGGGTTCAGGGCACCGCCACTGCCGTCGTCCTTCTTGATGGACGAGTCGGCGATGAGGAAGACGACCAGGCGGCCGGAGGCGGCGTCGGGTCCGATGGAGTCGGCGGCGCGGACGCGGAAGGTGGCGCCGGACGCGGCGGAAGCGACCATCGCGACGGAGGCGAGCGCGATGCGTGTGAGCGTGCGTGCGCGGCGATTGGTGATGGACGCAAAGCGACGGAGCGTGATCATGCGAGTCCTTTGGAAACGCGTGGCAAGGTGTCTTCGTTGTTGCCGGAATGGAGCGCGAAGGTTGCGGACCGGTTCGGATCAGCGCTTGGAATCGGACCAGTCGGCCGCACTCTGAAGCATCGACGCGCTGCCGTCGCGGACGATGACCGGAGCGGGCGCGGGCGGCGGCAGCGCGGCGCTGGACTGCGGCGGTGCGGCATCGAGTGATTCGATGCGCAGGCGCACCACGCGGGTGGGTTCGGCGGCGAGGATGCTGACGCGCAGAGACTTGATGCCGGGATCACCGAGCTCGGTCTCGCCGATGGTGACGGTCTCGCCCTTCTTGGGAATGCGGCCGAGGGCGACGGTGACGAACCCCCCCACTGTTGCGTAGTCTGCACTCTCGGGGATGGCGAGCCCGAGATCGGAGAGCTTGGCGTTGGCATCGGAGACATACGCGCGCCCGTCGAGCTCGACCGCGCGTCGGGCTTCGTCGGTCTTGGCGTGGGGAATATCTTCGGGGCGCTCGTACTCGTCCTGCACGTCGCCGAAGAACTCCTCGACGATGTCCTCGAGCGTGACGAGGCCGGCGGTGCCGCCGAACTCGTCGGTGACGACGGCGATGTGGACCCGCTTCTGCAGCATGTCGTCGAGCAGCTCGCGGATGGTCTTGGACTCGGGCACAAACAGCGCGGGGCGGAGCACGCCGCGGAGATCGAACATCTTGCGGCCGCCGGCGGTACCGGCGCCGGCAAGCCAGCGGAGCAGGTCCTTGATGTAGAAGACGCCGACGACGTGATCCACGGTGCCTTCATAGACGGGGATGCGGCTGTGGGCACCCTCGCGGATCATGGAGGTGATCTTGCCCAGGTCGTTGGTGAGTTCGAGGACGTCCATCTCGGTGCGGGGCGTCATGATGCCGCGGACGTTGGTGTCGCGGAAGCGGGCGACGGCGCGGATCATCTGGATCTCGGTGTCGTCGAGCTGGCCTTCCTGCCTTGCCTCTTCGACCACGTCGAGCAGTTCGGCCTGAATCTCCTCAACCTCGTTGACTTCGCTGCGTCCGGAGAGACGCCGGACGACGGCATCGATGAAGGAGACAACGGCGCGAAGAGGCGCCGTGGCGACGTACATCCCTCGAACGACGGCGGCGAGGCCGTAGATGGTCGGCTCGGCGAGGTGTCGGGCGACGCTGGTGGGGACAACGGTGCCGATGAGCCACACGAGGGTGGAGATCGAGAGCACCGAGGCGATGAGGATGCTCCATCGGGTCGCGGTCACGGCGTCCTTGGGCGTGATCTCGACGGTGAAGAGCACACCGGCAACGGCGGCGAAGACGCTCAGGGCGACGCGGGCGAGCGCGACCGACGCCGCGTGGCCGTCGACGTCATCAATGATCCTGCGAAGGCGGCGTGCACGCTCGGCATCGGCGCGGTTCTGAACGATCTCCTCCAGGGCTGAGCGGGAGTGATCGCGGAGGGAGTGGAAGATTGCGCCGAAGACGCCGCAGGCGAGCAACGAGAGCAGCGTGACGAACAGCCAGGCGCCAGCAGGGAGGAGTGCGCTCACGCGTCACCTCCGGCGGTGTCGCTCGCCTTGTCGGCGGCGGCGTGGAAGCGAACGGGCGCGTTGATGGCGGCGAGTATCTCATCCTCCGCGGCGTGCATGGCGCGGTACGCGTCGTCGTCGTGGTCGTCGTGGCCGAGGCAGTGCAGCACGCCGTGGAGCGCGTACAGAAGAAGTTCGTCCTCGGGCGTGTGCCCGCGCGTGGCCCCTTGGCGGGCGGCCTCGTCGAGGCACACGGTGATGTCGACATCGAGCAATACCACGCCACGCGGGTCCGACTCGCCGGACATGTCAAAGGTCAGCACGTCGGTGGTGCCGGGGATGCCGGCGTATTCCTCGTGCTGAGCGCTCATCTCGGCGTCGTCAACGATGCGGACGCGGACCTCGCCGCCACGCGGCTGGCCTTCGGTGCGATGGGCTTCATGCTTGCACGCCAGTGTGACGGCACGGCCCAGCAGGTCGAGCAGCCGCTGGGCGGCGGGGGCGGCCACGCGACCGGTGGCGTCGGTGAGTTCGAGCCGGACTTGGGGAGCGGCGGCAGGCGGCGACATCGCGGAGTTTGGGGTCGTGATCGATCGGCTCATGTCCATCCCGTGGCGAACCCGGCGGCAAAGGGAAGACGCCGCCGCAGAGACGGGGTTCGCACCGGCATGGTATCAGAGACCGCGGGAAATCACCGCGAAGTCGCGGAGAATCCAATCGGTATATGAACAAAGACCGTTCATAGATCAAACAAATACGCGTATCGCGACCGGTCGGGCCTCGATGCGGAGGCGATCGGGGGCGGCGAGCACGCGACCGACCTCGCCGTCGAATTGCCAGGGCCCGTCGCCCTCAATCACGATCTCGCGGCCGGTCGCCCCGATGAACGCGGGGTGCGACGCCGCCGAACCCAGGCGACAACGGGCGGCCCAAGGCAACATGCCCACGGCCGAGCGCATCGGGAAGAAGGCGATGTTGAGCTGCCCGTCGGAGGGATCGACGTCCCCCGCTGCGGCGGCGGGATCGACCCGGAGCGCGAACTCCCGCATGTTGGCGACAACGAGCCATCCGGCGTCGTCGGCGACCTTCTTGCCGTCAACCCATACGCGCAGCGCGGGCAAACGCGCGCCGGCGAGCACGCTCTTCAGTTCCTTCAGCACGGGCAACGCGTACGCGAGATGTCCGCTGACCGATTGACGCACCTTGCCGAGACGGTGAATGACCGAGGCATCGGGTCCGAGCGAGAGCATGATGGCGAAGCGAGTCGGGTTGGCGAGATCGCCGGTGTGGGCGGCGATACCCAGATCGATGGCTCGCGTCGTACCGCGCTCGATGATCGTGGCGACGGTCGCAGGATCCGCGGCGTGCCCGAACGCGCGGGCGAACAGATTCTCATTGCCCGTCGGCAGGTGGTAGATGGGAACACCGAGGCGCTCGACAGCGCCGAGCGCCGAAGCGACCGTGCCGTCGCCGCCGACCAGCACCAGTGCACCGGCACGTCCCGCGGCGTCGTCGAGTCGCGCGGACTCGGCGATGGTGAGCACGACGACTTCGTGTCCGCGTTCGCGCAGGTGCGGCAACAGCCGATCAACTGCCGCCTGAGCACGGCCGCGGCCCGAGGTCGGGTTGTAAAGAACGACGATCTTCACCGGGGAGGATCGTTGGGAGGCCGGAGCGGGCGGTTGCGGCGCAGCGGTGCAGAGAAAGGCGATTTACCACAGAGAACACAGAGGGCACAGAGAAATGCAGGAAATGCAGAGAAGGAAAGGGCCGCTCGGGAGCGGCCCTTGCGTCTCCTCTACCCGCATGCGGGGAGAGGACCGCTTCGCCGCAGGCGAAGCAGGTGAGGGGACTGCGGGTACCTCCGCGCTGCGACTTCTGAACACGCTTCACCCCTCCCCGGTCGCGCAAAGCCTCCGCCACCCCTCCCCGCTGCGCGGGGCGGGGAAGCGCGGCAGTCGCAAAACACTGCGGCCCATCACGTCAGCCGATGACTTCGGCCTTGGTGATGGTGACGGGCTCCACGGGCACGTCGCCGTGGCCGTGCTTGGTGCCGGTCTTGACCTGGCGGATCGCTTCAACGACGTCCATTCCCGCGGTCACCTTGCCGAAGACGGCGTAGGCGGCGCCATCGGGCTGGGGCCGATCGAGGAAAGCGTTGTCCACGGTGTTGATGAAGAACTGGCTGGTGGCGCTGTCGGCGTCGCCGCCGAGGCGGGCCATGGCGACCGTGCCCTTGAGGTTCTTGAGCCCGTTCTTCCACTCGTTCTTGATGGGCTTATTGGTGGGCTTCTTGGCCATGTCGGCGGTGTGCCCGCCGCCCTGGATCATGAAGTTGGGGATGACGCGGTGGAAGATGGTGCCGGCGTAGTGGCCGCTGTTGACGTAGGCGAGGAAGTTCTCGGTGGAGATCGGCGCTTTGGCGGCATCGAGCTCGATGGTGATGTCGCCCTTGGAGGTGGTGATTTTGACGTTTGGCATGGGGCAAGAGTAGCAAAGGGGTGAGGGGGAAGGGTGCGGGCCAGCAACTGCATGCCTCGATCCGCGAGCCCGTCCGCATCGCGGCCAACGTGGCTGTACACGTGGCCGCGCCGTACCACGCGTTCGAGATCGTGGCACGACGCGTACGCTGCAGAGCGCGGCCTTTCTTGTTCTTGTTTCGCATACGCGCTTTTTGCTTTCTCGCTTTGAGCTTTGCTGCTTTGAGTTCTCCCATGCGAGTCGTTTCCCTCCTGCCCTCCGCCACCGAATCCCTCTGCCTAATCGGCGGCGGGCCGCTGCTCGTGGGACGGTCGCACGAGTGCGACTTCCCCGTAACGATCGCGAGCGTCCCGGTGCTGACGGCGCAGTCGATCCCGACGGCGCTCAGCGACGCGGCCAACCCCCAGCCCGGCGCGATCGACACGCTGGTGCGGGAGCAGTTGGCATCGGGACAGTCGCTCTATTCGGTCCATGAGAAACTCCTGCGCGACCTGCGCCCGGACGTGATCCTGACCCAGGACCTCTGCAGCGTCTGCTCGATCGACCTCGCCACGGTGCGGCGGATCGTCGCGGACATGACCACCAGCGACTACCAGCCGCGGATCGTTTCACTCAATCCGCAGACCTTCGAAGATGTGTTGGATGACGTCTACCGCGTCGGAGCGGCGGTTGGGTTGGAGGCCGAGGCAACCGCGGCGGTCGTGCGCCTCCGCGAACGTGTCTTCAGCGCCAGCGAGTACGTCAACCCGTTCGACGACGGACCGAACGTGGTGTTCCTGGAATGGACCGACCCGCTGTTCATCGGCGGCCACTGGACGCCTCAGTTGATCGAGCGTGCCGGCGCCCGCCATCCCTTGAATGCGACAGTGGCCAAAGCAAGCGCCGGTGCCGCGCTTGGTCCGCAGGTGGCCGAGCGCGTGGCGGGCAAGTCGATCCGCGTGCCCAAGGAAGCATTGATCGGCGTGAACCCCGATGCGATCATCATCGCTCCGTGCGGGATGAACCTCGATCAGACGCGTGCGTGCGCAGCGGCGCTCATGCGTGAAGATTGGTTCCGCACGCTGCGAGCTGTGAAACACGGCCGCGTCGCGCTTGTCGACGGCAATCAGTACTTCAACCGCCCCGGCCCGCGGCTGGTGGAGGCGTATGAGTTCCTGGTGGGTTGGCTGAACGCACGCACCGCGGTGATTCCCGCTGGTTTCGCGTGGCAGCCGCTCTAACGACCGTTCGGGCAACCGCTCTACGGAACCTCGGTCCACGATTGATCGGGGTTGAACTCGGTCATGCCGCGAGCGACCGCCGCGGTGTCGGGTCCCATGTCGCACTGATAGACAATCCCTTGCTTGGCGATCATGAAGGACATGATGCCGGAGCGGCCGTACTCGGCGGGGTAGGCGATAACGGCAAAGCCACGGACCATGCGGCCGTTCTCACGATAGTTCATGCGGCCGCCGGGCGCGAAGGGGCCTTGGGCCGAGAGCATGCGGAAGTGGTAGCCGTAGTATGGGCGCGGCTCGTTGTTCGTGCCGAGGGAATACCCCTCGGCACTTGCGCTCGCGGCGAGACTTCCGAGCGGGCTGGGTGATCCGTCGGATGCCGCGGGCCAGAACAGGCCGTTCTTCGTGCCGGGCTCGCTGATGAACCGCGCTGCAAATGCGGGCGGCGTCTGCCCGTCAGGGTTCACTTGGCGGTACTCGGCCTGAGCGTCGGCCATGGCCAGACAGGTCTGGATGCAGTTCAGTTCGTTGCGACCGATTCGACGTGCCGAGATCTCTTCGATGCCGGCGGGCGTATCGAGCCGCCATCCGTCATCGGACTTCACGATCGGAAAGGCCATCGGCCAGTTGTCTTGCCCCACCTCAAGGATGACGGAGCCGTCGCTGCGCGTGACAAGACGGTTGGCCTCGTCGTACTTGCGGAGGAACTCGCGTATGCCGTTGCGATCGGCGACTTCGTCACCGGAGCCGAGGACTTCGGTGGCGTCTCCGCCCAGAATCTTGGACAGCTCGCTTTTGTTCTCGGAACGAATCGCCGCAACGGTCGCATCGACCACGGCGTCGGGCGACGCGTACGCGGTGCCCGGTTCGATCACGGGTTCGGCGGGCGTTGTGGCGCAGGATGCCGTCCACAACGCAAGCGAAACGAAGGTGACGCGGGAGACAAGGCGAACGATCGAGGGAGCATTGTGCATGGGCGATCTCGATTCGGTGCGGACACGCAAGGAGTGTGAAAATCGACTCAGCGACGACCTCCGCCGCGGGACGCACCACCACCGCCCGATGGACGCGAGGTCTGCCCGCCGCCGGATGGGCGAGAGGCCTGTCCGCCACCGGAGGAGCGGCTGGCGTTGCCACGGTTGCTGGCCTCGCGGGTGGAGTTGCCGCCTTCAACGCCGCTGAATGCGCCGGATCCGCCGCGATTCTGGCTGGGTGCGGCGTTGCGCGTCCCCGATCGATTGGCGTCGCGGTTGGCGGCGTCGCGCGTGCCGGACCGATTGGCATCCCGGTTCGCGGCCTCGCGCGTGCCCGCGGTATTGCCGGGCGTGCGGTTCGACCCGGTCGCATCGCGATTCGCGCCGCGAGAAGTATCACCAAACGCGCCCTGCGGCGAAGCCTCGCGCCCGCGGAACTGCTCGCGAGCCTGCGTCGCCTGAGCGCGATCGACGCCGCCGTACTGCTGCGCCGTCGCGCGGTTGCTGTAGGGCACGCCCTGGCGGTGCTGCGGGTTGTGCTGCCACTGACCCTGGCCGTTCTGGAAGTTGACGTTGTTCTTGTTGAAGTTGGCTTGGTAGTTGTTGCGGTTGATCTGATTGTTGTAGTTGATGTTCTGGTTGACGTTGATGTTGACGTTGCTGTTGTTCCAGTTGCAGTTGCCCCAGGCATAGCCCCAGGCCACGCCGCAGGCGACGCCGACGCCGAAAGAAAGGACGTTGCTGGCGACATAGCTCGGCGGGTAGTACGGATACGGGGGATACGCGGGGTAGGGCCAGGCGCCGTAGACGACGGTGGGGTTGTACGTCGGGACGTAGACGACCTCGGTCTGCGCTGGCTGGATGACGATGGTCTGGGTCGTGGTAGAACCGGCGGGGGCCTGATTCACGGTGACGGTCTGTTGCTGATTGCTCTCCAGGTTGCCGGCGGCCTTGGCCTTGGAGCGAAGGCGCTGCACCGAGTCCATGACATCCTTCTGTTGACTGATGAAGGCGTCGCCGAGCTTGCTGGTGATGTCGAGCTTCTCGCTCATCATCGCCAGCACATCCGGGAAGTTGACCAGCGACTTGACGCTCGGGTCCCAGGTCTGCTGCTCGAGCGCCTTGGCGAGGGCGTCACCCTTGAGCGAGGCATTGGCCTTGACCCAGCGGTCGGCCTGCACGATCTCGAGTGGGTAGGTCGAGGCCATCAGGACCTGGGTGAGCAGGCTGTCGGGGTAGAGCGCGATCGGGGCGACCAGCTGGTCGAGCTGCTCGGGCGAGAGCTTGTCGGCCGGAGCGGCGGTGGCGGCGGGACTGGCCGCGGGCGGCGTGGACTGAGCCGGGCTGACGCCGGCAAGCAGAACGATCGAGCACGCGACGGTCAGAATGGATCGTGCCTTCATGGTGGACTCCCGTACAGCGCAGTATATCGGAAAACGGCGATTCGGGTCGGGAGCCGAAGTCGTGGTGCGATAGCACGATCGACGCGACGGTTCGCCCGCGAAGCACCAAGAGATTGAATCGCGTGCGCTCCCGCGGCGGATTAGCCGCGGTACTCCGAATCCGGAATCTCGGCTCCCTTCATGATGGAAAGCATGGTGCCCCTCGGCAGGGGCTTGCCTTGATGGTGCGGCACAATCACCTGCAGGCCGCGGGTCAGGCTGCGTCACTTCTGTTGGCTGCCCTTCTGGGACATCAAGATGAAGCCGTACCGACGAGGGACTTCCTGCACTTCACGGGATGTCATCCGACGGACGCGCTCTCCCATGACCTTTGCGCTCCTGAGATCACAACGGGGAAGGCTGCACCAGCATCAGGCCGCGATCTCGCGGATCACATCGCCCGGAGGGAGTTCGATGGGATCGCGCTGCAAGTAGAGTTCGATCGCCTCGCGGATGTTGGCAAGGGCTTCGGCTTCTGTCGAACCCGCTGAGGCGCAGCCGGGCAATTCAGGCACCCACGCCGCCCAGTCGCCGGTTTCAGGATCACGCTCGAGGATGACTCGCCATTTCATGGATGAACGATACGTTCCATAGAATCTCGCGTGTTGGCGGGCTCGAATCAGGGCGCATCGAATACACTAACTTCGGTCGCGGTCCATTCAGCGCCGGACCGATCGCCGAGGTTCGCAAGCACTTCCCGCAACACGACCGCAAGCATCGATTCTGCCATATCTCCTTCGATAAGGACTGTCACGTCACCTGCCTGTTCGAATGTGAAGCGAGTTCCATTGATAGATAGTTTGAATCGGGGGACGACCTCGTCGTCAACATGTACAACGACACATGGCAAGCTTCGCGGTGTCACGTCTTCGAGCGTTAACTCGACATACCTGCCATCGGTTTCAAGCAAAAACCGACGGTGACGCTCGTGCTCCCGAATCAACTCCCAGCGACCGTCGGAGAGATGCAACCGATGCACCGCGTGGTTCCAAGGCAACTCCCGCGTTCCGGGTGCATCGAGCCGGCCGCCGCGGACCAAGATCGAGTTCGTCTCCGGCTCGAACTCGGCATGGTGTTCGTGAATCAGACCCGGTGAAGAACCGGACGTGCTGAGCTGCTCGATCCGATAGGAATCCGTGTCGAGGCGATACACCGGCGTCGAAGGCACGCTTCGATCCTCCAAGTATCCCAATCTTCCGATGATGTAGATGTGCCCGACGACTAGCGTCGCGCTGTGGAAATCTGTTGGCGCAAACACGTCGCGCGGGTAGCCGTAGATCTCGACCTCGCCGGATGACTCGCTGAGCGCCGTCTTTCCGGGCGCCGGCCGAAGGACCACAACGTCGTTGTAGATGCAGAAGTTCGGGTCGTACCAATCCTCGTGTTCGCCGCCGATGCAGATGATGCGACCGTCGGGCATGCGCGTTTCTGACATGCCAAACCGCTTGAAGCACCAGTCGGGAGCTCCGATCAACCGACGGTCCTCGGTCAACTCCTGATGGTTGAGTTCCAATCCGAAATCCTCACGCACCCACCACGGATTCGCGTTTGTCCTGATCATCCATTCCCAAATCAGGTTGTGAATCCGCTCTGGATTCGCCGCTCCGAATCGGGGCTTGCAATTGGAAAGAAATTGTTCCTTGGTGATCACCTCGACTAGCCCTTCGCAATCACCGCCACCGGCGGCTCCAGTGGCAGCATCCGCGCGAAGCGCAAGTACGCGTCGTACTGAGCCCGGATCTCCGTCACCGAGTCGCCGCTGAACTTCTCGGTGAACGCTCGCGCCACCTCGAACGCGCAGGCGTTCTCAAGCACGACGCTCGCCGCACTCACCGCGCACACATCGCTGCGTTCGTAACTGCTCTGTTCGCTGGCCTTGGTGTTCAGGTCCACGCTCGGCATCCCCCGCAAGAGCGTCGCGATCGGCTTCATCGTGCCTCGCACCACCACCGGCATGCCGTTGGTCATGCCGCCCTCGGTGCCGCCGGCGTTGTTGCTGTCGCGGACGAAGCCGAGATGGGCTTTGTCGCGCTCTTTTGCGTCATAGCGAATCGGATCGTGCACCTGGTGGCCGGGCTTGAAGGCACAGTCCTTGCCCATGCCGATCTCCACAGCTTTGAAGGCCTGGATGCCCATCACCGCGTATGCGAGCCGTGCATCCAACTTGGTCGTCCAGTCCATGCACGAGCCCAGGCCGATGGGGCAGCCGAAGATGTGAGCCTCGACCAGGCCGCCGACGGTGTCCTTGTCGATCTTGGCCTGGCGGATGATCTCGCACTGGCGGGTGGTGACGGCCTCGTCGGGGCAATAGGTCTCGCTGGCGTCGCGGATCTTCTTCAGGTCCTGCCAGTTGGCTTCGGTGACGCTGACGCTGGTCTGTGCATCGAGGATGCTGCGGACGAAGCCGAAGGCTTCGATGTTGAACTCGCGGAGCAGGCAGCGAGCCAGCGCACCCGCGGCGACGCGGCTGGCGGTCTCGCGAGCGCTCGCACGCTCCAGGGTTTCGCGGCAATCGGTCGTCAGCCACTTCACGCTGCCGGCAAGGTCCGCGTGGCCCGGGCGCGGGCGATACACCGGCGGCGTCTTCGCGAGGTCGTCCAGACGCGAGTCGTTGTTCTTGATCACCATCGTCAGCGGCGCCGCGATCGTGCGCCCGCGACGGACGCCGGTGAGGAACTCCACCGTGTCCTGCTCGATGCGTTGGCGCCCGCCGCGGCCGTAGCCGCCCTGGCGACGCGCGAGCTCGCTGTTGATGAAGTCAACATCGATGTCGAGCCCGGCGGGCAGGCCGGTGACGGTGATGACAAGGGCCGGGCCGTGCGATTCGCCGGCCGTCTGATAGTCGAGAACGGGCATGCCAAAGGATAGAAGCGGCTATCGGGGCGCGGGCGATGATTGCGCCGCAGCCGCCTCGACGGCGTCCTTCGCAAACGCGGGCAGCAAGGCGCTCCAGATGCTGGAATACGCATCCGTCCATGGCTTCATGCGGGGCACTGGAACAGTTCGCCAGTGGCGGACGGGATTGGACGATTCGCTGGAAGTGCTGATCAAAGCCGCGGCCTCGGAGCGACGCATGGCAAGCAGCCACGTGGAGGGATAACGGCCGGTGCGGGCGCCCTCGTCGCGGGTGAGCGAATCGTCGCGAGAAACGACCACCATCGGATCGGGGTCGGCAGCGTTGTTGGTGGCCGCAACGGTGGCGCTGATGATCGGCCCGAGCGCGAGGTAGCGGCTGGAGATGTGGAACGCGATGGCTCCGCCCGGCTTCAGCCGCTGGCGGTAGTTCGCGATCGCCTCGCGCGTGAGCAGGTGCAGCGGCACGGCGTCGGAGCTGAAGGCGTCGAGGGCGATGAGATCAAACCGGCGCGATTCCCGCGCCAGGCTGGCGCGGCCGTCGCCCAGCACGATGTCGATCGTGCCGCGGGCGTCGGCCAGATAGGTGAAAAGACCCGGGTCGCGGGCGATCGTCACAACGGCGGGATCGATCTCGAAGAACGTGAAGCGGTCGCCGGGACGCGAGTACGCCGCGGTGGTGCCGACACCCAGGCCGACGATCGCGATGTCGGCGGGGCGCCCTTCGGCCTGAGCACGGTGCATCACGTCGCCCAGCGGTCCGTCGGGGTGGTAGTAACTCAGCGGCGTGCGACGGAGCTCCTCGCTGTCGGCCTGCATGCCGTGCGTCGTGCTGCCGTGGACGAGCCGCGTGCGGTCGCCGCTCTGATAGACCTCGTGGATGCCGAAGAACGTGCGTTCGACATACAGGAGCGCGCCCGACTGCTGGCGGGCACTGAGCATGGAGTAGACAAACGCGACCATGACCGCGAGACCGAAGCGGATGTAGCGGCCCCGCGGCGGGATCGCGACCGCCACACACGCCGCGATCAGCGCCAGAAACTTCGACACCGGCACCGCGGCGGGCCCGATCGCGCCACGGGCCTCGAGCCACTGCACGCCGACGACCGCGAGCGTCGGGATCGCGAGTGCAGCGAGCACGGAGTACAACAGCGATCGACGATCCATCGCGGGGTGCCGCGACGGGATGAGGCAGCACGCCGCCGCCACCGCGACCGGGTACTCCAGCGCGGCGTTGAACAGCTTGGGTGCCAACAACGCATTGAACAGCCCGCCGACGACGCCGCCGACGGCGAGCCACAGATAGAACTCCGTCAAACCGGCGGCGGGCGGGCGCGACGCGGCAAGGCGCGTGTGGCACATCAGGGCGCCGACGGCGAGCAGCAGCAAGTGCACCGCGAAGACCAGTTCGTTGGGCAGAGCGGTCCCCGCAAAGCGCACCTCGAGCAGGCTGAGCGCGACGGGCAGCAGCAACATGCCCGCGAACTCGGGCCGCACGCGGATGCGGCTGGAGAACGCGACAACGAACGTGAGCAGATAGATCGACAGCGGCAACACCCACAGCAGCGGTACCGGCGCGATGTCGGTCGTGATCGCGTGGGCTACGCTGAGCGACAGGCTTGACGGCACCGCGGCGAGGGCGATCCAGAGCAGCCGCGTTGACCATGTGATCGTCACCGGCTCGTCGGGCGCGGCGGTCGAGCGGATCGATCGGTCGCCGCCGCGCCACGCGAACAGGAAGCACAACGCCGCGAGTGCCGCGAACGCGTAGTACCCGCGGCTGAACCACGCCGACTGCTCCGCGAGTTCAAAGCGGGGTTCGAGGAAGAACGGGAACGACAGCAGCCCCACAAACGACCCGATGTTGCTCGCCGCGTAGAGGAAGTACGGGTCCTTCGCACGCCGGTGCGACGATGCCGCGAACCACGATTGCAGCAGCGGGCCGGTGGTGGTGAGCACAAAGAACGGCACGCCCGCAACCAAGGGCAGCAACATCAACAGCCACAACGCCGGCGACTCGCCCGGCCCGGGCGTGCCGACGACTTTCGGAAGGGCGATGGGCAGCATCAGCGCGCCCGCGGCGATGACAACCGCGTGCACCGCCCCCTGCGCGAGGCGGGGGAGCTTTTTGGTGACGAGGTGGGAGTAGAAGTACCCCAGCAGCAACAACGCCTGGAAGAACACCATGGTGGTGTTCCACACGCTGGGCGAGCCGCCGAGGATGGGGAGCACCAACTTGGCCGCCATCGGCTGCACCAGAAAGAGCAACGCGGCGGAGAGGAAGATGGCGAGCAGGTAGACGAATAGCACGCGGAACAGACTACGGTATCGCGGGACGGATTTCCGATCAGTCGCCGCACCACCCAGACCCGCTCGCCAAACAAGATCGCCTCTGCCTCCGAAAGACCGCGACCCATGCCGCACCGCTTCGACGCCATCATCTGCGACATCGACGGCTGCCTCGGGCCCGAGAGCCACCATCCCCTCGACGCCGAGGCTCTCGCGAAGATCGCGACCCACAATAAAGCGGCTTGCGCGAAGCGGGATCGCCCCATCGTCGCGCTCGCCAGCGGCCGCCCGTTCCCGTTTGTGGAGTGCCTCTGCCGCCTCACCGCCAACACGCTCGTGCCCTGCGTCGCCGAGAACGGCGTGTGGCTCTACGACCCCCGCGACGGCGCGTTCGTCATCGACCCGGCGATCACGCCCACGCACACCGCCGCGGTGCGCGGGCTCGTCGCATGGATGGAGCGGGACCTGTTCCCCACCGGCGTCGTGATGCAACCCGGCAAAGCCGCCAGCGCGTCGATCTATCACGACGACACGGCGTACCTCATGTCGCTCATCCCGGTGCTGGAAGACCGCTGCCGCCGCGAGGCCTGGCCGATCCGCGTGAGCCACACCGTCCGCTGGATCAACCTCGACCTGGCGCACGTGAGCAAAGCCACTGGCATCGCACGCCTGATCGAACGGACGGGGTTCACCAAGGAGAGACTCGCTGGCGTCGGCGATTCGCTGTCAGACCTGGCGATCGCGGAGCGGGTCGCGTACTTCGCGGTGCCCAAGAACGCGGATGAGAGGCTGAAGCCGCACGCGCAGTATGTGTCGCCACTCGAGGAGATCGAAGGGGTGTTGGAGATTCTGGAGAGGGTCGGTGAGGGCTGAGCCGGTGCTTCGCCAGCCGCACCCTCGAGATCATCATGTGCGCGCCGGTGATCCACTGCTGCTGAATGTTCGCCATCGGCGTATCCGAAGGAAGTTCGGCCCACGAGAATCGGCGTGCGTCGGACATGGGATCGCTCCTGCCCCGCCCCCGGGTTCTCCCAAGGAATTGCCAGCAATCCCGCGAGAGTTGCAGGATCTTGCTGCTATATCACGGGCGGCTGTCCATACGCGGACCTTCGTATCTACGCGTCCGCCTGTCGATCCGCGAAACGATGCCATCCGCGGTCCAGAGCAGCTTGATACGCCCGCGCTGAGATGTCTTCTTCTTCTGCGATCTTGCACTCGATCCGAAGGCACAGGAACTGTGCAACGCAGCGGCATTGAGAGGCGTTCAACCTCCCCCACGTCCGCGATAAAGGCCCGAGGGTCAGATGATGAACCAACCAGCAGTCCTTATCCATCCGCAACTCGAAGATCATCGTGGCGGGCAGGTAGTACGCGGCACCGATGGGATCGAGAAAAGCGAAGCGATCCTGCCGGTCGGGCATCCATTGCTTGTTGTCCAACAGTTCGGACCAGTGCTTGTCCTTGTCCGCGGCCCGTGCCGCACTGCGGGCTTCAGCGGTGCCGTAGCCATCGATAACATCGGCCTCCGACCAAGAGACACCGCCGCCGCGATGAACGGGAAAGAACGCAATCTGGATCTCGGTGATGAGGGTCTGCTTGCGGTGTGCGAGATCGGATGACGTCATGGACTCAGACTCTTTCGGGGCTCATCGACAGTGCCAACCCGCTATAAGTCAAGCCGCTTCCACCCGCTCTCATAAAGCCCTTCCCACGGCATGCTGTGAATGTGAGCGTGCGGATCGATCGATTCCAACCACTTCTGATGGTCCGCAGCGAATCGGACGAACGCCGCCACGCATCGTAGTTGACGACTGTCGAACTTCTCGTACTTGTTCCGCGACCGCGGCTCGTCTGGATCGTTCCAGCCGAACGCGATCGCGTAGAACATCGTCGAGTGCGGGCGGGTCTGAAGCGATCGCGTCATCAGCGCTGGCAGGTAGTACCGAAAGCCGATCGCATCGAGAAAGTGGAACCCACCCCAGTGCTGCTCCTGCGGGTCCCACTCGGCATCGTTCACCAGTTCGGACCAGTGCGTGTCTTGGTCAAGCGCCCGCGCCGTGGCTCGGTCCTGCTCGCTCCCATAGTCATCAATCGCCCCCGTCTCCGTCCACGACACCCCGCCGCGGCGGGACGCCGAGCGGAACGCGGCCTCGATCTCAGCGAGAATCGCAACGCGGCGTTGCTCAAGGTCTGGCGGGAGCATCGATCAAGGGTACAACGCCGCGGAATGTGCCGGGTGTGCCGCACCTTGGGTGCTCACTGGTAACCGGTCTACGCAACCCGGGCTCACGCCCGGGCCTTGGAACGACCGCCGCCGGGTGCCACTGCCGAGCGCTTCGCTCGGCAGTGAAAGGCCTCCCAAAAACAGATCGATCCTTCCTTCGGTAAACTCACCACTGCCCAGCGAAGCGCTGGGCAGTGGCACCCTTGGGGCAGGGAGGGGGGTCTGACGTGAAGGGTCGGCGGCCGATTCGGAAGACGCTGCAGCGATTCGAGCGAGAACGCGGCGGGCGATTCCTCACGTTCTCCACCCGCGACCGGCGGCCGTTCCTTGGGCATCCGAAGATCCGCGATTTGGTGGTCACGCAGTTGATGCACGCTCGCAGCTTGCTGCGGTTCCGGCTGCACGGATTTGTGGTGATGCCCGAGCATGTGCACCTGCTCATCACGCCGGATCTGGAAGCGGCGACCGTGCCGCGGATCCTCAACGCCCTGAAGTCGCCCGTCGCAAAGACGGTGGTGGCGCGATGGCGAGAGCTCAACGCCGCTGTGCTCGCCGAGGTTGTTGATCCGCGCGGCGTGGCACGGTTCTGGCAACCCGGCGGCGGCTACGACCGCAACATCTGGTCGCGCGACGAGTACTTCGAGAAGTTGGGGTACATCCACGCCAATCCCGTCAAGCGCGGGCTGTGTGTGCGTGAAACAGACTGGGCATGGTCGTCCGCGCGGTGGTACGCAGGCCTGAAGGATGAAGGCGTGGTGATTGATCCGGAGACTTGGTAGAGCGAACGACAGCGTGTTCCCACTACCGGGGTGCCACTGCCCAGCGCTTCGCTGGGCAGTGACGAGGCTCCCAATGAGGCCGTTGCGTTCTTCGGCCCCGGACGCTCCAGCACTGCCGAGCGAAGCGCTCGGCAGTGGCACCCCGCTCCGCTTCCGCCCCATACCCTTTCCCCGTGATTCTCCTCATCGACAACTACGACTCCTTCACCTGGAACCTCGTCCAGCGCCTGGGCGAGCTCGACTCCACGCTCGAGCCTTCGCGCGATCTCGTCGTCGTCCGCAACGACAAGATCCGGCCTGAGGACATCGCCGCCCTCGACGGCGGCCACGGCCCTAGCCACATCATCATCTCGCCCGGGCCCTGCACGCCCAAAGAAGCTGGCGTCAGCGGCGGCGTCATCGCGGCGTACGCGGGCCGCATCCCCATCCTGGGCGTCTGCCTCGGGCACCAGTGCATGGCCGACGGCAGCGGCATGACCGTCGCCCGCCACGTGATCCAGATGCACGGCAAGACCAGCCCGATTCATCACGATGGCAAGGGCATCTACGCCGGCATGAGCAACCCCTTCGTCGCGACGCGCTACCACTCGCTCGTCGTGCTGCCGGAGACCGTCCCCCCGCCGCCCGGGCCGGGACAAGACGGCTGGGTCGTCAGCGCGTGGACCTTTGAAGACGACGGCAAGGGCGGCCAGCGGAAAGTGATCATGGGCCTCCGCCGCGTCTTCGCCGATACCAGTAAGCAGCCCGTCGAGGGCGTGCAGTATCACCCCGAGAGCTTCCTGACACTGGAAGGCCCGCGGCTGCTCGCGAACTTCTTGGCCCAAGGCCCGCGCGGACGACGCGTCGGCGAGGAACGCATCCGCGCGATGGCGGGGTGATCGCACGCCGCTTCCCCGTGTCGTTGCACCGCTACGGCAACGACGGCGGCACCAGAACGTACTGCCCGTTGGTGCCGCAGTATCCCGCCCGGATGTTGGCCATGATCTCGCTCTCCACCGGATAGAGCTCTTCGTGCTTATAACCCACGAAGCGTGTGTCGATGTTGAGCCAGTCTTCGGACGAGAGCACGCGGCCGAAGAGGTTGCGCCGCGTGACCGCGACCACGCCGTCCTTGATCTTGAAGAGCCTCGGCTCGGCGTTCAGGCCGGTGACGCGGATCTGCAGATTCCAGACCGGGCCCAAGCACTGTGCGGCGAAGGTACGCGGCTTGGGTCCTGGCGTGATCGGCCCGATCACGCTCAGCAGGCCTTTGTTGCGGGTGATCGTGAACGTCTCGGTGCCGACGTCACCCATGGCGTCCAGCCGCACCTCGGTCGTCCACGGCAGCCACAACGCCGAAACGCACATCAGCGGTCCGGCAGCGCACGCCGCGACAAGCCACCGCCCGCGTCGTGAACGCAGCCAGACTGGTTGGCGATGCAGCATCAGGGTTCACCGGAGAGGGTCTCAAGCGATGACGCAAAGGCGCCGCTGAGCGTGGGATAGGCGTCGGTGAGCTCGCAGAGACGAGCGGGTGGCGCTTGCTCGCCGCTCGTCCACTTACGGGTCGCGATCGGAAGACCGAAGGTGAGCGCGGAGATCGCACAGTCCACGGCACGCAGACGATTGGCCTGCGACCACTCATCGAAATCCAGCGGGGCGTTCTCGATAAGCGAGAAGCACTGCGGAAACGCCGTGAGGCCGCCCTCGACCAAGGCACGCCTTGCGTTCGGGGAGGATGATTCGAGCGATTCGAGCAGGCCGCGGCCGTCGGACGCCAGCCCGATGACGATGTTCGATGTCGGATCGAGGAAATACGCCCGACGCTCCTGCGGATCGAAGACATCCACGAAGACGTGGCCCTCCATCGCCGGGCTCCACCAGTGCACGAGCTTGGCGTCGACGCCGAAGAGCTCAAGCACCAGCATCAGGCGCATCGCCAGCGTCGCGCAATTGCCCGAGGTGGAGGTCAACGCCCGCGCGAGATCGTCGCTCACACCGCTGGTCGGGTCGAAGACCGGCATGCTGCCGTTGACTCGCAGGGTGAGATAGGCGAGCAGCAGTTCGCGCTCGGACACGCCGGGCATCCGAGGTTCGAGGGCGGCGCGGTCCGCCTCGAAATCGGCCAGCAGCCGCCGCCGAAGGGCATCGCTGCGATCGGGACGCTGCAGCATCGCAGGATCGGCAACTGGCCGCCGGAACCCCGCAAGGAACACGGCGTCGCTGTATCCCAGGCCCGAAGAGCCCGAGTCTTCCACGCGACCCTGCAACCCGATGAAGTGCGACGACGAAGGGCTGGCGAACAACGCCGCCACGCACAGCAGCGCCGACGATGCCACGCAGACGATCTCGCCCGCGAACTCACGCGATCTGGTTCGGCGTTCTGCCGCCATGCGGCCGGTGCTCCATGCCTCTCCCACGGGGATGAGCGACGGAGCAGCCGTCTTATTGCAGAGAATGCCACAAAGAGTTTCGCGCAGCGCCGATGTTCGGAACCTGATCGCTGGTCCGTTCGATCGGCCCAGTCCCCATCCGTGTCCATCCTCGAAATCGAACCGAAGCACGCTGGGGTCCGTGACGGGCGATTCCCGGGGCTCGCGCCCGAGCAGATCCGGGAAGTGGGCTCGGTTCCGGGGCAGGCCCCGAGGAGTTCACGTTCCGACAGGTTTCACGGTCCTAGGGCAGCGTTCGCACCACCGCCCGAAACGCATAGCGTCCGCCGATGGACTCGATCTCAACCGCCGCACGGCCGTCGCGCCGGAGCGACTCCAGGTAGCCCATCAGTTCCGGCCGATGATGCACGTGAAAGAGCGCGAGCCAGCGGGTGAGCAACCATCGGAACCACCGCGGCAGGCGGGCCTGATCCCAGAAGTCGACGATGTGAATCGTGCCGCCGGGCCGGACGGTCTCGAGCGCGTGCTCCATCGCCTCACGCCACGGCGGGATCATCGAGAGCGCGTACGAGAAGACGATGCGATCTGGGGCAGCGGCGAGCGCAAAGACGTCGCGCACGTCGAGCGCTTCGGCGTAGCCGCGGGCGAGGTGGATGCGCTCCGCCAACCCGGCGCGGCGGACGCTGGCCCCGGCGGTGTCGAGCATCTCCTGCGACGCATCGATCCCGTACAGCTTCACGCCCGGGTACCGCCGCGCCATCAGAATCAAGTTGCGGGCCGTGCCGCAGCCAACTTCCACGACCGTCTCGTGCGGCATCAGCCGCAGCGACGCGATCAACCCGTCGCGTCCGAATAGAAAGAACTTCCGCGTCGCGTCGTAGATGTGCCGCTGGAATTTGTAGATGCGATCCATCGCCGCCCCGGGGTCGCGGGCGACGTGCGGCGTCGGGTTGTCGGCGAGAGCGGGCATGTTCCTCCCGGGGCGCGGGCTAGACGACCGAGTACAGGTGGAACCCGCCGTAGATCGCCGAGCGATCCGCGAGGTAGAACGCGGCCGAGTCTTCCTTGTGGTACACGAACTTCGCCATCAGGTCCGCCGGAAGCGAACGCTCGATCGGCGAGCCCGCGGCGGCGGTGCGGAAGATGATCCGCGCCCCGGGACGCGCCACCCGCGCGATCGCACGCCACTGCCGCTCGATCACGTGCGCGGGCATCCAGTCCTGCGAGTCCAAAAAGATGAACGAGTCGAACTCGCCCGGCTCCGCGGCTTCGAGGGCATCGATGGTCGACGTGAGCTTCGTTTGGACGGCGGCGAGTCGCGACTTGATGGTCTCGTAGTGCTCGGGCTTGAGATAGTCCGGCACGCCCCGGCGCCCCTCGACGTCGTAGCGTCGAGCAATCGCCTGCCAGGCGAAGTAGTTGTCGTCCAGCGACCACTCGCAGATCAGACGGCGGGTGCGACGGCGGTACTCCTCGAAGAGCTCGCCTTTGGCGTCCTTGGACATCTCCGCGTGCTGCGATGGCGGGATGCCCAGCGAATACACCGACAGCGGCGAGTTGCTGATCCAGTTGAGCAGGCCGTTCTGATAGAGCGGAGCGAAGACCGTGTCGAAGACGCGGGTGCGCTCGGCGGTGTCGGCGGCGAGAAGCTGCTTGGGGTTCCGGCCCAGGGCACGCAGGCCCTTGTGCACGAAGCCCAGGAGCTGGCCGAGACGGGAGCGGCGATAGAACCCGGTCGCGAACCAGTCGATGCGTCGGCCCTTCAGCGGCCGTGTCTTGAGCCAATACGCACGGGCGTGCACGTCGAGGTGCGGCGCGATGAAGGTCTCGAAGCGCTCGGGGTTCTTGGGATCGTCGCCGGCGCCGAAGAATGCGAAGAACGACTCGTAATCGGGCAAGTGCTTCATCGCCGCGATCTTGAGGCGGGTGACGGCAAGGTGGTTGTGGTTGAGGTCCACGGCGGTAATCGACGCGGGATCGTGCAGAAGGTAGTTAAGCGCGTTGCAACCAGCCGACGAGATCGTCAGCACGCGGCTGTGGGTGCCGAGCTGCAGGGCCTCGGCGTCGACCACGGGGTCTTCCCAGATCTGGTTGTAGACAAACCCGCCGAACCACGCGGCGAACAGCCGCTCCTGCACGCCCTGCTTGCTCAGTGCCGGGGCGTGGCGGACGGCTTTGTGAAGGAGCGATTTGGATTCGGCGGCGAGAACCTGGGCCATGGAGCCTCCGTGCTCGGAGGCGCGAAGGAATGCCTCCGAGCAGGGAGTATGACAGCGCGAAGACGGACACTCCGCCGCAGAAGCCCCTCTTGCGGGTGATTTCACAGAGTCTGGGCGCGGGCGTAACCGAACCTTGACAGACCACGCCGGTCCCGGCAAAGGTGGGAGGCCTGAGCTACTGAAAGACCGCGACCTTACACGTTGAACAGGAAGTGGCACACGTCCGCGTCGTGCATGACGTAGTCCTTGCCCTCGATCCGCATCTTGCCGTTTTCTTTGATGCCCTTCTCGGTTTTGAACTTCTCGAGGTCGGCGACCGAGTAGATCTCGGCGCGGATGAAGCCGCGTTCGAAGTCGGTGTGGATCACGCCCGCGGCCTGGGGCGCGGTGGAACCGATCGGCACCGTCCAGGCCCGGATTTCCTTCGGACCGGCGGTGTAGAACGACTGCAGGCCCAGCAGCTTGTACGCGGAGCGGGCGAGACGATTCAGCGCGGGCTCGCTCATGCCCAGGCTCTGGAGCATCTCGAGGCGGTCGGCGTCGGGGAGTTCGGAGAGTTCGCTCTCGATCTTGGCGCAGATGGGGACGACTTCGGCGCCTTCCTTCTTGGCGTGCTCGCGGACCTTCTGGCAGAGTTCGTTCTCGCCGTTGACGTCGTCCTCGTCCACGTTCATGACGTAGAGCACCTTCTTGGAGGTGATGAGGTTGAGGCTCTTGAGGGCCTTCTGATGATCCGGGTCGTCGAAGTGGACGGTGCGGGCGACCTTGCCGCTGTCGAGCACCGGATGCAACTTCTTGAGCACCTCGTAGCGGACGACGGCTTCCTTGTCGCCGCTCTTGGCGGCACGCTCGGCCTTGCCCACCGCGCCGGCGACGACTTCAAGGTCGGCGAGGATCAACTCGGTGTTGATGGTGTCGATGTCGCGGATGGGATCGACCGAACCGTCAACGTGGGTGATGTCCTCGCCGCCGGGGGCCTTGATGAAGCAGCGAACGACCTGGAGGATGGCCTCGGTCTCGCGGATGTGGCTCAGGAACTTGTTACCGAGGCCGGCGCCCTCGCTGGCGCCCTTGACGATGCCGGCGATATCGACCAGCCGCAGCATCGCGGGGATGATCTTCTGGCTCTCGATGTGCGAGCGGATGATCTCCAGCCGCGGGTCCGGGATGGGGACGACGCCCACGTTCGGCTCGATGGTGGCAAAGGGGTAGTTGGCGGCCAGCGCTCCCGCCTTGGTGAGGGCGTTGAAGAGGGTGGACTTGCCGACGTTGGGGAGACCGACGATGCCTGCTTCCATGGGGACGGAGGATAGGGATGGGGGAAGGGGTGCAGGGGAGCCGCGGAGCAGGGGAGGAGGGGTCAGACGTCGCGTTTCCCTGCTCCGCTGCACCCCTTCTCTGATGCTCCCCTAGGGTTTCTGAGCAGCGCTCGTAGCTCAGCCCGGATAGAGCATCGGTCTTCGAAACCGAGGGTCCAAGGTTCAAATCCTTGCGAGCGCGTTGAACGGCGCCACAGCACACCGGGCATCGCGGCACGCAACATGTCGGTGCCGAGATTTCGGTGCCGAGATTCGTTCATACGATCCGTCGCGTGCGCCCGTAGCTCAGCTGGATAGAGCAGCGGTCTTCTAAATCGCAGGTCGGCGGTTCGAATCTGCCCGGGCGCGTTTCAGCCTTCACACATCGCGGCATGGCGGCGTGATAGAGTGTCTCGGCGAGCCGCTCGCCCGGAGGCGTTTGCATGTCAACGTTTGCTCGTTCGCTGATTCGGAGCGTTGGTCCAGCTGTCGTCCTGCTCACCCTCGCCGGCTGCGACCGCAAGGGAGGCCAGTCCGCCGCCCCGCCGCAAGCCCCAGAGGTTGCCGCCACCGTCGTCACCCCCGTGACCGCGCCCGGCGTGTACGAGTTCATCGCCCAGACCGCCGCCTCGCGCACCGTTGAGGTCCGGGCCCGCGTGCAGGGCTTCCTGCTCCAGCGTCACTTCGAAGAAGGCAGCAAGGTCAAGGACGGCGACCTGCTGTTCACCATCGACCCGCGCCGCTTCGAGGCCGATCTGCAGAAAGCCCGCGCCTCGCTCGCACAGGCCAAGGCCGCCCAGTCTCTGAGCGAGTCGAACCTCGCCCGCGTGAAGCAGGGCGTCGAGTCCGGCGGCCTGCCCAAGGCCGAGCTCGACAAGGCCGTCGCCCAGAACGACGAAGCGCTCGCCCAGATCAAGCTCGCCGAGGCCAACGTCACCAACGCCCAGCTTGAGCTGTCGTACACCAAAGTCGTCAGCCCCGTCTCCGGCACCGTCGGCCGCGCCCAGAAGCAGGAAGGCTCGCTCGTCGATTCCGGTGCCAACAGCCTGCTCGTCGAGTCGCAGCAGGTCGATCCCATCTACGTCAACTTCAACGTCAGCGAACGCGACGTGCTCCAGTGGCGGGCCGACGTCGCCAGCGGGCGGATCAAACTTGTCAGCGAGAAGAACCTCCCCACCGAGATCACCCTCTCCGACGGCACGGTTTACCAGCAGCAGGGCAACATCAACTTCATCGACGTCAAGGTCGATCCCATGACCGGCACCGCGATGATCCGGGCCACGTTCCCCAACCCCGAGCAGAAGCTGCTCCCCGGCCAGTTCGTGAAGCTGCGGCTGATGGGTGTCAGCCGACCCAACGTGCTGACCGTGCCGCAGGAATCCGTCGTCAGCACACCCGGCGGCACATTCGTGTACGTCATCGACAAGGACAGCAAGGTCGAACGCCGCCCCGTCACCCTGGGCGACTGGCTCGGCAGCGACTGGATCGTCGAACAGGGCATCAAGCCCGGCGATCGCGTGATGGTCGACAACCTGCAGAAGGTGCAGCCCGGCATGGCCGTCAAGCTCGCCGCGGGCCCAGCCCCCAAGCCCGAGGCGCCCGCCACTGAGAAGAAGTAGCGACCTCGCCACTGCACCACTGCTCCACCGCCCCACTGCACCACTCCGCATCGCACGAAGCGACCGCGCGGGCTGAAGCCCGCGGCTCTGGAAGGGACCCATGTTCGCCAAGTTCTTCATCGATCGTCCCGTCTTCGCGACCGTGCTGTCGCTGCTCATCACCCTGATGGGCCTGGTGGCGATCGTCAATCTGCCCATCGCCCAGTTCCCGGAGATCGTGCCGCCCAGCGTGCAGATCTCCGCGTCCTACCCCGGTGCTAGCGCCGAGACCGTCGCCCAGTCCGTCGCCGCTCCCATCGAACAGCAGTTGTCGGGTGCCAAGAACCTCATCTACTACAGCAGCCAGTCCGGCAACGACGGCACGCTCAAGATCACCGCCACCTTCGACATCGGCACCAATCAGGACCTCGCCGCCGTCGAAGTACAGAACCGCCTCGCCATCGCGCAGCCGCGCCTGCCGCAGGAAGTGGTGCGCCAGGGCATCACCGTCACCAAGACCTCGTCGAACATGATCGGCGTCGTCGCGCTCACCTCTCCCAGCGGCGAGTACGACGACGTCTTCCTCTCCAACTACGCCACCATCAACCTCCTCGACGCCCTCAAGCGCGTCCCCGGCGTGGGCGATGTGCAGGTCTTCGGCGGCAAGGACTACGCCATGCGGGTCTGGGTTGATCCCGACCGTCTTGCACAGAAGGCCTTCACCGTCACCGATCTCGCCGCCGCCATCCGCGATCAGAACGCCGTCTTCCCCGCCGGACGCATCGGCCAGCGACCCGGGCCAGCTGATCAGCAGATCACCATGCCCGTCCTCACCCGCGGCCGCCTCGAGAACCCCGAGGACTACGAGAACATCATCCTCCGCGCCAACCCCGACGGCTCGATGCTCCGCCTCAAGGACCTCGCCCGCGTTGAACTCGGCAGCCAGACCTACGACCTCTTCGGCCGCCTCGACGGCAAGCCCACCACCCTCGTCCTTGTCTACCTCCAGACCGGTGCCAACGCCCTCAACACCTACCGCAACGTCATCGCGACTATGGACGAGGCCAAGAAGGCCTTCCCCAGCGGCGTCGAGTACAAGGTTCCCTACGACACCGTCCAGTTCATCGAGGTCTCGATGCACGAGGTCGTCAAGACCCTGCTCGAAGCCGGCGTGCTCGTCCTCATCGTCGTCTTTGTGTTCCTCCAGAACTGGCGCGCGACGCTCATCCCGCTGGTCGCCGTGCCGGTATCGATCATCGGCACCTTCGCCGGCATGCTCGCGTTGGGCTTCACCATCAACTCCCTCACGCTCTTTGGCATGGTGCTGGCCATCGGCATCGTCGTCGACGACGCGATCGTCGTCGTCGAGAACGTCGAACGCATCATGCACGAGGAAAAACTCCCGGTGCGCGAGGCGACCGTGAAGGCCATGGGCCAGATCACCGGGCCCGTCATTGCCATCGTGCTCGTGCTCTCGGCCGTGTTCCTCCCCGTCGCGTTCCTCGGCGGGCTCACCGGCGAGCTCTACCGCCAGTTCGCGGTCACCATCGCTGTCAGCGTCGCCATCTCCGGCGTCGTCGCCCTGACGCTCAGCCCCGCGATGTGCCGCCTGCTGCTCAAGCCCGCCCACGGCACCAAGTTCTTCGCCTTCCGCTGGTTCGACAACGTCTTCAACGCCATCACCCACGCCTACTCCTCCACCGTCAAGCTCTCCATCAAACTCGCGATCGTCACAGTGCTGATCTTCGGCGGGCTCATCTTCCTGACCGTCCGCCTCTTCGAGAAGGTCCCCGGCGGCTTTGTTCCTGACGAGGATCAGGGCTACATCATCGTCGCCTCCATCCTGCCCGACGGTGCTTCGGTCGATCGCACCGACAAGCTCGTCGCCGACATCGAGAAGTTCCTTCTCGACCAGCCCGAGGTCCAGCACACCGTCACGCTCGGCGGCTACGACTTCCTCGCCGGCGGCATCAACAGCACCAACACCGCGCTCACCTTCGCCCGCATGAAGCCGTGGGACCAGCGCAAAGAGGCGACTCAGAGCGCGCAGGCTCTGGTCGGACGCACCTGGGGCCGCTTCGCCAGAGATGGCCGCGGGCTGGTGCTGCCCTTCAACCCGCCCGCCATCCAGGGCCTCGGCCAACGCGCCGGCTTCGAGTTCCAGTTGCAGGCCCGCGGCGGGGGCGACGTCCGCACCCTCGCCGAAGTCAACCGCAAGTTCATGGCCGCCGCCGCCCAGCGCCCCGAACTCGCCGGCCTCAACGCCACGCTCCGCGTCAACACGCCGCAGATGTTCGTGGACCTCAACCGCGACAAGGCCAAGATGCTGGGCCTGAGTCTCAACGAGGTGTTCAGCAACCTGCAGGCGTACCTGGGCGCGCTCTACGTCAACGACTTTGACAAGTTCGGCCGCATCTGGCGCGTGCAGGTCCAGGCGGAGCCGCAGTTCCGCAAGTCGCCCGAGGCGATCACCCGCATTTACGCCCGCAATGCGCAAGGCCAGATGGTGCCGCTGTCGGGCGTGGTCTCGACGCGTCTGCAGTCCGGCCCCAACGCGGTGCCCCACTTCAACGGCTTCCCCGCGGTGCAGATCACCGGCGCACCCGCACCGGGCTATGCCACCGGCGACGCGATGAAGGCGATGATGGAAGTCGCGGCCGCCGAACTGCCGCCCGGCTTCGGCTATGAGTGGTCCGGTGCGTCGTTCCAGGAGATCAAGGCCGGCAATCAGGCCCCGATCGTCGTCGGCTTCGGACTGATCGTCGTCTTCCTGGTGCTCGCGGCCCAGTACGAGCGCTGGTCCACGCCCATCGTGGTGCTGCTCGCCGTGCCCGTCGGCATCTTCGGCGCGCTCGTCGCCGTCTGGTGGCGAAACTACCCCAACGACATCTACTTCCAGATCGGCCTGCTCACGCTGGTCGGACTGGCGGCCAAGAACGCGATTCTGATCGTGGAGTTCTGCTCGACCGAACGCGCCAGTGGCAAGGGACTCGTCGAATCCGCCGTCAATGCCGCCACGCTGCGTTTCCGCCCCATCGTCATGACCAGCCTCGCCTTCATCCTCGGCGTGGTGCCGCTCGTCATCGCCGACGGCGCGGGCGCGGCCGGCCGCCGCTCCATCGGTACCGGCGTCATCGGCGGCATGCTCGCCGCCACGTTCCTCGCCATCTTCTTCGTGCCGGTGTTCTTCGTCCTCGTCCAAGGCCTCGTCGAGAAGGTCTTCGGCGAACGCCACCAGCACGAAGGCGAAACGCCCGTGACTCCTGCCACGAACGTCCCGCCCGCAACGCACTGAGCCCGGGTCGGAACGCCTCCTTGCGCAATCTTCGCGCTGCTGGCCCCGCCAGTCCTTGGCGGACCTCCGATCACGCCGTGGGGTTGGCTGGTCGATAAAGCCGTGTGGCGCTCCCTGTGAGGGGGGCGATCCCTCGGGGCATGCGCTAAACTTGCCCTTCTTTTGATGGCCGGTGGCAGACCGCCGGCCCCGGTCTTTGTTCTCGCACAGGAACCCGACATGGCCCTTGTCCTTGGTCTCAACTCGATCCACCCCGACGCCGCCGCTGTGCTGATGGACGACAAGAAGGGCGTCCTGGCCGCGATCGCGGAGGAACGCATCAACCGCAAGAAGCACTGCGCTGGCTTCCCCAGCCTGGCCATCGCCGAGGTGCTGCGCCTTGCGGGCGCTTCCATGAGCGACATCACCGACGTCGCCATCGCCCGCGACTCCTCCGCCAACCGCGGGGCCAAGCTCGGGTTCATCGCCAAGCACCCGATCAGCGGCCTCAAGCTCGCCATGTGGTCGCAGAAGGTCCACGGCACGCTCGCCACCGTTGATCAACTCATTGCCGAGGCCTGCGGCCGTCCGCACTCGGAGTTCAAGGCCGGCGTTCACCACGTTGAGCACCACATCGCCCACGCCGCCAGCTCCTTCTTCTGGAGCCCCTTCGAGCGCGCCACCGCCGTCACCACCGACGGCGCCGGCGACTTCTGCACCGGCCTCATCGCTCGCTGCGAAGGCAACAAGATCGAGGTGCTGCACAAGAACTTCTGGCCGCACTCGTTCGGTGTGTTCTACACCGCCGTCTGTAACTTCCTCGGCTTCAACAAGTACGGCGAGGAATACAAGGTCATGGGGCTTTCCGCTTACGGCAAGGACACGTACGCCGAGCAGATGAAAGAGCTGGTGGACTACGTCCCCGGCGTCGGCATCCGTCTCAACCTCAAGTACTACAACCACCACTACACCGTCCACACCCACGACCAGAGCGAAGAGGGTGAGATCACCGTCAAGGCGATGTGGAACGACAACATGCGCCAGCTCTTCGGCGAGCCCCGCAAGCGCAAGGACCCGACCGAGCAGAAGCACAAGGACATGTCCCTCTCGATGCAGAAGCGCTTCGAGGACATCTACATCAAGTACGTGCAGGACGCCATCCGCCAGAACAACGGCCTGCGCGATGTCGTCCTCGCCGGCGGCTGCGCCCTGAACGGCGTCGCCAACGGGCGCCTCGTGATGGAGAACCATCTCGACCGCGTGTACATCCACCCGGCCGCGGGCGACGACGGCACCGCGGCCGGCGCGGCGGCGTACGTGATGCACAGCATCCTCAACAAGCCCCGCACCGGCGAGGTCATCCACGGCTATTGGGGCAGCGGCTGGACCGACGACGAGTGCGAGAAGGCCGTGCGCGAGAGCGGCATGCCCTTCAAGAAGCTCACCCGCGAGCAGCTCATCAACACCGCCGCCGACGCGCTCAGCCAGGGCAAGATCCTCGGCTGGTTCCAGGGCCGCGAGGAATGGGGCCCGCGTGCGCTTGGCAACCGCTCGATCATCTGCCACCCGGGTTGGCCGGACATGAAGGCGATCCTGAACGCCCGCGTCAAGAACCGCGAGCCGTTCCGTCCCTTCGCGCCCCTGTGCATGGAAGAGCACCTCAGCGAGCTGTACGAAGGCAGCCACGACGTGCCGTTCATGAATGTGGTGTACAAGGTCCGCCCCGAGTGGCGTGCCCGCTTGAGCGCGACGACCCACGAGGACTCCACCGGCCGCGTGCAGACCATGCGTCGTGCTCAGAATGAGCTCTTCTACGACCTGCTCACCGCGTTCAAGGCCCGCACCGGCGTGCCGGTGCTCTTGAACACGTCGTTCAACGAGAACGAGCCGATCGTCCACACCCCGGCGCACGCGGTGGGCTGCTTCCAGCGCACCCGCATGAACGCCCTGGCCGTCGGCCCGTTCTGGTACGAGAAGCCCGCCGAGGAAGCCGAAAAGGGCGCGGCGGTGTAAGGCCCGGGCGCGGGGCCTTCCAGGCCCCGGCGTCAGACGCTTTGATGCACACACGAACAAAGGACCGGCCCACGGGCCGGTCCTTTTCATTCAGATTCACTCAGACCGTTCTACGCGAACGCACGATCGGTCACTACTCCGTCGGCACACTCGCAAACGCCGCCCGCTCCCGGGCCTCACGCCGCGCGATCGCACGGTCGGTGGCATAGACGACAAGCCCAAGATTGTCCCCCGCGGCCATCGACATCCGCTGGCCCGGCATCAGCCCGTCGCCGGCCGACATGCCGCCGCTCGGTTGAGCCGCTGCGGTCGACACGCTGGAACTCGATGAGCATCCGCCAAGAGTGGCGGAGACTGTCGCGGCCAGCACGGCCGTAGTGAACATCAGCCATCGGCGGTTGTTGGAACCCATCACCCACCTCCCGTCCCGGCGTGCCGGGGACCCGGCGCGGCCGGACGAACGCCCAGACCGACGCCGCCTCAACAGTCCTTTTCAGGGCCCCCGCCCGCCAGAGACTCCCAGCGGACTCGCGCAAGAACCGCGCCGGCGGCGATGGCTGGCGCGGATGTGCGGGCGGCCCGCCCCAGTCGGTCGATCTTGTTGAAAGCACGCCGCGGGATGGCCTTCGGCGTGGGTCCCAGAATCACGGCCTCGGGAATCACGCCCCGGGTCTGGCCGTGTATGCTGGGGCTGTCATCGGATCCCGCTCTGTGCTCAGGGCGGGCTGCGTTCTGGCCGTCGCTCCGCCCCGGGGTCGTGGGAGAAAGGGGTGCAGCGGCGGGCGTTGTCATTCGGTCCAAGGCCGGCGGCCTCGGACCGACCGTTTCGACCCCCATCCCGGAAGGCCGGGCAGGAGAATCCCCGACTTGGCGGCACGCAGCGCGACAGCCTGGCACACCCGACTGCTCCAAGCCGAGGAAGCCCTCGCCCGCGCCCGCGAGGCGATCGGCAAGGGCGAATCCCCCGACGAGGCGCTCGCCGATGCACGGCGGCAGATCGACCGGGCCAAGCTCGACATGCACGCCGCCGACCAGATCGGCGACACCTTCGGCCAGCTCGACCAGTTGGTGTGGAACGCGTGGAACAAGAAGATCGCGCCCGACTCGGCCCTCGCCCGTGAGGGCAACTTCGCCCAGTCGCTGGCCCGCGTGCTCTCCGAAGGCGACGACCAGAGCCGTGCCAGGGCGCTCGACGAAGTGGAGCGTTCGCTGGCATCATCGCGTCGGATCATGGCCGCGTTGATCGCGGCGATCGCGCAGGCGTCGGAGCGGTTCGCCAGCCGGCACGTGATGCGCTACGGCGTGGACACGATCGAGCGGGTGGCTCAGGCGGAAAACGGCCGCACGAATGCGAGGGTCAGCAACCCCGACGCGGCGGCGTGGCGGAAGTACAAAGAACTGATGGGTGAAACAGCCGGCGCGGCGGAGGCCAACATCGAGGCCGAGATCCTCCGCGCCGTCGCCGAGTTCACCGAATCGCTCGCGGGCACGTTCGCGAGCGCGGAGCGGGACAACCTGTCGCAGTCGCAGCTCCAATCTAGGGTCCAGAATCCAGTGCCGGGTCCGGTTCCAGGCCCGGTTTCAGGCCCGCGTGACGCCGGAGGGTCGCAATGAGTTTGCTCGAACTCGTCGAGCCGATCTTGCAGCAGATCTGCCGTCTCAACCGCCTCGCCCGCAAGGGAGCGGCGATCGATCTTTCGGTGGTGCGATCGGAGCTGCGTGCCGCACTCAACGACGCCCGCGCCAAGGCGTCGGCAGAACCCGACTTCATGCGCGGCTTCGAGACCGTCGAGCCCTCGCTGCTCGTGTTCATTGACTCGAGCGTGCGGGCCATGCGTGCCGGCTTCGCAGGCGTGTGGAAGCCGTTGGCTCCCGAACGCGGCGTCGAATCCTCGGTGCGGGTGATCGAAGAAGCCATCGAGAAAGCCTTGGCCGACGACTCGCCCGGCTCGTCAGAGCGATTGGGTGTGTTCGCACAGATCTTGGGCCTGGGTTGCCCGAACATCTACGCCGGCAGCCGCGAGGCCGGATCGAAGAAGCTCGGCGAGATCCTGCCGCGGCTGTCCGCGCTCGCAGAGGTGGACCAGACGCAGCGCATCTGCCCTGAGGCGTACAAGAACGTGGACAGTCGCATGCTGACGCTGCCCCCGGCGCGGAGCCTGACCACGGTCGCGATCGCGGCGATCGGCATGCTCGCGGTCGTCGTGGTCGCGTACTTCGCGCTCTTCACAAGGGCGTCGGGTGATCTTCGCGACACACTGCAGAAGATCCAGAATTCGTCGGCGACTGAGAACAAGGGCAGCGACAGCAAAGCCACCGAGAACAGCGGAGGTGCGAAGTGAGTCTGACCTCCGCTTTGTCTGATGGGTTGTCGTTTGGCTTTGCGTTTGGTGCTGCAAAGAGCGCATCGTGGGGTGTGGCCATGACCACGCTCGCCGCGGGCGAGTACTCCGAGCTTCTGAAGCTCATCCCCAAGGACGGCACGTTCCTCGCCACGCTCGGCATCGGCGCGGTCGTCGTCTCGCTGGCGATCGGCGCGTTCCAGTGGTTCATCTCGATTCGCGACAAGGCCAAGGGCGTGCCCTTTGCCGAACTCGTGAAGGGCGCCGTGGGCGTCACACCCGCGATCGCCGATCCGGCCCAGCGGGCCCGGCTGGACGATCTGCGTCGCAAGTTCGACGACGGTGTGCAGAAGTTCCGTGCCGCGGGCAAGGACCTGTACAGCCTGCCGTGGTATCTGCTCGTCGGCCCCGCCGGCAGCGGCAAGACCGAGGCCCTGCGCCACTGCAACGTCGGCTTCCCGCCCGGGCTGCAGGACTACCTGCAAGGTGCGGGCGGCACGCTCAACATGCACTGGTGGTTCACCAATCACGCCGTCGTGCTGGACACCGCGGGCCGCATGTTCATGGAAAGCGCCAGCCCCGACGCGGAAGGCGGCGGCGGAGGCGAATGGGGCGAGTTTCTGAAGCTGCTGAAGCGCAGCCGCCCCAACCAGCCCGTGAACGGCATGTTCCTGGTGATCGGCGCCGACAGCCTCATCCGCGACAAGAGCGAAGACATCGAGAGCAAGGCGGGACGCATCGCCCAGCAGCTCGACACCATCCAGCGCACGCTCGACGTCCGCTTCCCGGTGTTTGTGATCATCACCAAGTGCGACCTGATCGCGGGCTTCCGCGAGTTCTTCGACAACGTCACTGATCCCAACCTGCAGCACCAGTTGCTCGGCTGGAGCAACCCCGATCAACTCGACTCGCCCCTGCGGGTGGAACTGGTCGAAGAGCACATGAAGCAGGTGAAGCACAAGCTCACCGCGCGGCGACTCGCGCTGGTGGCCGACAGCACCCGCTACGCCCAGGGCACGGGCAAGCGGATGGACGAGGTCGACGAGCTCTACGCCCTGCCGGAGAACCTTGAGAAGGTCGTGCCGCGGCTGAAGCGGTACTTGGAGACGATTTTCGCCGGCGGCGAGTGGAGCCCCAAGCCGCTCTTCCTCCGCGGCATCTACTTCACCTCGTCCATGCGCGAGGGCGAGGCGCTCGACAACGACCTGGCGAAGGCCCTAGGTCTCACCCTCGACAGCCTGCCCGGCGGCAAGGTGTGGGAGAAGGAACGCTCGTTCTTCCTGCGCGATGTCTTCCTCGCCAAGGCCTTCCGCGAGAAGGGGCTCGTCACCCGCGCCACCAATGTGCAGAAGCAGATCGCCAACCGCCGCTTCGCCATCCTCGGCTCGGTGGCGACGGCCGCGGCACTCGTCCTCGGTTTCACGTTCTACGGCCAGCGCGAACTCACCCGCTCGATCGAAGGCCCGCGCGCCTTCTGGAACTCCATCGGCGTCGCCCTGGGCGTCATCGACGCGCCCAAGACCGACGAGCCCGCGATCGCAACGCAGGGCACGCAGGCCACCCGCGGCGACACCGCGATCGTCCGCTTCGAGGCCCCCAACTGGGTCTACAGCGGCGACCGCGCCGACGTCCAGCTCCCCGATGGGATGGTCGCGCGATCGAAACTGGCGTCGCTGACGCTGCAACGCTCGAACGAGGGCGTGAGCGTGCCACTGGTCTTCTCGCCCGCTGCGACCGTCGCGGGCGCCGGCGGCGGCTTCACCAAGGAGCAACGAGCGGCCCACGCCGCGGTGCTGGAAAAGACCGTCCTCAAGCCGCTGGTCGACGGCGCACGCCAGCGTCTGAGCGAGACCACGACGTGGGACAGCCGCGCCACCAACGCGCTGGCGGAGATGATCCGGCTGGAGACGCTGAAGCTGAACCTCGCGCCTGCGGGCGGGCCACGTGCAACGCTGGTGGATTTGAAGGCGCTCTTCAACTTCGTGATGAACACCAAGCAGGCACCGGAGGAGCTGCGCTCGTGGCAGGACGCGATCGACGCGACCTACGCCGTCGGCACCAGCGGCACGAAGCTGTCGTGGCCCCCGGCGAGCCTGAAGGTCGGCGATGTCGCCGCCCTGCGCTCGATCCGCGAGGGACTCGAGAAGTTTGCGGCCAGTTGGCCCGAGCGGGCCCGCGGCGACGAGTTCGCGCTCGGCCGCCTTTCCCTTCTCGCCGACGCACTCAGCGCCTTCCGCGCCGAAGAGACGCGGCTGCAGGGTCTCCGCGGGATGCCGACGGCCGATGGCAAGGTCGCCGAACTGGTGCAGACCGGAGCCGAGTTCGAGTCCTTCCAGGCCGAGGCCCGCACGAGGCTGGAGGCGCTCGCGGCGGCCGCGGGCAAGGCGGATGAACTCCTGAAGTCCATGAAACTCGACGCCGCCGAACTGGCGAACGGCATCGACGCGACCAAGCGCGAGGCGCTCGAACAGATCAGCGCCGAGTACGCGCTCTTGATCGCGCAGCTGCCGTCGCTGCCCGAGAGCGACACCGCCGCGACCGAGCCGGCACCGGCGGGCGAGATCCGGCAGTTGATCGTGGCCCGGCGCGAAAGCGCCGAGAAATCGCTCGATGCGTCCGCAAGCCGCGTGAACACACGCCTGTCACCGTTGCTGCCGATGGTCGCCACCGGCGCGGGCGGCGAGGACGTCTCGTACCGCGTGCGCTACAACGCCTACCAGCGTGGCGCGAAGGACCTGTTCGAGCGCAGCGCCGCCGCCGAAGGCGAGTGGTACGGCCTGGCCGATCGCTTCCGCGATCTCGACTCCCGCGTCGATCGCACCCGGGCTGACATCGAGTCGATCGCACGCGGCGTGTCCGACGTGTCGGCTCGCAATGCCACCATCGGCGTCGCAACCACGCTCGCCCGCACCGCGCGAGCCGCGAGCGCGACCGATGTGCTCCGCGCGTTTCTCGCGAAGTTGCCCGAATCCGCCGACGGCGTCCGTGCGGCGGTGCAGTCGATCGCCGAGAGCAAGGACCTCAAGCCGCTGACCAAGCCGACCGTCGCAATGCTGGGGCTTCAGGGCGGCGAGATCCCCATCGCGTACGCACCGCAGGCCGCCGGCGTCGTGCTGCAGGGCTTGTCGCGGGCGGAGCAGGAAGTGAGCGGCGGCGGCGCGGTGGTGGACAAGGCGCTGCTGAGCGTCGAGATCAAGTCCCGCGGCCGCGGACTCGACGAGTACGCCAAGGCCTACGCCAACGCCTGGGCGGTCGGATTGGTGAAGGAGATGTCGCTCGCCGACGGGCTGTCGGCATGGACGACTCTCGGGCCGGCGATGACGGCCAACGCCGAGAAGTTGATCGATCGGGCGGCGGACCTGCGCACACTGGCGTCTGCCGCGACGGAGGCGATCGAGCCTCTGCCAGCGAGCGTGAAGTCGCTGCCCGAAGTGAAGGCCGCACAGGAGCGGTTGCAGTCGACAGTGCGGGCGCTCTCGGACGAAGCCGGCCTTCGCAAGCGTGCCGATGCGCTCAAGACGCTCGCGCCGCTGGGCGCGCTCGAATGGCGTGCGGCCCGCGCGGCGTTGCTCGCCAGCGGCTCGGGCGAAGCGATGACCGATGCGCTCGCCACCCTCGCCACGGGCCCGGCCCGGGCGATCAGCGATGAAGCGTTGGCGCTGGGCGTGCTGCGATCGCTGCGAGATCAGTACGAGACCAACGCCCGCGACGCGGCGAAGCTGCTGGCGTCGTCGGAGCGTTGGCCGCTGTCGCGCAACGCCGATCAGACCAAGGGGCTCGACGAAGCGGCGCTGCTGAAGGCCGTGGACGCGGCGGAGTTGCTCGCCGGCGGCACGGGTGTCGCGGCTGGCGCGACGGGTGAGTTCCGCGATCTCTTGCTCGCGCTCCGCGGGCGGGGCATATTGAACGATGAGCAGCGCTCGCGGATCGATCGTGTCCGTGGCGTGGCTTCGGCGCTCGCCTCGGGCCTGGCCCAGAAGCAGCCGATCGTGGTCTCGATCGTGCCGGTGTGGAGCCGTCGCGATCTCGAAGCGCTGCCCGCGCTCTCGTCGCTGGGCGTCGCCAGTTCCGGCGATGTCGTCGAATGGTTCGAGCAGATGGAGGTCGTGCCTGCGGGCGGTGCGCCGCTGCCTCGCGTGACGCTCCGCGGGCTCGACGCGGCCCGTGCCGCAGAACTCGTGCGTCAGTTGTCGCTCAAGAGCCCCGGTCCGGGCGTGACGATCCGCTTCTACCGCAACCTCGGCGACGCCGCACCCGCGGGCGAGACGACGCTCAACGGCCCGTGGGTAGCCGCGGCGGTGGCGCTCCTGCCCGGAGCGAAGCCGACCGCGCTGGGCCCCAGCAACACCGCAACCGCGTGGATCGTCCCGCTCCCGGTCGTCGAGACCGAGACCAAGCAGACCTACCACCTCTGGCTGAACGTGACGTTCTCCTCGCCCATGCCGCGGCCGGAGGACTGGCCCGGCTCCACCAACTGGCCCCGCTAGAACCGCACGGATGCTCAAGAAGATCTCGCAATGGCTGGGCGGTTTGTCCGGCGCGTCCTCGGGCGCGGCGGAGCCGCTCGCGCAGATCTGCCTCTTCGGCAAGCACCCGGGCTGGGACGACCACATGGAGGACCTGGGGCTCGTGACCCAGCGCCTCGTCGATGTACGCCGCGCTCTCTACGCCGAGGGCATCGCGGGAAACATCGACAGCGGCGCGTGGGAGAAACTCGGTCCCGACGCCAAGATCGCCCGCTTCGATCACGCGTTTGTGTGGCGATTTGGTCCGACGGAGTTCGTGTACGGCCGCGTGTGGGCGAGCCGCGATGCCAGAGGGCGCGACAAGTACCCGATGGTCGCGTGCTTCCATGGCCGCGGGCTGCGCCTGGAGAAGATGGCGCCGCGCTGCGCCGCGATCATCGCGCGCCTGGTCGGTGCCTGTCGCAGCACCGACGATGCCCACGCCGTCCGCGGCGAGTTCCTCCGAGAGAGCGAGGCCGCCAAGGCACAAGCGCCGGCCTTCATCGGGGAGAGCGTCGCGTTCGATGCCTCGTGCCTGAAACTCGCGGCGACCGACGCCGCGCTGCTCGCCGACGCCGGCGAGGGCCTTACGCGCTGCTGCTACTCCATCTGGCGCGAGGGCGAGGCGGCGGCGAAGGCGATCAAGGCGGGGACCGAGCGTGGCTCGCACACGCGATTGCCGGTACTCGATATCGCCGAGTCCTCCCTCGGCCGCGGCGGGAGCGCGTGGGTGTGGACCAGCGCGGCCCACGATGTGCTCAGCGAGCGGAACATCCCGCACGACGGCCTGCTCGCGATCGAGTCGCTCGAGTCCGGCCATGTGGATTTGATCTGCTGCGGGGCCGAGGGACGCTTCGCGCCGACCGAGTTGTTCTGCCTGAAGGCGGCGCGGAGCGCCATCCCGGCTGCGAACGAGGTGCCGTACACCATCGAGCCAGCGTTTGCGGCGCAGGTCAGGGCTCGTGCCGCGTCGTGGGCAAGCGTCCAGGCAAACGGGGGTGTGAACGCATGACGCGTTCGCCGGTTCAACCTCGCGACGCCGCACTCCCCTTCCTACAGGGAGAGCGATCGCGATCGCTCCGATCTTCCCCAGTTCCGGCGTTGACGACGCGACTCGCCATAGGGCTGGTGGTCTCGTGCGGCCTTGCCGTGCCCGTGCTCGCGCAGCTTGTTCCGCCCGCGCCGCGCCGCGCCGAACCGGAAAAGCCGACGCCGCCGCCGGGTGATCGTCCCGCGACCGAGACGCCGGTTCCGACGCCGCCGCTCTCACCGATTCCGCCAACGCTGTCGATCCCGCTCGACGAGGACAACCTGCCCCAGGCGAGCACGACCCAGGAGGGCGGCCCGCCGTACAAGGTGCGTCGCTTCGTGCTGCAGTACCGCAGCCAGCATCCCGATCTGCCGCCGATCGACGAACTGTCGATGCTGACCGTCGAACTCGGCCTGACGGCCCAAGGCTACGTCGGCCCGCGCGACGGCGTGCCGCGGGTTGTCATCCGCATCGGCGACACCTTCGGCAGCGTGCAGACGGGCGGCGCGAACTTCTTTCCCAGCGCGATCCTGCGGATCAGCCAGGCCATCGTCGCCGAACTGCAACGCCGCCAGTTGATCGGTTTGTTCGTGATCCCCTCGCCCGACGACATCGACGATCTCACCGGCGACGATCTCCGCGAGCGCCGCGGCAGGACGGACCTGGGCTTCACGATCTGGGCGGGCATCGTGCGCGACGTGCGGACCGTCGCCGCCGGCGATCGCGTGCCCGCGAGCGAGCAGCGCATCAACAACCCGCTGCACCAGCGGATCATCAACCAGAGCCCGCTCAAGCCCGGCGATCTCCTTCGCAAGGACAAACTCGACAACTTCGCGCTCCGCAAGAACCGCCACCCGGGCCGCCGCGTCGACGCCGCACTCGGCCCCACCGACAAGCCCGGCGAAGTCGTACTGGATTACCTCGTCAGCGAGTCGCGCCCGTGGACGCTCTACGCCCAGTTGTCGAACACCGGCACCAAGCAGACCAACAACTGGCGCCAGCGCGTCGGCTACACCCACAACCAACTCTCGAATCACGACGACGTCTTCCGGCTTGATTACGTCACCAGTTCGTTCAAGGACGTCAACGCCGTCAACGCGTCGTACGACCGCCCCATCGCCGACAGCGGCGTCACCCTCCGCGGCTACGCGGGCTGGAACCAGTACACCGCGTCCGACGTCGGCCTCGCCGGCGAGACCTTCGAGGGCGCGGGCTCGACCTTTGGCGGCGAGATGTCGGTGCTGCTCCTGCAGCGCCGCGAATGGTTCCTCGACGCGATCTCTGGCGGCCGCTTCGAGGACATTCGCGTCTTCAACAGCGCCGTCGAGCAGCGCGCCAGTTCGACGATCTTCACGGGTTACGCCGGGTTCCGTCTCTCACGCGAGACCGACGCCGCCACCACGCGGCTGGGCCTCACGCTCGACACCATGATGCCGTTCGTCACCGGCGTCCAGCAGTTCGATCTCAACGAACTCGGCCGCCTGAACCCCGACGGCGCCTGGTCGGCCCTCAAGTGGGAAGCCGAGCACGCGTTCTACCTCGAGCCGCTGCTCAACGGCCACGGGAACGCAGTCGCCCCGCCGAGCGCGACCGACACCAAGGGCATGACCCTCGCCCACGAACTGGTCTTCTCCACCCGCGGGCAGTACGCCTTCGACAAACGCCTCATCGCCAACGCCCAGCAGGTCGCCGGCGGCATCTACAGCGTCCGCGGCTATCCCGAATCGATCGCCGCCGGCGACACCGTCTTCCTCGCCACCGCCGAGTATCGCTTCCACCTGCCCCGGATGCTCACGGTCGAGCCCGATCCGACCAAGACCAAACTCTTCGGCAAGCCATTCCGCTATTCCCCGCAGCAGCCCTACGGCCGGGCCGACTGGGACCTGATCTTCCGCGCGTTCATCGATGTCGGCCGCACCGTGAACAGCCGCATCGAGTCCTTCGAGAACAACGCCACACTGATCGGCACCGGCCTGGGCCTGGAGTTCCAGTTCCAACAGAACCTCAGCGCGCGACTCGACTACGGCGTCGCGCTCCGCGGCGTCGAGGCCAGCGACCCGGTCACCGCCGGCGACGGGCGTTTGCACTTTGTGCTCACCGTTCTGTATTAGGTGGGCGAGCCGCGCAAATGGCCAAAGGGCCAAAGATCCAAATCGCCAAATCAGAGAAGACGGATCCGCACCGTCTTGATTTGGCCCTTTGGATCTTTGGCCCTTTGGCCCTTTTCTTTTCCGCTCAATCCCTCGCCACCCGCTCCATCCGCAGCTTCCCCGTCGGCAGGTTCCCATCCTGCGTCACCCGCACGACGCTGAGGCCGGGGAAGACGTCGAGCTGGGCCGGGTACCCCGGGTTGCCCTGGGCGTCGACCTGCAGGTAGACCTTCCACTCATCGGGCACGTTGTACCGCGACACCTCGCCGCGGCTGTTGGGCCCGATGCGCTGCAGCGCCAGCGCGTTCGACTGTCCGCTGGAATCGCCGCGGACGAGATACGCCACGATCGGCTGAGCGGTGTCGTTGCGGACATCGGCGGTGTAGCCGACGGTGCAGCCGGTCAGGGCGAGAGCAAGAACGGACAACGGAGCAAGACGAGCGAGCGCACGCATGACGGAACTCCCTTGCCGCGGTCTGACGGCCACGGCTGAGAATGATAGCAACTACTAACTCATCCGAGAACTGCCCGTTTTCCGTCCCCCCTCCCCCGCGAGTCGGCCATCGGTTCGACGATCTGTCCATCCGCATCCTGCACGCGATCGTTCAGCATTGGTCAAGAGCGGCGACCATGCGCCATCGCGGAAGTCGCCCGTCCCTACGCTGCCGAGAACGACATCTTGGCGAGATCACATCAGCAAACCAAAAGCGCGGAACAGATGCAACCGGTTCGCCAGAGGCCGGTCCAACGTGCAGACACCGGAGGTTCGAGCCATGCGGAAGGGATTCACGCTGATCGAGCTCTTGATCGTGATCGCGATCATCGCCCTGTTGATCGGGCTGACGCTCCCGGGCTTGAAGGGAGCCCGGGCGGCCGCACGCCAGACCGGATGTCTTTCCGACATGCGGCAGATGGGCGTGGCCCTGAATCTCTACGTGAACGATCATCGCGACTCCATGCCCTATCCCAACTGGGGCCCCGTGGCCCAGGTCAAGGGTTGGCTGTACGGCCCGGGCGTCGACACCTCAAAGGCCGTCGCAGAGGACCGTCAGACCGGCTCACTCTGGCCCTATCTCGAGGACGGCGGCGTGTACCGCTGTCCGTCGCATCTCGGGCCATACGAGGGAACCGCCAATCTGACGTCGTTCATCATGAACGGTGCGATCGTCGGCTACGGGCGTCTTCCGGCACCGGCACGCGTGTTCCAGTTTGACAGCGACGCGGTGATGTTGTGGGACGGGAACGAGCAGCCGGAGTTCGGCCCGCCGTACAACGACGGCGCGTCGTTCCCGCGCGAGATCGTGCCCGGACACCACGGCAAGTCGGTGACGTGCCTGCGGACGGACGCGTCGAGCCAGGCGTTCACCGAGACTGAGTTCTTTGAGAAACGCAACGCCTCGACCCGCAATGCGTTCTGGTGCGCGCCGGGAAGGCCCGACGGTCGGTAGGTCGCAGCGATGCCGCGAAGCCTGGGGCTAGTCGCTGGTCGGGCTTTCGCAGCCGCGATGCCCCGAGTGTGGCGTGGCTCACACATTGGCCGAGGTACGACGTCCCTCGTAACAACGAACGCCGCAGCAACCCGCTCGCTCACGCTCAGGGCTCGTCAAGGCACGGAGCCTCAAAACGAAAAAGCCCCCCGCATCGCGGGGGGCTTTGGTGTGATTCTGATGTCTGTTCTGATGTCTGGCCCTAGCGCCGAGTGCCCAAGGCCTAGTGCCTTCCCAATCAACCCGCCGCCATCTTCGCGGCCTTGGCCTTGGCGTCCTCGAGCGTGCCGACGTACATGAACGCGCCCTCGGGCAGGCCGTCGCCCTCGCCGTTGCACAGACGCTCGAACGAGTCGATCGTCTGATCCAGACCCGAGTCCACGCCCTTGAAGCCGGTGAACTGCTCGGCGACGTGGAAAGGCTGGCTCAGGAAGCGCTCGATCTTGCGGGCGCGGCTGACCGTCTGCTTGTCCTCTTCCGAGAGTTCGTCGACGCCCAGAATCGCGATGATGTCCTGCAGGTCCTTGTACCGCTGCAGGATGCGCTGCACGCGCATCGCGACGCGGTAGTGGCGCTCGCCGAGGATGTCGGCCGACAGAATTCGGCTGGTCGAGGCCAGCGGATCGACGGCGGGGTAGATGCCCTTCTCGGCGATGCCGCGGGAGAGAACGATGAACGCGTCCAAGTGGCTGAACGCCGTCGCCGGAGCCGGGTCGGTCAGATCGTCAGCCGGCACGTAAATCGCCTGCACCGAGGTGATGGCGCCCTTCGCGGTCGAGGTGATGCGCTCCTGCAGCTCACCCATCTCGGTCGAGAGGGTGGGCTGGTAACCCACGGCGCTGGGCATACGACCGAGCAGAGCCGACACTTCCGAACCCGCCTGGGTGAAGCGGAAGACGTTGTCCACGAACATCAGGGTTTCCTTACCCGACGCGTCGCGGAACTCCTCGGCCATGGTCAGCGCCGACAGCGCGACGCGGAGACGCGAGCCCGGCGGCTCGTTCATCTGGCCGAACACCATCGCCACCTTGTCGAGCACGTGAGCGGTCTTGCCGTTCTCGTCGGTGTAGGCGGCTTCCTTCATTTCGCGCCACAGGTCGTTGCCCTCGCGGGTGCGCTCGCCGACGCCGGCGAACACCGAGTAGCCGCCGAAGTTCTTGGCGACGCGGGCGATCATCTCCTGAATCACGACGGTCTTGCCGACGCCGGCGCCGCCGAAGAGGCCGATCTTGCCGCCGCGGACGAACGGGCAGAGCAGGTCGATGACCTTGATGCCGGTGGCGAGGATCTCGGTCTTGGGGTTGAGGTCGGCGAACTCGGGCGGCTCCTTGTGGATCGGAGAACGCTTGGTGTTCTGCGGGGCCGGGAGCTTGTCGATCGGCTGGCCCAGGAGGTTGAAGACGCGGCCCAGGACCTGCTCGCCAACCGGCACGCTGACGGGCCCGCCGGTGTCGGTGCAGGCCATGCCGCGGCGGAGGCCGTCGGTCGAGCCCAGAGCAACCGCACGCACGCGTCCGCCGCCCAGGTGCTGCTGCACCTCGCCGACGAGGTAGAGATCGCCGGCCTTGGTCTGGGCCTTGATCTCCAGCGCGTTGTAAATCTCGGGGAGCTGGTCGTCGGGGAACTGAGCGTCGAAGGTCGAACCGATGACTTGGGTGATCGTGCCGTTGGTGGCCATGAAAGCTCCTGCCTGCGTGCCCCGGAGACCCGTGGGTCGGTGGGGAGTGGGTAACGGAAAACGGGAGGCAAGGATAGCGCGCAGGGGCGTCTGCGGGTAGTTGCAGGGAAGGCAGAATCGAACCCGGACACGCTCGCCCGAACCACCCTTTGCCGCGGTCCATCCCGCCTGACCGGACCTGCAGATCAGGCCCGGTTGACGTCAAAATCGCCAGCACCGCTCCTCGCATTTTTGGAAGTTGGACGGGTCTCGATTCCGGACTACGGCCTTGAGTCGCCCGCGCCACCAATCTTCGCGAACCGCACCCCATCAAACCTACAGACCCCGCTGAACGTCCCGATCCACAAGACTCCTTTCTCGTCTTCCAGCAGCGACGAGATCGAGTCCGTCGGCAACCCATCCGCCATCGTGTAGTTCTTCATCTCCTTGCCGTCGTAGCGCCACAGGCCCGAGTCGTAGGTGCCGAACCACACCATCCCGTCGCGGGTCTCGAGGATCGCGTGCGGGTTGGCGATGCGGCCGGGCATGGGCTTAAAGCGGTTCTGCAGCCACGAGCGGTTGTCGATGCCGCGCTCCACGCCGAAGTTGGTCAGCTTGCCGTCGTGATACCGGAACAGGCCCACGCCGCTGTTGCCGAGCCACACGTCGCCGCGGGAGTCCTGGCACATCGAGCGGATCGCGGCCTTGTCGATGTCCTCGTCCCGGATCCACGAGAAGTTCAACCCGTCCCAACGGCACACACCCCGCGCTTCGGTCCCGATCCAGATCGAACCGTCGCGGTGCTTCAGAATGCTGTACACGCCGTAGTACGGCCGTAACAGACCCGGGTTCTCGCGCCGCCGCCGCACATCCGCCGCATCCAGCGGCATCGGCAGATATCGCAGCGACGTTCCGTCGTACACCGCCACACCATCGTGGGCCGCGAACCACAGCGCGTCGGGTCCGGGCGGGCGTGCCGTGAACGATTCGTCTCCCGTGGGTGCCGACGTCGGCACCTCGACCCGCGTGAACGTCGTGCCGTCGAAGCGGGAAAGGCCGTCGCGGGTCGTGAGCCACAGCGTGCCCTGGTCGTCAAACTGCAAGGTGCGGACGAAGTTGCTGGGCAACCCATCCTTCTCGGTGAAGAACGTCAGCGCGCCGTTGTCGTATCTGCACAAACCCTCGCCGTCGGTGCCGAACCACAGGCGACCTTTGGCGTCCTGCGCAATCGCGCGAACGTGGGACTGCCTCAGCCGCCCCTCGTCGTCGGTCGCCGGTGCCGGCGGAAAGAACACGACCTGAGCGGGCGCGTCCATTGCCGCCAAACCCGCCAACGTGATCCATCCGGAGAGAGCGGCTGCGAGCATGGCGGACTCCTTCGTCGTTGCAGCGCGGCCGGACGCACCGGAGTTCGGGCGTCGGCGCGAATCCGCGGCCAGTTTCGCGTCGTTGCCCAGATTCGGTGCGTCTCGAAGACGAGCCGCAAACGCTGGGTAATTGTCGCCGGATTGCCAACACGCACGCGTGGCCGCGGCATCAAATTTAGAACTGTGTTCCGGCGGCACCCGCGGCGTGTTGTTGGGATGGGAGTGTCTGGCCGCCGCGCCTTGCTTGAAAGGATTCTGACATGTCCACAGAGCTCCGCCGTTCCGCCGCCTCGATGTGCGCCCTGATCGCCTGTGCCGCCGGCAGTCTCGCTGGCGATCCGCAGCCCGCCAAGACCGACGCACCCACCCCCGCGCCAGCCGCACCCGCCAAGGACAAGCCCACCAACCCGCAGGACAAGCCCAAGTCCGCGGGCCCCGGTCCCCTCATCGCATCCACCGGCGTGCTCGACCGCGCCAAGAAGGTCGGCGACAAGGCACCTGACTTCAAGCTCCCCGACGCCCAGGGCGGCATGTTCGATCTCAAAGAAGCCCGCGCCAAAGGCCCCGTCATCGTCACCTGGTTCCGCGGCGAATGGTGCCCCTTCTGCAACAAACAGCTCGTCGGCATGCAGGAACGCCTGAAGGACCTCGAAGCCGCGGGCGCGACCGTCGTCGCCATCAGCCCCCAGACCATGGAGCACACCGAGGCCACCGTCACCAAGGACAGCGTGACCTTCCACATGCTCAGCGACGAGGGCTTCAAAGTCGGCGAGGCCTACGGCGTGCGCTACGAGATGCCGCCGGCGATGAAGGAACAACTCAAGAAGTACAACCTCGACCTCACCGAGTACAACGGCGGCACGCCCGGCCAGGACGGCGACGAACTCCCGCTCACCGCGACGTACATCATCGATCAGGAGGGCACGATCAAGTACGCCTTCCTCGATCCGGACTACACCAAGCGTGCGTCGCCGGACGACCTGCTGAGGGTGCTGGGCGAGATGAAGAAGAAGTGATTCGCCGGCCGAGCCCACGCCTTGACGAGCCCCGAGCGTGAGCGAGTGGGTGTGCCTGCGCCATGAGGCGTCAAAGCCAACCCGCTCGCTCACGCTCGGGGCTCGTTTTGATCGCCTTCGCGCGATCCTGACACTCCGTTCGAGTTCTTGACGGGTCTCTGCCCGACCCACTCTTCGCGCCCGCTTTGCGCGATCTGAATCCGCCGCCGCCGGCCTTGGTCTTCACTTTGCCTCACCGGTTTCCGCCGGTGCTGGATTGTTTATTCGTTCGAGTGGATCACTAAGGAGAGAAGAGATGAAGACGTTTATCGCGCTCGCGATCGCGGGCACCGCGCTGTCGGCTCAGGCCGCCATCATCACCAAGTGGGACTTTGAGGCCGCGAACCTCACCGCCTCGATCGGCGCGGGCACTGCGTCGTACGTCGGCGGCACCGGTGCCGCGGGCGCTGGAGAGTTCGCGAGCGGTTTCGGTGGCAGCGTCGCGGGCTGGAACACGAGCAGCTACGCTGCGAGCGGCAGCGGCAACAAGTCGGCCGGCGTCCAGTTCGCCGTCTCGACCTCCGGATTCCAGGGCATCAAGGTCAGCTACAACCACCGCCACAGCAACACCAGCGCGAACACCAACGTGCTGCAGTACACCATCAACGGCACCACCTGGATCGACGCCCAGACCTTCTCCTTCACCCCCGCCGCCTCCGGCACCGGTGACACCTGGTACAGCCGCGCGTTCGACTTCACCGGCTTCGCCGGCGTCGACAACAACGCCCTCTTCGCGGTGCGCGTGGTCAGCGCGTTCGACAGCAGCACCGGCAACTACCGCGCCAGCCGCTCGACCAGCACCTACGCCGCCACCGGCACCTACCGGTTCGACAACGTGACGATCGAAGGCACGCTGATCCCGTCCTCGGGCTCGCTGGCCCTCATGGGCATGGGCCTGGCCGTCGCCGCCCGTCGCCGTCGCGCCTGAAAGACCGAAAGCCTCCAAGATCGAGAGAGAGCTTCGAGTTTGTTGTATTCGACTGTGACCAAGGCCCGCCCCGGTTGACGCCGGGGCGGGTCATTCCCGGCCGGAAATGCTTCTCCTGCCCCATTGGCCATCCCAGCGGCGTCGCAGCCTCCCGTCCGCAACGCCGGGGGCTGGATGCCACGCAGTCCACGCCAAGGACCGGAAACTCCTAGCATTTCGGCCCTGCACACCATCTTCCGGGAGTCAGGGGCCCGGGTCGCCCGAAGCCGACCTTCCGGTCGGTCGATAGACCCGACTCGGGAGAGACCCGATCCGGGGGCCGCGGTGTCGGCCCCGGGAAACTTCGTGGCCGCGGCAAACCCGCGGCGTGGACGGGACGTACCAACGCCCCCCCACCCCCGCCCGACCGGACGGGGCTTTTGCCGGACAGTGTCACCGCCGGGCAACCGGCCGCTTCAGGAGTGTCTTTCATGTCGATGACCCGTCGCGCTCTCATCACCGGCATCACCGGACAGGACGGCTCGTACCTCGCGGAGTTCCTGCTCGGCAAGGGCTACGAAGTCCACGGCATCATCCGCCGCTCGTCCTCGTTCAACACCGGGCGCATCGACGGCATCTATCAGGACCCCCACGCCAAGGGCGGCAAGCTGAAGCTGCACTACGGCGACCTGTGCGACGCCAACAACCTGTCCAAGCTCATGCGTGAAGTGCGGCCGCACGAGGTCTACAACCTCGGCGCTCAGTCGCACGTCCGCGTTTCGTTCGACATGCCGATCTACACCGCTGAGACGGTGGGCATGGGCGCTCTGAAGCTCCTCGAAGCCGTGCGCGACTTCCAGCAGGAGTCCGGCCAGCAGGTCCGCTACTACCAGGCCTCGTCGTCGGAGCAGTACGGCAAGGTCGTCGAGACTCCCCAGAAAGAAACCACGCCCTTCTACCCGCGCTCGCCCTACGCGTGCGCGAAGATGATGGCCCACTGGGTCACGGTGAACTACCGCGAGTCCTACGGCCTGCACGCCTCCTGCGGCATCCTGTTCAACCACGAGTCGCCCCGCCGCGGCGAGACGTTCGTGACCCGCAAGATCACGCGTGCCGTGGGCCGCATCAAGCTCGGCCTGCAGGACAAGATCTTCCTGGGCAACCTCGACAGCAAGCGCGACTGGGGCTTCGCCGGCGACTACGTCAAGATGATGTGGATGATGCTCCAGCAGGAGAAGCCCGACGATTACGTCGTTGCCACCGGCAAGACCATCGCGGTGAAGGAGTTCTGCGAGCTGGCCTTCGGCCACGTCGGCCTCGATTACAAGGACTTCGTCGCCTTCGACCCCCGCTATCTGCGTCCGGCCGAAGTCGACCTGCTCCTGGGCGACCCGACCAAGGCCAAGCAAAAGCTCGGCTGGGTGCCGACCACGACCGTCGAGCAGCTCGCGGGCATGATGGTCGACAACGACCTCGAGCTCGCCAAGCGCGAAAAGACCCTCCGCGACGCCGGCCACACCATGCCGGAGTTCGCCGGGCACGATCAGTGATCACCCAGAAATGACGAACCCCACGCGCAAGCGTGGGGCCGCCGAAAACCTGTTGCTCACCACGAACCTCACGCTCGGCGTGAGGTTTTTTCTTGTCTTAGCGGCGTGCTTCGATCGCCTTCTCGATCCGCTCCAAGCGGGCCTTGAGGTCGGCGATCTCCGCGTCCTTGGCCTTGCGCAGCTCCTCGAGCTGCGCGTCCTTCTCACTGCGCAGGTCGCGGAGCGCCTCGACCATGAGGGCGGTCGTCGCACGCTCGGTCACGAAGAGATAGCCGTTCTTGTCGGTCTCGACCCAGTCCGGGAACACACGCTGCACCTCCTGCGCCAACAGGCCAAGCTGGGTGCCGGGCAGGGCGAGGTTGCGTTCAACCGCGTCGGCGTTGTACTCAAACGAGTAGCCACGGAGCTGCAGCAGGCGATCGAGCGTGCCCTTGAGCGGGGTGACGTCGTGCTTGAGGCGGGCGTCGGAGTAGACCGACCACGAACCGCCGCCCGTCTTGGCGGCGGTGCCGCTGACAGCGAGATCAAAGCCGTTGACCAAGCCCGTGTTGATGCCGACCTGATTGCCCGTGTACGTCACGCCGCCGTTTTCGCTCCAGGCCGCGGTATTGTCGATGTTGTCGGCAAATCCAGCTGGCTTGCCCGAGACGCCCGACCACGGGACCGCGTTGGCGGTGGACGCATTGTCTGCAAAGCTGGCCGAGAAAGCGGTGTTGGCACCGGCCGCAAAGTCCGCCGACTGCGCCTTCACCGCTTCCGCCGCCTTCTTGGCTTCGCCGGCGCGAAGCGCGTACGACGACATCGGGGCAAGATTCACGCGTGTCCGCGGCGAGAGAACAACCGGGTTGGCGCCGCCGACCTCGGCGATCTCGATCTGCAGATACCGCTCCGTGCCGTTGAATGCGGGCGGCTGTTGCGGCAGTGTGAACTCCAGATCCGCCGTGAACAGCCCCTTGTTGAACTCCAGCACCTGGTACTGCAACGGAAGTCCGATGCGACTGCCAAGGCTCGTGCTCTCCTGGTCCGTCCAGAGCGAGAACGTCACCTGCTTGTTGCCGCTGAACGCCGCGCCATCGCTGTCCAGCCGTCCCTGGTACGTGAAGCTCTCGGTCACCGGACGCACGATCTCGGCCTGCAGAACGTACGTCACCTGCGGTGAGCCGGTCAGCAATCCAGCCTTCACGTAGTACGTACCGGCCGGCAGATTCGCCAGGAGCGGCGTGTTCGAAGAGTCCAATTGCGGGCAGAGCCCGAACGCGCCGTCATCGTTGAATCCGATCTGTGTGCCGTTCGCGTCGTACAGCGTCAGCGTTGGATCGAACTGGCTGTTGCCGGGGCACTGCCCGGGGGTCCCGTTGTGGATGAAGAATCGCACGCTGCCGGGCTGCGTCAGTTCCACGCGAAAGTAATCAACGTCGGAGATCGACGTCAACGTCGCCGACACGTACAACGCGTTCTGGTACGGGCCGTTCGCGTCAGCGATCGTGTTATTGGGCTCGGTTTCGGTCTGAGCCAGAGCCGCAGAGCACAGGGCGAGAGCACCGGCGACAAAGACGCCGCCGAGTTGATAGGTAGCACGCATGATGGACTTTCCCTTTGGTTGTGCCGCCGCAGAAATGGTCCGCGGCCGGCCGCCCCAACCGTGCGACGCCAACCGCCTCCCTGGCTAAAAAAATCGTGCCTCGCCCTCCCCATGGAAAAGTCCGATCATGGCGCCGGTCGGGTTCCCACAGCCCGGCGGGCCGCAACGATTGATCATGACCCCCCGCGTCATCGGCCACGTCGACATGGACGCGTTCTTCGCGTCGGTCGAGCAGCGCGACAACCCGGCGCTGCGCGGCAAGCCCGTGCTGGTCGGCGGCGGAAGCAAGCGGGGCGTGGTCGCCGCGGCGAGTTACGAGGCGCGGAGGTTCGGCTGCAAGAGCGCGATGCCCACGGCTCAGGCGCTGCGGCTGTGCCCGCAGGCGATCATCGTGAAGGGCCGCCACGGGAAGTACGGCGAGGTCTCCAAGCAGGTCTTCGAGGTCGTGCGCTCGTTCACGCCCGATGTGCAGCCCATCTCGATCGACGAGGCGTTCTTTGACCTCACCAACGTCATGCACCTGCACGCGAAGGGCTGGGATCGGGAGCGGGCGTGGGAGCGTGGCGACGACGTTGAGGCGATGCGAGTGCTCGGGACACGCATCAAGCTCGCGATCCGCGATGCGGTGGACCTGCCCGCAAGTATCGGCATCAGCGGGAACAAGTTTCTGGCGAAGCTGTGCAGCGATCTGAGCAAGCCGGATGGGTTGAAGATTCTGCGGCCCCAGGACGCGGAGCGGGAGCTCTTGCCGCTGCCGGTGGGCGTGATCTTCGGCGTGGGGCCCAAGGCTCAGGAGCGTCTGCGTCAACTCGGCATCAAGACCATCGCGGAGATGCGCGAGTTCGGCGAGGATCGTCTGGTCAGCCGCTTCGGCGAGCACGCGCGGGAGTGGTTCCAACTCGCCCGCGGCGAGGACCACCGCCCGCTGCGGATGGGCCGCGAGCAGAAGTCGATCGGCAAGGAACGCACGTTCTTCGACAACATCGATGATCCTGAGGAACTGCGGGCGTTGTTGCTGTCGTTCGTCGAGGACGTCGCACGCTCGCTCCGCGAAGACGGGCTGAAGGCCAAGGGCGTGACCGTCAAACTGCGGCTCGGCGACTTCAGCACATTCACCCGCTCGCGCGCGCTGGCGGAGGCGACAGATTCGACCAAGGAACTGTGGGCCCCGGCGTGGTCGCTGCTGCAGGAATGGATCCAGCAACGCAAGGGCGCGCTGCGCCTCATGGGCGTCAGCCTCCACGGCCTGACCAGTCAGACACAGATGGGGTTGTTCGAAGCAGCGTCGGAAGAACGCGAAGCGCCGGCGATCCCGAAGCGGGGAGCAAGCAAGAGCATCAACACGTCACCGACAGCGAGCCGGGGCGTCCCCGCCCCGGCGCCGAAGACGAGCAAGCCGGAGCAGACGCGCGAGTTGGAAGGTGCGACGAACGACGCGGCTACCCCCAAAGCATCTGACGCGCAGGAAGCGAGTGGCGAGCAGGCACGCGACCTGCGCCGGGGCGAGGACGCCCCGGCTCGCGGTGGAGATCTCGGCGCGAAGGATGCGAAGGACGAAACGAACGCCACGGGCGATGAGACGCCGGATGTCAGACCCGACGCGGGGCCCGATTCGAAGGGCGCGAAGAAACGCCGCAGCATCGACGCGGCGACGGACGCGATCGCGAAGAAGTTTGGGAAGGATGCGATACGGCGGGGTGGGGCGATTGGCTAATGCGGCTATCGACGACGGAGGGGCTCAATCGTGCGTGCGGCGAACAGGACCGCACCGACGCAGAGCCCGCACAGCCAACCGGTGAGCACGACCCTCCCGCCCGCGTCATACATCGCAAAGGCGGCGAGCGCATTGGGCGTTGGCGGATTCGGAGTGCCCGGAACCTGTGCCGGGTAGTAGGAATATCCAAGTGTGTTGAGTCTGTCCCACAACGGGTCCCCTCCGATGAGGAAGACCGAGAGACACAAGCCGCCGACCGCGCTGGCCCACCAGGGCAGGACGATCGACGCGAACAAGCTCCCGTTCAGACCGCGTTGCAGCACGTACCAGCAGATGATCAGCGATCCGCACAATCCAGCACGCGAGGTCCATTCGATCCCGATCCACATGAGATCCTGGCGCAGGATCGTGGCGGGATACGGGTTGTTGAATCCGGCCGCGTTCATCGCGACCCGCAGCATCATCAACAGCAGCACCACCACGCTGACCCGGATCAGCAGCATTCGCTGCGGAACAAACGTCGGACCCATGAGCAACAGAACGGCGGCAAGCGGAATCGGCAGAAACGCTTCCCACGCGGGCGCGAAGTTCTGCAGGAGCAAGATCGATTCGAGTGGCCGCGCAACCACGAAGATCACGGGCGTGGCGAGCACGAGTGTCAGCGCTCCGATCATCGACGCGATAGCGCGATGTGTGTGTTCGGCCGTGGTGGCGGGCATGCCGCATTCGAGGCAGCGATCGGGCGCGGTGTTGCCAGTAAGCGCGTGGCCGCAATGCCAGCAGGTCGAGTCGCTTGCACTTGATTGAAGCGGCGTGGTCACGCCATCAGACTATCGGAACGTGGCTGCGTGCGTGCAGCGCCCGTTCGGGCCCCTCCGACTGGAGGTTCACCCCCCCATCGCCTCCAGCATCGCCTTCCCCATATCCGCCGGGCTCATCGCAACGCTCACGCCCGCGGCTTTGAGGGCCGTGATCTTCGCGTCGGCGGTGTCGTCCGCGCCGCCGATGATCGCGCCGGCGTGGCCCATGCGGCGGCCCGGGGGCGCGGTGCGGCCGGCGATGAACGCAGCCACGGGCTTCTGCAGGCGGCCGCTCTTGCGGTTGGCGGCGATCCAGTGGGCGGCGTCGATCTCGTCGGTGCCGCCGATCTCGCCGATCATGAGAATGCCGTGGGTATCCGGGTCATCGGCGAAGAGTTCGAGGCAGTCGATGTGGTTGAGCCCGCGGACCGGGTCGCCGCCGATGCCGACGCAGGTGCTCTGGGCGAAGCCGAGATTGCTGGTCTGCCACACGGCTTCGTAGGTGAGCGTGCCGCTGCGGCTGACGATGCCGATCGACTTGCCGCGCTTGCTCTGGCTGATGTGGGTGTTGATGTAGCCGGGCATGATGCCGATCTTGCAACCGTTGTTCGTAAACGGCGCGCCGGGCTCGCCGGTCATGCTGTTGGCGTTGGTGCGCGGGCCGGGCGTGATGACGCCGGGGCAGTTGGGGCCGACGAGGATGATGCGGCGTTTCGACGGCGACGTGCTCGCTCCGCCGTTCATCTCGTCGAGGACCGAGCGGACGCGGATCATGTCCTGCACCGGCACGCCCTCGGTGATCGCACAGATGACGCGGATGCCAGCGTCCGCGGCCTCGAGAATCGCGTCGGCGGTGAACGCCGGCGGCACGAAGATCATGGTCGCACTGGCGCCGGTCGCGTCGACGGCCTGCTGCACGGTGTCGAAGATGGGCAGCCCGTTGGCGTCCTTGGTGCCGCCCTTGCCGGGGGTCACGCCGCCGGCCATCTTGGTGCCGTAGAGGAAGCAGCCCTTGGTGTGCACGGCACCGAAGGAGCCGGTGATGCCTTGACAGAGGACCTTGGTGTTCGCGTCGATCAGGATGGCCATAGGGAGGGGAGTGTAGAGCGAGGACGATCGCAGCGGGCAGCCCGCGGCAACGAAAAAGGCCCGCCGAAAGGCGGGCCTTGCAAGGGTCGGGAAAACGCCAAAATCAACGACGACGGCGGCCGGCGATCAGGCCGCCGAGGCCCAGGAGCGCCATCGCGCCGGGGGCGGGAATGAACGCGATCTCGGAGATGTACTTGGCGTTGAAACCGCTGCCCGCGGCAACCGCCGTGATGGCGTTGGTGTTGGGGTCCAGGATCCACACACCATCGCCCTTGGTGATCAGCAGGTTGCCGTTGTCGAGGCGGAACGAGGCGCGAATGCCAAGTCCGTTGCCCCAGAAGCCGGTCTGAGCGCCGGCGCCATTGAGCTGGTACGCGCCAGCCTGCGTGGTGAAGCCGAAGCCGCCGACGAGGTAGTTGCTGCCGTCGGCGTTGATCTGCTGCGGCAGGGTGAGCCCGGTGCCGGCGTTGTTGTTGTTGGAATAGAAGTTGCCGAGGAAGTTGCCCGCCGCGTCGTAGCGATCGATGCGGGAAACGCCGGTGGTGGTGGACGCCGAATAGTTGCTGACGAGCAGTTCGCCGTTGGCGGCGACATGGATATCCCACGGCGAAGTCGTGGTCGCGGTGGAGAACTGCTGAACCGCGAAGCTGCCGAGGAACGCGCCGGTGGTAGCGTCGAACTTGACGATCGAGTTGCCAAACCCGGTGCCAGCGTTGGCGACGAAGACCGTGTTGCCCTGGCGGGCCATGCCGCGGATGTTCGAGAGGTTGGTGGTGCCGCTGCCGGTCAGGGCGGTCTTGTAGGTGCCGGTGGTGAGGTTGTAGCGGAAGACCTTGTTCTGAACCTGGTCACTGATCCACACGTCAGAGCCGATCGAGAGCGCCTCGGTCTGGCTGTTGAAGACGTTGGCGGCGCCGTCGCCGACGATCCAGTTCTGCTGGACGAGCGAGCCGTTGCTCTTGTTGAAGAGCATGATGCTGCGGTTGCCGCTCGAAAAATTCGTGACCATCAGGTACTTGGCCGACGCCGACGACGCGATGCCCGCCACAGCCAGAACGAACAGAGCCTTCTTCATCTCTCTCCTACCTCTCCGGCGGCAAGGCCGCCAAAACGCACATCACGCCCGGCGCGCGGAAACGCACTGAACGATCGATCCGAATTGTCGCGGGAAGCCTCTCTCCTCGTGAGAGCCCTGAACCCGGTGCAGGCACCGGGGCGGAAAACAGGGTGACGTCTCGCGGTCGGTAAAGTACCCGAGCGTGCGGATTGCGTCAAGAAGAATCGGACGGGAAAGCACTTACGGCACACCAAACAAAGCACAATCGAAAGTCCAAAATCCAACCCGAGCCCGGCACCCCAAGAATCGCCCATGTCGCAGGCGACCGCCAAGATGCCTTCCTCGTTCGTCGGCACCCCTCACAAGGGCTCTGCCCCCATCATCGCCCGCGAGGGCTGGACGATCATCGCGCTCTTCGCGGCTCCCACGATCGCAGCGGGCGTTGGTGCGGCTCTGACCACCGGCCCGATCGCCGCGGCGTTGTGGGTGCTCACCGGCCTCCTGTCGCTGCTGACCCTGTGGGCGATCTGGTTCTTCCGCGATCCGGAGCGGGCTCCCGCCGCGGGCGAGGATCTGTCGCTGTGCGCCATCTGTCCCGCCGACGGCGTGGTCGTGAAGATCGACAAGGCCGCCCCGCCGCCGGATGCCGTCGCCGCCGTGGGCGACTCCGGCGCGCCGCGCACCCGCATGTGCGTGTTCATGAACGTCTTCAACGTGCACGTGAACCGCACGCCCTTCGAGGGCACGATCGAGAAACTCGCGTACCACCACGGCGCGTTCTTCAACGCCAGCTTCGACAAAGCGAGCGATCTCAACGAACGCGCGAGCATGGTCCTTCGCCTCGCCGACGGCTCGCGGGCGTTTGTCGTCCAGATCGCCGGCCTCGTCGCTCGCCGCATCGTCTGCAAGGTGCGCGAGGGCCAGACCCTCCGCCCCGGCGAGCGCTACGGCTTGATCAAGTTCGGCTCCCGCGTGGACCTTTATTTGCCCGAGGGCTACGAGCCCGCCGTCACCAAAGGCCAGCGGGTCTTCGCCGGTGAAACGGTGCTTGCCCGAAAGACCAAGAATCACTAGTCCCTCGCTTTTCTTTCCCCTGCTCTCCTCCTCCGCTGCTCCCCTGCTCCCCCTCCCCCCGTGTTCCTCAAATTCCCATCCCGCCGCAACGTCGTGCCGTTCCGGGCCTTGTTCCCGAACATGATCACGTCGGCCGCCCTGGCGTGCGGGTTGGCGAGTCTGCACTTTTCGATCCAGGGCAAGTTCGAGAGCGGGCTGATCGCGATCGCGCTCTCGGCGATCTTCGATGCGCTCGACGGCCGAGCGGCACGATTGCTCCGCGTGACCAGCCGCTTCGGCGCGGTACTCGATTCGCTCTCGGACTTCGTGTCCTTCGGCGTGGGCCCGGCGGTGATGCTGTACGTCTGGATGCTGCGGCCGGAGATCGGGCCGGCCGCGATGAAGCCCTTGCCCCACCATCTTGAACCGATGTTCATGGTCTGCGTGCTGACGTACTCAATGTGCGCAGCGATGCGGCTCGCACGGTTCACCAGCGCCAAACCCGCCAAGAAGAACAACCCGATCGCCTCGCGGTTCTTCACCGGCATGCCCACTCCCGCGGCGGCGGGCGTGGTCCTGATCCCGATCCTGATCGACGTCTCACCCACGATCAAGTGGCAGATGCCGCCGGTCGCGGTGGCGGTCTACACCGTTCTCGTCGGCGCACTGATGGTGAGCCGGCGTCCGATGTTCAGCTTCAAGAAACTCGCGGTGCACCCGCGGATGGTCTTGCCGCTCTTTATCTCAGTGGGCATCCTGGTCTTCATCGCGGCCAAGGACGCGTGGCTCGCGGGCGCGATCCTTGCGGGCGGATACGTACTGACGCTCCCCTTCTCGCACATTTCGCACGCGCGGCTGAAGCAGAGCATGACCGACCACGCCAGTCGCGCAGCGAACGAGAGCGAGACCGGCGCCGCTTCCCCAAGCGCTCCCACAGTCGCCGCTCCCACGACCGACACCGACGAGCCCCGCCCGCTGCGGATCGGGAACTCCTGATTCCGCACAAACGGCGCGGCAGCCGCGCCGCGCGACCTCCAACGTCAAGATTGTGTCAAGAAATCGTGAAGGACGCGTCACGAGCGCGGCCCTGACGGTCATCTTCACCGAACCTTGTTGCAATACAAGTCGGTCCTTCATGCGTCCTTGACTAAAACCTTCCCTCACACGCGAGGGTTGCGCATGAGGCAGAAGTGTCGAAGCCGTGAACGATCGGTCGGGATGTCGGTGTCTTTGCACCCGCGTCGCGGCTTTACGCTCATCGAGTTGCTGGTTGTCATCGCGATCATCGCGATCCTGATCGGCATCCTCCTGCCGAGCCTCGCTTCGGCCCGCGATCTCGCCCGCAAGACGCGGTGCATGAGCAACCTGCGGCAGATGGGCATCGGCGTGCTGACCTACGCCGGGAGCAACCGAGGCGTCTATGTCAGCGGGCCGCAGGACGGTCGCGTCAACAACAACTGGGGCTCGGCCGCCGACATCCAGGCGGGCAAGGTGGGCTGGATGTCCGACGCCGTCTACGGGCAGTACTACAACCCCGGCGGGCTGCTGTGCCCGACCAACCCGGCGAAGTCCACGCAGTCGCTGCAGAACGACAAGCTGCCCCTGACCTTCGACGGCATCAGGACCGTGAAGGAGAAGCGCCAGCGGATGTTCGACCGCGGCATCAACACCAACTACACGATGACGTGGTACACCGCGTTCACCGAACTGGTGAGCATGAAGGACGACGGCGACGTCGATGTCAAGCGGCCGTACAAGGACTCCAGGCGCACGCAGCTCGCCTCACGCGGGCCCCTGAGCGACAAGTACCTCGGGCTGGTTCCCACCAACCTCGTGCCGCTGTTCGCCGACGGACGCGTGAACGATGCCGGCGACGGCGAGAGCACCGTGCTCGTCGGTGATCAGACCCTTCGGGTCGTCAAGCATCTGACCGACGGTTACGCGGGCGCACCGGTCGACGGCGTCTTCGGCAAGCAGTCGTGGAGCGACCTCGGCCCCGCGCACGGCAAGGCCCCGGGCGGGAAACTCCGCCACTCCGCGAGCGGCATTAACCAGAAGGATTTGGACAAGTACTACGGCAACTGGCTCTTCGCCGACGGGCACGTGGACTCGCTCCGCGACTCGACCCAGGACGGCGAATTCGGCTGGCTCGACGGCAGCACATTCAGCGCCGACGACCCGTACGACGACGAAGACGTGGAGCGCAAGGTCTTCGGCGGACACCTCACGTCCGGGCGTTTCTCGCCCGATCCGGGCAAGACGCGCAGCACCGCCGCCCGGTGATGAACAACTAACTCGGCCGCCCGAAAGGGCTGCCACCACCGCGGCCCGTGTGTGCGGGCCGCGGCAGCAGGTTCGGAGAGATTGCACCGCTGGAGAAGCAGAGGGAGATCGTCATGCAGAAGAACGTGTTCGCGTGTTCACTGGCACTGAGTCTGTTCGCGGCCGCGGGCAGCGCCCAGGTCGTCCTCAACGAGGTCTGGGCCAACCCCGCCGGCGGCGGATCGTCGGGCGATGATCGCTGGGAGTACATCGAGATCTACGGCACGCCCGGCATGAAGCTCGACGGCTACATGATCGCCACCGTCTTCGGCGGCGCCGACGGCGCGGACGACAACACGCCCAACAACATCCCCGGCCCGCTCCCGCTCCTGCCCGCTCCGTGGGACCAGGGCGATGAACTGCCCGAGATCGACGAGGCATGGACCCTCGACGGCCTCACCATCGGCAGCAACGGGTTCCTGGTGATCTACAACAACAACGGCAACAACTCCAACATCGCCGCACTGCTTCCCGCGGCCACCAACCGCTCCACGTACGGCGCCAAGCACATCCCCACCTCCGACGTCGCCGGCCGCATCAAGAACGACGGCAGCGCCTCGTTCGTCCTGCTCCGCAAGCGCCCGTTCCACTCGCTCGTCTCCAACGGCAGCGGCGGGTTCGTCAGCCAGTATGACGGCAACGCCGGCTACTTCGCCGGCACCCGCTACTCCTGGCGCAAGGACGTCAACCCCGACGTGAACTTCGACGGGAAGATCGACCTCAACGGCGTCGGCACCACCGGCGGCAACCCCAACGTCGCCGAAACCCCGGTCAACAGCGAAGACACCACCTACGCCGTCGTCCCCACCCCGCCCCCGTCCTCGCTCGAGCCATACCAGATGGTCGATGACTTTGCCTTCTCCAACGGCGGCGGCAAGGAATACGTCCGCTCGTCCGAGCAGGAACTGTCCGAGACCAGCGGCTTCAACCCCGACGCCATCACCCGCGTCGCCTACTACGGCACGAACCCGAACCTCGGCGACCGCCTCAACAGCATGAGCGTCGTCGTCCCCACCCGCAGCGCCGACGAGGAGTTCTTCTACGGCGACATCCCCACCAACAGCACCCGCACCTACGACGCGACCCTCTCGTCCGGCCCGACCATCCCCGGCCAGACGCCCGGCTCGCGCTTCAGCCGCCGCAGCGCCGGCGGGCTGCAGATGACGCCCGGCAACTTCAACGACGGCACCACCACGGGCGCCGGCGCGGGCGCGGTGACGCAGTTCCGCTTCGTGCAGGGCGACTTCAACTTCGACGGCCTGGTCGATTGCTCCGATCGCGAGCTCCTCGTCGCTCGCCAGGGCGCGACGCTGGATGACACCGAGATCTTCGTCGACGACCGCGGCACGCCCGCGATCATCGACGACCTGGTGATCCCGGGTTGGTGGAAGTGGCAGGGACGCGCCTTCAACGGCGTGGTTGCGATGCTGAACATGAACAGCACCGACGGCAGCGGCGGCTCGAACAGCGCCAGCGTCACCGCCGCCGATCTCGCGACGTTCGACGGCCTCTTCCCGAGCGTCTGCCCGGCCTCGTGCCCGGCCGATCTCAACGGCGACACCTTCGTCGACGACGCCGACTTCGTCCTCTTCGCCACCGCCTACAACATCCTCGACTGCACCGATCCGACCATGCCCGCGGGCTGCCCGGCGGACCTGAACGGCGACGACTTCGTCGACGACGCGGACTTCGTGATCTTCGCCGCGGCGTACAACGAGCTGCTCTGCCCGTAAACGCCCCGACGGTTCGCGCCGTCAACCCCCTTCATCGACCCACAGCCCGAGGCCACGCCTCGGGCTGTTTTCGTTGGGTGTTTGGTGCCGGGCGGCAGAACGAGGCGGCTCTTCGCGATTTTCGCTTCGGACTTCGGAGTGCCATTCGGTATGCTCACAGCAGGGTTCAATCCGCGGGAGCGAACTCGATGGCGTACGACGAGGAGTCTCTCATGCGTAGTTTCCTCAGGATGAGCGTTGGGTGTGCGTGTGCGATCGCGGGTGTGGCGATGGCTGAACCAGCGAGCGTGCCGTCGGGCGGAAACGGAGTGGAACTCTCGAATGGTCAGGAAGGGCCGATCGGCGGCAACGCGCCTCGGCGCTATCAGATGGTCATGGACGCCCGCGCGCTCGCCGGCATCCCTCCCGGAAGCGTGCTGACCGGAATTCGCTTCCGTCAGGACAACCCCACCGCCGCGCCCTGGCCACCCGCTGGTTTTTCGTTCAGCGACTACGAACTGCGGATCTCGGCGGCGGCAACGTCCGCCGCGACGATGAGCACGACCTATGCCGCCAACGTGTCGGGACCCGCGACACTGGTCAAGGACGGCACGCTCGCGATCGCCGCGGGGGCGTTCCCGGGCGGCGCGGCATCGGGCGCCACGCCCGAGGCGTTTGGTCCGCTGATCGCGTTCGACACGCGGTTCACCTACGCCGGCGGCAGCCTGTGCCTGGACTTCAACCACAGCGGCACGGGACTGGTGGCTTCGGAGTTCATGGACGCGGCGATTCAGCCCGGCACGGATTTCGTCAGCGGCCTCTACTCCAATACCTCGCGCACCGCGACCACCGGACTCATCACGACCTATCCCATCATCCAGTTCGAGTACACGCCGCCGAGCAATGAGGTCGGACCGAACACGCTCGCGACGACCGAGGCCAACAACGGTCAGGAGGGCGCGCTTGGCGGCACGGGCGAGCGTCGCTTCCAGATCAATCTCGACGAAGCCGTCCTGGGCATTCCCGCCGGAAGTGTGATCACCGGCATTGCGTTCCGTATCGACAACGCGCGGACCGTCGCATGGCCCGAGGCGAATGTCACGATCACGGATTATGAAGTCCGCGTCGGGCGCGGCGTGGCGTCGGCGGCGATGTCGACCACCTACGCCGACAACATCACCTTCCCGGTGCTGGCACGCGACGGTGCTCTACAACTGAACAAAGGTGTCTTTGCGGCGGGGAACAGCGGCTCAACCCCCGAGGGCTGGGGCGTTGCCATCCCGTTCACAACCCTGGTCCCGTACGTCGGCGGCCCGTTGTGCCTCGAGATCAGCCAGACCGGCACCGGTCTGGCCGGCGACGTGTTCATGGACGCCATCAGCAGCGTCGACTCGGTCGCCAACGGCGTGCGTGGGCTGTACGCCAGTTCCAGGGCCGCGGCGACGGGCGGGCTCACCGGGCCGCCGGTCGTGCGCGTCTTCTACACCCCGCCCTTGGTCGGCACGGACCTGGCAGTGGGCGTGACCAAGGTATACGTCGCGGAATCGTTCGCGAGCGCCGAAGCGGTTGATGGTCTCAACATTCCCTTCCGAAACGCTTCACGATCGCTCATGGTGGTCGGCGCGGCGGACCAGTTCGATACCATCGGCATCGGCTCGCAGTTCGTCGGACAGGCGACGCGACTGGACGGTAACCGCCCCGTCTGGCCCGGCGCCGCAGCGAACTTCGGGAACTACACGATCCAACTTTCACGCTCGGTCAACCCGCCGGCCTCGCTCTCAACGACCTTCGCAGCCAACATCGGCGCTGATGTTGTCACGACCCGCACCGGGCCGCTCACGGTTCCGATCGGCGCGTTCGAGGCAGCGCCAACCAACGCCCCGTTCACGTTCACTGTGGGATACGCGCAGCCTTACACATACAACGGCGGCTCGCTCAACATGTTCCTGCGCCACAGCGGGAGCGGACTGGCCGATGAGTTCATGGACGCCGCGGCACGATCCGCCGCATCGGCGGCGCTGTTCGCGGGAACCGACGCCGCAACGAGCGGAACCTTGACCACCCCCCCGATCTACCGCTTCGACGTGGACGCAAACGCGCGGGTGCCGCGCAACGCCAGCGACAGCGCCGCCGGGGTCGTCAGCGACCTGCTCTCGACGATCGACTACTCCATCCAGACGATCGTGAGCGCGAGCGAACTTCGCGACATCCCCGTCGGCAGCCTGATCGACGAACTCTGGATCAAGAACGGCTCCGGCGTCGCCAAGCCGGGCGTCGACGCCGTCTCGTCCGACTTCGAACTGAGCGTCAGCACGGCCGCGAACCGGCCGGACTCCATCTCGACCTCGTTCGCCGCCAACGACGGGCCGGATAAGGTGATGGTGTACGACGGGATGCTGGTGATACCCGCGGCGACGTTCCCCGCCACCAACGCAAACTATGGCAAACTGATCCGCTTCCAGCGCGCCTTTGTCTATCAGGGCGGCGATCTGTGCGTCACGCTCCGCCATCGCGGGTTCTCCACCGATGCGATCGACGCGACGATTCCCGTGCCGGGCTCGCAGGCGCGGTCGGTGTTCAACACGAGTTTCGACGCAGCTACGGGATTCAGACTCGGTGGCGACGGCGCCACGACACGGTACTTCGTGCACCGCTTCGGATACACACCCTCGGTCACGACCCCCAACGCGCTCGGACGTGACGAGGGAGTCAGCGGCTCGGCCGCCCTGGGCGTCAACCCCACGCTCCAGATCATCATCCCGGCGAGCCAGCTTTCCGCCGTGGACGTCGGTTCGGCGATCACGGGGATGAGCCTGCGCAACAGTTCCTCGGGCGGTGGGGCGTCGTTCCCAACCGCGGACGTCACCCTGCCTCGATTCGATGTTCGCCTCGCACCGACCACGGTCGAGCCCTTGGCGATGAGCACCACGTTCGCCAATAACGTCGGGCCGGGCGAGATCGTGGTGCGCGACGGCCCGCTCGCTGTACCCGCCAAGGCGTTCCCCGCTTCGGGGAACACCGGCATCCCGTCCGAGTTCGCGTGGTTCATCCCGTTCGATCGTGCCTTCATCTACGCGGGCGGCAATCTCTGCCTCACCATCCGCGCCAGCGGCGCGCTGCCTGGAAACACGTTCCTTGACATCGACGGCTTGATCCCCTCAGCACGCGGCGCGACGCGCTATAGCGAGCAGAACCCAGACGCGCTTGTGGCCAACGACTCTCTGGGGGCCGTCGCCGTCCGATTCGCCTTCACGCCCCGCGCCTTCTGCCCCTGGGACCTCAACAACGACGGCGTCGTCAACGACGATGACTTCCAGGTCTTCGTGCTCGCCTACGACATCCTCGATTGCAACGACGGCGCCATGCCCGTCGGCTGCCCGAGCGACTTCAACTTCGACCGCATCGTCAACGACCTCGACTTCCAGGCATTCGTTGTCGCGTACAACGAACTGCTCTGCCCATAACCGCCGCCCCCACATCGCACGCAGCCACGCAAGACCCGAGCCCGTGCTCGGGTCTTTTCTTGCGCGGTCAGCGACCGGTGCGACCGCGTCGGACTCCCAACCGCAGCCGATCCCCGAAATGAGCCGCCGCACGGCAACGCCGCTCGTCCCCAGCCTGATCGCGGCGCGAAGATGTGATACAACTCTGCCTCGGAGGTACGCTCATCGACTCGCTCATCGTCAGCCCCCCGGTACTGTTCTTCTTCCTCGGTGCCCTCGCGGCGTTCGTGAAGTCCAATCTCCGCGTTCCCCGCGCCATCACCAAACTCCTGTCGCTCTATCTGCTCTGGGCGATAGGGTTCCGCGGCGGGGTCGAGCTGCTGCACGGCGGGCTCAACGCCACCGTCGCCATCAGCCTCGGACTCGCGATGCTGCTCGCCGTCATCGTGCCGATCTACTCGTTCTTCGTGCTGCGCCTGCGCCTCACCGCCACCGACGCCGCCGCCATGGCCGCCACCTACGGCAGCATCTCCGCCGTCACCTTCATGACCGCCTGCACCGTCCTCGAACAACGCGGCATCGAGTACGGCGGGCACATGGTCGCCGCGATGGCGCTCATGGAATCGCCCGCCATCGTCATCGGTGTGCTGCTGCTCCGCCTCTTCCCCGGCGATCCCGCCGCGCCCGTCGCCATCCTCAAAAACCATCTCAAGAGTCGCCGCCGCGCATCCAACACCGACCCGCGTCAAGGCATCCCCTGGGGCACGCTGCTCCACGAGGCCTTTCTCAACGGCCCGGTCCTGCTGCTCCTCGGCAGTCTTGCCATCGGCATGCTCACCGGAGACCGCGGATACGCCGCGTTCAAGCCGCTCTGCACCGATCTGTTTAACGGCGTGCTCGTGTTCTTCCTGCTCGACCTCGGCCTCGTCGCCGCCCGGCGCCTCCGCGCCCTCAAGCAGGCCGGATGGTTCGTCATCACCTTCGGCGTGGTCACGCCCCTGCTCAATGCGGGCCTCGCAATCGCGCTCGCTCGCCTCGGCGGCCTGCAGCAGGGCGATGCGATCCTGCTCGCGGTCCTCGCCTCCAGCGCGTCTTACATCGCTGTTCCCGCAGCAATGCGACTCGTCATCCCCCAAGCCAACCCGGGTTTGTACATCCCCTCCTCGCTCGCGATCACCTTCCCGTTCAACATCGCGATCGGAATCCCGCTGTACATCGCGGCGGTCAAGATCTTCGTGCCGTGAGCATTGCCGCACGCACCCTTCTGCCCCTCACCACATCCCACCCTCGCACACTCCGCAATTCCGCGTGCGCGCGGCGCGAGCGCGTTCTGCAATGAGACGGCGTTCGTTCGCCACCGAGCCACTGATGCCCATTTCCCCATGAAACACCCGGAATCGGCGCCGCTGAAACCACAAGAACTTGAGCAGCGAAACCCGATCTCGAAGGAAGGAATTGTCTAAACTCTCATTGTTCCGATTCGACGCGTGCCGCCCGGTTTTCCGCGCACGCCGCACTCGGTTTCGTCTCTCACCCGACCGCCCGCGAAGGACCCCATGACCACCGCGACCACTCGCCCCTCGCTCGACATCAAGCCTCCGGTTGAACCCAAAGTCCCCGGCGCCGCACCCGAACTGACGATCGACCCCGAGACCGGCGGCCCCAGCACCGTCGCACGGCGTCTGGACCACCCGGCGGGCGTCAAGCCGTGGGTCCTCCGCTGGCACGTGATCATCGCCATCGCCGCGATCCACCTGGCCGCGATCCCCGCCTTCTTCCCGCAGTTCTTCTCCTGGACCGGCGTGGCCCTGATCCCGCTGGGCATTTACATCTTCGGCTGCATCGGCATCAACCTCTGCTACCACCGCCTGCTCACGCACAAGGGCTTCATCGTCCCCAAGTGGTTCGAGCGCGGCCTGGCGATGCTGGCCATCTGCAACCTCCAGGGCACACCCGGCTCTTGGGTCGCCGCCCACCGCCGCCACCACCAGCACTCGGACCATCAGCCCGACCCACACTCGCCGCTGGTCGATTTCCTCTGGGGCCACATCGTCTGGCTCTTCGTCAACAACCCCGAGGTGGACACCCGTGAGTCGGTCGATCGTTACTGCGTCGACCTGATGCGCGACCCGGTGTACAAGTCGATGGAAGACAACCGGCTCTGGTTGCTGCTCTACCCGCTGCACGCCATCGTCATCATGGCGATGGGCTACGGCCTGGGCTACTGGATGACCGGCACCACCGAGGGCGCGTGGCAGCTCTCGGTCTCATGGCTCTTCTGGGGCGTCTTCCTCCGCACCGTCGTCGTCTGGCACGTCACCTGGAGCGTGAACTCCGTCACCCACATGTTCGGCTATCGCAATTACAACACCGACGAGGACAGCCGCAACAACTGGGTTGTCGCGATCCTCTCCGGCGGCGAGGGTTGGCACAACAACCACCACGCCGACCAGCGGGCCGCCGCCCACGGCCACAAGTGGTGGGAAGTCGATCCGACCTACCTGACCATCCTCTTCCTTCGCAAGGTCGGGATCGCCAAAGAACTCGTCCGCCCCAAGGCCTGGGTCGAGGCCGACGGCATCCGCAAGGCCTGAAGACCGCACATCACGCAGTTCAACAAGGCACGCCGCGGCAACGCGGCGTGTTCTCTTTCAACACCAACGATCGCGCCATCACTTCCGTGCCGTGATGTTCGCCGACACGATGTACCGCTCGAGGCTCGCCCCCGGAGCCCACGTCTTGATCAGCTCGCGGCTCGCGTCCTTGGGCTCGACACGCACATCCGTCAAGCCCGCCGAACGCATCCACGCCGTCAGCTCCGCCATCGACGCCGCACCCGACGCGCACGCCGAGTACAACGCCAAGTTCCCCTTCACGTGCGGCGGAAGCTCCGCCGTCAGCACCACATCGCTGATCGCCACCCGCCCGCCCGGCTTCAGCACCCGCGCTACCTCACGGAAGACAGACGCCTTGTCAGGGCTGAGGTTCACCACGCAATTCGAGATCACCACATCCACCGTCGCATCACCCAGCGGCAGTGCCTCGATCTGACCCAGCCGGAACTCGACGTTCGCAAACCCGCCCTCCGCGGCGTTCTGCCGCGCCTTGGCCAGCATCTCGTGCGTCATGTCCACACCGATGACGCGACCCGTCGTGCCCACGCGCTTCGCCGCGAGGAAGCAGTCGATTCCGGCACCCGAGCCCAGATCGAGCACGGTCTCGCCGGGCTGCAACGCCGCCACCTCGAGCGGCACGCCGCAGCCCAGGCCGAGGTTCGCACCCGACGGAATGTCCTTCAGGTCTGAAGACAGATAACCCATCGCCGCCGACGCCACGTCCATCGACGGCGCACAGCACGAATCACCCCCCACCACCGCCGGCCCGCAGCCGCAGCCCGAGCCGCCCTGCACCGCGGCCTTGCGATAGTGCTCCCGCACCGCGTCGAGAATCTGTTGAGTGTTTTCCATGATGCGTTCCTTTCCTTTCCGCGCTTGCGGGCCTCGCCCGCCGCTTGGTCCTTGCGCCTGATCACACGCGTCGTACGGCCTTGGAGCCCGAACGCGACGCCTTGCGTCCCGTCGAAGATGTGCTTCCCGCCGAAGACGTGCGTCGACCAGCACGCGTGCTCCCGGCCCCCGGCGACCGCGAAGCCCCGCTCCCTTGCCTCTGCGATCCAACCAGACGCACCGCAGGCCTCGGCTCGCTCACGGCGTGCAACCGCTCCACCACCTCCCGAACCGCCGCGAGCATCTCCGCATCGATGCCGCAGCACACCCGACGCCCCTGCTTCAAACACCAGATCACGCCCGCGTCCCGCAGTTCCTTGATGTGGTGCGACACCGTCGACGGCGCGACATGCACCGACTCGGCGATCCGACCCACGCACGACTCCTCGCCGTCCGTCGGCGCGCAGCAGGCTCGGTCATCGCTACCGCAGCCCCCACCATCACCCGGCCCGCAGCACGAGGCCAGTTCCAGCAGAAGCCGCAGACGGACCGGGCTGCCGATGGCAGCCAAGGCACGGGCAACGCTCTCGGTCTCAATGCTTTGATACTTCGACATACATCGAAGTATAGTCACGCACCGACGCCCGGCCCAGCCGCCGAGGTTCCGCACCGCCCCCCACCCCCCGGGGGGAAAACAAACAACGCCCTGACGGGGCGTTGGTATCAGAACACGCGATAGAGAGAAAACTCAGGCCCCGACCGTGCGGTGCATCTTCTCGATGCCCTTGTCGGTCTCGACCAAGAGCTCCTGGCACTCGGTCAGGAACAGGCCGTGGTCGGCGACGCCCGGAATCCGATCCAGCTCGCTCGCCAACTCCTCGACGTCATGGTTCTCGATGGTGACGTCAATCAAGAGATGGCCGTTGTCGGTCAGGAAGAACTGTCCGTCGAGCGTGCGGCGGATGACGCCGTTGAGCCCCATGTCCCGCAGCCGCGTCCGCACCGACGTCAGCCCGAACGCCATCACCGCCACCGGCAGCGTGCACGACTGACCCAGACGATCGACCAGCTTGTTCTGTCCCACCATGTACACCGCTCGGGCGGCGGCGTGGGCGACGATGCGTTCACGGACGATCGCGCCGCCCTTGCCCTTGAGCATCCGCAGCGACGGATCGACCTCGTCCGCGCCGTCAAACAGGTAATCCACCTTCTCCACCATCGCGAAATCGATGATCGGGAGCTGGTAGCTGCGGGCGACGGTCTCGGTCGCGTGGCTTGTCGGCACGCACTGGATGTTCAGCCGCTCCTCGCGGATCCGCTCGGCGAGGGCCAGAACGCCACGGGACGCCGTGCGACCGGTGCCCAGCCCGACGATCATGCCCGACTGGATTTCAGCGACCGCAGCGCGTGCAAGAGCGTCCACTGAGAGAACCTCCGTGCCATCCCCAGCCACTTTTTCCCCGGAAGACGTGAAACACATCGAAAGACTGTAGGCGTGGGGCGTGCGTTGTCGAACGCCGCGACTGGATCGGAGGGAATTCACCACAAGAGACACAGAGGCACAGAGAAAGACAGTTCAACTCAAGGGGCTCTAAGGGCTCCATAGGGGAGCGGCAGATAGCGGGAGAGACGGAAAATGCATCAGCCGTGTCGGCACTGGACTTTCGGCGAGGCCTGGCGTCGCACGAACCTCCATCGAGCGGACCCGCAACCAATTGCAGTTCTTCGAGCCCTTTGAGCTCTTTGGGTTGAAGGGGCCTTTCCAGTTCCCCTCTCTGTGCCTCTGTGTCTCTAGTAGTGAACCTTCTACTGCGGCGAGGGCATCGCCCGCAGCATCGCCGCCAGCCGCGCCTGATCCGGGCTTTGCGCATCCCTGACATACGCCCCGCTCGTTGCGCACGCGAGCGCCAGGCACTCGTCCAGCTCCATGCCGCAGAGCTGCCCCAATGAAAATCCCGAGTTGAAGTGGTCGCCCGCGCCGGTGCTCAGCTTCGGCTCGGTGATGAACGGCCCGTCGAACCAGTGGCTCATCCCCTTCGCGTTCGCCGCCGCCGCTCCTTCGCGGGGATGGATCACCACGCAGTCGATGCCGAGCTTCGCCCGGATCGCCTCGGCCCCGAACCGCACCGATTGCCCGCGCCCCGGGCCGTGCGCATCCTGCAACGCATCGAGCTTCAGCACCGCGCCGATCCGCTCGGCCTCCGACAGATTCAGCCCAAGCGTCACCGGCACGAGCGAATCGATCCGCCGGATCTTCACCAGCGCTCCCTCGATGTCCGAATCGCTCCGCTTCGCCGGGTCGCACAGGTCCAGGAACACCCGCTTCTTCTTCGCGGCTCCGCCCAGCTTCGGGAAGACCTCGTCGCAAAGCCCGTCCCAGATCGACTCCACGCCGCCCATCATCACCCAGTTCACGATCCCGATCAGGGCCGCGTTCTCGAAGAGCGCAAACAACCGCTCCGCCCCCACGCTCTGCTTCAGCGACGCCCAATCGACATTCATCACATTCCGAGGCTTGCCCAGCATCAGCTTGCCATCGTCAAACTCGAGCGCATCGGTGTGCGCCGGCGGCCCGACCGAGATCACCCGCTTGCAGCGCGCCGCGAAGGGCTGATAGATCGGATCCACCTCGCGCGGATTGTCGACGCGCCCCACCGTGCCGATGTACGTGACGGCAGCCCCCGCACGCCCCAGCCCGCCCGCCATCAGCGGCCCGTTGCCGCCGAAGCGGTCTTCTTCCACCACCAACTCGATGTTCGCGCTCTTGCCCGCCGCCGCCGCCGCCCGTCCCGCGAAGTGCTCGATGGTGCGGATGCGGGTGAACCCATCGAGCTTCATCGAGTGCCGTTTGTCGACCACGTGGATGATGGAATCGACAAAGCCGTCGAAGCCGACGAGCACGGGCTTTTGTTCCAGAGTGGGGGCCGAGGCCAGCAGTTTGTCCGCCGCCGCACTCGCAATATCCTGACGCGTTCGCATGCAAGAAAGTAGGAAGGGGTGAGGGATGAGGGGCGAGCCGGATGTCGGATCGATCTCTCCCTGCCCCCCCTGCCCCACTCCTCCCCTGCCCCACTCCTCCCCTGCCCCACTTCCCCCCATGCTCCTCCTCGCCACCGCCAATCCCCACAAGGTCGAAGAGATGCAGGCGATCTTCGCGACCCTGCTCCCCGACCTCCGCTTGCTCTCCCTCGCCGACCTCCCCGGCGGCCCGCCCCCCGAGCCCGCCGAGACCGGCACCACCTTCGAACAGAACGCCACCATCAAGGCCCGCGCGTACGCCGCCGCCAGCGGTATGGCGTGCCTCGCCGACGACTCCGGCCTCGAGATTGACGCCCTCCAAGGCCGCCCCGGCGTCATCTCGTCGCACTACTGCACCGACGGCCAAGAGACCGGCATGACCCGCGCCCAGCGCGACCAGGCCAACAACCAGCGCGTCCTCCGCGAACTCGAGGGCGTGCCCCCTCACCAACGCACCGCACGGTTTGTGTGCACGATGGCCCTGTGGCTCCGCAGAGCCAACCCCACATGCACAATCGTCCGCGGCACCTTCGAAGGCCGCATCGGCCTCCCCACCGAAGTCCCCCGCGGTTCCCACGGCTTCGGCTACGACCCGCTCTTCCTCGTCGCGCCCGACTTCACCCACACCGGCGCGGAACTCGACCCCGCCACGAAGAACCGGCTCAGCCACCGGGCCGCCGCCGCGGGGCAGATGGCCCAACACATCCGCACCCTGCTCGCCGCCGATCCCGACGCCCTCGGCCCGGATCGGTCTTGATTCGACCCGACACCTTCGGGTAACCTCTACTCTTTCGAACTCCCGCGGCCGCGGCCGCGATTCGTCTTTCTCCGCAGGGTGGTTCCATGCTCTCACCAGCGCTGCTCGCATCACGCTTCGCACGCTTCCTTCTTATCTGCCTCGCGCTCTGCGTCTGCCTCTTGGCTCGCGCGGCGGACATGGTCTACTTCAACGACGGCCGCGTCCTCATCGGCGAGATCATCAAGGAAACCGACGACGAGGTCGAGGCCAAGGGCACCATCGACGGCGTCGCGATGCACTCGACCTTCAAGCGTTCGCAGATCGCGTCTCTCATCAAGGACACCAAGAAAAAGCCCACCAGTATCATCAAGACCGATCCGAAGGACGAAGAGTCCAAGGGCGATTTCCTGATCGTGCCACTCAAGGGCGAGTTCGGCACCGACATCTACCCCCTCGGCGTCATCAACGCGATGGATTGGTGCGTCAAGAACAAAGTGCCCCAGATCGTCTTCGTCATCGACTCGCCCGGCGGCTACGTCTGGGCCGCCGAGTACATGGCTGAGAAGATGGCCGAGAAGGACGCCGCGCTCAAGTTCACGATGGTCATCGACAGCGCCATCAGCGCCAGCATCTGGCCCGCATTCGCCTCCGACCGCTGGTTCGTGACACCCGCGGCAGTCTTCGGCGGCGCGGTCGTGTACAGCGTGAGCGACACCGGAGCCGCAGAAGTCGATACCAAGATGAACTCGATTCTCGCCGCCAAGGTCGGCGCCATGGCCGAATCCAACGGCCACAGCGCGGCACTCGCCCGCGCGATGATGCTGCCGGGCTCGCCCGCGTTCGCCGTGCAGAAAGACGGCCGCTGGATCATCACCGACGACGGCCGCGGCGGATCCGACGGCGCGGTCTCGCTCAACAAGAACGGCATCATCACCCTCACCGCGCAGGAGTGCCTCCGCTACGGCATCGCCGCCCAGATCCCCGATTCCAGCACCGCCAGCATCGCCGCCGCCCTGGGCGAGAACAAGAAGAGCGCCGGCGACGCCGGCGAGGTCGCGATGCGCAACGCCAAGACATCCTGCGACGGCCTGCTCCGGCGCTGGAAGACCTTCAACGAGAACATCGCGAGACGCGTCGATGATCTCAACGAGACCGCCAGCACCGCCACCGACAAGGAAGCCGTCATCCGCAAGATCGACGCCGTCGCGAGCACCATCACCAACGGCTTCGGTCCGATCCGAGACGACGCCCGCAAGCTGCACATGCTGCCCCTCTTCGCCCGACTCGAGAACGCCGACATCAAGAAGTACAGCGAGCGGATCAACGAGATCAAGAAGCGCATCCGCAAGTAACCGACGCTCACGCGAGCGTGATGACGCCGGCCGCACACCGCGGCACCACCGGCACCGCGTCGATCGTCGAACACCTCTTCAGGTCCTCTTCGAACCCCAGCCGCGTCAGCCCGCGCCCGCCGCGGCTTTCGGTCATCAGCTCCAGCACGCCCGCACCCAGCCCACGCGGGTGCACCGCCGCCAGCTTCGCCAGCCCCACGCACATCCGCGTCGAATCGTCCGACACCACCTGCCGCCCCAGCGCGATCAGCCGCTCCGCGATCAACCCCGCCGCGAGGCAGTCGTCCATCGTGATCTCACCCCGCGTGCCCGCGCACAGGATGTGCACCGCCCGCGGCTCGTGCGCCACCCTCGCCACGATCGCCGAGACGTTCGTCACCGCACCGATCAGCACCTCGTGGGCCTTGGTCGCGTGCAGCAGCGCCGCCGTGCCGTTGGCCGTCGTGAACACAACCTCGTTGCCCTTCACCCGCTTGGACGTGTACGCCCACGGCGAGTTGTCGAGATCGAACCCGGGAATCAGCACCCCGCCGCGCTCGCCGCCGAGCAGCCGGCCCGGGGCACGCAGCCGCTCCGCGTCCTCGACCGTGAGGGTCGGCACCACCCGCGTGGCACCCGCCGCGAGTGCCGCCGAGATGGTGACGCTGGCCCGCAGCGCATCGATCATGATCACGACGCCGCCGGTCAGAGCGTCGGGCGAAACCAACGACGGCAGCAGGTGGACCGCCAGTGGCCTCTCGGTGATCACATGCTCAGGCGCGGGGCCAAGGTCCGGTGCGGGCATGCACGAGCGTACCCCGCGGCAGCAGGACCGGCTTCCAGCCGGTCGCTCCGACGCAGTGGGACCGGCCTCCGGCCGGTCACTTCGGCTGGTTCGTCACGATCCACGCAACCGCCCGACCTCTCAACGGTCCAACCTCGCATCACCACGGAGCAACCATGCCCACGCCAGTCTCCCGCCGCGACGTCCTTCTCACCACCGGCAGCGCCGTGCTGCTCGCCCAGCTCGCCCCGCTTGCCGCTCGCGCCGAGCCATCTCCCGCCAGCGCCCCCACCGGCCCCACCGCCCCACCCGGCCCCTGGCCTCACTTCCCGCACGACGATCCCCAGCTCATCGCCGAGGTCGTCGGCAAGTCGCACTTCGACGAAGACCGCGTGAAAGAGCTCATCACCGCCCACCCGCACCTCGTGAACGCCTGGTGGGACTGGGGCTTCGGCGATTGGGAGTCCCCGCTCGGCGCCGCCTCCCACACCGGCCGCCGCTCGATCGCCGAGTTCCTCATCGAACGCGGCGCCCGCATGGACATCTTCGCCGCCGCCATGCTCGGCTACACCGATGTCGTGAAGTCCTTCGTCGCCACCCGACCCGGCATCCAGCGCCAGCTCGGCCCGCACGGCATCACGCTGCTCGCCCACGCGCGATCCGGCGGCGAACCGGCCAAGGACACCTTCGACTACCTCCAATCTCTCGGCGATGCCGACACCGGCCTCGAGTCCAAACCCATCTCGCCCGAAGAGCAAAGCCGCTTCATCGGCACCTACCAGAGCGACGCGACCCGCTTCGAGATCAAGCTCAACAAAAGCAAGGCCCTCATCCTGGCACAAGAGAACCAGCCCAGCCGCAACATCCTCTGGCTCGGCGGCGGCGACTTCTTCCCCACCGGCGTGCCCACCACCAGACTCTCCTTCAACCTCGCCGCAAAACCCGTAACCGTCACCATCACCGCCGGCCCGCTGGTGCGCAAGGCCGTGAAGCAGTAAGACCAGTGGGACCGGCTTCCAGCCGGTCTCCTCACTTGATGCCTCGATGCCTTGATGCCTCGATGCCTCAAGGCCTTTCCCACCCATACCCTCGCGCATGCCCTCGCCAACCGCCGTCAATCTCGCCGCCGGCTTCGCGACCTTCTCCGAGCACTGGTCGCCGCGCATCGCCGCCGACCTCAACGGCCAGCAAGTCAAGCTCGTGAAGTTTCAGGGCACCTTCGTCTGGCACAGCCACGAGCACGAAGACGAGCTGTTCCTGGTGCACAAGGGCTCGTTCACCATGGAGTTCCGCGATCGCGCCGTCGAACTGAACGCCGGCGACTTCCTCGTCGTCCCCCGCGGCGTCGAGCACCGCCCGGTCGCCGCCGAGGAAGTCGAGGTCGTCCTCTTCGAGCCCGCGTCCACGCTGAACACCGGAAACACCCGGAACGAACGCACCGTCGAGCAGCTCAAGCGGATCTAACCCGCGAACGGCGATCGGTACACCATCTCCATCGCCAATCCGCACGAATCCCGCGGCGGATCGGCGGGCAGTGTGCGCATCTCATTCGCCGGAGCGATCGCGCACGCCAGAGCCGCCATCGCATCGACGATGTCGTCACGGGCCAGATCACGCCGACGCCAGCGGCTCATCGCATCGTCGACCGCACGCATCACCTCCGACCCGCGCCCCAACACCGGAGCGAACACCGCCGCCAACGCGTTCACTCGTTCTTCGAAACCCTCGTCGGTCTTCTTGCTCGCGAGGATCGGACGGCCACACAGCCCGGCGAAACATACCTCGGGGTGGCACTCTCGGACCACGCCGCGGGCGCCGGGTGTCGATCGCACGAACGCATCCACCTCGTGGATCTTGGCTGTGATGTTCCACGCCTGCTTCGAGAGCCCTTTGCCGGTGATCTGCTTCGAGAGCCGGTTCGCGTCGGGGTACGTCGCCGCTTCCGCGGCCGCTCGGCAGGGAGCGGGGAAGACGCGCGAACGGGCCGGACCGAGCAGCGAGCGGGCTTCGACATCACACGCTCGGGGCCCGTCGGAGAGGCCGATGGGGATGTCGATGAGGACTAGCCGCGGCGCGGGCAGCGCTCGCCACGCGGCGTCGATCGAGTCGACGACGTCGATCGCGATTGATTGATCGCGGATCGTCGCCATGACCCAACCGGCGGGGCAGCCATCGAGGCCTGCGTGCATCTCACACCCTTGCCCTTCGCTTAAGAAGAAACCCCCGGCCTTGATGCCGGGGGTCTGTGCATTCGTTCACTTCAAAGGTTCGCTTACTTGTCTTCCTTGACCTTGAACTCGGCGTCGATGACGTCGTCCTTCTTGGCTTCGCCTGCGGCCGGGGCGGCTCCCGCGGCGTCGGCGCCGGGGGCTTGGCCTTTCTTGGCCGCTTCCTCGTACATGATCTTGCCGAGCTCCATGCTTGCGGCGTCGAGTTCCTTGAGGGCGGCTTCGATGGCGGCCTTGTCGTCGCCCTTGAGCTTGCTCTCGAGGTTGGACAGGGCGCTCTCGACCTTGCCGCGGACTTCGGCGGAGACCTTGCCGCCGTGCTCTTCGAGGCTCTTGCGGGTTGCGAGGAGCACCGCTTCGGCGCGGTTCTTGAGGTCGATGACTTCGCGGCGTGCCTTGTCCTCGGCGGCGTGGGCCTCGGCGTCGCGCTTCATCTTGTCGATCTCGTCCTTCGACAGTCCGCCGCTGTTGCTGATCTTGATGTCGGCCTTCTTGCCGCTGGCCTTGTCGGTGGCGGTGACGGTCAAGATGCCGTTGGCGTCGAGGGCGAATTCGACCTCGATCTGGGGTACGCCGCGGGGCGCGGGCGGGATGCCGGCGAGCTCGAACTGACCGAGCGTGCGGTTGTCCCTGGCGAATTCACGCTCGCCCTGCAAGACGTGAATGGTCACGCTGGTCTGGCTGTCGGCGGCGGTGGAGAAGGTTTCCTTCTTGCTGGTCGGGATCGTCGTGTTGCGTTCGATCAGTCGCGTCATCACGCCGCCGAGGGTTTCGACGCCCAGCGAGAGCGGGGTGACGTCGAGCAGGAGGATGTCCTTGACGGCGCCCATGAGCACGCCGCCCTGGATCGCCGCACCGACCGCCACCACCTCGTCGGGGTTCACGCTCTTGTTGGGCTCGCGGCCGAAGACTTCCTTGGCGATCTGCACCGCCTTGGGCATGCGCGTCGAGCCGCCAACCAGCACGACCTCATCGATCTTGCTGGCATCGATCTTCGCGTCCTTGATCGCGTTCTGGCACGGGGCCTTCAAACGCTCAAACAGATCCGCGCACAGCGACTCGAACTTCGCCCGCGTCATCGAGACCTGCAGGTGCTTGGGGCCGCTCTGGTCCGCGGTGATGAACGGCAGGTTCACCGTCGTCTCGTTCATCGTCGACAGCTCGATCTTCGCCTTCTCTGCGGCTTCCTTGAGGCGCTGGAGGGCCATCGCATCCTTACGGATGTCGATGCCTTCCTTCTTTCGGAACTCTTCCGCCAAGAAGTCGATCACCCGCTGGTCCCAGTCGTCGCCGCCCAGGTGGGTGTCGCCGTTGGTCGAGAGCACTTCGAAGACACCGTCGCCGATGTCGAGGATCGACACGTCGAACGTGCCGCCGCCGAGGTCGAAGACGGCGATCTTCTGATTCTTCTTGCCCTTATCCAGGCCATAGGCAAGCGCCGCGGCCGTGGGCTCGTTGATGATGCGCTCGACCTTCAGGCCGGCGATCTCGCCCGCGTCCTTGGTGGCCTGACGCTGCGCGTCGTTGAAGTACGCCGGCACGGTGATCACCGCGCGGTCGACCTTCTCGCCGAGATAATCCTCGGCGGTCTTCTTGAGGTCCTGCAGGATGAACGCAGAGACCTGCTGGGGCGTGAACTCGCCCTGATTCACCTTCACCTTGACGAAGTCTTCGGTGTTGCCGGTGATGGAGTAGGGAACCTTGCTCTCCTCGTTGCCCGACTTGCCGTAGGCGGTGTCGGCGCCCGAGCCGACTTCGGCGCGGCGACGGCCCATGAAGCGCTTGATCGAGAAGATCGTGTTCTTGGGGTTGGTGACCTGCTGGTGCTTGGCGGGCTGGCCAATGAGGCGTTCGCCCTTGTCGGTGAAACCAACAACCGACGGCGTGATGCGGTTGCCGCTGCTGTTGATCAGAACCTTGGGCTGCGAGCCTTCCATGATGGCGACGCAGGAGTTGGTGGTGCCGAGGTCGATTCCGATGATCTTGGACATAGGGACTCTCCGTAGCTGACTACTTCGACCAAAGGGCAACCGGCGTGCCAGAGTCGGGGGCACATGGGCGGGGAAAGGGATGGAAATCAGGAAAACCGGGGTCCGGCGGACGGGGTCTGGATCGGGTCCGAGGGGTGGAATCACGGCCCGGCGGCTTGGTTCGGAGCCTGCACGGAGGCTGGGCCTGCCAAGGTGACAGGCGAGCGTGCGGGGCGACTTGAGGGGATGGGGAGCGGGTGGGGACTGAGTCTGGGGTCTGGTTTGCCGGGATGCGAGGGAGCGGGGTGATCGGGTG